>Ga0308157_10000089_pt1 | contig 386279 bp, 356 predicted proteins | sample PhyBR1_FD_201035 | JGI IMG/M metagenome (GOLD analysis project Ga0308157, IMG submission 201035) | Phyllosphere microbial communities from UC Gill Tract Community Farm, Albany, California, United States - DLSLB.R1 | ecosystem: Host-associated > Plants > Phyllosphere > Unclassified | place...
ACTACCGATCCCGCCGAACCAGCACCGACCACAATGACAGATACCTTGCCCACGGCAAACCCACTTCCTCTAATGTCAACAATCCACATCACCGTGGATCGTAAAGCCTGAGATTCAGTGTGTCGTGGATCACTCAAGAAAAGTTGTTATTGCGTGCACCCACATTGTCATCAGACGCAGATCAGCCCACTAGTCAGCGTTCTTTGCGGACCGCCCGCAATTCATCAACGCGCACCAACACCACGCCCGCCACAATCAGTAGACCACCGAACAGTTGAACCAGGCCCGGCAATTCAGCCAGCAATATCCAGGCCCAGAGCACGGCGAAAAGAACTTCCGTCAATGAAATGAAACTCGCAACCTTGGAGCCTAGTTCCCTAGCTGCCATCACCCCGGTGGTGTAGGAAAACACCGTTGCAATCAGAATCAGCCCAGCCAAAGCGAGCCACCACGGCGTTTGAAAACCAGCCATGGATCCGGTTCCCGTGGCAAAGGTGAAGGGCAAAATACCCAGCCCTCCCACCAAAAGCATGGTTAACGCGCCGACCGCCATACCTCCGGCCGAAAGCATGATTGGCGGCAAGGCACCATCGACCTTGGCGCTGATGAAGAAGTACACGGTCAACCCCACTGCTGCACCCAGTCCCCAAAGAACTCCAATTGGGTCAACTTTGGACGTACCAGTCAGGTCCAAGACCGCAACAAGGCCGAGCAACGATAGTAGTGTGCCGACGATGGTCGCTACCGATGGCCGCTTTTGATGCCTCACCCACAACACCAGGACGATGAGCACCGGTGCAAGATACTCCAGCAAGAGTGCCACACCCACGTCAAGTCTTTGCACTGCCAAGAAATAGCACAGCTGGCAAGCTCCGACGCCAAAGAGGCCAAAGAGCAGGATTGAAAGCCAGTTGGTACGTACCAAGATCCAACGCCCGCGCATAGCAAGGACGGCGGGAATGACGAGCACTAGCGCAGCCCCAGCCATGCGAGCAGCTACCGCGGCGGTCGGGCTCCATCCCGCTTCAAATAGGCCACGCGCAAAGGAACCAGAGATGCCAAAGGCCGCCGAAGAAGCCAAGGCGATCCAGATTCCCTTGGCCTGGCTGGCACTACGCACTAATGGTCCGCCCGTGCCCGCTGGCACCTCGGAACCTGTTGGTTGGTTCATGGGTGATGACGTCTTTCATGAAGAATTTTCTGCCCTGCTCAGGGGCAACTAAGCATATGGGCATGACGATACGGTTAGGCTGGGAAGACAGTCAATCCATCCCCCGCTCAGGAACGAATTATGACCTTTGCCCCAGATATCGAAGCCTCGCTGAAGACCATCGTGAATCTGTTAAACACCGAAGTTCAGATTGTCGATATGCTCTCCACCGTCGCTGATCTGGATGAGTTTCTAGACTCTGAAAACTTTGAAGGTTCTCGGGCACATAACCAGGCAGAGCTGCGTTCCATCCGTCAATTGCGTGCCCAGCTCAAGAGCATCTGGACGGGAGAGGAAGATGACGCCGTCTTCCGCGTCAATCAGATCTTGCGTAACGCCAACGCTCAACCGCAATTGATTAAAAGTGAGAACCTCGGTTATCACCTGCACGCGACAACGACCAGCACCCCGTTGTATGACCGATTAGCAGTAGACGCCGCCATGGCCTTGGCTGAGGTGATTCGCACTGGCGGTATTGATCGATTACGCGTTTGTGCTTCTAGCGACTGCCAGAATGCCTTGCTTGATTTGTCGCGAAACCGATCAAAAATGTATTGCGACACCGGGAACTGCGCTAACCGCGAGCATGTGCGTGCTTACCGCGCACGAAAATCCGGACGCTCCTCAACGAAGTCATGATGGCGAATCACGCAGCACAGTGTTCCTCGCCTTTTACCCGGAGCAGGTCCTATGATGAACACACCGTCGGTATATCCGAATTGCAGTAGCTGAAAGGACAGGTCATGTCTCAGGAAACGCACGCATCAGATGACTACGAGGCACGTCTGGAAGCCGCCCACAGCAGTCCTCTCAAAGCGGCAGGACGTTGGGTTGTCGCACTAGCTTCAGCAACCTTGGGTGATGCCGAATTTGAAGCCAACGAACCGCAGGTGGTGGTTCACTCACGCGTAGATGATTCGGTGATGTTGCGCATCACCACCTCTAGCCTGGAAGAAGCAGAGCGCCTGATCGTGCAGATCCGCGAGGACCTAGAAAATCTGAGCACCGAGGATTTCCGTGCTGAGTGGGAAGCTGCAGCAGATCAAGAACGCTAGGCACCTTGGCGGTTAGTGCTCGATGAGGATCCCATCAATGTCGGCATAAACCATGGCCCCGGGGCGAACCTTCACGTCCCCTAAGCTCAGCACTTCATCCACCGCGCCGTGCGAACGTTTGACGGTTTTGCGCGGATTACTTCCCAAAGCCTTGATGCCGAGTTCGAGTTCTGCCAGCGCCGCGCGGTCACGCACCGCACCGTAGATAATCACCCCGGCCCATCCGTTGAATTCGGCGTTGGCTGCAATCATGTCGCCCATCAGTGCGTAGCGTAGCGATCCCCCGCCATCAACGACCAGCACTGAACCGTTGCCCGGGAAGCTCAATATCTCCTTGATCAGGCCGTTGTCTTCGTGGCATTTCACTGTACGGGCAGGGCCATGGAAAGAAAGTCGCCCACCAAAATCTTGGAATTGCACCGAGACTGACTGCAGGGCCTCGCCGTGCTGGTCATAAAGGTCGGCCGTGCTGACGGGTTCCTGATGCATGACACTCCTAAGAATCTGTGAAGGTGTTCCACCACACAGCTTAGCGGTGAGCTAACTGCCTAGCACATGATGAATTCTTTAGAGTTCCAATTCTTGTTGGTAAGAAGTCTGGCTCATAGCGCCAAGCCGTGAATGGCGATGTCCGTAGCCGAGGTAAATACTGACACCGACAATCATCCACAGCCCGAAGACTATCCAAGTAATTCCGGCCAGGTTGAACATCAAGAACAGGCAGGCAGCAATACCAAGGATCGGTGTCACCGGGTACAGCGGAACCCGGAAGGTGCGAGGAGTATCTGGCTGAGTCTTACGCAGGTACATCACCGAAACACCTACCAACGCGAAGGCGAAAAGTGTGCCAATGCTAGTTGCTTCGGCCAGTTGGCCCAACGGAAGCAACGAGGCGGCAATCGCGACCACTAGCCCGGTCACAAGTGTGCCGGTCACCGGGGTGCGGGTCGTGGGCGAAACCTTTGCGAAGAACCGCGGGATCAAACCATCGCGTCCCATGGACAGCAGAATACGAGTCTGCCCGTACATGGTCATGAGTACCACCGAAATGATGGCAATCACCGAAGCTAGCGCAAAGACCAGCACCGTCCAGCGTTGCCCGGTGATCTCAGAAACGATCTGCACCAGGGCCGCCTCCGAATCAGCGAACCATTCCCACTGGCGAGCGCCGATCGCTGCCACGGCGACCAAAACATAAATGGTGGTCACCAGGACCATGGCGATCATGATGGCTCGGGGCAGATCCTTCTGCGGATTCTTCGCTTCCTCACCGGCCGTTGATGCAGCATCAAAACCAATGTAGGAGAAGAACACCATTGAAGCAGCACCGGTCACCCCGGCTGCGCCCATAGGCAAGAGTGGGGCGAAGTTCCCTGCATCAAAGGCTGTGAAGGCGACAATCGCAAAGAAGATCAGAATCGCGATCTTCACCAACACCATGATGGTATTGGCCATCGCAGACTCACGGGCGCCACGCACCAACAGTACGGTTGCCAGCACCACCACCAGCAGCGCCGAGAGGTTGATGACTCCGCCCTCGCTCGGACCACCGGCCAAGCTTTCAGGCAATGACAAACCAAAAATTTCTAAGGTCTGATTCACATAGGCTCCGGCGCCCACGGCGACTGCCGCGGCCGACACCGCGTATTCCAAGACCAAACACCAGCCGCAAATCCAGGCGACTCCTTCGCCAAGAGTTGCGTATGAGTAGGAGTAGCTTGAACCTGAAACCGGGACCATTCCTGCCATTTCGGCGTAGGAAACGGCAGAGAGCAGTGCGGTAAAACCGGCGAGGACAAAGGCAATCCAGATAGCAGGTCCAGCTACGGGAACCGCGGAACCGAGGATCACCAAGATTCCGGTGCCAAGTGTTGCTCCCACAGAGATCATGACCAGTTGGGTCACACCCAAAGAACGTTTGAGTGTGCCAAGACCAGCGTTGTCAGCAGCCTCCTGAGACATCGCATTGATGGATTTACGTCGGAGCAGCTGCGCTCCCAAAGGGGTGCGTCCGGTAGGCGGGGTGGTGCTGTTGCTACTCACGGGAAAATCCTTGATACGTGTTTGGTACAAACGATAACGCGCCAGGACTATCTGTAATGGACAGTCCCAGCGCGTTATGCGTGGTTAAGCTCTATTATCAGTCTTCAAACTTCTTGTCCGGATTGGCTGAGGATCGGTTCACTCCGGTCCCCTTGCCCAGGTCTGGATCATTTTCCTTACCTGCCATGGTCATCACCGAGATGATCAGCAAGCAGGCGACGAAGGCAATTCCGAAGCAGGCAAGTCCAATGTCGAAACGCAGTGGATTCTGTGATCCGCCGGTGGAACTGACCAGGCCGACGACTCCGGCGATAATCGCCATCACCAGCGAGAAGCTCAGTGGGCCCTTAATTGATTGGCTCCACGGCTGCTTCTTTTTGTTGTTTCCCACCAGAAACTCCGTTTCTACTTTTCCTGCAGACTTCAAGACTAGTTGTTTTTTTGCTCCGGCGTTTGCGCCGCGTTGGCTGATTCAGCCTTCATTTCGTGGCGATGACCGAAGCCGGCAATCAGCTCGAAGACTGCAAAGACAATGGTGCCGCCACCAATCAGGCCAAAGAGTCCGTGTGCATCCATGCCGCCGCTGAAGCACAGTGCAATGGCCAAAATCACGCCGACAGCACCGGTGACCAACTGGTTTCTAAACGGTGGGAAGGCTTCGCGAAGCTTGGCGAAAACATAAAGTTCGGCAAGACCAGAGACGAGGAAGGCGAAGGCTGCGATATAACCGATCCATGCCACGGAGGAGACGAAGATAGTGGCAATGCCGGCCATGAGCATCAGCCCAGCGCCCGCAGCGTAGGCGCCGCGGGACTTCTCTGGTGCACTCTCAACCACCACGTACTGCCACATAAAAACGCCGGTGACTACGAGGAACCCTGCCGTCGAATAGGCAAGGACCTTCTCGTCCGCTCCGATCCAGAAGATCGAGAGTAGGGCGTAGGCCAGAGCTGTTAGTCCGCGCAAGAAGACTGGGCGGAAAACATCTTGGGCTTGGTTTGGGGTGGTTTTTGGTGCAGGCACAATTTCTATTCTACCGTGCATAGAACTAACCGCCAGTTCGGCGATGTTCCATAGGGATAAAGGCTACCGACATAAGCAGCATCCGGACGCGAAGCATGCAGTACCCTCTTGTGGCGTTCCGCGATTCGCACTGGTGCAACCTATTCGAGCTTTGTTGCCCGCCAATATTCCGAACAATGAGGAAAAATCGGAAACTAGGTTATTTTTCTACGTAACGTATGCGATCGATCAGCCTACAAACCATACGCTTTTCTATGTCAGAAACCAATTGGATTGAGGATTGAAATGTGGAAGCTTCACAAGTCACGCGGTACATTTCTGAATAAATACAATTTCAAAGACGACCGCAGTTTTTGGTGGTACGCAGCTGAACTATTGGCGGAACAAGCTGGTCCAAACGATGCCGACGAGCTCCGAAGAATGCAGAACGATACGGATCGTTCATGGATGTTTTGGAAACCGACAAACTCCAATTGCCCGGAGATCTCAAGAACTGTTGACAAGCTAGTCTCTTCCCTTCCACAAGAATGGACTGCCACTGGGAAGAACATTTTCGTTGGAATCGCCCCTCTAGGGGAGATTAATGCATCGGCATGGAATCAAGATGTTCGCGGAATCGTGGAAGTCAATCTTCAGTACCTCTGGGCGTTAGAAGCCTACGTCTTGGCCTTTGACGAGTTCCGGTTTGTTATGCGAGATGCTATCGGGAACCATCTTTATGGCACCGAACTTCTAGCTCCTAGTCCAGACTTTGGAAGCTTCTTTAGCTCATGGAACGCTCTCGATCGCGCCAAGCAAATATGGGAGGACGATACCGTCATTTTCGCCGGTGATCACACCATCTACAGAAGGGTTGCAAAGCGTAACAATTCAGAAATCGACAACGGTGTAGCCAATTGCGTTAGTTTTATCATCGGCCACGAACTTGCCCATCATTTCTTGACACACACGTCTTCGGGGGGCGCCCGAAGTAGAGCACGGCAAGCAAAAGAATTAGTACTACCATTACTCAGTCCTGATTCTGAGTCGGTTCGTTGGGAATTACCTATTAAATGGGTTGACGAACTCGAAGCAGATTTAGTATCGGTTGCATTAATTTGTCAAAAGTTCATTCAGTCTGGCGACCCTGAAGATGCCTACCGCGCGTTACTTGGTAGCTATATTGCACTGATTTGTGCAAACCACGGTCAAAATTTGTCCTCTGCTGATCCGCAATCAGATGATTCGACGCATCCCCCACTGCAAACTCGGCTGACTTATATCGGAATCGCCGTTCGCTCTTGGTTTGCTGATCATCCTCGGGGGAAATATAACGATCACCCGATCGACCTACTGAACCAACTTGATGCATTCATCAGCCTGATCGCGCTTCATCAGGAGAATGAGATCCGCTCAGAGGCCGAGAGCGTGGCAGCGGTCCGACAATGCGCAAGCACTTTTATGCAAGCATGGGAGGAATTAGCTGCAACAATCCCTCTTCGGATGGATGCTCAAGTTTTGCATCCACCGGAATCTGAAGGGTATAAAACTGGAATTTCGAAGCAAGGCTGATTATGTAAACATCAAGTCGCGAAGTCCGAAGATTTACCTTCTGCATGTTTAGATCATCGGGCATCCCCGCAGCGCCTTCGAATCAACGACTCATCGAGACCCTTGATCGAAGCGGCACCCATCAACTGCATGGCCACTTCTACTTCCTTCGCCAGCAGTTCAATAGCGCGAGTGACGCCTTCTTCACCGCCGGCCATCAGTCCGTAAAGATAGGCCCGGCCGATCAGTACAAAGTCAGCGCCTGCGCACAATGAAGCGACAATGTCCGCGCCGGACATGATGCCGGAATCCAGAATGATTTCCATTTCTTCGCCGACTTCGGCCCGCACTTCGCGTAGTGCTTCAAAGGCAATGGGAGCACGGTCCAACTGGCGCCCACCATGGTTAGAAACCACCAGACCATCAGCACCGGCAGCTTTGGCCTTGGCGGCGTCCTCCGTGGTCAATACACCCTTAACGAAGAGTTTGCCTTTCCAAAGTTCACGGATCCATTTCAGATCGTCAAAGTCCAGCGAGGAATCGAACATGGAATTGATGATGGTCGGCAGATCAGCCGAAGTGTCTGACAGCGAAGCGAACTTCAATGAATCGGTGGTCAAGAAATTGAACCACCACTCTGGACGGTAGGAAGCATCCAGGAAGGTCTTGAGTGTCAGTTCTGGTGGAATCTTCATCCCGTTACGGGTATCGCGATGACGTTGACCTGCCACCGGCGTATCAACGGTCACCAGCAAGGTATCAAAACCCGCTTTGGCAGCGCGTTCCACCAGGGCTTTGGACTTTTCGCGGTCTTTCCAGAGGTATAGCTGGAACCATTTGCGCCCCTGAGGTGCTGCAGCTGCTACTTCCTCGATGGATCGGGTCCCCATGGTGGACAGGCTGAAAGGAATGCCTGCTTTTTGGGCTGCCCGTGAGCCACCGATTTCACCTTCGGAGTGCATGAAACGGGTGAACCCCGTCGGAGCAATACCAAAGGGAAGTTTGCTCGGTGCCCCAGCAATGCTGGTGGATAGATCCGAGTGTGCCGTGCCGTGGAGGATTCGAGGTAATAGTTCTACCGAGTCAAAGACTTCGCGGGCACGCTTGGCGGTGATTTCTCGTCCTGCCGCTCCATCAACGTAGTCAAAGGCTGCGGTCGGAGTGCGGCGCTGCGCAATTTTCCGCAGGTCCCACACATCCGCTGCTTTGGCCAGGCGAGCGGCACGTCGATCTGTTGAAGGGACTTTGAATTTCATCAGGCTGATCAGTTCAGCCACATCTGGTAGTTGTCGTTTGAGATTACCCATGGACGGCTCCTTTTGATCTATTAGTTGTTTAGTACAGGATTCGCTGTTTGGCCCGGGTCCAATTAGAAGGCTCGTCGACGCTGACGTTGTTGCCCTACTGCCAGAGCAGTTAATGCAATGCTCACGAAGTTGATCCTTGCGAAGGGTAAATATCCCGTAAGATTCCTGAAATATATTTCTACCCAGACTAAAGTGTTCATCAGATCAGCACCTAGCGCAGGTCATAAAGTTACGACCGGAAGAATCAAAGAACTATGGCCAGCTCGCTTTCCGAGAAACTCGCCGACACTCTTCGTGAACGCATCAACCGCGGCGAACTCGCGCCGGGAACCGTGGTCATCGAACCGGCCCTGGCCCAAGAATTTGAAGTCTCCAAAACTCCGGTACGCGAGTCACTCCGTCAGCTGACCAGCGAGGGCCTACTTCAGGTTTTACCCAAAAAGGGTTATCTGGTGCGCGCTATTTCGCTGAACGATGTTTACGAAGTCTTAGAACTGCGCCGACTACTTGAGCCCCATGTGGCAGGGCAGGTAGCCACACGGCATTCGGCAGAACTTGTCGCCACCCTCAGCGAACATCTCAAGGACCAGGAAGAATTAGCAGTCAGCGACCCCATCGCCTCAATGCATGCAGCGCGTCGCTTCCACAGTGAGCTGTGCGCAGCCTCTCGCAATTCAAGGATTACCGCGAGCCTGGAAAACTGCTTGGCTCAAACGGCACGGGCCCACTACGTACTGCCTTCGATGCAGCCCTATATGTCGCAATCCGAAGAACTAGCCGAACACCAACGCATCCTGGCCGCGATCCAAGACTCAGATGCCGCCGCCGCACAACAAGCGATGAGCGAGCATCTTGATTCGATCCGTCGGGCGATGCTCGAAGAAAGCTAGTCCTGGTGAGTGCCCAGAACCCAACTGCTGACCTGTTAAGTCAGACCACTAGTCCGCTGGTACACCAACAGGAGTTGGCCTACCCCACGCTAAATGCTGACGTGCAGGTCGCATGGAAATGCAATCTGAACTACACCATCGTAGTCTGGGTCCATCAAGGCACCGCGCGCGTACATTTTGAAAATGAGGTCATCGAATTACACCCGGGCCAGGCTCTGTGGATTCCTCAGCGCACAGCCCACATGGTGGAGCACGCAGCAGACAGCTTAGCCTTGGCCATCCTCATCCCGGCACGCCATAGCGGGCCGGGCATTGGCGAGTTACTGCGCATTGAAGTGCCGCCGGGCCAAACCGGCTGGATGTTCTACCTCATGCTTCTCACTCTCTCCCCTTTACACCGAGGACAACTACCCACGGCGCGAGTGGTGGAGCATCTGACGCATTTCATTGTTGACATTCACCAGATGCCATCAGCATCCCTGCCACCGGCGCAACACCCGGCATTGGAACGGGCTCGCAGATTCCTCGGGCAAAATCCCAACACGACGAAGACTCTGAGCGCCGTGGCCGACGCGGCGGGAACTACAGAGCGAACCCTACGCAGACAGATCACCCGTGAATATTCCATGACCTTTAGGCAGTTTCGTGAAAGCTGCCGCACCTCTCATTCTCCGGCTGCACACGAGGGCCATTGGCAACCGGTTCCCGCCCTGTCTACGCGCTGGATGCGTTTTCCACAGCACCGATATGCCCTATGGGCCTACCAAGGACGCGGCTCGGTGAGCGTGATGCCACCTACAGCCGATGAATCTCAGATCCATACCCAGCGTTTGGAAGCTGGCGAATTACTGGTCATCCCAGATGGCTATTCGGTACGTCTGGACATCGATTCCGGTGCACTCTTCTTCCCACTGAGCATGCGGCTGGACCCCAGTGAGCAACGAACGGATCTGCGCTTACCGATACGACTGCCAACCGATTCTGAACCTGAATTACTGCGATGGGCCATTGCCCACATCACCGCGCTGCGCCCACCGCACTTTAACCGCAGCGACGTCTTTGGTCTCTTGGAACAGGCCACCCACTACCCCGGACTGCGTTGGCCTCAGGAGCCGAGCCTGAACACCATCGCGCGACGATTAATGGCGGATACGGCCGGAAAAAGTACCCTGAGCGACTTAGCAGCAGAGCACGGTTTGAGCCTACGGAGTCTGCAGCGTTCATGGCGCGCATCCACTGGCCAAACTCTCACTGCTTGGTGGACCGACTATCGGTTGCAGCGCGCAGAGGGCATGCTCCGTGCTGGTTTTTCACTGCCTTCAGTGGCTCGTTGGGTAGGTTATGAGCACGTTCCAAACTTCTCCCGCGCTTTCCTCACCTCACGCGGCTACCGACCTGGATCTATACGACAGTCAACGAGTTTCGGTCAGAGAAATATCTATTAACGACAAATTGTCTTTGTTGCTCGATACCTGACATTCACGGATTTTCTAGGACTTATTAACCCGTTTCGGGCTTTCCAGCGATCTTTGATGTATGGGTACCCTAAGCGGCTAAGGATAGTCTTCTATCTCGTTATTGCTCGCTCGTCTTGCCCCAGGATTCTGCCCCGCGCAGCCTCAGGCAAGCCACCACCAAGGAGAGAATCCAGGTGCGTATTAACCTTCGTACGATTGCTTCGACCACCGTGGCCGCGGCCCTCGTGTTAGGCCTCGGGGCCTGCACCGCCAGCAGCTCCGCCACATCGGAAACCAGCCAAGCTGAGTCCTCCGACGCCCAGCAGGGCCAGTGGCCACGCACCATCACCGATGAAAAGGGCTCGGTAACCATCGAAGAACAGCCCAAGCGCATCGTGAACACCGCAATGTCCACCACCGGATCCTTGCTCGCCATCGACGCACCGGTTGCGGCCACCACCATCACCACCCCAGGCCCAGAGGCTGACTCCAACGGATTCTTCACCCAGTGGAGCGAAGCCGCCACCGCAGCCAACGTGCAGCCACTGTATAAGATTGGCAACTTTGATCTGGAATCGATCATTGCTCAGGACCCAGATCTGATCGTGGTCTCCACCTCCGGCGCCGACTCAGTGATGGACCACTACGACCAGCTCAAGGAAATCGCACCCACCATCGTCGTGAACTACTCCGATAAAGACTGGCCAGAATTGACCCGCCAGTTGGCTGAAGCCACCGGCCACGAGGCCGAAGCGGAAAAGATCATCGCAGAATTTGATGAGCGTGCAGCGCAGGTCAAGGAAAAGCTCGCGATTCCAGCCGGCACTACCGCCTCCATCGTTTCCTACAACAAGGGTTCAGCCTCACCAGTAGGTAAAACCACCGGGCCGCACTCGCGACTAATCACGTCGCTGGGCTTTGACGTTGTCGAACCACCGGAAGAGTACAACACCAACCCACAGAAGCGTGATGACTTTGTCTTCACCTCCTATGAAGGTCTGGCCAAGTCGGCGACCGGGGACGCAACCTTCCTGATTGCAGCCACCGATGAAACCGCCAAGACTTTCCTCGAAGATCCAACGCTGGCCAACCTGCCTTCGGTCAAGAGCAAGAACGTCTTCCCGCTAGCCAACTCGTTCCGTCTGGATTACTACTCATCCAGCCAGATCTTGGACTACTTCGAGAACGACTTCCCTTCCCTGTCGAAGTAAGGCCTCGTGTTCCAAACTCGCACTTCAACCAGACGCCGTTCACCACTGCTGTGGTGGGCGGCAGCCTTGGTCATGCTCTGTCTGCTGATGTTCTGCTCCTTCGCTGTTGGCTCGGCCTCCATTTCCTTGCCGGAAACCCTGCGCGCCATCACCGACTTTGATCCTTCCAATACCGAACACCTGCTGGTGCATGAACTACGTATTCCGCGTACCTTCTTGGCCATCTTGGTCGGCGCCGGCCTAGGTTTGGCCGGAGCTCTGATGCAATCTTTGACACGTAACCCGCTGGCCGAACCCGGTCTGCTCGGCGTGAACTCAGGTGCCGCCTTTGCGGTGGCCCTGGCGATTACCTTCGGGGTGATCCAGCCAGCGGTCTTGATGCTCTTCGCCTTTGCAGGGGCTGGGGCCAGCAGCATTGCCGTGTTCATCCTCGGCCAACGCAGTACCCGCGGCAATGACCTCTCACGCATGGTGTTAGCCGGTGCCGGACTGTCGGTCATGCTCGCGGCAGCCACCACCATTTTGATTATTGGTGGAACCTCTCAGAACCAAAGCAAGTATGCTTCCTGGGCCACCGGCTCGCTGCAAGGCCGAGGCTATGACGTCTTACCCACCACGCTGGTCGTGATCCTCGTTGGCTCCGTTTTGGCCCTGGGCATGTCACGCACCCTCGATGCACTGGCCCTAGGCGAGGACTCCGCCAAGGCGCTCGGGATCAACTCACAGCGCGCCTGGATCCTTGGACTGCTTGGCATCGTTTTACTTTCCGGAGCCGCCACCGCTGCGGCCGGCCCGATTAGTTTCATCGGCCTCGCTGCGCCGCATGCCGCACGCATGCTGGTCGGCGCCGGACACCAGCGCCTGCTTCCGCTGTCCATGGCTTTAGGAGCCTTAGCTCTACTCATTGCCGATATCCTTGGCCGAGTCGTCGTCATTCCCGACGAGGTCGGGGCCGGAGCGATGAGCGCACTGATCGGTGCACCACTGTTTATCTTGCTAGCTCGGCGCATGCTCAAGGCAGGTAGCTAATGGCCAAAACCCACTACACGGCCCTGCGCCGGCGCACGGTGCTGATCACCCTCGTGGTGCTCCTCAGCGTCTTTGCGATCCTGGCCTTGGGCACCGGAACCATTAGGCTCTCCCCGGCCGAAGTACTCAGCGCCCTGAGTGGCAACGGAAGTCAACGAGACCAACTGGTCATCGGATCCATCCGTGCACCGCGCGTGCTCACCGCGATCGGCGTGGGCGCAGCCCTGGGTGCTGCCGGAGCGAGCTTCCAATCCATTGCCCGCAACCCGCTGGGAAGTCCAGATATCATCGGCTTCACCACCGGGGCCGCCACCGGAGCCGTGGCCCAGATCGTCGTGTTTAATGCCGGGGCACTGGCCACCGCCGCGGCAGCCATGGTGTGCGGACTACTCACCGCTGCATTGGTCTATTTCTTGTCCTATGCAGGGGCGCGCACCGGAGGTCAACGTCTGGTGATCATCGGCATTGGTGTTGCCGCCATGCTCTCCGCAGCCAATACCCTGTTACTGGCCAAGGGGGACGCGGATCTGGCAGCCCAGGCGAACCTCTGGCTGACCGGATCCTTGGGCGGACGCAGTTGGACCGATGCTCTCCTGGTCTTATTGGCCTTGGTCTTCCTACTCCCGGTGCTGTTATGGCATTCCACCGGAATGACCCTGTTGGAAATGGGCGATGATGCCGCCCGTGCCCTCGGCGTCGGGGCCGAAACGGTACGCCGGGTGACGATTTTTACGGCAGTCTGCCTCAGTGCGGCGGCCACCGCAGCGGCCGGCCCGGTAGCTTTCGTTGCGCTGGCCTCGGGCGCGATTATTCGTCAACTGATTGGTTCACGCAATGTGCCTATCGTGCCGGCAGCGCTGACCGGTGCGGTACTGCTACTTGGCTGCGATGTGGCTTTGCAACAGCTGCCCATGCAGTGGCAAATGCCCATCGGTATGGCCACGGCGCTTGGTGGTGGCCTCTACCTATTGTTCTTGCTCACCCGGACCCCGGCACGGCGCTAATAACTAAGACTGTCCTACAACTAAGGAGTGATCACCGTGAGTGCTCATCGATTGATTGTCGAAGAAATCCTCGACTACACCCCGCGCATGCGCCGCGTCATCTTCCACGGTGAGGGCGTACGGAGCTATGCCACCGATGGTCCAGCGGTACCCAATATCAAGATCTATTTCCCGCGTCCCGGACAAGACCTCGACTTCCCAGAACGTGATGCCACCACCGGTCGTTGGGCCTTCGTGGGTGATCAACGCTCACGGGTGCGCACCTATACGGTCCGCTGGCTGGATGTCGAAGCCTCACGGATGGCTATCGACTTTGTCCGTCACGGCGATGAAGGGCTGGCCAGTGCCTGGGTAGAACGGATCAGCCAGGGCAGTCAACTCGGCGCCTTCGGTGGTGGCGGACGCGTACTCAAGCCCGGCGGCACTGCCCTGATGCTAGGAGATGAAACCGCGCTACCGGCCATCAGCGACACCCTCGAACACATGCCAGACGACCAGACGGGTGAGGTATTTATCGAGGTCGCCGATGCCCAAGAGATCCATGAGCTCACTGCCCCGGCAGGGGTACGCATCACCTGGTTATCGCGGGCCGGGGCTCCGGCTGGTACTACCCGCCACCTGATCACTGCGATGGAAAGCTACCAACTGAGCAACCCAGAAGAGCTGAACCTGTGGGTTTCGGCCGAGTCCGAGGTGGTGCGCTTTGCCCGATCGTGGGCAACTAAGGCGGGGATTCCAAAGGAAAATCGACTGATCATTGGTTATTGGCATCGCAGTCTTGACGAGGTGTCCTACGCCTATGACTCGGACCATGACCGGGTCTCCGATGAAATGACCTACGAGCGACCGGGACATGAAGAACATGCACACTAAGCCCGAAACAACACCGAGGTCATTGCGCTCTTTCGGCTATTTAGCTGCCACCGGCTCCAGTGATCAGTTACAGGACTGGAAACAAGGGCTACTTGCCGGCGAGCTGCACACCCCGGTCTTTGAAGCCAGCGATGATCCTGAATGGGTGTATGCCCACTTCCTGCTCGTTGAAAAACAACCTGAGGCCCCACTGCGCGCGGCGATCCTCTCGGCCAACGCACTGGTAGATCACCGCGACCTAGAATCTAGCGAATTTGAGCAAGTCACCGAAGGATTGTGGGCGGTGACCTTGCGCGTTCCTGCGGATTGTCGTGCCGGTTACCGCATCACCACCCACCGGGGTGAAGGTCTGCCGGCATGGCGTACCGAAACTGAACGTCGGCCCATTCGACTGGCCGCCGATGCCGGCGGAATCGATGAACACAACCCATTGGTGGGCGCCAGCATGAATGGTGCCCCGGTGTCTTTGGCTTACGCCCCTGCCAGCCAGATTCCCGAATATCTAGCCACCGCTACCCCGGATCTGCACCGAGTGGGACCGGCCATCGGTGGCTGGGGTGAGTCCTCAGGCACGCCTGAGGCGACACATCCTCGGCTACACCATCACGAAATTTTTGATGAGAATTGCCAGCGCCCCCGCAATCTGTGGATGTATGAGCCTGCCAGCGTCAACGGTCCAACGCCACTGGCGATTGTGCACGACGGTGCCACCTATGCACGCTTCCTTGCGGTGGCAGACTCCTTGGACGCTGCAATTGCCACTGGTCAGCTGGCACCACTACATGTACTGTTCATCGACAGCACCACCGTAGATATCCGCAGCGAGGAACTGCCCGTGCTTGAGGGAACCACCACCTCAATCGCCCAACAATTCCTGCCATGGGCACGTAAGCATTACCAAATTTCGCCTCACCGCGAAGATGTCCTAGTCAACGGGGCTTCATTTGGCGGCCTCGCGGCCCTGTTGTTGGTCTATCATTTTCCGCAACTGGTGGGCAACGCGCTGGCTCAGTCACCCTCGCTGTGGCACACCAATCTCTGTGAAGAAATCACCGCGCTTCCCACCGATACCAAGGTGCAGATTCAAGCTGGCTGCTACGAAACGGATATTCATGATGGATGTTTGAGCCTCTTGCGGCACCTATGGGAGCATCCCTCCGCTGCCACCGTGGATTTCGAATCTCTAAGCGGTGGGCACGACTGGTCCTGGTGGAACCCGGAACTTTTAACTGGACTCGTTAGATTCTTCCCAGGACCGGCCCACGTTGGCAACCAGATAGGGAAATAAACCAAAGAGGAAGGTCCGGACTGCTGGGAATATAAATCCTGCCGGAGGCAAAGCGATCATCTCGCTTCACCTCCGGCAGGAGTTTGAATCATTTCTAAACTAAGCCACGGCGTGAACTCAGCCGCTCACTGGCCAAGGGGATCACCAGCGGGGTGCCGGTTTCCGGATCAGAGATCACTCGGGACCGCACCGAGAATACCTGTTCCACCAACTCTTCGGTCACCACTTGGTCAGGGGCACCCTGAGCCAGAACGGCACCGTCTTTCATGGCAATCATTTCATCGGCATACCGTGTTGCCTGATTCAGATCATGCAGTACCGCCACGATGGTGGTGCCGTGCTGATCGGTCAGTTCCCGGCATAGTTCAAGGACCTCTAACTGGTGAGCCAAGTCCAAGAAGGTCGTCGGCTCATCAAGCAACAAGATCTCTGTCTGTTGCGCCAACGCCATGGCGATCCACACACGCTGGCGCTGCCCTCCGGAAAGATCCGCGACATAACGGTCAGCGAGTTGTGTGGTGCCCGTGCGTTCCAACGCGGTGAGCACCGCCTCTTCATCCTTTTCGGACCACTGGCGCAATAACCCTTGATGGGCATAACGCCCGCGCGCCACCAGATCACTGACGGTGATGCCATCCGGGGCCACCGCCGACTGCGGCAGCAACCCGACGCGACGCGCATACTCTTTACTACCAAAGGTATGTATCGCAGTATCGTCCAGAGAAACCTGACCAGATTCCGGATTCAGAATTCTTCCGAATGAGCGCAAGAGCGTCGACTTACCGCAGGCATTGGGCCCGATGATGACTGTGAGGGCACCGGGGCGAATCTGCACGCTGACATCTTTCAGCGTTGGAGCCGTGGCACTGGGATAGCTCAGGGTGAGCTGTTGTGCCGATAAACGGGACTTCACTTTGAAAGAGTTGTTTTCAGCTGGTTAAGTACCGAACGTGCAGCGGTAGGACCAACGTTGAGGTAGAAGGCATCGTCATCCACCGAAACTGTCTGTTTGTCAGCTACCGCACTCAGGGTTGGCCACAACGCGAGGTCGGTCAATTCTGCTTCATTACCACCTTGGACGGAATAGAAGATCCAGTCCCCGTCGGCCTGATCCAACTGCTCGGAGCTAATGTCTACCGAGGTGTCGTCAGTGAACTGCTGGGTTTCTGGTCGCTTGAGTCCTGCATCTTCGGCCACCGATCCGGTGAAAGAGGCAACGCCGTAGACTCTGGTGCGATCCTCACTCTTACGCAGGAAGGAGATGGTCGGTTCGCCCTGAACCGACGCTCCGAAGCTTTGCGCATCAGCATGGTACTCATCAAGCCAAGTTTGGGCCTGTTCGGTTTTTCCTAGGGCATCAGCCAAGAGTAGGAAGTCCTGCTTCCAGTAGCGGCCGGTCCCCTGGGTCACCACGGTAGGCGCCACTGCGCTCAGGCTTTTGTAGAGCGCCTGAGGATCTTTGCCCGCCTCATTCATCAAGATCAGATCCGGTTTGATGTTGGCGATGGTCTCAATGTCGGGGTTAACTCGGCTTCCCACATCGGTAATGTTTTTCAGCTCTGATGCGTCATCAGGGAAGGCATCAACCAGGTACTGCGGAATGGCCCCGGCTCCTTCCGCAGCGGTGGATGCGGTGGGAACAATGCCCAGAGTCATCACTGCATCGGCTTGGCCAGTGGAAATAACGACCACTTTTTTCGGTTCAGTTTTCAGTTCTGTCTGTCCGGCAAAGTGCACTACCGTGCGTGGGAATACTCCGTCGGCTTCGCCACTGCCCTTACCTTCAGGCATGGTTCGTGGGGTGTTATAGCTCACCGCCGCCTGCTGGGCTGATCCGGAGGAATCGGTCGAATTAGCCGATGATTCTGCGGTACAGCCAGTAAAAGTCAGGGCGGCAACTGCCAAGGAAGCGATGAGGGTCAAGGATCGCAGTTCTCTAAAACGCATGAGCTAAGCTTACACTTACCTAAGTGAGTGAAATTACGAACAAGAGCCGTGAGCTAACCACTGCGGAGGGGTCTGCAGTGGCGAAAACCCGCGGATCTGCCGGTCTTCCGCGAGGTGCGAGGATGGCGTGTGTGGCCAGTGTGGGGTTGCTCATGCTGTGCCTACTAGTGGTACTCAGCCTGGCTATCGGTTCCAAAAACCTCAGTGCCACCGAGGTGTTCCATGGTTTATTTGCCCACGACAATTCGCGTGAATCTCTGATCGTGTGGCAGCTTCGTTTTCCCCGCACCACCCTGGCTCTCCTGGTTGGCGCCAGCCTGGGTGTGGCGGGGGTACTCATGCAGGCCCTGACCCGCAACCCATTGGCAGACCCCGGCATTTTGGGGGTGAACTCCGGAGCCAGCCTGAGTGTGGTTCTCGCCCTGACATTCTTTGGGGTCAGTAGCGCTTCGGGCTACATCTGGTTTGCCCTCATTGGTTCAGCTCTAGCCTCGTGCTTTGTGTATGTGCTCAGCCTGCAGCGCTCGCGCATTACCGAGCACTCCCGGTTGGTACTCGCGGGCACCGCACTGAGCGCCACCCTCGGCGCCTGCACGGGTATTATCACGATGTTTAATACCGATACCTTCAATTCCTACCGTTTTTGGGTCATTGGCTCTCTGGCCGATCGCGGAGAACAGATTCCGGGACAAATCTTGCCGCTGGTTCTTCTGGGACTCATCCTTGCCTTTATCACCGGGCCGGCTCTGAACTCACTGGCCCTAGGTGATGAACAGGCCAAAGCCTTGGGAACCAAAATGGGGCTGGTGCGAGTGCTGACGCTACTAGCCATCACGTTATTGTGTGGCAGTGCAACGGCGGCCGCCGGACCCATCGGCTTTGTCGGCTTGGTGGTTCCGCATGTACTGCGTCTACTCATCGGCATCAACCAGCGCACGCTCTTATTGTTCTCCGTAATTTTTGGTCCACTACTGGTACTCAGCGCTGATATCCTCGGCCGCGTTGTGGCCCGTCCCGGTGAACTGGAAGTCGGGATCGTCACCGCCTTTATCGGCGCGCCCGTGCTGCTGGGCTTACTCTTGCGAAAGCGGGTTCTGTAATGCGCACTTCTACTCGCTTCATCCCCCGCGGCTACTGGCTACTCACGGTAGGACGCGCCACCATCTTGGTGCACCGACGTTCAGGTATCGTGGCCTTGCTCTTGCTCCTAGGAGCTGTAGCTGTGGCGGGATTCACCGTAGCCACGGGCACCTACCAGCTTTCTGCCGACAATGTCCTAGAGGTGTTTTTTGGTGGTGGTTCACAGCTTGATCAGTTCATTGTGCTTGATCAACGCGTGCCACGAGCCATCGCAGCCCTGCTGGTCGGCGCAGCACTGGGCGCCTCCGGGTCGATCTTCCAAAGTGTCTCGCGCAACCCTCTGGGTAGTCCGGACATTGTTGGTTTCACCACGGGCGCTGCCACCGGTGGCCTGCTGGTGATCCTCCTGGCTGGAGCAAACAGCGCAGCCTCAATTATGGCCGGTACGCTGATCGGTGGGCTGGTGACTGCCGCGGTAGTTCTGCTCTTTGCGCTGCGTCGATTCATGAGTGGGGACCGCATCATTCTGGCCGGTGTCGCTATCGGTGCGATGCTGGCTGCGGTCAATGACTACCTGATTTCGCGGGCCAGCATCGAAAACGCAGAAACCGCCAAATCTTGGCAATACGGTAGCCTGAACGCCATCTCGTGGGCACCGATCATTCCACTGGTTTGTGTGGTGGCCTTAGCCATCCCGGCAGCCCTGATTGCTTCAAGGGTTTTACGCATCATGGAACTGGGCGAAGACACCGCTTTTGGTGTCGGCGTGAATTTGAAACGTGCCCGCCTGGGAACAATGGCCGTCGGCGTTCTTCTAGCAGCCATTGCGGTGGCCACCGCAGGTCCCATCGGATTCTTGGCACTGGCCGCCCCACAGCTGGCGCGAAAATTATCTGGTGCCCCAGGAATCTCCGTAGCGGCATCCACCACCATGGGCGCGATGGTCTTAGTCCTCGCAGACCTACTGGCCCAACGATTATTGGCGCCCTTCCAGATCCCGGTGGGACTGGTCACCGGTGCCCTCGGTGGAGCCTACTTGTTGTGGTTGCTGACCTTTGCCCGCAGCTCGCAGTCCTCTTCCTAACTAGTGGCCTAGGCGCATCCATCCGGTGCCACGGGCACGGATCCATAGGGTCACACCGCGTGAAGCCATGAAGCCCAGTGCGAAGGCCACCCAGATCCACCAGATGGCTGCGCGCGGATCATGAGCCAGGACCGAGACAGCCCACAACATCGGCGCATACACCACCAGATTCACAATGCTGGCAAGACCCAGATAGCGGGCATCCCCGGCACCGATGAGCACACCATCGAGCACGAACACCAGACCACACAATGGTTGGGACAACGCTAGGACCCATAGGCCGACTGTGGTCAACTGGCGGATCTGCTCGTCGGAAGTGAAGATCATCGGGAACACCCACGAAGTAGCCAAGAGCAATAGCCCGGTGACCACCCCAAAGTAGATGCCCCAGCGGCTCATGATTCCGGTGAGTTCACGAACTCGTTGCGCATCTCCGCGGCCCAGTTCTTGGCCAATCATCGCCTGAGCTGCGATGGCGAGAGCATCAAGAGCAAAGGCTAGGAAGCTGAAGATGGTAAATACCAGCTGGTGGGCGGCGAGGGTCTGGGTTCCAGCGTTGGTGGCGACCACGACGGTGAGCAGCAAGGCAGCACGCATGGTCAGATTACGAACCATCAGCCATGATCCGACCTGGCCGGTGGAAATGAACCCTGACCAACTTGGCGCCAGCGATACGCCCTGCTTGCGGATTCGTGGCAACAACATCCACAGGTAGACCGCGGCCATGAGCCATTGGGCAATACTGGTTCCCAACGCCGCACCAGCCACCGACATATGCGCACCGTAAACTAGGGCAAAATTCAAGACGATGTTGAGCCCAAAACCGACGGTGGCAACCACCAGGGGCGTCTTGGTATCTTGCATTCCACGCAATACACCGGTGGCAGCCAGTACCAGCAACATGGCGGTGAGACCCGGCAAAGAGTAGTGGATATAGTCCACGGCAAAGTCCGCTGCCAGCCCATCAGATCCCATGGCATGCACCAAGGGGCGCGCACCGAGGTAGCCGAGCACGGTGAGCACAATTCCCAGAACTACCGCGAACCACATACCATCGCGCCCTGCGGCCATGGCCTGTCCTGGCCGTCCTGCGCCAATGGCTCGGGCGACCGCCGGGGTGGTGGCGTAGGCCAAGAAGATCATGAGTCCCACCGCGGTTTGTAACACCGTGGTTCCTAGGGCAGCACCTGCCAGTTCATCGACTCCCAAATGACCGACGATTGCTGAATCGGCCATCAAGAAGAGCGGTTCAGCGATCAGCGCGCCCAGTGCTGGAACTGCGAGGGCGAGGATCTGCCGAGAGATGTTCTGCGGAGAATTGGTGGGGGTAGAGGAACTCACCCTCCCTACTCTACGAAGCATGGAGTTCTTTCACCATTTGTTGACGGCCCTCATGCGGAGCATCGCATCAAGGCCCCTACCGCCATGGCGAGAAAGCCGCTAGGTTGGAAACCACCTTAGAAGCTACAAACCCGTGGCCAGAAGGAGCACCGTACCCATGAATCCTCCTCCCCTCGATCAATGGCAGTGCGCCGGATGCGCCGTGGAATTTTCACCAGGTCCTCAACCCCAGGGACTGTGCCCCATCTGCGCGGATGAACGCCAATATATCCCCGGTGGCACCCAACGTTGGGTGAGAACCCCAGACTTGGTAGCTACCGGGCACGAGCTGACCCTCACTGAGCTTGAACCCGGGCTCACAGCACTCTCCTCCCCGGAAATCGGCATCGGTCAAAGTGCGTTGGTAGTTGAGACCACCGGAGGCAACCTACTCTTTGATGTTCCCGGACTCATCACCGAACAGACCGTTACTTGGCTTGAATCCCGTGTCGGGTTAGCCGGAATCGTGGCGAGCCATCCACATATGTACGGCGTCCAGCAGCAGTACAGCCAAGCCTTCGGTGATATTCCTATTTACGTGGCTCACAAGGATGCCCAATGGGTGCAATATTCTTCTGCGGCGATCACGTGGTGGAGCGAAGACTTTGAAGTGCTCCCCGGGGTGAGGCTGCGGCAATTGGGCGGGCATTTCCCGGGCAGCACCGTTGCTTGTTGGGAATCCGGAGCAGATGGGCGTGGAGTGCTTTTAGCTGGGGACGCTATCTTCCCGGTGGCCGATGGCAACGTGACTTTTCTTCGCAGCTATCCCAACCGCATTCCACTCTCGGCTGGGGTGGTACGACGCATGGCCAGTAGCTTGGAGGATCTGGAGTTTGATCGTCTCTACAATAATTTCGCTGCTTGTATCCGGTCTGATGCTCACCGCATTGTGCAGTTTTCCGCAGAACGCTACGCACGGTGGGTTTCTGGAGAATTCGACCACCTGACCTGAAACCCCAGAAAATAAAACATTCCCATATGGGAATATTTATGCTTTACCCAAAGATGGGTCGCGTTTGGAGAGGAATGATGCCAAGATCATCGCGACTGCTTGCAGAACCACTACGCAGAGCACCACGCTGTCCCAGCCATAGTGCATAAATGGGATACCAATCAGCCATCCCAGCACCGAGGAACCCACGTAGTACAGCAGGTTGTAGAGGCTGGAAGCCTGAGCGCGAGCCTCGGAGGCAAGCACCGGAACCCAACCGCTGGCCACCGCATGGGCTGCGAAGAAGCCTGCGGTAAAGATGAGTAGTCCGATGACAATCACGATGAGATTTCCGGCGAGGGTGAGCGCCAGGCCTACGGCGCTAAATGCGATGCTCAGGCGCAGGGTATTACGACGGCCAATTTTGGCCACCACCTTGCCACTGGCCACCGAGGTATAGGTTCCCGAAAGGTAGGCCAAGAACACCAAGGCTGCCAGCGAGGATGGAATCAGATACGGCGGGGCTTCTAACCGGAAGGCGAGGTAGTTGTAGACCGCGACAAAACCACCCATGAGCAGGAATCCCTGAGCGTAAACCAACATCATTTTCCCGCGCAAAGCTTGTTCAAACTTTGCCGCGATGGCCCGCAGGTTCTGGCCTTTGATGGGCGCGAACCCTTGTGCGGTGGGAGCCTTGATCAAGAAAAACAGCGTGGCTAGCCCAGCCATGATGCTTACCCCCGCGATCCCCCAGCGCCATCCCGCGGGTTCCCCGATAAAGCTGGCGACCAGGCGCCCGGCCAACCCACCCAGGGTGGTTCCCGAAATGTAGGTGCCACTGGCTACTGCAACAGCTTTCGGGCTGACCTCGTCAACCAGGAAAGCCAACGCAGATCCAGGCACCCCGGCCAGCGCAATGCCTTCAAAGAATCGGATGACTACCAGCGACTCAAAATTCGGTGACTGGGTGCTGAGCAATCCGAGGAGGACTGAGGCAATCAAGGCCGCACAGATAACTTTGCGCCGGCCAATTCGGTCCGAAATGATAGCCCACGGAGTCACTGCCAAAGCGAGTCCCAAGGTTGCTGAAGAAACTGCCAGCGCCGCCTGCGATGAGGTGATCTGGAAGTAGTTCGCGATCACCGGCAAGAGCCCCTGCACGGCATAAAGCTGTGAGAAGGTGGCAACACCGCTGGCAAATAGGGCCAGCAGCATTCCTCGATAGGCAGGGGTTTGTGGTTCATGTCCTGCGAAAGGCACTGCTTTAGACTCCTGCAGGGATTAGTGGGTAGAGAAGGTAAACGACCAGAAGCGCGATGGTGTTATTCAGTACGTGCAACATGTAGGAATAGGCCATCGACTTGCCACTGAGAATATAGGCAAGGCCCATCGTGATACCGAGCATGACGTACGGAACTACTTCAAACCACGAACCTATGCCTGCACCGATGAAGTGAATTCCTGCGAAGAGCACGGTGGAAATGGGTAGACATATCCAGACATTGAGTTTGCGTGAGAGCTTGCCAATGAGCAGATGACGGAAGAAATACTCCTCAACAAACGGCCCAAAGAGCGCTGTCACCACCAGCATCACAGGAAGTGGCACTGTCGTTGCCATCCCTTCGAGGGTTGCTTGGTTTTCGCTGGTCACCGCTTGACCGGTAAGACCTGCAATTAACGCATTGACCATGATGGTCAGGATCCAACCACCGGGCAGCATTAGCCACTTCGCCCACGGGTGGTAGCGCATGGTTTTAAAGGAGTCGAAGAACTGAGGCCCACACTGGATCATCGCCAACACGAAGAACGTGACGTACAGGATGAGGTTGATCCCAAAAAGTGCCTGCTCTTGCGTGGAAAACGCTGTCATGTAGCCCGGGATGAGCGTGATCAGACTGGCCGCTCCACCGATAAAAAAGACCACATAGGCGATGACCGTAAACAGGTCACCTTTGCTGAATTTTCCGGCGTTAAAGACACGTTGCTTAGGCCGTACAGCCATGTATTGAACTGGGTGCTCTGGCCATTGTTGCATGGTACAAGCCTAATGGTCTTAGCTATGTATTTGCCTCAGGCGTGAGCGAGCAGACGCGGATCCGTCTTTACCCCTGATGTATGTGTCTTAGACATACGTCGGGGCTCGGCGGTGAACACCGAGCCATCAGTGGTCACCGCCGAGCCCCGACACAAACAATCTGGGTCTACAAGGTTCAGCGCTTAGTTCCGGTCGAAACCTTCGCGCCCCTTGTCGACAAATGCTGGGAAGAGAACCTTGTAGCTCACTCCCGCAATAGCTGCACCAATAATTGGCGCCAAGATAAACAGCCAGACCTGCCCCAATGCTTCGGGTCCTGCAAACCAGGCAACGCCCAAGGAGCGAGCTGGGTTGACCGAGGTATTGGTAATCGGAATCGATACCAAGTGAATCAGGGTTAGCGAAAGGCCAATGGCCAAAGGCGCAAACCCCTTAGGCGCACGGTCATCGGTGGATCCCAGAATCACATAGAGGAAGATTGCCGTAAGCACGATTTCGGCCACCAACGCTGCAATCAGCGAATAGCCGTCGGGCGAACGGTCACCATATCCGTTGGAAGCGAAGCCAGAATCTACCGCGTTGAATCCATCCTTGCCCGAAGCAACCCAGAACAGCACCGCACCGGCTACCGAGGCAGCAACAACCTGAGTAACGATGTACGGTCCAACATCCTTCCATGGGGTACGCCCGGCAAACGCTGTGCCCAGGGTGACCGCCGGGTTGAAGTGACCTCCAGAAATATGCCCCACTGCGTAGGCCATGATCAGTACCGTCAGGCCGAAGGCCAGAGCGACACCAAGGAATCCAATCCCCATGTTGACGGACTCATCGGCAATGACCTTTGCCGCGAAGATGGCCGAACCACAGCCACCGAAGACCAGCACAAATGTGCCCAAGAATTCTGCCGAAAGTTTTGCGCCAACAGTAGGCACGGATGTATCAGACATGCTTTCTTCCTTCCCTCGATGAAAATGCGAGTTCGCGGCCAGCTTAGGTCTCGCGAAGGTGTGAAGAATAGAGGCTTCATCAATTATTTCGTTATTTCTCGCAAATTATTCTCTTGTCAGAAAGTCCGCCTTCGAACCAGACCTTATCTTGAGAAGGTGGTTGCCTCTGGCGATGTCTCGATCATCCAACGACTCCACTGGAGTATTGCAGTCTTGGCCTCCGCTCAATGATGGCAGCGACGACAATCCCGACGATGACACCAAGCAGATTCCCCATGGCGCAGTCCCACACCATCTGAATGCCAATCACGGGGTTCGCTAACTGAAGCATGAGAATGATCAATGGTGTGAAGAAGCTCAGGGCAAGACCATAGTTCCTAACCATGTAGGCCTCGGTGGGGAACATGAGCAAGATGATGCAACACCCGATGACCAGTTCACTGGGCTCCAGAAGTTGAAGTCCCAATAGCACGGCGATGCCAGCCAGCGTTCCGGCAATTCGATGAGCTCCCCGCTTGATTCGGCCCCGAGCATTACCTGCAGCCAGCGGAACGGCTGCTCCTGCCATCGTCCACTGCAGATGTTCGGCGTGCAGGAAAATACCAATGCTGCCGGCCACGAGGATGACGACTAGATAGGTTACGGCTCTCCGTCCGATATTTGGCCACGGTATCGGCAGGGTCTTTATTCCGTATTCGGCAGCTGGTCCAAAGCGCGCCATTTGTCCCAAGAGAATACTGAACAGTGCCGTGGCAACGAAGGCGATTAACCCGTCAAGGGCAAGGGTTTCACCCACCGGTAGGGTACCTAATGCACCAAAGGCAAAGAGCGGAAAGAATGCGCCGCCGGGTTTCAACCCGTGATGGTCTGCCACGACTGAACTCAGTACCGCCCAAAATATGCCGCCGGCCAATAGAGTCCATCCGTGCAGTCCCAGTGGTGCCACGGCGATGCCACAGATTCCGGCGCATAGCATCAGCGCCGCTCCCAGTAGCTGATCTTTAAGCCGTTGTAATCTGCGTGGGTCTCGCCCATACATCCCGACAACAGAACCGAAAACGGCATAGGCTAGAAGATCGCTGCGCTCCATCAGCAACAGTGCGGTGCCTGGAATCCCGAGTCCTAAACCCACCCGAAGTGCCGGCCTGAGTTCCGGGCTGTGCGAGATCAAAAATAATTGCCAATGGGTTCTTGGCCGTAGCTTGTGTCGAAGAGAGGGCAAGAGGCTCAACGAAAACGGCGAACGCTCGGCCATCACGAGAACCGTGCAGCCTTCGGTTCAACCATGCGTTCCATGACGCTCTCCTCTTTGCTCGGTACAGGGAATCCACCGCCGGGGCGGTTGGGGTTTCTGCACTTAGCTTCGAGGATTTCACTTGATCAGATCAAACAATTAGAACCAATTGATTCATCGGACATGGTTATCATCACTATTCAGAGGGATTTATTCTTGAGGAAAAATCTCAAAAATTAGCCGATTTAACGCTTGAGACATAAGACTTAACGGTTCTTCATCTTCCATGACCAACGAAATTTCCGACGTAACCTTCGGGTCATCTAGCTGGGTCTGCACAATATCTGGCAGGTCTCCAATTGGCGGTAACCATTGGCGCGGAACGATACTCGCCCAATGTCCTGTGGCAACATGTGCCAACAAGGTCACGATCGAATCGCACTCAATTCGTGGCTTTGCTCTCAGCCCGTGCTGCAACAGCGCTTGATCTAGCACTTGCCGCCCACGCAGCGAGGAATCAAGAAGACACAAGGGAAGCTGCAATGCTTGAGTCCACGAGCTCTGCCCCTGGCTGATCTGCATCTGAGGAGAAGTAAGAAGCACATGCTCTTCTGAATACAATCTGAAACTCCGCAGCCCTTCCACATCTTGTGGCTGCGCATAAATGAGCCCGGCTTCGAGTTCATAGTTGCGGATTTGTCGAACGATCTCGGCCGAATGAAGACTTGCCTGCACCTTGATGTTCACCAGTGGATGTTCTCGGGCGAAAGCATTGGTCAGTGCCACGACGGTTGATGACGCCGCAGGAACCGTGCCTACCCGCAGGGTCCCGTTCAGCCCGGCTTCGTGATGCGAAACTTCCTGTTTCAGTGACTCGTGATCTTTGACGAGCTTTCGTGCCCACTTGAGCACGGTCTGCCCCTCCACGGTGAGCCCCTGAAAGGCATGGCCACGGCGGACCAACGGCACTCCGAGTTCCTTTTCCAGCTTTCTGATTCCTTCGGAGAGCGCCGGCTGAGAAACAGCGCATTCCTCGGCTGCGCGAGCAAAGTGTTGCTCGCGTGATAGCGCAATCAGGTATTCCAGCTGTCGAAGCATCATGACTCCATTGCATCACTATCGCGGGGTACTCCTGCCATCGATGACCCGAAATATTCACCAAAGAGAAAGCCCCGACCCGGGCAGTTGAATCAACTGTCTGGGTCGGGGCCAACCGATAAGTAGAGGCTACTCGGTTTCTTCCTTAGCCTCAGGCGCTGCGTCAGCAACGACCGGCGCACCAGCAGTTACCGAAGGAACTGCCGCGGTATCAGGATTTGCATCCACATCCTCAGCTGGACCAGCGAACTGCGACTGGTACAACCGGTAGTACGCACCCTGGGTCTTGAGCAACTGCTCATGGTTACCCTGTTCCACAATCTTTCCGGCTTCCATCACCAAAATGGTGTCAGCATCGCGGATCGTTGAGAGACGGTGAGCAATCACGAAGCTCGTGCGATCACTGCGCAAGGCAGCCATCGCTTGCTGGACCAACAGTTCGGTACGCGTATCCACCGAGCTGGTCGCTTCATCAAGAATGAGCAAGGATGGGTTGGCCACAAACGCACGTGCAATCGTGATCAACTGCTTCTCACCAGCAGAGACGTTGGTACCTTCTTCATCAATGATGGTGTCGTAGCCATCGGGCAGGGCACGCACAAAGCGGTCCACGAAGGTTGCCTTGGCTGCGGCGATGACTTCCTCATCGGTAGCATCCAGTCGGCCGTAGCGAATGTTCTCCATGATGGTGCCACCAAAGAGCCAAGCATCCTGAAGCACCATGCCCACCTTGGAACGCAGATCAGCGCGCGAAAGCTGGGTGATGTCATGGTTATCCACCATGATCTTCCCGGAGTTCAGCTCGTAGAAGCGCATCACCAGGTTCACCAGCGTAGTCTTACCCGCACCGGTAGGACCGACGATAGCCACGGTATGCCCCGGATCCGCGTCAAAGGACAAGTCCTCAATCAATGGCTTGTCCAAGGTGTAGGAGAAGGAAACATTCTGGAATGACACATGACCATCGGTACGCTCAGGCAAAGTCGCCTGCGCATCGTCCGGATCCTGCTCTTCAGCATCCAAGAGTTCAAAGGTACGCTCTGCCGAAGCCACACCAGACTGCAACATGTTCGCGACACCTGCGATCTGCCCCAAAGGCTGGGTGAACTCACGCGAGTACTGAATGAATGCCGTAGCATCGCCAAGGCTCATTGCACCGGAAGCTACGCGCAAACCACCAACAACGGCGATACCAACGTAGGAAAGGTAAGAAACGAAGTTCATCACTGGCATGATCATGCCGGAAACGAACTGCGCACCGAAGCTTGCCTTGTACAGTTCTTCGTTGCGGGCAGTGAAGCGGTCCACCATGTCATCTTCACGGCCGAAGACCTTCATTAGTTCGTGACCGGAGAAGGACTCTTCAATCTGGCCGTTCAATGCACCGGTGTTCTTCCACTGCGCGGTGAACAACTTCTGCGCCTTAGAACCGATGATGCCAGCAGCCGCACCGGACAGTGGCAAGGCTACCAGCGCGATGAGCGCCATCTGCCAAGAGACCACAAACATCATGATGACAATGCCGATGACCGTCATGATGGACTGCACCAACTGGCTCAGTGCCTGCTGCAACGCGTTTTGGATGTTGTCCACGTCGTTGGTGACGCGCGAGAGCACATCGCCACGCTGGCGGGTATCAAAGTAGTTCAGTGGCAAGCGGTTGAGCTTAGTTTCAACATCCTTACGCAGGTTGTACACCACGCGCATGACCAGTTTATTGAGCAACCAACCGGACGCCCAGGAGAAGAGTGAAGCCACGAAGTACATCGAGAGCACAATCAGGATGAACTGAGATAGCTGGGTGAAATCAATGCCCTGACCGGGCACAAAATTCACCTTAGAGAGCATATCCGCCTGAGTACTCTGACCCGAGGCACGAAGCTGCTCAATGACCGCTTCAGCAGGGGTGCCTGCTGGGATGTTTTTACCGATCAGGCCAGCAAAAATGACGTCCATGGCCTTACCCAGAACGCGCGGAGCAACCACCGAGAGCACCACATAAACGGTGATCAACGCGAAGACTAGGACCATTCCCCACTTATATGGGGCCATGAGTCCAACGAGGCGTTTAGCCGATGGCCAGAAGTGCTCAGCCTTACGTGCGGGAGCTCCACCGCTCCAGTCATCTGCACCGGCAGAAACTTCAAACTCGTCAATCTCGGCGAGCTCAGTATCAAGCTGCTCAGGCTGTGTATTTTTCTGCTTCTTTGCCACTTAGGCCACCTCCTCCACGCTCAGCTGGGATGTCACAATTTCTTGGTAGGTCTCCGAGGATTCCAAGAGTTCTTCATGGGTTCCTCGCGCCACGATCTCACCGTGATCCAAGACCAAGATCTGATCAGCATCCGTAATCGTGGAAACGCGCTGTGCCACGATAATCACCGCGGCATCCTTGGTAGGTTCCACCAAGGCAGCACGCAATTTGGCATCGGTACTCACATCGAGTGCCGAGAAGGAATCATCAAAGAGGTACGTCTTGGGCTTGGCAGCCAAGGCGCGCGCGATGCACAGTCGTTGACGCTGGCCACCCGAGACATTGGTACCACCCTGAGAAATCTTCGACTCAAGCTGCCCCTCACGTTCGGCGACAAATCCGTCGGCCTGGGCAATACGTAGGGCTTCCCACAAGTCTTCTTCCTCGGCCTCTTGAGCACCAAAACGCAGGTTACTCTCGATGGTTCCGGAGAACAGGTACGGACGCTGCGGAACAGCGGAGATGTTCTGTGAGATCGCTTCACGTCCCAATTCCTTCAGCGGCACACCGCCAATGAGAATCTCACCCTCGGTGGCGTCATACAGTCGTGGGATCAGGTTCAGCAAGGTCGTCTTACCGGCACCGGTAGAACCAATAATGGCGGTGGTCTGTCCTGGCTTTGCAGTGAAGGAAATATTGGAGAGCACTGGTGCTTCTGCACCTGGGTATCCAAAGGTCACGTCCTTGAACTCAACGGTGCCGGGTTGTGGCAACGCGATTTCACGGTCAGGTGCATCCTGCATGGATGGTTCACTGTCCAAGACCTCGGAGATACGGTCAGCCGAGACCATGGCGCGAGGAATCATCATGGCCATAAAGGTACCCATCATGACGGCCATCAGAATTTGCAGTAGGTACTGCAAGAACGCGGTCAAGGCGCCAACTTCTACTTGGCTGTTATCCACGCGGTGTCCACCGAACCAGAGCACTGCTGCGGTGGAAAGGTGAAGGATCATCGTGATGGCTGGGAACATCAACACAAACAGATTTCCAACCTTCACGCCGAGATTAGTCAGCTTCTGGTTGGCATCGTCGTAGCGTTGCGTTTCATGTTCTTCACGGACAAAGGCGCGAACCACACGGATACCGGTGATCTGTTCACGCAGTACTCCGTTAATTCCATCGATGCGTACCTGCATGTCACGGAACAGTGGCATCAGTTTGATGACTAGCAGGCCAACAACAATCAGCACCAGCGGTACCGATACCCAGACGAGCCAGGACAGTCCGGGGTCTTCGCGGATGGCCATGACCACACCGCCGATGGACATGATGGGAGCGTTGATCATGAAGTTCAACGCCATCAACGTCAGCATCTGGATTTGCTGCACATCGTTGGTGCCACGGGTGATCAAGGTGGCGGCACCGAACTTGTTGACGTCCTGAGCAGAGAAAGTGGAGACCTTCTCAAAGACGGATTGGCGGATGTCGCGGCCTACGCTCATGGCTGTTTTGGCGCCAAAGTACACTGCGGCTACCGCGGTGGCCACCTGCACGAGGGCCACGATGAGCATGATTCCGCCGGTGCGCCAGATGTAATTAACATCGGCACTAACGACGCCTACGTCAATGATTTTTGCGTTCAGGCTGGGAAGGTACAGCGTGGCCATGGTGGTGGCCAACTGCAAAATGATTACGGCAATAATCCAACCCGTATAGGGTTTGGAATGTTTCAAGATGAGCTTGAGAAGCATGTGGTAAATCCTCGCTGGCATCAGGCTCTCCGGCACCACGCGACTTCGGTTTAAGGGCGCGGTGATTGAAGAGCGATTGCAAGTCTAACCCGAGGCACCGACAAGTAGAATCATCCTTCCGATTGATTCTCGTCAATCAGTAACTGGTATCTAACTTTCTCGTGAATTCCGGGGCTTGAAGGCATCGCGAGAGAACAACGAGAGTGCACGGAAAGTTCACATTGGCTCCTAGCCCTACGCGGTTGTTGCAACTCAGAGCACGCCCTGGCCTGAACAGTGAAAACGTAGAGTCTCCAGAATCTGCGAGGCGTTGGAGGCATGGACTCCCAACCATAGTTCAGCTTGGGTTTCCTCGGTTACTTCAGTCTCGAGAAACTAGGGTAAGGCAGTACGTAATCCCCACGCACAGGCTTGGCAATACGAACTAGCACCTCTGGTGGTTACCTACGGTACAAGTGGAGAAGTACGCAGGCTAGGTGGTGCTCAGGCTAGCGGTTTTGGAAATCATTGATTGCAAAGGATGCCGAGCGTCCAAAGCGGCCAAGCGTTCAGCCCCATCAAGTCCGGAACCAGCTGGCTCCTGAATACGAATCTTGGGATTCAGACGTTGTAGCTGGGCTCCGAATTCTTCAGAAATCAGTTCACCGGCAAACACACCACCAAGAACCGCCACTCGTTCAGGGCTATGCCCGCCGGCTTCGCGGACCCTTGCTAAGCCTGTAACTACTGAATGAGCCAACTCGCGGCCTGCCGCGCGGCAAATATTTGCGGCTACTTCATCTTCCGCGGCCAATGTGGAAGCGAAACGGGCGAAGGACGCCACTACAGCGATGCGATCCGTTGAAGACTGAAGGCTAATATAAGCCTCCTCAAGGTCGGGCCACATGGCACGTACCGGTTCGGTGAGAATCGTGGCGGGGCCACGACCATCGCAGGCGCGCATGACAGCTATCAGCACCTGCTGCCCAATCCAGTAGGCACTACCTGCATCACCCATGATGTTTCCCCAACCATCAATTCTGGCCACTGCGTGAGCCCCAACTGCCAAGGTGACCACGCCGGTTCCTGCGGCTACAACTGCGCCTGGCCCTTCGGCGAGCGCACCAAGATAACTGGTCACCGAGTCATGCGCTAACAGCACATAGTCTCCAGCCGATGTACGCAGTTGTGACAACAGCGAAGATGCATCATGTTCGGTGCGAGTCAGACCGGTGGTGCCAATTGCGATGGTGTCGAAATTTTTTCTTGACTGTTCTCGGGCCGTTTCAATCGCGACGGCCAGTTGTGGCAAGACCGCCTTATCCGTTTGCACCCCTGGCAGGACAACCTCTTTGGATTGACCCTGTTCAAACCAACGTAGTTTTATGCCTGTCTGGCCTCCGTCGACAGCAAGCAGATCTCTATTCATGGATTGCACTCTTTCGACTGTATGGTCGTTCACGGTTGATTATGCCCCTCATCAAGGTGGATCTGCTGGCTAGTTGAGTGTAAGACACGGTCACCGCCGAGCAGAGTGGGATCAATACCCTCACCCTTGGTGAGGTGCACCAGATGTTTTTCTCCTGGGAGCAGGGTGGTCAGTCCACGATCCGTGCTTGTGTTTGGCTTTAATTTGTCGGCCAGTACGCACAGGTCTCTAACCAAGTTGGCAACCACCATTGTTAACACTAGTCCCTCTTCAGTAGTCTGTACCGAAGTAGCAAACCATTTACTGCGCAGTGAAAACCCTCCCCGCGGTTATCGCGAACAACAACCGAATGTGCGTGGCGGTATTACGGGCCTTGCACGGGTTAGAGAATCCGCCGGCGCTGATTGGTTTTGATTGCTTCTCCACCGCAGAAATCCTCGGTGTGTCCGTGATCAGTTACGATGCGATCAAGAAGGGTCAAGTCGCCAGCGAACTAGCCTTGGACCGTATGGCAGACTCACCAGTTTGATCCTTCGTGGCAACGATGATCGACCGCCCCAATCGGCCTTAGAGTTCAGCGTGCGTACTGCTACTCAGGCAGGTCACTTCCGAGGTAGGCCAGAGCCGCAATAACTTGCGCGCCTGTACCAGTTGCCAATGTTGGGTTTATAACCGGGGCAAAGAATGGTGAGTGGTTGGCAGGGATTTCTGTCGAGACGGTCCCTCGTTGGCTCGCGTCTCGATACTGCTGAGCATCGGTGCAACCCACGGTCCAATAAACATAGGGGATGCCAAAGGCATCAGGAATTCTGCTGAAGTCTTCCGAAGCGGTCGCAGGATCGGTCAGGTACACCTGGTCTGTTCCAAAGTGGTTTTCAAAGGCTTCGGTGACTCTTGTATTCACGGTTTGGTCATTACTGGTCAAAGGGAACTGGTCATAGAACTCGAAGTCCGCATCTTTTGGTGAGCCGGCAGCTTCGCATTCCCCACGCACCACACGTCGGATTGATTCGACCATGCGCTGGCGGATCTCAGGCTCATAGGTGCGAATGTTCAGTAGTAGCTGGGCGCGATCAGGAATGATGTTTGCGGTACTCCCTGCATTGAGCGCTCCCACGGTGAGCACGGCAAAGTGCCCGGGTTGAGTTTCACGCGAAACAATCGTCTGAAGTTTCAAGACTATGGACGCTGCGAGCACCACCGGATCCACCGAATTGTGTGGCATTGATCCGTGAGCACCCCGTCCATAAATAGTGATTCGTAGGCAGTCTCCGGCGGAGAGTATGGGACCGGGTTTTGTTCCAATCATGCCGGCCTCGCCGGGCATGACGTGTTGTGCCAGGGCAACCTCCGGGCGTGGAAGGCTTTCAACGAGCCCGTCAGCAATCATGGCTTGGGCACCTGCTGCGGTTTCCTCCGCAGGCTGGAATAGGGCAATATACGTGCCCTTCCAGTACTGACGGTTTTCAGCGAAGAATTTCACCGCTCCTAAGAGCGTTGTGACATGCATGTCGTGGCCGCAAGCATGCATGACGCCGTCAACTTCGGAGGAATACTCCAGTCCGGTATCTTCGCGCACGGGTAAGGCATCCATGTCCGCGCGGGCCAGAACGACTGGTCCTAGGTCTTGACGCAGTATCCCGACAATTCCAGTTCCACCGAACCTATGGATTTCACAACCCAACCTCACCAGTTCAGATTCAATGCGTTGTGAAGTCTCGAATTCCTTCAAGCCCAACTCTGGATGTCTATGAAAGTGTTTGTATAACTCTTCCTGCCACGGAAGCTGCTTGTTGATAATGGAATTCAGCTGTTCCGGTGCAGGCATGGTTTACCGATCTTTCTCTGTGCAAATGCAGAACCTGTTGCCTTGGTGATCTGTAGCTACGACAAAACTCGGTGCGGAGCTTTCATCGAGTTGTACCTGTTGAGTTTGCAGTTCATCCAAGATCTTCTTGCTCTCAGAATACGCGCCCCAAATATCAAGGTGCAGGCGGTTGGCATTGGGAGTCTGCGTTTGCTGAAACCAAATCGCCGGCAGGCGTCGATTCGGGTCTACCAGGCTTCCGTCACTAGCTTCGTTGTACCCCAGTCCGGCAGCCCATTGGGAACTGATGGCCTGCTGATCATCAGTATCAACGGCGACTTCCACAACGCCGATGAGATCTACGCGAGCTTTGGCTGAATGCTTCTGGGCAAATTCTGAAATCTTCGTTGCCAATGCGATGTCCCTGGTGGTCACGGCACCGCCAACATCATGGGACGTCGTGGTCACGAACAGTCGGTTGTAGCGCCAGTCGACATCTGGATGATGGTTATCTCTTTCGGCCGCTCTAGCGATGTCAGCAAAGAGCTCAATCGCCGAGGCAGCAGTTTGGGTTTCAAACACCGCAGCAATGGCTCCGGGAACCCGCCGCCATTCGGGCAGGGCGGTTAGGTATTGGTTCACTTGGTGCGTATCAAGAATGTCTGTACCACTCATTGTTTACCTCAACTCTCCAACGCTGTGACTCAGCGCTATTTCTCCGGAATTTCCATTTCCTGGTCGGTCAGCTCTCGGTCAGTTCCCGTCACCCATTCGTCAATACTTGGGGCACCGGGCTGTTCTTCGCCATCAATGGACTCGGTGAATTTTTCTTCGTCAGGTCCCTCGTCATCAAGGTCATCCCCTTCTTGTGGAAGATTCTTGTCGTCTGTTCCTCCCAGTGGCCATGCCTTTTCCACGAGATCTTTATCTGGGTCTTTCAATCGGTCGCTGGCCTGCCCGAGCAGGTCTTTTGCTTTGTCTAGAATTCCCATGTTCTTCCTCCGCAGATTCATCAGATAAAACCAAGCAGTCGATTCTTATGGACCTTCTCGTTCATCTACGACGCTCACAAGCTGAAGAGATGATCCATAAATCATGAATTGCGCAGACCCTCAATCAGTTCATTCTTGTTCATACTTGAGCGTCCGCTAAGGTCAATTTCTGCAGCACGTTTGCGAAGTTCGGCCACAGTCCATTGCTCGTAGTCGCCGGATTTTCCGCCACGCTTTCCTACCGTTGACCGTCCGTCCCTGGCTGCTGCGTTGGCGATACGTGCTGATTTTTGTTTGGAGTTTCCATCCTGACGCAGCGCTTCATAGAGTTCTTCATCTTTGATGGGGCTTTGTTTGTTATTTGCCATCGTGCGTCTCCGTTCTCGGCTTGCAGTTGCAGAGCCTAGTTTGACGGTGGGCCTTATGCGCACCACGCTAACCAACTGGAACGACAGATAAAAGGGCGCGCACCTATTTTTATGGCAGGACTCAGACACTGAAAATACAGCGCACAACTCGCCACCCCATGCCCAAAGTTTCCGGCTCCCCTAGTGGCTGGTTCGTCGATACTGCAACTGAACGCCAGACGACTCTTGCGCACTTTCAATACGAGAACGCACAGGAACAAATTACGGTTTTCAACCAAGTTGCGTCTCGCTTGGGATCATGAACGCGATCCCTAGATTTTGATCTCTTTCCCGTGTTCTCATGAAATCAGAAGAACGCACAGGCGCGGTAACTTCGCTTTTCTTCAGCAAGTTAGCTGAGTGCACCCCTAGCGAATCTCAACTCATAGTCATATGATGAAAACTAAATACCACAATACGAAAGTTGGGAATATGTCCGAGCATTCCACACCACTGTCCGTTGGAGATCAAGCACCAAGCTTCTCGCTACTGAATGCAGAAGGTCAGACGGTGTCACTCTCAGACTATGCCGGTCAGAACGTGATCGTGTATTTCTACCCCAAGGCGGCAACCCCTGGCTGCACCACCGAAGCTTGCGACTTCCGAGATAACTTGAATTCCTTGCGCGGTGCTGGCTATGCAGTACTGGGCATCTCCCCCGATGAACCAGAGGCACTAGCCGACTTCGCGAACGATGAATCATTGAACTTCCCTCTGCTCTCCGACACAGACAACGAGGTGGCCAAGGCCTACGGCTCGTACGGGGAGAAGACTTTTGGAGAAAAGACTTTCGTCGGCACCCTGCGTTCCACTGCAGTGATCGACACTGAAGGCAAGATTTCCCAGATTGAATATGGCGTGGACGCCAAGGGCCACGTCTCGCGCCTGCGTGAAGCACTGGGCGTTTGATTTTGACTCAATATTAACCACGCACTCAACAGTCCGCGACAGTTCACGATCTCCTGGATTGTCGCGGGCTGTTTCTTGCTGTCACCGTAGAACAATCCTCTGTTCTGCAGTATCTCCGCCTTAGTACCACCCTGCCTAGCATCAACCTGTCACGGGCGGCAATCCATACACCTTATGGGCGTCTGCATTGCTCTAATAGGCACCACGCTAACTAGATTTGCGCAAACCACTGCGGCTGACCTGAGCATCGCAAAAATCCAGCTTCGAATCTTAGATTCCGAGACCCAGCTCTGTGTCCACCCAGTTCTTACTCATCTCAACAAGCAAGGACTGAAAGGCATTTTCCGCAGGAGCACGAACCCGGTCCCTACGCTGCGCAAGAACCACACTGCGCGTCGCCACATCCGCCTCCAACGCCAGCACCTTTACCCCTGGGTGCCGATTAACGAGTGCCGATTGCGGGGCCAGCGCGATTCCTAATCCCACCGAGGCCATCGCTTGAGCCTCTTGATAGTCGTTTGCGTGAAATGAAATCATCGGCTCGAACCCTGCAGCTCGACAGGTCCTTTCGAGTAGCTCCGCGACCGGATGTTCATCCGCTCGGACTATCCACTGCTGTTGAGCCATATCCTCCAAAGCAACAACTTTTCTACCTGCCAGCGGGTGCTCCGAACCGACAACGAGCACCGTCGACTCCTTAAAGAGGGTAGTCAATTCAAAGTCATTGCGGTCAAGACGATGCCAGTCGTATTCCCACATTAAACTCATGGATACCTCGCCACGCGTAAGCAGCGCCGTCAGCTCCGGCAGTCTCTTACTTCTGACGTCCAATCGGATCGAGGGATAGAGCTTTCGGAATCGGCTAATCACGAGGGGGAGGAACGAACTCCCTACCGTCGGAAAGGTCCCCAGGCTCAGACTGCCACTTTTCAATCCGGCAAGCTGGTCCAAATCTGATATTGCGGCATCCATTTGATGCAAAATTGCGCGGGCATGTCCCGCGAGTACATGTCCCGCATCGGTGGGAACCATCCCCCTGGCATGACGCTGGAGTAGAGGCTGACCGACTTCTTCTTCCAGCTTTCGCAATTGCTGAGAGACGCCCGATGGAGTGTAGAAAAGTTCGTCTGCAGCCGCCGTGACCGATCCACCCTCGACTACCGCAAGTAAGATTTGAAGTCTTTTAATGTCCAGCACGTTTTCTCCTTGAAGTATTGCTTCAATATACTTCATCAATTAAGAATTCTATTGAAATCTAGATTTTCTAGGTACTCCTGAGCACTTCACTTCTCACCATTGACGCGCAGCCCCTTCGGAAAAATTACCAACAGGACCCATTTTGAAGTAGAACTTAAACCTATTACAGAATATGTAACTACTCATTCAATCTTATTTGCATCACCATCGATACATAAACAAGTGCATCACGTCACACCTGAGGTTGGCGGAGCACGAGACGGTAAGGTTTGGTGAGAAAAATTATTCGACAAGTGAAGGCCGCGTGGATGCGTGGAGGAACCAGCAAGTGCTGGGTATTTGAACGCCAGGATCTAAGGATCCCCGGCTACAGCGAAGACGATATCCTGCTTCGTCTCTTTGGCTCCCCCGATCCGCGTCAGATTGACGGCGTTGGTGGCGGTAGCTCAACTACAAGCAAGGCCGTCATTCTCGAGCAAAGCTCAGTTGCAGGAATCGACGTTGATTACACTTTTGCGCAGGTAGGTATCGAACAAGCAGTTGTTGACTGGGGTAGCAACTGCGGCAATTGCTCAGCAGTCATCGCACCCTATGCGCTGAAGCAGGGTTGGGTCGCTGCAGTGAATGGCGAAGTAAATGTCCGGATCAGAAACACCAACACCGGTCAGATACTCGTAGAACGAATGAGCCTAGACCCGTCGCACCAGCAGATCCTCATCCCCGGTGTTCCATTCCCTGGACAAGAAGTTGAGATCGGTTTTGTCGACCCTGCCGGGGCTACCACGGGGTTGCTCTTCCCTACCGGAAAACAGCAGAACGTGCTTTCTGTGGCCGTCACAACAGATGGTCCTGAACAGCAGGTTCCCGCCACATTGATCGATGCTGGTGCACCGATGGTGATCATCTCAGCTGATTCGGCGGGTTTGGACGACGTTCCTTTTACCCAGTGGGCTACGCAGTCCCTCAACGAAACCGATCGGCTTGAAGCCATTCGCCGTGCGGGCGCAGTAGCCATGGGAATGGCACCCGATCCGGCATCAGCTCAACGTGCCATACCCAAGCTGGCAATCATTTCTGCCAGCACCGAATCCGATTTCTCGGTCATGATGCTTTCGATGGGCAAGCCGCATCCAGCTCTAGCGATCACCGGCAGCATCGGTTTGACCGTCGCCTCCCACCACGAGGCAACCATCGTTTCCGAAACCGCGGCACTACCCATTGGCGAGGTGCTAAAGATGCAGACGCCAGCAGGAATTCTGGAGACACGGTACCGCCAGTTGGACGGCGAACTGGTCGTCGGAACAACGCGAACGGCCCGCGAATTGGCCGAAGCCCAGTTGAGTTTTGACCCGATCCTGCCAGATGACTCTGCGACAGAAGCGACATTGGCCACGCTGGATTTCGAAGCGGAAGAAGATCTGCTGCCAGATCCGGCACCGCACAAACGCAAGACCGTCTTCGCATCGGTTGGACTCTTCACCGCGCTCGGTCTGGGAGCAACCATCTTGGGCGGTGGCCTGCTCAACCCACCAGCCACAACCACCGATGGCGATTACAAGGGCGAAACCTTGGAAATAATCATCCCTCTGGCCGAAGGTGGCGGAACCGATACCTGGGCCCGTTTCGTTGGCCAGGAACTGACTCATCAGATCCCCGGGGTCCCAGGTTTCGCGCCAACCAATGAAGCTGGCGGCGAGGGCATTACTGGTAGTAACCACTTCGCTTCATCGGCGAAGAAGGATGGAACCGAGCTGTTAGTCAGCACGGCAACAACCGTCGTTCCATGGGTCTTGGACCGCGACGTGGTGCGCTACTCATTTGAAAACCTCGAACCAGTACTGGTCAATGGAACCGGAGGCGTCATTTACGCGCGATCAGCAGCTGGCGTTGAAGGAATTGATGACCTAATCAATAGAGACAAGCCACTCGTGTTCGGTGGCATCAGCGCCACGGGACTGGACCTCACTACCTTGGTGGCATTCGATCTGCTCGATGCGGATATTTCGGCAACCTTCGGCTTCGAAGGACGTGGACCGGTGAATCTGGCCTTGCAACGTGGCGAGGTGGATATCGACTACACCACGACCTCGTCATATCACTCCGCAGTTGAACCGATTGCGAAGGAAGGAAAAGCCGAAGTGCTCATGTCCTTCGGACAGCTTGATGCGGAGGGAAAAATAGTGAGAGATCCGAACTTCCCCGACGTTCCAACGGTTGCAGAGGTTTACGAAAAGCTCCACGGAGAAGCCCCGAGCGGACCGAAGTTCAATGCATACCGTACGCTACTGGGCCTGACTTACACCTATCAAAAGGGCTTGTGGGCGCCAAAGGATGCCCCGCAAGAGGCAATTGATCTGCTGCGCGAATCCGCTGAGCACCTCTCCGAGAACAAAGAGTTCAATTCGAAGGCAGACAAAGTCCTCGGCGGATACCCAATCGTTGCCGACGAGCAACTGTCCAAAAAGGTCCAAGAGGCCTACACCGTCACCGATGAGACCCGAAGCTATGTCGAGGCATTGCTCAAGGACTCCTACGGCATCGAAATCAATTAGGAAGGGAAGACAATGTTAGATTCAGCAATGGCCGCATTGGCTTCGCTGGCCGACCCAAGCATGTTGCTCATGTTGTTGATCGGCGTCATTTCTGGCCTTGTAATGGGCCTCATTCCTGGCCTGGGTGGTACCGCCGCCGTGGCAATTCTTCTTCCCATCACCTTTGGTATGGAACCTGCTTCGGCTTTGGCGCTTCTCATTGGTGCCTTAGCCGTCGTCCACACCTCGGATACAGTCTCAGCGGTGTTGCTGGGAGCTCCTGGATCGGCGTCCGCGTCGGTCACCATGCTCGACGGATATGCGATGGCCAAAAAAGGACAAGCAAAACGCGCATTGAGCCTGGCCTTCCTCTCATCAATGGCTGGCGGCATCATTGGTGCGATCGGCCTGACCCTGGCCATTCCACTGGCTCGACCTCTGGTGCTTTCATTTGCCAGTCCTGAACTGTTCATGCTCACTGTTTTGGGCGTGGCGTTGGCAGCGGTCCTCTCACGGGGCAACGTCCTCAAGGGTGTTACCGCGGGTCTGGCCGGGCTGTTGGTGGGTATGATCGGCACCGCCCCAACAACCGCGGAAGAGCGCTTTACCTTCGGTTCGTTATTCCTCGGCGACGGCCTGTCGCTGGTTGCCGTGGCACTGGGGATCTTCGGTCTGGCAGAAATTGCCTCCCGTGCGAGCCAACGCCGCGGCGAGAAGAAGAAGGTCGAAGTTTCCGGTGGCTGGGGGTCAGGCATCCGTGAATGGCTGAGCCACTGGTCTCAGGTAATCCGCGGTGGACTGATCGGCATCTGGGCCGGCGTGCTCCCTGGTGTTGGCGCTACCGCTGGAACCTGGCTTGCCTACGGCCAGGCCGTGGCCACCGCTAAGGACAAACGCAATTTCGGCAAGGGTGATCCACGGGGCATCGTCGGCCCGGAAAGTGCAAACAACTCGGTGGAAGCCGGCGACTTGATCCCTACCTTCCTCTTCGGTATTCCCGGCGGTGTTCCTTCGGCCATGTTGCTGGGCATGCTGCTGACCTACGGCATTCAACCGGGTCCAAGCATCATCAACGAGCACCTCGATCTGCTGTACATGATCATTTGGGCCTTTGCCATCGCTTCCGTGCTTGGCGCGCTGTTCTGCTTCATGACTGTCCGCCCACTGTCCTCGCTAACCAAGGTGCCGTTCGCTATCCTCGCCGCTGGGCTCGTGGTCATCATGTTGCTCGGTTCCTTCCAGGAAGGCGGCCAGATCGGCGATCTTTGGGTCATGCTGCTGCTGGGTGTCGCTGGTTGGGCCCTCAAGGCAACAGACTTCCCACGTGCACCATTCCTCATCGGTTTTGTGTTGGCGATCCCCATGGAGCGCTATTACTTCCTCACCGATAGCCTCTATGAGGGCTTCGAATGGATGCTGCGCCCCGGCACTATGGTGTTCATTGCAATTCTTGTCCTGCCAATCCTCTGGAATGTCTTCAAGTGGTTCCGGGCACGTCGCAAACTCAGCACCGATGACGATCCCAAGGCCGACAGCGCACCGGATTCCGAAGCTCCTTTCAAGGACTCCGTATGGTCTCTGGCCACCGCTGCCGTACTCTTTGTGGTGTTTGCCGGATCGCTGGTTCTGTCTTCTAGTTATTCACCCGAGGCCCGATTGGTTCCGCAATTGGTCGGTTGGGTCGGTGTCGCCATTACCGCTGCACTGGTCATCTTGGAACTTCGATCCCGCAAGATCGCGCTGGCCAAATCACGGCGCGTTGTCGTTAGCGCCACGGCCTATGCGCAGTCGCCAGCTCAGCTTGCCATGTCATCTACTGGAGGTTCTATAGGTGTCGGGCTGCAAGAAGACTCAGACACTAGCGATTTATCCGCGAGTGGCTCTGGCACCACCAAACTGCCGACGGGTGCACATGCACCAGGCAACAAGCCTTGGAGCATCGGCTGGAATAAGGACGCCTCACTGGCTGTGCGCACCTTTAGCTGGATGGCAGGTTTCCTGCTGGCTACTTCGCTGATCGGGTACTTAGCAGCAACGTCCATCTTCATTCCAGCGTTCCTGTTACTCGTTGCCCGAGCCCGAGTGAAGACCACCGTCATCTACACGATTGTCTTCTTCGTGTTGCTGCTAGCTTTACCCTCCCTACTGCCCATCGACCTACCGCAGGGACTCCTGCGGAACTTGTTCTAACCCACGATTCGAAAGGAACTGACAATGCCGATCCTCGCTTGCTACAGCGACACGGATTCCGGACGTGCAGCGATCCGCCGGGCACTAGCGGAAGCTCATAAGTCCCAAGACTCGGTTCTAGTTGCGAACTTAGACAAGGAACCAATTACCGAGACCCAACTGGGAATTGATTTGGATGCCCTGCTTGATCTGGGGGTTCCGCTCTCGGTACTTCCCCCGTCTCAAACGGTTCACGACGCAGCAGACTTCGTGCTCCAAACGGAACAGGAACACGATATATCGCTCATCGTCTTAGGACTGCGCCGCAGATCGAGAGTGGGAAAGCTACTGATGGGAAGCGTGGCTCAAAGAATTCTCATTGAGGCCGACTGCCCGGTATTGGCGGTCAAGGCGAATAGCCTATAGAAAAACTGTGGAGGGTTGCCCGGTATCGGGGCACCCCTCCACAGTCGTTTAAATTATCTAGATCTGCAGATCAACGTTGACCTTATTCTTTACGCTCGGTGTAGTTGGGCTTGTAATCCAATCTCGGTCTTCAGCTGATTCAAGCTTTCCTATCGGTGAGCAACTTTTGTGTAGCCAGGGCCTTTCTGCTGCACATCGCCAAGTGACTCCAGGTCGCTCGCAGACTTAGCCGATGGTTCCGGCACCGATCGAACCTCTTCAGCACAACTTTGGGCCAGCTCATCTGCGACTCATGTCGTGGTCTTGTTATTTCGCTTCTAGCCCCGAGGAACAAAAGGGCTGTCAGTTTCCGGTTTTTAGAACGTTCACCCTTAGCCTGCAACAATAGTTTCAACGAGGAACCGTGTTGAAATGCTGACCATACTGTGTAGCTCCCTCATAGCGAGCGGGTAGCAGTAAATAAGGAAGCGAGATGCTCCGCAGCTTCCTGACTGTCAACATCATTGCTATTTAGCACATCCCAGTAGACCAAGGCAGCATCTGCAAGATCCATGTCCTCATAAATGGTGAAGGCCCCGATGCTGATCAACCGCCAGACGGTGGGATCCTCGGGGATGCAAGTAATCAGCGTGGCTTCCTCTAAAGGGACAGGAACAAAGCCACAATCAACAAGGTCGAACGGGCTATCGACATAGATTTTGCTACGGGTCGGCAATTTCCACGGCATTAGCCGGTCCGCCGCCACGTCCCCACTAATCAAAGGGCGCGCTCCGAGCAGCTGTGCTTCTCCTACCGCCTGTTGAGTTTGCTGAACTACGGGATCCAGACTGTACCAACCAAATTGCTGTCCGCCAGCCCCCGGATAGTTGGTGACCCAGCGTTCCAGTAGCTTTGCAGGTTCCTGAGTTTTCAGTCCATCAACGGTGCGAGCGATCAAATAACCAAGGTCCATACACACACGCGAGACCATTTGCTGGCTTACTCCCACAGACTCGGCGGTCTGAGACTGGTGCATGGGCATATCGGCCAGCAAAAGACACCGCTCAATGGCCCACCGGCCCCAGGCACTCTTTCCGGAGGTCACCTGACGTTAAAAAGGAACCGCCTGCTCGGGCTTGCTCAAGCACGCTATCGGTGGCCGTGAGACCGACGAACAATGGACGTGTCGACGAACTTTGGTGTGCAAAGAAGTTACGAGTCGTTCATGCAGTAACTCTCGAAACCGCTGGAACCATCGACAACAAAAAGCGCGCGCTCTCGGGCGAGCGAAGTGACCATGAGCGTGCACTCGTTCCTTCTTCAAGACTGAAATCTAGCTCTCTCGGAAGAGAGACAACATCAATATCCATTCCCATCACCTCTTACAACTATGATCCCAAAAGAGGGGATCATAGTTGTAAGACAGTACAAAATCTTCATGGTAGGCGGCGTGTCTGAATGCCAAGCGAGCGCGCTATTCAGACTCGCAACCGGAACTCATGCGAAAACGCCAAAGCCGTTGACGCACATCGCGGAGGGGACGTTCTGCTCAACGAGAAGCAGCTAGTTCTTGGTGATGTTCTTGGTGATGTTCTTACCCTGGCCGTCCATCGTGTAAGACGAGGACGAGTATGGCTCAGAGATGCTGAACCGCGCAATAACATCTTCAATGTTATGCATGAAAGTCTCGCTATGGACGTCAGAGTCGGTATCGCGTTCTAAAGAAATCGTGATGTCATCCGTGATCTCTTGATCTAGACCAGAAGTGACAGATTGGACCGCAGGCCATAGGGACTGCCATTTAACGTCAGAGGTTTTGAAGAATTCTTTCTCTGACTTTGGCTGGGTTGAGGCCGGACCGGTATCGGTCATTTTTCCACCGCGATATTGCCAGGTATCGGTGTTCAACGTGTCCGGACCAATCGGAGCATCGATGAAAATATAGTCCTTATAAAGTGCGACACTCTGCACCTTGTCGTGACCAATTTGCTCCTCAAGCTTGGCAAGCGCGGTGCTTAATCCGGGCTCAGTGCGCATATCTGCAACCCATGAACCGGTTGCTTTTTTGGATTCAACGCTCAACTGGACAGCATCGCGCATGGGAAGCAAGACCGCAGTAAGACCAACACAAATCATGACGAGATAAACCACTGCACGCAGCGGCAACCATCGTTTACTGGTTCCAAGTAATGGCCTAGTTCTCTTGCCATTAGGGCGCAGGTTTCCAGACTTTGGTACCCGTATTTCCCCTGCCGAGGCGACCGAAGGAACCGGCAGATTTTGCAGACGTGGGTCACGAAGATCTTCAGGTTTAAGGAATGAAATATCCGGCTCACCCTCGGCCAGGATCGCCACTGGAAGTGTAGTTCCCGGTGCCAGAAGCATTCGTTTTTCAAAGACGAGAACCTCACGGAACATGGTTCGATAGGCCTGCCCATGCTGTGGTTGAACCGTCAGCTCAACTTTGCACAGGGGCTGATCATTAATTCGGGTTCCCGTGTCCTGTACATTATCTACTCGCGCCATACCTACACGACCTGCTTGAACAGCAGCTTTCACTACTTCAGGATTCACTATCCGAACGCCACGCGTGACTAAGCTGATCATCCAGAACACCAAGGCAGTAACGCTGACGCTGATGCCAACTCCGAGGCCCCACGCTCCTGCACCCGGTGCGCCGATGTAGTCCCCAGCAATACCACCAAGTATTAAGCCTATGCCGATGAAAAAGATAGCCCGAATCATGCTGTGATCCTATCCCGTGTTTGTAAGCAGAAAGTACAATTTTCCTTTGCGTGACGGTAAATTTTGATGGTTTTCCACTCGCTCGGCGGTGTCTAGTCTCTCTGATCAATAACTGAGTTCTTTGCCATCGCCGAGTTGGCGACTCGTGTTTTCAACTACCTCGGTCCATTTTCCCAGGACATGGGCGCGGCGGGTCAGTGGCGGGCCCCGTTGCTTTGAACCCGCCACTGACTTACTCGGTGTTTATCAGGCTAGATCCGCGCGGGAAGAACAATGTCCCGTATTGCCAGACACGGACGCAACCTAGTCAACAGGTACGGCAAATCTTTCCAATGTTCGGGAACGAGACTTCGACCTTGCATCCGATGATCCTCAGGTGTCAGGTGCAGGTATTCCAATCGAGCGTTCAAGGCCAGACGCTGTTCATCTGTTTCCATCCGTTCTTCTGCGCGCTGAATTGCGCTGCGTTTCTCGGCATTGAGCCAAAGATAGAGCTCCGCCCCGATGCCTACGGCTTCCCACCGCTTTACATAGTCTGCATAGTCAGCTCTATTGATACGAACGCCATTGCGCAAACATTGCGCACGGTAGCTCAAGACAAAGGCCCACGCAAAGTTTTTGCCTACTCGTTCCGGTGGATTGTAGGGATAGTTCAGAAGCGCAGAATCCCAGCGGCGTAGATTCTGTTCCTCGACACTGAGATCTTCTGCGGAAAGCACTCGCAATCCATACTTATCAACGACGTCGTCGCTGCCACGATCAGGGGCCACGATCTTCAACCCATCAGGGGTTTTCACCATTTTTGCTCGACCATTCGCCGGGGCGTCCGGCTGGTCGTTCTCCCCACGAAGTTCCTTCTGCCATTGCCGGAAGTCGGATTCATGCTTGTCGTCAAAAGGCTGATGAGTCATGGAAGATTCTCCTAGCGTGAAAGTGGCCAACCCAATGCCGAATACTGGACGGGCTGCACCACTAACTGAACCGATGGCGGTTGCCTCGGAACGGTTCTTCCCCTGGGGCACCCCACTCGCTGAAGTAGGGTTGCCGTACGACAAGCCAGGTACTTTTCGTCGTAACTCTTGAACCGGATCTCACTCTAGAAGAGAGCACCGACAGTTTGGACTTTGACTTTGAGATCCGCATCGAATCGGTGCCTTGTTTCTTTAATAACTGTGCGTTGGCACTCGCACGGTTGGAATCCTTGCCGAGAAAAAATCGATGAAACCCTAAATTCAGCCCTGCAACATAGCTAAGCTAAGCACCAGCGCGATTCACCGCCGTGGATGGCTTACCGACCATCAGTGAAAGTCGACTAAGTGAACTCAATACCTCAGCGTTTAATACGTCCCATGTTGCCGCGAGATCCACACGAACCGCATCGGGTGGCCAGCTCACTGGAGCTGTTCTTCGATCTTGTCTTTGTCGTCGCCGTGTCATTCTCTTCGTTGCAGCTACATCACATGGCAGCCGAAGATCACTTGGGAGCCGGGGTGGTGGGCTACCTGATGGTCTTCTTTGCCATCTGGTGGTCATGGATGAACTTCAGCTGGCTGGCCACATCATTTGATACCGACGACTGGCTGTACCGTATTCTCACCTTTGTCCAAATGGCCGGAGTCCTCGTCCTCGCCTCCGGCGTCGTGCAAGCCATGGAAGATCACGACTTCACAGTGATCACCTTCGGCTATGCCATCATGCGCCTGGCGTTGGTTTCGCAGTGGATTCGGGTAGCGATGAGCAACACCGTATTACGCAAAACTGCACTGCGCTACGCGGTGGGGATCTTGCTAGTTCAGGTGGCTTGGTTTCTTCGACTCTTGCTACCGGAAACGGCAGGGTTCATTGGCTTTTTCGTCTTGGTGGCCGCAGAAATTTCGGTACCGGTCTGGGCCGAGTCTCATCACCCGACACCGTGGAATCCGCATCATATTACCGAACGCTATGGGCTGTTCACCCTGATCTTGCTGGGTGAATCGATCCTTGCCTCCGCCAATGCCGTGGTTGAAAGTTTGCACACCATCGAGCACTTGAGCCTGTTGATGATCATTGCAGCTTCCGGGCTAGTCACGGCCGCGGGAATGTGGTGGATCTACTTCTCCCGAAAACATCATCCACTGATCAAGTCCTTACAGTCGTCCTTGACCTATGGGTACTTCCATTACTTCATCTTTGCTGCCGCTGGCGCGTTCTCTGCAGGGGTCGAAGTGGCCATCGATGTAGCTGGTGGCGAATCGGAAATCACTGGGCTCACTGCGGCCGCGACGCTCAATGTCCCTGTTGCGCTCTTCGTGGCGGGGATCTGGATTCTGCTTCTGCGCAAGGAGTTCTCAACGAGTCGAAATGTCGTTTACCTCTGCGGAAACGCGCTCATTCTTATTGGTTTGTTCTTACCCTCGGTACTGCCGGTGGTTGCCGCAGCACTGGGAATGATCATTTGCGTCGTGGCCACCGAGCGCCGCGAAACCGTCGGTAACGCGGCGCTCGGTGTAAATAGTTAAAAGCTAGCCACGCGGATCAACAATGATCTTCACATGGTGTTCGTTGTTGTTGATCAGCTGATCAAAGCCTTCACTGACCAACTGGTCTAGTCCGATACGGCCGGTAATGAACGGAGCCAAATCAAGCTTCCCACTACTGACCAGCTCGATGGTGTCTGGATGGTCTCCGGCGTAACCGATCGTTCCACGTAGGTCGATTTCTTTCAGGACCAGTTTGGGCATATCTACCTGTGGCTTGTGACCCCAGATAGAGACGTTAACAATGACGCCACCGGCGGCCACTGCATCAAGCAACATGTCGAGTACGACGGGAACGGAAGAGCATTCAAAGCCCACATCGGCTCCGCGTCCATCGGTCAGTTCCCGTACGCGTTGGGCGACATCAACTTCGCGAGGATCAAAGACTTCTTCCGCAACTCCTGTTTCCAAGGCTTTGGCCTTACGGGCCTCGGAAAGCTCTGAAACGTAGACCTTCAGTCCCTTAGCTTTTAGGACGGCGGCGGTGAGTAGACCGATGGGGCCGGCGCCTCCGACAATGGCAACTTGTCCTTCTTTTGCATCGGAGCGGACAAATGCGTGGTGAGCCACGGACAACGGTTCGATGAGCGCTGCTTGATCCAGTGGGATCTGACCAATGGGGTGCACCCAACGACGCTGCACAACAATCTTCTCGGCCAGTCCGCCACCGCGTCCGCCCAGTCCAATGAAGTTCATGTCCTTGGAAAGCTGATACTGCTGTCCTGCGCTGGTGTCCACATCATCATGAATGATGTACGGCTCAACCACCACGTTCTCACCCACTTGGAGGTCGGTGACTCCTTCACCGAGTGCGGTGATAGTTCCGGAGAATTCATGACCGAGGGTCACTGGTGCGCTTTCACCGGAAATTGGATGGGGGTGTCCCGCAGGTGGGATGAAGATAGGCCCTTCGAGATATTCGTGAAGGTCGGTGCCACAGATACCGCACCAAGCAACATCGATGGCTACCGTTCCAGGTTGCAGTACTGGCTCATCAATGTCTTCAATGCGGATATCTTTCTGGTCATAATACCGTGCAGCTCTCATTGCTACTCCCCACTCCTATTTAGACTGGCGTCCTAGCCAGATCCCAAAAATGACTGACAGCTTCACGCTACGCTCAGGAATGATCAGTGGGAAGTGTTGCACGAGGTTGCAATCTGCATGTCTACCGTTGTTAACGCCCACTTCATTACTCCCTATGCACGGGCGAATCTCCCCAGGGACACCAGTTGGTTATGATCATAGAAGTGGCAGGTGAAGCACTCCCTGCACGGCGATTTAATGCTTCTCAGAGGTCCATGAAAACCACTTCCCCACGTTTCGAAGTTCCCATCCTTCTGGGGACACAAACGCTATTTAATATCGGTTTCTATGCCGTGGTGCCGTTCCTCGCGGTGGTCTTGACCAATGACTTCCTCTTGGCTTCCACTGCGGTGGGACTGATCTTAGGGATCCGCACCTTCGCACAACAAGGACTGTTCCTGGCAGGTGGAACCCTCGCAGACCGTTTTGGCGCCCGCACCATGATCTTGATCGGCTGTGCCGTGCGAGCCGCGGGATTCCTCACTTTGGCGGCTTCCCTCTGGTCCACTACCCCAGTCCTGTGGCTGTTCATTGTGGGCACGCTGCTCACCGGTTTTGGTGGTGCACTGTTTTCTCCGGGACTCAATATCCTGGTGGCCTCGGCCCAAACCGCCCGGGAACGTGGCGAACATCAGCAGGTGCGTCGAGCCACGCTCTTCGCTTGGCTCAGCATTACCGGCGAGATCGGTGCAGTCACCGGGCCACTAGTTGGTTCGGCCCTCTGGGGTTGGGGCTTTCCCACCGTCGCGGGATTCGGCGCCATCTTCTTTGTCGCCATCGGAATCTTCTTGGCCTTCACCCTGCCAAGACCAAAACCGAGCAGCACCCTCCAGCCAACAGAACAAAGTGACACTCCTCGGACAAAGGCACGAGGTAGCCTGCGCCAATGCCTGAGTGATCGAGGGTTCATCACATTTTGTGCCTTGCATGCCTCTGATTTATTGGCCTATAACCAGTTGTATTTGGCCATTCCACTGGAACTTGAACGCCAGGGATTGGCTACCCAATGGCTGGGCCTCGTTTTTGCGTGGATCTCCATCATGACCCTGTGTCTACAGCTGCCGATTTCTTGGTTGGCAGCAAGACTGGGACCTGCCAAAACACTGCGCCTTGGCTATATTTTCAGTGCCTGCGGTTTTGGCGTGCTCGCGTTTGTCCCGACCGCTGTTTTTGGGGACGGTAGTTTCCCTGCCCGGGTCCTTTGCGCGGTAACCCTGATGACTCTTGGACATATGAGCGTGCACCCCACAGCGCTGAGTCTTGTTCCAAAATTCGCGGCAGGGCATGCCACCGGATCCTATTTTGGACTGCTATCAACTTGTGGCGGTATTGCGGTGTTACTAGGCAATATACTCTTTGGATGGTTGCTTTCTGGTAGCCAGACGGCGGCGCTCCCATCGTTCACCCCGTGGCTGGTGTTGATCATCCCGCTGTTGCTTGCTTCTTGGTTTGGTTCCCGCGTGGTTTATCTCCGTTTGCTACGCAGCCAACAGGCATGACCTGTGCCACATGAGACCCGCTACCGCCGGATGCTCCACGAGTGACACCAAGTTTGCACTACTCAACTTGAAATCGTTGAAGTTTCAAAAATAACGATTTAGCACGTCAACATCTGAAGGACATCTCGCCGTCTTCGGCAAGAGGCAAATTAGGATACGCTTACCAAGGCGCTATTGCATTAGATGCCAATTCATCACGTATTGCCAAAGGAATTCCATGCACCTTGGACGTTTGAGCGTCGCTGCGTCATTTGCAGCCATTGCTCTCGCACTCACTTCTTGCAGCTCCACTTCAAGCCCTGCTCCTGAAGCAGCAGCAGACTCGGACGCCCGAGTTGTCGTGGCAAACTTCCGCGCTCCAGTTTCCAACTGGGCTCTGGAAAGCGATGACGCCTACGTGCTCTCTATCGCCGGTTGCTTGGAAACCTTGACCAAGTATGACCAGACCTCGAAGACCGTTGAGCCAATGTTGGCCACTTCGTGGAAGCAGACCTCGGATAAGGTCTGGGAATTTGAACTCCGTGAGAACGTGAAGTTCCAGGACGGCACCGCATTTGATGCCAAGGCCGTGACCAGCGCCCTGAACCATGTCCTTGAGGCCACCGCACCAGCACGTGCCGTGAACCCTAAGACCATCGACAAGGTTGAAGCCGTCAACGCTGACACCGTTCGCATCACCACCCCAGCGGCTGACCCACTGTTGCCTTACCGCATGGCCAGCGTGAACGCCGGTGTCCTCTCCCCTGCGGCCTACACCGACAAGGGTATTGACCCCATCAATCACTGCACCGGTCCCTTTGCTCCGGTCTCTGAAAAAGCTGGCCAGTCTCTGACCCTGGACCGCAACGAGAATTACTGGGATGGCGAAGTGAAGCTTGCCGGCGGCGAAATCCGCTACATCACCGAAGGTGCCACCCGTGCCACCCAGGTCCAGACCGGTGAAGCAGACATCTCCATGTCTATCCCAGCCACCAGCCTGGCAACCTTGGAAGCCGATGACAAGATCAGCGTGCTCAAGGCCGACTCGCCACGCACCTCCACCTTGTACCTGAACAACTCCCGTGCTCCATTCAATGATGTGAACCTGCGCAAGGCAACGACCATGTCCTTGGATCTTCCAGCCATGGCCGCCAGCATCTACGAAGGTGCAGCACAGCCAGCCACCGGTCCTTTCGCACCGAGTGAGCCGTGGGCCAACACGGAGCTGACCGTTCCTGAAGTAAACATCGAAGAAGCCAAGAAGCTGGTTGAAGCTTCCGGCTACACCCAGGACAAGCCACTGGAAATCATCGCGATTACCGAACGTGCCGAATTCGCTGGCGTTGCTGCCATCATTCAGGAACAGTTCAAGCAGATCGGTTTGAAGGCCAACGTTGTCACCAAGTCCTACGGTTCGGTGGAACCAGAGGTCTTGGAGGGCAACTACGACATGATCCTCAGCCAGCGTAACCGCATGATCGATATTGCCGACCCTATCGGCTTCCTGCAGGCTGACTACACCTGCGACGGTGGCTACAACCTGAGCCACTACTGCAACAAGGACTACGACAAGCTGATCAGCCAGGCCCTGGTTGAAAAGGATCAGACCAAGCGTCACGACATCTACCGTGAAGCCGGAAACATCCTGGCTGAAGATGCAGCCAACGTGTGGCTGGTCAACGAGCAGGCCATCGACGGTGTGGGCGAAAAGGTTCAGGGCTACGTACAGGATCCACTGACCCGTTACGTTCTAACCAAGGATCTAGCGAAGACTAAGTAACGTGTCACCACTATCCACCGTGCTGCGTCGAGTCGTTGGACTCGGCGCAGCAGTTCTGCTTTCTTCCTTTGCGGTCTTCCTCGTCCCCTTTGTCTCTCCAGGAGATCCGGTCCGTTCGCTCTTGCGCGCCCGGATGGACTTTGGGGAAGCTGATGAGGCGACCGTGCAGGCCTATGCGGAACAATTTGGTCTGCATGATCCCATGCTGGTGCAGTTCGGTCGGTGGCTAGGACGCTTCTTCTCCGGAGATATGGGCCTGTCCTACATCTCCGGGACACCCGTAGCGGATCAGGTCTTACCCGCTATTGGTGTCACCCTTTCATTAGCTGGCACCGCTCTACTGGTGGCCATGCTTATTTCCGTTGTCTTGGGAGTCCTCTCGGCCACTCGTGCCGGGCAGTGGCCGGACCGGTTGATCACTTCGGTCACCCACGCGCTCATTGCCATCCCCGAGTACGCGTTGGCTCCACTGTTGGTGTTGCTCTTCGCCGTACGCTGGTCGTTGCTGCCTTCAGCCGGCTACGATTCCCCAGCTTCCATGGTGCTGCCGGTCTTCATTCTGGCCTTACGCCCCATCAGCTTTTTCACCGTTGCGGTACGTTCTGGCGTACGCCAAGCTCTGGACTCCGAACATGTACTCGCTGCTCGCGCCCGCGGCTTGAGCCGAACCCAAGCCTTGGCCCGCCACGTAGTACCCCACGGCCTGCTACCACTGTGGACCATGGTGGGTGTGTGGTTTGCCGGACTGCTAGGTGGATCGGTCATTGTTGAAGTGATCTTTGCTATCCCAGGAATGGGACGCCTGATTTTTGATGCCATTACCGACTCGGATATTCCGGTAGCCCAAGGTGGCGTCGTCGTGGTGGTGACCTGCGCGGTGCTGGTGACCGGCATTATTGATTTGATCCACAAACTCAGTGATCCCAACGTGCGGATTGGAGTGAAACATGGCTAAGAAAGCAGTTTCAAAGATTCTTCTTTCTGCTCCGGCATTCATCTTGCTGGCAGTAGTTATCCTAACCATCGCAGCCCCGTTGATCTCACCTTATGATCCTGACGCACAGTCTTTGGCAGACCGTTTGCAGGGCCCGAGCGCGGCGCACCTTTTAGGCACCGATGCCTTGGGGCGTGACACCCTCAGCCGAGTGCTGCACGGTGGACAGTTCTCCCTCTCGGTTGCCCTGATCACCACGCTATTCTCGCTGCTCGTTGGCACCGTCTTGGGACTGATCAGTGCGCTACGTGGTGGCTGGTTAGATGAGATCTTCTTACGGATCAATGACTTGCTCCTGGCGCTTCCTGAAATCGTGATTGCCTTGTTGATCATTGCGGTTATGGGCCCAGGGTTCTTCACCATGGTGCTCTCTGTAGGCGTAGTTTCGTGGACACCCACCGCACGCCTGGTGCGTTCCATGGCGGCCCAAGCACTCTCCACCCATCACGTCGAAGCCTCCGAACATGTGGGGGCTTCGCGTTGGTTTGTCTTACGCCACCATGTCCTGCCTTTTGTTGTTGGACCGGTACTGGCACAGGCAGCACTGCGTTTTGGTTTGCTCCTCGTTCTTCTTGGCTCACTGTCTTATCTGGGCATTGGTGTTCAACCACCGCTGTCCGACTGGGGCTCCATGTTGGCTGACGCGCAACCCCATGCCATCCGTTCCCCATGGGGTTTGATTGCTCCGGGTACGGCCATTTTCTTGGTCAGCTTCTGCGTCACTTTACTGGGTAACCGCATCACCCACGTATTGGGTGGCGAAGATGTTTTGGACACCGCAGGCAAGGTGGAAGCCCATGACTAAAGAACTTGAATTCATTGATCTCTCGGTGAGCTCTGGACAGAAGTCATTACTGTCCAAGGCCCGTGGTGCTTTGCGTTCAGGAGAACTGGTGGCCGTGGTTGGCCGTTCCGGTTCAGGAAAGACATTGCTCACCAAGGCCATCATGGGCCTATTGCCAGAGCAGTTGCAGGCAACAGGACAGATTTCCCTGGACGGACAACGCCTTGATCAAATGAGCGACAAGGCCATGAACCAGATTCGTGGACAACGCATCAGCATGCTGTTCCAGCAGCCCAAGCGGGTGATGAATCCTCGCATGACTATCCGTGCTCACCTGCTTGAGGCCATGGGTGTGCGCACTTGGGGCAAGTCCAAAACTCATGAGGCTCAGGTCTGTGCCCTGCTCGAAGAAGTAGGGCTCTCCCCTGCCGCACAGATAGCAGGCATGAGGCCGGATCAGCTCTCCGGTGGCATGGCCCAACGTGCCATGTTGGCGATCGCTTTAGCGGCAGATCCTGAGTTCATTTTGGCTGATGAACCGACGTCCTCCTTGGATTCAATTCTCAAGGCCGAGGTACTACAGCTCTTGCGTAAGAAGCAACAAGAGCGTGGTGTCGGTGTCCTCTTCATTACCCACGACATCGCCAGCATTCAACATATCGCTGACCGTGTTGTCGTGATCAGTGATGGGCAGATTGTGGATCAGTGTCCTACCGCGCAGCTCTTTTCCAAAGACCGTCACGCCAAGACCCGTGAACTTGTTGAGGCGAGTCTGCCAGTACTACGTGCACCTCGGACTGAAAGTTCAGAGCCCCTGCTTGAAGCCAAAGAGGCAAGCAAGAATTACACCCGTAAGGCTAAGGGGCCAGCAGCATTGCAACCGACTAGCCTCAGTCTGCACAGTGGCCAGGTCTTGGGTGTGGTGGGCCGTTCAGGATCCGGCAAGAGCACTTTCGCCCGGCTCCTTGCAGGATTGGAAGTTCCAACTTCTGGTCAGATCATTAACCAACATGCTGGTGATGTAGCGACAAGGGTACAGATTATTGCTCAGGAACCTTATTCTTCCTTTGACCCACGCTTGGATCTGCGCACGAGTATGAGCGCAGCAGTGCACCGGCTACCAGCCTCTGAGATTACTGAACGAATGTCTCAGGTCATGGCCCAGGTTGGATTACCAGAGGATCTCTTGGAACGTCGTCCCGGCCAGTGTTCGGGCGGCCAATTACAACGTCTAGCAATTGCCCGCGCGTTGTTGACCGAGCCGCAGGTTTTGATCTGCGATGAATCAACGTCGGCACTAGATTCGGTAGCCCAACGCCACATCCTTGATCTGTTGTTGGAGTTGCGAAGGACCATGGGGTTGAGCCTTGTGGTCATTTCCCACGACATGGGCGTGATTCGCTACGTCAGTGATGACGTTGCCGTGTTCTACGAAAGTGACCTTGTTGAGCATCGTCCTCTAAACGACTTCCTCACCAACGCGGAACACCAGCACAGTAAGGACCTTGTCGCGGCGTTGGATCAGACTGTGGCGACTTCTGTCGCTGGTTAGTACCAGAACTTATAAGTCGAGCGGTCAGTCGGCTTTCGTGTCATTCGAGCATTTCTCAATGCCTTGAATGCTTCTGTCGCCAAAAACGATAGCAACGGACTTCGTTACTATCACTTTCCGAGAAAGTGATAGTAAGGAAATTCTTACTATCACTTTGGAAGGGCCCATTTCGGCACCCTGATGGCGTATCCGGCGCTCACCCTCCCATCCTGAGTTCGGCGTAGCGGGATTAGTACGACGCATTCCTCCTAGCTACTGAACGAACAAATTTCTAGGCACGAAAAACTCCCCAAAAGTTGTTGAGACGTTTTCAGTCAACCTTTGAGGAGTATTTTCGTTATTACTTGTTCTGACTCAGCTATGGAGTCTAAAGACTAGTTCTGCCAGAAAGGGTAGTCGGTATAACCGGCAGGACCTTCAGTGTAGAAAGTTGCGAAGTCTGGTTCGTTCAGTGGGAGCTCTTCCTTCCAGCGGCGGACCAAGTCTGGGTTCGCAATGGCTGGACGGCCAACTACGACAGCATCTCCCCAACCTTCGGCAGCTACGCGTGCTGCTTCTTCGTAGGTGGTGATTTCTGCGAAGCCGGTGTTCAGCAGTACCGGACCGCCGAAGGACTTGCGCAGAGACTGAACCAAGTCGCCTGCGAGATCACGGTGCAGGATGCTCAGGTTAGCTAGGCCCAGTGGTGCGATGCCTTCCACCAATGCGGTGTAGGTAGCCAAAACATCTTCTGCGTCATTTTCGATGACACTCTGGATGTTGTGCTCCGGTGAAATGCGAAGGCTGGTCTTTTCAGCGCCAATTGCGTTAGCTACCGCGGTGACGACCTCAATAACAAGGCGTGCGCGGTTTTCTGGCGATCCGCCATAGTTGTCGGTGCGGGTGTTGGAAGTTGGCGCCAAGAACTCGTGGAGCAGGTAACCGTTAGCACCGTGTAGCTCAACGCCATCAAAGCCGGCGGCAATGGCGTTGCGAGAAGCAGTCACAAACTCTTCGATGATGCGTGGGAGCTCTTCGGTGGTCAACGCGTGTGGCACCTGGTAGTCGTACTTACCGGTGTAGGTGCGGGACTGGCCGTCCACAGCAATGGCGCTCGGAGCTTCAAGGTGATCAGCACCGGTGGTGCCGGTGTGGGTCGCACGGCCGGCATGCATTACCTGAGCAACGATGAGTCCACCTTCAGCATGCACAGCATCGGTGACCTTCTTCCAACCAGCAACCTGTTCCTCAGTGACCAGGCCTGGCTGGCGAATGAAGCCCTGTCCAGCGAAGCTTGGGTAGGTTCCTTCAGAAACGATCAGGCCAAGGGATGCACGCTGACGGTAGTATTCGACAACGTCGGCGTTGGGTACGCCGTCTTTGCCTGAGCGGGAGCGGGTCAGTGGTGCCATGACCAGACGGTTAGAAAGCTTGAGGTCGCCGAGGGCTACTGGGGAAAACAGATCCATGAGTTGAAACTCCTGAAGTGGACAATGTAGTTGCACAGCGTAACTACACTCGCGGGCAAGTTATTCCGAGTCGGTTCTGAATATGAGCGGGGTCACTAATCAGTGCGAGCCGGACTGACGATCAATGAGTGAGCGCACCAGAGACAGGTCTCAAGTCAGAATGCACGACTGGGCAATCCGACCTTAAAGTTTGAGCATGATGCAGGATGCTCACCAAGCTCAAAGTTGAAGAGCCGGATAATTACGCAAAAGTCGACACCAGAAAGCTAGCTTTCAATCGGTCCATGTTCCATGACGCCGAACGGATATACCGGGCTTCGATTGGTTATGCGCATGCATAATCCAGGTTGCTTCGGGCGAGCTTGCGTAACCGTGTCACGCGAGCTCAGCTCATTTCGAACACGCGGTGTGCAGTTGCTTCCATGAAGTCCCCATCATGGGTGGAAAGAACTACTGCTCCCCCGCGTTCCAATTCCGAGCGAATGACTTCTTGAAGGATCGCTTCCCCAACTTCATCCAATGCTTCTGTCGGTTCGTCGAGAAGCAAGATCTCAGGGTCCCTCACCAAAACGGTCGCCAAGGCGACCAGCCTGCGAGCTGAGGCCGGCAACTCATACGGATGCGTTTGTGCATAGGAGTCAAGGCCTAGCTGTGCCAGTACCTCGGGGACTCGTTGTTGCACAGGGCTTCTCTTTGGAATCCCAAAAGAGACTTCTCGGAGAACCGTTCGTTCAAAGAGCTGGTCAGAAGAATTCTGGAGCAGAAGCCCGCTGTCGCCAAAAGTCTCAAGCCTTCCATCCACCGGGGTCAGCAATCCAGCGATGGCTTTGAGCAAGGTAGTTTTTCCTGAGCCGTTGGCTCCGGCAAGTCCAATGCATTGCCCGGCTCGGACCTCTAGATCAAGATCTTGAACTGCCGGGCGGCTGGCACCCGGATAGGCCAGATTTACCGAATTCAGACTCAGCAAGACGCGAGAGTCTTCGGGCACGGATCTTGAAGTTTCTTTCGTGACTTTGTCCTGCTGTTCTTGTTCATCAGAAGAAAGCGCTTTGAGTGTCCCCTGCTCTAGTGACCACAAAGAAGCAGCCTCATGGGCCCAAGCACGTACCGAGTCAACCAAGACAACAATCGCAGTGCCCTGGGCTCGCAACGCATTGATCATGGTGGAGACCACCGCGCTGGCCTGCTGATCCAGCCCTGCCAGCGGCTCATCTAATACAAGAACATCGGGTTCACTCATGGCCAGTGCTGCTAGAGCGACTAACCGCTCTTGTCCGCCTGAGAGTTCTTGCGGATTGCGTTCTAGCAAGTGCTCCAAATGAAGTTTCTGGGCCAGCTCTTGGACTCGCTGGTGCATTTGTTCCCGTGGGACTCCCTCGTTTTCCAATGAAAAGGCGAGTTCCTCGGCAACGGTCCCACGAATCCCGGATAGGTAGTGTCCGGCGTCTTGTGGGAGAAGTCCCGTATGTCTAGCCCACTGTGAGACATCCACCCGCGGAGTCGACGACTTCGAAAATTCAATTTGGGTCTCGGCAACACTGATAGTTCCGACAAGTTCATCCATGCCGTGGCGCGGTAGCAAGCCTGCAAGGATTGCACCAAGCGTTGATTTACCAGAACCCGACTGACCTGAAATCACTGTCAGGGAACCGGGGAACACTTCAAGCTCGACATCGTGCAGGACTGGGTCTTGTCCATCGAGGTAGGTGAAGCTACGCAGACTAAGGCCAAGTACTGCGGACGTTAACGCAGGGAGGTCTTGATACATCGCTATTTACTCCCTAATTGCACCAGCACCAGCACCAAGATCAGTACTGGACCAAGAACCGCAACGACTATAGCAATCCAACGGATGGCCCGTTGTACTTGTGAGTCAGGAACGGTGCGCAGCCGAGTACGCGTTGCTGTAGCCGGAAAACCACGCGCAGAAAGGTGGACAGCACGGTCTTGAGCATCTTGCATCGAGGCAAGAACCAGCGGAACAGCGCGCAGTCGTACTCGTTGGAACCAGCCGGTGATTCCTTTACCGGTTCCCATTCTGCGAAGAGTCTGGGCTTCACCGATCCGCCGTTGCTTCTCAGCCATTTGTGGAAGTAAGAAGAGCGTCGCTGCCAGAAGATAGCCGAGTTGGGGTGGCACAGGCGAAAGATCAATGGCGGCCACCAGCTGATGCTTATCAATCAACAATCCGCACAGCAGTCCAACCACCACAAGAACTGCTGTACGCAAGCCCAGAGATAATGCGACTTCCAATCCGTGCACGGTAACTCGCGCAGGTCCCCACTGAGCGATGGCTGGTGATTCGTCTCGGGAGACTAATCCATGAATCAACAGCAGAGAAAGGAACGTTGGAAGCAACATCACACCACTGAGAATAGACAACTTTTTCAGTTGCCCTGCCCAACCCGAGATGAACAAGCACAGTCCTAATACGGCGCAGCTCAACCACCAGTGGCTGGCTGCAGTTGTCATGGTAACAACGGCTACGGCTACAGCCAGAATGGTGAACGGGTGAAGATTTATGGTGCGGGGCATTTACTGTTTATCGCTTACTTGCTGACGCGCTTTCCCAAGACTCGGTAGCGACGGACAAAGGCAAAGCTACCGCTCAAGCGCTGCGGTAGCGCGTAGACCAGCAGGGCTGCAACCAAGAAGACCACAGCCTTATCCCCTGGGTCAGAAATCAACGCTTGCTTGGTTACGGCGGAGAGCAGTGAATCCCCCATTGAACGGAACGCAGCCACAACAGCACCGGTGCCCACACCGGAGGTGCCACCGTAAACGAAGGTGGCAACTGGGGATGAAACCACACCAACCAGCACACCGGCGACAAGGCCAGCAACCGGTGCTAGGTAAACACGACGTAGTGCGCCAAAGCGAGCCGCGGTTCCGGCAAGGAAACCAACAAGTGCAGCACCGGCTGCGAAGGGCAGAACAGTTGGTGCGAAGAGGGACCAAACCAAGGTGCTCAGTACACCAGTGGCGGCACCTGCACGGCGTCCAGCAAGGAAACCAACGATGACAGTACCGATGGAATCCAAGTAGAGCGGAACCATTACGGAACCGACAAACTGTCCCAAGATGATGTTCAATGCCAGAGCAACAGGAATCAACGTCAAGGTTGAGACGGGAAGGTCTGGCAACACAGCAAGTAGGAGGAGAACAGCGGCTACAAGGTATGCAGCAAAGGTGCCCAAGGCAACGCCTTGACCAAGTCCGTCTGCAATTCCCGTCGGCTGGGTGATGATCAAGGTCAGGTAGGCGGCAACGAGGATGACCGTTCCTGCAACAGCCAGAAGGCGACGACGCAGGCTTTGGGTAGAAGTCTCTTCGGGCAAAAGAAGATTTGATGACATGATGAGGCAGTCCTGAGGTACGAGTATGACTGCGCACCAAAGCACTGGCTGGCGCGCGCGAGCTGCGGGTCTATGTCACCTCGACCCGGTAGATGATTCTAGCTCACTAGTCTTAGCCCCTAGGAATTGCCGTTCATACTCCGGGCCAGTTCCCCGAGTCGTTGCACGAGTTCTTCAAAGCCGGTTTTGGGATCATTATGCGAGATCACATGAGCATTTGCTGGTTTACCCCAGAGCCCCCTGAAGTCTGCAACGGTAGTTCCGAACAGTAATTGTGATTCTATTTCGACATCAATTGTTGCGGGACGAGTCTGATACTCCAATGTTCCTGCCGCGACGCCAGCAGCGAAGTAGTCATGCACGTGAGCGATGTATCCCTGGTCGTAGTGCCGGTGGAATTCAAAGTAGAAACGTAAAGCATCAGAAAGGTAGCGCACCAACGGGTTGGATGCTTTGCTGAGTGTGCCTTCGGCATCGCTTGCTTGAACTAGTTCTGGTTCTTCACATCCTGTTTCCCTGGCCAGCTTGGTGAGGAAGTCTGGCTGCATCTCAAAATGTTCAGTAGTATCCAACGAACAGACGATGGGAAGCTTCTCGGATTCGAGGCCTTGTTCAGCTGCAGCAGTGTAGGCAGCAAAGACTTCTTTGGCAGCGTGTGGATCTACGTGGGTATTCCACTCTGCAGTAGGCGTGGTGTTGCCTTGGTAGTAGAAGGCACCACCCATGATGACGACTTTGCGTAGTAACCATGGAAGTTTTGGTTCACGGCGTAGTGCTAACGCGAAGTTGGTCAACGGAGCTGTAAGGAGAACAGTCAACTCTCCGGGGTTCGCGTGGGCTGCCTGGATCCAATAGTCGACGGCGTCAGTGTTCCCAACAGTGCTAGGTCCAGGGTCAGGCAACGTTGCGTATCCAACACCCTGCGGGCCGTGGGTCTCCGGAGTGGTCACCAGCGGGATATCTAGTGGCTCGCGGGCACCAATAAGTACAGGAACGTCTGGCTTTCCGCAGAGCTTGAGAAGGGCACGGTTGTTGGCTGCCACTTGGTCAACGTCGACATTGCCCGGCGTGCTGGTGACAGCTTCGATCTTTACGTGGTCGAGCGAACAGAGGTAGGTCAAGGCCACGGCATCGTCAATGCCGGTGTCGCAGTCTAGTAATAGATACATATAGTTCATCGGATAGAAGTCGTAGGTAGTGCGCACAGTTGCACCTTATAGGCATGTCGCCAAGTACAAAAATTCGAAAAACTCACGAAACATGAAATCACGACAGTCTTGTTTCAAATTCTAAGAAGACACGACATTCAAATTGCAACGCTTCCCCGCATCTGATGACTACCTAAGACTTCAGCTTCTATGACCAAGTTCCTTGACCCTCGACAGTTCCCGAGCGGTTGGCATCAGCTAGCCTCTATCGGCAAATAGGGAAATCTCAATCTTCTACATTGGCAATCTCGATACTATGTGTGAGGGCAGTTACCACCGAGGAGGGCACTATGTTTTACGATAAACAACCAATTGAGAGCCGTGAAGAGTATAAGGCAATGCTAACGGCCATGGGCATGCTGTCCCAGCTATTCTCCGGGTCCGAAACACCGTATCTGGCGTATCGGGCACATGAGAACATCTTCGCACGTTACTTCGATGTTGAAAACAATGCGCGTCACGATAATTCAGCTGACGCGATTAGCTCGCGCCTTGGGGTCGGCATCGGATTGAAAACTTGGGTCGGAGAAGACGCACAGAAGGTGGCGGAGTTCGGACGACTACGCCCCGAATATGCCAGTCTTGACGGCATTGCCCTGGTGAAGAAAATTTCCCATTACCGAAATGAGCGAATTCGAACGACCAAGAACTTACATGGCCTCAATAATCTCATATACCATGTAGTCAAAAGATTTCCTGGCATGATGTCCATTTATGAAGAAACGTTCGATCCGATTGACATCGATTCAATAAAATTAATCCCTAAACGAAGTCGAGTAAACTCGATTTATTTTGAGGATCAGAAACATGTATACAAGTTTTCAAAATCAAAAAATACCTTGTATATGCAGTTTGATAAAATGACGTTATTGGATAGTTTTAACGTGGAAATCTCTGAAGATCCGTTCGATATAGTATGGACTGCATCTTTGGCCCAAAATAATGCATCTCCTGGTGTAGCGTCTCCGTCACCAGAGCAATTGTGCTTGAGGCTTTATTCGACAAAGGGCAAAGGGATGAAACATATACCCGCTAAATCTGGCCTTAATCAGTGGAACGGATCTCGCAAGAGATACAAGCATCGCCCCGATGGCTCCAAGTACCTCGTGAAAGAAACTCCACGCAACAAGAACGAAGTATACATTTGTTATCCGAAGGTTGATCGCGATAGAGGCATATTCTTCCCTCCCCACGGTATCCCTTTTGATCTCATACTTCCTGATGGCAAAGTACTCAGCGCTAAGCTTGCGCAACAAAATTCCAAGGGGATTATGAGTAACCCAAATAGCGCCCTAGGCAAATGGCTCCTCCGTGACGTGTTCGAACTTCCGGAAGGCACCAAGGTCACTTACGATTTACTACGCAGGTTGAATATTGACTCAGTAGTCTTTACCAAGCTTAGCGATGAAAGGTACAGTGTGGATTTTGCCGAGGTTGGCACGTACGAAGAGTTCTACGGTGTCGAAGATCGCGAAGCGGTTGAATAATTCTCACTAATTCGAGCTTCGTACAAATATCAGATGGCGCCCGGTTAAAGGGCTAAATAACTCTGCCATCACAACTACATGGCAAAAGGCGCACACGCGTGAGATGAGTATCGATCTGACCGCAATATAAACCGTCACTTTACCAAAACCCGGGGATATTTAGGCATCCTCAACTGCGATAGGAGTCCACAACTCTCTAAACAGATCCGGCTTCGGTGGCCATAGGAAGTCCAGGTCGCCTTCTGTGGCCTTTATGAATTCCAGACCCACTCGACGGTTCCCAAGTCGCGTTAGCCTGATGCTGTCTATGTCTAGTTGGTCTAGTTTGTCGCGGTCCAGTCGTTCATATTCCCTAAGTTGGAAGACCTGCGACAAGATCCATCCACCTAAAATCACCTGACGGTGCTTGGACATCAGTTGCTTGTTGCCGTCACCCGTGAGAATGGCTTCCATCTCTTGGCCTGATTGGCTAAGTACTAGCTCAAAGGTTCGGTCATCCGTATCGGCAAATACTGTCTTCCACTTTGCCCCGACCTTCTGAAGCTTGGAAATGGGCACGCCGGCGTCGTTGTTTCCAAAGAAGTCCGGGTATTTACCATGGAAACTGCGTGGCTCTGGAATCTTGATTTCAACTTCGTTGACAGGACGGCGTGTGTCCGTTCCTTTATTCTTTGGTGCACCTAGCCTGACGTTCAGGCCTGATTTTGAGTCCACTTCACCGGCGGGTGTATCTCCGTAATCTGTGAGTCTAAAGATCGGGAAGATTACCGACTGGAAGGATTCTGTCGAGTCAAGAATATTCTCATCGGTAAGCGACTCTGAGGAACGCGCCTTCTTTTTGGGACAGGCTTTCGGAGAGACGGCCACAGGAACAACTGGCACACTTTCGACTTCTGACTCTGTCGCTCCGACGGACTCGTGGCCAACAACCAGCTCCTCCAGTTCCTTAGGATCGGGCGTATCGTCCTGTGAACGTTTGTTATTTTGCTTTTCGGATTGCTCCGAAGGTAACAACTCAGCATAGTCCCCCTCGATCAGTTTCATTAGGGAAGCATGAGGATCAGAGAGCTGCCGAACCGCAAACTCGTCGACTATGTCGCCACCACTGTCGTTTTTCTTCGTATGCACAAAACGCATGTACAACGTCGAATCTGCGGGCGTGTATTTATATTCATTCTTGCCGTCGCTGAACTGGATGGAAGAAATACGCTTTGACTGGTCGGGCACTACGTAACTGAGATTGTCTTCATCCATCAATGAATAGTCAGATTCGCCCACGAACACTCGTCCATCTTTCAGCGGTGACAGGTAGTGGTAAAAAATGTTTGCAAAAGCCTCTTCCGGTGCAACCCCAACACCGGCTAATAAGTTCTGCGTTGACCTTAGCTTCTGGTTTCTAAGCTCAGCAATTCGGGCAACAAGTCTTTGATACTCACCATCTTTAATCCAAGCCGTCCAGCCTTCAGTAGTTGCGACGCTCTTGAACTGCATGATTTTTTGCATCGAGCTTGAGGAGTTAAGGAAAGTCTTGATGCCAACCAAATCTCGTTTCCCGGAAACAGGACTCGGAATCATGACGTCATATGGGTCATTCCCCTTGTCTACGACCGATCCATTGAAGAATCTTGCGAATACAGTTTCTTGATACTTAGAGGATATGTACGCCGTGTGATCGATCGTTCCGTCGGCTTTTTGCCGGAACAACGCGGACAACGCTCCCAGAGCTTTAATCGCCGCTACGTACTTCTCGCGGCTGTCCGAGTTGTATTGTTGCCAAATAGTTGTCATTGGAGCTCTCGATTCAATGGCTAACGACATTGTTTATACAAGTCATCGTAGATAAAGCCACGGCAGAATACCAACGTGTCCTAAGTACGACCATCAAATTCCAGACGGCAGGAGATTATTTTAACGCCAGATGCTCGCATTCCTCTTTCTAGCTCGAGGAGTGCAGGGCCGACTCGGTGCTTCATGAAGAAAGGTCCACCGATATGGGTCGTCGCAAGCGCAATTTTGAACATGAACATCTCAAATCGTCGTCGTGGAAAACCAGATTCGCTCCATCTCGTGTACCAGTAATCTGATTGCTTGCGTGTGGCCCCAGGCCACGTCTTTATCGCCTTGAATAATACGGTGAGTTTCACGACAGAAGCAGCTTTTCTAGAATTTTTGTTCTAGAATATAGCTGATGAAAAACAACAGTGAACTCCGTGTTGCCGGCTTCTTTGCAGGTGTCGGCGGTATTGAACGTGGCTTCGATCTCGCCGGCTTCAACTCCGTTTGGTCAAACGAACTTGACCCGCAGGCATCGAAAACGTATTCGACAAATCACGCAAGTGAGCTTGTTGTAGGCGACATTGGTAGCGTCGATTCCGCGGATGTTCCCTCTGTTAACGTCATCGTAGGTGGCTTCCCTTGCCAGGCATTTTCCGTGGCCGGACACCGAAAAGGATTCCAAGACGAACGAGGCGAAGTCTTCTTCGAGCTTGCCCGCATCATCCGAGAGAAGAAACCCGAAGCAATCTTCATCGAAAACGTGAAGAACCTGCGCGGTCACGACGGCGGAAATACTTTCAAGGTCATCACGGCTAATCTGGAAGATGCTGGCTACCATCTAACCAGCGAAGTTTTGAACGCTGCAGAATACGGTAACGTTCCGCAGAGCAGGGAACGTATCTACATCGTTGGATTCCGTGACGAGCAGGTCGCCAAGCGCTTCAAATGGCCCGAAAAGATTCCACTGACCAAGAAGATCTCTGACATCGTGGACCTCGACAAGAAAGTGGACGACAAGTTCTACTACACTGCCGAAAGTTTTCCTCGTTACGCAGAAATCGTTGACGAAATCACCGATCCATCGACTGTGTACCAATGGCGGAGGCAGTACGTCAGAAAGAACAAGTCCAATTTGTTCCCTACTCTTACGGCAAACATGGGTACCGGTGGCCACAACGTTCCGCTCGTTCTAACCAAGCACGGTATTCGCAAGCTAACACCCGAGGAATGCTTCGCGGTCCAGGGATTCGAGGATATCCGCCTCCCCGAAGGAATGGCACGCTCGCATCTCTACAAGCAGGCTGGAAATTCCGTTGTCGTTCCGGTGATCGAGCGAATTGCTCGTCAAATGAAAATCGCCCTAGCAAACGACTAGGCTGAGCATTACAACGCATAAAGTTCGCCCCAGCCGTTCAGACAAATGTTCTCATTTGTCTGAACGGCTGGGGCGAACGCATTGGTTACGGCCTAGCCAGATGAACTAGCCTTCTACGCGCTGCACCTTACCTACCAAGAAGACGTAGGACAGGATGCCAACAGCGGCAATAACTGTCATGTAGACGAAGGCCGGACCGAAGTCGGTTGCCGAGACCAGCAGGCCAATCACGATTGGGGTGGCAATCGAGGAGAGGTTACCGATGAAGTTGAACATGCCGCCGGTCAAACCAATCAGGCGTGATGGTGCCAGCGCCGAGACCAGCGACCAGGTAATCGATGCCAGACCATTGCCGAAGAAGGCGATGGACATGAAGGTGATCACCAAGGCGGTGCTGTCGGTAAAGATTGCACCAATCATGCTCATGGATAGCAACAGACCAATGATGATAGGCAGCTTGCGGGCGGTTCCAAGGCTAACTCCACGCTTGAGCATGAAGTCTGAGAGAACACCACTGATCAGAACACCGGCCAACGCTGCAATAAATGGGAGCGAGGTCAGGAATCCAGTCTTGATGTAGTCCATGTGGCGGTAGGTCACCAAGTAGGTGGGGAACCAGGTCAGGAAGAACCACAGCGTGGAGGTCAAGCAGAACTGACCAATGTAAATGCCCCAAAGCTTACGACGTCCCAAAACGAGTGCGAAGTCTGCCTTGTTGAGTTTGGCGGCCGGCGCCTTGGCCTTGGTACTGCCTAGGTCTACCAGTCCCCCTCCTTCACGAATGTACGCAACTTCAGCGGCATTAGCGCGCTTGGAATCCACCGGGTTGCGGTACATGACGAACCAGATCAAGCCCCACACGACACCAACACCACCGGTGACAACGAAGACCCAGTGCCAGGTCAGTGCGTGCTGCAACCACAGGAGAACTGGTGTCAGCAGCGCCAGACCAATGAACTGGCCCGAGGTGTAGAAACCAATAGCGGTAGCGCGTTCACGTTCTGGGAACCACGCGGTGACTACCTTGTTGTTGATGGGGTAAGCAGGAGCTTCAAACCCACCGACAGCTAGGCGCAAAACAATCAGGGCAATGAAGCTTCCCGCCATGCCCATGAAGATGGTCGCAACGGACCAGAGAACCAAGCAGATTGGGTACAGCAGTCGCGGCTGAACCCTATCTACCAACCAACCACCGGGCAATTGCATTGCCGCGTAGGTCCACCCAAAGGCAGAAAGCAACAAACCCTGCTGTGCGGTATCGAGACCGAACTCTTCAGAAATCAATGGAGCAGCAACCGAAAGGTTGGAACGATCCATGTAATTGATGACCACGGTCAGGAACAGCATGAACGCTACGGCGTAGCGCATCTTGGTGGCTTTGTCAGTGCCCTTGCGTGTTGCAGCTGACGACATTGTCGACTGAGACATACGATTTACCATTCTGCGAAGGATCCGTCCTTGTGACGCCAAATTGGGTTGCGCCAGCGGTGACCTTCAGCTGCGCGTTCAATGACGTACTCTTCATTAACATCAATACCCAGCCCCGGGCCTTCAGGGATGGCAACCATGCCATCCTCATAGGCGAATACTGACGGATCATTGACGTAATCAAGGAGATCGTTGGATTTGTTGTAGTGAATCCCCAGGGACTGTTCCTGGATAAATGCGTTGTACGCACCGGCATCGATCTGCAGGTTAGCTGCCAACGCGATGGGGCCCAGTGGGCAGTGCAATGCCACTGCCACGTCATAGGCTTCAGCCATGGCGGCAATCTTGCGAGCTTCGGTGATACCGCCGCAGTGCGAAGGGTCAGGCTGAATAATGTCTACTGCTCCACTTGCCAAGACATCTTTGAAATCCCAACGTGAGAACAGACGCTCACCCAAAGCAATAGGAGTACTGGAATTGCGCAATGGCTCCAGCATGGAGTTCACGTTTTCGCTGAGCACTGGTTCTTCAATGAACATCAGCTTGTACTGTTCAAGTTCTTTGAGCAGTACCTTGGCCATGGGCTTGTGAACTCGACCGTGGAAGTCGACGCCAATGCCGACGTTTTCGCCGACAGCGTCTCGAACTGCCTGAACATTCTCCAAGCAACCCTGAACCTTGTCCCAGGTATCGATGTACTGGAGTTCTTCGGTGCCATTCATTTTCACTGCGGTGAATCCGCGGTCAACGGCAGCCTTGGCGGCGGCTGCCGTATCGGATGGGCGGTCGCCACCAATCCATGAATAGACACGGATCTTGTCGCGGACTTTGCCACCGAGAAGTTCATAGGCTGGCACGCCCAAGGCTTTACCCTTGATGTCCCACAGAGCCTGATCGATACCTGCCAGGGCACTCATCATGATGCCGCCACCGCGGTAGAAACCGCCACGGTACATCACGGTCCAGAGATCCTCGATGTTTCGTGGGTCTTGGCCGATGAGGTAGTCCGAGAGTTCTTCCACTGCTGCGGCTACGGTGGATGCGCGGCCTTCCAGAACTGGTTCGCCCCAGCCGACAATTCCCTCGTCAGTTTCGATCTTTAGGAATAGCCAGCGTGGTGGGACCATGTACGTGGTCAGTTTTGTGATTTTCATGCAGACTTCCTCATCTCATGGGTGGTTTGGTAGGCGGTAACTAGGCTCTCTGCCCTCGTTTTCAGTTCTTCGAGGCTTCGTCCTGATTTGTAGAGGGATGATCCAATACCGAATCCTGTTGCTCCGGCTTGTACCCACTGCGCCATGTTGTCCTCGTTGATTCCGCCAACTGGGATCAGACCAATTTCGGCGGGAATCACTGCGGTCCAGGCTTTGAATCCGGCAAGGCCTACTTGCTCTGCCGGGAAGATTTTCACGTTTTGTGCGCCAGCTTCGATGGCATCAAAGGCATTGCTCGGAGTGGCAGTTCCAGGGAATGATTCCATCCCCAAAGCAACAGTTTCTCGGATCACTGAGACGTTGGTATTTGGGGAAACAATGATCTGTGAACCGGCGGCGTGACTCGAACGTACTTGCTCCACGGTCAATACGGTGCCTGCTCCAACCACTGCATCTGCCGGCAGGGCGCTACGCAGAATCTCAATGCTCTTCAACGGCTCTGGGGAATTCAGAGGCACTTCCAGAGACCGAAAACCACTGGCATAAAGTACTTCGCCGACAGCTTTCGCTTCTGATGGATGTAGTCCTCGCAAGATGGCTACGAGTCCATCAGTCTTCAAAGCAGTGTGAGGTTCATTCATGGCAAACCCTTTCTCTAATAATTCGTTAGGCAAGTTTGAGTCTCAGACGGATGCGTTTTGCATCAGACCTTGTGTGCAGGCAATCGCCCAGATGCCGCGAGGTGCAGTGCCTTGAAGCTCAGACACCCGTTGAATCCCGTAAATCCTGAGTGCCGCGGTATACCTTGCGCTGAGTTCTTTGTTTCCGCAGATTGTCAGGGCGGGAGCGGTATCTGCTTCTGGATGCCCAATGACGGAACGAATTTCAGCGCCAATCATCAAACCGGAGAGGTAGTCACTAACCTCGGTTTTTTCTAGTCGCCCGGTGAGCACGAGCGTCCTTGCGGAAAAGGCTGTCAGCATCAGGTCGGCGGTGCCATCAGTAGAATGCGATACCCGCACTCCGCGTTCAAAGGCATCCCATTTGATCTCAGTAGTGGGCTCAATGAGTTTGGAGAGGATGGATTTGGAGCTCAGCAACGCGTAAGTCTCCCCCGTCATCGACGTTGAGAACTCTGTAATTGTTCGTCCAGAAACTTTCACCCACTTGGAATGCGTTCCTGGAAGTAAGAACCATTGTTCTTCTTCTCTTTCTGTTGCTAGCTCGCCAAGTTCTATCGCGCCAAGGATTTGGGTTTCTTCGCCGCGCATCACGTCTGGAAGTTCTTTGAGGTCAAGAACTCCGGGAATGATGTGCATGAGACGGCCAGGAGTTATCTCTACAGTTTCCAGTTCAAATTCTGGGTCTGCCAGATTTGCTGGAACCTTGCGGTAGGCAGCTTCCGCCCATCCCTGCTGACTGCCAACCATCCCGCAGGCAATGACAGGAATGCTCTCAAAATTGGCCAACCAGTCACCGCACAATTCAGCCAGCGTGTCCTCGAACGCGCGAGAAAGAGTCAGTGATTCAAGCTGAGCTTTGGTCGCCACTTGCATGATTCCCAGCGAGGAGCTGCGTTCCTCCACAATGCTTCCGCCGTCGCCCATGAGATAGGCGCGAGCGGATGTGGTTCCCCAGTCCAAGGCAATCAACTGGGCTTCGGCGATGTGTGTCATAACTCCTGTTTTCATTTCGTGGACCGCTCACCGTCTTTCAGGTGTGCTCCCCTTCACATGTGAATAGTGACGGACCTGTCCCAATAGTTCAAAAGGTGTTGTATATAGTGGGATAAGTAAGTCTCGTCATCTTCCACAAAAAGGGCATCTCATGGTCAATGCATCCGAAGTAGTTTCTGAAGATTCCGCTGACGCGCCACCACCAGGAACACTTACACTCGCCCGCGGACTAGACATTTTGCGTGCTGTCGGCCACGGAGCAACCAATCTGAATGAGGTCTCCGCAGCAGCCAAGATTGGAAAGAGTGCAGCCCAGCGCATGGTGAAACTTTTGGTGCAGCGTGGTTTTCTTCGAAGCACCCATGGCACCGACTTCAGTTTGGGGCCAGCGCTCATCGAACTCGGATTTCATGCTCTGTACCAGAGCCCCGTTCCGGTCATCGCCAAACCAATACTTGAAGAGCTTGCTCGCAAGTACCAAGACACTGTGCACCTAGCAGTAGAAGACGAAGCACAGGTCCTATATGTAGACAAAGTGCCTGGTACCCGCGGAGCACAAATGCGCTCACGCGTAGGACAGCGCATGCCACTAAGCCGCACGGGCATCGGCAAAGCCTTGTTGTTAGACACTCCTGAACGCTGGGAAGCGGCCTTCGACTCCGAGTCACCGGTGGAACAGGCCACCCATCAAACTAAAGAGGCTTTCTTGAGCCGCATGAAAACCTACGCCAATGAAGGAATCGCCCTCGACCTAGAAGATAATGAGCCCGGTATCCGCTGCGTAGCTGCGCCCATCCGTGATGGTAGCGGTCAAATCATTGCCGCCATCAGCATGTCAGCCACAAACCCTTATATGCCTGATGAACGCATGAAGGCACTCAAATCAGTGATGGGCTCTACCGCTGCCCAGATCTCACGAAAGCTAGGTTACTCGGGCAAGACATTCTAAAGATTTCTCACTGACTACGGCGTAAAGCGATACCCCATGCCTAACTCGGTCAAAAAGTATCGCGGGTTGGACGGTTCTGGTTCTAACTTGTTGCGTAGCTGCGACATGTATACCCTCAGGTAATTCGCTTCTTCCCCGTATTCGGGACCCCACACGGTGGTCAGTAACTCGCTACCGCCAATCAGCCGATGAGGGTTGCTGGCCAGTACTTCCAACACACGCCATTCGAGCTTGGTCAACCGCACTGCCTCGCCATTAACGCTTACCGAGTGACTGGCAAGGTCAATGTGCAACCGCCCATCGGAGGTTTCCACGACGGCATGGCGTGGGTCTGGTAGTGCGCGACGTAGTGCAGCGCGTAACCGGGCCAGTAATTCATCCATGGCAAATGGTTTGGTGACAAAGTCATCGGCGCCACGGTCCAACGCGTCCACTTTGCTACGTGAGTCATGGCGGGCAGAGACAACAATTATCGGCATCGTTGACCATCCACGAATCCCGTCAATGACTTCCCCACCTTCAAGGTCGGGTAGGCCTAAATCAAGTAAGACCACATCCGGATGTTCATCGGCTGCCAACTGCAGGCATTGCACTCCGGTGGCCGCATGGAGCGTGCGGTAACCGCGTGCCCTCAAGTTCACCAGCAGCGCGCGGGCTATCTGAATGTCGTCTTCAACGATTAGTACCGTAGCGCTCATAGTTCTTCCTTGAATATCGGCAGAGTAAAGACCATGGTGGCCCCACCACCGGGGGTGTCTTCAACATTCACGTGACCGTCCATGCCCTGGGCCAGGCCACGAGCTACGGCTAATCCCAGCCCCAATCCAGTGTTGTTGTCCCGGTCTCCGCTACGTTGGAAGGGACGGAAAATCCTATCTTTTTCTGCTCGCGGAACACCCGCACCGTGGTCAATGACTAGGATCTTTACCTCGGAGTCGGTGGAAGCTGCCTGTAATTGCACCGTACCGTTCCCGCCATGACGCACCGCATTTTCCATAAGGTTGGACAACACCCTCACTGCCAACCCGTAGTCTGCGCGCACCCGAGGACAGTCCTTTGGAAGCTGGATTTGCAGGCGGTCCGGATTCACCTGCCCAGCCACATCACGCACTGCCGAAGCCACCAAGTCTTCAACCTGGATAGAACTACGGTGCACCACCAATTCACCGGCCTGAATTCGACTCATGTTCACCAAATCCTCTATTCGTTCACTGAGCTGATCCGTTGACTCCTCAATGGTGGCGAGCAACGTTGAGGTATCTTCCTCACTGAGCACCACGTCTTCCATGCGAAGGCTAGAAACCGAAGCTTTGATCCCAGATAAGGGTGTGCGAAGGTCATGGGATACCGCGGCAAGCAAGGCCGTACGCATCGCATTTCCAGCGGATAGTTCTTGGGCTTTCAAACGTGCTTCAGCAAGCGCCCGTTGCTGTAACACCGCAGCGATTCGCCCGGCAAAAGCCTCAAAGATCCCCTGATCCGAGACCTCTCGCGGAGTCCCTTCAATGAGCAGTACATGCTCAGCATCCACCGTGATTACATAGTCGCTGGCCTCATGGCTGCTAGGCGGTTCTCCCGCCTCAGCCACCGTAGACCCGGTGCTTTGGTGAACCAGCGCAGCCCCGCGTAATGCGTAGGAACGGCACAGCCAATCCAAGAGGGCTGGTACACTCAAGCCCTCACGGATCACTCCGCCGGATAGCTCAAAGAGGGTGTCCGCTTGGTGTCGGGCTTGCCCCGCTTCGGTAGTGCGTCTGACTTCCACGTCAACAACCCGGGCCACCCCAGCAGCGACCATTAAGAAGAGCAACAGAGCCACCACGTTGAGCGGCTCATGGATATGCCACTGCCCGGTAGGTGGGGTGAAATACCAGTTCAGAATGCCCGTTCCCAGCAGGGCAGCAGTCACTGCAGGCCACCAGCCACCCAAAAGTGCCACAAAGACCACTAGGGTCAGCTGACCTAAGAAGTTCAGGGTGAGCAGTTCACCTTCATCACTACCTTGAAAGAAGCCAATGCCTATTAGTGGCGGTCCAATGAGGGCCAGGATCCATCCGAAAATCCACCGGGGTCCACGGGGACGGTGCACCGGCCGAGAGTTTTGAGGTGCAAAGCGAGCAGTCTTCTTCGCTTCTTGATGACCAGTAATGATCAGGATTAGTGGATCTGTTGGCGCAGTGGCCCGCTGCAATAGTCGCAGGGATATCTGCTGAGCTAGTCGGCGGTTGCTCATTCCGGCGAGCGCTCCGGCAACCACGAGGTGAGTGGCCTGTGTGCTTCGGGCAAATCCAAGTAGTGCCTGACTGATGTCTTGGCCAAGGACCATATGCCAAGTGGCGCCAGAACTTTCTACGAGTTCACGCAAGTATGCCAGCTCAGTATCTTTTTCGCTTCTTGTTCCACCCGTGCCCCGTTCAAGAACATGGACCGCCATCACTTCTGCACCAGGTAGCTGCGCGGCTTGCACTAGTGCTTGTCGAAACAATTCTTCAGACCCTATATGCCCCGAGATCGCCACAACAATGAGGGGGTGAGTTAACGGCGGAGTAGTCGACACATCCATAGCACTCCTTGGTGTTCGAGTTCCTTGGCCGGTATGAAGTGATCGTACCGGAATAAAGCGGGGGTTCCCCGCGAGACGAGTCAAGGCCACCAAGAAACCCGATGACACGATATCGGGTTGGTTGTTCGGCAAAGACCTACATTGAGGTCATGACTACGTGAGCATCACCAACACGTGACTCCGCTGCCTTTCTATTGCACCCCGAATAGATCGAGCGCAGACCGTCCTTTAACGCCCTCTTAATGCGATGGCTAAAAATCTTGATACGGGCTTTATGCCCCGGTTTTCATGTGCTGCAAGACACAGTATTTTTTGCATAAATTTTTGCATTTCTCCAAGCTTGAACGCTCCCTCGTTCAAGAAAAGTGAAGCTCACCTCTGGTCAACGAATGTTATTTAAAGACTCATGTCAAACAATGTATTCAAAGAAAGTAACGCAGAAACTATCGTTGCCTCTCGTCTCTAGAAGACCCCATGAAGTAGGGACTGTAGCCCCACTATTTCCGGAGTCACTCAACAAGCAAAAAATTTTTACTCTTCGGTGGTTCTTTATCTCGTATTCAGGCGTACTGTTCATCTTCGTGAACAAAACAATTGAGTCGGCCCAAGGGTCGGAACAGGCACCACAAGCCACGGTGCCCTCACGGTTGCGGCGCTGGCTGACCGACAGTTCTGTCGGCCAGGAAGACCCCAACAACTCCAGCAAGCATGGTGCCAAATGGTGGCAGGTCATGTGCCTCTCGGGCTTGGACTACTTTTCCACGCTCGGCTACCAGCCGGCCATTGCCGCACTGGCCGCAGGTGCACTAGCTCCTTTTGCCACCTTGATCCTTGTTGCCGTCACGCTGTTCGCGGCCCTGCCCGTATATCGCAGGGTTGCTAGCGAATCACCACATGGCCAAGGCTCCATCGCCATGCTGGAAAGACTCATGCCTCACTGGAAGGGAAAGGTCTTTGTCCTAGTGCTCCTGGGCTTCGCAGCAACCGACTTCATGATCACCGCGACGCTCTCCGCGGCGGACGCCTCGGCTCACCTGATTGAAAACCCCTTCACACCCAGCTGGTTCACCGGTAAAGAAGTTCCCATCACCCTGGTGCTACTGATCCTGCTCGGTGCGCTCTTCCTCCGCGGATTCACCGAGGTCATCTGGATTGCCGTCACCTTGGTCTTCTCCTTCCTGGCCTTGAACCTCGTGATCATTGCCGTATCAGCAGCCAACATCATCGGGCGCCCAGTCTCCGTCACCAATTGGCTAGATTCCCTGTTCACTGCACACGGGGATCCCATGATGATGCTTCTGGTCTGCCTGATTGTCTTCCCCAAGCTGGCCCTGGGCCTATCTGGTTTTGAGACCGGTGTCGCCGTGATGCCACAGATCTCCAAAGCTCCCGGCGATACCGAAGCCAATCCTGTAGGACGTATTAGGGGTGCAAAGAAGTTACTAACCACAGCAGCTCTGATCATGAGTGGCTTCCTGGTACTTTCCTCCATCGTGACTACGGTGTTGATCCCTGCCACAGAATTCCAGCCCGGAGGCTCTGCCAACGGCCGAGCCCTCTCCTGGCTGGCTCATCACCTGATGGGGGACGGATTTGGCACCGTCTACGACGTATCAACAATCTTGATTTTGTGGTTTGCTGGTGCTTCGGCGCTCGCCGGACTACTCAACCTCATCCCCCGCTACCTGCCGCGTTTTGGTATGGCTCCGGCGTGGGCCAGCGCCGTGCGCCCACTGGTGCTGGTGGTCTTATTGGTAGCTATCGGCATCACCATTCATTTCAAGGCCAGCGTTGATGCTCAGGGTGCCGCCTATGCCACCGGTGTCTTGGTGTTGATGAGCTCTGCGGCCATCGCTGTCACCATTTCGGCACGACGCCGAGGTGAGAAAGGTAAGGCACTGCTTTTCGGGGCAACCAGTCTGGTCTTCATCTACACGACGGTGGTCAACTGTGTTGAGCGCCCAGACGGTCTAAAGATTGCTGCGTTCTTCATTGCAGCAGTGCTTGTCGTGTCATTGCTCTCCCGCTTCCGTCGCTCCACCGAACTTCGAGCCACCTCAGTGATGTTTGATGACTGCGCGGTAGAAATCATTCGCAAGGCTAGTAGTGCTGGGTTGCTACGACTCATTGCCCATGAGCCGGTCAAGATTTCTAAGCGGCGCTATCTGCATAAGCATCAGCATGCCATCCTGGCCAGCCATATCCCCCAGCGGGCCCCGGTGGTGTTCTTGGAAATCAAGGTCAGCAATTACTCGGACTTCGCTCAAGATATTGAGGTACGTGGTATTACCCGTCATGGCCAGTGGATCCTTGAAGCGACAGCACCGTCAGTGTCCACCTCCATCGCGGCGATCGCCATGGCTATCCGAGATAACTACGAGGTGATGCCGCACATCTACTTCCGTTGGACCGAAGGCAACCCGCTACTCAACCTCGCCAAGTTCATCTTCCTTGGACAGGGTGAGATTGCACCGCTGACCCGTGAGGTCCTACGTGAAGCAGAGCCGAACCTGCAACGGCGCCCATGGGTCCACGTGGGCTAGATTTTGTTTCATCCGGATACTCCAAACAGCCGATGCCAACTTTCGTAAGTGGGCATCGGCTGTTTGTGTATCTTCATGTGCGTACGAACAAGCTCATTCGACTTTGTCGCTTACATTTCACCACGGGTCTAAGTAACCCCGAGTTGGCTTATTTCAGCTCTGGCTTGTGCGTAAGTGCAAGATATCTGAAAGCACTCGATCCGGATGACGATCGCTACTCCAGTCCGACCGACAAGGGCCACCCAAATCTGAGATCAGTAGTTCGACGTCTGGGTACACGACTAAGCGCCCCGTCCGTCGTCGTAGTATCCACTGATCACCGCTAAGCGTAAGTGTGCACCCGTGAGCGAGACACTGTTTAAACTCTGACAACAGTCGTCGTTTTAGTTGAAACTTGTTCAGTTCAGCGGTAGTCGTTGAAACTCGAATTCCCCCTGGGCATGCTCCACACATATTGGACTAGCCCCCTACGGCATTACATCGCCGCTATTGGGCCCCAACGTCTGGCCAACATATATATCGCCGCCAGGAGACGAAGCAAGCAACAAAGCGGTAGGAGCAATTTCCGCCGGAGTACCAAATCGGCCCAGTGGTAATTCCTTCTGTTTCGCCTTTTTCCATTCCTCAGTAACCCCGTTAAGCAAAGGCGTTTCAATAGGTCCAGGAGCGATGGCATTTACCAGTATGCTCTCACCGGCAAGCTCCAAGGCCATCGCCTTGGTCATACCAATGACCCCAGCTTTAGCCGCCACATAATGCACTAATCCAGTACCACCCTTGATTCCCAACTGTGAGGCGATATTGATGATGCGGCCGCCTCCACGTTGTTTCATGTGATCAACAGCCCAGCGCCCGGCCAGAAATACACCTTTAAGGTCAATTTCGATGGTCCGGTCAAAATCGCGTTCGGTCATGTCAAGGAATGGCTTCTCATCAAGGATTCCGGCAGCGGTCACCAAAATATCAATGCCACCTAGCTCATCAGCAATAGAGTCAAATGCGATACGCATCGACTCCGAACTAGTCACATCAACCGCTCTGAATATCGCAACAGTTCCCGAAGTTTGGAGCCGAGCAACCACGCCATCGCCCGCTTCAGCATCGCGATCTAGGATGGCAATCTTGGCACCATGCTGTGCGAAGAGTCGGGCAATCTCGGCTCCAATTCCACTGCCGCCGCCGGTGATCACTGCGACCTTATTGTCTAGCGTCTTCATTCTTATCCTCGTTTCTTTGACCGGCTCAGCTTGGCCAGCGAACAGTTAGTCCGCCATCGACAATTAATTGTTGTCCAGTCATATACGCTGAATCATCGCTAGTAAGGAAGCGGATGGTTCGGGCTGCCTCATCAACAGTTCCGACTCTTCCCCACGGAATGATGTTGCCGGCCGCGTCCAGTCCCGCATCGCCAAGCGAATTCTTTGCGTCCATAGATTGTGGGCTACGGATTAGGCCCGGGATTACTGAATTGACTCGAATCTTCTGTGGCGCAAGTTCGACTGCTAAAGAGCGACAAAGACCGAGGACTCCGGATTTTGCTGCCGCGTAATGAGCATGTTCTTCCCATCCATAAACTCCACCGGCGATGGACGATGTTGCAACCATCGCGCCGCCGTCGGTCATCTTGGAAGAGGCAGCCCTAAACACGCGCATTACCCCTGTAAGATCCACATCTAGCATGTCTGACCAGGCTTTATCTTCCATCTGACCCAGTGGATCACGTCGGAGAATCCCAGCAGCCGCTACTGCAATATCAAGACGTCCAAACTGTCTGATAGCGGCATCTGCGAGTCCATTGCAATCGTCTGTACTTCGCACGTCGGCGGCGACAGCAATGCACTCGCCACCAATACTCGCAACTGCCTCTACCGTTTCCTGAGCATCATGCGGATCTTGTGGAAAATAGTTAACTACGCTGCGCGCACCAGCTCTGGCATAAGCAATTGCTAAAGCCTGTCCGATCCCACTAGCTCCTCCGGAAATTAGCGCGACTTTACCTTCTAGGCCGTCGTCACGTTGTACGGTCATTGTGCCGTTACTCCTTCATTTACGAGGTCCGAGGAATCCTTGCCCTCGGATTCAACTTTTTTGGTTCCAAGCATGCATAGGGCTGAGAAAAGCAGTCCAAGCGTCCCACTACAGATCGCTGCGGCAGTCATACTGAACCCTGAATAGAGAACGAGGCTAAGCACGCCCGAACCCGCGATTGCGCCAACCGGTGCCATTACGTGAGCAACGTTCGCGCCAGTACCTCGAATGTGAGCTGGGAACGACTCCCCCATGTAATAGAGCAACGCTGAATAAGGTCCCGTCAGGAAGAACAAGGTTAGACCATACATCGCGATAACAAACCATGTACTGCCAGGAATAAGTAGCATGCACAGACTTGAGGCGGCACCCGCAAACCAGCCGAATATCACTGTGGATCGACGACCGATCCTGTCTCCCAGCCAGCCATGGAAAAGGTAGCCTACGAACCCGACGGCATTGGCACCAATGAGAATTACGAGCGCATTTTCAAACGAAACGCCCTTGGCCCCCACCAATACGGTGGTACCCAGAACCGAAAAAACCTGAATGCCGATCCAGTTAAAGAACCAGGCAAGGGAAAGGAAAATCGTATGTCTACGTAGCCCCTTGGAAAATACTTCTTTGAGGCCACCTTTAGATTTTTCGCCTAGTTCTAATCCATGTTGATCGACAAGTGCCTTGGCCCCGTCCAGATCCCCATCAGCTTGTCGTCGTTTCGCCTCTTTGATGGCCGCGAAGGTTGGCGATTCTGGCAGGCGCGTGGCCCACAGCGCGACAGCTACAGCCGCGGTTCCAGCCACAACAAAGCTCCAGCGCCACCCTATAACGGGCAACAGGAGCGCTGACATGGTAGCTGCGACGAGAGCCCCAATTGGATATCCAGCTTGGACAACAGAAAAGAAGAACCCTTTGTTCTTAACATCCTTGTAGATCTCGCTGAGATAAACGGCGTTCACCACTTCCTCTGACAGGGATAAACCCGTCACGGACCGAATGATCACAAATGCCACGGCGCCGCCGGCCAATCCGGTCACACCCGAAGCGATGCCGCCACCGATCATAAGAATGACCAAGGCATTTCGACGGCCCAGCTTATCGATGATGGGTCCAACGGCGAGAGAAACAAGAAATACGCCCGCCTGAGCGATGGTGTTTATCGTCGTGGATTGCGCTGTGCTCCAACCGAAGTCCTCCGCAATCAGTGGCAACAATGTACCAAAAAGCGTGAAGTCATAGACTGAGGCTACCCAGGCCACGAAGCAGACAATCGAAACGTTCCGGATCATTTTCGGTGTCACGGCAACGTCCCATGGTGCGACAGGACCGCGAACGTTGGTACTGGAATCGGACATGATTTTCCTTAGGTCTAAATGCGAAGGGTTAACCCGCGGAGCGCGGCGAACGTTTTGCGAAGTCGCGTGCAACGTCTTCCATGAAGGAGAATTCGACACCCTCATGGCTTTGCATGTGATCAAATAGCCGTTCCAGCATCAGCAAGTTCTGTGGTCGCCCAGAAACATCTGGATGGACGGTAATCGGGAATACCGCGTAATCCTTTTCCCGGTAGACCCAGTCAAATTGGTCTTTCCACAACTGTTCAACGTCACGAGGTGAGACGAATCCGTGGCTATTTGGGCTGGACTTGATGAACATCATTGGAGGAAGGTCATCCAAGTACCAGGACGCAGGAATCTCAATGAGATCGGTTTCTTCTCCACGCACCAATGGCTTCATCCAGTCTCTGGCTGAGGCGGCGTCGTAATCGATCTTCGTCCACGAATCGCCCACACGTACGTAATACGGAGTGTGATCGTCGTGCATCAGAGAATGGTCGTAAAGAAAACCACGCTCCAACAGAATCTCGTTAGTCACCTTTGAAAATTCCCACCACGGTGCGACGTATCCAACCGGCTTCTTACCGGAACGGCGCTCGATGAGATCAGCGCAGTAGTCGAGAATCTCAGTTTCCTGAGTTCGGGTCATTGCGATCGGATTTTCGTGCGAATATCCGTGGACTCCGATTTCATGCCCAGCGGCTACAACCTGCTCAAACTGCTTTGGAAAGGTTTCAATTGAGTGTCCTGGCCAAAACCAGGTCACTGGAATGTCGCGTCGTTGCGCCAGTTGAAGTAGGCGTGGGACGCCGACTTCTCCCGCGAACATGCCGCGTGAAATGTCGCCTGGCGAGTCTTCACCACCGTAGGAGCCAAGCCATCCTCCTACTGCGTCAACATCGATACCGACAGATACATAGATCTTCTTGGACATTTTCTTTCCTTTCTTATTCAGCGATAGCTGCTGAATAGTTCCTTGAATTCGGAGACCGAAACTTCTTGAGTAATGAGGCAAGCCGCCAATATTCGCGCTTGGAACGGGCTAAGAACTCCGGCGCTTACTGCTCCTGCAGCAATCAAATCCACACCACCGCCATTGCCATAGATTGGAATCACTGGTCCAGCTGGTGCTCTGCTAGCTAGAACAACTGGCACTCCCATGTCAGTCAATTGCATGATCGCTTCGACATAACCAGGACCTGCGTTCCCGACACCTGTACCCGCCAAGACGACTGCATTCGCACCGCCACGAGCTGCTTTGATCAATTCACTAGAATCAGAACCGGGATAAGCGAAATGGATGTCAATTCGGACTGAGCCGAAGCCATTGGCAGGTAGGACCAAAGCCGAGCGTCGGTCAGGTGTAGCGACCATGTCCAGTTTGTTGTCATGGAACGTTGCCACCGTTGCTCCGCCTGAGAACGGCTGACTAGCTGTGGTGTGAGACTTTCGTACGCCTCTTGCCGACTGAACTACACCGTCAAAGCACACCAGCGCGCCCATACTGCTCACTCTTGGATCGGCTGCTGCCAAGATCGACTGTCTGAGATTCCGTGGACCATCGGTATCCGCATGCTCTGCTGAACGCTGCGCACCAGTGAAAATAACTGCTTTAGAACCGTCGTTGACAAGCTCACTGAGAAACGCCGTTTCTTCCATGGTGTCAGTGCCATGAGTTACTACCACCGCGTTGATGTGAGGATCTTTGAGCCGACTCTGTACTTGATCGACGATCATCAAGATCTGACTCATGTCCAAGGCGTAGCTACCCGTCAACAGGAGGTCCTCCGACGAGACTTCTAGGTCGTCCTCAACGGAAGTCGCCCTGATGATGTCCGCAATGCCAACCGAAGCGACCGCCCCGGAAGTCGAACCGTCGAGCTCATTTGAACGACTCGTACTTTCAGGCTGAGATGCAATCGTCCCTCCGGTACCGATGATGTGAACTCTCGTCAATTCGTTTTCCCTCAATTTCTTTGCTTCGACAACAACTACACAAACGATTGCCACAAACGTTTGTGTTGTGTCGTAGAACACCATAAGTGACGGGGCTTACTTGGCGCAAGGGAAAATTTTCATAAAGTAGACTGGCAACGCAATGACACAAGGATCAAAGTCGTCTTTGACCGCAGGAAAGGCGGTGAGCACGTGGCCAGACGAAGCGCCGTAACACTCAAGGAGTTAGCTCAGGCGCTAGAATTGAGCCCCTCGACAGTCTCCCGTGTGCTCAATGATCCATCTGGTATTGACTCTCGCTGGGCTTCACCCGAAACCAACCAAAAGATTTATGACCTCGCTACTGAACTGGGATACGTCAAGAATCAGTACGCCGCATCATTGAGAACCGCTAAATCTCTCCTGATCGGCGTCGTAGTTCCAAGACTTCAGGACTACGTATTAGCCACCATGTATGAAGGAATTGACGAAGCTGCGCTCGAACACGGTTACGCCGCAGTCGTCGCGAATTCTCTTGACCAACCCGCCACCCACGACCTGCGTGTCCGTAAGTTCTTGGATCGCAGAATCGACGGACTCATCCTAGGCGACACTCCGTTTGATGGGGCGACGTTGAAATCTCTAGAAAAAGACAAAGTACCATTCGTCCTAGTCAACCGTCGGTCTCCAGGACATCTATCTGTCACGTGCAATGACCAAATGGGTGGGCGTCTCGTGGGTGAGCACTTCGCTGAGTTTGGTTCAAAAAAGATTTTTCTACTCGCCGGCGATAACCGAATGTCCACGTCGATTGATCGAACGACAGGCTTCATCGAAGCTCTAGCCGAACAGGGAATTCATCTTCCTGTCAGCCACATCGCTTACGGCGGATTCGATACATCCAGTGGCGAAAAAGCCACTCGTGATCTGCTCGATGCACATGGTATTCCGGAAGCAATATTCGCTGTCAACGATTTCGCCGCCATTGGCGCTTTAGGTGTTCTGCGCGAGCGCGGACTTAAGGTCCCGGAAGATGTAAAGGTAGTTGGATATAACGACACTCCCCTGGCCAGCGGAGTCGGTCTGACTTCCGTGCACTCGCCGATGCATGAGATTGGGCGCAGAGGGTTTGACCTACTTTTGAAGAACATTCAAGGCGAAGAATGCGAGAGCGTCCAACTTGATACAAACCTCGTGATTCGTTCAACGTCTCAGTGACCCCTTGGTCTCGGACCTCAGTGGCACACGTTGCAGACTGACGCCCTTGGACTACTACTGAAATTTTTGGATAGCTTCAACCGCTCAGCCGTCTTGTTAGAAGATCAAATCATGCAGGGCGGGAACTGCACTTATTTGTTCAGTTCCCGCCCTGCCGCGCGTTCTTTGGCTTTCTTCGCTTAGTACGCGCTACGGCGAATCAAGCGGTAGGTGAAAGCTGCGGTTCCTAAGAGGGCTACAGTGACGACTGCCTTACGAATGCTCATGACTTTCCTCTCCTAGAACCGGGTCGTTCCCGATACACATCCAGTCTCGCGGCAATCTAAGTTCGGAACGTCGTCTTTTTAAACTCTTTTGACTACTGCAATCGCAGTACCTCGACTGAATTACTTCTGCCACGGGCGAGGCCCGTCAGCATCAAGCATGATCGACAGTGCCTGCGGCATGACCTCAGCCCGGAAGAACGTGGATTCCCCTGCGTAGTCACCATCCAACTGACAGGCCACCGGCTGATCTGCTCGAATCTCAATGACCTGACCTTGCTGATAGCTCAGCGACTTCGCATCGGTGCCTAGGACAATTCCTCTGGCCAAGGAGGCTAGTTCCCGCGCTCCGGTGGGAGAGGCAATCATGGCGTCAATCTTTCCGTCCGTGGGGATGGCGGAAGGAATCAAATTGATTCCACCCATCAAGCGGCCGACATTGCCAATAAGGGTCATGATCGAAGAATGATCTTGAACCGGTTGGTCATCGATGCTGAGCGTACATTCAAAGGGAGTGAGACTAAATTGTTGTGCCGCAGCGACCACGTAGGCTCCGGCCTTGATGGTCTTCTTCAACTCTGGATTGGTATTGCCCATAATCTTGGCATCAAAACCTAGACCACCCATCACTGCACAAACAGAGTTTCCTGCCTCAGTGGTGCAGCTGATCAAGTCAATGGGAACCGCTTCACCAGCAAGTGCGGTACGGATGGCTTCGCTCTCATCTAGTGAGGCTCCAAGGTTTCTTGCCAAGAGGTTTCCGGTACCTGCTGGAATCAGCGCCACCGGGATTCCTTGATTAGCCAATTCTTGGCAGACCACACGTACCGTCCCGTCTCCACCGGCCACGATCACCACATCAACGTTGGCCTCAATGGCCTGCTGAGACATCTTGACCCCGGGATCATCGCGCTCCGTCTCTAACCAAAGCGGTGGCTTCCATCCGGCAGCTTGTAGCTCAAACTCCACGCGACGTCTAAAGAGCCCAAAGTCGAGTACTTTGGTGGGGTTATAAATGACAGCGGCACGCTTGTCGTTTTGTTCCGCTGGTAGCCCGAGGCCGGCCCAGCCCTGCAGAATAGACCCCACGCCGGTGAAAGCCAGCACCCCACTGGCCCAGGTGAGGCCAAGGAGAACTCCACCGATGAGTTGGCTGGTGGTTTGGGTGCGCATGAACCATTGGTCCGCTAACACCATCAGGACCAAGAGCGCCGCCACGATGCGTGAACGCATCGCTGAGCTGGTGGTCAGTCGCCTTGCCTGGCCCAGTGTTGCCAAAACCCAGGCCAGTACGGTCACCGCCACCATGTGCGCGGAGGGGTATCCAAAAAACAGATAGGTCAGCGAATCCTCATAGGGTGAGGTTGGTCTTGCTTGGTTGGTGAGTAATTGAATGGCGACCGTTGCGGGGATGACAAAGGCTACTGCGATCAATGCACCGGAAAGTCGGCGCATACGGCGTCGCGAGGACCAGATAGCCATGACAAGGATGATGGCGAAGATCAACGCGGGATGAGTGAGGATCGCAAAAGCCTCAGCGATCTGGCCAGCAAAGCTACGAGATTGAATCCACGGGGCTAGCGTTACTTGGTCCAGCTCGTCTAGTCCCCAGACGGTAGAGAGCAAAGTCCAACCAACAAAAACCAACACAAAGGCAATAAAGAAGCGACCCTGCGCCAAGGACGCTAAATCGAAGTTGTTTTTCGGTTTCAGGGTTCGCGTCATGACTTGATTCTTGTCGTGAATCGATGGCCAGTCAATTAACGTCTCGTCACTGTTTCACCTAATTATCGGCTCTGCTGATCCGTTCCCTTTTGGGTAGTGCAGCCTTGGAGCCATGACAGCTCCTAGCCTTCTTCTTCGATTCTCATGCTGGCCCCGTACATGGTGCCTCGCGTTCCAGTGAATGTGTGGAGTGATGCGATCAGTTCCATGAATGCGTACTTTTCCCCACTGGGAAATCCGCGCGTCATCCTAAACCCATTCAGCGACGCAATGTCTTTTTCCGTGACCCTCCATTTGATGACCGCAACATCTTCGTCGTTGAACGCTGGAAACTCTATGTAGATGCCCCACGGAGTAATACGAGCTTCATACCCATATTCGTTCGCCAAGAAGTCGACATAGTTCTGGCGCTTAAAAGACTCCATGGGGCAATCCTAGAGAATATCGAGAAACGTACTCATGGCTACCTACAAAAGCACAGTTTCGGCTCTTAACCGTTGATGCGAAAGGTCCCGCGCAGAGCTCAACTCAGCTCCCCCGCTGTAGTTGGCTCTAGCGAACGTTGGACGGTACCGATGCCACGGAACTGTCATGACATCTCACTGTCGAGCAGGTAACTCAACATTGATCCGAGTGGCCATCTCTTGCAGATTTGCCCACGTCTTATCGTTCAGCGAGATCAATGCTTCTTCTGCCAGCTGCGCTTGGGTCGGAGCATTTTCGCCCGGTGCCCGAACAGGTCTGGCACCTTCTTCCACCTCGGTGTCTTTCACGTAGTTGATGAACTCTTCAATCTGTGCGGTGTAGTCGTTTAGATCCCGCATCGCAGCTACGTCAATGACAATAATCAGTGTGCCTTGAGCCGGGGTGCTCTTACGCGCTGAGACCGTGTCAGAACCAGAGAGTGCACCGCCCAAGGCTTCGACCAACAGTGACAAACCAAAGCCTTTAAAACCGCCAAAAGGCTTATGGTGTCCACCGGCACCGACCCATTCCGTGGGAACTTGCGCGCCACTGTCTTGCTCTTCATGCAATCGTCCCGAGGCGACAACGCTGGTAGCAAAGTCGAGCACCATATGCGGTGCCTGGGCACGCGGCACTCCGGCAGCTAGTGGGTTGGTGGACAGCTTCGGTTCCAATCCGCCTGGTGGAAGCACCGTCTGTAGGGATCCGTTGTTGTTACCGAAGATCAAACTGACTTTGCCCGCTTCAGCAGCTTGTTCGCAGAAGGGAGCCAGACGGCCGGCAAAGTCAGAATCGCGTACTGAGACGGCGCTGATTCCATGCTCTTCTGCTCTCTTGATGGCAAGAGTCATGGCATCACGCAGAGCAAAGTGCCCGCAGGTTCGATGCCCGTTCATGGCCACCAACGCACCGGCATCCTTTTCAATAGTTGCCTGTGCCGATGGTTCGCTCACACCTTCCAGCGCACGTCCGACGTATTCGGGGAGCCTGCGAAGTCCGTGGGAAGGATGCCCAGCACGTTCAGAAGAGACCAGTTGGTCCGCCATATATTGCGCATCTGATTCATTCGCGCCAACTGCGCTCATGCAGCGCGCGATGAACTGCGAAAGATCCAGCGAACTAAAGGTGTTCATTTTCTGAGGCATCAATGGCTCGGTCACTAAAACTCCTTGGGTCATTCCTGCGCATATTGTGTTGAGCAGTTCGTTTAGTTAGGTCTTGTCCCAACCCTAGGTGTCTCTTGATGCCTTTAGCACCATCGTGACGTCACTGATCTAAGTTCCTCTTAAGAAACACTCTCGGGAGCATCTTGGCTCAAGTGTTGATGCACTGTTGGCTGCATGCTCTGTCGCTGGTTCCACGACAATGCCAAGTACAGAATGAAACTCACGGCGAAGCAGGGAAGCGTCGCTCCAATGGGGCTAGGAATCACGTAGGTCAGCAAGTAAGCGACGATGGCGCCTGCTACCCACACCGATACGGCAATCGGGTTAACCCCGTTGCGGTACCAGTAGGCCCCACCAGTGTGGCGCAAAATATCGCGGGTGTAGTTGGCGCGCTTGAGCAGGTAATAATCCACAATCATGATGGCAAAGACTGGCACAAAGAACGCACCAATCAAGGTCAAGAAGTCGGTGAACTGATCCAGTAGGGCCAGCCACGTAGCACCAAGAATGGAGACTGCACCAACTACCAAGGCGGTGGCTAAGAACGGCAGCTTACGTTCTGGACGGGAGTTCACCACCGAGGTGATCATTCCGTAAACCGCCATGGTGTTAGTAGCCATGACCGAAAGGAAGATGGCGATGGCCAATGGTGCGCCAAAAGCTTCCACAAGAATCGTGGGGTCAAAGGCTGTTGCCTCGCCGCCGGAGAGAATGACATAGCCGATTGCGGTGGCACCCAGGACCATGGCCAACACGGTCGAGAGGATGTACCCGATGCCAGAACCAACAACACTGGCTCGGGTAGTGCGAGCCATACGGTTGATGTCCGCCGAAAGTACGGTCCACGAAACGGCAGTAGCAATGACAATGTCCAGCACGATGAACGGCGTGTAGCCCAGCGACGTATCTACTGGAATGGCATCGAATTCGGCAGGTTCAAATTTGCCGAAGGCCATGGCAAAGACACAGCCCATAATGGCTAGAATCAGCACGGCCAGCCATGGTTCTACGCGAGAGATTCCTTCGTGTCCAAACAATGCCAGGGTGACAACAAAGATTTGGCAGATCACGGAGAACAGCACCGGATTGCTGAAGCCGGTGAGCGAGTCAACTAGGTAGTTGACGGTGACGCCAGCCAGCATAGCTTGCACCCAGCTCCAACCCATCAGCACGATGACGTTTGCCGCCACCGGTAGCAGGCTGCCACGCGTACCAAAGGCACCACGGGTAATAGCCATGGTAGGCAGTCCGGTGCGGGTGCCAATGTTCCCCACCAGCACCAGAATGATGGCCCCGATGAGCGTACCGGCAACAATCATCAGCAATGCCAGTGGGAAGTTCAGCCCGGGGACAAAGAAGGTGCCGGTCAATAGCGTGGTCACCACGAGGTTGGCGGCCAGCCAGATCATAGCGATACGGCCGGTACCTAGTTGACCACGAATGGGTCCGGAGTTTTCTGCACCCGCTTCTAGCTTTCTCTCAACCTTGCGATAGAGATTCATGCGTTCTCTCCGGTGGCTTCGGTAGCTGCTTCTTGGGGAACGGTGGACAGGTGTTCATGGATGGCAATCAAAGAACCATCGGCTTCTTGGCGAAAAATGATGGTTTCGCGTTCTACATAGGAATCCGTAGTGGCGGTTTCTGGCTGGTTTCCTGTTGTGGTGCTGGTTGCCACCGTATGGCTGAAGACTGCTCCACCAGGGAAAACTTGGACGAGTTGATCTGATGACTGGCATTGCGTCACGTGCCAGCCTTCATCAAGCCAGCTATTCCAGAGCGTTTCATAGCTGGCACGGTCACTGAGCCGGGAAGCCTCGGGATGGAAGATGAAAGATGCTTCTGGCGCGAAGAGCGAGAAGTACTCCTGCGTATTGGTCTGAGCGAAGGCGTTCACAAGTTTTGTTGCGGCGGCCAAAACGTCTTGCTCGCTCGGAGTGGTGATACTCAAGGTTTCTCCCGTGGCTCAGGTCCCAGCTAGGACGCAGCGTTCAGCATGTCAGGTGACATGGATTACTTATATGCACTTTTTGTTTACCATAGGTGATCACGGCAACACGGTCAATGATTCTCATTCATATGACGTAGCTCAACTTTTCAACGGAGCGCGAAACGGCCGCCACGACAGCACGCCATCTCGTTAGCGAGCCTGAGAAGGGGCAGGGCAACCCCCCGCTCCGACAGAATCCGAGCAGACTACACAGTGCACTTTTAATGCACTATGATGCACTCATGGAGTCAAACGCGGAACAGCTCGCCCAAACCATCGGGGCACGAGTCAAGAGTGAACGTAAAAAACACGAATGGACGCTGGATCATTTATCTGACCTCGCTGGCATCAGCCGACGCATGCTCGTCAACGTTGAACAGGGAACAGCCAACCCGAGCGTGAGCATCCTACTTCGACTCTCCGATGCACTAGGACTTGGCCTGCCCGCCCTCGTTGAACCACCAGAACCACGCGCCACCAGCCTGACCAAAGCAGGAGAAGGCGCCACCCTGTGGACTGGAGAGAACGGTGGCCGAGGCGTACTCGTCGCCGGCACCGAAGCACCCGATGTCTTGGAACTATGGGACTGGACCATGGCTCCCGGCGAGCGCCATGAGAGTGAAGCCCACAGTGCAGGAACCCGCGAATTGCTGCACCTACATAAAGGCTCCATCATCGTTGAGGTTGGCGATCAGTCACATAAATTGCGGGCCGGTGACGCCCTTTCTTTCTATAGCGACATCAATCATGCCTACGAAAATCCGCTCAAGACCCCAGCCACCTTCAGTCTCTGCGTCTATGAACCCGGTGTAGGTCACGCACACAAGCAAAAGAGCAACGATGACTAATAACCTCACTCCCACCGAATTCCTCTACGCCTGCTCAGTAGACCAGAACGTTGCCGACTTACGCCCGGACTACCGCGCATTGCTGCTGGTGGTTCAGGGGCTTGAACCACAAGCGACGTCGACAGTCGCTGATGACCTGATCAAACAGGCTGAAGCACACGCCAAAGAACTTCTTGCTGAATCACCGGTGGATCAACTGCCACAGATCAGCTCGTGGCGTGAAGCCTACCGGGGCTTCGGCGCCAAGCCACAGCGCACCCGCAATAGCTTGGAAGCCTTGACTCGTCGTGCCGCCGATGGCCTGCCACGGATCAACGCGCTGACCGATATTTACAACGCCATCAGCGTGCTTCACCAGATTCCGTTGGGTGGCGAAGACTTTGATCTTTATGACGGGCCAGCCCGCTTAACCCGTGCTGTGGGAGACGAAGCTTTTGATACCACCTCCGGCGGTGAAATCGTCATTGAAAATCCCACGGCAGGAGAGGTGATCTGGCGGGATAACGCGGGAGTTACCTGCCGTCGCTGGAACTGGCGACAAGGCAAACGCACCGCATTATCCGAAAACACCACCACAGCATTTTTCATCTTGGACGCTCTGGCACCCATGACAAATGATGAGCTCAATACCGTAGGCGAATCATTGAGCCAAGCTCTGGAATCTTTGGGTCAGCAAGTTCAGATTTCGAGTCGAATCATCGGGGCACAGTGAAAACACGCAGTCGTATCCAGGCTCTCCCGCCATGGACTTTAGCCGTCGCAGCGATGCTGGCCGTCCAGCTGTCCAACGCTTTTTCTGTCTCCGTAGTTGGGCAAGTAGGTGCCGGCGGTACCGCATGGTTGCGCATGAGTTTTGGTGTGGTGTTCCTATGGCTTGTTGCCCGCCCCAACTTTCGAGCCATCCGCAAACAAGATGTGCCAGCACTCATCGCACTCGGCATTGTCACCGGATACATGACAGCGCTGTTCCTCGAGGCTGTCGACAGGATTCCACTGGGCACTGCGGTGTCCATTGAATTCCTTGGCCCATTGACAGTTGCTGGCATCATGAGCAAAAACCGCAGGGCACTTGTTTGGCCGGTCATTGCCATTATTGGCGTGGTGCTGTTGACGGAGCCATGGCAGGGAGAAATCGATGGTGTTGGAGTGCTCTTCGCACTGGGCGCGGGTACCTGTTGGGCTCTGTATAACCTACTGACTCAGCATGTCGGTGACCGTTTCTCAGGTATCAGCGGCTTGTCTCTCACCATTCCAGTCGCAGCCTTGGCCACCATGCCATTGGGACTGCCACAGACCATCCATGGTGATTTCACCTGGTGGGTTCTGCCGGTAGCAGCCGGGATTGCGCTGATCACGCCGGTCATTGCTTTTGGTCTGGAAATGCTGGCCCTGCGACGCATGACGCATAGTGCCTTTGGCACCCTGTTATCCATCGAACCGGCCTTCGGTATTTTGATGGGCATCCTCGTGCTCTCGCAGACACCAACATGGTTCCAAGTCATAGGAATCATCTTGGTGATCTCTGCCGGTGCTGGTGCGCAACGTGGTGGGCGCAGACAGGTTTCTGAGTTGGAGCCCATCGACGTGTCGATGGAAGCAAAGTAGTCACTCATTAGGTGCGCCTCCTTGGCTTGCACGGCAGATCATCATGTCGCCCCGGCACTAGAGTCTGGGGGCGACATGATGAAAGCAGCAACTAGCGGAGCTTGAACTCGAACCGCGAATCCGGGTTCTGCGGGAAGTCAAAACTAATGGTGCGCGGATACTGCGCCAGCACAGGTGTCAATTTCAACTCCACTGGACCGGAACACTTCAACCGCACAGTGTGCATGACAGACTTGATTACCGTGCAATTTCTGGGGTATTTCATGTAGTCAAAACCCAGATGCTTAAGCCCTATGTTGACATAGAACTCATCAGTTTCGTCTGGTGGAGTAATGGCAAATGTATAAGTCGGTGTCCACCAATTATTGTCGGTCGTTGCCGAGACAACGAATCGGTCTTGCGCCACCGCCTCCCCAGGGTCCGACGGGTCCGTGCTCGGTTCAACCGATGGGTCCGTGCTCGGTTCGACTGAAGGCTCATCGGATGGTTCAACCGATGGGTCCGTGCTCGGTTCCGCTGATGGCTCGTCGCTCGGTTCGACTGAAGGCTCTTCCGATGGTTCGACCGAAGGATCCACACTCGGCTCAACCGATGGGTCCGCACTTGGCTCGGCCGATGGTTCAGCAGTAGGCTCATCTGACGGCTCGGCCGATGGTTCCGACGACGGCTCCACGGTCGGTTCATCGCTCGGTTCAGCAGTAGGCTCATCCGACGGCTCGGCCGATGGCTCAACTGTTGGTTCCGCCGATGGGTCCGCACTTGGTTCAACCGAAGGCTCTACGGTCGGCTCTACTGATGGCTCGACGCTAGGTTCGCCGCTCGGTTCAGTAGATGGCTCCTCGGTTGGCTCAGCCGAAGGATCCGAAGAAGGTTCCACACTCGGCTCGTCACTCGGTTCAGCTGAAGGCTCATCCGATGGTTCTGCCGAAGGATCCACACTCGGCTCAACCGATGGGTCCGTGCTCGGCTCAGAAGAAGGCTCCTCGGTTGGCTCAGGCGAAGGCTCCACACTTGGCTCGGCCGATGGTTCAGCAGAAGGCTCATCTGACGGTTCTGCCGAAGGATCCACACTCGGCTCAACCGATGGGTCCGTGCTCGGCTCAGAAGAAGGATCCTCGGTTGGCTCAGGCGAAGGCTCCACACTTGGCTCGGCCGATGGTTCAGCAGAAGGCTCATCTGACGGTTCGGCCGATGGCTCCACGGTCGGTTCGTCGCTCGGTTCAGTAGATGACTCCTCGGTTGGCTCAGCCGAAGGCTCCGAAGAAGGCTCTACACTTGGCTCGTCACTCGGTTCAGCTGAAGGCTCTACGGTCGGTTCCACTGATGGCTCGACGCTAGGTTCGTCGCTTGGTTCAACGGAAGGCTCATCTGATGGCACTATGGTCGGCTCGTCGCTGGGCTCAGCCGAAGGCTCCACACTTGGTTCAACCGACGGCTCTACGGTCGGTTCCACTGATGGCTCGACGCTAGGTTCGTCGCTTGGTTCGTCGCCCGGTTCAACGGAAGGCTCATCTGATGGCACTATGGTCGGCTCGTCGCTGAGCTCAGCCGAAGGCTCCACACTTGGTTCAACCGACGGCTCTACGGTCGGTTCAACGGAAGGCTCATCGGATGGCACGGCCGAAGGTTCCAACGAAGGCTCCACACTCGGTTCATCGCTAGGCTCAGACGAGGACTCATCTGCTGGTTCGGCGGATGGCTCAGCACTTGGTTCATCGCTAGGTTCAGCCGACGGCTTTACACTCGGCTCGGCTGAAGTTTCAGCACTTGGTTCCACTGATGGTTCGACGCCAGGTTCGACCGAAGGCTCTGCCGATGGCTCAGCCGACGGTTCCGATGAGGGCTCCACGCTCGGTTCATCTGAAGGCCCTTCTGACGGTTCAACTGACGGCTCGATACTCGGCTCGATCGAACCCTCTTCTGTCGGTTCAGCCGATGGCTCCACACTTGGCTCGTCAGTCGGTTCAACGGAAGTTTCCGACGAAGGCTCCACAGTTGGTTCCACGGAAGGTTCCGCCGACGGCTCGTCTGACGGTTCAACTGAAGGCTCAACGGTCGGTTCAACTGACGGCTCGGCCGAAGCCTCTTCTGTCGGTTCCGCCGGTGGCTCCACACTTGGCTCGTCAGTCGGTTCAACCGAAGGTTCCGACGAAGGCTCAACGGTCGGTTCAACGGAGGGCTCGGCCGAAGGCTCTTCTGATGGTTCCGCCGACGGCTCGGCACTTGGCTCGAACGAAGGCTCAACTGATGGTTCAGACGAAGGCTCTTCTGTTGGTTCCGCCGACGGCGCAGCGCTCGGCTCCTCGATCGGCTCAACTGATGTCTCAACGACTGGTTCAGCGCTCGACTCTGCTGCAGCTGACGGAGTCGTTTCTGTCGGCACACTCTCTGTCGGAACTTGCGCCGATGGGCTGACCAGTGGATCGTCAATTACCGTTGCGATGGAGTCATCACCAGGTTGAGAACTCGTGATGGTCGCTTGTGGGCCATCCGAAGCTTCCTCCGACATCGTGTTTACCGAAGGAGAATTCGCTACAGTTTCTTTCTCAGGGACCTGCAGGGGAAGCGCAACTTCAGAATGATCCTCGAAATACGTCAGTGGGTCCGAGCTTGGCGATTCAGCTGGCTGCTGCAAGGTGGCGCGTTCAGAATCCGCCAGGGATTCATTGTTTTCAGGCGCAAGTACGGCGGAGGACGACGAAGGGTAGAGCTCTTGCGCACTTGCCGGTGGTATGACTTGTGGCGCTTTGCTAATCAAAGACTTAGGAAGAATCCCCACTACTGCAGCAATTGCGGTAGCCGCAAGCAGCCCTATGCCCACAGTTGATACCAGCACGCCCCCGCTGATGGCCCCAATACCCGAAGCGGCGGCCCCGGTGGCCACCCCGGTAGCGGCGCCTGCGCTGGCACCGGCAGATGCTGCCACGGACGCACCGCCAGCTCCGCCGATGCCACCGGCCGCGGGAACACCCAATGCTGTCGTGCCACCAACAATCAATGGCAACACGTAGGCGCGAAGGCCGACCCCAACTTCCGTGAGCTCCGCGAAGACCGCTTTACATGATTCGCAGGTCTTCAGGTGCGCTTTGAGTGAGCGCTCATCCTTGGCCTTGATAGAACCACGGATCATTGCCGGAAGATGTTCCCTTGCTTCCGCACACTGCCGTTCCAGCCCATTATTCGTATTCAGGTGTGCGGCGAGATAGGCCTCCCGCAGACCTTCTCGCGCCCGAATAGCTAGTGCCGAAACGGCATTCGGTGTCACCCCAAGAATTGGAGCGATCTCGCGTGGGGCGAGACCCTCCACTTCCATATGCCACAGCACCGAGCGCCAGCGCTCGGGCAGTGACTTAAATCCTTCAACGATGAAGGATGACTCGGCCCGTTCCATGGCCTCGTCGGCGTACGCGTCCCCCAAATGAAACTCTTTGAGATCATCCACGACAATTTGCTGAGATGCCGCTTTATTTCTCGCGAAGGCGCAACGTGAGACGGCGGTCAATAAATAAGCCCGGAAAAATTCTTCCGGCCCTAAACCCCGTTCAATTGCTTGGAATACTTTCAGGAATGCTTCTGAAACAATATCTTCGGCTTCGGATGGCGTATCGGTATGCCGATAGGCTACCGCCAGCGCCACCTGCTTATGCCGCTGGTACAACAATGCCTGCGATTCTCGGTCTCCCCGACGGATACCAAGAATCAGGACTGCATCACTGCTTTCAGCAAAAGTCCCACCGATAGATATTGTCATAACGCCCCCACAACGTTGTCAGAATTCAGCTTCCCAGCATTTAACTGGTCTGTCTGAGTAGTCCCAATCCCATGTCCCGCAAAAGATTTACAGCCACAATCCAACTCTTGGCCGCAGTGCTAAGGCAGCACAGTCAGGTCATGCTGATGAATTGGCTCCGGAACAGCAAGATGAACGCAAAACAAGTAGTCGAACGATTCCCAACTTCGTCGCTTCCTGTCGGCATTTCATCTCCTTCGCCAACTCCTTCGCAATACATCACATGGCCTCGGCCAGGTGATGCCTGCACCGATTATTTGCGTTCTTCCTCCGCACGGTTTCGCGCGTACATATTCTTAGACCACCGTGTTCGAGGATCGTGACGCGGTTTTGCGAAAAACTTTAAAAACTTTTTTAGCTCGCGAAATTTTCCTGGATCAGGATTCTCTCCACGAGTGCTTCAACTTGATTCTGTCGCACAATGACGACGAAATGTTCCACAGCCCTCACGTGGATCACAATTTAGCGTCCGCTAACTCAAGCATAAAATATTTCTCACCATCTGATAAACCTCTGTTACGTAAAGAATTCAGCCGACTTACGCAGAAACAAATTTCCAGAAAAAATCTCATTTTTTATCGTCAGACCCTACTTGACCTGCCTGTTCTGATGCGAAATCAATGCGCCTGACGCCATGAGAGAAAAGATTTCAAAAATTCTGCGTCACGATTCGACCTTCCCCCTGTCTACCTAAGTACATCCATCACTCGCAATGACCGGATGAATCTAGGTGGCAAAGTGACCGTGGAGCAGGGGGCGGCCCCACGGTCGCGTTGTCGCCAAGGGCACCCCCGCGTCCGCACAAAGATTCAACGTTCACCTGGTGACGGAACCGAACCACAAAGGTCCAACAAGGAGAACACCATGCAATTGATCCTCAGCGTCTTCGCGCTACTCGTTTCCACAGCGGGAATCGCACTCGCTCTAAGCCGATGGGGAAGACGCTGGCTAACGCGTGATTTTGCAAACCACCGGCTGATCCTGAGCATTTGGGTCCTCGGAAATCTCGTGTTGTTCTCCTCGGTCATCAGCTACCTCTCGATGCCAGCGAACTCCGATCTCTGGGCCGGTTTCTCCATCATCGCCGCGATCTGGCTGTTCATATTTTCATTGGTCGCCATCTTCCTGCAGCGTCGGCCGCAGCAAAGCGAAAACCCAAAACGCTTTCTCGCCGTCGGCGCGCACCCAGACGATGTTGAATTAGCTTGCGGAGCAACCATCGCCAAACTCGTTGATGCCGGACACGAAGTGCGCATCATGGTCATGTCTCAAGGAGAAAACGGTGGCAACGCGCCACAACGAATTCGTGAAGCACGTCGTGGAGCTACTTACCTCGGAGCGCAGTCGCACTCAGTGCAGAAGTTCTGCGATACCCGCCTCTCGGAAAGTTCTAATGACATGGTGGCTGCCATCGAACAGGAAATCGCCTTGTTCAATCCCGACGTGGTCCTCACCCACTCCGCCACGGACATCCACCAGGACCACGAGGCAGTCCACCGTGCGGTCATGCGCGCCGGACGAAAGCTTCCTTCAATTCTCTGCTTCGAAAGCCCTTCAGTGGGACAAGACTTTTCACCGAAATTCTTCGTGGACGTAGAGAACTACACCGACGTCAAGGTCGAGGCCATCAGGCTACATTCAGACCAGCGCACTAAGCCATACATGACGGGAACCCGCACCAAAGCCATCGCCAACTTCCGCGGAAGCCAAGTGAAGCAAAAGAGCGCAGAAGGCTTTGAAGTGATGCGTCTGGTTTCTAAGACGGTAGGCGACTTCTAATGAATATTCTCATTACAGGAGTCGGCGGGCCCGCCGGTAGCTCCCTAGCAACCCAACTCAATGCTCGTGGCCACCGCGTCATCGGGGTGGATATGCATCCGGTGCAGTCCACGGACCTTACTGAATTCGTCCGTGTCCCAGCAGCTCGGGACAAGAGCTATGTTGGAGTATTGCGCGATATCATCCGCGATCACGACGTATCGCTGATCATTCCCACGGTGAGTGAAGAACTTCCTATCCTCTCCGGCGCACCTAATCGCGAGTTGCTCGAATCAACCGGTGCACTGCTGATGATCGCTTCAGCAGAATCGGTGAGCATCGCCGATGACAAGTACCACACCATGCTCGTCTTGGAGGATGACAGCGTTCCCGTACCGGATTTTATTCGGGGCGACCTCTATTCTCGTCCCTCGGCTGCACGCTTCCTTCCGGATCAGGATGTCATCGTCAAACCCCGAGTCTCTCGCGGTGGTCGTGGCGTACGACTGGTCAAAGCTACACAGCTCACCGATGGTTCTCTAGAGCCATCGGCTGATGACCTGATTCAGCGTTTTGCGCCCGGCAGGGAGTTCGCTCCGATGCTATTCCGCAATCCCGAGACAGGGCAAGTGGAGGTCTGCGTTGTGGTGGAGAAAACGGAACTTCGTGAAGGGCTTGTCGGCAATGCGGTGTCGGTAGAACGTTGCGATCAGGACACGATCAGCAACCACGTAGCCCATGTCGCCACTGCCGCGGTACTCAGTCTTGGCCTGGTGGGGCCAGTAGATCTGGATATCCGACTGTCCGCAGATGGCCAGCCGTTGGTTCTGGAAGCCAATGCGCGCTTTGGTGCCAATAGCGCCACGGCCCCCGAAATGGTGGACGCGTTGCTTCAGTTCGCCAGCACGAAGACCCCCAATGCCATGGACACCACTAACGCAATGGACAATGCATGAGTTCACCACTGATTGTCTTCTACACCGCGGCAATCATCCTCATCCTAGTTTTCGGAACGGTCAAGCTGGCCTACATCCCGCTGGCCATCTGGTTTGAAGTTCGTCGCGGACTGCTCTTCACCCCTAATGGGAAACTGAGCACCTTACCTCCAGGGTTTGGGCCGCAGGGTCAAGCATTGCTACGGCCCCGTGGTCGCTCCCGTCGCGCAGCGAGGCACTTTGGCATCACCCCCAACTACCGGGTCTCGGTGATTGTTCCTGCTTATAACGAAGGTGTTGTGCTGCGCGCCTGTGTTGAATCCATCCTGCGTTCCCAAGGCGAATTGGCAGAGGTGATCATCGTTGACGATGGCTCAACAGATGACACATCGCAAGTGATGCACGCTCTAGCCCAAGTCCATCCGAAAGTACGTGCCATCAGGCAGCAGAACGCTGGCAAGGGCGCAGCCTTGAACCGAGGCATCGACGAAGCCACCGGTGACATCCTCATTTTTGTCGATGCCGATGGCATCTTTTCTCCGGTGACCATCCCCTGGCTCTTGACCGGATTCCGCGACACCGCGGTGGGTGCCGTGTGTGGCGATGACCGCCCGGTTAACCTTGACCGGGTGTTAACGCGAATGCTCTCGGTGCTCTCGCATATGGGCACCGGAATGGTGCGCCGTTCCCTGTCGCTGTTGCACTGTCTACCCGTGGTCTCGGGGAATATTGGTGCGTTTAGAGCAGATCTAGTGCGCCAGCTGGGCGGGTTTCGCACCGATACGGTGGGCGAAGATCTGGAACTAACCTGGCGGATCTACGACGTCGGCTTCCGGGTAGCTTTTGAACCTCGGGCTATTGTGCTGGCCGAGTCACCTTCCACCCTGCGAGCACTGTGGAAACAACGGGTCCGCTGGGCCCGAGGCCTGTTGCAGTCCATCAAGATTCATTGGCGGTTGCACGGCAATCTTCGTGTCGGTGTCTTCGGCCCCTTTCTGCTTTTTAATTTCGCCACCATGGTGGTTGTCCCAGTAGCTCAACTTTTTGTGCTGCTGGCCTTGGCGTATCTGGTCCCCTCCGGGCAAGCATCGATCATCAATGATGATCAACTCTCCGCGCTGAGCCAGGTAGTGGCGGTCCTTGCCTGGGTGGGACTGGGGATCACCATGATTTCCGTGGTGATCGGTATCGTTTTGAACACCGCGTGGCGTGACTTGTTGAACCTGTGGACTTTCCCGCTGTGGCCCTTTTACGCCACAGCCATGGGCATGACCATGGCAGCCGCCATTATTTTTGAGATCCGTGGTCGCCCGGCGAAATGGAACAAGCTGCAACGCACCGGGGTCGTCTCCAGCCACGAGTTCAGCGCCATCTTAGGAAGCGACGGATGAGCGCGGCCCGGAGCACGTATCGTTCTTGGTCCCTGACCATGCTCATAGTTCTGCTGATGTGCTTCACGTGTCTGCCCGCAGCGACTCAACCCACGGCTGAAAACGGAACCTATCCCCCGGTTTCTACAGCGCAAAAGCAATGTTTAGTTGCCGCTTTGGCACCCCAAGATTCAGAGAGCTCTCCCCCAGTGAACGATGAGCCCAACAGCCGGGTAGTGAATATCGGATTTGAGGATGTCACCAGCGATGATCCGACACGAATCCCAGAAATCGCGCATGAACTCAACTCGATCAACGTCACCGGGGTGTCTATTTCGGTGGGTCGGCTCGACTGGATCGGTTTCCCCTGGGCTAAATACAGCAATCAGGAATCCGAGGAGGTGGCGCGCACTGGACGCGACTACGTGAGTGAAGCGATCAGTGCCTTGATCTGCAGCGATAGCGGGCAACGGCGCACGATCACCTTGAGTATCGATACGCTCCTAGGCCGCGATATCGAACTACATCCGGAGCGGGCAGGAATCAATGCCCAGGGAACGGTATCGAAGAACTGGGGCAGTGTTTCCGCATGGAAATACACGGACCTCAGCACCCGTCTGGAACAGCTCACCTCGGAGCTGATCAATCGCTATTCTCCCAACAGCATCAACGTCACTGAAATGATGTTCCCTTCCTACACCTTCAGTGACGCTGATTTCCAAGATTTCCAGGCTTACAGTGGCATGCATCAGTGGCCCCTTACCGCAGAAGGCGCCAAAGACACCGATTCTGAGCTGCTTCACGCCTGGCGCAGCGATGCGGTCTCATCGATCATGGCAGTGGTGGCGCGACAATTCGAAGGAACTGACGTGCAATTGACTATGGATGTGCGTTCACCATTCACTACCGATTCACGCGGGCGCCCGGACTCGGGACAAGACTATGAGCAACTGCTGAAGATCGTCGACCGGCTGAATATCTGGAACTTCCAGGGGGTAAATTCCTCCGGCTATTACGACACCGAGCAGTTGTCCCGCTTGTTCGTTGATGCCGCTCCCTCACGCTTCGGCATAGAGCTAGGCCTCTGGGAAAAGTATGGCAGGCTCAGCGCTGAGACCTTGGAGCGTGAATTGCGCTTGGCAGAAGAACATAAGGTCCAGTATGTGTCGATCACCCCTACCTCGCTGATGGACGAGCAAATTTGGGACACCCTGCGCAAGATATGGGGCGCCCCTAAGGACGTGAACTGAGTCCCGGGAGCTTAACCATATCCCCACTACCTCGGCCCCAGTGTTGATGACTTCACAGCAGACACCGGATTCCACACGCTGTTCACATCGCGCCACCTATATATACTGATCGCAACGACTGCGAAAGGGAGTCGGCACTGCCCGACACTGTTATTGATGACGCACCACGACGCTCCCCCACATAAAATATGGTCGAAGTTTTCGGCAATCTTCGCTGATGCTCAGGTTCACCGTATTCCGCGGATGATCGACCAAATCTATTTTGTGTGTGGTTCGTTGGCTCTGCTCTATGGGCTCAGCGCCTTTGTCATCGAGAACCATCAGTTGATGCAACTACTCTTTGTGCTGCTCTCCGTCGTTACCCTGTTGGCCTCTCGACGCTACGTCTGGGCTAGCTCCCTGGGCTCAATGGCAGTGCTGTTGCTAGCGGCTACCGCTGGTCTGGATCCCATCCTGTTCTGGACGATCACGGTCTTCCTGGTTTCCTCGGCAACACTGCGTGGGTTTAACATCTTCATTCTGGGCGTCTTGGGTGCAATGAGCTCCTTTGCCAGTTGCCTCATCGCTTACGGTTACACCTCCAGTACCCATGAGGGCCTGATCTTTGTTGCCGTGATCCTGGCGATGGCCGGGTTGAGCAGCGCAGTACGCAGCTACTTTAGGTACCGGCAGGAACAAGAGCAGCGTCTGCGCGACGCTGGGGCCAAGCGCGTGGCAGAGATTAATCAAAAAGTGGCTGATGAACGGCTCCAGATTGCACGAGATCTTCATGATCTTGTCGGTCATGAAATCGCGATGCTCGGTATTCATCTGGGCGTCGCCGAAGTAAATACGCCACCGGAATCGCTTCAAGCTCACGAGTCATTGGCCGCTGCCCGGGCCAACGTGCAATCGGTGTTAGCTGAGACGCAACAGATCTTGCAGGTCCTGCGTTCCAACGACAACCTGGTTGAAGCGTCGGGCCTGACCACTGCGTCGCTTGACGCTGTGAAGCATTTAGTTGAATCGGCACGGGGTGCAGGGCTCACTGTCCAGGCTGATCTAGTTGGCGTTCCCGAGCAGTTGAATCCCGAGGTGAGCACCGCTGCCTATCGGATTGTCCAAGAAGCGCTCACCAATGCACAACGCTACGGGATCGGTTCAGTGAATGTGCGTACCGCGTTCCAGGACCAGCAGCTAATCATCACCGTCAAGAATGAGAAGTCCACGGACCCACATCCAGCCGAAACTAGTGGCCTAGGACTAGTCGGCATGCGGGAACGAACCGAATCCGCGGGTGGGACTTTGGAGATCACAGATCTTCCCAAGACTTTTACCGTCACTGCAACTTTCCCAACAACCATAGGAGCTGAGTAAGTGGTTCGCATCATGATTGTTGATGATCAAGAGATGATTCGCCTTGGACTACGGGGAATCCTCGCAGCCCAACAGGACATTGATGTGGTGGCGGATGCCGGTGACGGGTTACAGGCACTAAATCTGCTGGAATCCCATGAGGTGGATGTGGTGCTGATGGATCTGCGCATGCCCGGCATCGATGGCGTGGAGACCACCCGTCGTATCCGAGAAAAATTCAGTCCCGAACAGTTGCGCATCCTCGTCTTCACCACCTTTGATAATGACGAAAATGTGTTTGCCGCGCTGAAGGCCGGAGCCAATGGTTTCCTGAGTAAGGGCGCGAGCCCTGCTGAACTCGTTGCCGGAATACAAGATGTCGCCACCGGCGGTGGTGCGCTCTCGGCGACAGCTTCAGCCGCACTGATTGGGCACGTCGCTCAAAGCCAACACAGGCCCGTAGCGCCAGAACAATCAGCTCAACTTGAACTGCTCACTGCCCGTGAACGGGATGTTGTCGTGGCCATCGCCCAGGGGCTAGATAACCAGCAAATTGCGGACCAAATGTTCATCTCACCGTATACCGTCAAGACTCACGCAAACCGAGCAATGAACAAGCTTGGTGCCCGCGACCGCGCACAGTTAGTCTCCTTTGCTTATCAGGCAGGGCTCATGGATCAGTAGCCGAGAGATAACAATGACCGGCTGGCAAAGAACTTCACGTTCCTTGCCAGCCGGTCATTGTTTGCCGAAAGTGACTAGATCATGACGGATTCAGAGCCTTTGTCATTCTCGGCATCAGTGAGCTGATCTAGTCGGTCTAATGAGTGCCCTTCAGCATCAACGTTTGGCACGATCCGGTCCAGCCAGCGTGGCATCCACCAGGCAGCATCACCCAAAAGTCGCAATGCTGCTGGCATGAGGATCATGCGCACGATGAATGCATCAGCAATCACGCCAATGAGCAAGCCGAAGGCAATCGATGCGGCAATTGCGAAGGAAGAACTAGCAAATCCCGCGAAGACTGCAGTCATGATGCAGGCAGCGGCTGCGACTACCGGAGCCGAGCGTTTGAAGCCTTCAACGATAGCTTCCTTGGGTGCCAGTCCCTTATGATGCATCTCCTGGATTCGTGAGACCAGGAAAACTTGGTAGTCCATGGCCAAACCAAAGAGAACACCCACGAGAATCAGTGGAAGCAGGCTCATCATCGGATCACCCTGAGGAGCTGCAATCAGCGGATCCAACCAACCCCACTGGAAAACTGCGGTACTTGCACCGAAGGCCGCCCCCACGGAGAGCAGGTAACCCAGCGTGGCAATCAGAGGGACCAGTAGCGAACGAAAGAGCACGATCAGCAGCACCAAGGAAATCGCGACAATGACCACGACGTACTTGATCAGGGCTTCTTTCATCTCTTCATCTTGATCAATGCCCATCGCAGTTTCGCCCGATACTTCGAGGTGAACACCGGAAATAGCATCAGCGTCGGCGCGCAACTCATGGACAATGTCTTTAGTGTTCTGGTCAATAGGACCGAGTTCAGGAACCACGATGTAGCGGATAGCTTGGCCTTGGGCCGTGACGTCCGAATTCATGATCTGTTGGACGCCTGGAATCTTAAGAATTTTCTTTTCGATGTCATCCGAGTGGGCCTGCACCTTCACACCTTGTGCGGTCACCACCAGCGGGCTTTGGATTCCACCGAACTCATCAACAATCAGGTTATACGCCGTACGTTGGGTGGATTCTGGGTTGGCGCCACCAGGGATGTTAAAGGCTGTCTTCATGCTCAGCATCGGGGCTGCGACCACAAGTAGAACGACAAGCCCACCGAGCAAGCTAACGACCGGGCGCTTGATGACCAGGGCAATCCACCGGGCCAAGAAACCATTTTTTGGCTTCTTCTCTTCGGTGATGAAAATTCCAGCTTCGAGGTCCTTGCGAGCCTTACGCGAAAGAACCCTCAATCCCATGAACCCCATCAAAGCCGGGAGCAACGTCAAGGCAATGAGCACAGAGACTGCTACCGCAAAAGCGGCAGCCATGCCCATCTGGGTAATGGTTGAAATGTTCGCGATGAGCAGTGCGGCCAACGCTACAATCACCGTCAGTCCGGCGAAAACTACCGCAGTACCTGCGGTTCCCGTAGCACGAGCGATCGCTTCGTTGACCTGACGGCCAGAACGCAGCTCGGTACGGTACCGAGAGATGATAAACAGCGAGTAATCAATGCCTACAGCCAAGCCCAGCATTGCAGCCAAGATAATCGAGTTACTGTCCAGTGGTGCCAAGGTGCCGTAGGCCAAGACTCCGACCAGTCCGGTGCCCACGCCGAAAACTGCCAAGAGTAAGTTCACGCCGGCAGCCAGCATGGAACCGAAGGTGATGGCCAAAACAACAAAGGCCAAGATCACGCCAATACCTTCACCAGGTCCCTGTTCAGGAGCACCCAATGCCACCAGCTGACCACCGAGTTGCACGTCCAAAGACGGTGTAGCGTTCTGCTGAAGTTCAAGAGCGGCAGCGTAGTTAGCTTCGCGTTCTTCATCAGTCAGCTGTCCGTAGCCTAGGGTGGCAACAGCTGTGGTCTTATTTGCCGAAATATAGGGTTGCTTAGCGTTCAGCGGATCGCTGACGGTTTCTACCCCGGGCAGGCGTTGTGCCATGACCAAGACACTATGGATTTGAGCAGCAGTGTCTTTAGCAGTCACATCGCCTGACTCAGGATGGAAGACTAACTGAAGCTGTGGGCCAGTAGAGCCCTCCAGCAATTGCTGCGTAGTTGGCGTTGACGACTGTTCCTCATCTGAGGATGAGTTCTGACCAGCCACAAGAATGCCGATAAAGACAGCAAATATTAGTAGCCAGCTTCCTAGGACGGCCCAGCGGAAGCGGGCACTAAAGCTTCCGACGCGGGATAAGAAAAGGGACATGATGCTCCTTGGACTCGAAAATACCTATAGTCCACTTTTCCGTTTTATTGCTTTGCGGGAATCGTTCAGTTGAACATATCCGTGTACTGCATATGAAGTAGTTTTCGCTCTTAGGCCCACAATCCGGTTCTTCGAGCTTCAGTCTGGTGACCGCTGAAAAATAAGTAAGGTCCGCAGTCCCTTCTGCGAATATGGATTTCGACTAAGACTATTCATACGCAAGGACCTACGAGCCGTGGTCGAGGATACCGGGTCAATCGGTGCTGCTTCGATTCTGCTGAACCTCACCGCCTATCGCGTCATCACCGTGAATGGAGGATCTGCCGGACGACCGGTAGTGGTTGAGCCCTCGCGAGCGAAGTGGCTGCCGTTTCCGCCGTGTGCTCGCTACCCGGATCTATGTAAGACCATTACACCAGGTAAAACACATGCCAGTGGGCGGGACTGTCAAGATAACGGTGGAACTCAGTTTCTAAAAACTTACAGATGAGCGCTGAGGCACACGTCAACCTCGATATCAAGAGCGTTCAACGCAGCCTTACAGCGGACAGTCCAACGAGCCTGGTCAACACCCGCCGGATCCAAAGCCATCACAGCAATGTACATGCACTCCAACGCAGACTGTTCCGTAGGGCAATGCCCCGTACCTTCATCTCCTTACATGTCCTCGCATTCGCCGTTTCGATAACATTCGTCGTGCAAACAATCCGGCAGATCTTCTGGTTTCCTTCGGCCGTTACGGCTAACGCGACATATAACAGTCGACAAGAATCTAACTGAGGAGCTAGAGCGAAGGCAGATGAAGTGATTACCACTCAGAGTCTATGCACACATTTTGGGACATAACCCGAAAATTAGAACCTTATCAACGTAAGGACGTGTTAGATACGCCAGCCCACCCCGCCAAACTTCCGGAGGACTGCTGGGTCTACTTTTGATCGTTAATGCATACGACGATTTCAGCGTCACGTTCTTTTACTGTTTCAGTCTATAAGCTGATTTGGAGCCTGCTTCCCAGAAATTTGACATGATGCGAAAGCGGCCAAATGCAAGGGGCGCGTCCTCAGAGCGTCCCCTTGACTGCCCGCACCCATCCATGGACGCGGGCAGTAAGAATGAATCCGCAATCAGGGGCATGACCGAAGACGGAATTCTGGTACAGCGGCTAGCCGTCCAATTCACCATTGGATAATCGAGCCACTACCTCGGTGAGCATCTCCACCCCCGAGATCAGGTCTTCGTCCTTCGTATATTCGGCTTCATTGTGGGACAGACCTTCAACGCTCGGAACAAAGAGCATGACGGTTTTGACCAGGTCTTTCATATTGGTCGAATCGTGACCTGCCAAAGTCATGACGGGCTTGTAGCTGAGCCCCAGACCGGCTGCGGCTTTGGCACTGAGCTCCACGCCTTCTGGTTGGTAAGGCATCACCGGCCAGGTGTGGGCGGTTTTCCGCTCCACCGTGACATTTGCTTCTGCTTCGATCTCGGCTACACGGCGATATAACCTCGCATCGGCCTCGGCCAATGCGGTTTCATCTGCACTGCGCAGGTCGAGCAACAGCGATACCCGGCTGGGCACAACAACTGGCGAGTTGGGGTAGACGTCGAGCTGACCCACCGAAGTATGCACCACTCCTGGGAAGGAATTGGCGATCTCTCTGGCCACCACGACCAGCATCGACGCTCCCAGAAGGGCATCACGGCGATCTTCGATCAAGGCCGATCCGGTATGGGCCTGTTCGCCGTGGACCACAAACTCGTATTTGTTCGCCGCCCAGTTCGAATGGACCAATCCGATGGTTACATCGTCCCGTTCCAGCGAACGGCCTTGCTCAACGTGGATTTCAGCGCAGTATGCGGCTTTCGGTCCCTGCCAATGGCTGCGGAATCCGTGTTCGTCCAGCGCTGAGCGCACGGAAATGCCTTTGACATCGGAGACCTTCAACGCCTCGTCCAGGGACAGCTTGCCGGTAAAAACCGAGGATCCCATCATGGATGGCTTGAAGCGGCTACCTTCCTCATTGAACCAGTTGACGACGGCTAGATTGTATGTGGGATCCGGTCGTGTCCCGGCCTCCCACTCGGCCTGTAAGCGGAATGCAGCATGCGCCGCAGCTAGCACACCGAACGCACCATCGTATTTCCCCGCCGTCGGCTGGGAATCCATATGCGAACCAACAACCACGTAGGGAGCGCCGGGAACAACTTCCAGCAGGCCCCACTCGTTGCCGATCTGGTCATAGCGCACGTCCAAACCACGGGATTCCAGCAGTTTACGGAACCACAGACGCTGCTCTGCGTCGGCGGGGCTGGCCGCTTGCCGATCCACCCCACCGTTTCCAGTGGCGCCGAACTGACTCATGGTCTGGAAATCTGCCAAGAATTCTTCTGCGTTAGGTGCAATGCTCATGATGATTCTCCTTTGGAACCTAGGTTGAAAGGCCGGTGGTTATCGGCATTTTGATATTCGTCCATTGGGCTAAGACAGCTTGATCGGTCCCAACTCTGCATAGCGATCACCTGGGCCTGGGTTCTCTGGATGGCTTGACCCACCAAGTTGATTGAGCACTCCCCAGACCGCGTTCAGTCCTGTAGTCACGGCGCCGTCGACCCAACCGCCAGTCCACGAAACATCGTCGCCGGCGAGGAAAATACCTCGGTGCTCCGGAGCGTGCTGGTCCTGCATGAAGTGGCTGTACAGGCGTTCTTGGTAGCGGTAGTGGCCGGGTAAATCGTCGCTGAAGGCACCCATGAAGTTAGGGTCGTCCTCCCAAGAAACCGTGATCGGTTCGCCCACGATGTGCGAAGCAATATCAACGCCAGGGTAGATCTTTCCGAGCGAATGAAGCATCAAGCGAACGCGCTCATTGGCATCCAGCGGAAGCCACTTGAGCGCATCATCGTTCCAGGTGTAGGACAAGCAAATCAGGGCGGGCTTGTCCGGTCCGTTATCCAGCAGGTATGTGCCACGGGTCAAACGGTCGGTTAGCGTCGTGGACATGATTTCGTGCCCGGTTTCTGGATCCCGGTCCTTCCAGAACGGGCGATCCACCACAACGAACGTCTTCGAGGACTGCATATAATGGCTGCGCTCGATAGCGGTCCATAGCTTATGACTGAAAAGGCTTTCATCGACATCAATACGGGCTGAGAGCAGCCAGGATTGACAGGTCGCGATCACCGCTGGGTAGCAGTCAGTGCGGCCCCAATAATCGGTGATTTCGATCTGCCCTGCCGAGCCGTCGTCGTTCCACCTGCGTTTGACCGACTTGACTGATCCGCGCGGATGCCCCTCGTGCAGCGAGGCTAGGGAAGTTCCGGCAGGCCAGTGCGCGAGGGTTTCCGGGGCATGAGCCCAGAGCCGTTCGGGAACCAGCTGGGCGCCGCCGATGATTCGTTGCTGGTCGGCGTCAGCGTCGACGTACACAACCCGGAGAATTTCCAGGAACGAGTCCGGGAAGTTCGTGTCCCATCCACCGGTGCCAAAGCCAACTTGTCCGAACGCTTCGCGATACTCGAATGGAAGACTCGAGAAAGATTTCGACGTGGCAAGGTATCCCGAGAAGGAGACATCGTCGAACTTGGGGACAAGGTCATTCCACAACCGCTTGATTTCCGCTAGATCGCGGTCCCGGATGGCCTGCTGCATCTCCTTGAAATGGGATCTTTCCTGCAGTGCTTCTTCCCAGGCACTGGAGACTTCCTTGAAGAATTCAGGTAATTGCTCGATACTCTCGGCGTAATGCTTCTTCCCACCCAACTCAATCACGGTACTTCCGGACGCAGGGGTCAGGGGGTTGGGAAATGGACAGGTCTGGACGCCGACCTTGTCAGCATAATGGAAAAACGAACGGCCAGACCGGGGGAAGCGCATTCCGCCGAGATCCGCGACCGGTTCAGCTTGCCCTTCCGGACGCCCAGCTCGCAGGCGGCCGCCGATACGCGAAGATTCATAGATCACCGGCTTCAGGCCCAGCTTCATCAATTCGTAAGCGGCGACCAAGCCGGACATCCCGGCACCGATGACGGCGACTTCCGTACCATGGCGATTCTCCGGTATGGATCCCAAGCCGGCCTGATGAGCTAGGTACTCATCGTAGGGGAATGGGAAGTCGGGGTTGAGCATGGTAATTGGCGCTGTCGAACTCATGGTTCTCCTTTGGACAGATAAAAGTAGTAAACGTTGGCTCGTGGGAGCAGCACTTCCTGTGTGGCTTAAAGTGCTAGGACGATGCACGCTTTTTTCGGGCGACTTCGAGATAGTCGACTTCCGAACGCGCACGGCCAACGACTCCGAGATCTACAGTGGTCATAATCAACTCGTCTGCGTCAGCCGAAGCGCTAGTGTTCTGTCCCAGCGGCGAGACAACCGTGCTTCGCCCTACGAAGTTTGGTGCCGCTTGATTTGCGTAGGCAATATACAGCTGGCTCTCCACTGCGCGAGCGCGAACCAGGACCTCAGGTACCAGCGAAGCGTCGAAAGGATCCGGTTCGCCTGCTATTACGTCCCGTTTCGGAACAGCGGTTGGGATACACATCAATTCTGCGCCTTTCAAGGCTGCTTCCCTGATGAACTCCGGGAATTCTGCATCAAAGCAAATCCCCATGGCGAGTTTCACGCCACGGAAGCTAACAACTTTGGGTCCATCCGCCGAAGCAGTGAAAAATTCGTTCTCCGCTGAGCCGAAAAGATGGGACTTGCGGTATCTACTCACCTCGTTTCCGTCTCCATCAAAAAGTGAAGCGCAAATATAGCGCTGGTCGCCGTCAAGCTCCACGGTTGAGGCAACAAGCCCAATACGGTGCTTTGCGGCGATTTCAGCCATTGTTTTGCGGTGCGATGCACCATCCACTGAATAAACCGCAGAAGGGTCGTACCCAGGAACAAACAGTTCCGGGGTAACCATCAGTTGCGCCCCTTGGCTGCTCGCTTTGCTTGCCCATCTCTCCAGCGTGCTCAAGTTGCTAACTGTGTCCCCGAAACGACTGGTGGCTTGCAGAACCGCAACCTGCAATGTTGCTGGAAGCGCCCTATTTTCCCCCGATATTGGGTTCGTTCGGCTTTGCACGACAGCTCCTAATGTTGCACCGATGTTTACGACTACTCGATCATCGCAAGCCAACGGTGAGCCGAACATGGTCTGCTCGCGCAAGTATCAGCCGAAATATTGTACGTTCATACATGGCGCAGCTCAGCGGATACGAGAAAATGAATAGATGACCACACAAGATGAGCCGGACCTTCAATACTCGTGGAGTCTGGCCTTGGACCAATTGGCCGAAAATCTCGACCCATTGATCGATAGTTTCCTTGCTCAAATACTCACAGATCGGCATTATGCAGAGTCGGGACTGAGCATCGAAGATTTGAGATCGACCAGCGAGAAAAGCTTCCAGGCCATGATCCAAGCGCTCAAAAGCGATGGCGAGGAAACCTCGGATTTGGAATCGATGGCCGCTTCGCTCGGCGCCCGCAGGGCCCGCCAGCGCATTCCCATCGAAAGCCTGGTTCGTGCGGTGCGCATGGACTTTTCCGTGATTTGGCAGGGGCTTACCGACTCTACGTACGGGCTAACCGCGACCCATCTAGTCAGCCAAGTCGAGCTGGTATGGCGGACAGTAGATGTGTTCGTGTCCAAGGTGCAGGAACGGTACCTGCAAGAGCAGGTTGAGCTTGAACGTGAAGATGTTGATTTGCAGCAGCACTATCTGGCACAGCTTTTCAGCATGCAGGAAACGACGCAGGCAGATATCCTCCGTATTGCCGGCGCTTTGCGAGTGGACGCCGACTCCGATTTCAGGGTTGTCGCTTTAAGCAGGGAAGACGGAGCTACAGTCCAAAAGAGGCTACGGAGCCACCGACGACTTGGCCGTGCTTTCAGCGCTCCCCAAGGGCACCACACTTTAATCGTGCACGAATTGGGCGAATCAAATGGAATGATGGATATCCATGAGCGCAGTCTTTACGACGGGTTCGCAGTGGCCGTGGCTCCTACAGCCCATGGCCTTGCCGCAGTAATTGAAGCAAGTATAGCGGCGCGTGAGATCATGCGAGATCTGCCCGTGAACGCCGATGGAATCTACACCCTGAAGAGCCGGTTACTCTCCATCGCGAGGCATCGTCTGGCGCAGGTTGGATGCAACCCATCGAATGCCACGCTCGCAGGGCTTGAACAGTGCCAGCCAAAAGAGCGTGACAAAATTTTGGAAACCACCAGGGTTTTCCTGCAGACCGGCAGCCTTGTGGAAACATCGAAGCGCCTCTTCTACCATCGAAACACTATCGTCAACCGGTTGAATGCTTTCGAGCGCCATACAGGATTGGACCTCAAATCTCCTCGCGACCTTGCAATCGCTGTGCTGATCCTCAGCGAGTAGTACGAGTTACCGCTCTGAGGCCACGATTGGTCATTCGTACACCAATAAGCCGGATTTTCAGGGTCGATTGCCCATTTTCCTCCACGGAGTGCACTGGAAGCATTGATGTCTAGCATGAGGCGAGTCACATGGCCGCCTAGCCCCGCCTTCCCTTTCATCGCTATGGCCTCAGGCCGTCGGGATCATTTTCTACCGACTGCACAGAACCAAGATTATTTACAACGCCTGAAAGCGGAAGATTCCACATGAACAAGGAGAGTTCCGTGGCTTCGAGATCACCAAATCAGTTGCAAAGAGCGCAAGCGAGACCAACCGTGCCATCTGGAGAAATGCAGCGCGGACTGAAAAACCGGCACCTACAGCTTATTGCCATCGGCGGAGCTATTGGTACTGGCCTGTTTATGGGTTCAGGCAAGCTGGTATCGGTATCAGGCCCTTCGATCATTTTCGTATATGCGATCATCGGGTTTTTCGTCTTCTTGATCATGCGGATGCTCGGAGAGCTTTTGCTCTCCAATCTCCACTACAAGACTTTTGGCGATATCGCCAAAGACTTTCTTGGCCCCTGGGCTGGGTTCTTCGTGTCGTGGAACTACTGGTTCTCCTGGGTGGTTGCCTGTGTCGCCGACATCATTGCCATCGTGGCCTACACCCAGTTCTTCTGGGAAGACGTGCCGCTGTGGCTTCCAGCCGTAGCGGCAGGCGCATTACTTCTGCTATTGAATCTGCAGCCTGTGCGCTGGTTCGGCGAAATGGAATTCTGGTTTGCCATCATCAAGATCGTCGCAATCCTCTCTCTCATTGCAGTCGGTGGGGTGCTGATATTCACGGGGTTCACCCATGATGGATTCCAAGCATCGATTACCCATATTTGGGATCAGGGCGGACTATTCCCCATGGGGCTGAGCGGTTTTGTACTTGGCTTCCAGATGGGTGTGTTCTCCTTCATCGGCGTGGAATTGGTGGGCACCGCAGCGGCCGAAGCCGAAAACCCCAGGAGAAACCTACCCAAGGCAATCAACTCGATCGTCGTTCGCATTCTGGTCTTCTACGTCCTCTCGCTCGCAGTTATCATGAGCATCTCACCCTGGACCGCGTTGGAAGCTGGCAAGAGCCCATTCGTCGAGACATTCTTGGTTGCCGGTTTCATGCCGGCTGCGCTGGTGATCAATCTCGTGGTGCTCAGCTCTGCAGCCTCCAGCGCCAACTCGGGCGTTTATTCCGGGACCCGCATGATATTCGGACTCGCCAAGGACGGCCACGCCCCGGCAAAGATCGCCTTCACCGATTCTCGAGGAGTTCCCCGTCGCGCTGTCTTCGCGACAACCGTCCTCCTTTTCAGCGCCGTGCCACTGCTGTATGCCGGCGAGAACGTGGCAGCCGCATTCGACTTCGTTTCAACCATGTGCGCCACGATGGTGCTATTCACTTGGGGCTCCATCGTCGCAAGCTACATCGCATTCCTCCGGAAGCACCCGCAGCGACACCGCGACTCATCTTTCCGCGTTCCTTTTGCCACGATAGCGCCTTGGCTTGTCCTCACTTTCTTCACATTCCTCATCTGCGCCTTCCTCTACAGTGACGGCACTCGGACCGCCACCTTGGCTACCCCTCTCTGGTTCATGGTATTGGCGGTCTTCTGGAAGCTTCGCAAGCGAGCGCTACTGCGGGAGGGAAAGCCGCTGACCGGTGCTATTTCCACTCTCCCCCACCCGCTCGACAAGGAAGACTAGTAAGCAGTGAGGATGCCGGTTACCGACAAAAATACGCGAAAGAAAATTACTTTTATCCCGGACAAGTCTCAGGTGACTGACCTCGGCGGATGGTGCCTTTTGCACTACGGCAGGAAGCGCCTACCGGGTATGAAACTTCAATCGCGTAGGCGAGGGTGTCTATTTCTGCGCCATACGCTTTCAGGATCTGTAGCGCTGAGTTATTGGCATTCTCGTCTATGCCGACCATGAACTGTTTGGGTCCCTTTAAGCAGTCCAGCAGCTATGCGATAGCTAACTGATTCTCTCTAACCCACTCATCCCAAAACCGGGACGGCGTCAACCCATCCAAAGACCCATGGGGACGCTCATGATTGTCAATGTCTTTCCATCCATCAGCCACATACTTCGCTTCCACTATCGTGTCCGTGGTCTCCCCGGAGAGCTGTTCACGACGGAACTGCGCAGTGAACGACTCGATAAAACCGTTCTGCCAAGGCGAGCTCGGATCGATAAACGCAGTGAACACCCCGTTATGTTGTTTACAGCTCCTAGACATCGAGGAACATAGGAGCTGTCGGCCGACCAATCTCGGCATGGTGTCTTGCCCCTGCTTATCCAATAGTCCGGGGGGTGTTGCCACCGAGGCTGGGAGGGCAGCGTGGTGATTGCTGATTAGGTGCGCGGCGCCAAGAAATTGGACGCCTGTCATAACGTGGATGTAAGACTTCGCTACCGAGGGTTGGTCGACCTTGAACAGAAACTAGTTCAAAGGAGCACTAGCCATGATCACCACGGACATCGATATCTTTCTCGGCGTCGACGTAGGGAAAACCAACCACAGGGCCTGCGCCGTCACCAAGGACGGCACCAAAATCTGGAACAAGCCCCTGCCCAACGACGAAGCCAAACTCACCGCCGTGTATCAAAACCTTCTAGCTCAAGGACAGGTTCTGGTAGTCGTGGACCAGCCAGCCACCAACGGCGCTCTGGCCATCGCAGTTGCCCAGCACCTCGGCATCACCGAGGCCTACCTGCCCGGACTGACCATACGACGTATCGCAGACATGTATCCCGGGACGGCGAAAACCGGCGAAAAAGACGCGTTCATCATCGCCGACGCAGCGCGCACCATCCCCCACACCTTGCGCAGCATCCAAGTCTCAGACGAGGACGAAGCGACCCTGGGCATGCTCACCGGCTTCGATCTGGATCTGGCCCGACAGATCACACAGACCAGCAACAGGATCCGCGGGTTGTTCACCCAGATCCACCCGCCACTAGAACGTGTCCTTGGTCCATGGCTGGAACACGACGCGGTGCTGGAAGTCCTCGCTATCTGGCCTACTCCAGCGCAACTGAAGCATGCTGCCAAAGCGTGGATCGATGCGAAGCTAAAAGCAGGGAGTCCGCCGACACACCGCCTGGGCCAACGCCATCTTGGATGCGTTGAATGAGCAAACCGTAGTCGTGGTCGGCACCGACGCCACAGGCTTAGTCATCCCGCATCTGGCCCGCCAGCTGATCTCGTTGCACGCCCAGCGCGCTGACGTGGCTACGCACTTGGAAGCCATGGTGGAGGCTCACCCTCTTTACCCGGTCCTGACTTCCATGCCAGGGGTCGTCGTCAGGACCGCTGCGATCATCATCGCCGAGACCTCCGGCAAGACTTTCACCAGCGTCGCATCGTTGTCTTCCTACGCCGGGCTGGCGCCAACCACGCGTCAATCAGGGACATCGATCAAGTCCGAACGCGTCAGCTATTCAGGCAACAAACGGCTGAAACGAGCCCTGTTCCTCTCGGCGTTCGCTTCCATCCGTTTTGATCCGACCAGCCGAGAATACTATGACCGGAAACGGTCTCAGGGTAAACGCCGCAACAAAGCGCTCATCGCACTGGCCCACCGTCGCCTCACAGTCCTGTTCGCCATGATCCGGGACGGCTCGCTCTATGACGTTCCGGAGCTGGAAATTGCTTGACACAGAACATAGGGGCACCCCCCATTGAGCTGCGGGGTTGCACGAAAAGAGAATATCGAAAACCTTAGTTACAGGACGCGAGGGATAGATAAATCCTACTTGGGTGAGTCACTCAGCGGGAGCTCTCGGAGCTGCGACGAGATGGAGATTCGCGGTCGAAGATGTGCAACGCTTTGAGTGTCCCGCTCTCATGGTTATCGAGGAGTTTACTCCATTGTGAAGTCTCAAAAGCCAGAAGGCCCAACGCGATTATGGGACGTTTCTCCTCATGAAAACCTATTTAGTTATGTCTGTAGAGCTTAGGAAAACGCAACGTCGTGAGAAGGATGAAATCCTCCCAGTGAACGCTCAGTAACTATGAGGAATGCTTTAGTTGCCAAATACCCAAGTCAGCTTGTGGACCCCTTCAAACCTGCGGGCCCGGGATTGCTCGGCAGCCCTTTCTTCAGTGAAGCGACAACTTGAATCATCTAGACTTGCCAAGGAACAATCCCCCGCGAGTCCCGCAGATAAAGGATCAGACATACTTGTTCATTCTGCAACCGCAGCGTAGGGGATGCTGAGTATCTCTGTGGAGCCTTGACCTATCCCCCCCGCCGGCTTTTAGTCTCGGTATCACGGAGAACTATTGGACGACCCGGGAGTTCACGGTGAACACACCTCGAAAAGACATCAAACTGTCTCTTTCCACTGATCAGTACGATGATCTAACCAGCGCCCTAGAAGGCCACCGCATTGGAATGCAGCAGCTGGCTGACGAAGCTAAGCTTGGCTTCGGTCTGGATGAAGCCTACTGGCGTAACAGGGTGGCGGAAGTCCAAGAATTATTAGACACGGTGCATCGGCTCGCTGCGGGAGAAGACCCCGAGGAGCTCAAGCATGCCCCGAACACCGCCCGTGATGAACAGTCCTAAAGACCCCACCGGACCCTCTGAAACCCCTGACACAACAACAGCTCCAGGGAATGGATCGCAGGATATTGAGAGTGAATTTAAACCCTGGCTAAGCGCTCCCCGCGATGAGCAGGGGCGGAAAATGAGTTGCAAAGCCATCTTCCATCCCGACACGACCTGGCCGATTACTGGCCTTGGGTCGTGATCAGCCGCAAAGAACGCCTACCCCCGTATATGGGGCGCTCAGGCGTAGAAGCGCTGCGCGTATGTTTTGGTTTCCGGGGATGGGTCGAAGACAGGGATGGGATGGGCCACAGAGCTAGCGTCCCAATACTTTGAACGGAAGGTCACCAAGCCTTCGCTCTCGGCCCGGGAGAAGAGATCACTGATCTGCGTGGCATCTTTCTCGGCTTCGACGCAATGTAACGCCTGGTTCGGTGCGGACAGATACAGGAACTTCACAGTGTCGATGTGTGCATCGAGCAATGCGACCAGCACAGAACGATTGTGCATGGAAACCAACCCCATCACATCATTAAGTGGCTCGCTAGGGAGAGCCATAATCACTGGCATGCCTTCTTCCCACCCGTGTGCCCTGAGATGTTTACGACCCTCTCGCGATCCGAGCAGTTCTGATACACGTTCAGCCGTTTTGGTACGTGCGATACGTCCTGGCATTGGTACTACCTCCCACTGTGTTCTTGAGTTTTCCGAGTGATCCCCATCAACTTGGAACAAGCCACTTTCCCGTGCGGGTCTGCGGCTCCTAGTGTGTGATTTCCACCCTATGAGATTATGTAGAGAAAGGACAGATGCGCACGTCGGGTTTATTCAGAATTCATCTTTCTACCTTCAAGAAACATTTCCGAAGTTGAAAAATCCGACTCGTCACGACACTCGTATACTGACGGTGGCGTAAATAAGTACTAGTCAAGGAATATTTATCCCAAGGACCTAAATGTATGGGTGAATTGTAAGGTAGTATATGCGCAAGTGCGCAAATGTTGTCAGGTAATTTTCAGCTAGTCACAGGACGTCGCGGATCATCATGAATCATTCCTTGCGCTTAATTCACTGACGCCATGCATATCATTCCGAACGAAGCAGGGGATCTCATGGATCGCGGCGCTGTGATTCCAAAAGGATACGCGGAAAGGTCGAAGCCGTCTGTGTGCCTGCTTGATGCATAACTGCCCCAGGGTAGTTCCCGGAGAGACGGGTGGAACGTGATCGAAGATTGGACTAGGAATCGTGATGTGCCACAACTGCAGCTCGTTATACTCCGGGATACTCACGGCAAGGAGCACCGCACGTCCGTGGACAGAGACAAGGCCCATGATTTCTTCAACTTGGTCTTGGGGGCTTGCAAAGATGACTGGCATTCCTTCAACCCAACCATAGGCCATTAGGTGACGTATAGCGTCCTTATTGGTAAGCAATCGGGCTAGCTGCTGAGTAGCCCATGCGCGCTGTGCTGTTGAATCCAAGATCCCTCCAAGGAACGGACGCGCTAAGTATCGTTCCTCAACGTCGCCATGCCCAGGGTTCGCCATGAGATGAGCGACTGGTCCTTTGACGCTCACACGTCATGGGTCTTCTTTGAGAATAACCCGAGAATCGTTGTTTTTCTACGGCGACCGTGCTTTCCGGAGGGACAATCTTCGTGTTGTCTCTTGTGCTGACGTTCTGGGTGCAGCTCAAAACCTCATTACTTAGCCGCAAAACTCGCGGCCTACCCTGTTCTGAGCTGTGTCCTGTGCGTACAGGGAATGAGCGCAACCGATGCCGTGTGCGCTATCGAGTAGCGCTTAGACGGCTCTGATCTAATGATGGTGGGGCAAACTCTCGCAAGTGCGCATCGGTCTGCGCAGAAAACCCTTATCTATGGGGGCGTAAGGGCTTCGTCGAAGGAGTAGCACTTGGGGTTGCTAGTCTCCAATCCCGTAAAAACGAGTGACACCGACCTGCTCTAGTGTATATGTTTTCGAATCCGCAGGAATTAATTCGTATGCATTTGCCAGTAATTATAACCTATTTGGCTACGTCCACCCAGCTCAAGATGCCATATATATATCTTTTACGCTGATTAAAATCGCCCACTGAACGGTGTGGCGTGCCCTCGGCGACTCGCGGATCGTTCACGCGGTCTTCCAGAGTTGCGGCGGGACGCTGAGACCTAAGACAATGGTGCGCCCCGCCTGGTATCAATGCAATAGCGCTCCTACATAGCTAAATACAGGGAACGCAAGGCAACTTAGAGCTTAAGGTTTCCGAAACTGCCTTCAGGATACTGCGCGATACCACTCTTACTATAAGCAGACCCCTCCCATGGAGCCAGCTTTAAGGATCCACATTAAGTTCGGAAAGTCCTCACCAAGACCCAGTTTTGTTTGACTAGGATTTTCAGGGAGACATAATAACCAGAAAGCTGATAATTAGCTGAGTGTTGATTTATACCATGACAGGTAATTATCGAGTAGAAATTAAAGGATCCTCATCAGACTGACGCTGAGGAGGAAAATCGTTCATCTTCGGACCCTCGTCGAAAATGATATGCGGTTGACCGTGGAACGGGTCACAATCGCAGTCCCGTTCAGGAAATACTGATGCCCCACTAAGGTTCTGTAAGTTTGAATTACCGCACCGGTACTCGCGAGGTAGATTCTCGACCCCCACTGGTAGAGTGCGCCACCACGTCCCTGCGCTGCGCCAGTAAATATTTTCGGTTCGTGCGCCACCGGTGAAAACGACGATGCTGTTCGCGACGCGGGAGATGCTGTCTGCGCGAAAATGAATCGCGCACTGGGATCTCTTTCACTATCCAAGTTCAGCTTCCCCCAGATGACGAATCGTGCAGTAATACTGCTATGAACCCCGGGCTTCAGCGTGCTGGTGAGTACTGAACCACGGGATGCGATTGTTGGGTTTTCACCAGGGCTGTATACAGAACGAGGCGGCCGGAGCGCACATCGTGGGCGCCGGTGGTGTTTCGATCGGTGCTTCCAGCATTATGCCAGGGCTACAACCCCTCGTTTTTCATTCCTGGGCTGGTGGCAACTCTGCCTTAATTCGTGGTATCTATCGCGAGGTCGGACTATGCTGGATAATCTCATGAGCCTGACCTAAATATCCAGGCGGGAGATCAGGAAGAGTTCTACCTGATGAAGGCGATGGTGCGGTGTAAGGGAAATTGAACGATGCTATGCAGTTAGTGTCGCCCTCCTGTTCCATTCCCTCCGAAGCGTTCTTCCTCGGACTCTTCATTCCGGAGCTCAGCATCGATGCGCAGATCTTTGCCTTCTCTGACGTCTTTCTCTTCCTTCTCTAGTTGCTTTTCGCTAGCTTTGATCTCACGCGGTGGAAGCTGAATCGAGTTTTCTGCGGCAATGCCACTTTGCAGTTCGCGCGCGCGTTCAATTTCAGCGTCGAAGACCACACCGAAAAGAAGCGATAGATTGCCTATCCAGATCCACAGCAGCAACACGATTACGCCACCGATGGCACCGTAGGTCTTGTTATAGTTCGAGAAGTTCGCGACGTAAAAGAAGAATCCCAGAGTTGCCACCGTCAGGACCAGCAACGCAATCGAAGAACCGAGGCTGAGCCAACGGAACTTAGGTTGACGCACATTCGGAGTCCCGTAATATAGCAGCGCGATCATAAACACCGCGGCCATCACGATGACAGGCCACTTCGCAATATTCCACACCAGGATTGTAGTTTCACCAAGCCCGACGATCTCCCCGATGCTTTGAGCCACCGGCCCGGAAATCACGAGCAAGACAACCAACAAGGCCGCACACAGCAACAGCACCAAAGTGAGCAACAGAATGATTGGCTTCAACTTATACACCGGACGCCCTTCTTGGACGTCATAGATCTGGTTAATGGAGCGCCCGAATGCGCCCACAAAACCAGAGGCGCTCCATAAAGCACCGACCAGACCAACCGCGAAAGCTAGCCCGGCTGATGGTGCTGTAGAGAGCTGTTCGATCGGCTGCTTGAGCGTCTCGACAACTTGGTCGCTAGCGAACCGGTCCAGAATGCTTATCATGTTTTTTGTCGTGCTTTCCGCTTGGCCTACCAACCCCAAGAGGGAGACCATGGCTAGCAATCCGGGGAAGATGGATAGCATTGCGAAGTAGGTAAGCGAGGCGGCTAAATCCGTACACTTATTGCGTGAAAACTCACCAATAGATCGCTTGAAGATGTATTTCCATGAACTGGCATGGAGACGGACGGGTGAATCCGGTTTAGAACCATCCTCTGGTTCAGGAGCGTGATGGTACTTATCTATAGTGTCCGCGACAGTACCCTCATCCGCCTGGAATTGGTTCTTATTGTCGCGATCCTTGGCTGGCTGTGTTTGGGCCATTGCGAAACCTCCACGGCATCTTCCTTAATGAACAAACGATGTGCCACATTGAATCAAGATCAAAGAGGTAGTACCAATAGCTTTGCAGTAACCCTCAGGTACCGTGACACTGGTAGGGTTCCCGGAAAGTAGTTCAGTGACCATGTGAGTACTCGTGTCCGACAAGGGACTCAGCAGGAATCACAGAAATAGTGGCACACAGACACACACCAGATCAGGTCATCGCTAAAGTCCGGCAAGGACAAAAGATGCTCAACGAAGGCCATAAGATGATTGAGGCCATTGCCAAGTTCTGGGTCAGAACCGCTTTGCACTATGTCAGAAAAAATCACTGATGAACTTTGACGAAGCGCAGCTACGAGCCGACTTGAGGGCTGTCGCGTCTAAGCATCCAACGTGGGCCTGGCGCAAAGCGCGGTAGCATCTGCTGGCCACCGAACGGTGCAAAGACACTGTCTTGAACAGCATGCGCATCCGACGATTATGACGAGAAGAAGGCCTAGTGTGTGTAAGCCCAGCCTCGTAAGAAGCGGAGTACCGGTCTTGGAGCCGGCGAGCAAAAGAGGTTGACCGCCGGGTATCCCATGCATGTTCTCAGCCTCGATTTTCAGTCGGATGTGACCTCTTGTGGCCGTCATATCCGGTTCTTCAATGTCATTGATGAGTACACGCGGACCGCTTTGGCGATTAGCTGTTGGACTGCTGAGGGGACGCAACCAATGCGGGTAGCTTGCGCGAGGTATTTTGAAACCTCCAGACACCGCTGAACATAGTTCGCAAGAGAACCAGTTCATTATCACGGTAGACCGCTTCTCGTATAAATCGATAGACCTGCCAGCATATGGCAAATGGTGTTGCGGAGAGGCGACAGCGCCCACTGACCATGCCCTCCTGCACTCGCGAATCCTGCGAATACAACCCAGCTACCAACGCAAAAGTGTGGCCCACCAGACGGTGGACCACACGATTGATATCACCAAAAATACCTGTGTGACAGGTAAGAACCCGTCACAAGCTACTTCTGGCCCGTAATGTTCTTGGCTGCGTCTTTCGCGTGCTCGCCCGCCTGCTTTGTGCGGGCTTCAGCCTGGTCTTTGACTCCGTCAGCCTGCAAGGAAGCATCATCCGTGGCCTTACCGGTTTCTTCCTTGACCTTGCCACCCATCTCCTGGGCCTTGTTCTGAATTTTGTCACCCAAACCCATGATGCACTCCTAAATAGTTGACTTACAGGGTAGTCCATACTGTAGCTCGCCTTAATTCATGCCGTTCAAGGCTTGGCGTTACCTGAAAGTCCAGAGACTAGAGAGCGGGCGAACGGATCGAACCCAGTTAGTCAGAACCGTCCGACAAGTGCAGGGTTAAAAGACATGCGAAACCCGATGGTCTGGATTCACTGGGGAAACGGTGAATTACTTGTGATTTCACCGCAAGGTGAATCGCTCGCAAAGTATGCGTATCCCATTGAACAGGGGCAGAAGTATCAGGGCTTGAAGAAACCGTTAGTAAAATTCCGGCACGGTTCACTACGCGATTAGTGTCACCGATGTCTTCATGGAGTTTTGTCATCGCTGTGACGGCCTGACCGGTTTCCCCGAAGCCATCGACGCGACGTGGGCCCGGGCGACCGTTCAGACCTGCGCGGTCAGCGCCCTGTTGAAGAGCATTTGCACGGCTCCGAGCACCGAATCCGCGGGCAAAGCATTGGATGATTTCGAGGCGTCCCAGCTGGGCCAGAAATATCCGTCAGCGGTGGCGACATGGCGCAACGCGTGGGAGCGCTTCATCCTGTTCCTAGAGTTCCCGCCGGAGCTGCGCAAGGTCATTTACACGACCAATGCGATCGAATCAATTAACTACCAGTTGCGCAAGATCACCAAGTCCCGGGGCCATTTCCCCTCCGATACGACGGCGGTGAAGATGCTTGGGTTAGCGATCTCCAATATCGAGGACAAGCGGGCGCGGGAGCCAGCCAAAGATGCGCAGAAGAAGGGGCGGACCCCGCGGGCCGGAGCCGGTTCACACCTGGTGGAAGGTGCCGGGACGCACGGTTGGAAGCAAGCCCTGCAGCAGTTGGCCATGGCTTACCCGGAGCGCATTGAGCCGCATTTGAAGTAGAGTGATCCCGGAGCCCAGGGCCGATGAGGCGTGGGACTTCTCCAGGATTTCGGTGCTGATTCCTACATCGGCCAGGAATGTTGCCAGTGCCAGGCCGGCAGCTCCGGCGCCGACGATTCCCACGGTAGATACTGCGACCATCTTATTTTCTCCTAGTGTTTTTCGTGAACCGTTGCCTACTTTGATGGCGAGCGGGTTAACCGGCGAGCCTACGGCCCCCAAGATTTGCAATGGCGCGGCCCTGAGCATGAATTCGTAGGTTCTGTCTTCAGCGCAGTGCAACGCCAAGCCATCCGGATCCCACATCTCCCCGGGGAACAATCCAATGTTGGGGATGGCTACCTGGTGCAGGGGCTGGAAGACGCCCTCGAACTCGTTGGGACGGACTTCGAATCCCCAGGTATCGGTGGCTATCGCCGCAATTTCGCTGCGGTGCAGCCACCCTGCCGTGCCGAAGGACAGACCCGGGGCGGATCCTCCGGCATAATCCTGCCAGCCCAGACGCTACGCGCGGGTGTACTGCCCGGTTCGGATGATCACGATATCTCCGCGGCCCACCTGTGAACTCGGCCCCTGGGCCGCGATCGTTTGTTCCAGATGTTCTTCAGTAATGGCAAAACCATCCGGCAGTCCACTATCCACCCCGCAAGCCCGGCCGGCATCCAGCAGCACGCTCCTAGAGAGAATATGGGAGGCAGTGGTTTCAATTCCTGTGACTTGGTCCTCTTCGGAGGTCACCACGCTGCCGGCCCGGCGGCCGTTCCAGGCTTTGCCGCGGTCGAAAATGTGTCCTAGGCCGTCCCACTGGGTTGAGCATTGGAGCGGCATCGAAATCAGGTCATCTGCGCCACCGAAGCCGTGGGGGAAACCTTGCATGTTGTGTTCGGCTTCCACCCCGGTATCGGTCATGGTGTGGACCGGATTGGTGTGGCGTCGCCACCCCTTCTGTGGCCCTTCTGAACTGAAAGGCTGCGACAGGTAAAAGGTGATGCCGCTGCGCACCAGGGAAGCCGCCTGTACTCGTTTGTCCTCGGTGATGAAATTGAGGGTGCCCAGCACATCATCTTCTCCCCAACGCCCCAGTTGCGGCAGCGTTCGGCGGCCTGGTGGATGGCTTGTTCCGCAGATACCCCGGCCCGGGGTCGGGTTTCGGTGCTCATACCCGAACCTCGACCCGGGATGCCCCCCTCTGGGTGCCCAGGGAGGTGATGCTTCCCTCCATGACGTCCCCGTCTTTCAGTAGCCGTCCCCAGTGCGCCCCATTTCCAGCGAACCGGTTAATACGAGGTCGCCGGGCAACAGCGGCATGTCCCAGGATGCATGGGACACCAGCTGAGCAACGCTGAAGATCATGTCTGCGGTTGATTCCTGCTGCATCACCTGTCCGTTGAGGTTGAGTGTCACGGTCAGTTGCTGCGGTTCTGAAATGAACTTCGAGGGAACCAGCAGCGGCCCGGTCGGAAAGAATCCCGGGGCGTTTTTGGCCCGGGACCAGTCCGAGCCGATGGCTGTCATGTCCTTGCGGAAAACGAGATCACGGGTCGTGATGCCGTTAACCATGGTGTAGCCGAAGGCATGCTCCAGGGCCTGTTCGACGCTGACCCGGTAGGTGTATTTTCCAATGACCGCGGCGAGTTCCAGTTCCCAGTCATGGGACTGGGAGTAGTACGGCAACGAAAGCTCGTCGTTGGGTGCGGCAATTGCCGTGGGCAGCCCGATGAAGAAATACGGCAAGCCCTCCTCGGAGCACTTGTCCATCATCCGCGCGGTCTGCTCGCGGACTTCTTCTTCGCTCTGGTCATCTTTCTTGTGCGATACCGCCAGGTCGATGACGTGGGCCCGGTAGTTCGCACCGACCTGGATGATCTGTTGCGGCTGCACCGGGGCAAGCAGGCGGATGTCTTTTTCGTTCAGCGAATCCTGGGTGGAGCCGCTGGCGAGTAGCTGTTCAACCGTGGTTTCCCAGGTAGCCCAGTTCTGGATCAGGTCATTGATCTGAACCGGCAGCGGGTGAACACATCCATCCACAAGCACACCGAGCTGCTCCGTCTGCGAACCGGGCTGGGTAAAGCGGATCAGCGAGTAGGCCATCGTCCTAGCCTCGTCCCTGCTCTGCGTATGGGTTCAGCAAGGCGGCCTTCATTTCTTCCGAGGCACCCTCTTCGGTGGCGGTAAAGCCTTCGGCCGGCGGGAAGGATTCGGTCATCGCACGGGGCATGGCGCCATTGCGGTAGAAGTTGTTCGATCCTTCGGACGGGGTCCAGGTGTTGGCCTCCCAGTCTGGCACGTAGTTGCGGTAGCCGCCGGAGTTCAGCTCGACACCCAGTCCGATTGGTTCGCGGAAGTACAGGAAACTCTGCTCGCCGATGCCGTGGATGGACGGCCCGTATTCCATGGGGGTTCCGTTCTCCATCATCACGTCGGCAGTGCGCAGCAGGTCTTCGTGGGTGTCGACCCAGAAGGCAATGTGGTTCACGCGCCCGGGGGTGTTGGAGGTATCCAGTACCACGCCAAGATCGTGCGACTTTTCCTTGGTGTTCAACACCGAGAACACGGTGATTGGCGCTTCGTCGAGTTCGGTGAATGCCATGATGCGGAAGTCCAGTGCCTTGTTGTACCAGTCGGAGAAACCTCGCACATCCGAGCTGGCCACGGTGACGTGGTCCAGGAAGCGCAGGGCGGCAGCGTGGCTGCTGCGCTTATCCGGGCGGTCGGGGTAGATGGAGGCGAATTATTCGTCAGCGGCGAAACGCTTCACGTCGTAGACCAAACGCATATGGTGGCCATAGGGGCCGGTGAACTCATAGTCACGGCCGTAGCCCAGGCCGCCTTCGCTCCAAGTACCCTGCACGCCGTTGGCTTCGACTTGTGCCGCGGCAGCTTCGAGTGCCGCTGCGCTGTTTGTCCGCCACGCCATGCGGGCCAACGAGGCGACTTCGCCGGGAACAACTATCAGGCTGTAGCGATAGTAATCGCCCCAGCAGCGCAGGTAGATCTTTTCCTCGGCTCGGTCGACGATGCGCATGCCGAACTTTTCCTCATAGAAAACCGCCGAGGCTTCGACATCGGGGCTGGTGATTTCCAGATGGGCCAGGTGGGAGAGTGGACGTTCCATGGTTATGCCTTTCAGGTTGCCGTGACTGCTGACTGTGAGCCACAACACCAGTGTGAGCCGATTCAAGTATTCGTGGAACAGAGATATGAATATGCTTGATATTTGTTCAACAAATACCAATGGTGCCCGCCAGTATGGCGGGCACCATTGGCCAATTACTCCGCAGTGGCGGGATCCGGCACGGCACTCAGCTCGGCGTCCACTGCGAGGTCATGTGCTAGCTGGCGGGCGCCGCGAACCGCGATGGCAACACTCATCAGCGTTGGGTTCATGGCCGTGGCAGTGGGAATCAGCGCATTGCCGCCGACCACAAGATTCGGGTGCCCCCACACCCTTGAATAGGGGTCAGCGACACTGCTTCCGTCGTTGCGCTCCCCCCATGCGCATGGTGTAATAGGCTGTCCTTGCAACGGCCTACAGGGAACTGTATCCCTCTAAATGCGCTCTTGTCAGGAAGATCTCGGGATCGAAAGCTGAGTTCACTAAGGCACTGCCGGTTCTTTAGCCAAATGCTATCTGTGTTGTGTTTTCCTACATTTTTCGACCATGCGCGGGTGTTGCTGCACGTAAGATATGCCTAGGTTTTTGCGGTTGATGCAGGGCGCGGCATGCCTATCTGAGTCGTTAACCTGTCCCGTCTTGGGCCGGGGCTGTAGCAGTCTCCGTTTAGACAACTCGCAGAATCCTCTTCTGTTTTTGCTCAAGCTCGTCTGGCCCATCCCCGGAATCTTCTTCCCGAGCACCGATGCATTCTGAAAGGTGTACCGTCTCGCGCCTTGCACTATTCTCTGCCATGACTAGCGGTCGAAAGAATGTTACTGCTGAGATTCGTGAACTAAACGAGTGTTTCGCTTAACGAGACTCAGTGATCCGTCGCAAGTGATTCCGGTTAGCTCACAGAGCCGGTAGTGAGCGTGCATGACCAATCTACGACCCTAATTCCCAAAAATTTGCGCTGAAGTGGTGGCCGGGAGCTGAAAATCTACTGTGAACTCGCGTTATCCAATCGAGCACGCCCGGGGGAAGTCCTAGCCTAAAATCAGAGGAACAAGGGGGAACCAGTTCCATGCAAAACATCTACCAGGCCACAGTTGATGACTCCACCTTGGATGACATCACAGCAGAAGAGGACAATCGTGGCCGCCGCCGACTGAGGCTGGCTGCGCTACTTGCAGTAGCAACGCTCGTGCTCATGGCCCTCATAGGTGCATTTGACCAGAGGAAGACCATCAGCCAACGCTCCGGGAACCTGGAGGTCCAGGTGGAATACCCGTCGGTCGTGCGGGCAGGCAACGAAATCCAGCTACAGATAGCCCTCAGCTCGTCGCAGCCGCTGTCGGAAACGGTTAAGCTGTCGGTCAGCGAGGACTACCTGACGCTGTTCGAGGATTTCTCGGCCTTCCCGGAACCGGAATCCCAGGCAAGCCGGGGCGATGGCACGGTGGAATTCGAGGTGTCCCCGGTCACCGGGGCGCGGGAGATGGTCGCCACGTTCACCGGGCGGGCCTCGGACCAATGGAACCCCAAAACCAAGGGATCCCTGAGCATCATTGCGGATGATATGCAGATAACCCTCGACATTGAAACCTGGAGGACCCCCTGATGGAAATCGTCATTCGCGCGGCCGCCGCGTTCATCATCCTGTGGCTGGTGACCCGAGCCTCCGGCAGGACCACCCTAGGCGAGCTCAGCTCCTTCGAGCTGGTCCTCTTCGTGGTCCTGGGCGATCTGGTCCAGCAGGGCATCACCATGGAAGACCGTTCGCTCACCGGAAGCCTGCTGGCGGTATTCACCATGCTGGTTCTGGCAGCGGGCCTGAACTACGCGAATATGCGTTGGCCCAAGGTGGGCAAATTAATGCAGGGACGGCCCATCGTGCTAATTCGCGACGGGGTAGTGGATCGTAAAGCGCTATACAGGGAGCGCATCGGCTTGGACGAGTTGAGCATGCTGGCCCGACAATCGGGCATCGAGAACTACAGTTCGGTTCGGCTCGCGATCCTGGAGGCCAGCGGGAAGGTCTCCTTCTTCACCGGGGAGGCGAAGGCCGGCCCCCAGGTCGGGCCCTGATCGGCCCTTCTACTGCTGGTCCGGATCCTCGCGCTGGTCGGGCAGATTGGCGATACGCCCCTCGTCACTCCCTAGGCTTTCAGCTGGCCCGGCTTCCTCCCGTTCCATTTCGTCGACAGTGCGCTGTTCATCGAGCGGTTCGGGGTTCAAACCCAGCAGATCGTGGTCGTTCTCGTCCAGGACCTTCTCCACCCCATGCAGGGGATCCTCTGCATCCAGAGCGCCGGGAGCATCTGATGAACCGGCAGTGGGCTGGCTGTCGCGCCCATCCAGTGGCTCATCGGCATCCAGATCCTGGCGCACGTCGTCAAATTCAGAATTTTCCAGTGACATTTTTGTCCTTTCGGTGATTCTCAGGGAACTATCGCAAAGATGAGAGCATTTGGCATAGTTTCCCGCGTTCATCAGTTTTGCCGGTGCTACTGCATGGATTTCAGCGTGCTCTGCTCGGAAACCGAGTCGGAGCAAGCAATGGCATCCGTAACCAGTGCCAGGGATGATCGCGGCGAAAGCGTCTGCGGCAGTGGCCACGATACAGGTCTCTAGCCAGAGCCCGGTCAGAACCATCGAGTTGGCGCACCGCTGCGTAGGCAGGGCTAGCAACCCGGTATTCCAGAAAGCGCTATCTCGGTGCTTGAGTATGTCGACGCTTTCAGGGGCAACCCTAGCCTCCTCAGCCGTGGCGGTCGCTGTCTAGCTTCTACCCTCGTTATCCTCATGGCCGGGCTGGTACTGATCTTCAATCGAGTGATCCAGCTCGGGGTCGGCGCCAGTTACCGGCTCGGTGTGAGGTGGTTGCGGCTCTGCTTGGGCTGCGCCTTGCTCAACGACATCTTCAGCCCCGTCGGTTTGCGAGGGAAGATGCTCATCATCTGGCTGGCCCGCAGGCCAGGTATTCTCCACTAGATTCTTGTCTGGATCTCTCAGGGTCTCCGTGGCATTGATGATGAGGTCTTTGGCCTTATCCACAATTCCCATGGTCCTGCTCCTTTCTGTGGTGTGCTTGCCTTCCGTTCTACCGAATACCAGCTTTCTCGCCCGCAAGTACATGGTTAATCAGTTGTTGTCAGCTTGGGACCGGTCGCGCCTTAAGGTCGATGGGAATCGCCGGAAAGAGCCAATGAGCGGCACACCGTCCAGAGGCGACACGGAGGTTAAAGTTGCTCAAGGTGGGCGTGTTGCGGATTGCCGGAAACGATCATCGCTTGATGGGGACGATCACCATCCGGAACACCGCGTTCCATTGCGTGGCTGTAGGCATGAAAAACACCACGACCAAGGCGTGCGACTATTCACAGGCCTAACCGGCGAGTATCGGGGTCGACGGCTCCGTAGATGAAGCCATCCTCGCCGTGCAGGAGCTCCAGCTATACCGATTTCCAGTCACCGACGGGCATAGTCTGAGTAGAGATACTGGCTCAGGAAGACTACCGACCATTCACATCGGTCCCTCCGCGCGGGTCGTCCACTGCGCTACGGCCACGAATGACCCGGTACAGGCCATAGAAGAAAACTAGCGCTCCCCAGCCAACGACAATCCATAGTGGGCCCGAGGTGCTGTCGGGCGCTGCGAGCAACGCGTAGACAGCGAATCCCACGGCCAGTAGCCCGCCGATGATCATCAGCCACAGCCCGGGCCGATGGCGGTTAGTACCTCTCAAACGATCCTGCATGCCAGCTCCTCTTTGTTGCTGCGAATTTCATCCTGCATCGAAGCGCTCCGCATCCCCATCATCCTGCTCTTCGGAGTCTTCGTTGATGTTTCCCTGACGGGCAACGTGTTCTTCACCTTGCGGCGATTCCTGCTCTGGCGGGTTTTGATCATTCTTCCGGTGCTCCTGGTCAGCCATCGTGACGCCTTTCTGCTAGATCCCGGGCTAAGAGTTACGCAACGCGTTGATGAGTTCGGACTTGCGCATTTTCGAACGTCCCTTAATACCGATCTGGGTGGTTCTGCTCTGGAAGTCTTCCACGCTCCAGTCTTCGTAATCGCTGGATCGTCCTCCCCGCTTGCCCACCGCGGAACGCCCGTGGCGGGCAGCGGCATTGGCGATGCGGGCGGATTTCTGCTTGGAGTTACCCTTCTCGCGCAATTCCTCGTAGAGTTCTCTTTGCCGTGCTTGGCATGCTGCTCCCCTCAAGTTCGTGGCGGGCTAGAACTCCACCGTAAGCAATCGTGGACCAACCCGAAAGCGCCGTCTCCAGGCTTTGCGCTAAATCACAGACTTCGGCTATAGCACACTCTCCGGGGCCCGGCGCGAAACTGAGTTGCACCCGGTAACCAGCTGGTTGTTCGCGCTAAAAACACAACACCCTGTTCATCTGCCCGTCGGCCGGCGAAACACTGGGTATTCCGGGCGACGGAAGGGAACGCACCCAGCGCCCGCAAGAAAATTCGAGGAGGAAATCCCATGACCCAGACACCATCGCAGCAACCGGAGCGTGCAGGCAAGGAACGCATCAGCCCGCCGAAACAGCAGCAGTCGGAACCAGGATTAGACCTCAAAATGCAGCCGAAGGCTGACCACGGTGAACGCAGCTACCACGGCCGTGAGAGGCTGGCGGGAAAACGGGCACTGATCACCGGAGGCGACTCGGGCATCGGCGCGGCCGTGGCCATCGCCTTTGCGCGAGAAGGCGCGAAAGTGGCTCTGGCCTATCTGCCCTCGGAGGAACCCGATGCCCAGGCAGTTGCAACGGTGCTAGAAGATGCAGGAGTTGAAGTGCATCATCTTCCCGGGGACCTACGCGACCGCAGCTACCGAGATACGCTCATCGACGAAGCCGTCACCGCGTTAGGTGGCCTGGATATTCTGGTTAATAATGCCGGCAAGCAGATCAGCGTCGAGTCACTTCTAGAGCTGAGCGACGAACAGGTGGAAGAGACCTTTGATGTGAATATCTTCGCGATGTTTACGCTGAGCCGTGCGGCGTTGCAGGTGCTGCCCGCGGGAGGGTCAATCATCAACACAACCTCTATCCAGGCTTTCGATCCGTCGGATCACCTGATGGATTATGCTGCGACTAAGGCGGCGATCAGCAACTTCACCAAGTCGCTGGCCTCGCAGGCGGCCCAGCGCGGAATTAGGGTCAATGCCGTAGCGCCCGGCCCCATCTGGACTCCATTGCAACCTTCCCATGGCCAGCCCATCGAGGCCTTACCGGAATTTGGGCACGACACCTGGCTTGGTCGCGCAGGCCAGCCAGTGGAAGTGGCCCCGGCCTATGTCTTCCTGGCCAGCGATGAGGCTTCCTACGTGGTTGGTGCCACAGTGCACGTGAACGGTGGCAAGAACCAGCCGTAGGGCCGTGCACCGGCTCCTAGGAGGTTAGGGCAAGAAGATCAATCCACGCCATCCTCGCTGATGGTGAAGTCCATATTCCTCCGCTCGTATTCGCGCTGGCTGAAGGTAGCGCGCTGGACTTCCTTGGCTCCGTCAAAGCTGGATCCTATGGCGCCGCCCATGGTTCCTAGCGAGGATGCCAGCCACGCCAGGTTGACGTATTCAGCCAGCGTGACATCGTGGCGTAGCTGGTAGGCAAGGTATTCCTGGTCAATGACAATCAGCGAGCCTGCCAGCAGGGTAAGGAACAAGAGCACGTACATGATTGCTGCGGCAAACCCGACAGTCATCACGGTGGCTGCATTGTAGACGAGCATCCGCTCGCCACGGCGGATGCCTTTGGGACTTTCCCATAACCGGTTGTGGAATAGCAGCCAGAGAGTGAGGATCGAGATGCTTGCGACGGTGATCAACGAAAGCCGCGCTGCAGGTAAGTAGTCGGCCATGGACCAGATGCTGGTGTAAAAGACGCCGAATGCTCCGGTCGCTGCAGCGCCGGCCATCGCTGAGGACAATCGCGGAACGAGCTTCCAGGGACGGTTACTGCGCACCATCCCCGCAATCAGCAGCAACCGACCACGCATCCCCTCAATGCTCGAGATGCGGTTTTGCTCGTTCTGTCCGTCCTGCCGGCTGGCGTGCACGCTCATCGCCCGTCCCAGCGGGGTCAGCGGCGCAGCCGGAGCCTTACCACTAGCCAATTCCTTGACCAGTTCTGCTAGTTCCCGTGCCACGGTGCCCGGCCGGGCTATCCCGAGGGTGGGCAGGGAAAGCACAGCTGAGGCATCCTCGACGGAAATTACCGAACGAACCGGACGGTTCTGCACATAGTGCGGTGCATCGGTCAGATAGATAATGAAGTCCCAGCCATGCTTCTCTCGTAGCCTTGGCACTTTGTCGTTCAGCGCGACCCTACCGCTCTGCGCTAAGGGCAGAGAGAAGGGAGCTACCTGCACCTCCCACTGGTGCTCCTGCTCCTGTAGCTTCTCCAAGCCCACTTCCAGCCGGACAGCGATCCGATTGGCCATAGCGGTGGCTATACCAGGGTCTGCAATCAGTCCCACCGTGCGTTTCTCGGGCTCTTGCACCTTCTTCGACACCTCACAGCTTTCTGGGTAGTAGCTTGCCCCCACTCTTACAGCACATACTAGGAAGTCGTGTCCGCGCCTGCAGATCCGTTCAGCAACTTTGCAGAAATCAGTGCCGGCAATCCACGATGGGTCCCCTAAAATCCGGTGATCCCCGACTCACAGGAAATGCCCATCAAACTTGCCTTGTTGCCCACGGACCAATGTGGGATGCTCGGGACCAACATGTGGCCGACGAAAAAGCACGGTCAATGGAATCCAACAAGGCAGAAGACGAGTAGTCCCCTGGGATCAATTCATCGCCTCATGATCCCGCAGAGGAAAAGGAAAATTTCTGGCGGAGAGCAACAGGAGACGGTTGAACCGCCAGCTGAAAAGAAAGACCTGGCCCATGTGCGCACAGACCAGTTCAATACGGACTGATCAGCACTTCATTTCCGCCAGGAACGATACGACTAGGAGACCAGCTTTTGAAAGCATTGACATGGCAAGGTAAGCGAAAGATCGGTTTCAGCGATGTCCCGGATCCAGTGATTCAGGATCCCGGGGATATCATCATTAAGGTCACTTCCACCGCGATTTGTGGATCAGATCTGCATCTGTATGAGTTACTGGGTCCCTACATGCATGCCGGCGATGTACTGGGCCACGAAACTATGGGTATCGTCCAGGAAGTTGGCAGCGGTATTACCAAGCTCTCGGTAGGTGACCGAGTGGTCATCCCATTTAATATCTCCTGCGGTCACTGCTGGATGTGTCAGCACGACTTGCAGTCCCAATGCGAGACCACCCAGGTGCGCAAACACGACAAAGGCGCCCAATTCTTCGGATACTCCGAACTCTACGGTCAGGTGCCCGGCGGTCAAGCTGAATATTTACGCGTGCCCCATGCCGACTATGGTGCTGTGCGAGTAGGCGACCAGCTGCCCGATCACCGCTACCTTTTCCTTTCTGATATCCTTCCCACCGCGTGGCAGGGCGTACACTATGCCAACGTCCCAGAAGGTGGAAGCCTCGCGGTATATGGGCTGGGGCCGGTGGGTCAGCTCGCGGCCCGCATCGGCCGCCACCTGGGCTATGAGGTGCTGGGCATCGATCCCGTGCCAGAACGCCGGGCCATGGCCGAGCGTCACGGCATCCAAACCCTAGATTTCACCAAAGACACCGTGGGCGAATTGCGCGGACGCACCGGGCGCGGCCCCGATGCTGTGCTCGATGCCGTGGGCATGGAAGCTCACGGTTCCCCCGTCTCCTCGATGTTCCAGCAAGCGACCGGGTTACTGCCGGAAAAGGCCGCGCAGCTGGCCATGGAGAACGTCTCCGTGGACCGCACCAGCGTGCTAGATTCGGCCATCGATGCGGTGCGCCGTGGCGGCACCCTGTCGATCAGCGGTGTCTATGCCGGGGCCGCCACCCCGATGCCGATGCTGAAGCTGTTCGACAAGCAGATCCAAATCCGCCAGGGCCAATGCAACGTGCGGTCTTGGACCGAGAAGTTGCTACCACTGGCCGAGGATGCAGCCGATCCGCTGGGCCTGGACGATTTGGTCACGCACGAGCAGCCACTCTCGAATGGACCGCAGATGTACGAGACCTTCCAGAAGAAGCACGATGCGTGCATCAAGGTGGTGCTCAAGCCTTAGCAAGCTAGGCGCTTTTCTTCCCGGAACCGGAGGCCTTCTTCTTGTGTGGCGAGGAGGAGGCCTCCTTCGCTGCCGCCTTCTTCTTGGCTGGCTTCCGGGCAGCAGCCGTCTTCTTCGCCGGTTGTTTCTTCCTCGCAGAGGCCTTCGCATCCTTGGCTGTGGCCTTAGCATTGCGCCCGTTAATGCTGCGCTTGAGTGCCTCCATCAAATCGATGACTTCCCCGGACTCGCTGTCCTGGTCCTGGGAGCCGAATGTCGCCTCGGTGTCCAGCTCCTCGCCCTGCTCAATTTTTGCTTCGATCAGCGCCTGCAGCTGTACCTGGTAGTCATCCTGGAACTCGTCCGGCGTAAAATCACCGCTGTACTGGTCCACTAGCGCGGCAGACATCTTCAGTTCCTGCTCGCTGATCCGCGGTAATTTCTCCGGCGCCACCGCCTCGGCATCGCGCAGCTCGTCCGCCCACATGACCGCTTGCAGCACCATCATTTTGGAACGCACACGCAAGATACCCAAGCGGGTCTTCTGGCGCAGGGCGAAACGCACCACCGCTAGCTTCTCAGTATTTTGCAGTGTCCGGCGCAACAGCTCGTAGGCCTTGGGCGACTTCGAGTCCGGCTGGAGGTAGTAGCTCTTCTCCAGCATCAGCGGATCTACTTGGCCGGCTGGGACGAACTGGAGCACCTCGATTTCGCGGCCCTTGTTTGCAGGCAACGCGTCCATGTCCTCATCGGTGAGCACAATGCTCCGTTCCCCGTCTTCATAGGCCTTGTCAAGATCCTTGTAGGCGATTTTCTTCCCGCACACCTCACATCGGCGCTCGTATCGGATCCGCCCGCCGTCCTTGTCATGGACTTGGTGCAGGTCGATGTCGTGGTCCTCGGTAGCGCCGTAAGCCTTGACCGGCACGTTCACCAGGCCGAAGGCAATTGATCCAGTCCAGATAGCTCGCATGAGCATAGTGAAGCATTTTTCTAGCCAGCGTGTCACTGCCCCTAGCGATACTGGCAGGCGCTGCTGAGGTTCGACAGCGCGAAACGCAAAGCTTGCTTGGAGCACTGGATTCGCCAGCGCGGTTCGTGAAGATTGATCCTCATAAGGCAAAGCAAAGGACAGTGCATGGCACGCAGGGAGCAAACCGTCACAGTCGCGGGGCACACACTGAAGGTGAGCAATCTGGATAAGGTCTTATATCCGCAGACCGGAACCACCAAGGGCGAAGTCATGGATTACTTCCAGCAAGTCGCCTCGGTGATGATTCCACATGCCGCGTGGCGCCCGGCTACCCGTAAGCGCTGGGTGGACGGTGTGGGGACCCCCGAAGAACCGGGCAAGGTGTTTTTCCGCAAGGATCTCGAGGACTCCGCCCCCGGCTGGGTTCCCTCGGCCAAGTTGCAGCACAAGACCCATTCCAATACCTATCCGCTGGTCAACAACGAGGCGGTGCTGGCCTGGATGGCCCAGGTGGCTGCGCTGGAAATCCATGTTCCGCAGTGGCGCTTCGATTCCTCACTGGAACAGGCGAACCCGGACCGGCTGGTCCTGGACCTGGATCCCGGCCCGGGCGCAGGCCTGGAGCAGTGCGCTGAAGTCGCCTTGATCTGCCGGGAGATCCTCGATGGTATGAACCTGCCCAGCTTTCCGGTGACCTCCGGCTCCAAGGGCATCCACCTCTATGCCGGACTGGATGGCCAATACACCTCGGAGCAAGTCAACGAGGTGGCCAAGGAACTTGCCTTCACCTTGCAGAAGCAGCATCCGCAACTGATTCTCGCCAGCATGAAGCGCTCGCTACGCGAAAACAAGGTGTTCGTGGACTGGAGCCAGAACAACGCCTCGAAGACTACCGTCTGTCCGTATTCGCTGCGTGGCCGCGCGCGGCCCACTGTCGCGGCCCCGCGGACCTGGAAGGAAATCGAAGCGCCGGGGTTGGAACAGCTGGAGTTCCACGAGGTGTTGGACCGCATTGCTGATGGAATCGATCCGCTGGTGCAGTTGGCCTCGGTACAACAGGACTTAGATCGTCTGGCGGTATACCGCTCCAAGCGCGATGCGGCGATGACATCTGAACCGGTGCCGGAGCAATCCAGGAATTCCCACTGCGTTCAACCGCGCGGAAAGGACGGCGCCGGCCTCTCCTTCGTCATCCAGGAACACCACGCACGCGCGTTGCATTGGGATTTTCGTCTGGAGCACGACGGAGTGCTGGTCTCGTGGGCGGTGCCCAAAGGCCCGCCTCTGGCCCCTGGAATCCAGCGCTTGGCGGTCATGACCGAAGACCATCCGCTATCCTACGCAAGCTTCGAAGGCAACATCCCGAAGGGGCAATACGGTGCCGGGGAAGTGTCGATCTGGGATTCAGGAAGCTGCACCATCGAGAAGTGGCGCGAAGGAAAAGAAATCATCGCGGTACTCACCGGTGGTCCCTCGGGAGGGCTTGGCGGCATGCCACGGCGGTTTGTGCTGATCCAGGCCACAGGGATGGGAGGAAAGGACAATTGGCTACTTCAGCTGGCCAAGGACCAGCCTTCGGCAGCCGAGGGCGGGACCTTGTCTGATTCAAGTGACACACCTCCGGACGCTGCGCGCGAGCCTAGCGCCAAACAGGCCGTGGCTGATCTGGCGGGCCAACCGTTACGTCCCATGCTTGCCACGCCTGGCACGGCGCGGGACATCGGCGTCGAGCAGCAATGGAGCTTTGAAATGAAATGGGACGGCTACCGCGCCCTTTCAATAGTCGATGACGGCAGAACCAAGCTGGTCAGCCGCAACGGCCATGACCTGACCGAGGACTTCCCGGAACTCAGAATTCTCGGATCGCTGCTGCCGGACCGCAGCGTGGTGGATGGGGAAATCATCGCCCTGGATTCTTCGGGCCGCCCGAATTTCTCGCTACTCCAGCAACGGGTGTCCCACCAACGGAAGAAGCGCACGAAGCAAGCTTCGGCCATCAGGATACAATACATGCTTTTCGACGTGTTGCAATTGCCTTCTGGCAAGGGGGCCGGACTAGAGGATCTGACCTCGTTGCCCTACATTCAACGCCGCCAGCGACTTGCAGTCCTAGATATCGACCACCAGTACGTACAGGTTCCCCCGGCCCACACCGGGACCTTGGAACAAGCCATCGAGACCAGTCGCGCGCTGGGCCTGGAAGGGGTAGTGGTCAAGGAATGCGACTCGGTCTACGAGCTGGGCCGACGCAGTGGCAGCTGGGTGAAGATCAAGCACCATCTACACCAGGAAGCCGTGGTAATTGGCTGGCGAGCAGGGAAGGGATCGCGCAGCCGCAGCCTGGCCTCGTTACTGCTGGCCATTCCGGGACACGCCGGTTTGGAGTATATCGGCCGGGTGGGCACCGGATTCAGCGACGGGCAATTGGTCGAAATCCGAGAACGCCTTGAAAAGATCGAACGCAAGTCTCCCCCGGCCAAGAACATCCCGACAGCACACCAAAGCGATGCGCACTGGGTGAGCCCGAAATACGTAGCTGAAGTCCGATACAGTGAACTGACCTCCGACCGCCTACTGCGCCACCCTGTATGGCGCGGTTGGCGCGAGGACAAGCAACCGGATGAGGTGCGCTGGGAAACGGCGGATCCGGCCGGAAATCAAACTCCAACTAACCGCTAATGAAGGAGCAAAACATGAAAATCCTAACAAAGATCTTCGGAACCCTGATCTCGCTCGGTACAGGCTGGCTCGGAGCCAAGCTCGTCTCCGGGGTCTGGCATAAAACCATGGGTGAAGAACCACCATCGCTGTCCAACCCCGATAAGCAGCAACAGGCGGCCTTAGGCAAGGTGCTGGCATTCGCGGTCATCTCTGGAGCTAGCGCCGCTGTGATTCAGGCGCTGACTAAAAGATGGACACAATCCCTTGAGAACAAAGCTCAAGCAAACTAGTTCTCCTCACCCCAGCATCCAGACAATCATCACGAAGATGAAAGCTCATTACACTGCGTTGGGACGCACAAGAAGAAGGACCAAGGTCAAGAGACAACTGCGGAAATCTCGGGACTCAACAAGAATCTTCCCCGAGGAGTGGGTTCTCGGGATCCGCTAGGTCTCCAGGCCAGTTTGTCCGAGCGCTCTTCAGATGGACTCTGCGTCAGCCGCCGGCGCGATGTTTAGTCGCCAGCCGGGTGGTCGGCCTTGCAGCTCAGGGGTTCTCAGGCAATCCCCCAGTACTGTAGCCCCTGAACTGCCCCGTCATCTGACTTCCTCCCTTTGCTACATCACCAGTTCCGCATGGGCGGTCGCCAGTACGTGACTGAGCGCTCCACGGCTGTAGGCCCGTCTCTGACGGATCGCACCGTTACCGAAGGCTAGCAGTTTGCGCACCGAGTGAACGACGAAATCCTGGTCGCCGCTGGCCTGCAGAGCGGGTTGTACCAGTTGCAGCAACTGGACTATTTGAGCATGAATGCTGCGTGCGCGCCCCGTGAGAGGGTCGATTTGGTTGCCTTCGCAACCGTGTTTTGCTGCCTGCCAGGCGGCCAAATCGAGGATTTCGGGAAAATATCGATCGGAGACGCTGGTGGTTTCCATGGCCGTGTCCACCAGCGCTCTGGCGAGTACTGCCAGTAGCACTGAGTCTTGGGCTCTCATCTGGGCATCGGCCACCCGTAGTTCAATGGTGGAGTATTTTTCTGACAATCGTGCGCCCCAACTGATGTGTCCCAGGTCCAGCACTGACTCCGTGTCCAGGATTCGATCTATTCGAGTATCGTAGTCTTGCGCATTGACAAAGTGTGGTGGGATTCCCTGGACTGACCATTTGCGGTATTGGATATTGCGCCACGAGGAGAATTTACTGTCCTTTCCTCGCCAATAAGGCGAATTAGCTCCTAACGCGCTCAGCGTCGGCAACCATGGACGAAGAAAATTCAGTGCTTTGACACCTGCATCACGATCCGGGATCGACACGTGGATGTGCAGGCCACATATATAGTGTTCACTCGTGAGACCAGAGAATATGCTATCGATCTTGCGGTAGCGCGCCCCATCAGCCAGTTGTGGGGCACGCTGGGGAATCATCGGGGCTGTGCCCAATCCGGCGGCAAGCATGCCAGCCCTCTCCACCTGTCGAGCCAGGTCGGTGCGGAAGCTACGCAGCTCATGCAAGGCTTGGTCACGGTCCTCACAGACCGAAGTTGCATGCTCGATCTGACAAGCAAGCATCTCGGACTGTACCGAACCGTCACGACACTCTTCAAGCTGTTGCCTGAACGCAATCGAGACCGCATCGGCGGGCATCCCCGTTGCCGCATCAAAGACGAAAAATTCCTCTTCGATTCCGAAACTGCTCATCGTTTGCCCCATTTTCCCTGTGTGCCTCCCTGGCATTTCAGTCTCAGCCCCCAGCCCGCTACGAATATGTAGCTGTGGCTGTGCTAACCAAAAAACGACAAGGAGTAGCAGGACTGCACCCCTATCCGCTCCGGTTCCGTGATCCTGTTCGGCAACACGGACCTCAAATGAAACGCTCCCAGACCCTGTGAGCGGAGAGTAACTCACGTGCCTTTTCCGCCAGGCTGCGTGCATCCACTGAGTCAACTCCCGGAGCATTTAGACTGATTCCCGCATCGGTCAAGGCCTGCTGCGACTCCTCCCCCACACAGAGAATGGCTTTACTATGCCGGTACGTTTCTTTGAGAAACAAGAGCACTCGGGGGTCGGTCTGTGTTCTATCTGTCGGGACGGCCCCAGCTTTTGCGTCAAGTGATACCCGTATGCCCGGGGCTACAGGTAAGGCTCCGAGCAGGACCACAGCATCGGCTTCAATAGAGCGGGCTGTAAGGTAGCTGCGGTCAATGGATATTCCAGGTGCAGCTTCTCCATGCGTTGGAGAGATTAGCAACGGAGTCAAGTTGCGTTCTTTGAGCTCTTCGACAATTGTCGAGACGGTCCTTGAGTCAGCGCCATCGACGAATAGTGCGACCTTGCGCCCGTCAACAGGCCAAGTCTTACCCAACTGGGAAAGCGCGGGGCTGACCGTTGCGTCCGCTACTTGTTGCTGTGACTGCGGCACCGGCAGACCCAGGGCGGTCGCTACCCCTTTGGCTAGGTCCACATCAATCTCGGCTAGGCATTGGACCTGTCGTTCGAGGACCGCCGGCTCGGTGCACTTGCCTAGCTCAAAGGTGTAGGCCTGTTGGACGTGCAGCTGCTCGGTAGGAGTTAGACTCCGATAGAACAGTCGAGCCTGACTGAAGTGGTCCGAGAAACTAGCAGGTTCACGACGTTCTTTCTTTGATTCGGGTACCTGCTGTGGGAAATCCAGTGGCGGGTGTCCTCCCTCTCCCAGTTGCGTCATAAATGGACACCCACCATCCAGGGAGTTCGGTTTGTAAGGCGCAATACCTTCGGGGACGTTGTGTTGGTGGAACCCATCGCGGAACAAGTCATTGACCGGAGCAACCGGACGGTTGATGGGGATCTGAGAGAAATTTGGGCCGCCTAGCCGAGTGAGCTGGGTATCAAGATAAGAGAACAACCTAGCTTGTAACAACGGGTCATCCGACACATCAATTCCGGGGACCAAATGGCCAGGATGGAAGGCGACCTGCTCGGTCTGCGCAAAGTAATTCTCCGGGTTGCGGTTCAGCACCATCTTGCCCAGGACCTGGACGGGGGCGAGTTCCTCGGGGACAAATTTCGTCGGGTCTAACAGGTCGATACCTTCGAAGACCGCGGTCCCATCGTCGGTAAAAATTTGAACACCCAACTCCCATTCGGGGAACTGCCCAGCATCAATGGCTTCAGCCAGATCCCTACGATGATAGTCGGGGTCAGCACCAGCCGTCAGCTGAGCTTCTTCCCAAGTCAGAGAGTGTACGCCAAGCCGAGGCTTCCAATGAAACTTGACCAAAGACGAGCGCCCCGTTGCGCTGGTCATTCGGAAGGTATGGACTCCGAAGCCTTCCATCATGCGATAGGAACGCGGAATACCGCGATCACTCATATTCCACATCGTATGCGCTTGAGCTGGGGTATGCAGCGAAACGAAGTCCCAGAAAGTGTCATGGGCCGACTGAGCTTGGGGGATTTCAAGATCAGGATGTGGTTTGACCGCATGGACCACATCCGGAAACTTCACTCCGTCTTGGATGAAAAATACCGGCATATTATTACCGACTAGATCGAAGACTCCTTCGCTGGTGTAGAACTTAGTTGCGAAGCCTCGAGTATCGCGAGCGGTATCCATGGAACCGCGTGAACCAACCACAGTGGAAAAACGTACGAAAACCCTGGTCTCGCGCCCGGGTTGCAGGAAATCCGCTGCGCACAGCTCTGCAGCGTTGCCGTAGCTGATGAAAACACCATGAGCTCCCGCGCCACGGGCATGCACCACGCGCTCAGGAATACGCTCGTGGTCGAAGTGCATGATCTTTTCACGCAGGTGGTGATCCTGTAGCAATGTGGGGCCACGCTCACCGGCCTTGAGCGAATGGTCGGTATCAGTGACCGGCGCACCCTGGTTTGTGGTCATGGTTTCGGAATCCTGCCCGGGTCCTGTGTTCACCGGTCCGTGTTTACCACTCGGTTGCGTTGATAGGGGCTTGCTCATGATGCGCTCCTGTCGAAAATTGGGGCATGACAGTTTCAGATTGTTCCTGGGTACATGGAGCAAAGTCGCTCTGCGTTCCGCCGATGCCTGCTACCTTAGGGGCTTGTTTGCAGCAACACTAGAGAGCAGTGCGTTTCTCATGTTTCTCTCAAGATCTCTGCTCGAGCGGCCCATCCGAGCTGATCGTGTTGCAAGATCCCACTCGCAGCAATCTGCGTGTGTCGTCGACAGCGGGTCGGGTCGGAGAGTCTAGCTACGAGTGTGCGATGCGCCGAACTTAGAACCTCGAACTGTCCATAAATCGCAGATGACTACAGACCAAAATACTGAATGCTATTCCGTGGTTTGGCGCCCTTGCCAACACCTTATTGATATAATGGCTGCTCTGGGAATGACGGTTCCGTAAGAGCAGCGCATGCAGATGCCACGTTGCCACACGAGCTCAACACAGGTAGCTACTCGATATTGATCTGGGTCGTGGGTATGCGATGCTACTTCCGACCCTCGAATTTGATGAGCTTATGCGTGCCGTCGCAAAAAGGCTTAATAGCAGAGCCCCCGCATCGGCACAGTGCTACCGGACCTTGTCGAGTGTCGATGTGCTGCCCGTCGGCATCGAGGATCTCAAAATCTCCCCTAAGCAGCAATGGGCCCTGTGGGCAGACAGTAATGATGGCAGCCTCCGAGGCGCAGCAATCGTCACTCATACGGCTGCCCCGGCCCCGGTATACAAAGCAGATTTTCCGGTTTCCCACGCTTCCAAGTACTTTGCACCGGCCAACGCGTCAACAGCCGCCGCTGCTTGGGCGCCGAAGAGTATGTCGCGAACCAGCCCCGGTTCGTCTTCAGCCAGTCCGCCAGCCAGATCACGTCCGGCGATCTGCTCATGAACCGCATCAGCTTCGACATGCTCGTCGAAGTAATCGGTCACCGGGGATTCATATCCCAAGCGTCGGAATCCGCGGGCATAACACGCCTGCGGTATAGAGGAAGTCATCTCGTACAGTGCCAGATGACCAGTAATGGCTCCCCGCAGGCGCCGGTGCATACCAAAGAGCGAAATCATGTTGGCAGCCGCCAGCGTCACCGCTGGAATACGGTCGACGTACGCACCGAAGTCATCACGTAGTCCCATGCCCCTCATCGTCTGTCTGAACAGCTCGCTATGCATTCGCGACAGACGCCCATTTCCGTATTCATCAGCTTGGATTTCCACCATTGCGGCTTTTGCACGACCTGCGAGTTTCGGGATCGCCCAAGTATGCGGATCCGCTTCCTTGAGCTGATAAATCGACTTAAGAATCAAGAATTCACGTGCTTGATCGGCATTGGCCTTACGCTGAATGAACTTCGATACCGACGGTCCAGCATCATTTGCTGCAAGTGCGAACAGAGCCTTGGCTACCTCGGATGAACTGGGCTCCACGCTTGAGATCGAACCGGCTACATCGCGAAGCGCATCCTCGAAACCTTCCTCTATCTTGGCCCGAAGTGAAATGAGCGCGGGGTTCCATTCCCAGCGATCATCAACCTCAGCGAATCCCCGATAGTGCAACTCGTAGAGCATGAAAAGGCTCAGTTGCAAGTCCTCGTCATAGATCACGTCCAAGGATGAACCTAACCGATCTTCCGCGACACTTGCTAGATAAGCTGTGGAATCCTCCGAAGGGTTGCACAGCAACGCATTGTTCAGCGCATAGGATAGGTCACCGCGGGGCGTAGGCAAATACATGATGCTCCTTAGATCAAACTGAACACAAGATCAGCAATAGTGGCACTGCAACGATCGTGCCAGTCCACTGCGAATAAAGCCACTATTGGGAGGAAAAGCCAAGGTATGCCATGAATCAAAGCCCATGGCCTTCCATCGGGCTCTCAGGAATCCGGAAATGAGCCTCTGGACAGGCTGCCTAGGGAAGACACTCTCGTCGCTGGATTGGAACGGCGTTTTCAAAAGATGAGCTGACTGAATATCACGCACGGCTCTACCAGACGCGATGGTCCGTTGCTCCCCGGAACGCCTCCATGACCGCAACCGACTGAAGCCAGGAACCGGCATTGTTGTAGGGGCAAGGCCGTCCGAATCCAGACTTTCGGGGCCATAGCGATGAATATCTTAAAGAACCGGGGCGACATTGTTGGAATCGAAGGGAGCTGGCGCAGTGTGCTGAGGAGAATGCATAACTCGGCTTCTCTTACAAAGGAAACCGGACCATCACCAGACTGGTTAGGCCATACCTTCGGTAACTCCACGTTCAAAATAACGGCAAAGATCCGGAAATCGTAATCCTTTCAGATGTGCGAGCACCTGAAGATCCGCATCCTGAACACCCTCCTGGTCCTGGCCCCGAATCTGTAGGACTATGAATACTCAAGGACGCAATCGCGGCAGATGATCCCATGTTTGGTATGTTCTTCTGCCTGGCTTCGATGGCGAATCGTAAAGCATTCCCCGCAGACGAACTCGTCCTCCCCTGGGGGAATCACATTGACGGAAAGCTCCTCATCGACGATGGCCCCGGGAAGTTCTAACCCGTCGGCGAAATCGGTCTCTTCAAGCTCCGTTGCCACGCTCTTCGGCGTCGGCGCATCCATCTTCCGCACATCTTGGAGTGTCTTGTCGGAAGCTTCAGCAACTTCTGGGCGTACCTCGTCGTAATCTGCGGCCATGGTGAGTCCAGTCTCCTGTCGTGAACTATCAGAAAAACATCGTAATGACGCTCATTCGTGTGGTCAATGCAATGAAGATACGGTCAGGAATTCTGATTTAGCTTCTAAAGAGATCAAATATTCTGATCGTGCTTAGCCCTGGATGCGCTAGAGAAGCACCCTTTCCAACAGTCGGCTGGGAACTTAGCCGGCTGTCGGCGCGGAGATCGGGGGTGAGGATACTCTGCTGGGAGAGACCTACTTTCCCGTGCGAAAACGATCTGAGAACCGGAGACACCGTGGCATCCCAAGTAGTTGATACGCCTGCCCCCCTGAGGATTGCTGTGCTGGCTCACCTGCACCACCCGATCCGCCCGCCCTACGCTGGAGGAATGGAAGCGCATACCGCGCATCTCGTTAAGGATTTGGCCGACCGTGGCCACCATATAACGCTCTTCGCTAAAGAAGGTAGCAACCCTTTCGGTCCTTGCAGCACGGGAACCGTCGAGAATGTGCTGGACGAGTCATATACGGTCCAGGGATATCCCGATGAAGATCTGCGTAACAAGCAGCATCGTGTCCTGGACAGTTCCATGAAAGAAGCGGTACGTAGGATCAAGGCCGGAAATTTCGACGTGGTGATCAATAACTCGCTCAGCCCGGTCCCGCACGTGCATCTCCAAGATACTCCGACGCTGCATATCCTGCACACTCCGCCGCTTCCGCGAATCACCGCAGAACTCAGCGCAAGGAAATGCACCAGTGAGATGCATCGATTCGCGACGGTTTCGTTATCGAACAGCCACACGTGGCGGCAATGGTTGCCCGAACTGCGCGTGGTTCCTAACGGCATAGATTTTCAGAGGTGGGCTTCGGATCCAGGAACCCGAATCAACGCAGGAACAGCTGCATGGACCGGACGAATTACCCCGGAGAAGGGCCTGCATGTTGCCATTGACGCGGCGCGAGCGGCAGGTATGAGGTTAAGAATTGCAGGACCGCTTCAGGACAAAGAGTATTTCAACAGCCTCATCGCCCCGACCCTGGACCAGGATATTGAGTACCTGGGTCATCTCAAACAAGAAGAGCTAAAGGAACTGATTAGCTCTTGCGAAGTTTTCATCTCATCACCGTTATGGGCCGAACCATTCGGGCTGACAACGCTCGAAGCAATCGCCAGCAGTACCCCCGTGGCTGCACTGCCCTCAGGAGCGATGGGGGAAATTATCGGTTCCAGTGGGGGCGCACTGGCTTCAGAGCTCACTGCCACGGCGCTTACCGAAGCAATATCCAAGGCAGCGAAGATGGATCGACAAGCAGTTCGGGAAAGAGCGATGCTGTTTTCGCGAGATCGCATGCTCGACGCCTACGAGTCGCTGGTCGCCGAAATAGTCCCCGGGGTACGTTCGGGAAGACAAAAACGATGAAAAAACCGCGTATTTCCTACTATGCCCACCATATGGGAACAGGCCATCTTCGCCATGCCCGCAGAATCATCGACACGGGAGCATTTGAAGTGCAAGTGGCAAGTACGGGAGAAAAACACCGGGATTTGCTTCCGCGCGGAGCCGACTACATTTCACTCCCACCCGATACTGATGAACAACGGTCAGAACGCCCGGTGCTCGGCGAATTTCTGCATTACGCGCCCAGAGGTAAACATATTGTCGACCGTTTCTCCGCACTGAATCGTGCGTGGGAACAGTTCGCCCCCGATGTGGTCATGGTTGATGTATCGATAGAAGTCGCGCTTTTTGCACGGCTCAGCGGATATCGAGTTGCACTGCGCCGAATGCCAGGAAAACGCACGGACAAGGCGCACAAGATGGGGTACGCGATAGCCGACGCACTATTTGCTTACTTCCCCGAAGCCTTAGAGGAAGCGAAGCATTTGGCAGAGTACGGTCCGAAAAGCTATTACTTTAAGACCCCACAACCGGTCGCTACTTCCGCAGTAGATCTGAACGAGAGCATTCCGAAGAGGCATTCGTCATCAGACAGACGCAGAGTTGTAGTGCAAACCTCTTTGGGAGCTTTGGTCGGATTATCCAACATTGCGCACGCAGCGAGATCTTCTCCACTGTGGTCCTGGGATGTTCTGGGCGTCATTCGGGAGGACACCGAATTCATGCCCGAGAACCTCACGCTGCATGGAATAGTGCAGGATCCTTCCCAGATTATGGCAAAAGCAGATGTGGTACTCACTTCCACCGGGCACAACGCCGTGGCCGCGGCCGCGGCCTGTGGCAAGCCGGTGCTTCTGATTCCAGAGGAACGGCCATTTGGCGAACAACGCTCATATGCCCAGATGCTTCAGCAATCTGCCGGCTGCATGATGCTGGATTCGTGGTTGACGCCTTTGGATTGGAATGCCGCCCTGGATCAAGCTGCGGCAGGCGATCCGCGTGCTCTTCCCCAGCTTCTATTCACCGATGCCGATGAATTTTCCCGAAACATCGAAGCCATGATTAGAGAGCTGATGAGCAAATGAATGCCCTAGTAGGCATCTTGGCTTCGCGCGTGTTCAACTTGTACAGGCGTGGGGCATTGCAGGACATCCAACGTTGGGCCATCGGAAGCCCACCGGACCAACCCCATGTGAGCGAACTGACGGAGCCATCCTTGCATCGGCCATACTCCCCATCGAGCATAGAACCTCGATGCATTGGAAAGGATCGCTTCGAAGTGGTTCAAGGGCGGCTTATACACTCCGTGATACTGGTGGAAGACCACTGCCCGCGTGAACACCACGGGGATGCCGAGGTGGCGAGCGGTGAAGGCGAAATCTGTATCTTCCGCCCCGTACCCGGTGTATTCAAGGGAAAAACCTCCGACGCAATCGAAATGACCGGCAGAGATCGAGAACCCCAGCGACCAGAAATGCTCATGCATGTCGCATGGCACGTTTGTCGGAAGTCCGGCTCTTGCATGGTGAGGGACCGAAAGTTCAGCCAAAGCCAAGTCATAAGGCGTTGCCCGGGAAAGTATAGGCTCCCGAAGATATCGTGGTTCTGCCATCGCCAGGGCAGAATTCTCCTCCGAGCTGCGCAGAAGGCGAATAAATGCCTGTGCAGAGGGGATGCAATCCACATCCAGAAAGACCAAGCGTTCCGTGGTGGCGTTAGCCGCAGCCGTATTGCGCGCACGAGCCAGAGGCAATCCGATTTCCCCAGGAAGGCTCCAGATATGGATGAATTTCATTGGTACATCGCACGAGACCGGTTCTGGCGTCGGGTCATCCATATAGACCACGATGATTTCCTTGGGAAGGAGGCTATTCCTCTGCACCCCATCCAACAACCGTTGCAGGTGGCCCGCTCGTTGGTGCGCTATAACCAAAACCGAAAATTCCATTAAAAATACTTCTTCCTTCCACCAGGCCACCATAGGTAGATTGCAAATCTACCTCGACCCTACCCATCGCACACTAAACAGAGGAGAATTTCGCATGAGTTCCCAGAATGCCCCTACCGCGTTGCGTGTCGCCTCAGTACCTTGCGATCAGGTCTATATTCGGAATCTGGAGCCTTGGGGAGAACGAAACCCGCGGTTGGTTCGTTTGCCTGATCCTACTCCGGCTTCAGGATCCCGGAGCAAGCAGTCGCCATGGTGGCCCCCGCTGATGTTGACTCCCTCATGGGTAAGGGAAAACCATGAAAAGTTCGACCTGATGCATATACATTTCGGCTTTGACGCGGTGGACCCACAAGCCCTGCGCCAGACCATCGCCCAATTGCGACATTTCGGCAAGCCCTTGGTTTATACCGTCCATGATCTGATCAACCCTCATCAGCCCGATGACACGGCCCACCGGCGAATGCTTGATATTCTTATCGCTTCAGCAGATGAACTGATAACACTAACCGATGGGGCAGCCGCGGAGATCGCGGCCCAATGGCATCGTGCTGCTCACGTTCTGCCGCATCCCCACGTCGTCGATTTCGCAACGATGGATCGGCTACGACTTCACAGAGAGCGATTGAACGATTCTGCCCAAAAGCGGACCCGTCGTATCGGAGTTCATCTTAAAGGTCTCCGGGCGAATATTTCTCCTGCCATTCTGGAGCCCCTTGCTCGAACTGTCGCGGAAGTCCCAGACACCGAACTGCAGGTGAACATACACCGCCAGATACTCGAACCGGCAAGCCACGAGTACCGCCCCGATCTGGCAGAGCAACTTTTGAAAGGGCAGGAACATGGAAAGTGGCGTCTCGTAGCTCATGAGTACTTCACCGAACAGCAGCTCTTTGCCTACCTCGGATCGCTAGATGTGAATGTTCTACCCTATCGATTCGGTACGCATTCCGGCTGGCTCGAAGCAGCCTTGGATACCGGAGCTGCCGTCATCGTTCCCGACTGTGGTCAGTATATGGGGCAACATCCTTCGGTGGCCCCATATAAATGGGATGGTGACCATGTTAATGAGAACTCCCTGAAAAAAGCCGTGAAACACCAATTGGCTTTATCCACCGTGCCAGGAATGGGCTCGGAGGAGCGCAAACGCCAACGTACAGCACTGGCCGAGGCACATCAACGGATCTATTCGAATTTACTATCAAGATGAACTGTGATTAACCGGGTGTCGGGCAACGCCCTAACAGTTAGAACACTGGTAGGAAGCTGGTCCCTGAGCTCATGCGGATCCTCGAATTCCAGTCCAAAGCACGCTCGAAGCGAGGGTACAACTCATATCAGGGTGAGCAGAGCAAGATCGCTGAAAACCTGCTGCAACGACACTTTGACGTGGAATCCCCGGACACTGTTTATGTCAGTGATGTGACTGAATTTCGGGTTGATCAGAGAAAACTGTATTTGTCGCCCATGATGGATCTGTTTGACCACAGCATCCTGAGCTACACGATCGCCTCGTCACCTACTACGGCGTTCACCAGTCCAAACTTGGCACTGGCTTTAGGTTCCCGGGACTTCAACAAGAAACTGTTGGTGCACACAGACCAAGGGTTCCAGTATCAGCATCCATCGTGGAAACGATTGTTGGAGGAGCATGGTGCGGTTCAGTCCGTTGGGCGTACAGGCGTGTGCTTAAACAACTTGGTGATGAAGAATTTCATTGGACATCTCAAGTCAGAGGTGTTTCCGGGAGAGCATTTCGCGGATTTTGCGGAGCTCAAGGTGGAGATTGAAGCGTATATCGATTGGTACAACGTTAGCCGTCGTCAGAAACGACTGAAGGGTATGACTCCGATGGAATATCGGTGTCATACCCTTCAGCCTGAGCCAAACTATTATTTAGTTAGTCCAACTCTCAGGGCCAAATTCACAAAGCTGAGGCCCCTTTAGTCGTGCAGGCTAGGCCCTCTTACGCGTCAAGAGCCCCCAGATAACAAGGACAATCAGCGAACCACCGATGGCCAGCAACCATGTCGAAAGTGACCAGAACTCATCGACTCCCACGTTAAACACTGCGGAACCGATCCAGCCACCAACTATGGCGCCGACTACACCAAGTAGCAGTGTGGCGAGCCAGCCGCCCCCCTGCTCACCCGGCTTGATCGCTTTAGCGATCGCACCAGCGATAAGGCCTAAAACAATCCAACCAATGAAACCCATTACTTCCTCCTAAAGGATCGAGTGACTTCGTTCAGCATCAGGACTGAGATGCACCTAGTGAACATTACAGTATTGGGAAGTCGTTGGAGGCCATGGCACGTCCAAAGCATGTTTAATTCAGCAAGCTGGTAATGAATCTTCCTGGAAATTATGTTCCCAGTTCACTGGTGGCCTCATCAGGTAGCGAGCCGCGCGTTGGCCATAATAGAGTCTTTTAAATTCAGGCTGTATTCTCTGGGGACATCGGTGACAGTTCTGTATTAGAACATCGGTGACACTCCAACGATTTAAGTGGTGACACTTCCCAAGGACTTTTAACGCTTTCAAACCACACAGCCCACCAGCATGCCTAGGCATTCGGGTGGGCTGATGAACTGGAAAGTGTTAATAGTAATGATCAAGTCAATTCGACGATACGCCTAGCCATCGCGCAATCGGAATTTTTCAAGTCAAACGGTACCAACGCAAGTCAAAATAACTATCAAGCGGCCTGAACTACCCGATCCATCGGCTTGGTAATCCACGCAGCTTCAGGCATCGCCGAAATCTTCGGATCCCGCGACGTACTAAAACGTTCAGGATGCCGCGCACGCGCAGCTGCCAACGTCTGTGAGCGTTTCGCAGCTACTGAATGGGGCAACCCGAAATGGACGTCCGCCGGCGTATTCAACCCGATCCCTGAACACTGATGAGCATGGTTGTACCACTGCACGAATTCACTCATAAACTGCCGTGCATCACCCAACGAAGAGAAACGCTCAGGGAATTGCGGAATATACTTCAAAGTCTTGAACAACGACTCTGAATAGGGGTTATCATTGCTCACCCGAGGTCTCGAATGCGACCTCGTCACTTCCAAATCAGATAGTAACGCCGCGACCGTCTTCGACGTTATGCTCGTTCCTCGGTCCGCGTGGACCACCTGCGGAATTCCATGAACTCCAAAGATCTCTTTCATCATCTCCACTGCCAGCAGGCCGGACTCGGTAGCGTGTACGTGCGCGCCAACGATATACCGTGAATAAATGTCGACCATCAGACAGCAGTCGAAGTACTTGCCTTTCACCGGACCAGGCAGTTTTGTGATGTCCCAAGAATAGGCCTCACCAGCAGCAGCGGTGGCTTCCAGCTCGGGGATCGAACGCGGCTTATGCTTCGCCAATCGGCGACGTTCCTTGACCAGCCGATTTTCATTGAGAACCTGGTAAAACGTCGATAAAGAACCCAAATACAGGCCGTCATCGAGTAACTTGGCTTAGACCTGCATCGGTGCCAAATCCACGCACTTAGGACTATTCAAAACGTCGAGAATCGCAGCCCGCTCAACGACGCTGAGCTTGTTCGGCGGCGCAGGACGCGCAGCGTCCTGTGGTGTGCGATTCATCGTGGTGCGTGAAACACCAATCATGTCAGCGGCTTTACGTTGCGGGGTTTTGATCTGCAGCAATTGTTGGTAAGTCCGTTTCATTTCTTCTTGGACTTCGGTTCGTCCTGCGACTCGTTGATGGCGTTCTCGAAGAACACCGAGAGTTTTAACATGATGTCCCGGGCATCCTCAGTTTTCTTCCGCTTTCCCTCGCTCACCTCTAACTAGCGGCGCAGACGGGCAATTTCAGCTGGCTCGACGCTGAGCTTGCCGATACGGTCCCCACCTGTTTTTCCTTCGAGGACTCCGGCGTCTCGTAGTTTGCGCCACTCGGTGATTTGCGAGGAGTAGACGCCATTCTCGCGTAGGTAGGCGCCACCTTTTTATTCGGCGATGGCTTCCTCGTAGCCGGCTAGCAGGTCAAGTTTCTCGGTGGGGGGGTGAATGTCCTGCGTCGGGACGGGCCACCGGCACGAGGTCCGGGATTAGTCATAGGACTATCATGTCCCATTTGAGGTACGGCTAGATTCGACATGGGTGTTAGTTTCCTGGTTCTTGACCTACGCGCTGGGGTGGGTTTGCTGTGAGGCGTTGGTACCGTTCAACCCTGACACGTAGCTACTCACCAACGATAGCGCGTGAGATGAATGCGGATTTTCCGGGGTATTCAGTGAACTGCTCATAGGTGATAACCGGTGGGCATCGCATATTAGGATTGCATACTTAGGCGTTAGGTCCATGTCGGATCTGAAGACCATCTTTGCATGGGATCTTTCGTTTCGTCCGGTTGCTGCTCGTTAGGCAAGTTCAAAGAGCGCCGTAGGGATTCCTTCACAGTAAGGGGTTGGAAGTTAGGTTTTGCCAGATCAGCTTTCCAGTACTGATCCCCGGCTTTCATATCGTGTTGCAGCGATTCCATGAGCGCTTTGACGGTCGGTGATGGTACGTCGGCGATCCAGGCCGCTACTTGCGCTACAAGTTTTTCAGGCAAAAAACCAAGAGGTAATTGGATGCGTTCTTTTTCTGCCTCTTCGGTATAGCGCTGGATAAGGTCCGGGTACGGGAGCGGTTCACCCCCGCCGATATCGTAATTTCGAGTTGAAACTTTCGCTTCCAGGGCTCGGATAATAGCGTCGACGAGATCCACTACGGCAATCGGTTCGACGAGATGATTCATCCAGTCTGGCACGATTGTCATCGGAAGCCTGTCTGAGAGTTGGCTCATCAGTTCGTAGCTGGTAGATCCGCCGCCTATGACCATGGCTGCGCGCAGCGTGATCACTGTCGCGTTGGATGAACTAAGAACTTCTTCAACTTGGAGACGTGATTTCAAGTGCTCTGAGAGATCGTCAGTAGAGACGTTGGGGATGATCCCTGATACGTAGACAATTCGGCGGACTGCTGAGGTATCAGCTGAGTTGCGTACGTTGAGAGCTGCTTGGCGGTCGGCTTGGGAAAAATCGTCGCTAGCCATTCCGTGCACGAGATATACTATTGCATCCGTCTCTTGGGTGATTGCACGGTTTGTCGATTGTTCGTCTAAAACGTCAATTTGGACGGGGGTCACTTGTTCAAACCACCAGAACTTAGTTAGTGAAGCGGTGTCCCTTGCCCCGGCGAGAACTTGGTGGCCCGCGTTGAGTAATGCAGGGATTACCCTACTGCCTATGTATCCGGACGCTCCTACAACCAGCACTCTCAATGCGTTCTCCTCTACACTTGGAGGCGTGTCTACCAGATGGAAAACATCAGCCACGGTCTACGTCCCAACTGTAGGGGCGATCATGACCATGTCAATAGGATCCTTCCTGCTTCATAAGACATTCCAAGAGGAATCCACAGGAGATCGCTTCTACTGGTATTCGCTGGGGCTTGCTTTAGCGTGGTGTCTGGGTTGGGCTTTCCTAAGGGCATACACGAGCGATGAGCACGATACCCGACGATTGACTTCCTGGAGATACAGTATTTGGCTCAGCCTCCTTATTGGTGGAGCTTTCGCGTGTATCTGCTTGGCGGGAGCCTTTATTATTGCGGACCAAGAGATCTTTGCCGCTGGAATAGCTGGCGCCGCTTCCAAGGCAGATAGCCGACCCGTCTTGGTGCTGGGAATCGCCATGATTACGGGTGCTGCAGAAGAGTTGTTCTTCCGCATAGGTCTAATGCGGCTGTGGAACAGCAACTACGCTGTTCTGGCATCGGCCGTCCTGTATTCGTTGGTTACTCTTGCGACGGGGAACCTGGCACTGGTGTTAGCCGCATTCTTGCTTGGCATTGTATCGGGATTCTCCTACCGAAGAACCCGTGCTTGGTTTACTCCGATCATTATTCACGGATTATGGTCTATAGCCCTGATCGGTATATTTCCGCTGTTATAGACCTCGCCATCATCTGGTTTTCCCTGCCATGACACCAGGGTGTGAGAAGTTAAATTCCTATTGCTTCGATGATGCGCAACGATTGGCTAGGAGCGAAGGGCGATGATCATTCGGAGTTTCGGGGGTCCATTACGCAGTGCGTGGTCTGGTCTGTCTCGGCGCGGTGAGTCGAGGAACAGTGTCTCCGCTGGATTGGATGCTGAGATTAATGAGCCGATGAAACGAGAACCAGGGATGAAACCGCCACTGGATGTGGTGTGGCCTGTTGAACCATCAGGGCATCGCGGTGGTCGTTCTGTGCGGGCCGGTGCGGTCCCCGGCATCGACTTGGGCTTGGACGACCCACCGGTGCAGGGTTTCTGCGCCGATGCTCAGCTTGGGTGCAAGGTCTTGGCAGGCACCGTAGACGGACTTGTAGCGGTTCAGCCGGTCCAAGACGTAGGTGACGGCGTGGCCCTTGACTTCAGGAGTGTACTAGTTGGGCATGTGTTCCATTCTCTCAAATAGGAATGGCATGAAACCCGGGACGATTCAGTAACCAAGGATTACACCGTCTAGGCCGAGAACTGAAGTCCGGCCAGGGAAGATGCTCCCGCTGCATGGACTGCATAGAGACTCTTCGAGAACTAGCGTCGTTCAGTGGGTAAGGAATAGATCGCGCGCGATGGGGGTGTGACTCTCTACTGGCTACGGAAACACTAACAAACGGGCGCAATACTAGCGACAACTGCATCCACAAAGTGTGAAGAGTCTAAAGAACTCGAAGTTGCGAAACGACCACTCGCGCTTCCCCATTGGGGGCTAAGGAGATTCACCATCGAGATCTGTCGTGTCAGAAGATCACGGTGCGGTCATCAGCGAAATTAGTTACTCCACGCCGCTCTGATACGTCCGTGCAGCAAGTTTTTTACGCAAGACCACGTTTTCATCTTCTAACTCTAGGATGATCCCAACACCGGCCAGATTTACGCCTCGGTCAATCAAATCCGAAATTCTCTGCAACCGGTTCAGGTCTTTGGCGTGATATCTACGCGTACCCCCGCTGGTCCGGGCGGGGGTAATCAAACCACGCAACTCATACAGGCGCACCGTTTGGACACTCACTCCCACACTGTGCGCGGCGGTAGCGATGGAATGCGTCTTGGTGGCGGCTTCTGATTGCGCAGAATTTTTTATCATTTTCTACCTTGCGTCCCTTGCATGATCTCAGATTCCCATGCTATAAAATCTACATCGTTAGACATAGATCTAACGGAAAGTGAAATGCACCATCACACACAACGTCACACCAGAAAGGAATGAGTTCAGATGATGCAGACCGAGGTACTTCGCGATTTCGACCGCTTGGTACAACGAGCTTTCAACACCCAGCTCAGCTCCGAACCTGTGCACCCCATGCCAATGGAGGCTTGGAAGGACGACACCGGATTCCACGCTGAGTTCGACCTGCCAGGAATCGATGCCGAGCAGATCGACATGGCCGTGGAAAAAAACATCCTGACCATCCGCGCCGAACGCACTAAGCCAGAAGGCCGCCAACACATCACAGGCTCCGAAAGGCTATGGGGCCACTTCACCCGAGAACTGATCCTCGGGGACCATTTGGACACCGAGAGCATCCAAGCCTCCTATGTCGATGGCGTGCTCAAGCTGGACATCGCTGTGGCTGAGAGCGCCAAGCCCCGCCGCATTCAGGTTGCGGTCAACCGTAGCAGTCAAGACCCCAAGGAATTAACCAGCTAGTCAAGGATGCCCCTGAGGGGCATGCGCGGAGATGATGCGTCATGTCTTCCTTCATGGATCCGGTGTTCCAACCGCTGGTCATTGACGACGAGTTGCTTCTGGCCATCTACGAGCTCGAGCTATCCACAGCACCACGTCAAAACCAGCCGCCACGAGCGCGTCCACGAACGGCGCTCGACGGTGTTCCGCGGCCCAGTTGGCGGTGCCCGGAAGCAGAGAACGATAGCCGAACAAGTCAAAGTTCAGTACGCCGCATCGGACCTGCAAAGGTTCACTCCCGCTCACCTCCGATAGACCGGGAGCCTGATGGAAAACCTTGAGCAGAGCGGCTAGCAGGGGGTGCGCCCGAACCGAAGACCGGGCGCACCCCCTCAAAAGGCCTACAGACAAAAGTCTCAGCGAGAGTTGAATATGCCCGACATCCCAGGTACCCACCCCCGCATCGATCCCACTTCCAAAAGAATCGACTCAAGACGCTGGCCATGAGACGCCGAGAGCTGCGCGTGATAAGACACGATCGGTGAAGGGCATCAGATTCTTCTGGTCACAGATGCTCGAGAAGATGGTGAATTTCCCATCGTACTAATAGCCGCCACTTCCCTCGCTTGAAATCTAGGTTCCGCCCCATCACAGGTCAGAACCTCAAAGACGGTTCTTGCGCATGCACAGTTGGCCAGAGCTCCCAGTCACTGGCAAAGCATGGAAAAGCGATGCCCTTACGGGTTCATTAGCTGTAGCAGTAATTCCGTCCCTGATAGCAAGAAAGGAAATTCTATCTTCGCCACCATTGCTAGGTGGCCCATAACGTTGCCTCGGACATAGATTCTTGGCCGCAATCCAACCGTCTTCACCACCTTCTCCTGCGATCAATGTGTCACCAACACCCTCTACACTCGAGAGTTAGAATATATATTCTAAAGATTGGTGTTGTAATGAAAGTTGATCGTATACAGGTTTGCGAGCTGGCGACCCCGCCACAACGGGTGATCGCTATGGCTCTGGATAGGATGCCCGCTGGCTACCCTTCCCCTGCCCAGGACTACTCCGATACGAAGATTGATCTCTCCGAGATGCTGATCCGGGATCAGGTCTCGACGTTTATTGTGCGGGTGTCGGGTGAGTCGATGCAGGACGCGGGGATTAGCGATGGGGATGAACTGATCGTTGACCGCAGTGTGCAGCCACGAGACGGACACGTGGTGATTGCTGTGATCGACGGGGAGATGACCGTCAAACGTCTCTCTGCTGGCCCTACCGGGGTCGTGTTGAAAGCAGAGAACCCGGACTATCCCGATCTGCGAATGGCGGAACTGAGCGATTTTAGGATTTGGGGTGTGGCAGTGTGCCGTTTTCCTTAGCCAAACAGGATATTCCCATATCCTTCAGCATTGGCGTCTGCGCATATCCTCAATATGGGTGCGAAGCCGAGTCATTGATGCGTCGTTCCGAGGATGCAATGATCGCGGCAAAAAACGCGGCCGCCGGCACATCGCTCTCTACAGGGAGCTCGTCCAAGACGATGAGACCCGGATGAATAAAATTGAATTCGCTTTACGCCATGCCCTGGCGAACAATGACTTCACCCTTAAGTATCAGCCTCAGGTCTATGCGCACAACGGGGAAGTTCATGGAATCGAAGCTCTTTTACGGTGGAAGCACCCAGAATATGGTCCAATTTCACCGGTCGAGTTTATTCCTATTGCCGAACGCACGGGACTCATTCACGACTTGGGCCTGTGGGTCATTGAGGAGGCCTGCCGACAACTTCGCCAGTGGGAACTCAACGGACTTGTGAATCTTCGTATCGGGGTGAACGTGTCTATTGATCAGCTCTACGATACTCAGTTCATAGAGCGCCTTGAGCATATCGTTCGGTCAAGTGGCATTGTTCCCCAACCTCTGGTCATTGAAGTTACCGAGTCGATTGCTGCAGTCGCAGATACCGTACTTCAACGGCTGCACGAACTTAAAAACCTAGGCGTGGGAATCGCTATTGATGATTTCGGCACCGGATACAGCTCACTAAGTTATTTGAGAGATTTTCCAGCTGACTACTTAAAAATTGACCGATCCTTCATCTCTCGGATAGAAAAGCATGAAAGCGACAGGAAACTTGTTGCGACCGTTATTGAACTCGCACGCCACTTCACTCTGGCCACTGTCGCTGAAGGTGTTGAAACATCCAGACAGATGCAAATCCTTCAAGATTGCGGTGTGGAATATTTGCAAGGGTATCTCATCGGTAGGCCAATGAACTAAGTTGATTTTGAACAATCGATAGTTTTCAGGCAATGAAAACAACGTTAAGCAGCTTGAAAAACGACTCGAGACGTTATTTGCAAAGCGAGGTCCGGGCCGTCAAAAATTATTTCTGACCGGTGATGTCTTTTGTCGCGTCCTTCGCGTATTCGCCGGCCTGCTTCGCGCGAGCTTCAGCCTGGTTGTTGACCCGGTCGGCCTGCAACGAGGCATCGCTCGTGGCTTTGCCGGTTTCTTCCTTGACCTTGCCGGCCATCTCCTGAGCCTTATTCAGAATCTTGTGCCCCAAACCCATGATGCATTCCTTTTCGGCGAATTACTGGATAGGAAAACTGCAGCGACCGCTAGCACATCTCATTTCAGACTTTCCGTTGCCTGATAGTCGCCAGACTCAGGGGGATGCACCCAACCCCGCCATTACGAATGTTCAAGAGTGATTCCATCCCTTTCGCTCAGGCATCCCGCGATTCCAAGACCACCGGGTCCAGTACCTCCGCGAACACTGTCTAGCCGGTCAACTAAATAAAGTCCGATTGACGACGGCGATTCGGTCTCGGAGCAGCAGGTGGGGCGCACCCGGGGAGCTGAAGGATCCACGAGCAGCGCCGCTGCTCGTGGATACCGAGGAAGTCCCATCCTTGCGCACATATCTGGCATGAACGTTGTCATCCGTGCCATCGACAGTCCCAGCCAGTAGACCGATAATAGGAAGTTTGTGGCATGACTGGCGTGGAGATACTTAACCATAAGTAGGTGATCTGAAACGACATACATCCAGCTTCATAGTCGTAACGTCTCACAAAGGTCAAGGGCGCGGAAAACGCAGTTTAGGCAAATTCCGCGCCCTTATCGCTCACACTTTCTCGACTACAGGTCAACGGTCGCTGAATCCCCTGGACGGGCTGGTTCTCCGGTGACTTTGCCCTTAACCCAGCTGGTGGCTAAGCTCAGTACCCCACCTGGATTCTCCCAGTATTGCGCGGAGTCGGATTCCAGCTGGATGAGCACGAGCTCCGGGGATTCGGGTTCGTGGCTGGAGAACGCTGCCACCGCCGAATTCCATAGTTCCTTCTTCTTAGCGACATCCGTGACCAGCTTGGCCTTGCCGCTGAGCGACACCCAGCATTTGTCATTCGAGAATGCGGCGTTGGCTTCCTGATCTTTGGAGACCTGCTTGGCCACATCAGAGGAAGCCGTGGTGAAGAACCACACGTCCGCGTCGCTGCCCACCTCGGTGACGCTCAACGGACGGCTTTCCAGCCCGTCTGGCACATGCGTCGTAAGCATCGCAACTTTGATGTCCTTAATGATCTCGACGAGCTTTTCCACTTCGTCGGAGTGTGTTGCTTTATCGTGCGCCACGGCATTCTCCCTAGAGCTAGTCCCCTCAAATACCCTCTCCACGCTACCGGTCCCTCGGCACAGCGCAACGGGCGTCCAGCGATCACGCAGGTTCTCGTAACGGCCCGAAACCTCTATCGGTTACTGAAGTGGCATCCCCGGCCTGGAAAATATTCAATCAGCTGGAACAGGACACTATGAGCAGCACCTTGAATTACAACGTCATCAAAGAACAAAGGCCACAGGCTTTTCCTGAGAAACGTCCGAATGAGGCCTGAGGCATTTGAAGACCTCACCCAATAAAACTCTGTCAGAGATCAAACCTCATAGAGAGAACTGTTAACAGGAAACCCCAGTGCGTGAGCCACTGGGTCTATGCTCCAGCTAGTCCGCGCAACGGGGATGAAATAATTTAATTTGCTCTAGGTCATACCTTTACCGGGAAGACATGGCGTTCTGCGACTTCAAAGGCTTCCGAGCAGAGGGCTGGCCTGATTCATCATCGATTTCGACGCTGCTGATCATGGCTTCCAAAAACTTGGCAACTGCAACCCGCTCGTCCACGGAGAGCGTGTCCACGGAATCCATCATCCGCTCATGCATCCGATGCAGCGTTCCACGAACTTCCGTATCACTATATTCGGTAGGCACAATTCCCACCGACCGCCGATCTGCAGGATGCACAATACGCTCAGCATACCCATCCCGGCATAAACGGTCGATCAACACCGAAACCGAAGCGTTGGAGATCCCCAGTTCCTCCGCAAAATCTCGCTGACGGGGAATCATTCCTTTACGGTGCGCAGCGAGCAGGAAGCGCAGCGCGGACATATCGGTTTCGTTCATCCCCATTGAACCCCGGGTGTGAGCTCGCATCTTCCGCTCCGCTTCACGATACCTGCGCATCAGATTCAATAAATCAACGGCCTCGGGCACCGAACTACCCTCGTTATACCAATACCCGCTGGCTTGATAACTACCCATGGGAACTCCTTTCGCCGGATAAGAGCGCCACGCCCCCAACCTCCAGGGCTTCCAATGCCCTTGAATCGAGGTCCAGCTTGCCTAATCAAAAAAACATAATGTAGCCTAGCTAATAGTTAGCCAGACTAAATATATTCTACTACGAAACAGCTATTCATAACGGAGTAAAAGATGAAAAAGTCCTTAGCAGTTCCCGTAGAAACCATCGCTCCCCCGGCTACTGCGTGGAACACGAGAATGCATGAGACCGCTGCCTTCGGCTCGCAGCAGTGCCAAAGCCAGGACAGCGTGCATTCGGCAATTTGCACCATCAGTGGTTCCCCAGAGCAGCTAGTCATTAATTTGGCGTGCACAGCCACGGCCGAAGAAAACGTCTCCGAGCTGATGCAATACGTCAACGACAGCCTCCTGCCGCAAATGGAGAAGGCGCTCGGAGTGCAGTTTGAGGTGCGAAATTTGCAGTTCGCCGTCGCCGGCAAAGAAAGCTTACTCGCTGCCCCAGAGCATGTAGTCGAAGCCGAACTCCCCAGTCATTGGTTGGATCACCCCTTCGCCACGCCATCACTTACCCCTACCACTGGCATAAATCTCGAAACCAGCCATCCGGGAACTGATACAGAGGCATCTCCGGCAGATTTGAGCATGGCCTAGATCCTGCAAAACCACCGTCCACGACGTGCAGCGAAACCATAACGCAGGATCCACTTCCTAGCGCATACTCGCTACGCACTCCTGATTCCTCATCACTATTTTCATGAGCAGTGCCAGAAAGGGAAGTATCTAAAATGCCAGGTCGAATCGCTAGAACCCGCACCGCAGTCAGAGTCGCTGATTTTCTCGCCACCCGTGAAGGCAAAGCTCACCTGTCCAACTATGGTTGGGCCCCTGGAATGCCGATCGTGATGACCCAACCATCCGAACCCCTCAACGATGCCATGGGTATGGTGTCAATCCACGGGCGCGCCGCGTTGATCGCCATGCTCGATCCACAAACCGAAGAGTTACTCATGCTGCACATCACTGCCCCGCAGGCTGCCCTGAAAGTCGCTAAGGTCTGTGCAGATCGAATGACTATGGGAGAGTTCTTCCAGCGTCTGGCCCTCGAGACTATTGCTGAGTTCCGCGTGAAATTCTGGAAGTACACCGCCATCGCGCACAAAATCCCGACATGCACCGCGATGCAGTCCCAGAACGCTACGGCACCCGCCCGCTACTCGTTGCCAACACGTCGCCACTCCGTCACACCTCTCACCACAAGCGCGAACTGATCAGCCACTTATTCTCTTGGTTCTGGCTCTCCTCCCTGACTAGCTAATAATCCTAGCGAACAGCTGGCGAGCCAGAATCGGGCCCTATCTTGGGACTCAACCGACCCAGGTCCTCTATCCAGGTTTGCGGATACCAGGACCCTGCATAACTAAGAGTTCAACAAAACCAAGAGATCAGCATCCCTAAATCGATGCCACCCACTCTTTCGTTCGCAATGGAATTTTCTGCCGGCTGACTCCCTCTGCGTGATGGTTGGCCCCGGGGTATCGGTCCCCGGCTGACCAAACGGCTGCGCGATGCGAACGAGGTGAGGATAGTTAGTAAAAATCAGATATTGCGTCTCAAAAACTTGACCGGCTCAAACAGATGTGCCCTTCGCCTACAGCGCGAAGGGCACAACTAAAACTTGTTTGAACTTTTGAATTTATTCAGTGGTTCGATGTTGAACTTTACTGCGTTGGAGCCGGCCTCCGATCATGTCAATGACAAGGAAAGCCGCGAGGCTGATTCCCATCAAAGGCAAGAAGGACCCTACCGTTCCGGCTGTAAGCAGTAGCAACAGCAGGCCCCACCACGGGGCACGCAACAATCCGCCGCGAGCCGATGTCTTGCCCATGCGTTGCGCAGGATTTTTCGTAGGTCGACGTTTCCACCACATCACGTATCCCAGCACCACCATGGTGGCGATGGTGGTAGCGACGAGGAACAACAAGATCTGGTTCGGCAAACCGAACATAGACCCCATGTGGATATCGATTCCCCAGCGCGTTAGCTTCGCCGCAAGGTTGAAATCTACCCGATCAACGACTTCCAAGGTTTGACCATTACGTCGGGCCGTACGACCTCTCCTTGGCGCTCGGCGCACGTGTGCCGTTCGAGGACGCAATCCTGCCGCTCCTCGACGAGGAGCTGGACCGTGTGATCGCCGCTGCGAAGGAACGCGGGAAGATCCCCGGCGTACACTGCGCCGACGGCATGCAGGCCGCTCGGCGCGCCGAGCAGGGGTTCACCTTTATTACCGCCGCGACTGATGTCTCGTCGTTGCGGGCGGACATGGCTCTGCAGCTGGGAAACGCACGCAGCGTGGGTATCGATCTGGGCAGAGCGTACTGATCCTCCAAACTCAGCCGATCACGCCGTGAGCCTCGTAGGCGACACCGTGGAAGGTTCACTGTCGACGAAGTCAGCAACAATCACCGGGTCAACACCCTCAGAAAACAGTAAGCGTGCCTCTGCACTCTTCACCACGAGTTTGTGGGGAGCAGTGTTCTTGTCATCTTTGAGCAGTCGGCGTTCGGCGTCGGTGACTTCGGGGTTGCGCATGCCCACAAATTAACTCCCGGTGTGGTTCACCCAGGCATTAACGCGCCGGTCGGGTTTAGGTTAGTGAATCCGTTTTTGGACTGTGCCCGCCATAACTCACATGAATCTCGTCGATTCCGTCAGGAAGCCAGTGGCCGCTTTCCCACCGTAGGTTCTTCGCCAGTGGTAATTGATGCGATGCGCTTTCAACAATGTGCATGAGGTATCCGCCAGTGTTCGGAAAGGCTATCAGGTCACCCCTTGCTATCCCGTGTGGGAATTCAAAACGACGGCGCAAAATTAGTTCTTCTTCAATGCAGTAAGCACCCACCAAAAATCCGCTATACGGCGAAGACACTTCCAGCGTCGGATTCGGGGTCTTTATCAAAATTGGATCAACGAGAAAATCCGCGGAGGTTGAACGGCATTGGGTTCGGTTCATGTGCAGCCCCACCAGCCCGACGTTGTCACTGCGTTTTTTCTTGAAAGCAACCTCGGCAAGTGTCAATCCGCAACCATCGAGTAGCGAGCGTCCAGGTTCACAACGAAGTTGGATTCCTCGCTCTTTGAGCATCTGAGCCACCGTCTGTTTTCCATCATGAATCCGGGTGGAAAGAATCCGATTTAGCCAAGGGCCGCGGATCAATTTCTGGTAATAGGGATACACGGCGTTGCTAGGCCTGTTGCCGTTTGCCCCCAATCGATCAGATTTCCAAGTCAATGTTTCATCTCCTTGGGGGAGCTCATCGAGCAACTGCCAGAATCCCGACCATTGTTTTTCGTCATCAAGGTACGACATAGGGATACCTCCGCCCATGTCGACGAACTGCACATTGTGCCCTTGTCTGCGTAACTCATCAGCAAGCTGAATAGATTCGTAAATCACCTTCGCTCGTTGCTCGCTGCTATAGCCATTGAGGTGAAAGTGCACGCCCACTACTTCGATGGATGATAAATCTTCACGGTTGGCGAAGAGATTAAGCCAATCAACAGCGCGGAGGCCGAACCTGGTGGCCGGAATTTCTGAGTCGGTGGAGGACAACCGCAAGGCGACTCGAATGGGTGTCTGCGACTCAACGGATCGTTCGTTTAATTCTCGAAACTCATCGACATTATCCAGGCTCAATACAACGTTGTTTGCCACCGCCAACTCTAGCAACGCTCGAGATTTAACCGCCGCGGTGACAATAATTGACTCGGCCCTTACGCCACGTTTCAGACACTGCTCCAGTTCATGGAAACTCGCTACATCCACACCACACCCTTCGGCGTATGCTTTGTCAATTGCCCCCAAAGTCTTGTTCGCTTTGCGAGCCAAATAGATTTGAAAGTCAATCTCATGTTCTGTTGCCACTTCACGTAGTTCACCAACGTTTCTTGTCATGGATTCGTAGTGATGCAGGTTCAGCGGTGAGCCGTACTTGCTGATGATTTTCTGGCACAACTGTGGGTTATTGACCAGATCCTGCATCCACGGCTCGAGACGAGCAGTCAGTGGCGAAGTTCCGTGCATTAGTGGTGTCATCAAAGGGTTGCCTTCTGGTTACTATTGGTCACGCGATCTGCAATTCTTTGAGCCCACCGTTGATATTCAGGGTGCAGACTGCGGTTGAGCGTATCATGGCCGAGTGTAGGGTCTTCAGTGGGACGCCCCAACGCAGACAGTGTCTCATTACGTTGCCCGTACACGTTTATGCAGGTTCCATCAGTGTCGGTAAGGATGCCTCGCTCGCCCGCTCTAACCACCACTTCACCTTCATCGAGCAAACCCTGGAAGAGTGCGCTGATTGGTTCGCCTTTAGGGCTGGCTGCGCTGAGCACGCCAGGTGAAATAGTCACGGCGTCTACCGTAATTCTCCCCCGCCAATTGTGGCTAAACGTCTCATGTTGACCCGCTAGTTCATGCGAAAGTAGTCCGGCTTCGTACAACGCCAGTAGCTTAAGCGCTGTTGGTTCCGGCGGGCCAAAAGTCATTCGCTCAAAATTGGCAGCAATTAAGTTGAACTCTTGTCGACTATCAAGATCCCACTCAATTCTAGATAGCGCTTCAACTAGCCTGGAGTACAACCCAGACCAAACGCCCCCCCAGACCCACTCTGGAGTCTTGGGCTTCACCCCGCGGTTACCTTCAAGGCTGTACCGCATTTGTTCTAAGGGGTTGGTAGCCGATGAGAGTTGCTTGGAGATACCAAGACGAGCTGTTTTTCGGAGTGTCTTTTCGGTGACTTCGACTCCGTTGATCCGTGCTATGGCCAGAGCGCAGTGCACAAGAATTCGTGACAGTTGTTCTATGTTGCGTCCTTCTTGATTTCCCCATGTCCGCAATTTACTGCGATATGTTTCTAGAGTCTCCTGCACCCTCGCATCTACGGCTAGCGGTTTAGGCATCATGCTAATTCCGCGACGCGATGTCATGATGATCCTGGAGGGTTCACGGCCACTTGGCACATAATGCAGAATTGGTCCAAAGGGGGTTGGCACCGTCTTCCAGAGTCCCCCGGTGCCTTCTGTCAAAGCTAGTACCACATCATAGGCGGTCAGCGCTGCGCCTCTAACAACTACAGTGCTGCCAGCTGGAATTTTCGTAGTTTCGAGCTCGGTACGCTGAACTGTCAACGCGTTAGCTAGTATTGTCGACGGCGACTTGGCTACTTTTTGTCCTGTGATGCCGTGGCCCGTGGCTAGAACTATCTCGTCATACATTTCAACTCCACGGCCGGTGACAACCTGCCATCCTGCCTCAAGGTGCTTAATTTCTTCGACAATGAATGCCCGGTGCTCAACTTTAATCGGGCTACCTTGAGCCAAACGTTCAAATTGCTCGTGCAAGTATTGGCCAACGAGAGCGCGCGGGGGAAAAGGGTCCTCGCTATCTAGCGGCAGCTTGTCGTTGCGCCATTGATCAAAAGAGTATGGACCGAGACTAAATGACGCGTCGATGATTTCCGCACGAACATTGATCCTCAGTTCTTGAGGCTGTGCTACATTCCAAACTCGCCCTGCCCCCGGCGGATAGGGATCGTAAACATCAATCTCTACCTTAGGAAATGGATTGTCGCGGAGTTTTTCGTGTAGTTCAAGCAGTGCAAATAGGCACTTCGGTCCGCCTCCAACCATGGCAATGCGAATCATTGAGCAGTCCAATAATGACTCGCTTCACCCAAGTTTTCTGTAACCCAGTCTTCGTCATAAACCGTGTGCAGGTAGGGAACCCCTGAGTCGTGGACGAGGAAAGCAATTCGAGCATCAGTGGGAATGTCGGGCAACATCTGAGTCATGGCCGCAACGATGGCCCCCGTCGAAGCACCAGCAAGAATCCCTTCTCGGTGGGCAAGGCGTCGGCATCCGAGAACCATATCCATCTCAGTAATGCGCACTACATGGTCAGGTTTTGCTGCCAGAGACAATTCCGGAACTACTCCGGCACCCAGCCCTGGCAGCCGTCTAGGTGCAGGCAAACCGTCAAATAGCACCGATCCTTCCGCGTCTACCGCTACCAGCTGGGTGGAGAGTTGATGCTCACGCACATAGTTTTGACACCCAAGTAGTGTCCCGGTGGTGCTCGTGGCAACGAACAGGAAGTCTAAGTTTCCGTCTAAGTCCCGCATGATTTCAGGCATAGTGGAGGAATAATGTGCTGCAGGATTCTGTGGTGAGCCATACTGGTTGGTGGTTACTGCTCCGGGAAACTGTGTCAATAGTTCTTGCACTCGTTGGCGGCGGGCAGCTAGTTTGTTCCCGTCTGCAGGGTCGAGCACTATGTCTACTTCTGCGCCATAGGCTCTCATGATCTGTAGCGCTGACTTATTGGCATTCTCGTCTACGACGGCAATGAATTTCATGCCCCGCACGACGCATTGGCGCGATAAGGCTATGCCGAGGTTTCCAGAAGTTGATTCAATCACCAAACCACCAGGCACCAGTTGTCCTGAATCAATGAACCCGTCGAGCAAACTGGCCGCTGTTCGTTCCTTCGTGCTCCCGGAAAGCTGTAAGGAATCAAGTTTTGCGTAAACATTGAGGTCTGGAGCATCAAACAAATTATCTAGTCTGACCAGAGGTGTAACAAACGGTTCCAAAGTACCGGTACGTTCCATTATTGATGACTCACATTCTGGCGCTGATAGATCTGGCTGTTGCGTTTTCATCTCTTTATCCGGCAGGCCTGTTTCTGCATTGCCAGTGTTTGCTAGTCTAGGCACTTGGGCTAATCTCTGGCTAGTACAAAAACAAATTCTCACTATCGGGTCTGACAGGGAACAAAGTTTGGCTCTCGCACTGGGAAATAGTCTCATCGCGTGCGAGTAACGGAATTTTCCAGTTAGATGGTATCCACACGAGCTTGGATACCTCTCGGCTATCCTGAACCGGCCGGTTTCATAGAGCTTGGGGCAATGCAACAGCACTTGCACTTCAATATTCTGCTCCGCGCACTGACTAAACCGACACTTCGGAATTCAGCGTGTGAATCGGATCTGAAACCACCGACGTCCAACAACGTCGATGCGATATAGCGCACCCAATTCTGAAGTCTCAACGCGATACCCGACATGTGCTTCAAAGCGAATATCAAGTGATTTCAGCGGTTAAGAGCAGCTGTGAGTATGATCAAAATGCGGGAGAACACTCGTCTTGCTCTGAGGCAGTGCACCGCCGAGCTTATCTGACCTCGGCGACTCCTTAGGAACTTTAAGACCGGACTCGCTGCTAAGTTTTTCCAACGCCCGCCGCCCAACCTCGGGTTTCGGTTGATTGTAAGCATTAGCCGTCCTCTGATACACACTCCGCACTAGTTACGCCGGCTCTTGTTCCGGGGACTTAGAATAATTTCTCAAGCTTGATTTTCGGGTTTGCGGCCAACCACAGTGCCGTAGTTTCCTTTCAGCTAGTCGTTATGCCGGTCACCGGGGTTCCGTGCGCGAGCAGGAATGAGCGTGGTCTGTGAAAGTCGATCCTTTGTATTTCCGTCGGATGGCGCTGGCTTCTCCGTCCCTACCGATAGATAAAATCCCCCACCCACGACTAAATGAAGGAACCCAACGTATCAGGGATGAACGGTACCAACACCTCACAGCAAACCCACCCCAGCGAGTAGGGCTTCCGCGATCACGCTTAAAGTTTGGTTCAGCCTTCGATCACCATGCCGGTTCAATCGGTGCCTGACAGTATTTCCCGAGGAGGCCTGCAATGGCGCGACTCTTGCCATAGCCGCGAAAGCCGCATCTGAACGGATACGTCTAGGATGCGAGTAGGCCACTAAAATCGCCCCGACAGTGGCGGGACCGAACCTCGGCTGGGCTTGGAGGCCAGGTGCGAGCGCTTCATCCATGGTGGCAAGCTCGTTCTTGTTCTCCTTGAGCTATCGGTCGGTGTCCCCCACCGCGGTAGCCCGTCGGGTCGCTTCCGTCCGGGCATAGTGTTCAGCCACATCGTCAGTTGGGTGTTCGCGCCAGGAACCGATCTCGACGAGCTGACGATCGGTCGAGGCTTTTCGAGCGTCGATACCAAGGTCGATTTTACGGATCAAAGCGTTCGAGGCATTGCGATTCATAGTGCGTTGGGAATCGATGCGCTGTCGGTCAGTAAGCAAGGTGCCGATCGCGGAAAGTGCGCCCTCAGCACGTGGCTGCAGCATAGATGTTACATCGTGATGCAGGATGCTCCTGGCCGCTGCGGTCGCGTCGATCGCATCGGTCTTCCCAACTCCGGCACGTTCTCTCTTTCGCGGGGTTTGGCCTCCATGACCGTGATGCCGTTCTCGATCAGTGCGTGGGTGGTCGTCGCTGCGTAGGAGCGAGTTCCTTCAACCGTGGCTAGTAGCGACCCGGTGGTGCGTTCGCTGATCCAGGTGCTGGCTCGGCGCATGCCAGCTATAGTGACGGGTATGTGCTCGCAGGCTTCGCGGCAGCCTGTTTTGGTAATAATAATTACGTAGGTAAGGGCTCGTGCATAGGCGTCGTTGCCGATGACGTAGCCATATTTTTCTGCGTGATGCTCATGTTGAAAATCCCCTATTCCGATTGATTACCGTGACGAATGGCAGCGGTCCGGTTGAGAAGTCTTGGCAGGCAATTCTCTATCGAGACACACAACCGATTCGGTTGCGGTCAGCCTTTTATCAAGCTATGTCAAGGGGCCGGATCGGCGCCAGTCCAACACAACGGACGGGTCTGACACAAGGCAAACAAATTCGCCGCCAGATCTAGAAGGCGTCACGTTGTGAAGGCATATCGTCAATCTTGCCTTCGGGTCTCAGGCCAGCCAAGAATCATTAGAGATACAGAACATCCGGGTCATCGGTCGAACAGGGGCAGGACGCAACGCAGTGGGTGGTTGGTTTCCCGCACAGGGTTGCCGTGGGAATTCACTCGTACGAATTCGTCTGCCGGGCCCTTAGATAATACTCCGAGAAAGGCACCGGAATATCACAAATCTAGCTGGCGCATAAAGTTCCAATCACGATAGCTGTGAGGTTTGTGGAAGAGGATTACTAAGCGCGGTGTACTGGGCTGTTTCTACGAAGGATTGTACTGCCCAGTGTTGATTGTCTTGTCTCCAAGCGATGCTGACTACCGATGGGGCGAGCCCCATGACGGGGACGAAGGATAGGCCGGGTCGGCTGTAGAAACGCTGTGTGGATGCTTGGGTGAAAGCGATACCTTTTTGGCTCAGGATCGCTTCGAAACACTCATCCACCGTGCTGACGTCGGAGCCGATGACTGGTGGTTGGCTGTGGCGCGCTTCGGTAGCCAGCCAAAAATTTCTCCAGAGATCTGGGGCGTTCCGTGCCACAAAGGGTTCTTCGAGAAGTTCATCTACGTGTACTGAGGATCGGGAGGACAGTTGGGAGTCGTCGGACACCGCCAGCACCCTAGGCTCAGTGAACAGGGTAGCCATACGGAGGTCCTTTAACAGAGGTAAAGGAGGACGAACGAATGCCACGTCAGAGCTGCCGTCTGCCAAACCTGCTGTCGGGTCGTTGAAAGGGCAGGAACGCATTTCTACCTCAACAGTTGGATTGTTGAAACGGTACGCCTCCAAAATGGCACGGGTGAGTTCAGCTGCAGCGTTGGATTGGAACCCTACGACCAACTTTCGATTGGGCTCTCGGGCAGCCTGTTTGGTAAGTGACACTGCGGCTTCAGCGGCCATCAATAAGTCCCGTGCATGATTCAAGAGGACTTCCCCGGCCGCGGTCAGGGTTACATTACGACTAGTGCGATTTAGCAAGGGCGTGTTCAGTGAACGCTCTAGATTTCGGATTTGCACACTGAGAGATGGCTGGGCGATGTGAAGCCGCGTGGCAGCGCGTCCGAAGTGCAGCTCTTCAGCGACAGTGACGAAGTAGCGCAAAACCCGCAGCTCAAGAAAAGGCTGCATGGCTAAATAATACGACTGAATTCCTGCCTTGAACAATAGTCTGCGCCTATTGGTCAATTAGAAAAAGATCTTGGACTTAGTGACTTGACTCACGTTTTACTTGGAGAGAAAGGCCAACCGGAACGCAAACGTTAGACAGGAAGGACTACAGCATGACTGCCACCACTACTACGCCCTCGGCCCAAGAATGGGCTGAGGCCTTTACTCAGGCAAATGACCACGACCCGGAGATCGGTGCGCACGGGAAGTACTTCACCTGTTCCTACCTTTTGGATATGGAGGATCACGTTTTCGTCGTTCGGATGAACGCCGGCAAAGTCGCCGAAATTGCCATCAACCCAGGGCCCTTGGATGTCGCATATCAGTTCGCCATCAAAGCTAGCTCAGCAACGTGGAAAGAATTCGGCATGAACACTCCAAAACCGATGTTCCACGGAATATGGGCCGCTACGTTCCAACGGGACATGCGTTTGGAAGGTGAAATTCTCATTCTTATGCAGAATCTACGCTGTGTGACCCGACAGATTGAATTGCTCCGCAGCACCGGCGTCCCCTGCCTTAATCACTGAACTTAACCCTGAATTAGGAGGAAAACATATGTCACTCATCTCACCAGTAACCGGGCACTACGTCACCGTCGACGTCGATGGACTCGAATACAAAGTGTTCTACCTTGAGAACGGCACCGGACAGCCGCTGATCTGTCAGCATACCGCGGGCGCCCACAACCACCAATGGCGCGGACTGCTCGAAGACGAGGAGATAACTGCTAATTACCGAGTCATCGCGTATGACTTGCCCCGGCATGGCAAGTCCGACCCTCCTGAGAACACAACGTGGTGGACCGAGGAATATAAGCTCACTGCCGATCACTACGCCAACTTTATTCTTGCCTTGTGCGACGCACTGGAATTGGAAAACCCGATCTTCATGGGCTCTTCCTTCGGCGGCAACATCGCTCTCCAGCTTGCCCATCGACGCCCTGATCGCTTCGACGCAGTAATCCCCGTTGAGGGAGCGGACTACTCTCCCGGATTTTATTTGGACTGGTGGCACCATCCCCATGCTAACGCCGCGCAGGTGTGTGCGAGTGGAACGTGGGACCTCATGGCGCCGCAGTCGCCCGACGCGGATCGCTGGAAGACATGGTTCTACTACAGCCAAGGCTCCGAAGCATTTAAGGGGGACCTGCACTTCTACTCCGTTGACCATGACCTGCGCGGGAAGCTCGGAGAAATAGACACTGACCAGTGTGCTGTCGTACTTATGACCGGGGAGTACGACTACCTCACCACTCCCGAAGATGGGGCGAGGACTGCCGGTGAGATCCGCAATGCGGAATTCATCGAGATGAAGGAAATTGGTCATTTTCCAATGAGCGAGAACTACCCCGTGTTTGGGTCTTATCTCAAGCAGGCCCTTGAAATCGTCAAACAAAAGAAAGCCGCGATCAAAGGCTGATCGCGACTAGGCAAACCAAAAATCGTCTCTGACTTGTCTGCACGCCCATCGTGTGTCATCGGTTATTTTGATTCGAGTCGCGGATTTCCTACATGTGAGATCCGCGGCTCGTTCAGTGCTAACCGCATTGTGCTCATGGAAACCAACCCTCCGCAATAGCGGCAAAGCCTGCACAGCTGCCAACGTTATCCATGCCTACCGAGACATCGCGAAGAATAACAGTACTGCCTCGCTATGTCCTTAGGTGAATTCGTTGTTGACCATATGCCAGACAAACATCCAATTCAGTCGACGAAGGCCACGACGAATACATCAGGGAATATCCCAGCACCAAATACTTCATATTGCCTGGATGCTCTCTTCTCAATCGTCGAAGTAGTCCTTCTGACTGCAAAGCAGTCCAAGCAATATGAAGCTGACGGCCAGCGATTACAACCAGAACGCGTATCCAGCGGCTTACACTGTTTCGTTTGCTGTGTTTCCTCTCTCGAAAATAATTCATTAGAAACTAGCCCGGCCACTCTTCGACGTGTGAACCCGGTACCTCGCCCCAAATACTTCAACCACTGATTCGTGGGCTGAACGTTTGTCAGGACACAAATCCTCCGGCTGAGTCCAATAGGGAAATAACCACCCTATCTGGACTTCTTTTCGCTGGCGTCCGTTGCCGAGGAAGTGCGTCTCGTGAGCCAGCTACTAGATTCATGCTTGCGCTTGTCTCCCCATCTGCCACGAGGTTGTCGAATAGAGTCGGTTATGGCTATCTTGCGTTATCGTCTGTTGTCCGATCCCGGAGCGTGATTGTTAACTTCTTTCAAGTTTTGCCCAAGATTTTCAACGAGATGCTCGGCGATTGCCAGTGAAGAAGTAGCTCCAGGAGAAGGTGCGTTTCGTAGGACAGTAACTCGGTCCAAGTGCTCGATGACAAAATCGTCAACCAGGTGCCCCTTCTCGTCCATTGCCTGCGCGCGTATTCCGCGTGTAATTGGCGTTGAAACTGCTCCGTCTAAATCTGGAGCGTAAGCCGCGGCACCTGCAAGAAATTTCTTACGGGAAATCACGGCGCCTACCTCGTGAATTGCTGCTTTGATGTTTCCGGAAGCAAATTTCCAGAAGGCCCGGCTAAATGCAACGTCAAGGGTGTCCTTAATGCTAATGCGCCAGCCATTGTAGTTCTCGCGGCCGAAGGAGAGGAACGCGTTGGGCCCGACCAGCATTTCGCCGTCCACCCGTTTAGTCAGATGCACACCGAGAAATGGATAATCAGGGTCGGGAACCGGATATACCAATCCGTTCAAGATGTTGCGATGTTCCGGGGCGAGCTTCGAATACTGGCCAAAGAATGGAACAATCTTGGGGTATGCAGATCCACCTGCCAATCGAGCCATTCGGTCAGACTGTAGACCTGCACATACGATCAGGTAATCGAACTGGTGGGTGGCGGTCTTACCATCACGATCGACGGTTACGGTGCAGCGGTCCTCAAAATTAGAGATTCCCGTAACCTCGGTGTTCAATAGGAGATTTGCCCCTCCCCCTGTCACTTCCTCGATCAGCGCTCGAGTCACAGCTGCATAGTCGATGATCGCGGTGTGGGGCGAGTGCAGGGCAAGCCGGCCAACCGCGTTTGGTTCAATTCTCCGAATCTCATCCGGCCCGATGAGCGCCACATCGGGAACGCCGTTAGCCTTGGCCCGCTCGTAGATGTCACGAACTCGATTTTCTTCTTCCTCAGTGAGTGCAACAACAAGCTTTCCGCACTCTTCGTAGGGAACGTTCTTGGAGATTGCGTAGTCTCGCAGCAGGTCAACACCACGTCGGCACAGGCGCGCCTTCAGACTTCCCGGCTGATAATATAAGCCTGCGTGCACAACACCGGAATTATGCCCGGTCTGGTGTGCAGCAACTTCGTTGGACTTCTCTATGATGGTGATTTGAGCACCAGGATGAACAAGCATCAGTTCTCGTGCCACTGCTGCTCCGATGATGCCTGCGCCCACGACGCCAAACGAATAGTTAGCCATGAGTATGCCTCTCCTTAGGAATTTTCTTTACTCTTACTTGAACTGGAACAATAGGTAAATGGAATCTGTTAACCGCAATGCCACCCTGACTGAACAAGCCGTCGACTCGATCCGGCTGGAGATCATCAAGGGTTCCCTCATCCCTGGGCAGCTATACACAGGTTCAGAGGTGGCTCGGAAGCTCGGCGTTTCGCGCACCCCCGTCCGTGAAGCTCTGATGGAACTCGCGCGTCGAGGCATGGTACGTATTGAAGACAAAAGAGGATTCCGAGTCCTCACAACCTCGCTCGATGCGCTGCTCCAGGTTTTTCAGGTCCGCATCATGCTTGAGGTCCCCTTGTCCCGACTGGCAACGCTGAATAAAAATGATTCCACTTCGGCTGAATTCGAATCAGCAGTTGCACAATTTTTGACAGCTGCGGAATCTGGCGACCCTAACGCGGTATTGCGTGCTGACAGGGATTTCCATCAAACGTTGCTGTCCGGTTCTGGGAACGAAAAAGCTTTAGTCATCCTTCAGGAACAACGCGATTTCGTGCTCAGCACGGGTGTAGGAACCGTTCCCACCTCCCGTTCAGCCATGGAATGCTTCAACGACCACGCCGATATCATCAGCGGATATCGAGAAGGTGATCCACAGGCGGTGGGTCGTGCGGTCTTCCGACACATCGCCAATACGGCACAAGTTCTGATCCAACAGGAAACTCTAAACTGTCCCGAATTTGCGACGGCCGATGTTGAACAATCTTTTGCTTGGTTGTCCGCGCCCAGCGAGGGCGTCCTTTAGAACCGAATTGCAGATCACATGCTTAGCGCGATGTACTTTTCAATCTGATATTCCTTAATCCCTGCGTGACCGCCTTCCTTGCCGAACCCTGATGCCTTGATCCCTCCGAAGGGTGCAGCAGGATCGGCCACGACAGCACGATTGACTGCGACCATCCCGCTGTCGAGTTTCTCAGCAGCTTTCAGAGCTTGTCCTACATCGCGTGTGTAAACGTAGGAAACCAATCCGAATGGTGTTTGGTTGGCAAGATCCAGCGCTGCTTCATCGCCTTCAACTTCATAGATGGAAGCGACAGGGCCAAAGATCTCGCTGGTGGCGATCGCCGAGTCCGTCGAAGCGTTGGTTACCACAGTGGGATTAACGAAGAATCCTGGACCTTCGAAGACGCCACCACCAAAGAGGATTTCTGCGCCTTCCTCCACAGCCCTGCCAAGCAACTGCTGGACGCTACGACGCTGTTTTTCATCTACCAGTGGACCAATATTAACCGCGGCATCAGTGCCAGATCCCACTCTGAGTTCTGCGACCTTGGCGACAAATCGTTCTTTGAAGGCAGCAGCCACAGACTTCTCAACAATGATGCGATTGGCAGCGACGCAGACCTGACCAGCATTACGGAATTTAGCGACCACTGCTCCCTCAGCGGCGGCATCCAAATCGGCATCGGACAGAACAACAAATGGTCCATTGCCGCCTAGTTCCATTGAAGTGGCCATGACATTGTCAGCGGCTTGTTTCAGTAGAGTCACACCCACGGCAGTGGAGCCGGTGAAGCTAACCTTCTTCAGCTCAGGTCGCGACATGAGAACCTTCGACTGCGCGGACGAGGAGCTAGTCGTTACAAGGTTAACCACACCCCGTGGCAACCCCACTTCGTGCAGAACCTGCACGAACATATGGGTTACTAGAGGAGTCAATGCTGCTGGCTTGATAATGATGGCGCATCCTGCTGCTAAAGCAGCTGCGGCCTTGCGTGCGCCCATGAAGAGCGGAAAATTCCACGGTGTTACCAAGTAGGACGGACCAACTGGCTGATGGGTGGTGATAATCTTGAACCCACCAGAAGGTGACTCAGTGTAGGTTCCCTGTTGCTGGGTGACGACCTCCGAAAACCACTGAAAGTAGTCTGCCGAGATCTGAACCTCACCGCGCGCTTCAGCCAAAGGTTTACCCATTTCAAGGGACATTACCCATGCAATTTCTTCTTTGCGTTCCTTGAGTAGTTCGTAAACGGAACGAAGGATGTTGGAACGGTGGCGTGCCGTGGTCTTACCCCATGCGCCCTGAGCCGCTGTCGCCGCGGAAAGCGCCTCGAGACTGTCTTCGTTGCCTGCATCTGCCACAGCCGCGATCGCGGTTTCATCAGCCGGGTTCTGTACAGAAAAGACCTTACCTCCCTGTGCTGCCCGCCACTCTCCATCGATATAAAGTCCTAGCGGGAGCTCAATTTCCCCTTCATTCCCAGATATTGTTTTCCAAATTTCGTTGCTCATTTGCCACCCTCGTATTTCTGAAACTAGGACATTTTCACATTAGCCTCGGCAATGCTTCTTGACATACATGTTACATGCAAGCAAGGATTAGTGTGACTTATGATACTTACCTGATGACAATGTCACAGGAATTCGAGACGGAGTAAAGCATGTCCACCGTTGCACATTCGCATCTACCGCCGGCGAGGCGAGTCGCCGCTGCATCAATGATCGGCACCACAATCGAGTGGTACGACTACTACATCTTTGGCACCGCCGCAGTACTTGTGCTGAACGACCAGTTCTTCCCTGCACTTTCTCCAGCAGCAGGGACCTTGGCTGCACTCGCAACATTCGCAGTGGCCTTTATCGCCCGCCCATTTGGCGGGATCATCTTTGGCCATTTCGGCGATAAGGTAAGCCGCAAGACCATTCTGGTGTGGTCATTGATGCTGATGGGTATGTCCACTTTCATTGTGGGTTTCTTACCAAACTATGACGCCATCGGCATTTGGGCTCCTATTTTGCTGGTGCTGCTGCGCTTCCTCCAAGGCTTGGCGGTAGGCGGCGAATGGGGCGGTGCAGTACTCATGGCCTTAGAACACGCGCCTGAAAAGAAGAAGGCTTTCTACGCTTCGTGGACGCAGTCAGGTGTCCCGGCCGCTCTGGTACTTTCCTCCACCATCTTCTTGCTGATGCAGCAAATGGATGAAGCATCCTTCCATGCGTGGGGCTGGCGTGTGCCGTTCTGGATCTCGGCACTACTAATCGTCGTCGGGTTGTTCATTCGTCTGCGCATCACTGAATCACCTGAATTTCTCAAGATGAAGTCCGAGAAGCGCGAAGTCCGTGTCCCATTGTTCGAGCTCATTCGCACCGCATGGTGGCCACTGATTCTAGGTACCTTGACCCTGGCATCACCAAACATCATCTTCTACATTTCTTCCGTTTACCTGCTCAGCTACGGCCCAACCCACGTGGGACTAAACCGTGATTCTGTATTCATGGCGTTGATCATCGCTGCATTCATTCAAGTCTTCACTATTCCAATGGTTGCAATGCTTGCAGATCGGCTAGGCAAGAAGAAGATTATGCTCGCTGGGGCCGCCATGGTCGCCCTGCTAATCTATCCAGTGTTCTGGCTTGTAAATACTGGCCAGCCAATGGCGGCACTCGGCGCTATGATCATCGCTCTGCCTATCACCCACGCCACTGCCTATGCAGTCGTTGCGAGCTTCATCCCCGAACTGTTCCAGCCTGAGGTTCGCTTTACCGGCAGTTCGTTGGCCTACCAGATCGGTGGCATCATCACCTCTGCGCCAGCACCATTTATCGCCGAGTACCTAATGCAGAGCACCGGCTCCTCAATGGCCGTAGCTACATACATCGCGGTGGCTGCCGCAGTCGGTTTCACTGCAATCGCCCTAAGCCGACCGGCAAAGAAGCGGACCGATCACCCCGAAGCACGTGCATCTTCTAGCGTGATGCCATGACCACTGGACCGAATTACTGCCACCCAAAAAATCAATAACATCCTTTTCTCTTTTGGGAAAAAGACCGGGCAAAACCACATCAGGAGTATTTCCATGCCTAAGTTAGCAGTTTTGACAGAATTCAATACCTCGATTGAGTTACACGAATTTCCCGTGCCAGAGGTAGAACCAGGAGGTGCTCTGGTCGACGTAGCCCTTGGCGGAATCTGTGGCACAGACGTTCATCTTCGTACCGGCCATCTTTCCGTCCCGCTTCCAATAGCCATGGGTCATGAAGGCGTAGGGCGAATCCGTGCCCTAGGCGAAGGCTTAGACACCGATGTCGAAGGCGAGCCTCTTGCCGTAGGAGACCGCGTGGTATGGGCAAACAACATCCCGTGCGGCACTTGCTACGAATGTCTTGTCCTAAAGGAGCCGACCTTGTGCCAGAACCGTAAGATTTACGGGATCAATCGGACGGCCACAGACGCACCACACCTACAGGGCGGATGGGCAGAGACAATCTCTCTCGAAGCCGGAACAACTATCATCAAGTTACCCGATACGGTCAGCTTCGAAGAGGCCATTACCCTTGGCTGTGCCGGCCCAACAGCGATCCACGGGGTGGTCGAGAATCTCAGTATCGAGCCTGGTTCGGTCGTTGCAGTTCAAGGCGCAGGTCCCGTTGGGCTGGCCTCTGCCATGTACGCGAAAGCCATGGGCGCGGCCCAAGTTATTCTGCTCGGCGGACCTTCCTCACGTATCGAGGTTGCATTGAAGATCGGTGCGGCGGACGTTGCAATCGATATGGATACCTACCCGAGCGCCGAGGAACGCTTAGCCGCATTTCAAGAAATCGCAGCTCGAGGCGCTGACGTCGTTATCGAATGCGCCGGCGTTCCGTCTGCTGTTGCTGAAGCCATCGATTTGGCCCGGCCGAACGCGCAGGTCTTGGTTCTCGGGCAGTACACGGATCACGGTCCCACTGCGATAAACCCACATAAGATCACCAAAAAACAACTAAAGATGTTCGGTTCCTGGGGTTTCTCTCCAGCCCACTACGTCAAATACATCAAGTCCCTACCCCATCTGGTTAAGAACCACGACCTCTCCTCGATTCTTTCCACCTACGATTTGGAGAACGTTAACGACGCACTAGATGACGTAGCAGCGGGCCGGGTCACCAAAGCCGCACTGCGCCCACAAACAAGCACCGACTAACAGGCTCAGTCACAACGTGTTGGATCTTCAGGGATGGAAGTAACTTCAACGGCCATCTTCCGAAGAGCCCAAACCCGGTTTATCTCTACCTTCTGATACCAGCCCAGTCAGTCCTGGTATCAGAAGGTAGTACCCGTCTACCGGAAACTAAAACCTGACTTTGAATTATGGGATATGGGCCATCTGATCAGCAAGACCGAGCAATAAACCTCTAACCGATGAACAGAGCTGGCTAAGCTAAGAGAGTTCCTGCAGCCTGGCGAAGGTTTCGTCACATATTTTGATCCTCCGGGAAGCACAATGGTCTTACCGGAATGTTCCGCTGGCAGTTAGAATTTCTTTAGAGCATCACGATAAGATTCAGGAACCCAACGCAACGTATAGCTCTCCGCGTCCGGCGCTTCTGACCCTTCATTCACACTCCGCGATCTGAAAAGCCACTAGAGCGACTTGTAGCACGATCTTTCCTGCATTCTGACCGTCGCGCAGCTTGGAAATTGCAAGACCTCTCGCCGAGTTCCACTCCCCCAAATAAAAGAGTCCATGGAAACTCAACGGCCCAGAATACTCGCAACTATGGGACCCAACCATAACGTCGAATAGTGTCCACACCATTAGTTGCCAGAAACGTATTGAAAGACTGAGGAGAAACTGGTCAGATACGCCTGCGTTTCTGCCAAACCCTGAGCCGGTGGGACGAAAACTTGCCCGATGTTCCTCTCATCTTCCAAAGTGGAGAACCCGACAGCCAAGATCGGATCTCCTGCGGCCAAGACGACCTACTCGTTGCGGGCATCAAAGCCCGAATGTCGAGGGACAGATGCTTACCAATCCTCCTGGATGAGTGACTAGTACAGGCTCATGGGTTCTCAAGCCCTTCCTTCTCCACAAAACCTTTTATATTTCACAACCGGCCCCGCGGATAGCAAGAGAATGCGCCATCACATTCTGAACAAGAAGGTCACTAGTTCCGTTGGTTATTCCCACCAAATCCGCAGGAGCTCATCGGAAGTATGGCGACTATCTAAAATTCAGACCGCTCAATCCCCGCTCCAGCTCAGGGGCCCCTATCAAAAAGCTAGCTCCTTGTTCCGAGCCTCGAACCGTCGGGTCAAAGTGTCGGAAAACCGAAAATTTTTCAGATCCCGTGCTAGTGCCAGAGTCCGAAGTCGTCGTCGCTTCCGTTCATTAGTCCGCGACATTGTCCCGTCAGAGGAACCGCCTACGGACATGGGTCCTTAAGTGACTTCGCGCTGGATCTCAAGCAACTTGTTGATGATTCCCGATCAACCTTATCGTGGGGTGTTTAGCGCCGAGCTATCTCTTCGAGTTCAATGCGAGCAGCATCTGCTGTGAGGCACGGCAGGAAGAGGTCCGCCCAACGAGCGCGAACGGGTTCTGGCTGGTCGAGTGGAGCGGCGGAGATGAGCGTGTACACGTCCTCAACTCTGAGATCTTCTCGTATCTGCCCGGCATCGATGCCCAGGCGAATCATTTCGGACAATGCTGCAGCCGCACGGGTCTCATCGATGTTTGCAGTGACTCCGATCGCTGGGGCGGCAGACTTAGCCCCTGAGTTCATCGCTGAGACTCGGATGGCTTCGCGTAGAAAATCGACAACCACCGTCAGCGGCGATGCCCCTGCTTGGGCGCGCTCCAGCGCAGCTTCGGCTTCTAGGGCGACATATTCGGCATATTCCGCAAGCACGGCTGCGACAAGGTCTACCTTCGTTGGAAAGTGCCGATAGAGCGTTCCCACGGCCACACCCGCTGATGTGGCGATGATTTCCATGCCTACTTCGGGGCCGTGTGTCGCGATCTCCGTTCGGGCGGCATCAAGAATCTTGGCGTGGTTGCGTATCGCGTCGGCGCGCATGGGTCGTTGTGGGGTCGTCACGAAAATTTCTCCTACCGAGGCTTGCGTTAAAGTGAATCATGATTCACGATTAAGATGAATTCAAATTCATCTTATGTCAGGAGCAAGAAAATGACCAGCAAGACAGCACTAGTCACTGGAGCATCATCCGGCATAGGTGAAGCCACCGCCCGGAAACTGCAAACCCTGGGATACACCGTCTACGGCGCGGCACGACGCATGGATCGCCTACAGAAACTCTCAGTTGACGGCATCCGGGCACTGGCCATGGATGTTACCGATGACGCATCCATGCAGAGAGGAATCGAACAGATCATCGCCGAGACCGGCCGCATAGACGTGCTGGTTAACAACGCCGGCTATGGATCCTACGGAGCCTTGGAGGACGTCGAGATTGATGAAGCGCGGCGACAGTTTGAAGTCAATGTGTTTGGCGCCATGAGGTTAGCCCAGTTAGTGCTACCACACATGCGAATCCAACGCGCCGGCACCATCGTAAACGTTTCCTCAATGGGAGGGAAGATCTACACCCCACTGGGTGGCTGGTATCACGGGGCAAAGTTCGCTCTCGAAGCACTGAGTGACTGCCTGCGTCTGGAGGTCAAGCCCTTTGGGATAGACGTCGTCGTGATCGAGCCTGGGGGCATCGCCACCGAATGGGGTGCAATCGCCGCATCCCTCCTCGAGGAGACTTCCGGCACCGGGGCCTACAAAGCGCAAGCCGACGCAGTCGCAAAGTCTCTCCGATCCGAGGCGAACGCAAACCGGAACTCGCCACCCTCAGTCATCGCTGATGCTATTGGTAAGGCCGTAACAGCCCATCGAGGACCAAAGACAAGGTACGCGGTCGGATTCGGAGCGAAGCCGTTGATCGCCGCCGGCACTCTACTCTCGGACCGCCAGTTCGACGCACTCATCTCGCGCGCCACCGGCCTTCCCCGAAAGTAGCGATTCTCTCTTATTGACGACAGCGATCCGAGTATGGAGCACTAGGGCTGTGTCGAAAGGGGTACTCCATTTAGATGTTGCTGACCTGTTCGCATGACCGTCGTTTAACGGTGTAAGTGCAGACAACTTAGGAAATTGATAAATTTATCAGAATTCGAGCGGTAGCTTGAACAGCGGTTTCCTGCATCCCCATAACTGTCGATCCTGCAGTTGGAAATTCCGGAAATCGTCAAAACATCTGCCCTTAGCCCTCCTGCCACCATGATCCGCAGGCAAAAGGAACGCTCAACGACACAGGCAGACCCACTCACCCATGTCGACTCGCAGATATTGGGGCTAGAACCGCGGACAGCTAACAAGCGGAAAGGATTCTTAAGCAAAGCACGCCGGTCTATCGAGAACGACATTTCTGATCGAAAATAGACGCGGTGGTCTTTTTGCGCCGAAGCATCCCGCAGTTATTGCGGGATGCTTCGGTCATTTATTACGGGTGAAAAACAGACGCCATCAGCGGATTACGGGCCTCAACGGAGCACAAAGGCTTCGTTTTACTTACGTCAAGGTCGAACCGTCGTCCTACCAGTGAGTATCGAGCACATGGAATTTCGCCAGAACTCCCTCACCACCATCAAATCCGGCGATACAGACCTACAACCGGCTGACCGCCCTTCACGTCAGGATCCGTTCCGAATTAGATGAATACGTCGGTGGGTTCGTTCGTATCTCAAGGGAAAATTCCATGGTCCGCTAGTTAGCTACATAACACGCCCAGTAAAAACGCTACAGTTAGTCCTCTACACGCTTTCACCGGGTAGCTTATATGCAAGCACATCGACGTTCTCGATGTTCGGGTCTACGCTGAACAGATCTGCTCCCTGGGCAGCAAGCGCCTGGCCAACGCCTCCAGACAAGTGAGCCTGGCGGGCCTCGTCGTCTGGGAACACGTCAAAGATTCCGAAGGTCGATGCATCGAACTTCAAGGCGAACCAGGCCCGCGTGCCTTCTTCTTGCTCGACAATGGAGCGCGCGCTACGGAGAAACTCCGCGACTTCCTCTTCTTTGCCTGGCTTGGCCCGCAGTACGACCGACAATGCAACGTCAATCATTGTCGCCTCCCTTGGCCTCGCTGAGCTGTTCTATGATCGCGGAGCAAAAAGCCGGAAGATCGTCGGGCCAGCGACTGGTGATGAGGTTCCCATCACGTGCGACCTCTTCATCCACGACATTCGCACCGGCATTGCGCAAGTCGGTGCGGATGCTCGGGTAGGAGGTCAGCGTTCGACCCTTCGCGACACCGGCTTCTATCAGCGTCCATGGGCCGTGGCAGATCGATGCGACCAGCTTGCCAGTGGCCACGAAATCGCGCACAAAACCTACCGCATCGGCATCCAACCGAAGCTGGTCCGGGTTGACCGTGCCACCAGGAAGCAACAGTGCATCATAGTCATCGACCGAAACTGATTTCACTAGGGCGTCTACCGAGAATGTCCCCGCTTCATCCAGATCATTCTTCAGGGCTTTGATCTCGCCCTCGTGCAGCGACAGCAACTCAGTCGTGGCGCCGGCATCAAGTAGCGCCTGTCTCGGCTGTTCCAGCTCGACGCGCTCCACGCCGTCTGCAGCAAGGATCGCGACCCGCTTGCCTTTCAATTCGTCTGCCATTTTGTGCTCCGTTCTGTCAGAGGTGGTGACCTGCCCGTGTAGGCGGGTCATCAGCTGTCCATAAAGGACAACATGATCTAGGTGCAGCACTACCTTGGTCCAGTCGTCAGTGTACTCAGCGAAGTTCCAATAGGCATCAGTCCGCCTGCCCAAGGACAGGGCCCAGGTGACTACCAGATGCGACATTGTCTTGTCGCCTACGATGAGATCCCTGTGTCGACTGTTCTACTTTTTTATCAGGGCCAAACTTGCGATAACGGCTGGCCCTTCAAGCAGTGTATACCTTCAAAGAACCACTGCATATCGCAATTCCGGGTGCTTTGTCTTTCCTTTATCATTTGATCCGCCGCAGGGTTTTGAGGCATAAAACTCCTAGCATCTGATGCCACCAGTGAACTGCATCAACTGCACCAGACGATTCAAGAAATTTCGTCCGAGCAGCCACCGGCACTCACCCACGGGAGGCAGCCTCGTGCAATGCCGCTTCAAGGTACGGTGCCGACGCGCCGACTCCTCGCGAAGCGACTTCCTCAGGGGTTCCTGAGGATACCACTGTGCCCCCGTCCTCACCCGCGCCCGGGCCGAGGTCAATGACGTAGTCGGCCGCAGCGACAACGCGCATGTCGAGCTCGACCGCGACAACAGTATTTCCTGCTTCAACGAGTGTCTGTAGGTGAGCCACAAGCCGGTCGGAATCTGCACAGTGCAGCCCTGAGGTAGGTTCGTCAAGTACATAAAGCGTGTCCCCACGCTGGGATCGTTGCAGCTCAGAAGCGAGCTTGACTCGTTGCGCCTCGCCTCCGGACAGCTCGGTAGCTGGCTGTCCGAGCCGCAGGTATCCGAGACCGACATCGATCAGTGCCTTCAGCGAGCGCATGATATCGAGCTCCTCGTGAAAGAAATCGTGAGCCTCCTCAACACTCATGGCCAGAATCTGCGCGATGTTGCAGCCGCGCCAGATGATCTCCAACGTACTGGATTGGTAACGGGTGCCATGGCAGTCGGGGCATTCGGTGTAGACCGAGGGCAAGAATAGCAGTTCAACCATCACCGATCCTTCTCCCTTGCAGGTAGGACAACGGCCGCCAGCGACATTGAAGGAGAATCGACCCGGTTTGTACCCGCGTGCACGAGCCTCGGGCGTTTCGGAGAACCTCCGCCTCACATGATCAAACAGCCCAGTATAGGTGGCGACGTTCGAACGCGGGGTGCGTCCAATAGGCCTCTGGTCAATGCTTACCACTCGGCGCACCCCAGAGAAGTCTCCACGGACCGATCCCTTGACCTCCTCGGGTTCATCCGACAGCAAAAGCTCGTCATCTTCGGGAGTGCCAGTATCCTCCGCCTGCGCAGTCCGACCCAGTCGTTCGCCGATCAGCGCCGGCAGTGCCTGGCTGACCAGGCTCGACTTGCCTGATCCTGAAACTCCGGTGACAGCGGTGAACACCCCGAGAGGAACGGATAACGAGACATTGTGCAGATTGTTGCGGGTGACTTGCTCGAGGCGCAGCCATCCCTGTGGCTGGCGGGGCGTCCGCTGAAGCAGTCCACAGCCCTCGAACAAATAACCGCGGGTGACGGATTCCTCCACCTCCGCGAGCCCTTCGGTAGGCCCACTGTAGACGACACGACCGCCGCGCTCGCCCGCACCGGGTCCGATGTCAACCAACCAATCAGCATGGCGCATCACGTCCACCGAATGTTCGACGACGAATAGACTGTTGCCTCGTCGCTTGAGCCCGTCCAGAATGCCGAGCAGCGCGCTGACATCCTGCGGATGCAATCCAGCGGAAGGTTCATCAAGAACGTATACCACCCCGAAGAGTTCAGAGGTCAGTTGGGTCGCCAGACGCAGTCGTTGCAATTCACCGCCGGAGAGTGTGGGAGTGGTCCGTCCCAGCGAAAGATACCCCAACCCTAGGTCAATGATGGGCTGTAGCCTATTGACCAGTTCTGCGCCCAGCCGGGCTGTGGCGGCCAGCCTTCCCGCTGAGTGGTTCGCTTCTCTGGCATCGACGCGCTGCTGCGCTGCATCTGCTCGGGCTGCGTCGTCTGTTCTGTGACTTGCTTTCTCGATCCCGTCGAGATCGGCGGTGGCCCGCTCAACTGCTTTTTCGATCAGCACCGAGAGTTGAGCCAGCGGCAAACTGGAGAGATCTGAGACATCCAGGCCTTCAAACGTAACCGACAGGGCCTCCGGCTTCAGCCGTTTGCCATGGCACGCGGGGCAGGGAGCGACTGTAAGGAACTGTGCCACACGCCGCTTCATTGCCTCGCTCTTGGTATTCGCGAACGTGTCGAGTACGTACCGGCGAGCACCCACGAACGTTCCCGAGTAACTAGGTTCGACACCCCGCGCAATTGCAGCCCGGGCCTCGGCGAGAGTCAGCCGCGAATGGACCGGGACAAACGGAGTCTGATCTGTGTAAAGGATCCAGTCACGTTCTTCCTTCGGCAGATCCTTCCAGGGGACGTCCACGTCGTACCCTAGGGCGACAAGCACATCGCGCAACTGATGACCGTGCCAGGCCTTTGGCCACGAGGCGATAGCCCGCTCGCGAATCGTAAGCGAGGGGTCGGGCACCATCTTATCTTCAGGGACTTCGTACACCCGGCCAATACCGTGACACTCCGGACAAGCTCCCTGCACGGTGTTGGCAGAGAAGTCTTCGGCGTAGAGCATCGGCTGATCATCAGGATAGTGTCCGGCCCGGGAATAGAGCATGCGCACTAGCGAAGACACTGTAGTGATGCTGCCGACCGAAGATCGGGCGCTACGACCTCCACGTTGCTGCTGAAGTGCAACAGCCGGCGGCATACCTGTAATCGAATCAACGTCCGGAACGCCAGCCTGGTCAATCAGGCGACGCGCATAGGGAGCGACCGACTCTAGGTAGCGGCGTTGGGACTCTGCGAACAGCGTTCCGAAAGCCAGAGAGGACTTCCCCGAGCCAGAGACCCCGGTGAAAACCACCAGCGCATCACGGGGCACCGTGAGATCGACATTTTGAAGGTTATGTTCACGAGCACCTAAAACACTCACGTTTGACTGAACGGGCAAGGACTGCACTGACGCGGGCACGGATGCTTTGACCATATTCGCGATACTAGCAACTACCAGCGACGCGTTTCACCAATCTCGCAGGCTCGGGGACGAATTTTCTGACGGTTCACGTGTCTGTGACACGCTTTGTGAACACGAGGAACGACCGATCCACGGGGCGTGGCGTTCTACCTTTAAGGCGGTCCTCATGTAATTCAAGAACAGACCAACCAAGGCCTCTTCGCAAAAGGTGTTTACCCAATGCTTATGTCTATGCATTGAGCCGATTCATTTATGACCCGACCAACATGGCTAAGGAACCGAAACCCATAGATTTCCGGGTTTCACACCGAGCGATCAGTCTCTGACGCGTCACACAACCTTGCACCGATAACAACCCAAAAGAGAACACCACCGCCAACCTGGGACCCAGCGCCCAAGCAACCTGTAAATCACCTAGCAACGTGCCACAGCAATCAAATAACCCTTGATCTGAATGTCTTGCAGGCCTAGGCTCGGCAATGGCTAGAGTCGCCGAACACGGACTCCTAAATGATTGGGGCATCGTCGCACTCAGGCCAACCACCAATAAAGGAGATCGTCATGGCAAGTAGCAATCGCGCCGTCGTATTCGACGACGTCAAGAGCATGCGCGTCGAATCCCTCGACTTCCCGAGACTCGAAATGCCGAACGGCAAGAGAGCACCTCACGGAGTCATCCTCAAAATCGTCGCCACTAATATCTGCGGATCCGACCTGCACATATACCGTGGCTCCTTCCCCGTCCCCCAGGGCATGGTGATGGGTCACGAGATGACCGGGGAAGTCATCGAAGTCGGCGCCGACGTCGAGTTCCTCTCCGAGGGCGACCTCGTCTCAGTCCCCTTCAACGTCGCCTGCGGTCGCTGCCGCAACTGTCGCGCCCGTCGAACCGACGTGTGCGAGACCGTAAACCCCGACACGGCCTGCGGCGCCTACGGGTTCAACCTGGGTAACTGGCAAGGTGGACAAGCCGAGTACATGTTCGTCCCATACGCAGACTTCCAGCTGCTCCGCTTCCCCGACAAGGACCAGGCTATGGAGAAGATCCGTGACCTCGCCCTGCTCTCGGACATCCTGCCCACCGCGTTCCACGGCCTCGTGGAGGCCGGCGCCAAGCCCGGCTCGACCGTCTACATCGCCGGCGCAGGACCCGTCGGCCGTTGCGGGGCAGCAGCAGCACGTCTATTAGGTGCCTCATGCATCATCGTCGGCGACTACCATCAGGACCGTCTTGACCTGATGAAGAACAACGGCTGCGAGACCATCAACCTCAACGAAGATGTGCCCCTGACCGACCAGATCGAGGCCATCCTCGGCGAACCCATGGTGGACTGCGCCGTCGATTATGTTGGTTCTGAAGCCCACGGTATCGGACGTGAGTCCAAGGACATGAACCCCGCGTCCGCCATCAACCAGGTCATCGACGCAACCCGTGCCGGCGGCGCCACCGGCATCATCGGCGTCTACGGTCCAGACCCTTTGGCCACGTCCAAAGCCGAACAGGAAGGCACATTCCCTCTCGACTTCGGCAAAGCGTGGATCAAGTCCCCTAGAATTTCCGGCGGCCAAGCCCCGATCATGCACTACAACCGCGACCTGATGATGTCGATCCTGTGGGATCGGATGCCTTATCTGAGCAGCATGCTCAACACCAAGGTCATCAGCCTCGACGAAGCTCCGGAGGCCTATGCCACCTTTGATAGCGGCGTCTCGGAGAAGTTCGTCATCGATCCCCACGGTATGATCCCATCCTGATCCGGGGCCGACCCCGCCTCTGCTAGCCTGATGCATCGCTCGCCTCGGAATACCACACGGGTCGATTAGTTTGATTACTGGCGACAGGTCCGCCTAGAACCGTGCATCTTGTTCAGGATAGATCCCATCGGCGCCTGGTCCGGAAGGCTGAATTGACGAGGCTAGAACGCAGACTTTGATCTGTCCAGCAAATCAGTGAGCTCGCAAGATGACGGTGAACAAGATGGTCTCTAATTCCTGTTCCCGATTCGGGGCTTCTACGCACAGGTAGCGCTCGCTCCCACGGCGACGGCGCGTTCACTCGTGCCTCCGCCGTGGGTGGCGGCAGCTTTCGTTGGTCGAAGACTTCCGGCTTTGATGCTGTGCAGAGATCGGTCGTTGCTTGGCCCTCGCCTTTCGCCCCTGAACTCGGCGAGGAACTTTCATTCGCTCGGACGTCAGATCGCCAGCTTTTCACACAAGGTGATTATCGACGAGCGTCTAGAAACCCTCAATGATTAACCGATGTCTCGATAACGACCAAAACGCCCGTTCCTTCAGCAGCAGCCTCACCGTTGCTTGTAGCTAATGAGTCACAGGTTCGGAAAGGCGCTCGAGCCCCTGCCTTGCCGTGCTTTGGACCTGCTATTCAGCAACAGACTTAGCTCACCTGAGTACGTGCCCCACGACGGCTGGATTCCAGAGTCGCGGTCAAAGTTCGTGCATCATAACTTCCCGTCAGTCGGCAACCATCAACGAAGAACGTCGGGGTCGCGTGGGCGCCACTTGCCGTTGCGCTCGCCTTATCCCGCTCGACCCTCGCAACAACTTCAGCGCTGTCCAGGTCTTTAACAAACCTCTCGACATCGAGGCCAAGCTCAGCGGCATAACTGATGAGATCCTGACGTTCGAGGGCGTTCTGTCGGGCGAAGACAAAGTCCAGCCAAGTCCAGAACATGTCCTGCTTCGCAGCCGCTTCTGCGGCCTGAGCAGCGAGTGGCCCGTGCGGATGGTGGGGAAGATGCCGTACGACGTAGCGCAAGTCGTCCCCGAAGCGCTCGTGGAGGTCCTCCCACGAACCGGTGGCGTGCGCACAGTATGAACACTCAAAGTCCACGTACTCCACCAAGGTGAGCTGGGCATCTTCGGGGCCGCGAATGTGGTCCACTTCAGGGTCTACCGGGGAGTCAAGTGTCATCGGCAGATCCGCTGTCTCTTCTCCCCACCGACGGGCCGCAACTTTGAAGATCGTCCAGCCCAGAATGGTGGCGAGCACCATAGCAACCAAAACACCAACCGTCGCCTGACGCCCCAAATCCGAGGAGGCATCGAAAGCAAGCCCGATGATCAGCAACGACATGGTGAAACCAATCCCCGAAAGAGCTGCCCCACCAAACACGCTACCCATACCGACTCCCTCCGGCAGCCGGCCAATGCCCATCCGAACGGCGAGGAACGTTGCGATCCCGATCCCGATGAACTTACCTAGCACAAGACCCGCGATAACACCCCACGTCACCGACGAGCTCAAGGCTTCGGTCATCACCCCACCACGCAAGTCGACCCCGGCATTTGCCAAGGCGAAGATCGGCACGACCACCAACAGCGTGGGTAAACGAAGATACTCGTGCAACCGCTCGTTGACTGACACGCCTTTGGACAACCCTCGTCCCACGGCACGCGCCGAGGAAGCGCTGGGAGACTGCCAAAAGTCACGAAATAGCTGCCGGGCTGCGACCACTTTATGCCTCTGCGTCGGGTAGGCCGGGATCAGAAGCCCAGCAATCATGCCTGCCAGTGAAGCATGGACGCCAGAGGAGAGCGTCGCTAGCCACAGCACGATGACGATCCCTACGTACGGGACAGCACTCCACTGTCGAGAGCGATCAAGTAGCCACAGGGCGACAAGGCAACCAACAGCAATCAGCAGCGGGACTAGCCGGATCTCATCACTGTAGAACACGCCAATAATCGACACGGCGAGGAAGTCATCGACCACCGTGAGGGTCAAAAGGAAAACGCGTAACTGCCCTGAAAGTCTGGGACCAACGATCGCCAGAGCACCGAGCATGAACGCCGTGTCCGTGCCGACAACTGCTCCCCAACCATGAAGCCCCTCACCACCAGACGAGCCCACAACTAGGAGATACACCAACGCGGGAAGCGCGACACCAGCAACACCTGCGATCGCAGCCAACCGAGCACGACTACTGTCCCGCAGAGCCCCATGCGCAAATTCCTGGCGTACTTCGAGACCCACGACGAAGAAAAACACGACCATCAGCCCGTCGTTGATCCAGTGGCGAAGATCCAAGTGCAACCCGAACGGGCCAACGTCGATGCCTACGCTCTGATGCCACAGCTCGAAGTAGGAAGAGGATAGCGGTGAATTCGCCCATATGAGAGCGAAGGCTGTTACGACGATGAGCAACACGGCCGAGCCGGACTCTGTACGTAATTTTCCGGCTATGCCACGTCCGGGCGAAGTTGAGTGAGACACAGCTTAACTATGCATGAAGGTCCTCACCCCTGCAATTATGCATCGGACAAAACTTTCTGTTCTGGCATATATCTTGGGTGACTTCAGTATCCGCCGCTACGCGCGAGAGGAAACTGTGCTTCCCTAGTGCTGCTGCTCGGCAGCTCGTGGTAGTTATCATGGAAATCCGGCACTTCGGTGCGGCGCAACCTCCATCACGTGAACAGTCGATCCAAGTCTCGGCCGCCTCAGGCCACCACCTGGGTGGCGTGTAGCCCCAGCGCATAATCCTCTCTATCGCGTGGGTGCAGGTGTATAGCGAGGACGTCGCCATTTTCACAAACCTGCAATTCGGCTCCACTCATCATGCCCCATTTCCGGACGACATGAGACGTGCCAACCGGTCATAGCCCGCAGCTACACCACACTTTGACACCTTGTAATTAAACGTGTCATGTATAGAGACATCGGTGACAAAACTGCATGAAGACATCGATGACACTCAATGTCTCTAGACATCTCTAATGGTTCTTGGCAGGTCTGGGACCCGCTGGCAAGATTGATGCCACCCATTAAGATGTGACTCATCGAGACATTGTCTCCGCTGATTTATGGATGACTTTTCAACGACTCGTCCGTCTTGATAGGTGGCGCCAATCCAGCCACTTGATATGGCTTCATAGAAGGTCGTCCATGCCCCGCGTGGGACGTGTGACTCATTAGAGATCCGCCTGCAAAGTACTCCACCCGGACCGGCGCCAACCAAACGGCACCCGACCGGTGAAGGAGGCGAAACCGTCATGACCATCGTTGCAGAAAAATACGACTACGTCATCGGAATCGATACCCACGCAAGAACTCATACTTACGCCATCATTAACACCCGCACTGGAGCACGGGAGCAATGCCAGACATTCCCCGTCACCACCCCAGGGATGAACCGAGCCGTTGCCTGGCTGCAACGGAACATCCACGGCGAAAGCATCGCTGCAGTCGAAGGAACTCGCTCCTACGGGGCAACGATCGCTCACACGCTCGTCGATGCCCATATTGAAGTTGTCGAAGCGAAGCCACCACGGAAGAAGGACCAGTCCAGCCGGGGAAAATCTGACGAAATCGATGCAACCGCCGCCGCCATCAGTATCCTCGGCAAGGACATATCCAAACTCCTGCGTCCCCGAAGTGAAGGCACCCGTGCAGCATTGAGTATTCTTTCGGCCAGCAGAGGCCGGATAGATAGCCAACGAACGATCAACAGGAATTCCCTGTCCGCGTTGCTACGGACTTTCGACCTGGGGATTGACGCTCGCCAAAGCCTAACGACACGACAAATCAAACAAATCAGTGCTTGGCGGGATCATAGTGCCGATTCTGTTGATCAGAAGTTCGCCCGAGAAGAAGCAAAGTTCCTGGCCTCTAGCATCCTCGCAGCGGATCAGTTGCTCAAAGAAAACAGCAAAGCCATGTCTGAGCTGGACGAGCAACTCGCACCCGAATTGCAGCAAGTCTTCGGGCTGGGACCGGTCACGACTGCGTGGATTCTCATGGCCTACTCGCATCCGGGACGAGTGCGCTCGGAAGCGGCCTTTGCTGCGTTGGCTGGTGTCTCGCCGTTGCAAGCGTCCTCCGGGAACCACGAACGTTACCGGCTAAATCGTCGTGGGGACCGGTTGTTGAACAAGGCGCTGGACGTGGTGGCTCGAACGCGGATGGGGCATGAGGAAGAGACTAGGAAATATGTTGAAAAGAGAACTGCTGAAGGACTGAGCCCGAAGGAGATCAAACGGATTCTCAAGCGCTATATAGCTCGGAGCATCTATCGCCAGTTGCGGGTGATTATGGCTTGACAAAGGTCATAGAAGGGTCGGTGACACTAATCGCCGAGTGAACCGTTCCGGAATTTCACTAACGCGTGCTTCAAACCCAGATACTTCAGCCCCGGATCAAAGGGATACGCATACTTTGCGACCAGTTCACCCTGCCGTGAAACCGGCTCTTCCCAGATGAGGGTGTAGGTCGGCCGGGCGCGTCGGTCCGCAGATAGACGTCGAGGTCTCCCGACGATGGAGGTTCCTACGCATCCATCCGAAAGACCTCGACGTGACCGACGCTACCCCGCCGGCCGGCTTCGGCCGCCCTGACCTGACGGCCTTCGCGTCTCATCCCAATCGACCCTGATCGGGTCTGCTGATCCTCTCGACGAGAACGCAGCGACATCATAGCCACCCAACCCCGACCGTCCGGGAAGCCGGGGCACGTCGCATGGCCTGTGCTGCGGGCGTGTCGAGTGGGGCGTCCAGGGGCGACGCAGGAGCGTCGACCCGACGTGCTGAGAGGTGGTTCTAAGGCATGGCGATAGGTCAGGAACGGCGTCGCTCCCTGCGCAGGAGGGAGCGCAGAGTCTCGGCGTTCGCGTAGCCGACCCGTAGCGCGATCTCGGCGGAGGTGAGGTCCGTGGTTGCTGAGAGGTGCCGAGCTCGTTCGATGCGAAGCCGTTGGACGAAGCCGAGCGGAGTGAGGTTGAGCGCCGCACGGACTCGTCGTTCGAGGGTGCGCCGGCTGGTGCCGAGCGACTGCGCGACGGAGGCGACGTTGAACGGTTCGTCCAGGCGGGCGCGCACGAAGCGTTCGAACTCGACGACGATCGGGTCCTCGTGCCGGAGATGTTCGTAGGCGACGAAGGCCGCCTGCGACGGACGCTCGTCGATGATGAGGAGCTTGGCGACATGTTGGGCCAGGTCGGGGCTGATCGATCGCACGAGTGAGAGCGCGAGGTCGATGTGGGCGAACGCGGCGCCGGCGGTGATGAGGTTCCCGTCGACCACGACCATGGTGTCGAGATCGAGGGCGACGGTCGGATAGCGCTTCAGGAACTCCGGCCCCAGGAACCAGCTGGTCGTCGCCCTCCGATGATGCATCCGTCCGGTCTCGGCGACAGCGAACACGCCGGTGCACGCCGCGGCGATCCGGGTGGTCGCCTCGTCGAGGCGCCCGAGCGAGGCGATGACCGAACGAGCATCTCGGCTCTGGAGGACGTCGTTGGTGGCGGCGGCCGTAAGGGTTCCAAGCGCAGGGACGACGACCACGTCGAACTCTCCGGACTCCGACAGCGGGTGGTCCACCGACAGGGTCATCGATGCCGTCGTGGTCACTCGCCGTTTCGGTCCGAGGATGGCGAGTTCGATCGGGTCGATCCGCGGGTCGACATCGCCGCGGGCTCCGTCGGCCACCCGCACGATGTCGATGATCGACGCGATAGCCGAACCGAAGCAGCCGTCGATCGCGATCAGTCCTATACGCATGACGTAAACAATAGCAATACTGCCGTATACGCCACTACCCACCGGCCCTCGCGCGTCATAAGCTGAACACGTACCACTAAGAACCACGACTTCAAGGAGAACCCCTCATGTCAACACCCGCATCACTTCCGTATGCCTTCGTCGCCAAGATCGTCGCGGCCGATGGACAGCACGACGCGCTCGCCGATCTGCTCGCCGGCGCTGTCGCACTCGCCAACGAAGAAGTAGGAACGATTGTCTGGTTCGCGGTCAGGACCCACGCCGACACCTTCTGGATCTTCGATGCATTCCCCGACGAGGCCGCTCGCGACGCCCACGCCAACGGCGCCATCGTCGCAGCCCTGATGGCCAACCAGCACCTCCTCAGCGCAGCACCCGAGATCCTGGCGGCCGACGTCCTCGCGTCCAAGCTCCCGTAGTCAGCCAACGCACGAGACCATCGCGCCCCGCCGAGCCGTCGCCAGGTCGCGACGCAACGCCACGCTGCGTTGCCGCGCCTGTGGAATGCACGTCATGGTTGCTGGGATCGAAGCTGAAAATATCGGATCTATCAAACTCCACGAAAAGCTTGGATTCGATGACGTAGGAACACTCAAGCAAGTCGGCGAGAAATTCGGTTCCTGGCTTGATCTCACCTTCCTGCACCTACACTTGGACGATAAGAACACCCCCGCCTAAGGCCGATTCATGGATCTTTTTGAGTCAGTAGCCTGATGGGCATTGTGAGCATTTGAAGTGCAAAGGCTAGGCCACCGATTCAGGAGCGAATCGGTGGCCTAGCTTTATGTTGAGTGGAGAATCCTTTTACTCAGGCTTGCCGAAACCGTGTTCTGCAAGAACAGCTTGGCCTTCCTCAGACTGAACAAAGTCAACGAATTCCTGCGCACCTGGCGTTTCAGTCAATGCGGTGATTGGGTACATGTTCACTACCTCGTCGGCACCTTCGGGAACAATCGACTTCACGTCGGGATCGCCTGCGACATCTGTGGCATAAACCAATCCGGCGTCGGCTTCGCCGGCTGCAACTTTCTGAAGCACAGACGTGACGTTCTGCTCAAGGCTCGAAGGGTTTACCGTTACTCCCTGATTGGCCAGCAGCTTCTTCGACGCCGCTCCACAAGGCACCTGCTCAGCACAGAGGACCGTGTCCACCTTGGACAGGTCTTCAAGGCTCTTCACGTCCCCCGGATTATCGGCCGGAACCGCAATCACCAGAGTGTTGGTGGCAAAGATCTTCGGATCCTTTCCCAGACCAGCATCGGTAACAGCTTTCATGTTCTTCTCGTCTGCAGAAGCGAAAACATCAACTTTCGCTCCCTCAACAATCTGAGTAGCCAACGTCGATGAACCGTCGTAGGAAATGTTGTTGATCTTAGTGTCCGGATGAGCCGCTTGGAACTTCTCAGCGATTTCATCAAAGGATCGTTGCAGGGACGCTGCTGCGGAAATAGTAATCGTGCTCTGCGTCGAATCGGAGCTCGCGGCCGCAGAATCGCTGGATGATCCAGAGCATCCTGCTAGAGCGAAAGTCAAAGCTGCGACGCCAACGATGGAGGTAGCAAGGTGTGTCCGGCGGATCTTCATTAGCTCTCCTGAGTGTGACTGGGGTCTACAAAAATCCCAGTAGAACCGATGTTGAGCAAACGATCAATCGTGCAATTCAGACCCAAAAACACGTTCTATGACGCATCGCTCTTGCCTGAAACGTGCCCTCTGATAGTTGCGGCAAAAATATTCGAAACTGCTAAGCCGAGGCTAATGCCCAACCAGTCTGCAAACGAGACCACCAAAAAATATGGCTACCGCCCTATTAGTTACAAGGGCGGTAGCGAGAACTGCGACCTAGCGCAGCACTACCGTGCGCGCTCCATCAAGGAAAACTCGATCTTCGCAATGCCACTGCACTGCATCAGACAATGCTTTGCACTCGGTATCGCGGCCGGCCGCGACCAAGTGTTCCGGCTCAAAGCTGTGGTCAACTTCCTGAACGCGCTGAGTGATGATTGGACCTTCATCCAACTCACTGTTCACGTAGTGTGCGGTAGCACCCACGGTCTTAACACCGCGTTCAAAAGCTTGATGGTATGGCTTAGCACCCTTGAAAGATGGGAGGAACGAATGGTGAATGTTGATGGCTCTCCCGCTGAGCTGACGAGTCAGATCATCGGAGAGGATCTGCATATAGCGAGCTAGCACCACAAGATCAACGTCAAAACGGTCCACCAGCTCCATCAGCTTGCCTTCCGCTTCCGGCTTGGTTGTAGCCGCTACAGGTACATGGAAGAACGGAATACCGTTCCACTCCACCTGCTGACGGTGATCTGGGTGATTGGAGACCACGGCTGCGATTTCTACCGGCAGTTCGCCGATGCGGGCACGGAACAAGAGGTCATGCAAGCAATGGCCAAATTTAGAAACCATAATCAACACGCGCTTCTTTTGACCTGCCGGACGCAGACCCCAATCTGCGCTGTGCTCCTCCGCTAGATCCTTGAGGCTGGATTCGAGATCGGCAATATTCAACGGCTTGCCTTCTTCAGAGGAAATCTCAAATTCGATGCGCAGGAAGAAGGTGTGGGAGCGCTGATCATCATGCTGCTTGAGCTCCCGGATGTCTCCGTGATGCTTGAGCAACAAACCGGTCACCGCATGCACGATGCCTGGACGTTCGGCACAAGTGAAGGTCAAGACGTATTTATTGTTCGGTTCGGTCATCGTGCCGCTCCTTGCGTTCGCCGAGTTAGCGTTAGCTTCGCCATGACTCGTGGTGATAGTTGAGAACTAATGTGGTGAAGTGGTGCGGTTTTACAGCGCGAACCGATGCTGAGAGATTTCTTGCTTCACAGCCTGTTGCACCCGGCCCACCCCGGAGGATTTTCGACTTTATTCGGGTTGGAAGTCCCAACCGAAAGACTGATATATCAATAGCTGATCACAATACTATGTGCCTCCCAGCACAGCGTCAACAGAATTTCACTCGCGATTTTTAACTTCTTTCCGTCCCCGGACTTTCAGCGCAAAATAACGCAACGAGGAGCCGGATTCGCAAGAAAAATCCATCAAAGCGCTGTGAAGCGATAACCTTTGACTATTGCAAAAGAGTTTTTGAACAGTGAAGAAAGCGGGCTTTCGGTGACGACGGAATTCTCAAGCACCATTGCGGAGCAAGGATCAATGGCTGACCGCGCCTACGCGGCGCTTCGTGACCGCTTGATGCTCCTTGAGATCGCACCGACTCATCCCATTCATGAACCTCAGTTGGCTGAAGAGCTTGGAGTCGGCCGCACTCCCATGCGAGAAGCTCTTAAGCGCCTGGAAACTGATCACCTTGTAGTTTCCTATCCCCGACGTGGCACCTTCGCGACGGCAGTGGATTTCCATGAGCTGAACTATATCTCTGAGATGCGTCAGGTACTTGAGCCCTTAGCCGCACGCAATGCAGCGGCCAATAAAGATCCAGAAATCAGGGCACAACTCACAAGCTACCTAGAACGTATCGATAACTTAGATCCCGAGCTGGACCAGCGCTCACTGCTTTTACTAGATATTCATACTCACAGGTTGATCTACAAGGCGGCCGCCAATAAGCACTTGGAAGAAACCCTAGTGCGCTTGGATAACTTGGTGACCCGCATCTGGTGCCTGGTGATTGACCAGATGCCACCGATTGCCGAACATATCAAAGAGCACTCGGCCTTGTTGCGTGCGATCTTGGATGCCGATGGCGAGTTGGCAGCACAGCTGGTCACCGATCACGTCACGCACTTTGAACAGGCACTGCGTAGCGCCCCATAGCCCTACGGCCACAGGGCGCTACCCATAGTTTTCATTACTTTGTGGCATCTTCCGGTTCAAGATCTGTATCTAGATCTGTGTGTTGCTCCAGATCCGGCTTGCCTTCGGCAACCGGTGATGACTCAACGGATGGCAAGATCACGGGATCATCTCCATTGACCTGAACAATCGGTTGTTCAGAAGTCATCAAGGAGAAATGTTCGCCGGCATGGCGGTCAATTCCCTCATCGACCGCCTGCTCCAAAACCTCTTGAGCCACCTTTCCACGCAGAACCAGCGGGTCATGGCTCAGGTCTTTCCATATGGCTACGCAAAGTAGCAACATCACCAGTACAAAGGGCAGAGCCGAGACAATAGTGATGTTCTTCAGCCCGTTGAGCGCTTCGGCCGGGTGATCACCGCCGGCCAGCAACATCACCGCGGCCACGGCACCTACCGATACGCCCCAGAAAATCACGGACTTCTTGGTCGGTTCTTCGGCACCTCGTTCACTCAAAGCACCCATCACAATGGAGGCAGAATCAGCTCCGGTAACAAAGAAGATGGCGATCAACACAACGGTCAGTATCATCAATCCGGTGGAGATCCAGCCGGGGAGCTTCAACGCCTCCAGGAGGCTAAAGAGTACAGAGTCAAAGTTGATATCTGGCGCACCATCCACCATTCTTGTCAGCGCTTGGCCCATATCGCCTGCGCGTTCGGCGCGCTCCTGGATGCCGATGGCACCGCCACCGAAGATGGCGAACCACAGCAGGGTGACCGTTGATGGAACGAGCAGGACACCTGTAACGAACTGACGGATGGTGCGGCCACGCGAAATGCGTGCAATAAACAGACCCACAAATGGGGTCCATGAAACCCACCAAGCCCAGTAGAAGATGGTCCACGAGGACAACCAGCTGGCAGTATCACTGTCTCCGGAAGATGCAGTGCGTGATGCCATCTGCGGCAAGTCAGCGATGAAGGATCCCACTGCGTTTGGAATGACGTTCAGGATGAACAGCGTCGGTCCACCAATGAAAACCACCAAGGCCAATGCCACCGCCAACACCATGTTGATATTGGACAGCCACTGAATTCCTCGCTCAATACCGGAGACCGCCGAGGCGACAAACATTGCGGTGAGAATGGCAATGATCAATACCAAGACACCAGATCCTACCGACGACATGATGCCAGCGGACTGAATACCACCGCCAATTTGCAGTGCTCCTAAACCCAGTGAGCAAGCTGAACCGAAAAGCGTTGCCAGAATGGCCAAGATATTGATGGTTTTTCCGCCCCAGCCGTTCACCGCACGGTGCCCAAAAATGGAAGAGAACATGGAGGAGAAAAGTTGTGGCCGTCCCAGACGGAAACTTCCGTAGGCCATTCCGAGGCCAACGATGGCGTACATCGCCCAAGGAAACAGTGTCCAGTGAAAGAGTGTGGTGCCCATGGCGGTTCCTACGGCAGCCGCGGTTTGTCCACCAACAGTTTCCGGTGGTGGAACCATGTAGAAGTACAGTGGTTCGCCAACCCCATAGAACACCAGGCCGATGCCCATGCCGGTCGCAAACATCATGGAGATCCAAGAGACCGTGCTAAATTGTGGTTTTTCACCGTCTTTGCCCAGCGGAATACGGCCGAAACTTCGGGCGGCCACCACAAGAACAAAAATGGTGAATACAGTGGCTGCAATAACAAAAACCCAGCCAGTGTTGGTGATGACCCAGTCAAGTGCGGTGGAGGCGGCACTTCCCAAACCTTCCGGTGAGGCAAAGCCCCACACGATAAAAGCGAGGGTCAATATTCCAGCGATACCAAACACCCAATAGTCGGTGCCACTGGAGAGGTATCTTCGTGGTTTACGTTTTCGTGCTGAATGCAGTTCGCTAACGAGGTCTTTAACAGATTGCTCGGTGCTCTTCATTGTTTGTCCTTCAAAGAGGGAAGGCACAACGCCGGTTGGGTGTGGTCCTCGACGAATGGCCTACGGGGAAATCACGAAGAGAATCGTGATTTAGGGAATCGGGAAGGAGCTGTGCCCCTCACCCGGGCTTGTCCTGGCAGGCAACCGGCTCCATTGACGGGCATACCGCTATAACTGCGGGGCTTCGGCATCAGTACCATGGCCCCGCAGCTACGGCAGGCGTAATTGGCGCGTACTCAGGCGCCGATCAGACCGTGTGGGTCTAGTACAAACTTCTGGGCTGCACCCTCATCAAACGCGGCGTAACCCCGCGGTGCATCTTTCAATGAGATGGCGGTGGCGTTCACGTTCTTGGCAATCGAAACCTTGTCAGAAAGGATGGCCTGCATGAGACCGCGATGGTACTTCATGACCGGACACTGACCAGTGACAAAGGTGTGCGACTTAGCGAAACCAAGACCGAAGCGCATGGACAATGATCCAACCTTAGCTGCCTCGTCGGTAGCTCCTGGATCCCCGGTGACGTAGAGTCCTGGGATGCCCAAGCTACCGCCGGCGCGGGTGATTTCCATCAGTGAATTCAGCACGGTGGCCGGTTGCTCCTTGCCGGCGTCATGTCCATGACCACGCGCTTCGAAGCCCACGGCGTCAATGCCGCAGTCCACTTCTGGAATCCCGAGGATCTGCTCAATTTGCTCGGCTGGGTCCCCCTTGGACACGTCAACGGTTTCGCAGCCGAAGCTACGTGCCTGAGCCAGTCGGTCCGCATTCAAATCGCCAACGATAACCGTGGCTGCACCCAGTAGCTGGGCCGAGGTTGCTGCCGCCAAACCTACGGGACCTGCACCTGCCACGTAGACGGTGGAACCTACGGTGACACCGGCGCCGATGGCACCGTGGTAGCCGGTAGGGAAGATATCCGAGAGCATGGTCAGGTCAAGAATTTTTTCCATGGCCTGGTCGCGGTCCGGGAACTTCAGGGCATTCCAGTCCGCGTAAGGAACCAGCACGTACTCCGCCTGGCCGCCGACCCAGCCACCCATGTCCACGTAACCATAGGCTGAGCCCGGGCGATCGGGGTTCACATTTAGGCAGATACCGGTCTGCCCGGTCTTACAGTTGCGGCAGCGTCCACAGGAGATGTTGAAAGGTACCGAAACGACGTCACCAACCTTCAGAAATTCGACGTCTCGACCAACTTCGACGACCTCGCCGGTGATTTCGTGGCCGAGTACCAGGCCTTCCGGTGCGGTGGTGCGACCACGGACCATGTGCTGGTCGGAGCCACAAATGTTGGTGGCAATGGTCTTGAGAATGACACCGTGATCGACCTTGCGCCCAATGTTGGCCGGGTGAACTCCCGGTCCGTCTTTTAGTTCAAATTCCGGGTAGGGGGTGTCGATCAATTCGACTTTACCCGCTCCTGCATAACTGACTGCCAAGTTTCCCATGCCAGACCTTTCGCATGAAATATTAGTTGGATACTAATCGGATGTAGGAAAGTCTGCTCATGAGTGTGACGTATGTCAATACCCCAAGTTGAAAATTGCTTGGACGCTCGGCAGTGAGCAAACTGAGCCTTAGTCAAGCTCCTCAGCAGCACGCTGCGCGATAATTCCCTTGGCGGTCTCCTGCAAAATTTCCAAAGATTCCTCGATCATCGGCGAGCCCAAAGAGCCCTTACGTACCACCGCAACGATGCGCCGTGAGGGCCGAGCTACCCCGGTGATGCGACGTCGCACCACGTTCTCCGCATGCGCCAAGGTAGCCAGACGCGGCAAGAGCCCCACGCCCAGTCCGGCGCCGATAAAAGCAATCATGGTTTCCCATTCCACCGCCTCGTGAGCGATATGCGGGGTCACGCCCAGCGAGGTGAAGGCGGCAATAAAAAGTGCCCGGTACACCGACTGTTCGGATTCGGTAATCCACGGGTCATCGGCCAGCTGATCCAGAGACACCGATTTGCTCATGGCCAGCGGATGATCCGCCGGCAGCACCACGTCCAGCGGGTCATCCAGCAACACCGTCTGCTCAAAACGAGCCTGCACCAAGGACCCAGTTTGCGACTGGCTCGCCACGATCACCGCGAGGTCAATGCGCTCGGAAAGTAACAGATCCAGGCAGCGTTGCGGCTGAGCTTCCACAAGTCGAACTTCCATGTCTGGCCGGGTGGCGCGCAACTTCGCGGCCAGCGGAGCGAGCAGTTCAGCAGCCGCGGTAGAGAATCCCCCAAGGCCAAAGCTGGCCTGCAGCTGACCCGAAGCAGTCCGCGAGGAAGCCATCAGCAGCTCCCACTGCGTCACAATCGCGTCCAGGCCCGCCACAAAATGTCGGCCGGTGGCACTCAGGCGTACCCCGCGACCTTCCTTGACCAGCAGCTCCATCCCCAGTCCGCGCTGCAGCTCGCGCAGCTGAGCCGAAACGGCGGAGGGTGAATATCCGGTCAATTCCGCTGTACGCGCGACATTGCCGGTGGAAGAGAAAACCCTGAGGGTGCTCAAGCGAGGATCAATCATGCACTCATTGTGCATGATTTCATTCAAAATCTTGCGCTTTTCATGGACACTATTTCTTCCTAGTCTCATTGCATGCGGATGATCCATTTAGTGATCCAGCTCTCCGCGCAACCACAACACTAGGGCGCACGGCGCCCTGCTTTTCTAGGAGTAACAGATGACTGCTTCGGTAAGCACGGCGCGCAGCACGCGCGGCAAACTCGCTTCAACCTTAGAGACTGATCAGCTCAACGAGATTACCGAACTCTTCACCAATCGACGCAAGGGCTACTCCCTGGACGCCCCGTTCTACACCGACCCAGCCATCTTCAAGGTCGAAATGGAAGCCATCTTCGGCACCCACTGGCTCTTCGCCGCCAGCGTCGCAGAAATTCCTGAACCCGGAGACTACGTCACCCTCGACTACGGACCACACTCCTTGATCGTGCTGCGCAACGATGATGGTGGAGTCAACGTCCTGCACAACGTCTGCCGCCACCGTGGCGCCCGCGTCCTCACCGAAGCCTCGGGCAGCACCGGCAACCTGGTCTGCGGATACCACTCCTGGACCTACTCCCCCGAAGGCGATTTGATCCACGCCTCCGCCCCAGGCGAAATCGACTTCGACAAGAACTGCTTCGCCCTCAAGAAGGCCCACGGGCGTATCCACGCCGGGCTCATCTTCGTGTCCATCGCCCAAGAACCACCCACCGACTTTGACGACGTGTCACAGATTTTCGAACCCTACATGGCGCCCCATGATCTGGGCAGCGCCAAGGTCGCCTACCAGCAGGACATCATCGAAGAAGGCAACTGGAAACTGGTGATGGAAAACAACCGCGAGTGCTACCACTGCGACGGCCACCCAGAACTCGCCTGCTCCCTGTTCCCCACCTGGGGGTTGACCGACGGTATCGTCCCACCGCATCTGGAAGAAGTCTGGCAGCGCAATAAGGATGCGCAGGCTGCCCTAGAAGAACGCTGCCGCCGCTACGGACTACCTTACGAGGTCGTGGAAGAACTCGACACCCGTGTGGCCGGCATCCGCATTTCCCGCGAATCCCTGGATGGCGACGGTGAATCCTTCTCCCCTGACGGCCACCGCCTGTCCAAGAAACTGCTCGGCGATCTACGCGACTTCCGCCTGGGCCGGTGCTCCATGCACCTGCAGCCCAACTCCTGGTTCCACTTCCAGTCCGACCACGTGATCACCTTCGGCGCCTACCCCATCAATGAACACCAGACCCTGGTGCGCACCACCTGGCTGGTCGCCGATGACGCGGTCGAGGGCGTCGATTACGATCTGGAGAAGCTCACCCACACCTGGAAGCAGACCAACATCCAGGACAAGGCCTTTGTGGAACTGTGCCAAACCGGTGCCTCCAGCCCCGCCTACCAGCCAGGTCCCTACATGAAGAGCGAATACCAGGTCGAAGCCTTCATCAACTGGTACACCCAGCGCGTGCTGGAGCACCTGGCATGAGTCAAGGAACCATCGTCGTGGGCACCTCCACCGCACAGCGCATCCGCGGATTGGAAATGCCATGGAACCGGGTACTAGGCACCCAGGACCAGGCGGCCACCGCTGCCAAGGCGCTGGGCCCGTGGCATCCCCAAGAGTTTTTGGCCGAATGTGTGCAGAACATTGAGGAAGCCGGCGGACTGATGACCTTCGTCTTCCGCCGGGCTGACGGCGCCCCACTGGCCTTCCGCGCCGGACAGTATCTAAACATCGCCTTCCCGGTGTACGGCGAAGGCGAGGAAATGGTGGATCGCAGCTACTCGATTTCCAGTGCCCCCACCGTTCCGTGGACCTTTAATATCAGCATCAAACGCGACCCCAAAGGTTTAGTTTCTTCCTGGGCCCACGAAAACCTGCGCCCGGGCATGGTGCTGGATATGCTCGGGCCGGTAGGCGCCTTCCACCTCGGAGATTCCGACCGGCGAGCGCGCTACCTGTTCTTATCCGCGGGAGCGGGGATCACCCCGATCATGTCCATGGTGCGCACCATCCACACCCTGCCCGGACAGGCCGATGTGATCGTCTTATGCCACGGCACCGTGCCCGGGGACTTCGCCTTCTGGCCGGAGCTGGAATATATCGCCAGCGTGGATCCGCGCATCAAGGTGCACTACTCCCTGGGAGATCGCGACAAACCCAAGAGCTGGAAGGGCTTCGCCGGTCGACTCTCAGCGAAGATGATCGAAGAGGTCGCCCCGGACGCCAATGGCCGCAAGGTCTTCGCCTGTGGCCCGGAAGGCTACCTGAATTCGGCCGCAGAATTACTTCGCGGGCTCGGGGTGGATGACACCTCGGTGTTCATGGAGTTCTTCTCCGGGGACCGCAAGACCCTGCTGGAATACCAGAAGGAAATTGTGCTCGCCGAATCCATCGCCGAGGAAGTGGCCGAGTCGGTGGAGGAATTCTACGAGAGCCAGCCACCCGAGTTGGTTATGTACGAACCGGAATACGACGAAACCGGCACCATTGAAGCCGGCGGGCAGGAATTGGTCGCCGTGGCTGCCGATGCCCCTGTCCCACCGGCGGAACCGATCGATGAGCAACTCCCGCCGGATACCTCCAACTTTGAGACCGTGGGTGAAGGCACGATCACCATGAGCTTTGTGCGCACGGGCATCAACGTGAAGATCAACCCGGACCAAAAGATCTTGGGCGTCGCCCAGGGTGCCGGGGTGCGCATCGGCGCCAACTGCCAAGAAGGTATGTGCGGGTCGTGCAAGGTGGTCAAGCTTGCCGGCGAAGTGAACATGAATCACCAGGGCGGCATCCGCGCCAGGGAGATCACCGCCGGAAAGTTCTTGCCCTGCTGTTCCACCGCCCAAACGGATCTGATCATCGACGCATAACCACACGATTTAGCCAACAGTTTTTTTAGGAGTCACCATGTCCCCCGTTTCCCCTCGGGTCATCATCATCGGCGCCGGCATCGTCGGCGCCAACCTGGCCGACGAGCTGGCCACCCTCGGCCACACCAATACCCTGGTCATTGAGCAAGGACCACTAGACATTCCCGGCGGCTCCACCTCGCACGCCCCCGGGCTGGTGTACTCGTCTAACCCGTCCAAGTCCATGACCGAGTTCGCCCAGTACACCATCAAGAAGCTCAGCTCCCTGATCGGTGCCGATGGCACCAGTTCCTTCCTGCCCGTCGGTGGCCTAGAAATCGCCACCACCGAAGAACGCCTCGCGGACCTGTACCGCCGTGCCGGATGGAACCGCTCCTACGGGGTTGAGGCAGAAGTCATCGACGCTGCCGAGTGCTTGAAGAAGTTCCCGATGCTTGCCGAGGGCAAGGTCTTAGGTGGACTATTCACCCCGGGTGACGGCCTAGCGCTGGCCGCCAAGGGCACCGCCCTGGTGATGGAACGGGCCAAGGCTGCCGGTGTTGAATTCCGGGATCGCACCATCGTCACCGACATTGAACAGCGTGGCGGCAAGGTCACCGCGGTGATCTGCGGTGAGGAACGCTTCGAAGCGGACATTGTGGTTTCCTGCGCCGGATTCTGGGGACCAAAGATCGGCGAGATGGTCGGCACCTCAATCCCGCTACTGCCCCTGGGTCACCAGTTTGTCTGGACTACCCCGGCTCCTTCGCTGGCCGGGGTTAATGAGCTACCCAATGGGGCCAGCCGTCCGATCCTGCGTTATCAGGACCGCGACCTCTACTACCGTGAATGGGGAGATCGCATCGGTATCGGCTCCTATGCTCACCGCCCGATGCCGGTGGATCTTGACACCCTCAAGACCTTCCGCCCAGAGGAGATCACCCACGAGAAGATGCCTTCTTCCCTGGAATTCACTCCCGAGGACTTTGTCAACGAATGGGAAGCGACCCAGGAACTGCTCCCGGATCTGCGTAATACCCAGATTCAGCGTGGTTTCAACGGCATCTTCTCCTTCACCCCGGACGGTGACTCGCTGGTGGGTCAGTCCAAAGAAGTTGATGGTTTCTACGCTGCCGAGGCCGTATGGGTCACCCACGCACCGGGTATCGCCAAGGCCGTGGCAGAACTGATTGCCACCGGTACCTCCAAGACCGATCTGAGTGACTGCGACCTGAACCGCTTCGAGGACGTGCAGACCACCAAGGAGTATGTCAGCGAAACCTCGCAGCAGAACTTCGTGGAGATCTACGATGTGCGCCACCCACTGGAACCACGCACCACACCGCGCGCCGTGCGCACCTCCCCGTTCTACTCCCGTCAGCAAAAGCTCGGTGCCTTCTTCTTAGAAGGCACCGGGTGGGAACGTCCACACTGGTACGAAGCCAACGCTGCGCTGCTTGATCAGTTGCCCGCCGAGTGGGCTGCCCCAGAACGTGATAGCTGGTCCAATAAGTTCCACTCGCCCATCGCCGCGGTGGAAGCTTGGAAGACCCGCACCGCGGTCGCCATGTTTGATATGACTCCGCTCAAACGTGTGGAAGTCACCGGCCCTGGTGCCGGAGCCCTGCTGCAGGGATTGACCACCGCCAACATGCTGCGTGCCCCGGGCATGGTCAGCTACACCCTATTACTGGATGAAGCCGGTGGCATCACCAGTGATATCACCGTGGCGCGCATCAGCGACGAGGTCTACCAGGCCGGTATCAACTCGAATGTGGACGTCGCCTACCTGAACCGTGAAGCCAAGAAGCACAATGCGGCCAACCCGGGCCAGTGGGCAGCGATCCGCGATATCACCGCCGGCACGTCCTGCATCGGCTTGTGGGGCCCATTGGCTCTGGATGTGATGAACAAAATTACCGACGATGATATGAGCAACGATGGGCTGAAGTACTTCCGTACCAAGCAGATCTCCATCGCGGGCATTCCGGTCACCGCCATGCGCCTGTCCTATGTGGGTGAATTTGGTTGGGAGCTCTACGCCTCGGCCGATGTCAGCGCGAAGCTGTGGGATGTGATCTTCGAGGCTGGCCAAGAAGAGGGCATCATCGCCGGTGGCCGCGAGGCCTTCAACTCCATGCGTTTGGAGAAGGGCTTCCGTTCCTTCGGTACCGATATGACCAGCGAGCACGAACCAGAACAGGCTGGCCTGGGCTTCGCGGTCAAGGCTGCCAAGACCGTGGACTTCGTGGGCAAGTCGGCCCTGGCCGCACGAGCTGCCGCCGCCACCAAGCGCCTGCGCTGTTTGACCATCGATGACGGTGTGTCCGTGGTGTTGGGCAAGGAACCGGTATTCGTGGAGGGCAAGGCTTCGGGTTATGTCACCAGTGCCGCCTACGGTTACACGGTCCGCAAACCGATCGCCTACGCATGGCTGCCGATTTCGGTAGAAACCGGTGACGCGGTAGAGATCGAATACTTCGGGCAGAAGATCCCCGCCACCGTGGTGGATGATCCACTCTACGATCCACAGATGGAGCGCCTGCGCGGTCTTTCCCTGGCCACCGCGGCCAGCTAAAGATTAGCGACAGGTGTGAAAGGTTGGGTACCGCTTTGGGGCGGTGCCCAACCTTCTCCTATATACAGGTATAAAATTCCGAGTTCGCAGCCGTTGGCCCCTTCATAATCCGCCGTCAGAGTTTCCGCACGGCGTCCGCCAGCAGTTGTCCATAAGCGGCGCCACCGTGCGGTCCGGGATGGATGTCATCGCGGGCAATGTCATCAACGGTGGGAGCAGTGTGGGCCCACTCAACAAGGTGAGTCTTGGAATCGGATTCGGCCGCAGCGCGCAGGCTGTCATTAACATGGCTGATCCACTGCCGTGGTGCCGAGGCGGTAATCAGCAACAGTTCACGCTTGGCTCCGATCACTGACCGGATCTGCTCTAGTGTTCCAGCTGGTACATCGCCATTGGTACCCAGACCCACCACTACCACCTTGCGCAGTTCACCCGCGCTTTTCAGCTCACGCAACCGTGCCGGTGCATCCCAGATCTGCGCCCCGACCGAGGCATGAATCGAAATCCCCGGCAGCTTTTTGAGCATTTGTGGCGATGAGGCCAGCATGACCGAATCCCCCAACGCCGTCACGTCTCGACCGGTATATTTTCTTGACGCAGTTTCGCTTTTCGGCGGCTTCTGTGTCGAGTTGTCGCGCTGTGCATCATCTGTTGTCTGCGGCTGTTGTTCTTCAACCACCGGAGCCTTCGATTCTTCCTCCAAAGCATTCTGGGCCAGGGCCAGCTGCTGTTCCAACTGGCCCTGAGCTGGCGAAGCCATCAGTACGGAGGCAGCACACAGCGGTACGAGCACCAAGGCTAAGAGCGTGGCCACCGCGCCGAAGCTTCTGGTGGCACCATTCCATACCTGCATGATTCTGCCGGCAATGTTCTTGGCCCACCGGCTCAAGGTGAGTGTGAAACCATGCTGCAAGATGGGCTGCTCAACAAACTGCCACGATAGTTGGGCCGCCAGAAGAATCAATGGAATGACACACAAGACTGCGGCCGTCTGCGCTTGAGGTGGAAAGATCGTCTGAGCCAAGACCAGTAGTGGCCAATGCCAGAGGTATAGCCCATAACTGCGATGGCCTAACCACCGCAGGTATTTCTGGCTGAGCAAGGTATATCCCCAAGTTCCAGAATTTCTCAGGGTCGTCATCAACACCGTGGCCGCTACACAGAACAGGGCCATTCCGCCTTGGTAGGCGATGGCCGAGGTATCGGGAAGCAGGGCGAAGGCCACCAACAGACAGCACAAAATGAGGATCTGCGATAACTGAATCAGCATTCGGGCCCGCTGTGATCTATCGCGGCGAACCACCTGTCCGTCCGCGCAGGCCACTGCACCGGCCGAGCCTAGAAGCAGTCCAAAACCGTGAGTCCACGTTCCGAAATACAACACGCTAGAGTCTGCCGAGGCATCAAAGCCCCAAGCCATAGTTGCCGCTGAGGCAGCTGCCACCACGAGGATTCCCCACATTAGTGCAGAACGTCTTCGCAAGAGTGCAACTAAGAGAACCAACACTAACGGCCACAGCACATAGAACTGTTCCTCGACCGCCAGGGACCAAAAATGTTGAAAATAGAGTGGTTCTACGGAGGAGAAATAGCTGTTGCCGTGGGCGATCTGCATCCAGTTGCTGGTGTAGGTCAGCGCCCCGGCCCATTGCCATCGAAGCCCTGCCGGAAGTTGTCCCACGGCCAGCAGGGCCAACGCGGTGCACAGAACGAGCACCAGAATCATGGCCGGAACTAGTCGTCGTGCCCGGCGTAGCCAGAAGCCGCGCAGGTCCGGGAATCGCCTGCCCTCCATGGACCTGAGCAATCCACCGGTGATCAGGAACCCGCTCAGGGTGAAAAACAGATCCACCCCGAGAAACCCGCCCGGTAGGAAGCTCGGCCAGAAGTGATACGTCATGACAGCCAGCACGGCGATGCCTCGCAGGCCATCAAGACCAAGATTGCGCTTGATTGGTTGAGTATTGTCGTCCGCTGACTGCGGCGGGGCTGCGGAAAGAAGCACTGGCTGAATCACATAACTGATATTTCCAATTCGCCACGACGAACAACTCTCAGCCAGCTAACGCCCCTGCATCAATTTTGTTACACAATCGACGGATTCAATACCGGCAGTTTCGCGCATTTTCACCGATGATCCCGGGCATAATTGGCAGTGTCGCACCATGGGGTGCATCGAAAGCAAAAAATGGGAAAGGATCCTTGTGGGTGTACGGCGGGCTATCTCAATGCTCTACGTTCTGTTGCTGATTTTGGGAACGAGCGCTTGCAGCACCACCGATGCTTTAAGGGTCGAATCACCCACCGCGTCCTCAATGCCGGCAGTCACAGCGAGCAGCCCATCTGACGGTGACGTGAAGGAGTGGGAAAAGCCATTTACGCCCTCCGAGGTTCGGTCGGTGTTGCTGAAGACTGATCTCAGTCTTGTCGCCACCGATCAGAACTCTGAGTCAGATATCCGCGAATACCTGACCGATTGCGATAAATGCCTGCTCGCCCTGCCAAGCTTTGAAATTGCCGGCGAGAAGTTCCAAAACTATTCGGTGAGCACCGCTGGCGATGCCTACAGTTTTGCGTCCTTTGCCATCCGAGACGATCACGGAAAACCATCGATCGCGTTAGCAGTGGGTGGAAGCGACGTGTATTTGAGTGCCGGCAAGGAAGGTAGCTTGGTGGCTCAGGAAGCGGTCTACCAACCAGATGACCCCATGTGTTGTCCCTCGGGGTGGTCCGTGCGGATGTTCCGCTACCAAGATGGACAATTCGTCCAGGCCGATTCCTTCGAAAGTTCGGTAGACCCCACGGAAAATCAGGAGGTCACGCCATGAGGCCCACTGGTATCCGGATTTTGATGATCGAGGATGATGCAGTCATCTTCGAAGCTACCGCCATCGGTCTTGAACGGCTGGGTTACCAGGTTCTCGGCGCCGACGACGGCCTGGAAGGACTCGAACTCTTCCGCAGGTTAGAACAAGATGACCCGGTGGACGTGGTCCTGCTTGATGTCATGTTGCCAACTATGAACGGTACTCAGGTTTGCCGGGAGTTGCGCAGCTTCAGCACTGTTCCGGTGATCATGCTGTCGGCACGCGGTGAAGGCCTGGATATGGTCACCGGTTTAGATGCCGGAGCCGATGATTACCTGGCCAAGCCCTTCGACCTGCAGGTCCTTGATGCCCGGTTGCGTGCGGTCTTGCGGCGCGCGGACCGGCCGGTGGCCACCACCCCGGCCCCGGCAGGTCCCGCGTCAAAAACGCAGCGTCTGAATATCGACCCGTACCGGTTGGTGGTGCTGCTCGATGGGCAGGAAGTTCATCTAACCCCGACCGAGATGAAAATCTTGTTGATGCTCAGTGAAACCCCCGGTGCGGTGGTGTCGCGTAGCGACATCCTGGCCGAGGTCTGGGGCTACACCTGGGAAGCTGATCACCGTGTCATCGACGTCCACGTACAACGGTTGCGTAGAAAAATCGGTGCCGGCCGGATCGAAACCGTGCGCGGATTCGGTTACCGGCTGCAGGATGAGCTCCGATGAGCCTGCGCTGGAAAATCACCGGGATGACCATTCTTTCGGTGCTGCTGACCCTACTGGTTTCAGCCATGCTGGTCCGCCAAATGATCAATCTCAGCGAGGAACAGCGACTGCGTGAGGAAGCCACTTCCTCACTGCAGCAAGCGGTGCGGATCTTAGACGAGACTGGCATTAGCATCCTCGGCGCCAAGGTCAATGATCCGCAGTTACCCGATGAGGCGCGGGAGGCGGCCAAGGCAGGCCAGTACATTACCTACCGCGCCCTGATTGATGGCCAGGAAGTGATTTATGCGGCGGCCCCGGTCAGTTTGGGAAGCCAGCCGGCGGTCTTGTCGCTCTCGGTGTCCTGGGCCAGTAGCCAGCAGATGCGTCAAAGTGTTGACACTGCCCTGCTGTGGGCTGGGATCACCACCCTCGTTTTGGTGTCGGCCATTGGCATTGTGATTGTTTCGCGGCTGGTCAAGCGGCTTACCAAGGGCTCCCACGCGGCTCGGGCCATCGCTTCCGGCGAGCGCCGGGTGCTGGTAGGAGACTCCATCGGTAAGCCCTTCGGAGGAAAAGATGAAGTCGATGAGTTCGCCGGGGCCGTTGATGCGATGGCCCGTGAGCTCAACGCCAAAATCGCTGCCGAGCAACGGTTCTCTGCAGATCTAGCCCATGAGCTACGTACCCCATTGACCGGGTTGGTGACGGCCGCGAGTTTGCTTCCCGACTCCCGCCCCACCCAACTGGTTCAGGATCGGGTGTCCAAGTTGCGGAACCTTGTAGAAGACCTACTGGAGGTCTCCCGGTTGGAGTCCCGCATCGAGTCAGCCGAGCTCCTCACGGTAAAGCTGGATCCTTGTGTTGATGAGATTATTGGGCGCATCCGTGGACGGCGCCCGGAACAATGCGCCGAACTAGAACTTCACTTAAACGCCGAAGGTAGCGAAGTGCTTGTTGAACCGCGGAGGTTAGAGCGCATCCTAGAAAACTTGATCAGCAATGCGTGGGCCCATGGTGAAGGGCCGATCACGATCAGTACTCAGGGCAAGAGCATCAGCATCCATGATCAGGGCCCGGGATTCCCGAGCAGTGTCTTAGATAATGGCCCGGAGCGCTTTGTATCCAAGGGTGGTGGCATCGGGTTGGGATTGACCATCGCTAGCGGTCAGGCGCAGGCCTTGGGGGCAACGATGAATCTATCCAATGACAACGGAGCGTTGGTTCACCTTGAATTGCAGTCGCCGCAGAAATCCCCGCGACAGGGTGGTGTTACCTGAGCATTGCCCGTCCATTTTGCTCTAGGACGTGCAACCATTGCAGGCGAGCAATCATTATTTTGACAAAGCCAGCGTAGTTATAAGGATCCGTATTTCGACTTAATTCGGGCTTACTTTGGTTTTGCGTTCGTCAGCTCCCCTCCACGCGTCAGGAAATACATTGGTCTTGTTGGCCTTCACTAAGTGTGCAGCCCAGCGGCCGCGCCACCACCAGCCCCGGCCGCGCGCAAGAGGACCTGCCCAGTGGTATGTCCCCGGGCAGCCTGCAGCGCACACAAGGACCAGCGAGATCTCTCCCGCGCAAACACAGTGTTGGCTTTCGGCGAGCGCTTCGCACCCTTCGAGTTCCGGGCCTCCTGCCCCTACGATTCCTGCTCTCGTTCGTGGCGCGTCAGGTACCTGTACCCAACCCACCATGGGGCCAGGATGACGGCGAGGATCACGAGCCAGACGCTAAGTGAGAAGAGGAGTCCGAATCCTAAGCTCTGGAGCGCTGGCCATATTTCAGGACGCCACTGCGCAAAAGCCTGCCACGACAACGAGTCGAGGGGAACGAAGGAAGCTTCGGCGACGGCGTCCACATAGTTTCCGATAGGGGTCAGCCAGTGCAGGGGCAGCATCTTCACCCACAGAACCCATACTGCCAACAGCCCCAGAACCGACATCCACGGGTGCTTCCGCCCGACCGTGCTCAATGCTTCATTAACTCGTTCCATAATTTCTCCTTGGATTGACTGCGCTCCGGGCAGGATCGACAGTATGTGCCGATGACCGTCTGCCCTTGACGCCACCCATCATGCCGGTCTGTGAGAGGTGACCTGTGCACAAAAAATCACCACCCTCTGACTAGGCATTTCATCCAGCCCGCTTGGTAGCCTCCGATGAGCAACCCAGGCCCAAGAAGAACACTTTCGGCAGGGAGGGACCTACCGTCAAGTGGCCGCCGCCAGGCCGAGGAGATGCAGCTACCCTGGGCCCACCCCTTCCGAGAGCAGGCGTTGAAGGACAACAGACGACGTGCCACCAGCAGACCGCGGACAGGACGACCTGGCTCAGAAGGCGCCGGCGCCAGCGCTACCGGCTGCCCGCCCCGTTGACTTGTCCCCCAGCGGCCTGCAGCGCACACCAGGACCAGTCGGAGTCCTGGAGAGCATGAACTGCAAGAGCAAAGGGCATACCACCGGCCAAGGATCGTGGAACGCAGGGCCGGGTAGAGCGCAAAGGCCCGTTTGAGACCGCGCCCGGGACACGTACAGGGCCCCGGATTCGCTGGAGGCAATCACCAGGCCCCAGCTGCGACTTCAGCGGCCAGGGTTCTGCTGCAGGACCAAGGCCTACGGTATGTCCCCACCAACCAAGCACCCGACTGCACGAGAACTACGCGAGATCCGAGCGTTAAGGAAAGCACTCCCGGTGACCCGCCCGGCCTCTGGGGGCCATGGCGAGGGCAGCGAGACATGGAGGCCCTAACGTCGATGGAATGAAGCACACCGCTCGGTTCTTAGTACCTTACTCGTTAGACAGCCTGCGCAGCCACGCTGAAAGCATGGCTGTTTCTTCAGTGCCTAACACTTCAGGACGTCCGTTGGCATAATCCAGCACCTGGTGGATGACGGACCTTTGAGAATCCATGGCGGACGTTCCGGTGATTGCCGAGAGGACGCCTTCCCGGATGGAGTTGGACAGTTCCCAATCTTCTTTGGCAAGAACAATCATGCGCAGCGTCACGCCGATATTTGTTGCCAAGATATGCGCCGCCGCCCGCGCTGAAGGAACCACAAGCCGGCCCTGCTGTTCAGCCTTGGCAGTGATCCCACGCAGAATTTCACTGGGGCGCGATTGCGCAGCCGGAGAGTATCCGGGACGGATCTTGCCGTACATGAGCGTATAAAAGCCAGGGTTCGCCACGCCAAAAGCTACGTGGGCGTCCCAGCCTTCACGGAGGTCTTGAATCGGATCCCCAGTGCTCTCATGGGATTCCTTTTCTGAGAGGTATAGGTCAAAACCGCGTTCAACTACGGCTTCGAGCAGTCCCTTCTTGTTGCCGAAGAAATGGTAGAGAGTCGGCATCTTGACGCCGACCTCCGCACAAATGGCGCGCAACGATACGTCCTCGCCGGGATCCGCGGCAATCATCTTCGCCGCGACCTCAAGAATACGAGTTCGTGTATCGCCTCGACCTTCTTCTATCATACTGCTATAGTAGCGCATATCGCTGATACATGATCTTGTATTGGTGTCATAGCGAGAAGGAGAAAGCATTGAGCACCCACACCCTCAAAGGCAAGAATGTCCTCGTTGCAGCAGGAGCCAAGAACCTCGGCGGTTTGATCAGCCGTCAGGCAGCCGAGGCAGGAGCAAATGTCGCGATCCACTACAACTCCGAGTCAACCCGTCCGCAGGCTGAGGAAACACTGGCAGCAGTAGAAGCAGCCGGCACCCGCGGGGTCATCCTCACTGGAAACCTAACAAAGCCTCAGGCAGTGGAACAGCTTTTCGCAGATGCCGAGGCCACACTAGGTACCATCGACGTCGCCGTGAACACCGTCGGCAAGGTGCTACGCAAGCCAATCGTTGAAACTTCTGAAGATGAATACGACTCGATGTTCGACATCAACAGCAAGGCCGCCTACTTCTTCATCAAGGAAGCGGGCCTGCGCTTGAACGACGGCGGAAAGATCATCACCATCGTGACCTCGTTGCTGGCTGCCTTTACCGACGGCTACTCCACCTACGCCGGTGGCAAGAGCCCCGTAGAGCACTTCACCCGTGCCGCAGCCAAGGAGTTCGCCGGCCGTGGCATCTCGGTCACCGCTATCGCTCCGGGCCCAATGGACACCCCTTTCTTCTATGGTCAGGAAACTCCTGAGCGCGTTGCATTCCATAAGTCTCAAGCGCTGGGTGGCGAGCTGACCAAGATTGAAGACATCGCTCCGATTGTTTCGTTCTTGGCCACCGACGGCTGGTGGATCACCGGACAAACAATCTTCGCCAACGGCGGATACACCACCCGATAGAACCAAGGGAGAACTTCATGACCAACACAGCTATGCCAGAGCCAGTGGCGTCCTTCTGGGCGGCAGTTAACGCCCATGATGAAGCCGGTTTCTTGAATGCATTCACGACTGATGGAGCAGTAGATGACTGGGGCCGGACATTCACCGGCGCCAAAGAAATCAAGGCTTGGAGCGACAAGGAATTCATCGGCGCTCGCGGCACTTTGGATATCCAAAGTGTCAGTGAGGAGAATCGGCAAGTTATCGTTATTGGCGATTGGAAGTCCAACTACGCCAACGGCATGTCAAAGTTCACCTTCGATGTCAGCGGCGACAAGCTGTCCAAGATGACCATCCGCGAAGGCTAACCGCCCATCCTCGACGGACTGCCGCTTCTAGGTTTCTATTGAAGCCTGGAAGTGGCAACCTTTCGCTCGCTCCACTTCAAATCACACGCCAAAGAAAATGCGCCCGCCATGAAAACACCAGGCATGGGGTACCTACTGCCGATGCGCCTGAGGAACCCTAATGAGGAACACCGCGCAGTCAACCCACCATTCGTCGTATCAGGCCACTTCCGGGCTCTTCTATATCTTGTCAAGCCGTTTCTTGAGCCCTTCTTTCCTGAGCCGAGGCCGCCAGGATTCTGAACACTCGGCGACCAGAACAGCAGAAATTGAATATCCAGCGGTGGCGTCGACTCACGGCGCAGCGTGGCGAACCCGGATACAAAACATTCAATCAGGCCACCTACATCGTCCCTGCTGAAAACCCTAAGGCCTCCCCGCAGGCTATCCATCAGGGCCTGTCTCTGGGCAGGGATCCGCTGTTAGAGTTCTTCAATGTCTAGCAGGACTTGGGCATTGACCAGCTGATGATCAATTTCAAACACAGCCGGAGGCCAGTCGCGGAGGTCATAGCGGAATTCGAAGAGTACATCCTGCCTCACTTTCCGGCCGGCACTCGACATGTTATTGACGCTCCCCTCAAAGAGAAACATGGGGACCGTCGAACCGCACGACCAACATCGTAGAAGGAGCGCAGACCCGATTATCCATTCCTAGACGCGTGAACCGACGAGATTCGTCGGCCCAGCCGGTCACATCTCCTTGTGCACCCTAGCAACGCGGACACTGCGACTGTCAAGGCTTCGAATTTTGGACCACACAAACCTTGCTGAGACCAGCAAAAGTCGCTGCATCACCGATCTCCACATCGATGATGCAGCGACTCACAGGCGACCTCCGGTCGACAGATCCCACTTCGTCGAATCACCGGAAGTAGACCATCTCGTTTCTTTGCTCCGCCTGGCAGCGGCCGTTCCAGCATGCTTCGCGATCCTGCGAGCTGGATTGCCGCAATGACCGAGCCCGAATGCTGGCGTACAGTTACCGGCGTAGGGCCATGGGCTCTCCCTTCCTGCCGGTTAACGCATGAACTTCGGTTGCAGCCTCCACCGCGTGCAGGATCAGCAGTGCGGTGGTCACAGTTCCCACACCGCCTGGTACTGGGCTCAGGGCGCTGACCTTTGGTTCAACCGAGGCCGCATGAACATCGCCCACCAACTGGCCGTCGTCATCCACATTGGTTCCCACGTCAATGACTACAAAGGATTCGGCGACATCATCTCCGGCGAGCAGGTTGGCCCGCCCGGCTGCCATGACGGTCACTGAGGCAGCAGTGGTGAAGTGGGCCAAGTTGCTGGTCCGCGAATGACAGATGCTCACGGTTGCATTGCGCTGCAACAACAACTGCGCCAAAGGTTTTCCAACCACTGCAGAGCGTCCCACGACCGCCACATGCTCCCCGGCCAGTGGGATCTCATAGTGCTCCAGAATTTCAATCACTGACCGTGCAGTGGCTGGAGCAAACGCCGGTTGCCCAACACTCAGGCGGCCCAAACTCAGCGGGTTGGCTCCGTCGATGTCCTTGGCTGGATCAATCAGCTCTACCAGTTTCGCCGCATCAAAGCCGTCAGGTAGTGGGGTCTGAAGAATGATCCCGTGCACTGTTTCGTCGTTGTTCAGTGCGGTGATGGTCTCTGCCAATTGTTCTTGATCAGCGTCGGGGATTCGCAGAACTTGGCATTCAACACCTTGCACTCCGGCGGCCTTCTCAATGGAGCGAACGTACCATGCGGTTGCTTTATTCTTGGTGGCGACTATGACCGAAATCTTGGCGGTGAAGTCTTGCTCACGTAGGGCCTGTACCAGTTGCGCGCTCTGTGCTCGGATCTTTTCTGCCACGGGCTTGCCGGTCAGGCGTTGAGCCGTCATACCGATACCGCCGAACGTACCGCAGAGCTGATCTCTTCAGCTTGGTTGATCATCTGGCTCGCTTGGGTCGTGGCGCGAGTCAGTTGTGCTCGCTGTGTTTCATCCTTGATAGCGGCAATGTTCATTTCCAAGGTGACCAGCGCGGTCCCTAAAGCTGCCCGGGCTGCTTCGGCGGCAGCGGCCACATCGCTGGATACTGAGCGATTGCCAATGAGCAATAGTTCACTGGCCAATTCGATGACCGCGGAGGCAACATTGACGGTGGAAACTAGCGGTGTGGCCGCTTCGATAGTGGCATGCTGAATTGCGTCGCGACGTTCCGCTTTTTGCTCTTCGGTGTCTTTAGGTAGGCCGTAGGCGGTGCTGAGCGCCCCGAAGAGTCGTTCATCTTCTTCGGCTGCAAACAGTGCGCTGCGCATTCGTTCCTTAGCGTTCTCAGCGATGCGTTGGGCTTGCTCTTGGACGTCGGCATATCGTGGGCCGGAGGTAAATTCAGCCACCATGGACACCAGTGCGGCTCCCTGGGCTGCGTGTAATGCCGCGGCTGCACCACCACCAGGAGTTGGTGCTCTTGACGCGAGACGTTCAAGATAATTGCTGACAGTTTCGGTAGAGATCATGGGATGTGCCCCTCGCTCAGGGAATACGGCAAGACAGTCCTGACCCAACAGATACGGCATTTTTATGACACCGAAGGGCGCTCACCATCGGTAACGCACAGCGGTTCCACGTAGCTCATCACGCTTAGTATCCACTTGGTATATCAGTTTATACTGAAGCCTAAAACACCACACTTGGCTGGTCAAGACTTTTCTTCCCTGCCATCGCATGCCAAGATTCGGAGCAAGATCGGTTCCTCCGTTTGGTCACGGCACTCCTCCAGGCAGAAGCAAACGCGATACCAGAACTGCGCCACATTAAATGTGAAAGCCTGCGGGCATCTGTGCGCCCACAGGCTTCCTAACTTCTAAGGATTTTTCTGGATCACTAATCCAAACATTCCAACTCGGTTGCCCATCTCCCAGCTATGAAAACTGCGAGAATAACGCGAAACCCTGGTTGGGTCAACGGCAAAGAAAGTCTATTGTAGCCATCTCATACCTAACCAGGCATGTCATTAGACCAAGCTCAGCTACAACAGCTCAGCCTAACCTCGAAGATGTCAATTGACGTAGATAATCGACTGGTACTGAGGTCGATACCCGATGTACTGTTCACCTTTGCAATAGCGCTGAACACTAACCGTGTAACCCTTCAAACGGTAATGCTTCACCCGGTTGTCGGTATCCATCCGACAAATCCGCAAGTCGTTGTACCATCGAGTTTGCGTATCCGCCTGCGCTGCAGGTGCTGCCACTAGCATCCCCGCGGTCAGGCCGATCGCTGTCGCTCCAACTGCTAGGGTCTTTTTGATATTGAACATACTTCAAGCTCCTTTGCGTGTATCGACTTTCCCTTTTACACCCTAATCACGAGCTACTCCTCGTCAATAGCTAGGCAAGAATTTCCAGACTTCCCTATGCGCAAGTATTCGACGGAGAGCGAACTTCCTGAGCGCCATCACCATCACGTCCCTCGTAGACAGAAACCACCAGACCGACCTGCCGGGTCCAGTGGCCCCGGTCCTTATGAAGCTCATCAAGAAATTTGTACAAGTTAATTGTATTCTATAGCTATGCAATCTAATTCGGAGGACTCTGATCTGCCTCAGCTACTCTTCGACGCGCTTTCTCCCCTGCTTGGAATCGTGCACTCAGCGCGAGCTATTTCACCGGGAAAAATTGGTGTCTTGCGGACGCTAGCCAATGAAGAAAACGTCAGCGCCACTCGGCTGAGCCAATCCATCGGAGTGAGTCAACAGGCCATCTCGTTGACTACCAAAGAACTAGAATCCCTGGGACTGATCGAACGCCATAAGGATGAAACCGATCGTCGTAAGCTCTGGTTCCGCCTCACCGAGGCAGGTCGCAAGAAGTTGGAAGCCGAAGTCGCTCTTGGTCGTCAGGCGCTCAAAGATGCCATCGGCAATGATCTGAATAGTGAAGAACTACAACTCGTCCGCGACGCCATTCCGGCGCTGGCAAAAATCAGGAAGGCGGGTAACGAGTGAAGACAGTAACTCCAAACAAAGCGTTGCTTCCGGCCCTCGTTTTTGCCGCGTTGGCCACGGCCATCGTTTCCTCGTTGGGCATGTTGCTTGTCCCCTCAATTTCTGAACAGTTTAATGTCGACATCGCCACGGCTCAGTGGATGCTCACCGTGAATCTCCTCGCCGGAGCAGTAGCAACACCAATCTTGGGACGCCTGAGCGACGGCCCGCATAAGAAGCGATTACTGCTGGTATCGCTGAGCATCATGTTCATCGGGTCAGTCTTGGCTGCCGCTGCACCGAATTTCCCGTTGTTCCTGACCGGCCGCGCGCTACAGGGCCTGTCCTATGGACTCGTCCCTATCACCATCTCCATCGCTCGCCGCTACGTAGAACAGAGCAAGATGCAGCCAGCCATCTCCTCGCTGTCCGTGACGGTTTCCTCCGGAATCGGCATTGGCTACCCACTGACCGGAATCATCGCTGGCCTCTTTGATTACAGTTTCGCGTTCTGGTTTGGTGCCGCCTTTGTCTTGGCCACCATCATCGTTGTGTGGAGAGTTGTACCTGCGGGCCCAGATACCCAAGCAGCTTCCCTCCCCTTTGATTATCTGGGCACAACGCTTTTGACCTTCGGTCTTGGATCCTTGTTGCTCGCCATTTCGGAAGGTCCTAAATGGGGTTGGGGTTCCCTACCGATCTTGGTGCTGCTGGTCTTTGCAGTCGTGATCTTGACGGTATGGGTACTAGTTGAAAATAAACTGGATCATCCACTGATCAACCTTCGCACCCTCAAACAGGGAGACGTATTACTGGCCAATATTTCCGCCATTGCCCTCGGTGCAGCCCTATATATCGGCATGTCTGTTTCTTCTCTGGTAGCACAGGCCGAGGAATCCACCGGGTACGGTCTGAGTTTGCCCGTTCTCTGGGCCGGATTCGTGATCTTCCCACTCTCGGTGAGTAGCTTCACGGCCAACAGAATGGTGCGCATCTTGGCCAAAAAGGTTGGCATCCAAATCATGCTCCCCATCGGCGCCATCATCATGTCTTTGGCCGGAACCTTGCTGTGGCTCCTACATTCAGCATTGTGGGAGATCTTATTAAGCATGCTGGTCTTCGGCCTTGGCATGGGTGCCAGTTATGCAGCCATGCCGGCGCTGATTGCCCGCAGCGTTGCCACTCAAGAATTGGGTAGCTCGGTGAGTTTCAACCAAGTCTTGCGCACCGTCGGTTCTTCATTCGGTACCGCCATCTCGGCGGCCATCATCGCCACCCATGCAGGTCTCAACGGTGAAGCCACAGCCACCGGCATCAACATGACATTCATGCTGGGCGCATTGTTGTGCATCGCGCTCGGGGCTGCACTTCTGATTCATACTGCCCTGCGCTCTTCACCGAGAACCTATTCGGCTCCGTTGCGCGTGGATTCCTAAGAAAACCAGCAACGCAAAAGGCGGGAGAATCCACCTGGATTCTCCCGCCTTGGCACGAAGTATTAGCTCAGGTTAGAGCTCAACGATTTCGAATTCCATCAAGTCCGCGCCCTGAGCAACAGGCTTCTGTGCGTCACCGCCAGCATGGGCAGCACCGGCACGCTGATCTCGCCAATTCTCAAAATCCTCGCGGGTAGCCCACTGAGTGTAAACGAAGTAACGGTCTTCGCCGTTCACTGGGCGAAGCAGCTTAAAACCTTCAAAGCCGGGCGAGGAATCTACCGAGTGCTTACGGGCTGCGAAGCGCTTTTCGAGCTCTTCGCCTGCTTCTGCGGGAACCGATAGGGCATTGATGACGACAATCGACATGGTCAACCTTTCCTGATTTTGCTTCACGGTGATCGAAGCTTCTTCGCTCAGCCTACGCCGGAATTTCTATCTCTCGCAGTTCATGGCGAAGTACAACAATCGCCGGGATGAGAACTTTAGTCTGCGAATTCTTCTGGCCAGCAGATCTCAAATCTTTCCAAGATCAATTCACCGCCTGGCTGCCGTGTATCTTCAGGAGACCAGTCGCGGCCAATAGATTTTTGGGTTCTGCGCCAGAACTTTTCATGTTCGCGGCGCCAGTAGTCCACGCTCAAATCGCCTTCGCCTTCGGCGGCAGCAAATTCTTCGTCCACCTCAAAGAAGTTGGCGCGCTCTACGGTGATGACCCGCAGGATTGCTTGCGGTTGTCCTGCCCCGTCGCAAATAATGCAGTGGTCTTCGGGCTGGGGAACACGCTCGTCATAGTAATCGTATTCGCAAGCCAGCGATGAGGTGGCTCTCTTGGTTCCGTGCAGAATTTCATTCAAGAGCTCATCGGCTAAGGCAGGATGATCTCCGAAAGACTCAACCACATGATGTGGCGCGTCCTGTTCAGGGATGCCTCGCTGGGCCAGATAGTCCGTCCACATCTTCGCGGCCACTTCATCATTGACTGGTGGCAAAGGTTGAACGATATTTTCCGTCATGCCATGATCCTAATCCGGCTTCGCCCAAGTCCTGCATTCTTACCGACTCTGGCTGTGGAAGTTAGGGTGAAGGAAAAAATCCGTCAGGTACCGTTTTCGAATTTACTCATGGCTGGGGCAGAATTGCGCAAGCCTCCAGGCATTGCAGTCCTGGCCGAATGCGCTGCGCCTGTAAATGTTGTAGCTGGTGCACTCATCGCGCTCAACGCTTTAGGTGCATCTACTGTGACTTCTTCTTCAATCTCGGCTTTGGAGGTCTTTCGTAGGTGAAGATAGGTCTTCACACCAAAGCTCAGCACGACCGCCAATACGATGCCTGCGATGACTAACGAAACGAGTAGCACGTCGTTCAGAGACAGGTCGCTGAGCTCTTTGGTTAACAAAGAGGGTGCAGAATTCGTATCCATACCTGTTCCTGAAATCGAAAGTAACTGCTGCATTGTCCCCATAGGACTCCACCCTAAATCGTGATCGGCCGGTTCATCACGGTTCTCAGCTAATTGATATGGGTTCGTTACGCGACGCCCATGTCTTCGGTGTTAGATATGGCAATACTCCCTCCAACCGCAGGTCTTTATCGCGGACGAAGGGAGCATCAACAAGCCAATATTAGTTCTCGCGACGGATCAGTTCACCGTGTGGAGTCTGGAAATCAACGTCGCTACCGGCAATGATTGAGCGGCGTACCACCCCGTGCAACTCCTTACCCTGATAAGGAGAGATGGGGTTTTTGTGATGCAGATTCTTAACATCGACTTCGAAAGATTCTTCCGGCGCGAAGATCGCAAAATCAGCATCTCGGCCGGTTTCGATTTCAGCCTTCTGAGTCAATCCAGCCAGCTTGGACGGGTTGACGCTCATCCAGGAAATGACCTGCTCAAGACTCAGCCCGCGCTTTTTTGCTTCGCTCCAAATCAACGGTAGTCCCAGCTGTAACGAGGCGACTCCACCCCAGGCAACACCAAAGTCGCCATTCTCGACATCCTTGAGGTCAATGGTTGAAGGGGAATGATCCGAAACGATGCAGTCAATGACGCCCTCTTCCAAGCCCCTCCACAACAAATCACGGTTGGCATCTTCACGGATCGGTGGGCAGCACTTATACGCTGTGGCACCATCTGGGATTTCTTCGGCCAACAAGGTCAGGTAATGAGGGCAGGTCTCAACGGTGAGCTTCACACCTTCGGCCTTGGCGGTACGAATCATTTCCAGCGCGTCAGAGCTGGAAAGGTGAAGTACGTGGGCGCGTACCCCGGTTTTACGAGCACGCTCGATGACCTGTTCAATGGCGGTATTTTCGGCGGCACGAGGGCGAGAGTTGAGGAATCCTGAATATGTTGGCCCGGAAGCTTGCTCAGCATTTTCAATGATCTGCGAGTCCTCTGCATGCACGATCATCAATGAGTCAAAGGACTGCAATTCAGCCATGTCCTCTTCCATCTCATCAACGCTCAGTGACGGAAATTCGTCGACACCTGAGTGTAGGAGGAAGCATTTAAAACCGAAGACACCAGCTTCATGCAGTTCGCGCAGGTCTTTCTTATTACCTGGAACTGCCCCGCCCCAGAAGCCAACGTTTACGAAAGCGTTTTTGCTGGCCGCTTCACGCTTAATGTTCAGCGCTTCAAGATTCACGGTAGGTGGAATGGAGTTCAGCGGCATGTCCACGATGGTGGTTACTCCACCGGCTGCGGCTGCCTTCGTGGCCGATTCGAAACCTTCCCATTCGGTACGGCCTGGCTCATTGACGTGAACGTGCGTATCGACCAACCCGGGTAGGAGTACCTCATCTTCAGCGACCTCAATCACGCGCTGACCTTCAAGCCCGGCCCCGAATTCTTCCACGGCCACAATTTTGCCGTCACGGACACCAACTTCACGCGCTGCAATCCCCTCGGAGGTTAACACCCGCGCACCCCGCAGGACGAGATCAAAGAGTGTTGCTTCGGAGGTGGCATCGGCATCATTGCGGCCAAGGGTTTCGTTCAGGCTCATGAGGTGTTCCTACTCGTTAAAGGTCTTCTTTGACTGGCAGCTCTATGCCAGTTTAGGGGTTAGTGGCGCGGAGCACACCCGAAAGGTGAACCGGTGCTCCGCGCCAAGATTTCTGTGGGTCTACGGGTCAGCGACGACTGCCTTTCAGGCTCCCACAGTGGCCGCCACACCCAATGGCACCAACGCGGTTGGTGCATCATCAGGGCCAACGGCCAGGTCTTCAAACTCGTTGACTGCATCAAGCTGTGCGCCCATGGCGATGTTGGTAACCTTCTCCAAGATCACTTCAACCACCACCGGCACCTGATGCTCAGCTGCCAGTTCACTGGCCTGGGCGAACCCTGCGGCGAGCTGGCTTGGATCCTCGATACGTACCGCTTTGCAGCCCAAACCTTCAGCCACCTTGACGTGGTCAACACCGTACCCGTTGGTTTCTGGGGAGTTGATGTTATCGAAGCCCAAGGAGACGTGATAATCCATCTCGAAGGGGCGCTGGGACTGGCGGATTAATCCGAGGTAGGAGTTGTTCACCACCACGTGAATGTATGGAAGCTTGAACTGTGCACCCACTGCCAATTCTTCGATCATGAACTGGAAGTCGTAGTCCCCCGAGAGTGCCACGACTTTCTGGCCCGGCTTGCCGCGAACTACACCCAATGCTGCCGGTCCGGTCCAGCCCAGCGGGCCGGCCTGTCCAGCGTTGATCCAGTTGCGGGGCTGGTAGACATGCAACATCTGTGCGCCGGCGATCTGCGAGAGACCAATGGTGGAGACGTAGGTGGTGTCCTGACCGAAAGCAGCGTTCATTTCTTGGTATACGCGCTGTGGCTTAATCGGGATGTTCTCAAAGTTGGTCTTCCGGTGCCCGGTGGATTTGCGTGCGGTGCACTCATCAGCCCAAGCCGAGTAGTCCGGCAAGGTACCGGCAGCCTTACGCTCACGCACCACGTCCAAGATGGCATCAATGGCTGCCTTGGCGTCGGAGACAATGCCAAGATCTGGCGAGAAAACACGGCCGATCTGGGTGGCTTCGATATCCACGTGGATGAACTTGCGCCCGGCGCGGTAGGTATCCAGTGCCCCGGTGTGGCGGTTAGCCCAGCGGTTTCCCAGGCCCAGAACAACATCGGATTCCAAGAAGCTCGCGTTGCCGTACTTGGTGTGGGTTTGGATGCCCACCATTCCTGACTGCAACCGGTGGTCATCGGGAATGACGCCCCAGCCCATCAGGGTTGGTGAGACCGGGATGTTCAGCTCTTCGGCCAGCTGCACTAATTGTTCGCTGGCGTTCGCGTTGATCACGCCGCCACCGGCGATGATCATTGGCTTCTTGCCGCTGAGCAGCAGGTCAACGATTTTTTCTGCCTGGCCACGGGTAGCCTGTGGGCTCAGTACCGGCAGGGGTTCATAGGCGTCGATATCAAAATCAATTTCCGCCATCTGCACGTTGATTGGCAGGTCAATCAGTGCTGGGCCGGGACGGCCAGAGCGCATGATCTGGAAGGCCTTGGCGAAAGTGCCTGGGACCAGTCCAGGTTCGAGCACGGTGGAGGCGTACTTGGTCACTGGCTTGGCGATGGATTCGATGTCTACCGCTTGGAAGTCTTCCTTGTGTAGTACGTTGGTCGGCGCCTGCCCGGTGATGCACAGCATCGGAATCGAATCGGCGATTGCCGCGTACAACCCGGTGATCATGTCGGTGCCAGCAGGGCCCGAGGTGCCTAGGCACAAACCGATTTTTCCGGTGGCACGTGAGTAACCGTCGGCAGCATGGCTGGCGCCCTCAACGTGGCGGTGTAGCGTATGGCGGATGCCGCCGTGCACTTTCATCGCTGAATACAGTGGATTGATGGCGGCTCCTGGCAGGCCGAAGGCCTCGGTGGCGCCCTCCTTTTCCAGGATCTGAACGATGGCATCTACTGCGCGCATCTTGGTCATGGCAAACACGTCCTTTAAGAAGAACAAGCAAACTGTTCGTGGGTATCTGAGAAGAAAGAAAGAAAGAAAGAAAGAAAGAACCTACGGCAGACGGCACGGCGCATGAGTCACCACAACGCCTACTCCTTGAGCACCAGATGTCGGTAACGAGCCGGAACGAAGCCCTCACACACCACCTGCGGTATCGCTATCGACTAACCGTGTACAAAAGTCGCCAACGAGACCAGCATCGGTGGTGCATGCCGTGATCTGAGGTGCAGGCGCTACCAGCGCCGCCCGCCGTAGGAAGATGTGTGGGTTTTAGGCTGGAAGCGGGGCTTCAACCTTGCCGGCTAGGCGCTGCACGCCACGGAAGAGACCTGAGTGGTCCAATGCTCCGTCTCCGGAGGCCACGGTGGAGGTAACCAACTGGGCGACCAAGGCACCCAGTGGCAAGACGACGCCGGCTTCGCGGGCGGCCGAGGTAACGATGCCCATGTCCTTGTTGTGTAGGGCTAGGCGGAAGCCGGGAGCGAATTCACGGTCAAGGATCTTCTGGGCTTTTTGGTCCAGCACCTTGGAACCGGCCAACCCGCCACCTAGCACCTTGATCGCTGCGTCGGTGTCCACGCCATAGGCTTCGAGGAAGACGACCGCTTCGCTCAGCGCCTGGATGTTGGCGGCGACGATCAGCTGGTTGGCTGCCTTCACCGTTTGGCCGGAGCCCGAAGGACCCACCAGCACGATGGTCTTGCCGACGGCGTCGAGTACCGGCTTGGCTGCCTCGAAGTCTGCGGTGTCACCGCCGACCATAATCGAGAGCACGCCTTCGATGGCTCCGGCTTCGCCGCCGGATACTGGTGCGTCCAGGGGACGAAGTCCAGCTTCGCGGGCCTCGGTAGCGAGTGCTACTGCCACGTCCGGGCGAATCGACGAGTTATCGATCCACAGTGCCCCGGATTTAGCGTTAGCAAAAACGCCTTCTTCTCCGGTGACAACGCCTTGGACATCGGGTGAGTCGGGAACCATGGTGATGACGATGTCGGCGTCCTTGACGGCGTCAGCGATGGATGTGGCTCCCTTGCCTCCTGCGGTCACCAGGTCGTCGATGGCCTTGGGGCTGCGGTTGAATCCGGTGACGGTGAAGCCGGCGTTGACGAGGTTTTTGGCCATTGGTAGGCCCATGATTCCGAGGCCGATAAAGGCTACATTCTGTGACATGTTGTCCTCCAAAGTCTTAGGTGTGTGGATCTTTAGGCGTTGGCCGTGGCGGTGGTGAGCCAGTCGAAAGCGGTGACACGATCCTGCTTGTATTCCAGGGAAACCTTGCCGGTGTAGCCCAGTTCGACGCTGCGGTTGATCCAGTCGAGCAGTGGCAGGTTTCCGGTTCCCGGGGCGCCGCGGCCGGGTGCATCAGCGATTTGGATGTGGCCGAAGTCCTTGGCGTGCGCTTCGATCAGTGCAGGGACGTCGTCACCGTTGACCGAGAGGTGGTAGAAGTCGGCGAGTAGGGCGACGTTGTTATTGCCCTCAGCCTTGATTGCCTCGACAACTTTTAGGGCGTCGGCCGAGGTCTTCAGCGGGTAGGCTTCGGTTCCTGAGACTGGTTCGATCAGGACGGTGCCACCAATTTTCGCAACGCCCTCGGTAGCGGCCAGAAGGTTCTTGATGGCCAGCTCGTCTTGCTCTTCGGGAGTGTAATCGGGCAGGCGGTTTCCGTAGAGCGCGTTGAAGGAGGTGCAACCGGTGGCTTCACCGATGGCGGCGACGACGGCGACGTTGTCCTTGAATTCGCTGCAGCGTCCCTTCCAAGAAACCAGGCCGCGATCTCCTGCTGGCATGTCGCCGGCGAAGAAGTTCAGTCCGTCTAGCTGGACACCCGCGTTGGACAGTGAAGCGATGAATTCATCAACCTGCTTGTCGCCGGGTACCGCTTCAGCAAAAGGCCACCAGAATTCGACGCTGTCGAATCCTGCTTGGCGTGCTGCCTCAGCGCGCTCTAGTAGTGGCAATTCTGTCAGAAGAATCGAGCAATTCAGAGTGTAGGACACCGGATTTCCTTCCAAGACCGTCGTTCCTAAGTTTCCGCTTTATGGAATTTAGGTTTTGCTTTATGAAAACAGTAAGTCGCCGCGCAATGGACTGTCAACCCTTAATCGCCGACTTCTTACATACTCTCCCGAGACTCATCTATGGCCAGCGATGTCAGTCGAGGGGCGCGTCATCGTTGCTTAACATGCGAAACCCGCCCGTAAGAAACCCTGAAAATCCCACGCCTTGAGTCCAGCTAGAGGTCAACCGAGTTTCTTGCTTATTTCCGAGATATGAAATCTCGATTCTCTATTGCGGTAGCGTCTGCGCCGACTTACAGTTGAGAGGCAGGTGATGTGGCACACATCTCGGAGTGAATATTTCTAACTCAGGAGCAGCCATGAGCGCACGACTCATAGGGAGTCCGACAGGACATTCAGACTGGCACCAGGCCTTCGTGGCCCAGCCAGTTGTTGGCACCCCTGCGGAGTTCTATAGGAACTTCGGCCAGCCGATCTATCCGTAACGCGTGTTCCGATCCCCTTTGTGGATCCACGCAACTGACCAATCACGAATAGACCAGCTTTTTGCGCATGCACGTTGGCGGCCCCGCGATTTTTTGCACCCAAAAACCTTTGGTGGCTGTGCCCTGCCTTCAGCGTGCTTCTTTAGAAAAGGACCTCACCATGAGGCAAGAACTCTCGGAGACTGTTTCCTCCGAACCAATCATCGCGCCGACAACCGGCCAAGGCATAGACCCCGCGAACCCCCACGAACTCTCCCCCAACCTTTACAACCAGGATCTGGCACCAACCACCCGTCAGGGACGCTCGTGGAACGCCTACAGCATCTTCACCCTCTGGGCCAACGACGTGCACTCATTGGGTAATTACGCTTTCGCCATTGGGCTCTTTGCCCTAGGCATGAGCGCAGGTCAGATCCTCGGAGCCCTGGGCATCGGGGCCGTCTTACTCTTCGCGTTACTGAACTTCTCCGGCTTCATGGGCGAAAAAACCGGCGTCCCTTTCCCAGTGATGAGCCGTATCGCCTTTGGCATTAACGGCGCTCAAATCCCCGCCCTCATTCGTGGAGCGGTGGCCATCGCGTGGTTTGGCATTCAAACCTATCTGGCTTCTCAGGTGCTTTCGGTGATGGTCATCGCCGTAGCCCCGGGAGCCGCAGGACTGCAGGATTTCAGTTTCTTAGGCCTGAACACCCTAGGCTGGATCTGCTTCGTGACCCTGTGGGTACTCCAGCTGATCATCGTGTCCTACGGCATGGAAATGATCCGCAAATACGAGGCCTTCGCAGGACCAGTCATCTTGGTGACGTTCTTGGCCCTGGCCATCTGGATGCTCATCGAATCCGGATTCAGCATCTCCCTGAGCACCGGCGAAACCAAAACCGGCGGCGCCATGTGGGCTTCAATGTTCGGCGCAGCAGCTCTCTGGGTCTCCATCTATGGCACCTTCGTCCTGAACTTCTGCGACTTCACCCGTGGCGCCCAATCGAAGAAGTCCATCGTCAAAGGAAACTTCTTCGGCATCCCACTGAACATGCTGTTCTTCGGCGCCATCGTGGTGGTACTGACCGGGACGCAGTTCTCCATCAACGGCACCATCATCACCTCACCATCGGATGTAGTCTCGGCGATCCCCAATACCTTCCTTCTGCTCCTGGCCTCCGCAGCCCTGCTGGTACTGACCATCGCCGTGAACCTCATGGCAAACTTTGTGGCACCCACCTACGCGCTGACCAATCTCTTCCCCAAGAAGCTGAACTTCCGTAGCGCCGCCATGATTTCCGGAGTGATTGGACTGGTGATCCTGCCATGGAATCTTTATAACTCCCCAGAAATCATCAACTACTTCCTCGGTGGCTTGGGGGCTCTGCTCGGTCCACTTTTCGGCATCATCATGGCCGACTACTGGCTGATCCGTAAGGCCCGGATCAATGTCATGGACCTGTACCGCACCAATCCTGAAGGTACTTACTACTTCACCCGTGGTGTGAACTATCGGGCGGTGGGAGCCCTAGTGATCAGTTCGGTCATTGCCTTGGTGCTGGCCTTCGTGCCGGCCCTGCACGTGGTGGGTTCCTTCGCCTGGTTCCTCGGTTCCGGTGCTGGTGCTATCGCCTACCTAGCGTTGGCTAAACGCCAACACGACCTTGCAGACATCGACGGCGAGCCCATCGCTGTGGCACCAACGCACTAGGAGTGTCATGCGAATTCTCATTGTGAACGTGAATACCACCGCCTCCATGACCCGCGCCATCGGCGACTCAGCACGAGCCGTCGCCTCGCCGGGCACCGAGATTATCGAGCTCACCCCAGATTTCGGGGCGGACTCCTGCGAAGGGAATTTTGAAAGCTACCTGGCTGCGCTGGCGGTCATGGACAAGGTCATGAGCTACCCAGAACCTTTTGATGCCGTCATCCAAGCCGGTTATGGTGAGCACGGACGCGAAGGCCTGCAGGAATTACTAGAGGTTCCAGTGGTGGATATTACCGAAGCTGCAGCATCGACCGCACAATTCTTGGGCCACAAGTACTCCGTAGTCACTACCTTGGACCGGACGGTCCCGCTGATTGAAGACCGATTAAAGTTAGCTGGCCTGACCGACCGACTGGCTTCGGTCCGGGCCAGTGGGCTCGGGGTACTGGAACTGGAATCTGACCCGGCGCGTGCGGTCGCTGCCATTGTCCAGCAGTCCAGAATCGCAGTCGAACAGGACAAGGCCGAGGTGATCTGCCTTGGTTGTGGTGGCATGGCCGAACTTGAAGAACAGGTCCGGGCAGCCACCGGAGTACCGATTGTCGACGGGGTGCGTGCCGCGGTGACCATCGCTGAATCGCTAGTGCGGTTGGGGCTCAGTACTTCCAAGGTGCGCACCTATGCTCCCCCACGTCCGAAGGTACTCACCGGGTGGCCGCTGAGTTCAGCTCTTATTACCAAGTGAATGCGCAGGCCTATCCCAGTTAGCGCACAGACTGCGCGTTTAGAGTTATAAGTACCTCATGAAGGTGCGAGTGATGACAAAAGTTTTGGTCCCGATGCTTCGGCATCGGGACCAAACTTTTTTGTACTGAATCTAGGCGTGCTGCGTCAACGGTATGCAAGTTTAGTTAGCCTGAGCCATTTCTTCAACATCCTCGTTCTTCTCCTGCTGACGCGAACGTTCTCCAAAGAGCGATACGCCAATTGCCAAGACACCTGTGAACAGAACGCCTAGGCCAATGTGTACCTGCAAGAACCCAGCGCCTGCGGCCGCACCGATAAGAATGAGCGCCACGGCCAGCAAACGTCGTTCCCAATGCTTGCCGCTACCGCCACCCAATGGGGAATCCGCGGCGAGGCCGGTCAACGTGGAGGTAACCACCACCGTGGTGACATCTTTAACCGCAAGGTGACGTGCGGTGGCCGCCTGTAGCCCCATGGCTGCTGCGATAAAACCAGTAACAGACAAGGCCGCTGACTCGGAGACATTCTGTACGCCAGCGAATAATGCGAGCGATGTCAGCGTCAAGCAAATACCCACCGCTGCGATCAGTGCGGTAGTGCGTCGGCTCCACCCTGCAGCTTCGCTCTTTAATACGCGACCGGCAATGGCTGCGCCGAGCACAAAACCCACCAAGGCAATGAGTGGACCGAGCACTGGCAGACCGTCGGCGCCCATGAGTGCCATTCCAAGAATCACGACATTGCCGGTCATGTTTCCGGTGAAGACTCTGTCCAGACCTAGGTAACCGACCGCGTCGATAATTCCTGTCGAAAAGGTCAGAACAAGCATCAAAATCAGATGTGTTCTCGCGGGGTCTCGGGGTTTGAGGGCATTAGGCATAGTGGTTTTCTTTCGCTGCGGTCGGATCTGTGCCTAGCGTAGGGCACCACCATCTGATCCCCCACGCATGTTGCGAGCACACTTCACATGCACAGTTTCGTTACGACGCCACTTTTCCCGAGCGCACAAAAAATCCCTGCAACCACGCGGATGCAGGGATGATTTGTCTACGAATTGTTTAGCTGATCGCTTCGGCGATCGGGGTGGAACCGTCATAGAAGTTCACAGTAGCGCGCACTGCGGCTTCGGTATCTACAACGTGGGTGATCACCTCGGCCACGTTTTCGCGGGATACCTTGCCATTCTCTGGCGCAGGAGCCTGTCCACCAACATTGCCCTGTTCATCGGCCAGCTGGATCTGCTTGCTGGCAGGATCCAGGGTCAGCGCGCCGGGGCCAAGAATGGTGTAGCTCAAGTCGCTCTCACGCAGAACTGCATCGGCGTCATGCTTGGCCTTGGCATAGGTGTAGAAAGAGTTTTCTGGGTCAAGCTGGTCAACATCCACCAGAGCCCGCGAGTAGGAGACCATCACGAAACGAGCCACACCAGCTTGCTTGGCTGCTTCAATGGAACGAACGGCCGCGTCAAAGTCCACGGCTCGCGTGCGCTCCTTATTTCCACCGCCGGCACCGGCCGAAAAGACGATGGCAGAGGCACCAGCGAAAGCATTGGCGAGCTGATCAACATCAGCGTTTTCAATATCAAGTACCACCGGGTTGGCACCGGTTGCGGTGATCTCTGCGGAGTGGTCAGGATTGCGAATCAACGAATCAACGGCAAAGCCACGGGCAACCAACTTGGGCGCAGCTAGCAAAGCCACCTTGCCATGGCCACCAATAAGGACTACTCGACGTTCTTCAGACATGTACTACTCCTTCTGATCACTGTTCTTACTTCCCTACTCTGGGCATAACCCTGATGGGTCAACGACTATTCCCGCAGCGCCTGGGGACACCAATCTGGCAATAGGCTCAATGCCAGTTCCGCTTCAATTTCTACGGGCGTAGCCTCGAAATATAGCTTGAACAATCAACACAGGATGAACGCTGATGAAGCATAAAACCCTGAATCTAGAACTGAGCAATGATCAGTTTGCTGACCTCACCAACGCTTTGGAGGACCATCGGGACTATTTCAAAAAGCGGGCTGATGAAGCGCTGATGGGCTTCGGTTTAGATACCGGTTATTGGAAGTCGCGCGCCGAGGAAGTCCAAGAATTACTCGGCTTGGTCCTTCATTCCGCACGGCAAGAACAACAGCGCTAACACTGAACCTACGACCGGTATCGTTGTGTCCATTCGTCTTTGAGCATGGCATAGGAATAACCATCCAACCACTGGCCACTGCGGTGCAGACCACTTGCTTTTTGATGGGATTCTCGGCGCATTCCCACGCGTTCCATGAGCCTGAAGGAAGGCTCGTTGGCGGTGAAGCATTCGGCCACGACCCGTCGTAATTTCAGATCCTCAAAACAAATCCGCAGCACTTCGCTCACCGCTTCGGTGGCGTAACCTTGACCCGAAAATTCCGGGTCAAAGCTCCAGCCGAGTTCGGCTTCTACCGATTTAGCCTGCTCTACTACTTCGCGTTGTCCCCAAGCATCCTTGATGTACAGCATCACTGTCCCGATCAGCCGTGCTCCCTGCGGGGTTTCGATCTGAACAGCAATATCTCGGTCAATTTTTCCTGACTCAAGAAATTGTGTTTTATAGGTCTCGAAGTCTTGGGGCGCAGCGGTAATCCATTCAAAGACCGCGGGCAATTTGCGATAGCTCCAGGTGGCTTCCAAGTCCTGTTCAACTAATCTGCGCAAGGTCAGCCGTGCGGTGGTGATCGGCCAGCGAACTTCGGCCAAGGAAGCAGTCATGATCGCATCCTATCGGAACTTCGGCACGATTATGACGACTCAAGGCTAGCAATTTTCCGCTTAGTTGACAGCTAAATAAAGAATATTTTTAGTAGTTATTTTCAACCTAATGCACCAGTCAACCGCTAGCTGACGCAAAACCTCAGGCTAATTCACAAAAAATTGGGTTCAAAATTTCCCACAAAGTGACACAGCTGACAGTAATTGGATTTGCTTTCATTAGATCAGATAAGGCTAAGCTAATTAACAGATCATTCGCTCGCGCAACCAACGAAGGTTGCCATAACACGAAGGAAACCATGGCCTCCATGAAGCTTCGCGCTGCTGCACTGCTAAGCATTGCCGCCCTGTCCCTGACCGCTTGCGGTTCCAACACCGATACCGCGGCAGATGCCAATGCGCAGGACACCAAGACCGTCACTTTCACCGACAATGACGGCGAAAAGAGTGTCCAGGTACCAGCCAAGTCAGTGGTTGCTACCGATAACCGCACCTTTGAGACCCTGGATGAATGGGGCATCAAGCTCTCGGCAGCAGCCGTATCGCTCATGCCAGACACCATTTCCTACACCAAGGACAAGGACATCCTTGACCTTGGCAGCCACAAGGAACCAAACCTTGAGTCCGTGGTCACCGTAGACCCAGACCTGATCATCAACGGTCAGCGCTACACCCAGCACGCCGACAAGTTCAAGGAACTGGCTCCTAACGCCACCGTTGTTTCGCTTGACCCACGTGACGGCGAACCATTCAACACCGAACTGGAACGCCAGATCACCACCCTGGGCGAAATCTTCGAAAAGCAGGACGAAGCCAAGAAGTTGGTTGACGACTTCGAAGCAGCCCAGAAGCGCGTCACCGATGCCTACAACACCGACGACACCGTCATGGGTCTGATCGCTTCGGGTGGCGAGCTCGGTTACTCTGCACCAAGCACCGGCCGCACCGTTGGCCCAATGTTCGACTTCCTGAACCTGACCCCAGCACTGGAAATCGAAGATTCCTCCACCGACCACGAGGGTGACGACGTCTCGGTTGAGGCCATCGCCAAGTCCAACCCAGACTGGATCATCGTCATGGACCGCGACGCAGCCGTAGCCGCCGATGGCGCAGACTACAAGCCAGCCAAGGACCTGCTGGAGAACTCCGAAGCACTGCAGAACGTGACCGCTTCGAAGGAAGGCCACGTTGTGGTCATGCCAGCTGATACCTACACCAATGAAGGTATCCAGACCTACACCGAATTCCTCAACGAATTCGCTGATGCTTTGGAAGCAGCCAAGTAGTAAATATGCATTGCCCTCAGTTTTAGTGGCGACGCCGGATTCCGGCGTCGCCACTAAAACTGTTTTCCCACCACACTTTTTCACGGCGGCACCATGACAACCACGACCACACCGGTCAGGGCCAATTCCAAGGTCTTCACCGGCAAACTCGCCCTAGGCATTCTCGGAGTCCTCATACTCCTGGCCTTCTCACTCTTCACCGGCGTTTACGACATTTTTGGCAATGACGACGGCGCGCAAATGTTCGCCATCACCCGCATTCCACGCACCATTGCACTGGTACTCGCTGGAGCGGCCATGGCCATGAGTGGGCTGGTCATGCAATTGCTCACCCAAAACCGTTTCGTCGAGCCCACCACCACCGGCACCACAGAATGGGCCGGACTGGGGCTACTGACCATGCTGGTCCTATTCCCCAGCGCCAGCCTGCTGGCAAAAATGGGAGTGGCGATCACCTTTGCCTTTATCGGCACCATGGTCTTCTTCCTCTTCTTACAACGCGTTTCCCTCAAGGCCTCGCTGACCGTCCCGATTGTCGGCATCATGCTTGGCTCGGTGGTCGGCGCCTTCTCCACCTTCTTCGCGTTGAGTACCGATAAGCTGCAGTCCTTGGGGATCTGGCTGGCTGGTTCCTTCACCTCGGTGATCCGCGGCCAGTACGAAGTGTTGTGGATTGTCGCTTTGGTTGCCGTGGCAATCTACATCGTCGCCGACCGATTCACGGTGGCAGGGCTTGGCGAAGAAATCGCCACCAACGTCGGGCTGAACTACCGCCGAGTGATGCTCTTGGGCACCGCCCTGATCGCCATCGCCACCGGCGTGGTCACCGTGGTCATTGGCAACCTGCCGTTCTTGGGTCTGATCGTGCCGAATATCGTCTCCTTGGTCCGCGGTGATGACCTGCGCAGCAACTTGCCGTGGGTGTGCCTGTTGGGTATTGCCATCACCACCGTCTGTGACTTGGTGGGCCGCACGATCATCATGCCTTTCGAGGTTCCGGTCTCCCTGATCCTCGGCGTTCTTGGTGCGATCGTCTTCATTTTCCTTCTGTTGAGGCAGCGTAAAGTTGGCTAATCTCATGACTACTCCCGTGACCTCAACGCACCATCTTGGGCGCTCCTCAGGTCCCTTGCCCACCGCCAAAGTCCGCAAACGCTACTGGCTAACCCTGGGGATTCTGATTGCGCTGGCAGTGCTTTTCGCCTTTGGTTTGCTGGCTTGGGATAACCCCATGCCGGTGGGTTCCACCGGCTTCTGGGTGATCGCTAAGCTGCGTGCCAGCAATATCTTGACCATGGTGATCGTGGCCCTGTGTCAATCTATTGCCACCGTTGCTTTCCAAACGGTCACCAATAACCGCATCATTACCCCGTCCATCATGGGCTTCGAATCCCTCTACCGGGTGGTGCAGACCGGGGCGGTCTTCTTCCTGGGCGTCGCTGGCATTACCTTCTTCACCGGGGTCGGCCAGTTCGTTTTGCAGGTGGCCCTCATGGTGGGTCTTTCCGTGGCTTTGTACGGATGGCTGTTGTCGGGCAAGCTCGGCAATATTCAGATCATGTTGCTGGTGGGCATCATCATCGGTACCGGCCTGGGCTCGGTATCAACCTTCATGCAGCGCCTGCTGACTCCCAGCGAATTTGATGTGCTCACCGCACGCCTCTTCGGTTCGATGGCCAATGCGGATATGAGCTATATGCCGGTTGCCATCCCACTGGTAATCATTGCCGGTGGCTATTTGGTGCTGTCCTCAAAGAAGATGAATATCCTCGCCCTGGGCAAGGAAACCACCATCAATCTGGGGATCAACCACCGCCGCGAAGTCATGAAGACCCTCTTCTTTGTGTCCATTTTGATGGCGGTCACTACCGCGCTGATTGGCCCGTTGACCTTCTTAGGCTTCCTCGTTGCGACCCTCGCCTACCAGCTCGCCGACACGTACGACCACCGCTATATTTACCCGATGTCATTCCTCGTCGGATTTGTTGTGTTGGCCGGGGCCTACTTCATCATGAAAAACCTGTTCTACGCCCAGGGCGTGGTGGGCATCATCATCGAAGCCGTGGGCGGCATTACCTTCTTGATCTTCATCCTGCGAAAGGGCCGACTGTGATTACCCTCAACGCTGTCAGCAAAAAGTACAGTTCTACCGTGGCCATCGGCCCGGTGACCCTAGAAATCCCCACCGGAGGCCTGACCGCGCTGGTCGGCCCCAACGGCGCCGGTAAATCCACCATGCTTACCATGGTGGGTCGCCTACTGGGCATTGACGAGGGAAGCATCGAAGTCTCGGGCTACGACGTCACCAAAACCAATTCCAAAGATCTGGCCAAGATCGTCTCGATCCTGCGCCAGGAAAACCACTTCGTCACCCGACTGACCGTGCGTCAGCTGGTGGGCTTTGGACGTTTCCCGCACTCCAAGGGACGACTGAACCAGCAGGATGAGGAAATCATCTCGCGGTCCATCGACTTCCTGGATCTGGGAGAGTTGGAAGGCCGCTACCTCGATGAGCTTTCCGGTGGACAGCGTCAGCGTGCCTACGTGGCCATGGTGTTGGCGCAGGACACCGATACCGTTCTCTTAGATGAACCGCTGAACAATCTGGACATGAAGCACTCGGTCATCATGATGCAGCACCTGAAGCGTGCAGCCCAAGAGCTGAATCGCACCATCGTGATCGTGCTGCACGACATCAACTTTGCCGGTCACTATGCCGACTATATTTGCGCGATGAAGCACGGCAAGGTCGTGCAGTTTGGTACCCCTGAACAGATCATGCAAGATGAGATCCTTACCGAAGTATTTGAGACGCCGGTAAATGTGGTCCCAGGTCCCAACGGTCCTTTGGCGGTGTACTACTAAGGCTCAAAAGGCTGGTGCTCTAAGCTAGACCCGAATATGGAAGGACACTAGTGAACAGCACACTATTAAACACCGGATGGCCCATGTGGGTCATGCTGGCAATAGTTGTCGGTGCCACGGGGATTATTACCAGTCGCTTCTTGGACCTGTCGGCGAAGAAGATCTTCTCGGCAGCAGGGCGCGCCCTGATTCAGCTGATTGTCATTGCCCTGATCATCAGTCAGGTCTCCACCTCGTGGATACTGACCATCGCACTGTTGCTCTTGATGCTGGCGGTCGCAGTATTCACCTCCACCCAACGCATAGAAACGGTGCGTTGGTGGGTCCCGGCCAGTGTCATCTTCGGTGGCGTCGCACCGGTGGTGGCACTCATGTTTGGCTTCGGGGTACTTCCGGTGACCCCACTGGCCGTCATTGCCGTCATCGGTCAACTCATCGGTGGCACAATGAGTGCGACAAACTTGGCAGGTCGACGGATCGAACAGGAGCTGAGCCAGCGCGCTGGTGAAGTCGAAGCCGCCCTGGCCTTGGGCTTCCCCGAGAACGCAGCCCGCAATCTAGTGGGCCGTCCAGTTGCTGCCGAAGCGCTTCTTCCCGGTTTGGACCAAACCAGGACTGTGGGCACAGTGACTCTTCCCGGGGCCTTTGTTGGTTTGGTCCTTGGTGGCGCCAGCCCACTAGAAGCGGGCCTAGTGCAGTTGGTTGTGCTCATTAACCTGCTCGCTGTCCAGGCGATTGCGGTGAGCCTTCTCGCGATGATGATTGAACGGAAAATTGGCGTGCGCGCCTAGCTTTACTTTCGAAGGGTGGTTTCTATCGATCATTGCCACACCCTAAACGATCAGGAGTTACAACGATCGTTAGAGCTGGACCACTAGATGAGAAGGATCAAGGGCGAAACTTACGAAGCTACGACCGGCCAACACCTTGGTGCCATACCCGCTCCCAGATGATAAGGATTGGGTCTAGGCTCAAGGACGCTGCCTCGTCCAAACAAAATATAGGCATGTATAAGTTCTTGTTATACGCCACTATATATTCACATACACGGGCAAGGCGTCGCTCCAACATGAGCTCACGCGCAATCCAGAGACCGTGCCAACTTCCAAAGTAGATTCGAAGCTGTGCACTAGCAGGTTTCGAGAAAATGTAGTCGCGTAAAGCCATCACTACACGCGACCACATTTTCCGTACGGTTTGTTTTTCTAGCCCTTAAGCGAAGCACCGCCACAAATGGTCATCACCTGGCCGGTGATCGATTTGCCATGCTCCCCAGCCAAAAACAACACCAGCGCGGCCACATCGGCAGGATCCACCAACACACCCAACGGCGGGGTAACCGGTGGAACTCCGGCACGTCGTGGATCCACCATCATCGGGGTGTCCGTCGGGCCCGGGGCTACCACATTGCAGGTGATCCCCCGCGGCGCCAGCTCCATGGCCCAACTACGCGATAGCCCAACAAGGGCCGACTTGGTCGCAGCATATTGGCTCTTTCCGGCAACACCACTCATGGTGCGACTACCAATCAGCACGATGCGCGAACCATCGCTCATCGTTGGTGCCAGCGCATTAACCAGCACCATGGGAGCCTGCACGTGAACCGCGTGCATACCTGCCAAATCCTCGGCCTTGAGCTCCCCCAAGGATCCCGTCGCCATGAAGCCCGCGGCATGAACCAATAGGTCTGGAGTCGCCACTTGCTTGGCAACATCTTGAACTTGATTCAAATCGCCTAAGTCAACGTTTCGCCAACTAAACCGGGCATTGTCGATTCCGGGTTCTCGACGGCTCAGCCCCGTAACTTCATAGCCAGCATCAAGCAAGGTAAGGGCGATTGCTTCCCCAATGCCTGAGCTGACGCCGGTCACCAGTGCGCTAGGCATCAACGCCTTCTTCCTGGGCGCTAACCCATGACGGATCAATGCGCACATACTTAATTGCCTGACGGAAATAGGTATACGCCAGGTGCAACGCCCCATCGGCTCCTTCATGGATGGAAGGGTAGGAGAACTCTCGGTTCAGGCCTTCACGAGAGTTATTGGACAGGCAATAACCATCGCCTACTTCAAGGTTCCGTCGTTGTGGCCAACTGTGGCCATTGTCCGTTGAGATCGCTACCGTCAGCGGTGCACGCGGGGTGCCCCAGAAGGCTTTGCGTACGCCAGCATCTTCAGTAGCTACCGGTTCAAAGACCACCGGGCCATCAACGTTGGAGTCGAGCCCCTCATCATCAATCTCGTCATAAAGCGAAAGACGTCGCTCGGTCTGTTCATCGGCTTGAGAGTGGTTATAAATCAGCGCCAAGCGTCCATCATTCATGGAAACGAACTGAATCGATGAATTGTTATTCGGCAATTCGGTCGGCTCCGGCACGCTCCAACTCACCCCACCATCATCGGAACGCGAGGCATAAATCCAGTCGGCCCAACGGCTGCGATAGAGCGCCAGCAGGCTCCCGTCGGCGAGCGCCGCAAGGTTCATGTGCACACAACCGGTGGATCCTTCAATGATCTGTTCGTCCCAGGTTGCTCCGCCGTCGGTTGAGACCATCAGTGCGGAGTCATCAAAGTCTCCCACCCACTTTTGTCCCGGAACGGTGGCACAGCGGAAGACCGGCACAAACAGCCGACCATCAACCTCTACCGGTGGCTGACGGACAAAAACACCGCCGTGCTCGGTAGCGGCAAACAGAGTCTGCGGTTCTGACCAGGTGTTGCCATCGTCCATGGAAATACGACGACGCACTTCTGAGGTGTCTTGGTTTCCGGCATGCTGGGCGGTGTAAAGCAGCCATAATTCTTCACCGTGACGGTAAAGAATCGGGTTCTGCTCCGAACGAGTGCTATCGAAGGACAACTGCTGTGCCGTTGACCAGTTTTCTGCCCACCCTCCCTCGGGCAAACGCTGCAAGGTGGAGAAGTAGATGCTGATATCCGCTACTCCTTCTTGGGTTCCGCCAAACCAGACACAACCTAGATTCCCGTTACCCAGGGTCATCAAGTTGGCTGCGTGCGATTGCACTGTAGGTGCTGGCAGGTAGGCGTAGGCCAGCGGCCCGTCCTGATGGACCTGCCCGTCGGTGGTGATGGTGGAGAATTCGGTCAACGACATTGTCTGTTTCCTTGCTGTCTCGTTGGGTGGCTAGGAGCGAGCCTGTTGCAGGTGGGCTGCTGCCGTTGCTTCCAAATGGGTCAGGTCCGAAGCCACCGTGGCAAAGGTGTAGCCCTCGCCCAAGCGTTGCTGGGCCAAGTCACCGTTGGCATTGTGGATACCGGCGGCGATGCCGGCTTGTGCTGCTGCCGCGCTGACTCGCTTCAGAGCTGCTTCAAATTCATCCTTGATGGCAGGATCGCCGGGGAAAGCGGCACCGATGGCTAGGGCAAGGTCGCTGGGCCCTACATACAGTCCGTCTAGCCCTTCAACGGCAGCGATTTCTTCGACGTTCTCCAGGCCGCCGGGGGTCTCGATCATGGCGAAGACCATCGTGGTGGCATCTGATTCTGCCGGGACAGGGCCCACGCGTAGCGCAGAGCGCATTGGTCCGTAGGAGCGGATTCCGTGAGGTGGGTACTTGGCGTATTTCACCGCATCGGCGGCATCTTGGGCATCATTGACCAGTGGCACAATCACTGCGACAGCGCCAGCATCCAATGCCTTACCAATGGCGGTGGCATTGTTGGCTTCTACACGCACCACACCGGCGGCCTGGCCTGAAGCGTCAATGGCCATCAGCCCGGTGAGCATACCGTTATAACCAATTAGGCCGTGCTGTGCGTCGAGGGCAACGTAGTCGTAGCCCAGGCGGGCGATGCGTTCGGTGGATACGGGTGAATCTAGCACTACCCAGTAGCCGACGGCCGGTTCACGGTCACGGATCTTACGGGCAAATTCGGTGGCAACTGCTGAAGTCATGGGGTGGGTTCTCTTTCTGTTTAGCGGTTGTAAGCAGGCATTGGGCCGTGCAGCGAAGCGGTGGCTGCGGCGGCGTGATCAGCGAGGGATTGTTCCAATGGCCCCTTGGCGATGGCGGCAATATTGGATTCCAGCTGGCTGGCTTTGGAGCCACCAAGCAGGAGGGAGTCAACACCCTGGTGGTAGGCCAGCCAGCGCAGGGACAACTCGATCAGGGTGATGCCGGCGTCCTTGGCCAGTGCTGTCAGTTCTTCGATGCCTTTGAAGAGGTCTTCATCCCAGTAGCGTTCGGTGTACATGCTGGCCAGTCGAGAGCTGCCGAAGCGTCCCTCTTGTGGTTGTTGCGCGAAACTGTGGCGTCCGGTGAGCAATCCACCACCGAGTGGGTTGTAGACCATGGTCTGCACCCCAGTAGTTTTCGCGAATGGCAAATACTCGGTTTCGATTCGTCGCGCCACCAAGTTGTACAACTGCTGCGCTACCACTGGTTGCGGTGCGCCCACGGATTCGGCAACGTGGCTGGCCTGAGCAATCTGCCAGGCTGCAAAGTTAGAAACACCCAAGGAGAGAATCTTGCCTTCTTGGTACAGCTTGGCAACTTCGCTCAGGGTGTCTTCCAACGAAGCAACGTAATCAGGCTGGTGGAGGTAGAACAGATCCAAACGGTCGGTGTTCAACCGTCGTAGCGACGCTTCAACGCTGCGGCGCAGAGCCGCCGGAGATAGTGGGGAATCCTCTCCGGCGTCAGCATGAGGCATCCCTGCCTTGGAGGCAAGGAACACTGAGTCGCGTTTGCCCTGAAGCAAGGTGGCCAGCAGTTCTTCGGTAGCACCACCAACGTAAGCATTGGCGGTGTCGATGTGGGTAATCCCCGCGTCCAGAGCCACATTGAGCATTTCTTCGCTGGCTGCCGCGTCTGCGGTATCCCCGAAGGTCATCGTTCCTAGGACCAGTTGGGCCGGATTTTTCTCTTGCATCGTCTTTGTTTCCTCGTTCGTCAGTTGCTAATTCAGCTAGTCAGTCCGGCCAAGATGTGGCGTGGTTTCACGCCTTCCATCACGCTGGGGTCAAGGGCGGCCCGGCGAAGCCTACGCGTGTACTCTTCGGCAGGCGTGGTGAGCACTTGCTCGGTGGTGCCAAGCTCAACGAGCTTTCCACGTTGCATCACCATGACCCGTTGGCTAATTTCTTGCACCACACCCAGGTTGTGGGTGATGAAGACATAGGAGATCCCGGTGTCTTCCTGAATCTCGGAGAGTAATTTGAGTACCTGTGCCTGGACTGAGACGTCCAATGCGCTGGTAGCTTCATCGCAGACGAGCAGTTCTGGTTTCGAGGCCAGTGCCCGGGCGATGCCAATACGTTGGCGTTGTCCACCGGAGAATTCATTGGCACGCTTATGCAACGCGGTTTCTGGCAGCCCTACCCGGTCCAAGAGTCGAAGCGCTTCCTTGGTGCGCTCACTTGGTGTTCCTTCTTTATGGATCCGCAGAGGTTCGGTGATGATCTGTTCAGCACTGTGGCTGGGATCCAATGAACCATAGGGATCTTGGAAGACCATTTGGAACTTGCGTCGCAAGGGACGTAGCTGCTTGTCATTGAGCGCTACCAGGTCGGTGCCATCGAGCAGGATCTGTCCGTGAGCCGGCTTGATCAGTCGCATGATGGATTTCGCGATGGTGGATTTACCACAACCGGATTCACCAACTACGGCTAGTGTTTCTCCACGCTGCACGTCGAAGGAAACATCATCGACGGCACGGAACACGCCATCACGTGTTGCATATTCAACGGTCAGGTTCTTAACCGACAAGAACGGTGCTTGCTGATTCATGATGCTCCCTTGGCAACCATCGAAGTTTCATCCCACTCACCGAGCCGAGGTACAGCCGAGAGCAGAGCGCGGGTATATTCTTCAGCCGGTGCATCGACAATCTGCGCTGCCGGACCGGACTCAATGAATTTGCCAGACTTCATCACATGAATAGTGTCTGAAACTAGCCTTGCCACGCCAATATCGTGCGTAATCATCAAGACCGAAATCCCACGAGTCTGCTGTAGTTCCAACAACAAATCCAAGATTCCTGCCTGAACTGTGACGTCCAGGGCACTGGTTGGCTCATCGGCCACCAGTAGCTCTGGTTCGCTGGCTAGAGCAATAGCAATCAGCACACGCTGCAGCATGCCTCCGGAAAGCTGATGCGGGAACTTCTTCAGTTGCTCTTCAACCCGCGGAATGCGTACTTGTTCGAGCAGCTCCACGGCCTTGCTTTGCATCTGTTGTTTACCGGTAATACGTCCAGCAACCTTGATCGCTTCACGCAGTTGAGAACCAATGGTCGCCACCGGGTTCAGCGCAGTCATCGGGTCCTGCGGGATCAAAGCTAGGCCACGACCACGGAACTTCGTGATCGCCTTGGGGTTAGCTAAAACGTCTTCACCTTTGATCTTCACCTGACCAGATAACGCGGCCAGTCCCTGAGGCAATAATTGAAGCAGTCCCATGGCGGTGGTGGACTTACCCGAGCCGGATTCACCAATGATGGTGACCGTCTCGCCATGGCCAATTCGGAAGCTGACGTTATTGACTGCTTTGAAGATGCCGTTATCTGTCATGAGTTCCACGCTGAAGTTTGAGACTTCGAGAACCGCGGTGTCTTGCTCCTTCATCACTTACCCTCCTTCTTTGAAGAGCGGCGCAGGTTACCGTCACGCAAGGCATCACCCAGCAGGTTAACCCCGACCACCAGTATCACGATGAACAGACCTGGCAACGTGACCATCCACCACGAAGTGGTGATGTAGTCCTGACCATCAGAAATCAGGCGACCCCAGGTGGAGAACGGACGCTGAGGTCCAGCTCCCAGGAAGGACAGGGCACTTTCTAGGAGCACTGCCTGTGCCAGCAAGAGCAGGATCACCAGGCTGGCCTGTTTGAAAACATTGGGGATCACGTGCTGAGCCAAGATGCGCAGTTTGGGTAGGCCCAAGGTCTTGGCTGCATCCACATATGGCTTTTCTCGTTCCACCAACACCAATGATCTGGTCAGTCGTGCGACTTCAGGCCATTGGGCGATGGCGATGACACCGGTAATCACTGGGATTGAAGGTCCGAACAGTGCCACCACGAGCAGCAACATCATCAGCAGGGGCAGTGACATTTGTGCTTCAAGCACACGGGAGATGATGACGTCGGCCCATTTGCCGTAGAACCCGGCAATGGATCCGAGGATCACGCCGATGGCTCCGGAGACGACAACTGCCAGCACGCCGATCATCAGCGAGGTTTGACCACCGAAGAGTACGCGGGAGAGCAAGTCGCGCCCCAGCTGGTCGGTTCCAAATAGGTGCCCATCAACGAGCGGTGCTAAACGGCGGGCACCGAGATCCTGCATATTTGGGTCGGCAATGGGTAGTAGATTCGCCAGAGCGATCGGTACGACCACCACTAGGGTCAAGATGGTGCCCAGCCAGAGCTTGATCCGGGTTGAACGAGCCCGTCGAGCAGCCGAAGATTTCTTAAGCATCTGCTTGGTGACCGCTGAACTACGTGCGGATTGCGGTGCTTGTGTGGGGTTAGAAATTGTTGTGCTCATGCCGAAGCTGCCTTTCCGAGGCGGACCCGTGGGTCCAGCAGTGGGTAGGCCAGGTCGATCAATAGCTGAACCACAACGGCCAGCAGGGCGGTGATCAGTACGGTGGCCTGAATCAGGGGGTAATCGCGGGTTTCTAGGGCGCGGACGATCAGCGAACCCACACCGGGCCAGCCGAAGACTACTTCAACAACCACCACACCGTTGAGCATGGCAGCAAAGCGGGTACCCAGTGCGGTAAATACCGGAATTCCAGCATTGCCTAGAGCGTACTTCCAGGTCAGTACTCGTTCGCTGACGCCACGGGAACGTGCGATATTCAGGTAGGGTGCGTTGAAGTTGGTGACCATTTCACGTTTGACCATGCGTGAAACCAAAGCAATCTGCAGGATCGCAACGGTGATAGTCGGCAAGACGAGACCGCCCCAGGTAGTGAAGCCAGAAGCTGGGAACAGTGGGATGAGCACCGAGAAACCGGTGAGCAGCATGATGCCTGTCCAGAAGTCAGGCATGGACTGTCCAGCGATGGTCAGCACGTTCACGCCAAGTTCGGCGTCCGTGTCTGAACGGCGTGCCATCCACATGCCCAAGGGAATGGCCACCAGGGCAGCCAACAAAATGGAACTGGTTGCCAGCGTCAAGGTGTAGGGCAAGCGGTCCATCACTACCTGCACTGCAGGGGCCTGGAATGAATACGACTGCCCAAGGTGACCGGTGAACAGCTGTCCGATGAAGATCACGTACTGCTGCAACAGTGGCTTATCCAAGCCAAATTGTTCTCGCACCGCGGCGAGCTGTTCATTGGTGGCCAGCGGGCCGGCGAAAGAGGCAGCCGGATCACCCGGTGCCATACGGATCAGGAGGAAGACTACTGACACGGTGAGGAACACCGTCAGAAGTCCCTGCCCGATGCGTTTTGGAAGATAGGTCAACACAGCTCAGCTCTCCAATCCAACGCGGGCCAGCGGGTAGGCGTTGGCGGCGGATAGTTCCAGGTCTTGCACGCGGTTACGGCGGGCAAGAATTGATTTAGGGGTGAAGGCCCACGCGCAGGGCCAGGTATCCCACACTGCCTGTTGGGCGACCTTAAGGTAGTTGGCACGTTTGGTTGGATCTACCTCCGAGGCTGCGCGAGCAATCTTGCGCTCCACGTCATTGTTGACGTAGCCCTGGTAGGTGTCTCGGGTCTTTTCCTTTTCAGCGGTGCCGGCGTACATACCCTGCAACATCGTGATGGCTAGACCGGTGGGGCTGGAGAAACCATTGCCGAGCAAATCCCAGTCACCTTCCTTACCTTGGCGCCATTGCAGGATGTTTCCGCCAGGTTCAAATTGCTGGAGTTCGGTTTTTACTCCGATATCCCCAAACATCTGCACCAGGGCTTCCATGATGGCGGTGTCTGAAGGGAACTCGCCGGTCTCCCAAATGATCTTGAGTTTCAGGTCATCAACACCGAGCTCCGAAAGCATCGACTTGGCCTTGGTCGGGTCGTAAACGTAATCTCCAGTCTTGGCGTAGCCAAACAAACTGGTCGGGGTCACTCCCTGTGCCTGTTCCACCGTGTCAATGAGGACATCGTGGACCAGTGCATTGCCATCGATGGCGAACGATAGTGCTTCACGGACTTTCGCATCCGAGAGTGGGTGGGATTTTGGCTTGCGGAAGTTGTAGAAAATCTGGTTCAGGCGCAGAGACGAGGCGGTTTCGATGCTGACGCCCGGCAGCCCTTGCAACTGCTCCATGGAGTTCGGTGAAATCGAGTCGATCACGTCGACTTCGCCACTTCGAAGGGCAATGACACGAGAAGACTCTTCAGGAAGGAAACGAACATTAACCTGCTTGATTGAGGCCGCTTCGCCCCAATACTTCTCGTTACGGATCAGGGTGTAGGTACCCGCGCCACGGTCAAAAGCTTGGACAACATAGGGCCCGGTGCCCACCCCGGTTTGTAGTTCTTCGGCCTTGTTATCTTCAGCAGGAGAAATCAAGATCAACGCCATAAGCGCATCCAAGATGGGGATGGGACCTTTGGAATCCAGGTAGAAAGTCCGCTGGTCGACTTCGGTGACGGTAGGAAATTCCGGGAAGAAGCTGGCAACGAACGAACCCTGCACCTTCGCATACATTTCTAGTGCGGTGGCCACATCTTTGGGCTTAACCGGGCGTCCGTCGGAGTAGGTGATGCCTTCGCGCAGTTTGACGGTCCAGCGCGTATCTGAAGTCATTTCCATTGACTCGGCAAGCACAGGAACCGGGGCGATGTCTGGGCCGATGGCGGTGAGCCCTTCGCGGACCGCGCGCTGTACGGTGACCGCCGCGTCGAACTGGTTCAACTTATTATCCAACGACACCAAAGAACGGTTGAGGGCTAGGGTCAGCGTATCTTTGCCCGGCAATCCGGTAGGACCTGCACACGCGGTGGCACTGACTCCCACCGCCGCAAAGAGCCCCGCGGCCCCGGCCAGCTTTAACAGCTGACGTCTGGACATCCCAGGAGCTGAGAATCGTCCGGTCATCTTCGACCTCCCAATCGACTTTCTGGAGCGCGTTGCCCCATTTGGATGCAGGGCCATTCACTCACCGTGATTTGTAACTCATGTCACTTTGTCACGGTTGCGCGAAATGCGCAATAGGCATAGCGCATTTCGCGCAACTGTGTCATGATGATTTCAAAAGCACACCGGCCCCCGGAAGATTCCGGGAGTAAATTCAAGGAGGTGACAAGCACCAAAATGACCAAGGATCACCAGAGCTTCCTGATTCTCGCAGACGACTTTTCCGGAGCCTGCGAAGTTTCTTCGCCATGGAACGAATACGGATTCTCAACAAAGATTTCACTGGATTACACAACGATTCCTTCGAAGGCAACGCTTCAAAGCCTCGTTGTAGATACCGACAGTCGTTATCTAGAACCAACCGTGGCCTACCAGCGCATTCAGGCACTAAGCCATATGGAATCAGTCGACACCATCATCTTCAAAAAGATCGATTCATTATGGCGCGGCAATCTCAATGCAGAACTCACCGCCCTGGCTAACAACGGGTACAAACTGATCATCGCCGGCGCACTGCCACACATGAACCGGGTCGTTGAGAACGGCAAACCTCTCGTGGACGGACTTCCGCTTTCCGCGACCGACGCTTGGCAAGTTGAGCCACGTGAAGCACCGGAATCTATCGCCGAATTACTTGGCGATTTGGAGAGCACCCTTATTTCTGGCCCGAGGGATGAGGACTTAGCACCGCGCCTTCTTGTCGCCGTGAGCTCAACTTCAACAGCCATTCTCGACTGCGCGACGGAAGAAGATCTATCCTCCATCGCCAAGGCCTGGCTTGAGCTACGGGAAACTCACCCCGAGATATTTGAACGTAGCGTTCTGGTAGGTACGGGAGCTCTTAACGCGACTTTGGCTAGTAGCTTAGCCTCGACCACGACAGCTTCGCCGCAAAATTCTGCACAGGATTCTGTCACCTCAAACTCCCCGGTTCGCCCCATTCTTGGGGTCGTGGGTTCAGCCTCCGGCCCATCGGGGAAACAACTTGATATTGCTGCGAATGCAGGGATCCCCTGCGAAGAGTCAGTAAATCAGTTGCCGTCATCCAAACCAGGCGAAGCAGTCATTTTGCGCGCAACGCGCAATGCTTCTGAACCAGCACTTGTTCTTCAAGAACTACGCCAGCAAGCTGCCAGTTTTCTTGTCGAGCACCCCGAAGCGGATCTCTTCCTCACCGGTGGAGAGACGGCCCGCGCGATCCTTGATGACCTCAACGTCACGTCGCTAACACCACTTGAGCAGCTAGAACCCGGAGTAGTCATCTCGCAAGCATCCGATGGCCGCCTAGTTGGTTCCAAACCCGGCACCTTCGGTAGCCCAAACATACTCCCCCAAGCATTAACCGCCCTGCGCAATCTCCGCGCCCCTCTTTCACAGGAGTCACCATCCATGAGCACCACCACCCTAGATTCACGACCATTTATCGCAGTCACCATGGGAGATGGGTCCGGCGTCGGCCCCGAGGTCACCGTCGGAGCCCTCATTGATGAGAACGCCTACAAGATCAGTCGTCCTATTGTGATCGGCGACTGCCACCGCTTGAACTTTGGCGCCCAAGCTTTGGGGCTGGCAGTGGACATCGTGGAAATCACCGAAGTCTCTCAAGCTCAGTTCACCCCTGGTCGTATTAACGTCATCGACCCACACCTGCTCTCTGAAGACCTCGAATGGGGCAAGGTTTCTGCCGAAGCAGGTAACGCCGCCTATCACTACATCCGGATCGCTTGTGAGTTGGGCATGCGCGGTGAAATTCAAGGCATCTGCACCGCGCCACTGAACAAAGCCGCCTTGCACGAAGCCGGACACATCTACCCAGGGCATACCGAACTACTTGCCCATTTCATGGGTGTTGATGAGGTATCCATGATGCTTTCAACGCCTAAGGTCAAGGTCATTCACGTCACCACCCACATCGGCTTGATCGACGCAATCAAGAAAATCGAACCGGGACTGGTCGAACGCACCGTCCGCCGTGGTCATGAAGCACTGGTTCGTGCGGGCAATCCCAACCCTAAAATCGGCGTCTGCGCCATCAACCCGCACGCCGGCGAGAATGGCCTCTTCGGCTATGGCGAAGAGGAAGAAAAGATCATCCCCGCACTTGAAAAGCTTCAGGCAGAGGGAATTAACGCGATCGGCCCCCTGCCTGCCGATACCGCTTTCTTCCTAGCTGGCCGTGGCGACTACGACCTCATTGTCGCCATGTACCATGATCAGGGTCATGGCCCGGTCAAGGTTCTTGGCATTGAAGCTGGCGTGAACATCACCGTGGGCTTGCCCGTGATCCGTACTTCAGTTGACCATGGCACCGCTTTTGATATTGCCGGCAAGGGCATTGTTGAGGTGGGCAGCATGATTGAGGCTCTACAGCAGTCAGTGAATTTGGCATCGGTTCCGGTCAAGTAAAGGAACTACAGCAATGCCGATACACTCGGCGTAGCAGATTCACCGTGCCGGGAGGGAAAGGGACTCATGTCAACCAGCGCAAAGGTACGCCAAGGGCAGATCCTTGAACTAGCCAATACCAGTGGTTTGGCCAGTGTTGAGGAACTCTCCGAGCGCTTCGGCGTGACCGCTTCAACGATCCGTCGTGATCTTTCTCGACTAACCGTCGAGGGCAAGATCGCTCGGACCTATGGTGGCGCCATGCCACTGACGGCTCCGGTCATCGAGTCCACCTTCCGGCAACGCAACATGGAGAATTCTGCTGTCAAAAGCGCCATTGGACGCAAGGCACGCGCCTTGGTGTCCGAAGGGCAAACCATCCTGCTTGATTCAGGTTCCACGGTCGCTGCACTGGCCCACGAACTTCGTGATGCCAGCGAGCTCACCGTAGCCACCACCTCCCTTGTGGTGGTGGAGGAATTAGCCGAGGCGGAATCGGTTCATGTTGAATGCCTCGGTGGAACCCTGCGACATCGCAGTGCAGCTTTTGTGGGACCCTTGGCCGAATATTCTCTGGAGCGAATGAGCTTTGATTCCGTGTTCCTCGGAGCTGACGCGGTGACCCCTGAGGCCATCTGCGAAGCAGACTTGGTTCAGACGCGTCTCAAGGAAAAAATGGCTTCCCGAGCACAGCGCATTTTTGTGTTGGCCGACAGTTCCAAACTCAACCAGCACCCGTTCCACGCTTGGGCCATGCTTCCCGAAGGCTGGACTCTGATCACCGACGCGCAGGCTGATAAAGCTCAACTCGCCCCGTTTAAAAAAGCCAACGTTGAGGTGATCATCGCGGGTTAGTCCCCCGCAGGACCTACACCTTCGTGGTTCGTCGGTTCAGCAAATAGATCAGGTACAGACCGCCAAAGCAGACGGTGACCACGCCTACCGGTAACTGCACCGGTGCGAACAAGCGCTGGGCCAAAAGATCACTGGACGCAAGCAATAGTGCTCCAACAAGTGCCGTAGGAACTAGTTGCAGTCCGGCACTTCCGGCGAGGCGACCAGCAATTTGTGGGGCTACCAAGGCGACAAAGGCGATCGGTCCAGCCAGAGAGGTCACCGCAGCAACAAGGAATACCGCCAGCACGACTAACAATAATTTGGTACGTTCTACCCGCATGCCCAGCGCCCGGCACAGGTCATCACCCAACTGCAGCATTCGAAGCTGTGAAGAGCTAGCTAAGAGTAGCGCTGACACCAGCACCACAAGAATTCCGACTGGGGTCACCGACTGCCAGGTCAATCCGTTCAGGGTTCCGGCTCCCCACACGGCGGCGGCCATGGCCACATCAAGTTCTGCGCGGAGCACCAAAAAATGGTTGAACGAGGCCAGCACCGAAGATATACCGATGCCCACAAGAATCAATCTGAATCCTGCGGTACCGTTACGCCATGCCAACAGGTACACCAAGAGCGCGGTAAGTAAACCGCCGGTCAGAGCGCCCAAGCTGGTGGCAACAAATCCACCGCCGAGCACCGTGAGGGTGATCAGTGCGCCGGTGTAGGCACCGGTGGAAAAACCAATGATGTCCGGAGATCCCAAGGGGTTACGGGTCAATGATTGGAAGACCGCGCCGGAAAGAGCCAGCGCCGCCCCAAAGAGCAATGCGGCCACGGCCCGAGGCATGCGCCACTGCCAGATGACCATGTTCTCAATGCCTTCACCCTGACCAAACAGTACTTTCAGCACCTGCCATGGCGTCATCTGATACTCGCCACCAGAGATCGCAAACACCGAAACTAGCAGGCACAACGCCAGCAAAACCAGTACGGTGCTCGGTGCACGCAGTTTGGTTTTTACACTCACAGGGCCACCGCCTTACGTCCACGAGCAATGATGATCAGCAACGGTGCCCCGAGGAACGCCGCGACCACACCCGCTTGCAGTTCTCCGGGAAGCATCACTCGTCCGAGCATGTCGGCGCAGAGCAAAAGCATCGGGGCGATCAGCGCGGTAAAGGCCATGATCCATCCGGTATGTGCCCCGGCCAGTCGCCGAGCCGCATGCGGTGCCATCAACCCGATAAATCCAATGGCACCCACCGCTGCCGTGGACGCCCCGGCCAGTATCGTGATGGCCAGCAGAACCAGTATTCGGGTCCGTCCCACGTTAGTTCCCAGGGAACGGGCGCTGTCTTCGCCCAATGCCAAGGTATCTAGCGAACGAGCACAACTGGCTGCGACTAGAACACCGACTAAAAGACATCCGGCAAGGGTCAGCACAATTGAGGAATCGCGGCCCTGCAAGGAGCCAATGGTCCACGCTCGCAACTGATCAAAGGCCTGTGGTTTAACCAGGGATAACGCGGTGCCTACACCGGTGAGCACCGCTCCGATAGCAACGCCAGAAAGCACTAGCCGCACCGGATCACTGGATCCGGGCCTGGGCATTCCCACCAAATAAACCACCGCGGTGGTCAGTAGCGCACCGAGGAAGGCAAAGAGCACGTACCCGTTAAAGCCCTGCACGCCGAGGAATCCTACGGAAACGACAATGGCCAGAGATGCTCCGGCGTTGACTCCGAGAATTCCCGGTTCAGCTAACGGGTTGCGGGTCAGGCTTTGCGCCAGCACCCCAGAAATTCCCAAGCCCAGTCCTGCAAGTGCCGCCAGTATGGCCCGCGGCAGTCGAGACTCAACAACGATGCTGCGCTCCACGGTGGCTTCCGTATCAGTCAGCGCCTGTATCACCACATCAATGGGCAAGGCTCGTGATCCGATAGCCAGAGATACCAAAACTAACAACAGCAAGATCACTGCCAACCCGACAAGAAGAGCCAGCTGTCGACCGACGCCGACGGTGTGGGGCGCAGGGGTTGTGGGCCGTTCGAGATTAGCGCTAATGACCGGCGCCCTTCGTTTCAGCTAATGCGGGGAACGTGAATACTTTACCGTGTTTCTGTTTCAATGAGCGACAAAATGCTTTGGTTAGCCTTAGCGAAATAAGGTATATTTGCGATGTGAATTTTCTGAAGATCGGCTCCATGTGGCGCCGCACCATGATTTCGGCTACCGCCCTTGCGCTAGTCGGCCTGACCGCCGGTTGCGGCGCGTCCACCACCGACACCAACTCCGGCAATAAGGACGTTGCCATCGGCGGCGAACACTTCACCACCGCTGATGAAGAGACCGCCAAGTTCGGTTCCGATGCCGAGGCTGGCCAGTTCCCCCGCACCATCACTCACGCCAATGGCACCACCACCCTAGAATCCAAGCCTCAGCGCGTCGTGGTTCTAGATACCGGTGAACTAGATGCCGTGGTCTCCTTGGGTATCACTCCGGTGGGCATTCCTTCCACCGAGGGTTCCAGCCCGATCCCTAGCTATCTGGCCGACAAGGTTAAGGATGCCAAGACCGTGGGCACCATTCAGGAATTGAATCTGGAATCCATCGCTGCGCTCAAGCCAGATCTAATCATTGGTTCTCAGCTGCGCGCCGATAAGCTCTACTCCCAGCTCAACGACATTGCACCAACAGTGTTCTCGATTCGCCCAGGTTTCCCATGGAAGGAAAACTTCCTGCTTGCCGGTGAAGCACTCGGCGAAGAAACCAAGGCAGTAGAAACCCTGAACGCTTACCAGGACAAGGCCACCGCCTTGGGCAATGATGTTCAGGGAGATCCTGAGATTTCACTTCTGCGCTTCATGCCAGAGAAGATTCGCCTCTACGCCAACAAGTCGCTGATCGGTGTCATCTTGAAGGATGCCGGACTGAAGCGCCCCGATAACCAGAACATTGATGACCTGGCCGCGGAAATTTCCGCAGAGAACCTGACCGACGCGGACTCGGACTGGATCTTCTACACCTCCTATGGAACCCCTGAGGCTACCGGCGAAAAGGCCGCGATCGAGGGTCCACTGTGGAAGCAACTCAAGGCCGTGCAGAATGATCAGGCTATTCGCGTGAACGATGACGTCTGGTTCCTGGGCCTTGGCCCAACCGGTGCCTCGCAGATCCTCGATGATCTGCGTAGCTACCTCGTCAATTAATTTCTCGCTTTCGCACCGAGATACATTGCCACTGCGAAGCCTGTGCTCAGCCCGAGCATAGAAAGCTTGAGTAACGTGGTAACTACCTCATTGAAGGTGCGAGTGATGATCGTTGAAATCCCCGTCGGTATAATCGGCGGGGATTTCGCTTTAACTTCGAGCTCGGCGCAGGACTATGCTTCCAGCCAGCTCACTTCCCCGGATTCCAGGTCATAGAGAGCCGGAACGATACGGGTTCGCTTCTCCTCCACAGCTTTGCTGATGATCGCCGAGCGTTCCACGAGTTGCCTGGCAACGGCGAGCGCATTAGCTTTCACCACTTGGTCCACCGCCTCGCTGCCGGATCCCGAAACCTTCTGGCGACGGGCTACCGGAGCGATCTGTTTTGCGAAATCATCCATCTCACCGGGCAACGCGGGATCCTCCGGGTTAGCCTCCATGGCCTTGAGGGTTCCGGTCACCGCGCCGCAGGCGGTGTGACCGAGGATGACCAGAAGGGGCACCGAGTAGGGCGCGGAAACGGCGAACTCCATGCTGCCCACCAGGGTGTCATCCAGGACCGCACCCGCGGTCCTGGTGACAAAGAGGTCTCCGATCCCCTGGTCGAAAAGCATCTCCGGGGTGACTCGCGAGTCCACGCACCCGTGGACCAATGCGAAGGGGCTCTGGTGTTCGGCCTGCTCATCACGCCGATGCGAATCCTGGTTGGGGCGCTGCACCTGCCCTGCAACGAATCTCTTATTGCCTTCGGTGAGTTCTATGAGCACATCGTCTGAGGTCTTGGGAGCGGGGACGTGTTTGGCGGTGGTGGCTTGTACGGTTTTCTCGTTCGCGCAGGCGCTGAGTCCTGCGAGCGCTAGCAGGCCGGTCGCACCAGCAATCAGCTTTCTGCGGCTGGTTGCGCTGGTGTTGACGACGCTGTCAATGGGTTGTGGCATAGTGCTCTCCGGTCGTAATTCGTGGGCACCTGAATGTCATTAACTCAGATTTTTTTGTAAATACCATCATGAAGTCTATTGTTCTGCATTTGATTCATAAACGGATACCCGAATATTTCGCACCCTTGGACCGAGCATGACTTCACAACCCATCACAAAAGTGATTGACACCACACCGATTTTCGATTTGGATGGACACTATCAATCGATTGATTGGGAACACAAGGTGGTGTCCATTGGAACTGGGAACAGTCCAGCAAGCGGCGGTCTCTTGCTTCGCGCAACGAGGCTTTGCCGCCACCGGAATCCGTGAACTCGGTTCCGCCGTGGGTCTGAATTCAGCCACGCTCTATCACTATGTCGGCGGCAAAGAAGAACTGCTGGTCGGCATCATCAGAAATTGCCTGAACTCGATGATCGACGGTGCCCGTCAGGTTCTGGCCACCAGCAATGACCCCACCGCACAACTGGCCCTACTCGTCGCCTTCCACGTCGGCTTCACTGCCACCAACCCCAAAACCTCGCGCGTTGCCGAACATGAAATGCGCGCCTTAACCGCCGAAAATGCGGCGCAAATGCAAGGCCTACGTGATGAGTATGAACAACTCTTTGCCCAGGTACTTCAAGCAGGCGCCACGCAGGGCGTTTTTAGCACTGTGGATCTGGGCATCACCAGACTAGCCATGATGGAAATGGGTACCGGAGCCTCCCACTGGTACCGCCGCGACGGTCGACTCTCTTTGCCGCAAGTCCAACTGAACTTCATCGCCCTGGCCATGCGCATGCTCGAGGTGTCCAACGAATCCCCACTGGCCAGCAAGGACCTTCCCACACCCCCAATCATCGCCAGCGAACCTGAAGTGAAGGACTGAAAAAGTGAAGACGCTTTCTTCTCACCTGGATCCCACGGAATTTGAGCTCAACGCCAAAGCCAATGCACCACTGCTCGCCGAATTACAGCAACGCCTTGCCCGCGCTGAGCGCGGTGGATCCGAAAAATCCCGCAGCCGCCATAAGGATCGTGGCAAGCTACTGCCCCGCGAGCGCGTGGATCAACTCCTTGATGAGGGATCGCCCTTCCTCGAAATCGCGCCCTTGGCCGCCGAAGACATGTACGACGGGGCCAGCCCGGCAGCCGGCATGATCGCCGGCATCGGAATGGTGCACTCACGGCACGTCATGATCATCGCCAATGATGCGACCGTCAAGGGCGGAACCTACTTCCCCATGACCGTAAAAAAGCATCTGCGTGCTCAGGAAATCGCCCTAGAAAATCGCCTACCCTGCATCTATTTGGTGGATTCTGGCGGCGCATTTTTACCCATGCAAGATGAGGTGTTCCCGGACCGCGAGCACTTCGGTCGGATCTTCTTCAATCAGGCGCAGCTCTCCGCCAAGAAAATCCCGCAGCTGGCTGCAGTCCTCGGATCCTGCACCGCAGGAGGCGCCTATGTGCCAGCCATGAGCGATGAGAGCGTCATTGTCCGCAACCAGGGCACCATCTTCTTAGGCGGTCCACCCCTGGTCAAGGCCGCCATCGGTGAAGTGGTCACTGCCGAAGAGCTCGGCGGAGGCGAACTGCATGCGAAGACTTCCGGGGTGGTGGATCATCTGGCCGAAAATGATGAGCACGCGTTGATGATCATCCGCGACATCGTTGCCACCCTGCCATCAAACCCTACGCCGGCCTGGGACGTTGCCTCGGCAGTTATCGAACCGCTATATCCGGCCAGCGAATTAGCCGGCATTGTCCCGGTGGATGTGAACGCGCCCTATGATGTGCACGAGGTCATCGCTCGACTGGTCGATGGCAGCAAATTCCATGAATTCAAAGCCGAATACGGCACCACCCTGGTCACCGGGTTCGCGCAGATCCACGGCCACCAGGTAGGCATCATTGCCAATAATGGGGTGCTCTTCTCCGAATCCGCAGTGAAGGGTGCCCACTTTATCGAGCTCTGCGATCAGCGGGGCATCCCCCTACTGTTTTTGCAGAACCTCGCCGGTTTCATGGTGGGCCGTGACTATGAGGCCGATGGCATTGCCAAGCACGGAGCCAAAATGGTCACCGCCGTGGCCACCGCCCGAGTACCCAAGCTCACGGTCATCATCGGCGGTTCCTTCGGCGCCGGAAACTACTCGATGTGTGGCCGCGCCTATTCCCCACGCTTTTTGTGGATGTGGCCCAATGCGCGCATCTCAGTCATGGGTGGCAACCAAGCTTCCTCGGTGCTGTCCACGGTCAAACGCGACGGGCTGGAAGCCGCCGGAGAAACCTGGAGCGCCGAAGAGGAAGAACGCTTTAAGGCTCCGATTCGTGAACAGTACGAAAACCAGGGCAACCCGTACTATTCCACCGCACGTTTATGGGATGACGGGGTGATCGATCCGGCCGATACCCGCCGCGTGCTCGGCTTGGCCCTCGATGTCTGTGCCCGCACCCCACTGCCAGAGACCAGTTTTGGTCTCTTCCGGATGTAGTCAGGAGAGCTCAGTATGAACCCCCAACTCTTTGATACGGTCCTGGTGGCTAATCGCGGAGAAATTGCTGTGCGCATCATCCGCACCCTACGCACTCTGGGCATCAAATCCGTCGCGGTCTACTCGGATGCCGATGCCGGGGCCCTGCACGTTTCGCTGGCCGATACCGCCGTACGCATCGGAGCCGCCCCCGCGCATGAGAGCTATTTGAATATCGACGCGGTCATCAATGCCTGCAAAATGAGTGGCGCCCAAGCCGTTCACCCGGGCTACGGATTCCTCTCCGAAAATGTGGACTTCGCTCGTGCCTTAGAAGCATCCGGAATTACCTTCATTGGCCCACCGGTGCACTCCATCAATCTCATGGGCGATAAGATCCGCTCCAAAAATCATGTGCAGTCCCATCAGGTTCCGGTGGTTCCTGGCATCGCAGAACCCGGCCTAACTGATGAACAGCTTCTAGCTGCTGCCTCCGAGGTTGGCTTCCCGCTGCTGATCAAACCTTCGGCCGGTGGTGGCGGCAAGGGTATGTTCGCAGTGGAGTCCTTGCAGGACTTACCTGAGTCCCTAGCTAGCGCTCGGCGCACCGCGCTGAACGCCTTTGGTGATGACACCTTGTTCCTTGAACGCTTGGTGCGCAATCCTCGGCATATTGAGGTGCAAATACTGGCTGATAGTCACGGGAATACGGTCCACCTTTTCGAACGCGAGTGCTCCTTACAACGTCGCCACCAAAAGGTCATTGAGGAGGCCCCGGCCCCGCTCTTTGAAAACCTTGCCCAAGGTGCGCAGATCCGTGAACGCATCGGGGCGGCCGCGGTGGCCGCTGCCATCTCGGTGGGCTACGTGGGGGCAGGCACCGTTGAGTTTTTGGTCAGCGATGAAAACCCTGACGAATTCTTCTTTATGGAAATGAATACCCGGCTGCAGGTGGAACACCCCGTCACCGAAGAAGTGGTGCGTATCAAGGGGCAGAAACTGGATTTGGTGGCATGGCAAGTACGCATTGCTGCCGGTCAGGCACTGGGCTTTAGCCAAGAAGACATTTCCTTGGAAGGTCACGCCATCGAGGCCCGGCTTTATGCAGAAGACCCAGCATCGGGATTCCTGCCCTCGGTGGGTACGATCCTGAAAGTTCGTGAGCCACAGGGAATACGGGTAGATAGTTCACTGCGTGATGGGTTAGAAATTAGCGCCCATTACGATCCCATGCTCGCTAAGCTGATCGCCTGGGCGCCAGACCGAGCAGCAGCCCTCAAAATCTTGGATCAGGCCCTGGAACGCAGCGTCGTTCTAGGGGTACTCACCAATAACGAGTACCTACGGCTGCTATTGGCCGATGAGGATGTTCTCGCGGGCAAGCTGGATACCAACCTGATTGAACGCACCATGGACCGGTTCGTTTTCCGCACACCCGGACCGCGCGAGCTAGCCCTGGCAGCCCACCTGGCCTACAGACAATTACCGGCCACAGCCACACCTTGGGGAGCACGTGATGGTTGGCGGACCCAGCGGCGCCATGCGATCACCCAATATTTTGATGATGGCCAGACACTGGTAGAAACCAAGCTGATACCAACCACCGAAGGCACCCAGGTCACTATTGCCGACGAAGAATTTTCCGTCACCGAATGCGGCACGGACATCCAGATCAATCAAGAACGCACCTTAATCGTGCATGCTTTTGCTCCCGATGGAACACTGTGGCTCAACGAGTCCGGGTTCAGTGCCGCGGTGCGTAAAGTGCCCCGCGAAGAACTGTTGGAACGTCAGCTAGCAACACTTGCCAAGCAGTCGGGTCACTATTCTCCTGACGTTCTCAGCCCCATGCCAGGCACCGTCATTTCGGTGCAGGTCAGTGATGGACAACAGGTTGTTGCCGGGCAAGTATTGGCGATTGTGGAAGCCATGAAAATGGAGCATCAGTTACTCGCCCCGGCCGATGGCGTTGTTAGTCTGTCAGCGCTCAAGGCTGGCGACACGGTTAAGGCTCAACAGGTCATTGCCAGCGTTGAACCAAGTGAAGTCAAAGAACAGGAGCATTCGGCATGAGCGGTCCAAGAATTGAACAGCGCGGACTGTATTTTGATGAGCTGGTCCTAGGCGCCAGTTACGCGCACAAGCCAGGACGGACTCTGAGCGAAGCGGATAACATCGCGTTCACCACGATGACCATGAATAATCAGGGACTGCACCTCGATGCTGCGTGGGCTGCCACCCAACCCTTTGGAAAACCATTGATCAATTCCTTGCTGACCTTGAGTACCATGATCGGTCAGTCGGTAGCGCAGCTGACCGAGGGAACTATTGTTGGGCAGTTGGGAATCAACGACGTGCGTTTCCCGCATCCGATGTTTCACGGTGACACCCTTTATACGGAAACTGAAATCACCGAATTACGTCCCTCAAAGTCGCGCCCAGGTCAGGGCTTAGCATCAATGACACACACCGGACGCAACCAGCACGGGCAAATCGTTGCAACCGCCACGCGCACCTGCCTGATGTGGACCAAACAAGCCCACGAAGAGTCCAAGAAAGTGGCTGACAATGGGTAAGTTCTTAATGGGCCCGGCAATTCTTTTCTGCCCCGGTGACCGGCCCGAGCGTTATGCTAAGGCAGCGCAGCGCGCCGACGCTGTGATTATTGATTTAGAAGATGCCGTCGCCCCTGAGAACAAGGACGCCGCGCGACTGGCATTAGGTCAAAGTTCTCTGGATCCAGCGCGCACCATCGTACGAGTCAACCCGGTGGATACCGAGCACTTCGCCAAAGACCTGCAGGCCCTAAAGCAAACCAACTACACCACGGTCATGTTGCCCAAGGTCGAGTCACAAGCCGAACCAGCACAACTGACCGACTATGAGGTGGTGGCACTGTGTGAAACGGCCGCCGGCATTGCCAATGTTGCACAGATTGCAGCGGCACCCAACGTGGTGGCGCTCATGTGGGGCGCTGAGGATCTGATCGCTTCACTCGGCGGAACCTCATCACGCCATGATGACGGAAGCTACCGTCAGATAGCTAGTTTTGCGCGGTCTCAAGTTCTGATCCATGCTGTAGCAAATAAGAAAGCTGCCATCGATTCGGTGTACCTGAATATCCCTGACACCACAGGACTATTCATAGAATCTCAAGATGCCAAAGCCTCTGGTTTTGCCGCCAAAGCGTCAATTCACCCGAACCAAATGCGAATCATTCGTCAGGCCTATGCGCCCACCGCGGCCGAGCTGAAGCTGGCCGAACGCGTTCTGGACGAGGCTAAAAAGCACCCCGGGGTCTTTTCTTTGGACGGGCGAATGGTGGATGAACCGTTGTTACGGCAAGCGCAGGCAACCTTGGACAGCGGAAGGAAGTTTGGCTAGTCGCGTGCACTGGTAGTTCTGCCTATTAAAGGCCTCTGCCGAAGAACGTATATCACGGTCAGTAAACTGCCCAGGACGAGCGTGGCGATCGCCCATGGATTCCCTAGGTTTCTTTCCAAGATCCACGCCCACCCTCGAACTTCACCCACAGAATTACGAGCAAACGCTGAGGCAAGCAACAAATAAACTACCGGAACGAGCCCGGCGAGTCGCCGGGCTCCAAGCGCCCGCGCGGAGGACCAGAACAGCAAGAAGCCAACGACGTCCCTGACCAGTAGCCAAGCTGATGCGTAATCGTGTACAAATGTTCCTGTCAGGATCGACGCGAGCACTACAACTGCGATAATTCCCACCGCCGAAACCATCGAATGTGCAACGACATTTCTTACTGACGTGGCCGTCCAAAACAACTCAGCAGACTGAATCATCGCGCCAGCTACCACTGCCAAAACCAAGCTAGGGATCACCGCCGCAGGCATGGATGATGGCCCCAACAACGAGCTAAGGAACGGTATGGGTAGATCAACATTCCCCGCCGTGGTTCCCACTACGCTTGCCACGATGGCGACAACAATAATCACCCAATAGCGTCGTGCCTTTAACGCCCATGTCATTTGGTACCAACATTTACCGGTTCGGGAAGCTGGCATTTGCTGAGCTGGCCATATGCTGCCACGGCCCATTGTGCCTGGGACTCGTCGTCTAGCCTATTCAGCTTGTCCCACTGCCCTGAAAAATTAGTTTCTCCCGGAATCGAAATCGATTCTAAGGTGCTCGCATCTGGTAGACCTGCCCTTTCACTAGGGCTAAGTACCTGCTGAGCTGCCACCTGAACAGACCAAACTTTTAATACTTCTTCCCACCCGTAGATATCGGGTGAAGTATCTTCCGGGCACTGCATGTAGGAAAGAGCCACAGCATAGGTGCTGGCAGCAGATTCTAGCGCGCTCCGACGGGACTGCCCCGGAGCTGCCACAACGTTGGCAACGCCCGCTTTTGATAAGACCGGTTCTTGTTCAGTGCTAGCGGAAATGACTTTGTTGACCTTCGGCATTCCTTGGTTCTCGAGCGCCGCGAATGTGTCGGCATAAACCTGACGAGTATCGCCACGTGCCAGCTGCGTAGGAAAGAGACAGACCTCTGGAACAGTAGTAGAACATTCAGTCTCCGAAATCGGGCGAGGTAACACTGGGTTTACTGCCACGTCGCGGGCGACAAAAATACCCAAAGATGTAGCCAGCACTAGCGTCAACATACCTGCGGCTACGCGCAACCAGTTTGCTCGCCCACGGGGAAGCAGCTTTCGGTCGCTGACTCCCGAAGCCAAAACAACAAAGCTAATGAAGCCCAGAATCGAAAACACCATCAGAGCAACAACTGCTGCGGTGTCAATGGTTTTAGTTGGGGAACAGCAACCGTCCAAGGCAAGCCCTGCCAAGTATCTCACTGGCACGAAATCAAAGGACCACGCGAATCCGAGCCACAGGTAGGAGACTGCCAAAGCCAACGGAACCGCAAAACGTGGTCGCATCCAAGTACCGAGGAAAATTCCGATGCCAGCATGGAAGAGCAAAGCACAGAGCAATCCGATTGCGATAAGGACGGGGAAGCTATTAGGTGAGGAACCAGCTTTGCCCAAAAGTAAGAGAATCCCCACGAATTGAACGATGGCGCCAGCTACAAGGCTGGGCCACAGGCGGGCAGCAGCAACTGCCATTTTGCCCCGCACTGCGGTCTCCATCATTCCTCGACTTGCCCTGTCACGCCCAACCTCTAAAGCAGCCGAGACACTGACTAATGACGCAGAAAGGATTAGCAATAAAGCCGAAGCAGCAACTGCTGCCTGCGCATTAGCGATAATGCTGTCTTCAGAAACATACTGTTGTACATACAACGCCGCTAGGACCACACAGGGAGCTAGAAGCCACCAGGCTGGACGCCGAGATATAGGAAGCACCCTTAGATCTCACCTTCAACAAACGTAGCGTAAGCCAGCCGAACTCGATCTCGAGGATCTACTGCGCTGGATGGCGCCACAGCCATAAAATCGCCAACGGTGCCACTAAATCTGACAGCTCCGTCAACAAGAACTACCACGTGGTCAAATGACCCATCGATGTCTTCGGTCTGGTGTGTGGAGACCACCGTAATTTGGTCATCATCAAGTGACGCCAGAATTTGTCGGAATCGATCACGCTGCCCGGGGTCAAGACCCGCTGTGGGTTCGTCGAGGAGCACCACACTCGCCCGGTGAATCAACGCACCAGCGATCCCCAGCCGCCGTTGTTGTCCCCCGGATAGCTCGGTCGCTTTTTTAGCAGACAATGCTTCTAGCCCGACTGAAGCCAGTGCCGTTGGAGCCGCTTCTTTCACTGCAGATCGCGACATCCCCTTTAACCACCCGGCATACCAGACGTGCTCCAAGACACTGAGCCCGGAGACAGGTGCAAAGTCTTGCGACAACCATGCAACGGACCGGCGGTACTTACTCAATTGACGGGAACTGATTCGTTTTCCGCGCGGCGTCGACAACTCAACTGTCCCCGCGGAGGGGGAATTTACGCTGGCCATAAGTGACATTAGCGTGGATTTTCCTGCACCGTTTGGACCTAGCAAAGCCGTTCGTCCTGGCATGAAAGTGACGTTCAGATTCTGCAAGATTCTGGCTTTAGAAGAATAGAAGTAGCTGAGTGTCGAAATTTCAATTTTTTGCATGATGCTTACTGGTAGAGGATTCAAAGGGGGCATCGTCGGCAACGAATAACATTCACGGGTTCTTCGACTGCGATTAGTGCCTGCACTAATTTGAAACACCATGAGCCGCGCGAGGAAAATTACCCGAGTACTACATGTCTTCCAAGTACTTTGTGGGTAAAACGCTTTCGTAGTGCCATGTCAATTATATAAAGCCTCAACTAACCCGCACGTACCGAAAGAAAACCGCAAAAATGCAAAATACGCTCGGAACCCGAGTAGACAGTCCCGACTACTTCAGCGCCAGCATGGAATCTTTCGTAACTCACAAGATTATTACTTGGAAGTAGCCAAGGAAAATTTAGTCACAATTTGATCACAATCTTGTTTCTCAAGCAAAAATTAGCGTATTTGACTTTCCCGCATAGAAGAATCTATGTGTTGGCTATGTGCCAGCTTATTTTCTTATCAACAACGGGGACCTAGTGCACCAATTTTTGGGGATGCTTCTGCACAACTGTGGACAGATTTCACAGTGGGCAAGAGAAAACTCCTATCTATCATCGCAATATGCAGCACCACGGCGTTGCTAACTACGGGACTCGTGGCCCCTTCGGTTTTTGCCGATGATGAACCACGAAATTCAACTCAAAACATCGACGACGTGACCGAACGTCCTGATGGGGTGTCTGCTCAAATTACTGCCAAGGTTACCGGGCACCGCGTCGAAGACCTTTCCTTGCGTACGGCCACGGAGCAGGTGTTTGCCAACCCTGACGGGACGTGGACTTCAGAAACTACCTCTGCAGCTCGGTTCAAAGAAGAAGACGGCGCCTTCACACCTATAGGCGACGCTAATGAGCTCACTGACACCCAGAATCCTGTGATCGGCGATGGGGCTGAGCTGACCGTGGCTGATGGGGAACAAGCGCTAGGGGACGGACCGACCAAAGAATCCGTGGTTCTCGCGTAGCTGGAATCTACTGGCGAAAACAAGGGAGCCAAGCTGAAGCTTGGGTGGGAAGGAGAACTTCCTCAACCTGAAATTGCTGATAATCAAGCCACGTATTCCGACCAGGTTGAGATCCCTGTGATTGAGGATTCCACTGGTGAAGTAGTTCCCCAAACTTCCACGGTAACGCCGATCCCGTCAGAATCCTCTGAACCCACCGAGGAATCAGAAGCACCGGAGACAGCGACCCCTGATGAGGCCTCTTCAGAACTTCCGACTGAGCCTACTGAAGATCCAGAGTCATCTGCACCTAGCGAAGATTCGCAAGAATCCGAGAGCGCGGCATCCGAGAGTGAGGTAGCAGGAGACCCAACAGAAACGCCTTCTGATGAAGCTCCACAGCGGAAATCTGCTGAAGCTGACGTAGTTGTTGAGCCGCTGCGGTCGGGCTTCTCACATCGGACCGTATTGGAGCAAGCCCCTGAAGGTGACGTTTCCCTGAGGTTCCCCGTCAGCCTGTCAAAAGGACTTGAGCTGAAAAAAGATGAGAAAACCGGTGACTTGCGCGCGGTGAATGCCAAGGGCGAGACCGTGTTCTTCGCTCCGGCACCGACTATGTGGGACGCGAAGATTAGCGAAGAATCTGGTCTTCCGACAGCCGAACGATTCGTTGACACCGAGCTCACTGAGGAAGACGGCGTCCCAGTACTCACCCTGAATGTTGATAAAGAGTGGCTGCAAGATCCTGAACGACAGTATCCCGTGACCATCGACCCGACCTGGAGCGCGGGTGCTTCAGATACTTGGGTGCAAGCGGATGTACCGGGTTCCAAAGCTGGTGACCCTGAATTGCGTGTTGGTACTTTCAATGGTGGATCGTTGAAGTCCCGCTCTTTCCTGCGTTTCGAATCTTCAGTCCTGGATGGTAAGAAGATCACCAAGGCTGAGCTGCGGATGCATAACTACCATTCGTATTCGTGCACTTCGTCGCCGATTAAGGTGCAACGTGTGACGACCGCGTGGATTTCCTCTAATGTTCGTTGGACCGCGCAGCCTAGCGTGACCACCAGCGGTGAAGGCTCGAACAACGTTTCCAAGGGCTACTCGTCGAGCTGCTCGGCAGGGTACGTTTACTACCCGATCACGCCGATTGCCCAGTACTGGGCTGATAACCCTACTAAGAACTTTGGTGTTCGACTGATCGCTGCAGATGAGACGAGCAATTACTCGTGGAAGCGGTACCGTTCTGGAAATTATGTCACTGGCGCGAATGATCCAGTGGAACCAGCATTCATCATTACTTACAACTCGTACCCGGGCACTGCGTCTGGTGTGTCCTTCAATTCCGGCGAATCGGTCAAAGATGCGTCCGGAAAATTATGGGTGAGATCCAAGACTCCGACGTTCCGCTCAACGGTGACTGACCCTGATGGCGGTAGCGTCAAAGCCGAATTCGACATGTCCGGCTCCAGCAAGTTGACCAAGCAGGCCGGCTCGACGGTTGCTTCCAAGCAGGTCTCCACCTATAAGGCCTCCTTGGCCGAGAACGGTACCTACACGGTCAAGGCCTGGGCCAACGATGGTTCTTTAAGATCCAAAGCGGCTGGTTCTGCCACAACGTTTACTGTTGACACTGTCGCGCCGTCCACCCCAACGATCAAGTCTACGGGCGGGATCACGAATAACGGGTGGTTGCCTACGAAACCAACCTCGAATACCTTCACGTTCACGTCTAATTCCGATGCGGCCGTGATCTCCTACCAGCTGAACAACGACAGCTGGAAGACGGTGAAGCCCACGGCCGGCGAAGCCAAGGTTGTATTGAACCCGGTGGGAGCAAATGTGCTGCGCGTTAAAGCCACAGATTTAGCCAATAACACCTCCGGGACCACCACCTGGACCTTCGGCAACGGCGTTGCATCACTGACTTCCCCTGCTGGTGGTTCAACGACCTCAGACTCTTTCAAAGTCACCGGCCAAGGCCCCACTTCTTCAACCGGTGCGGTGACCCCGAAAGTGTATTGGCGTGAAGCCAACAGCGTCCCGGCTGACACAACCACATATGGCTCAACCAGCGGTTGGTATGAAGCAGCTACTCTGCCTGCCATCGCTGCGGGACAACCCGTTAAAGTCGACACTACGGTGAACGTTGCGGCCTCACCTGCCGGAAAACTGAAGGAACTGGGCAAAGATCGCCTGGCCACCCTTGTTGAGATGCAAGTTTGTTTTGACTATGCCGGAGCCCCAGCTGCCTCAAAGCTGCAATGCACCACCAACAAATCTAAGAAACCAGTCCAGGTCACCAAATTGCCGCATGCTTTCGGCAATAACTACCCAGTTGCCGAAGCAGGTGACGGCCAGGTCGCGTTGACCACCGGCGAACTGAACTTCTCGGAGACAGATGTTGAAGTTGATGCCGGCAACACTGGTCTTTCAGTGAGCCGCTCCTACTCGTCCTACTCAGGAATCGGGGCGAACTCGAGGATCTTCGGCAAGGGCTGGCGGGCCAACATCGACGGACCAGATGAAGGCCCGTCGGGCCTGATGGTAGCTGAATCCACTGCCCTGGATGGCACCGTCACGCTGATCAGTGATGATGAAACCGCGGCCGTCTTCCGACAGCCAGGTAATGGCCGAGTGTCACTGAAAACAGGTACCTATGTGGCAGCGAACGAAGATGCTAGCGCTTCGGGATGGAAACTCACTCTCTCCGGAACGGGCACCTCGGCACGTATCAAGATCACTGAGGAAGACGGCACAGTCACGACCTTCAAACGCGGTGCCAATCTTGAGGGTAACCCCAAGATTTGGGAATGGATCACTGAAACCGTCACCGGTGGCAACGGCACCGGGACCAGCAAATTCGTATCGAACACCGCCGGTCAAACTACCATGGTGGTTGCTGGCACCGAAACAAATCTCGCCTGCGACACTGCAACCCCGGTGAAGGGCTGCCGACGGATCAACCTTGACTACGATGCATCGGGCAAGATCACGAAAGTCACCTATACCGCGTGGGATCCTTCTAAAAACTCCATGAACACAGTGGGTATTGCTGAATACGGGTATGACGGATCCAGTCGAGACTCCCGCCTAACCAGCGTGAAGGACTCACGAACTAAAGACATCACCACTTACACCTACGGGGCTGACTCAGCTGCTGGTGTCCCACTGATCGTATCAACTGAAGAGAAAACTAGCAGCGGCGCACGCGTCGATGCTCCCACCTACTATTCCTACGGGCTCGGGAACACCGGATCCGGACGTGCGGATTGGTTGGAGAAGGTTGAACGGGGCAATCCCACGGATGGAAACACGCGAGTCCAAACGGCACGATTCGTCTACGGGGTCAACCCGGTTGGAGACGGTAATAACCTGCCGGATTTGCGTGAAGAACGCGTCAAGCTCTGGGAACAAGAAGGCACTAAACGGCCAGTGACCGGTTACGCGGTGTTCGGGGCTGGGAAGAACATTGCTTCTTCCAAGGCCGGATCCGTTGCAGCCAGCGACTTCAAGTATGCGGATCTGCAGTATGTGGATTCTCAGAACCGTGTTGTGAACACTTCTTCCTATGCTGCTGGAGCCTGGCAGAGCACCGCGAGCGTGTTCAACGAGGACGGCAATATCGAACGATCCTACGACGAACGAGCGTTGCGCACGATTCAGGCTTCGGCAGCAGAACCTGGGAACGTGGTTGACGGCGTTCTCAACGGCCATAAAGATCAGGCTTCGCTGAATTTCTACTGGTCAGACTTGTCGGCTTACGTTGACGAGAACGGAGAGGGGATCTCTACTGCCACCGACGAAGCTGTGAAGGCTGATGAGATCGCGAAGAATGAGGCCACCGCTGAGTTCCTGCGCCGCTATGTCACCGACTCCTATTCGCCGGTGACCACGGACGAGAACGATGAGCCAGCTCGTGTTCATACGAAGACGACGTATACCGCGTTGAGCGATGTTGATGCTGGCGGCATGCCACGCATGCTGGCCACGAAGGTGGTTACTTCGAAAGCTAACTCTGGCGACGTTGACCTCGCGGTGTCGGGCGAGCCGGTGATCACCGAAGTGCAGAACGGATATAACGCCTACACAGTCGATAAGAATGGGAAGGCGATTACTGACAAGAACAATCTGCGTTCAGGCTGGGTGATTGGCTCCCCGACCAAGGTCACTCAAGTACTTAACCCAACGACGAATAACATCGTCACGGAAACTAGGTACGACGATCAGGGCCGCGTGATCGAGACCCGCCAGCCGAAATCGGTAGGGGCTGACGCTGGTACCACTCAGAGCATCTACTACACGGCTGGAGCCAACGCCGCGGATGCTGCCTGCGGCAACACTCCCGAATACGCAGGATACTTATGCAAGAACACCCCTCAGGGTGCCGGATCAGTGTCGAAGCATCAGACCGGGTTCAACATCTATGGTCAGCCGGCCACGTTCACCGAAGCGTCGACCGGAACCGATGGCGCCAAGCGCACCACAACCCAGACCTACCGAGACGATGGACAAGAGGAAAGGACGACGGTCACTACCAGCGGAATCACCACTACTGCTGTACAACCAGTGGAGAAGCTCTACGACGTGACCGGTGTCCAGAACGGTGTGCGAGCTGTAGCTTCAGGCACGTTGCCGCAGTCTGAGGTGAAGCGGACCCAAGATTTGTGGGGACGAACCACTTCCTACACGAACTCCCTGGGTGAAACGACCACGACCGAGTACGACGGATTCGGTAACGTGTCCAAGACCGTTTCGCCAGTGTCGACCTCGACCTACAAGTATGGGGCGCTTTCAGGAGACGGTGCCGCGGAGTATCAGGGTGTGGTCACGAGCATGACCGTGTCCAAGCATGGTGGAACGGGAACCGGCACTTACAAGGCGTCCTATGATGGCGACGGTAATATCCTGACCCAGAGCATCCCGGGCGGATTCACCCAGAGGATGGACTACGACGAATCAGGTAAGCAGGTCCGCCTGGCTTACGACGGCCCATTGAAAGCCGAGGACGGGACTACGTCGAACGGGACGTGGATCGCTTGGGAGTTGAACCGTGACACCACGGGACGAATCGTTGGTGAAACCACTCCTGAGGGCGACGTTCTTACTGGTACTTCCACCGCTGGTGATCGGGGCGCAGCCTATGACCGGGCATTCACCTATGACCGCGCGGGTCGTCTGACCGAAGTCAAGGACGTCACTGCGCAGCCTGGCGAGACGGTGAACACCGACCCTGAGGAAGGCACGGTGACTCCTACGACGGTGCGGAAGTACGCGTTTGATAAGAACGGTAACCGTACTTCACTGACTACTACGGTCAACGGGACTCAGACTGCGAAGCGGTCCTGGACTTTTGATGCGGCTGACCGGGTTGGTGTAGGCGCCGGGTACGTGTACGACGGATTAGGACGCCAGACCACGATTCCGGCAGCGGATGCGCCGGCAGCTGCTGGTGGTGTGAAGGCTGGTGTTGGGGCGATCACGGTGAAGTACTTCGCTGATGATGCGGCCGCGTCGATCACTCGGAATGGCACGACCTCCACTATTGGCCGCGACCCTGCCGGGCGCCGACTATCGGTAACCTCCACAGGAACCAACGCGGCAGGAACCGAAACAAAGCACTACACAGACGATTCGGACAACCCCGCATGGAGCAGCCGTAAACAAGGCACACAAACGACCACGACAAGGTATGAGTCCACCATCGGTGGGGACCTGGCACTAACAATCACCGATAACACTGTTGATCTGGCGTTAAGCAACCCCCACGGGGACGTGGTAGCCACCGTACCGGTGACCGGCACCAATGCAGGGCAAGGTATCACCGGGTGGGCGCAGTACGACGAGTATGGCAACCAGCTCTCCGAGCCAGTGAATACCGGTGCCACATCGTATGGCTGGCACGGTGCTGATCAGCGAGCCGTTGATACCAGCGGACTGATCTTGATGGGCGCGCGGCTGTATAACTCGGTCACCGGCCTGTTCACCAGCAGGGATCCAGTAGAAGGTGGAAACACCACGTCGTATGTGTATCCACAAGATCCTGTGGGAATGAACGACATCTCTGGTGAGTGGGGACGATTTTCTTCATGGCGCAATAGAGCAGTTAGATGGGGCGTGAGTAAAGCCCATTCAAGTATCAGGTGGGGCAAAAAGCAGGTTCGCTCTTGTTTGCGAAACAGAGGTCGTTGTGCAGAACGCGGTTTAAAAGGAATTGAAACTGTTGCTGGGTTCGCGCCTGGCTGGGGAACTGCAATTTCCATCGGTGCGGGATTTGCAAGGGCTGCGGTGGGCCACGCTAGGGGTCGTAAAGGCTCCTGGAAAGAATTTGGATTGAACACTGTGGGAACTTTGACCTTTGCTGGTAAGGGAAAATTATTGATGAATCTCGCTAGAAGAGGGGGCGTAACGAAGAGTATTCGGCGAGCAGAACGGTACATAAGATATAGCGGTGGATTTGTCGGAGCTGCTGGTAATTATGGACATCGCTTCAAATGGAAAAAGAGTCGACGGTGAAACTCGGTTAATGAAAATTAGAGATGAAGTTGAGGAAGTTAAGTTGGCTGAAGCTTATTTCGGTTACAAATACTCCGGAATAGGTGGAATATTCTACCTGCACCATTTTCCTCGAGCTCGATGGATAGAATTAGCAATTTTTGTCCAAGGAATAAATTTGTTTATTACGTCAACAATAATGCACCGAAACAAGGGCGGGGAGATTCATGTTTATGAAATGGCCCTTTTAATATTGCTACTGGTCTCGATAGTTCTATTAGGGGTCATCATTCGCCTGGATATGCGTTTTATGAAAAAATATTTCCTTAAATATCGGGGTAATTTTCCGACGGTTGAGTGACTCCTCCGCGTGTACCTCACTCTGACGATCGCAGGAAGCAATGTCGAGTTGGCGTTGAGCAATCCCCACGGTGATGTCGTAGCCACCATACTGGTTACTGGCACCGGGGCCGGACAAGGAATCAGCGGGTGGTCGCAGTACGACGAGTATGGCAACCAGCTGTCTGAACCAGTGAATACCGGTGCGACTTCGTATGGTTGGCACAGCGCAGATCAACGAGCGATCGATACCAGTAGGCTAACCCTGATGGACGCGAGGCCCTATAACGCGGTGACCACCCTATTCGCGAGTCGCGATCCTGTTGAGGGTGGCAACACCACGAGCCATGACTATCCGCAGAATCCTGTCGGTGCGAATGATATCTCCGGTGAGTGGAGTTGGTGGGACACTGCTGATGTAGTGCTTACCGCAGATTTCTTCATTCCTGGGGCAAACGCGGTAGCAATTCCATTGCGAATTGTGGCTATAGGTGTCAGAAGTTACCGGGCAGCGAGAACAGGGGTGCAAGCAGCCAAAATCTACGGGTCTGTCAAAAAAGCGCATAGAACAAAAGGGCGCTAAGAAACTCGACAAAAAATGATTAGAACTAATCCGAGAGCCTCGAACCTTGCTGGTAAATGGTGGGTCGGTCGTAGCGCCAAACGGATAGATAAAGGAGGGATGACCAACTATATTGGTCAAGGCAAAAGAGCGGGTCGCTCCTATAAAACTCACGTCAACAAGAACCCGAAGAAGATAAAGGGAGCCAAGTATTCTGGATGGTATTCAACATTCAGGTCAAAAAATGGGAAACGCACGTCAAAATCCACGGACGTCGGGGACGGTACTAGTGATAGACGAAGATCTGCAGATGCGGCTGAAGCGGTTACAAATCATTGAACAGAGCTCCTCCAAATCACACAGTTGGAGCCCAAGCGTTGAGAATTTTAGGCTGGGTGTAGACGTCTTCGTAGGTTTCATGACCAGCGGTGTATGGAAGAACTACGAAGTCATCGTTAGTATCATCGGCCACGAGCCGGAACTTTACTGGGATGTGAATTTCATGCCTAGCAAGGAACCCGTTGGGCACGGAGGAGACAATCACGATCCGCTGTTTGGGTCTGAAACTGAGCTGACGGAGGCACTAGTCGGAAGCGGGGTTCAGTGGCTAAGCCCAATCCAGTCATGCCTCAGAGCGGAAAACTACTCTGGTTGAACTATCTGAAAAGACTTCACGGATAGTTCAGTGCCCATCTTGGGGTTCCGTCGTGTCGGAGATCTTTTCCGAAAAATCCCTTCACTGGTGAAAGTGACGCCAGAAAAATGGTGCCCTGATATGTGCCGCAACCGCCAGAAACGAGTGGTTTCGGCACACTGATTGGTTTTGCTCGCCGGGTACGTTTTTCTCATGCGAAGGCACCACCACAACTATTGACCGTGACCCTGCAGGGCGACGACTCACAGTAGCTTCTGCGGGGACGAACGCTGCAGGGACGGAGACCAAGCACTACGCTGATGATTCGGATTGTCACCCACGGTTGAGACACTTCGTCACCAGAACTCGTCGCTGAATCCATCTCACCGTTATTGTTTTCTTCACTACCGAAAGTGAGCACATATTGACCTCTTCATCGCTGCTGCTGCATCCGTTTTCAGACACTGACTCAGAGTTTTTTGCCACCCTGGCATCAGATGAACGAGTGGTTCGCTTTATCGGTTACGGGAAACCGTGGAATCAGCAAGACATCGATGCTTGCATCGTCTCTGCACTGCAGCATGATGAATTGAATCAAGTTGGTGCATCGCGTTGGTTCGTGGCGAGTATGGCGGGGCAAGCGGTTGGGGTCGTCTTTTCCACCCGTCAGGAAAACAGTATTGAAATTGGATACTGGGTCTCCCCCGCGCACTGGGGACGTGGTGTTGGCGGGACGATGCTGGATCAAACCCTAGACATGGTTCCTGAGCTCTTTGGCCTCGCTACGCTCAGTGCAGGAGTCGCTCCGGGAAATACGATCTCCGCGAAGTTACTCACCCAGCGCGGATTCACTCTCACGGTCCACACCGACCAGCTTGACCACTACGTATTGACCCGACAATCAAACTGAGCATCAACGTCACCGGCTTATTCTCTGGCCAGCTTCGCTTTCTATACTTCTAACATGACCAACCCATCCACCCCACCGTCTAGGCTCGGCGCCTGGCCTCGTGAGCCAGATACTGCCTTGGCACAGGCAACGGCCTTGCCCAGTGGAGCCACTTCATCATTTGTGATTCTGAGTGAAGCGCACGCCATTGAGGTATCTACGGAGTGGGAGCCTCATTTCCATGAGGCCCATGAGTTGTTGTGGGCACGCGAGGGGACGCTCACCGCTCAAATTGAGGGGCAGATCTTCACCGTATCCGAAGGGTACGGTTTGTGGATCCCCGCTAGAAAGCTTCACGGTGGTCGACTGACCGCGCGCATTAAGCTCTTCAGTGCCTTCTTTTCCCTTGAACGGACTTCGCCCGCATTTAGAGAACCGACTATCGTCACGATGGAACCTTTGTTGGAATCTTTATTGATCCACCTCTCTCAGAAGGATCTCGAAGATGCCGCCCGGGCCAGAGCGGAGTCTGTAGTTTTTGACGTACTCAAACCTTCCGAGAACCAATTAGCACTGCGACTTCCCGAAGACCCACGAATCCGCGTCATCGCCGATCACTTATTGGCACAGCCTGCAGATCATCGATCTCTTGAGCAGTGGGCAACGGACAGTAGCGTGAGTGCACGTACCATTACTCGCGCTTTCAGGGAGTCTACGGGGCTGTCTTTTGCGCAGTGGCGTCAAGCGGTGAAGATTCATCGCGCCCTAGAATTACTGGCTAGCGGCGAAGGCGTTCAGGACGTATCGGATCTCTTAGGTTACGCGCAACCAAGCACTTTTATTGACGCTTTTCGCCGCATTATGGGATCCACTCCTGGCGCATTTACTAGCGGAAATACGAATGTTTGACCGAAAAACCTGATTATCTGTCAGGAATCATCGATTGCTGACAGTAGGGACTTAACTTAGACTTACCTAAGTGAAAATCCATACTCAGCACGGACGTATTTTGTCCTTTAACAGCACCTCGTGGCTGCCATGACCGCACATACGCTCAGTGCAACCGGTAGCATGCACGCCGAGAACGTTGTGCTGCGTTATGGAAAAACTACCGTGGTTGAGGGCGCCTCCATCAGCCTGGCGCCGGGAGAAATCACCGCGCTCATCGGTCCCAACGGCAGCGGGAAATCCACCTTGCTTCGTTCCATGGCCAAGTTGCACGAGCGCGCGGCAGGGTCCATCACGCTGACCGGCCCACTTGGCCAGCCACGTGAAATCAGCACCCTGAATGGGCGAGACTTCGCCCACGAAGTCACGCTCTTCTCCCAGTCCCATGCCACTCCTGAGGGCTTAGCGGTGGCAGATATTGTCGCCTTTGGTCGCCACCCACACCGACGCGGATTCGCCGGCCTATCCCCTGAAGATCGCGCCGCTATTGCCCGGGCTATGGAGCTGACCGGCACCACAAATATGGCTCACAAAGCGGCAGGAGAACTCTCCGGCGGTGAACTTCAACGCGTCTGGCTGGCCGTATGCCTCGCCCAACAAACCAATGTGGTGCTCTTAGACGAACCAACCAACCACCTGGACTTGAGGTATCAAGTCGAAACTTTGGATCTCGTTCATGACCTAGCACGAGACAATGCTCTAGCCATCGGCATCGTCCTACACGATTTGAACCAAGCAGCCGCCCTAGCCGATTCACTGGTTCTGATGAACCACGGACAGGTTCATGCCTCCGGAACACCAGCAGAAGTCCTCACGGCCGAAAACCTCTCTGAGGTTTATGAGATCACCGTGCAGGTACACACCGATCTCAACACCGGAATGCTGCGCATTGAACCAGTCAGTCGCCACCAACAACACTGACCCACATTTTTTACTACCAACACCTACAACATCAAGGGAATTTCATGTCTACACTCGCACGTAGCACTGTCACCGGCCTGTCCGCCCTGGCGCTGCTTCTCTCCGCAACAGCTTGCGGTGTCACCGATACCTCCAGCTCAGAAGCCGCACAAAACACGACCGCCGCTTCGGTAAGCTGCTCGGAAGACACCACTAAAACCAGCACCGACCCAGTATCAATGACAGACGACCTCGGACGAACCCTGAACCTGGACAAGCCCGCCGAGCGCGTAGTAATCCTCGAATGGCAGGAAATTGAAGACGCACTGACCCTGTGCGTGAACCCTGTCGGCGTCGCTTCACCCGATGGCTACAGCACCTATGTCAGTGCCGAAAAACTACCTGAAGGCGTTGAATCAGTCGGCGAGCGCGGCGAACCAGATCTAGATTCCATCTATGCGCTGAACCCCGATCTGATCATCGTTGATGCCTTCAGCGAAGACGACCCGGTACTCTCCCAGCTGGACAAGGGTGACGTGCCAGTCCTCGCCTTGAAGGGCAATGATTCCTCAGATCCCATCGGCAACATGAAGAACGTCTTCTCTCAGGTTGCTACCGCCACCGGCCGCACCGAGCGTGCCGAGGCAGTGTTGAAGGAATTCGATGACCACCTGGCTCAGAAGAAGCAGGAAGTGGCTGACGTGAAACCTCAGACCACCGATTTCCTGTTCTTTGACGGTTGGGTTGAAGGCTCAAATCTCACCATCCGCCCGTACACCGATGGCGCACTGTTCACCGAGTTGGGCAAGGAACTTGGGCTGACCCCAGCTTGGAACGATGAAATCAATGAGTCCTTCGGCTCGGGTGGCGTGAATAAGGAATATGGTCTGGCCCAGACCGACGTGGAAGGCTTGGCCGGTGTCGGAGAAGCCAATCTCTTCTACTCCAACGATGCCGGTACCGGATGGACCACCGAACTTGAATCCAGCAAGATCTGGCAGAACCTGACCGCTGTCAAGGAAGGCCGCACCTACCAGTTCCCGAACATCTGGGGCGCCGGCGGACCAAAGTCCACCAGCCAAGCGGTTGATGCTTTCACCGACGCCATCACCTCCACTTCGAAAGCCAAGTAGTACACCGCTTTCATGAAGATTGCAGAACAAACCACACAGTCGCCAGCACTACCCAGCGGTGTTGATGCTCCGACTCCCGGAGCTCAACCATCGATCACCCCGGTCAACGGCACCCATGTCGCGGCCGGGGTGGGGGTACTGGCGACTTTGCTGGTCGCAGTACTCGTGGTCGGTGCTTGGCACTTAACTCAGGGAACTTCCGGAGTTGGATTCCCCGAACTATTGCGGGCACTGACCGGAGATAACACCAGCGTAGGTGGGGTCCAAGCCTCCGAGATATTCACCGGTTCCCGCTTGCCACGCCTGTGCGCAGGCGCTGCGGTAGGGCTGGCCTTGGGGGTCGCAGGATCCCTACTGCAATCGGTGACCCGCAATCCACTAGCCTCGCCGGATACCTTGGCGGTCACCTCGGGCGCCTATTTTGCGCTGTGTATTGTCGCTGCTCTGGGTTTGAGCCTATCGACACTTATCTCCAGTCTTGTCGCCTTTGTCGGTGGTTTACTCGCCGCCGGCGTTGTCCTTGCGCTGGCCGGACGCAGTTCCGGAAGTGCCACCACCAGGCTCATCTTGGCTGGTTCAGCCATTGCGATGGCCCTGGAAGCTGGCAGCGGAATTGTCCTGTTGCTCTTCAAGGAAAACACCACCGGGCTATACGCCTGGGGGTCAGGCTCGCTCGCTCAGCTAAATCTCGATGCCTTCTTACGCAGTCTGCCGGTGATGCTGATTGCCTTTGTCGTTTGCCTGTTGCTCTCTCGCAGGCTCGACGTGCTCTCCCTGGGGGATGAAAACGCGATGGTGCTGGGAATCCCGGTGCGATCCACCCGTATTTTCGCCCTCCTATGCGCAGTGATTCTAACCGGTGTCTCCGTTTCACTTGCCGGACCTATCGCATTTGTGGGCCTCGGCGCCCCGGTACTTGCGCGTCTACTCTCACGCAAACTCACGGTGTTACGTCGCCAGCTCTTTTTGCTCCCGGCGACCGGACTAATTGGGGCCCTACTGATCCTGTTGGCCGATGTGGTGCTCCGTGCGCTGCTCGGCGCGCAGGGTGCGGCATCCATTCCCACCGGCGTCCCCACCGCGGTCTTGGGTGGGGTACTTATTATCGTTCTCGCCCTGAGATTGCCGGAAGCTTCAAATTCGCGTAACCCGTTGCAGGTGGCCAGCAAGCTACGCAGCCGTCGTCGTTTCATCTTCGCCCTTGTACTGGGTGTGGTGTTACTGATCCTCGTGACGGTCATTGGATTGTTATCCGGAAGCATCTTGCTACGGCTAGGTGACTTGGCCTTGTGGCTGCAAGATGCCGCGCCAACACTCATCGACAGGGCGTTTTCCGAACGTGCCCCGCGCACCACGGCGGCCTTGTGTGCCGGTGCCGCACTGGGACTTGCGGGGTGTCTGGTCCAGGGCACGGTACGTAATCCACTGGCAGAACCAGGAATTCTGGGTATCACCGCCGGCGCCGGGTTGGGTGCGGCCATTGTGGTGACCGTTTTTGGCGGTTCTCGATCCTTGCTGGTGATTTTTGCGGTGGTTGCCGGTTTGGCGACCTTCGTAGCGATCGCGGCCTTAGCCTGGCGTAAAGGCTTCTCCCCGGAAAGATTTGTGCTCATCGGCATCGGGGCGGGGTACGCGCTCTCTGCAGTCACCACCTATTTGCTGCTGAGTATCAACTCGTGGGAGACACCGCGAATCTACACGTGGCTCTCCGGATCAACCTACGGCAGAGAATTCACCGATGTTATTCCTGTAGCCGCGGCGCTGGTGCTGGCTCTTCCGATAGTTCTGCTCATGAGCCGCAAACTCGATCTTCTCGCTGTAGATGAGGACCTGCCCAAGGTTTTGGGCGTTGCCACGGCACCCACCCGACTCATTGCCCTAGCTATTGCGGCACTGCTGGCTGCCCTGAGCGTGGTGGCCATAGGTGTTGTTGGTTTTGTTGGGTTGATCGCCCCGCACTTGGCTCGGTCCTTGGTTGGGTCTCGCCACCACCGACTTGTTCCAGTGTCGATTCTCTTCGGGGCGTTTTTGGTAGCTTTAGCCGATGCTGTGGGGCGAACTGTGATTGCTCCAGCGCAGATTCCCGCCGGACTGGTGGTGTCCCTGCTGGGCACGCCGTATTTCATTTGGTTGCTCTATCGTTCACGTAGTTAGTGTTCATTGATAATTCGGCTTCGTCTCGACCACCACACAACAGAAAGTATTCATGACCCATTCATCGGCATCTGAGGTCACGATCCAAGACTTTGACCCGTCCGTACATCCGAAGCAAATGTCGCAGCTGGGTGCTTTGGAGGTTGTTTGGGAGCGTGATTTATCCTCCGCTAATGCGAGGCTGTTAACTGTTCAATCAGTTGATGGTGTCCTTGAAGGATGTGCATTACTCACGGCACGTTCTGCCGGTGCGTATGTGAAAATTTCTAGCGTTCTTGCGTGCTCTGAACAGCAGCGAAAGCGGGTTGTCAGTGAGGTTCTCAATGTTGCCCAGCGGCAACGTCTTGCCAGCGTCAAATGGGAATTGTGGACGGAAGATCCGCAGCATTTCGCCGTAGCCCAAGCGCTTGGATTCGAACGCCTCCCTTCTCCACGCAGGGCTGGGCAAGACGCCGGCTCGGCGCCAGTTGTCGGCTTGGTTCATTGGTTGCACCCTGCCCAATATCTTCAGGCTCCCCACTACCAGCAAAGTGAGAACTTCACCTGCGCTGCAGTTGCTTCGCTGACCGCCCACCACGAAACATCGAGCATCCAGACTCTTGAGGAACTGCGCATCGCAGAGCTGTTGCTGTGGCGTCAGGCCACCAACTTTATGGCCTGTGAACCGATTGAATTAGGACTCACGCTGACTCAGCGTTGGCCGCAGAGCCAAGTGAAAGTGTGGCTGGATACTGATCAACCGGTGATGGTGGATTACTATCCTGAGGCCGAGCGTGATTGGCGTGAAATTCTTCAACGACAATCACGACTTCGCGCACAGGCCGAAGGGCTTGACATCAGCACACAGCGTCTCGGGATCGGTGAGATCAAGGATGCTGTGGCCAATGGAGCCCGCGTATTACTTTTGGTGTCTCTGGACAAGATGTTGGGCTTTGACGTTCCGCATTGGGTCCTGTGCCACGGGGTGACCGGCACTGCAAAAAATCCTGTCTTGGTCATCGAAGATTCGTGGGTGAATCAAAGTAGTTCCGAAAGCTGGGTTGATGCGACCTGTTTGCCCGTGGTGCCAGAAGAATTAGATGTCATGTCGGTGCTTGAGTCTCAACGCTATCGAGCTGCACTCGTCCTCACCTAGCGATCAGGCGCCCAGAAGCGCCCGCACCACTGCGAACATCTTGTTAAAAGCTTCGGCGCCACAGGTTTTCACCTGCGGCGCCGAAGCTTTATGTGTCTTGAAGCCTTAGGCCACGACAACGTCCTTGGAAGCTACGTGGAGCTTCTTGTTGCCGTAATGCACGGCGAAGAACCAGGCACCACCGGTCACTACATGGATCACGCTCAGGGTCACACCGGTGGCCATGTCTGCGGAGATCATGATTGGGGAGATCATCGAAACAACGGCGATGATCAAACCGATCCACTGAGCAACCTTGACGAAGCCCTTCTTAGCGCGGCCAATCAAGAAGACAACAAGGCCGAAGACCAGCAATGGCAACCAGGTGAACTGCAAGATGTTGTCGAAGCCGACAACCTTCTCAGGGTTGGAGCCGACCTTCATCGAAGCGCCCGAGGCGATGCCGATGAAGAAGATGATGACGTTGAGGTAGCCGGCGCCCAATGCGGCGATGACGACCTGAATGAAGTTGAACGGGCTATTTGGTTGTCCCTGAGCGGTCATGGTGTTCCTCAAAATTGTTGAAAGTCTTCAACAATTCTAGTTTCGTACACCAGTGTCACGGCTCTCATTTTCTAGTGACATCCACGACACTTAGCCACGCTATTCATTTCGCGGTTCAGACATCTTCAATCACCATGATGATGGCGCACACACCCATCGCCATGATCATCAAAGAGGTAAGTACCACGGCAACAACATCTGCACGAAGGCGCTCAGCGCGCACGCCCTGAAGCATTTTTCGGTACCGAGCGCGTTGCGAAAAGAGAATTCCGAAGGCTACAGCCGAGGAGAGTGAAAGCAACAAAATCATGCCCAGCCCATAGTGTGGCAACCACCTCAGGAACACCGCGCTGGCCACCAAAAAGGAGATCATCGTCCGGCTCCAAGCGATCACCGTTCGCTCAGGTTGCAATCCAGGATCACTGACCTCAGGGGCTTCTTCCCTCAACTGCCCAACCCCAGAATAATGACCACAGCAGTCAGTGAGGCCAGCACCGCGCCGAAGGCTAATAAGGGCACGATGCCCGGAATCGGCAAAGGACGTCCCGAACGCATACTGCGCTCAACTCGAACCCAGCGGATGGCAGCCCCACCGGCAATCAGGATACCGATACCAATGATCAGTACAGCCAGCCAGGTGCGCAGCGGTGTTGGAAACGCATCAGTCGCAAAAGCTTCGAGGGCCGTGCCACCAGCAAGAAACGCTAAGGAGGTTCGGATCCACGCTAAAAAGGTACGCTCATTGGCAAGAGTGAAACGTGGGTCAGGTTCTTTGCCCTGCGGCAATAACCAGCGTTCCAACCGGCTGCGTTCGTGCTCAGACATGACCCTCCTGAGTTTGTGCCAACTCGGCAAGCTTATCTGACCCAAAAGAATTCACGGTTTAAGACAGATTACCTTTCAAAGCAAGCGCGACTTGAGGGTTCTGCGATCCGTTAAACACTGCAGGCCCAGCATCGGCAAAGAATGCTGGGCCTGCAAGATCAATCGTGGCTACTTGGAAGCTCCGATAGCCCACACGCGTGGTAGCTCGGTGCCGTTGACCGCAAGATCTCCAATCAAACGCGCCTTGAACACCCACGGATTGTGGTTGCCCGCGGTGCGCGCGTTGCGCCAATGACGGTCCAGGTTCTTCGAGACACTGGTCGCCGAAGCGGCCAACGCATCAAAGGCATGGGTGATAGCGTTGAGCACCAACGGGGTGAGCACTACCTGGGCCTGCGCGCTAGCCAACTCTGCAGCATCATTGGCCGACTCGTCATCTTCCAATGAAATCTGCCCCGCTTGGAGGGCCAACGCCGATTCATAAGCGCCCTGCAAGGACTGCGAAACACGCTCCACGGTTCCCGCCGCAGCAAAGGCAGCCGCCGACACCTCACCAATCACCTGCAATAGCTGTGGATCCTCGGCCGCCACATTGGCTGCAGCATGGCTGAAGGTCCGCTTGCGTGCCTTCAGCTCAGCGGCGAAGTCACGCTCGGCAGCCTTAGCCGACCCGGCGAGCACTGCCAACAACACCTGCTGATAGAAAGCGGTCTGGTACTTAAAGCGCGTGTCAAAGTCGATCAAATCTTCTTCGGCCACAATCGCGTCGGTGAACGTGGAAGTTCCAGTACCGGTGGTGCGCTGACCAAAGCCATCCCAGTCATCAGCCAACTCCACGCCTGGCTGGTGACGATTCACCGCAGCGATGACACGCTTGCCGGTATCCGTGCGCTCGGCATAGGTGTCGAGCCAATCAGCAAAGATGGAACCGGTGGAGTAGTACTTGGTGCCATTGATCTTAAAGCCACCCTCACCATCCGGGGTGACCTTGGTGATCACGTCCCCGACCTTCACCGTCCCGACTTCGGTCCACGAGTTGCCCACCAATTCGCCATCAACGAAGCGTGCCAACCACTTATCGCGCCCCGGGCCCGGGGTAGCAATGAGTCGGTCTTCCACAAAAGCGAAGTGCGCACGCAGCGCTTGGGCAATATTTGAATCGGCGGCAGCCAGATCAACAAAGAGTTCAAAGAGTTCGGGAAGCGTGGCCCCTGCCCCACCACGAGATTCAGGGACACGGATCGCGCCGAACCCTGCGGCAGCAAGCTGGGCAACCTGTTCATAGGGCAGTTCACCGCTACGGTCACGTTCAGCAGCGCCGTCCGCGATCTGTTCAAAGAGTGGGGCGAAACGGGCTTTGAGCTGGTTCAACCGATTACCGGTGGCAAGTACAGTCATCTCAGTTTCCTATCTGTAGAAGAAGTTTTTAGGTGTACAGCGACAGTGGCTGAGATTCTCCGCGGAGGAAGTACGCGCCGACCTCAATCTTCTTGTAGTCCACTGGGTCGTGCAGTGAGTGCGTGCGCACATTGCGCCAGAACAGGTCCAGACCAACACTGTTCGCAGTCGACGAGGATCCGGTCACTTCAAAGATCCGGTTGGCCACCTCAACGCCCACCTCGGTGGACACCACCTTCGCTTCAGCAATCTCAACAGCCAACGCCGCACGCTCGGGCTGCGTCACCTCCCCTGCCTTGGAGAGCAGAGCATCAAATTTGCGTCCCAGCTTTTCGTTCAACGCCGCCACGGCAGCGGTTCGTGCCTTGAGCTCACCCACGGTGCGCTGGAAGATCGGATCCTGGGAATAGGTCTCAGCCTGCGAGAACAGCCACGCATTCTTGCGCCCCAACAGGATCTGCTTGCCACGGGCCAAGGCACCCTCGGCAATACCCAGGTAGAAGTTCGCGAAGGCTAGCTGGATGCCCGGGGTCAGTAGAGTCGAGACCGGCTCATCGGTGACTTCACCAAGCAGATCCGTGGGCTCGATGCGCACATTGTGGTACTTCAGCGAGTTCGACGCACTCAGTCGCTGACCTAGGTAGTCCCAGTCATCAACGATTTCTAGGCCCTCACGGTCACGGTCAATAATGAAGGCCAGCACCTGGCCCTTGCGTTCGCCCTCGGTGACTTCCGCGTTGATGACGATGACCTCGCCTACCCCGGAACCGGTGGAGAACCGCTTGGCACCATTGAGGCGGAAGCCATCGCCCTCAGGCACGAGGGTCAGCGTGGGATCAACCGGGTTGACCGAATCGCCCCACAGCCAGCCGCCCTCAACAGTGCGCTGCCACCACTGGGCCTGGGTTTCAGGCGCCGCGTAGAAAGCAATGCCCGACTGGTTCACGTAGTGGTAGGCCAGCAGCTGTGAAATCGAGCCATCGGCCGTTGCCAAGATGCGGACCGCTTCAAAGGCGGTCTCCCAGTGCGCCCCGGCGCCACCAAATTCTGCGGGCACCAGCAGGTTCAACAAGCCAGCTTCACGCAGTAACTGCACCTCAGCGAAGGGCTGAGCATTCTTGCGGTCGCGTTCTAGGGCGTCGGTAGCCAGCTGGTCGGCGACCTTTTGTGCGATCTCGCGCCAGTGACTACGCTCTGCTTCATCGGCGGTGCCGGTGTAAGGCACGCGCGGTAGCTGGGTACTGATAACCGTCATCTTCGTTCTCCTTTGGACTATGGATTCCGAAGGACGCAGAATTTTCTGCAGATCCATCGAACCTGGCGTTAGCACTTACTGCGGGATGCAGGTTTGCTGCGGCGTCGCGGAGCCAGGTCTCTCAGCCGCTCTGGATGGTGTGTTCTCTCAGTGAATCACCGCGCGATGACTGGCGGAAGTCACGAGGTCACAGGACGGAACATCGTCATTTTTCGACACGTTCACCGCTCTGAAATTGCCATAAACTCCCGTCATATTTCCTCATATGTCATTTGACGCCTAAAACAGCCTCTGGGATTTGACTAGCCTTGGAATCTGCTGCGGAGGCTTGGCCAGCATAGGCCCCACGGTAGGCCGCGGCCGGGTGGTCGTCAGCAACTCGTCGCTGTCCTTCTCCGGCCAAATATTCGCGCAGCGTATTCCCTTCATAGCCGGCCCAGGTTCGTCCACGTTTGCGTAGCTCCGGAACCACCAGGTCGGTGAATTGCTCGAAGGATCCCGGGGTGATGGCGTAGGCCAGGTTGATTCCATCCAGCCCGGACTCGTCCACCCAACGCTCAATTTCATCGGCCACGGTTTCGGCCGAACCCACCAGTACCGGGCCGATGCCACCCACGCCGAGGTAGTCGGCAATCGAGTTCGGTGTCCACTTCTGTTCTGGGTTCGCGGTGGTAAAAATCGACAGGGCGGAGCGAGCCGCGTTGGTCTCCAGATACTTCAGTTCTTCATCTGCCGCGTACTGGCTCAAATCCAAACCTGACCATCCGCCATAGAAGGTCATGGCCCCTTCACGTGAGGCATAGGACTGGTACTCGCGGTAGAGCTTTTCTGCCTGCGCATCTGAATCAGCCACCACCGTCGTCATCAGGGCATAAATTTTTGCTGCATTTCGAGGCCGGCCCACCGCTTCAAATTCGTCTCGGATCGCATCGGTCTGCCGGCGGGTGACGGCAGTATTAATGGAGTTCAGGAAGATCCCTTCGGCATGTTGTGCACCGAAGCGACGACCACGAGATGAGGCACCTGCCTGGAAAATCGCCGGCGTACGCTGAATCGATGGCTCTGAAAGGTGAATGCCCGGGACATTGAAGTGCTGACCTTGATGGTTAATCGGGTGCACCTTGCTCGGATCGGTGTAGATCCCACGTTCCCGGTCCTTGACGACTGCTCCCTCTTCCCAGGAGCCTTCCCAAAGCTTGTAGACCACTTCCATGAATTCATCGGCAATGTCGTAGCGTGCATCATGATCTAGCTGGCGGGTCATCCCCAAATTTCGTGCCGCCGACTCCAGATAGCTCGTCACCACATTCCAGCCAACCCGGCCACGGGTGAGGTGATCTAAGGAAGAGAATTTACGGGCTAACGCATAAGGCTGTTCATAGGTCAGCGCACTAGTCACCGCAAAGCCAAGGTTCTTGGTAGCCGCGGCCATCGCGGAAACCTGCATGAACGGATCATTCAATGGAACCTGATCAGCATCTAATAGGGCTGGGCCACTGGAGTTTTGGTACACATCATAAATACCCAAGACGTCGGCCAAGAACAACGCATCAAAACCACCGCGTTCTAGGGTTTGCGCCAGCTCCACCCAATATTCCAGGGTGTTGTATTCATCGGCTCGATTCTGCGGATGGCGCCACAGTCCCGGGCTCTGATGGCTCACGCAGGTCATGTCGAAGGCGTTGAGGTGAATGCGCTGGCTCATGAGTTACTGTTTCCTTTTCCTGTGGTTGATATGTGCTTCTTAGCAGTGCGCAGCTGGGCGAAAATCCCGGTGGACGATTGACCCTGGTTTCGCCCGAGCACGACGGCGGCGAGCAAGATGGCCAGCAGTACGAGTCCACGGGCCAGGTCCTGGAAGAAGAAGGACAGTCCGATCAGGTTCAGTCCGTTATCCAGCAAGCCAAAAATCACTACACCAATCAGCGTTCCGCCCACGGACACACGCCCATAGCGAGAGATCGTGGCCCCGATGAATACCGCCCCGATGGCATCCATCAAATAGGCCTGACCACTGCCGGGAACATAACCATTGGAGCGTGCGGCCAACACGATGCCGGCAAATCCGGCGATCACCGCACACAACAGATAGGCACTGGCGATCAGCGCATTAACGCGCAGCCCAGAGATCTTTGCTGCGCTAGGTTGTTCACCGGCCATGGTGAGCTTGCGTCCATAGCGGGTAATGCCCAGTAAGAGCGCCACCAGCACAGCGATGGTGACCGCATTAATAATGGCGGCATCAATGTTGAGGAAGTATCCCCGACCAATCACGGCAAAACCATCGGGTACTAGGGGTGCCGAAAGATAGATCGGTGCCCCACCACCGGTAAGCAGTTGTTGCACGCTCGTGCCCACAAACCACACACTCAAGGTGGCCAAAAACGCTGGGATCTTCAAAATGACAATGAGTAGTGCATTGACCAGTCCCACAGCTAGGGCGAAGAGCAATCCACCCACGACGGCCACCCAGGCTCGGTACCCATCATTGATCAGCCAGGCGCTAGCCAGAGCTCCCAAATCCAGGGCCACCCCAATGGACAGGTCAATGCCGCCGGCGCGCACCACGAGGGTCAGGCCAATAGCAACTAATGCCAGCAAAGCCACTTGCCCCAGGATCCCCACCAGGTTTCCGACACTGAAAAATACTGGGCTGAGCACCGAGAAGACGATCAGGATCAATGCCAGCGTGGCTGGGGCAACCAGGCGAGAAGCCTGAAGGGTGCCACGCTTCCTAGGCCCCTTGGCCGGCGGGGTCAGCGGTTGTGGAGCCGGCGGTGCGCTCAAGGTCTGCGTGGTATTCATCGGTTGTTCCTTCCGCGCAAGGTCACGCTGGCCAATACCAGCAAGATCAGTAGCCCCTTGGCCGCGCCCACCCATTGGCTGGCCACACCCAAGAGGGTCAACCCGTTATCAAGGGCGGCAACAAAAATCGCAGCCAATATGGTGCCCACAACGCTGACCAACCGCCTGCGCGAGAAGATCATGGACATGTAGGCGACCAGAATGATGTCCAAGAGAATTTGGGTTCCAATTCCGGGGACCGCGGCTGAAAGCCTCGCCACCAGCAGTGTTCCGGCGATCCCGGCCAATGCGGAACTGAGCACGTAGCTAACCAGGCGATACTTGCGCGGGTCCAACCCGGCCACCCGGGCGGCCGTCGGATTCTGGCCCACGGCATAGGAATTCACACCCCAGCTCGTTTTGCTATAAACCCACCAGCCCACGGCACCGACGAGCACCATCAACCAGGCTGCTAGAGGAAGGCCGAGGAATACGCTGCTGCGGGCAGCTTCAAAAAACCCACCTGTTACAGCGATCTTGAGGTTTTGGCTGAAGACCAGTTCGAGGGAGGCTGCCACTCCCATGGTGGCCAAGGTGGCAAGCAGCGGGCGTAAACCCAAGGTGACAGAAATGCCGTTGATAATACCGATCGCGGTAGCGACCAGCACACCGTAAAGCACCGCTAAGAACCCCGGTGTTCCACTGGCCGCCGCCAGAGCGGTGACCGTTCCAGAAAGTCCTGCCACCGCACCGGTGGACAGATCGATACCACCATTAAGCACATCATCCCCGCCGGCGATGATGACAATGGCCAGCCCCACCCCGGCGATGCCGAAGACCGATGCCTGGGTCAAGATGGTGAGAATATTTGAGGCAGTCAAAAAGTACGGCGAACCGAAAATAAATAGCAGAAGCACAGCGGCAATACCGGCATAGCCAATCCAGGCCGCGAAGCTTGGTTTCCTGGTACGCACCGAGCGCTCGGCGCTCACGGGATCTTGGCTTACGGGAGTCAGGGTAGAACTCATGCGTTCACCTCTTCGAGTGGGTTTTGAGCTGCTTGCCCGCTGGAAGCCAACTGCAAAATTTTTTCGGTACTCGCCTGGCCAGCTGGTAGTTCGGCGATGATACGCCCGCGATAAAGCACCAGTACCCTATCGGCGAGCCCCACAACTTCTTCCAGATCCACACTGACCACCAACGCGGCGGCCCCGTCCTGAGCCAATTGGGATATTTGCGCATAAATATGTGCGCGACTTCCGACATCCACACCGGAGGTTGGTTGGTCTAAGACCAGCACGTCGGACCCCTTGGCCAGCCAGCGGGCCAAGACGCTCTTCTGTTGGTTACCGCCGGATAGACCGGAGGCTATAGCTTCAACATTGGCCGGGCGGATATCTAGACGTTGCACCAGTTCCTTGGACACCTCGCGTTCTTTGCGCGGGTCGAGCAGGCCGAGGTGGCGACCCAGCTTGTGCAGGCTCGCGGCGGCAATATTTTCACGCACCGTATTGCGCAAGAAGATGCCATCATGGTGCCGGTTCGATGGGACGTAGGCTCCAGAGCGGGAGACAAAACCAGCGGCAGAAGTGACCGCTTTGCCATGTAATAGTGCGGAGCCTGTGTGCGCAAGGTTGCCGGTAACGGCATCGGCCAGCACCTCAATTCCCGACCCCAGTAGTCCGGTGACCGCGACGATTTCTCCGGGAGCGACCGTGAGGTTGATTCCGTTGAGCTTGCCGTGCACCGATAGCTCAGCCAATTCAAGTACGGGGTCACCGGTATTGGTCGACGCCTGGGTTCTCTGGTGTGAAAACTCATTAACTTGGTTACCGAGCATCAGCCCGATGACATCTTCAATGCTGTCTCCGGCCGCGAAACTTGCATCACCGACATTTTTGCCATTGCGGAGCACCGTAATTCGGTCGGTGATCGATTGCAGTTCTTGTAGGTAGTGGGAGATGAAAATAATTCCCACGCCCTGATCGCGCAGGTGGCGGACCGTGCCGAAGAGTTGTTCTACTTCTTCGTTGGCCAAGGGCGCTGTTGGTTCATCTAGTATCAGTACCTTGGGTTCAGCTAGCACGGCCCGAGCAATTTGGATGAGCTGTTGCTGGGCGACGCTGAGCTCGTCAACAAACGCCGCGGCATCCAATTCTTGTCCGGTGGTGCGCAGGATGTCGGCACGTGCTGCTGCCTGCACTTTGCGCTCGTTACGCCACAGCCCAGCACTCTTCGACGTGCCAAGGTACAACTGTTCGGCAACGGTCAGACGGCCAGCCAAATGGCGGTCCTGGTGAATGACTTCAATGCCCAGCGCTTCGGCATCGGCTGGGCGGCGAATGGACACTACCTTGCCAGCAAGTTCTATCTCTCCGGAGTCTAGAGTGTATAAACCGGTGAGGATTTTGATCAGTGTGGACTTCCCTGCACCGTTTTCACCTACGAGGCCCAAGACTTCTCCGGCTCGAAGTTTCAGCTCTACTTTTTCAAGCACGCTCACGGTACCAAAGGATTTGTTGATACCGCGCATGTTCAGCAGTTCATTAGATCCCGTTGTCATTGCGCACCTGATTCACATTGTCCTTGTCAACAAAAATCGGCTCGGCGTAGCTGGTGGCTGGTACCTTGTCGGTTTGCCCGTCGAGGAAGAGCGCGATGTTTGTGGCCGAGGTGGCCGCAATTTGCTTGGTGGGCTGAGCAACGGTGAACTGATATGAGCTCTGTGGATCTGCGATGAGGTCCAAGGCTCCGGGCTCTGCGTCCACGCCGTACAACTTGATGTCGTTATCTGTCGGGTCGATGGCCTGCGCGGCACCGATCAGTGGCATGTCCCAGCAAGACCAGATCGCGTCGACTTCACCTTCCGGTAGCCTGCGCAGTTGATCCTGAATCTGGTTCTTGGCATCTTCGATCGTGCCTTCGTACTTGTCCTGTAGCTCAGGGGTGATCTTCTCAATGTTTGGGTAGTCTTCCAGCACCAGATTCAGACTGTTGTAGCGAATACGGCACGGAGTCACACCGGGGAAGCCGTTAAAGACGAGAATCTTGCCTTTGCCATGTAGATCTTCAGCCATGGTGCGCGCCAGCGTGGTGCCGACATTCCAGTTGTCGCTGGTGACGTTGTTCTTGGAGTATTCGCTCTGGAAATCGATGGTGAACAGTGGGATACCGGCCGCATCTACCTTGGCCAGCGCAGGGGTTAATGTCTGGGCGTCGCCCAAGATCACCACGATGGCATCTGGTGATTGGGTAATCAGGTTTTCGACATCAGAGACGTGTTTTTCATCTTTTGCCTCGGCCTGGGTGGCAATCACTTCGCCACCGAGTTCTTTGACCCGTTCTTGGATCTGCTGATACACCACCCGCGAGTAGTCGTGCAGGATGTCCTTGGCAGCAATTCCGACTTTTTTACCTTCGAGTGACGGCACATCATTAAGTGACTGTTCGGTTTGTGGGGTGGTGTTTTGCGCCGCTACCGGTGCCACGTCAGGTCGTGGTTCCTTGAGCGAGCAACCGGTCAACAGTGTTGCTGCTGCCATGGTTACTGCCAATAATTTCAGGGTGTTCGGGCGAGTGCGAGTCATACCGTCCCTCTCTTAGACATAGTGAACCGAGGGATCCCGAACTCAAAGTTGCGCTTCGCTACCCGGGAATTCCATCGCTCCTGGCGTTAGCACTTTCTGCGGGTTGCAGACTTGCTGCGGCGTCACGGAGCCAGGTCTCTCAGCCGCTCTGGATGGGTATTCTTCGAGTTAAACATCGATCCGATGGGCGTGCCATTAACGCGTCACCGGAGGGAACAAAGCGTCAGAACTCTTCACAAAACACGGGTTCATCCGGCCAAAAACGGTGTCAGAAGTGCCGGAGTCACGTCATATTTCCGCATATTAAGCTCTGCGGATGAGTTGCACGTCTAACTGCACTGTTCAGTTTTCGTAACAGGCCGAGTATTGAGAAATATGGCCACTGTATAGACTGAATACAAAGTCACCAGCTAGAGGAAATTCCAGTGGACCCAATGAACACCATCAGCCTGATGTTTGGGCTGGTCATACTGACCGTGACCGCAAGCATTTTGGCTCCGATGACCGCCTCGGGCCGGCTCAAACGCAACACTGCGGTGGGCATCAAAACCCGTCACACCTTATCTAGTGATGAAGCGTGGTTGGCTGCTCACCGCCATGCTGCACCCACGCTCAAAATGACAGCGTGGATTGGATGGATCTTGCTGGCCATCGCCGCAGTTCTTTGCTTTATGCAGAAGTTCCCGTGGGCACTGACCGTGACCGCCGCCGGGTTCGGCATCAGTCTTTTGCTTTTGCTCGTGGCAGGTGTGCGCGCCAATAAGATTGCCAAGCAGTACCCGAGTAGTTAGTCGCTAGTGTCTCTCGTGGCGAAGATTCGGACGCGAAGGACCAAAAATATCCATCTGCCAACAGGCTAGTTGCATTAGAAGATCTGTAATTGCCCCAAGGCAACTCGCGCATAAATCGCGTGCTGTAGGCGTAACGATTCACTGGTCAGGCGCGTATCCACACCGGTGACCTGCCCGATACGCTCCAGCCTCTGCATCAGCGTATTGCGGTGAATGTGTAAAATCTCGGCCGCTTGAGACATCGAAGCAACGCTTGCCACCACCAAGAGGGTTTTTGCTTGTTCTTGATTCAATTCCTGCGCAGGAATCGCAAGATATTTGAGGTTAGATACCGGTGCGCGCGCGATAGCCACCGCGATATCTTCAGTCCACAGTTCACGATGCCCCTGAAGTGGAATCAGCTCAGGACGGGCCACCAAGGTGCGCAATACTTCGGCCCGGGCCAAGAGTTCACCGACATCTGCCATCCCCGGGCCGCCAAGATACCGATCATTGGGTCCAACAACGTTTTGGCCATGATCTTCACTAGCCTTGCGAAGTCTCCACCTCGCGCCAAACAACGTCACCCAAGAGGTACTTACCCCTTGGGTTCCTGGCCGTTCAAGAGCTGACTCTTGCCCTGCCCCTTGTCCTTTGCCGACTAGGCACACTTCCAAGTGCAAGTGCCCACTTAACCCATGTGCCTGAAGCATCCGGCCAATGATTTCCGGTGCGACATTCCCGGCGAGCAAGGCGGAAAGAATATCCCTGGCTTCGGCTGCCCGGCGAGCGCTCCGCGAATGCTCACGTTCTTGAGCGACCAGCAGTTGCACGGTCAGCGCAATCAGGTCAGCTAGTGGTTCCACCTCATGGGGTGCACCGGTAAGTCCAATGACTCCACACACGCGGTCATTAATCTTCAGCGGAAGATTCACCCCGGGCTGGGTCCCGGCGGTTTCATCGCCGTGAGTGACTCGGATGACCCGCTGGTCTCGAAGCACTTCAAGGCTTCCTGCGTGCAACGTTCCGATGCGCGAGCTATCACTGGAGGCGATGATTATTCCATGCTCATTCATGATGTTCACATGGCGATTAATCGTTGGTGAAATGGTGTCGACAACCTTTTGCGCTAGTGCGCTGGCTAGTCGTGGTTGCTCCATTTCGCTCATGAAGTCATCCTAGCTTCCTGCCCCAAAAACATGGAGGACTCACCGCGACGCGCATCAAGGTTTCGCACTTTCGTCCTTCACCTTGCCGCTGGATGATGTTAGGCTCACCCCAGTCAAGTATCGCAAGGAAAGGTTCACCATGAGTTCGGCGATCAGTTACTTAACCGGGGGTTTCCTTGTCTCCTTGCTCGTATCGCTCAACATGACCTGGCACCAGCGTTTACCTGGACTACTTGGCCCTGTACTGATCGCGGTGTGCCTGACGGGGTTAGTTGCCTGCCGTATCTATACCGCCAAGAACCAACCCCACTGGCAGGATCCACGCGAAGTTTAGGCTGCGTCGCGCTCGCGCTGCACTGCTTGAACCGTGTTGGTGGTGTCCGGGGCAAAGGCGTATAACTTTCCATCTGCCACGTGCACCCAGAAACGACCGCAGAGGTCGGTTGTTTGGTTCTCAGCGTTTTCTGGCCACCAGTCAGCTTCGAGGCTTCTGGTTGACGAGATTTCTTTCGCCTCAAAGTCTTTGGTTCGCGAATCCGAGGCGTAGGCCTTCTTCAGCTCTGCTTCCGATGGTTTACCCACGGTGTTCAGTGCTAGACATTTATCGCTTGGCATGTCTGCGCTGTAGTCCATCACAAAGATTCTTTCCATCCCCGTATTGCGCTGCATCAGCTTGATGTTGCTTCCGCCTTCTGGCACCCAATTGGGCAGTAGTCCGGAGGAAACAGCCTCTTGGGAAGACTTGGCAGTCTTTTCAGTGGATTCATCATATTTGTCCGTCATGAGGTCTGAAACGGAACAACCGGAGAGCGCCAAGGCCATGGGTGCGGCGAATAATGCAGTGGCGACATACTTTTTCTTGATCATGATTCCATCGTAGAAATCGACCGCCACTAGGCACATCGTCTTCCTGTTGGAAAAGATCGCGCTACGCTTCATCCCCTCGGTGGAGCAGTGCTCAACATTTCTCCTACTTCACCGCCTAAACTGACAGCATCGACGTCTCGTTCCAGGAGTGATCACCCATGGCGCCCACCGAAAAGATTGCCGTCACCGGCTCCACCGGGGCGCTCGGCTCCCTCGTTGCCCACGAACTGGCAGACCGGCGCATCCCGCAGCGGCTCTTGGTCCGCGACACATCCCGGGCACCGAAACTCCCAGAAGCTACAGCCCACAAGTTCGACTATGCAGATGCCTCCACCAGTACCAAAGCTTTAGAAGGTATTGAGGTGCTCTTTATGATTTCCGCCCCGGAGAGTGAGCACCGCATTCAACTTCACACCAGCTTCATCGATGCAGCGCGTGCCGCCGGGGTGAAGCACATTGTTTACACCTCTTTCACCGGCGCAGCACCAGATGCTGAATTCACGCTGGCCCGCGAACACTTCGCCACCGAAGAGTACTTGCGAACTTCCGGGATGCACTTCACCTTTTTGCGCGACAGCTTCTACCAGGATTTTTTGCCGGCCTTGGTAGGAGACGACGGAGTCATCCGCGGACCTGCTGGCGATGGACATTTCGCGCCGGTGGCCCGAGCAGACGTGGCACGTACCGCCGCCACCATTCTGGCTTCGCCTTCCGAACACGCCAGCGCCACCTACGAGCTGACGGGACCGCATTCCCTGAGCATGCATGATGTGGCACAGATCCTCAGTGCCGCACGGGAGCAAAGCATTACCTTCCACAACGAAACCATCGAAGAGGCCTATGCTTCGCGCTCCAGTTATGGTGCACCGCAGTGGCAGCTTGATGCGTGGGTGAGCACCTATACCGCGATTGCCAGTAATTCCATGGCCAAGGTCAGCGACCACATTGAGATCATCACCGGGGCCGCTCCCCGTTCCTTCGCTGACTACCTGCGCAAATAGGTGCGCATGACGCTAAAGGCGGTGCGTTCGATCAGTTCTGGGGCCTGATCCGACAGTTGCTCTAGGCTCGCTGGCCCGGAAGCAATGGAGTAGGCCGCCAGGATCCCCGCCTGATCAAGATCCTGATCGCTCAATGCAACCGATCCGGCCACCACGATCACCTCGGTCGCTTCACCCGCCGCCTGAAGTACCCCGCACACCACCTTGCCGTTCAGGGATTGACCATCCAGGCGTCCCTCACCAGTGAGCACCAGATCCGCGGCGCCTAAGATACGGTGAGCGTCGAGCACCTGTGCCACCAACTCCCATCCGGGGGTCAGGTCCACTTGGAAATACGAGGCCAGGCAAAGCGCCAAACCACCAGCAGCACCCATGCCCGGCTGTTCCTTGAGTGTCTTCCCGGTATCAGCTTCAAGTATCTGGGCCAACGTGGCTAACCCACGTTCTAGCACCTGTACCTGCTGGGCCGAAGCGCCCTTCTGTGGACCAAACACTGCCGCCGCACCGTGGGCACCGAGCAACGGGTTGGTGACATCGCAGGCGATCTGCCAATGCACTTTTGCTGCCCTTGGATCCAGATTAGAACCATCAATTTTTGCCAGTTTTTCCAGCGCACCACCACCGGGTGGCAGTTCTTTTCCGTGTTCATCCAGGAACGAGGCGCCCAGCGCACCGAGCAATCCTGTACCGCCATCGGTGGTGGCTGACCCACCGAGGCACAGGATGATCTGTTGCACCCCGAGGTCCAGGGCCCGTAATACGAGTGGGCCCAGCCCCGCGGTACTAGCGTCCAAAGGTTTGCGTGGCACATCGCTGACCTGTGGCAGGCCGGCTGCTTCGGCGGCTTCAACAACAGCGATCTTCTGGTCCTTGGACAGTCCCAGCCGTGAGGTAACCGGGCGGCCGAGCGCGTCGGTGGTTTCCACGGTGATCGCTTCAGTGCCCCACGCATCGATTAGTGCTTCTAAGGTTCCTTCGCCGCCATCGGCAAAGGGCAGCGCGGTGATTTCAACCTGCTGGTTGCGGCTCTTCGCCGCCTTGGACACTCCCTTTGCTAAGGCTTGTGCCACTTCGCTGGCTCGGGCGCTACCTTTAAAAGAGTCAGGAACGATCGCTATGCGCAGCAGGTCATTATCTGCCCGGATCATTTTCTGTTCAGAAGTCATGTTTCCCAGCTTAGGGAACTGCGCCAATGGCGCCTATGGTCAATTGCCCGGAGTTCGCGAGGGAAAAGTGGCACATCTATGTGCATCTGGCCTTGGCAGGTACGAGCAGATCTTTGAAGCAATTTTTAAATCATGCGAAACGTGAAGCTGAGCCAAAGGGATGGCACATAAAGCGTGGGTAGTGTTTAAAACACCTCATGAAGGTGCGAGTGATGATCGTAAGAATTCCCGTTGGATATTGCCCAACGGGAATTCTTCGTTAATCAGCTTCTGCATCACTCAGCCTTGAGACCTCGTCGCATCTGGCTATCGTCCTCAATATCGTTATTAAAGCGGTGAAGAAGATGCGCGAACTGTTCAATGTCCTTGGCGCTCCAGTCCTCCATAATCTGCTCAAGCGCATCGATAGAGGCACCCCGGGCATCGGCTAACCGTTCGTTTCCATAGCGGGTCAGGGCGATCTTGCGCGCGACATGCCCCTCTGGGTCGGGGATGCGTTCTAGGTACCCGTCCTTGATGGCCACCGTCACCTGACGTTGCAGGGTTGAACTATCAAGGCGCAGGGCGTGGCTCAACTCGGCAATAGACATCGGGCCGGAGCCATCTATGCGGCTCATGATCAGGTAAACGCTGCGATCCATGCCGCCAGAGTGGCGGTGTTGGGCGATGGTGTAGCGGCTGAGCAGCATTTGCTCGTACTCAATATCCGCGATGCGGCTCTTTGATCCGGTTTTTCCTTCTGGCATTTTTCCATCTTAACCAAGATATGTATGATACATGTTGCGTGTAACTTACATATTCGCTCGAAGCGTCCCCCCGTGCCCTCGCCACCGTGTCGGCAACGCTGGGTGCGGGTGGAGCGATCGGCCTGCCACTATCGGCAGCCATCATCCAGTTCTCCTCCTGGCGTGTGCTCTTCTACCTCTGCGCGGCCATCACCCTGATCGTCGCCCTGCCGATTTTCAAATTCGTTCCGGTCGTTAGCGCCACCACCAAATCCAACTTCGACTGGGCCAGGGCCATTGAACTGGGCGTAGGACTGATCGCCCTCATGCTCGACATCTCTAAGGGCTCATCAGAGCCACGAGACCAAAATTCACCCTGGTCTTGGGCATCCTCATCATGGCTGCCGGCTATGGCGTCGGGCAGTTGGGCATGGGCTCAACCTGGGGCTTACTCGTTACCAGCCTGGTCATTAACAGTGGCGTGGCACTGGCCTATGGCGCCATGCCCACCATCATCATGGGCGCTGTACCGCGCAGTGAAACCGGGGCGGCCAACGGTCTGAACACCCTCATGCGTTCCTTGGGTACTACTGGCGGTGCGGCCATCGACTTCCATGGCACGGTCCTTCCTTCCGAAACCGGCTTCCGCACGGCCCTCTGGCTCGGTGCCGGCATTAGCCTTCTCGCAGCGGTGATCGCCGCCTGCATTCCCGCCGCTCAAAAAGCCACCGAGGTTCGGCTTGAAGAGGCAACCCAGAACGCCTAAGGCAAGGAATACATGGTGAGCGTGCAGTGCATGCTTATTGCATCCACAGAGAGCAGCCCTAGAGTTATAAGTACCTCATGAAGGTGCGAGTGATGACGAAAAACTGGCCCTGTCGGTCTTGCGACAGGGCCAGTTTTTTGCGTTCTGTACGCCCGCTGTCGCATCCATATCCAATGCGCAGTCCCTACTTATTTCGCACACAGGCAGCGCCCCTAGAGTATTAAGTACCTCATGAAGGTGCGAGTGATGATCGAGAAGCCCCAGCCTCACCGGAAATTTCCGGCCCGGCTGGGGCTTCGAATTTAAACACCATCACCCTCGGTGCGATAACGTTATTTGGTCCCCGAGCTTTTAACACCCGGGACACCAGATTGAATGGAGCCCCGGTGAGTACCCCGACTGCACAGCTAACCCCGTTACAACGCCAGTCGGTATGGCGCACCCTCAAATCTCCTCGACTACTCAAGACCGAATTGCTCGCCGGTCTGGTAGTGTCCCTGGCGCTGATCCCCGAGGTGATCGCCTTTACCGTGATCGCCGGGGTGGATCCACGCGTGGGGATCTTCGCCTCCTTCACCATGTCCGTGGTCATCGCCTTCACCGGCGGACGCCCGGCCATGATTTCGGCCGCCGCCGGCGCGGTAGCCCTGGTGGTCGCTCCACTGGTGCGCACCTATGGGGTGGAATACCTCTTCGCCACGGTGATCCTTGCCGGGGTCATTCAGGTGGTTCTTGCCGTGCTGGGGGTGGCCAAATTACTGCGCTTCATTCCCCGGCAGGTCATGATCGGCTTCGTTAATGGTCTGGCCATCTCGATTTTCTGGGCACAGATGCCCGAGCTGCGCAATGTTCCCTGGCAGGTGTATCCACTAGTCATTCTGGGAGTGGTCATCGTTTGCTACTTCCCGAAAATCACCAAGGCGGTGCCCGCGCCATTGATCGCCATCGTGGCGCTCACCGCGATCACGATCTTCGCAAAAATCGTGGTGCCCACCGTGGGTGATAAGGGCGAACTGCCCGAATCCTTGCCCTTGCTGCACCTGCCCGGGGTGCCATTGAACCTTGAAACCCTGAGGATCATCGCGCCCTACGCCATCGCGGTGGCTTTTGTGGGGTTGCTCGAATCCTTGCTCACCGCCAAATTGGTGGACGACATCACCGATACGCCCTCGAGTAAAACCCGCGAGTCCTGGGCTCAGGGCACCGCAAATATTGTCACCGGATTCTTTGGCGGGATCTGCGGTTGTGCGATGATCGGGCAAACCATGGTGGGCGTGAAAGTTTCCGGGGGCCGCACACGCATCTCCACGGCCTTCGCCGGTATTTTTATGTTGCTACTGGCGGTATTGCTCGGCGATGTGGTGGCGCAAATTCCGATGGCCGCACTGGTCGCGGTGATGATCGTCGTCTCGGCCACCACCTTTGACTGGCATTCGATTCGCCCCAGCACGCTGAAGATGATGCCCAAGAGTGAAACCTTCGTCATGCTCATTACCGTGGTGCTCACCGTGCTGACCCACAATCTTGCCATCGGTGTGGGCGTGGGCATTCTTTCGGCCATGGTGCTCTTTGCCAATCGCGTGGCCCACTTGGTCACCGTGACGCGCACCGTGGATGGCGAACAGGCCCTGTACGAGGTCAACGGAGAGCTGTTCTTCGCCTCCTCCAATGACCTGTACACCCAGTTCCGCTACGCTGAGGATCCACAGCGGATCGTGATTGATCTGAGTGCTTCGCACCTGTGGGATGCTTCGACTATCGCGTCGGTGGATTCGATCCGCGCCAAGTACCAGAACTACGGAAAGACCGTTGAAATCCGCGGCCTGAACGAGGCCAGCCAGAAAATGCAGGACCGGCTGGGCGGGAAGCTGTCCTGAGCCAGCAGGCTAGCCTTCGCCATCGGCGCGCTTCCGCTCGCTCGCCCGGCTGCGTTTCAAGGCGTACATGTCCCGGTCCGCCCGCAGGATCATGGTGCTCAGGTTGTCATCGCTGCGCGCCTGGGCCGTGCCGAAACTCCACGTCAGGTCCGAGGAGGCCTCGATGCGCTCCATGAGTTGCTGCGCCTGGCAGCGCGACGTGCTGGGGAACACCACCACGAATTCGTCCCCGCCCAGGCGGCACACCAGATCTCCCGCGCGGGTGCTGCTGCGCAGGTGATTCACCAGGCTCTTGAGTGCGCGGTCGCCGGCTTCATGCCCCTCGTTGTCATTGATCTGCTTGAATCCGTCCATGTCCAGCAGCGCCACAGCCAGCGGGCTGCTGGCGCGTCGCGACGCCACCAGGGCGGCCTCTCCCCTGACCGCCAGCCCCGTGCGATTCAGGGCACCGGTGAGCGCATCGATCTGGGTCTGCTGCCGGAACCGGCGCTTGACGAAGTGGCCGATGAACATTCCCGCCATGGTGAAGAAGACCAGGCTCAGGACATTGAGCAAGCCGCTGCGGTGCTCGGTGCCCACCGCCGGCCCGAAATACACCGAATACGGGATGGTGAAGAGCATGACCGGGTAGATCGTCCAGCGGGTAACGGCCGGGCTGAAGAGCCAGGACAGATACAGCGCGATGAGCGGGAACTCCTGGAGCCTGAAGACGATCTGCTCATGGTTCACGGAAAAGCCGACGAAGATCACGAAGGCCGACAGCTCGCTCACGGCTCCGAGGTAGGCAATCCACAGCGGGAAGCGATCCAGGTAGATCCACACCAGGATGACGCCGGCCAGTGCCCCCAGCACGCGGGCCACCGCCAGGGCGTGGAACACCGGCGAACTGAAGTCATTGACCAGGTTGACCGAGTAGAACACCAACAGGAAGGCGGACGCCATGCCTGTCACGGCGACTTCCAGGCGGCTGATTCGCAGCAGCCGGGCCGGTAAGAGGCGGGCCCACCAGAAAGCACCATCACTTTCACGGCGTCGTGAAACAATCGGCATTACGTACTTTCCTTTCCCGTAATGTGCTGGCTTCGGCGCTTTTCGGGCCATGACGGGGTATGATCACCTTTGTGCGCATCGGCCTAATCAGTGCCCATACCTTCAATCGAAATCGCCAGGTTAGGTGGACTATGAAGTTCGCGTTTCAGCCGTTAATCGACCTACATTCGAAAACTCTACTGGGTTTTGAAGCCCTCGCACGATTCGACGATGGGCGCGGTCCGCACGAGCACTTCGCGCAGGCAGCTGCCGAGGGGCGCCTGATCAGCCTGGAGCTGGAGGCCATCGAGCAAATCCTGTCCGCCAGCGCGGCCATCCCCGACGGCATGCTGCTGACCGTCAACGCCTCGGGCCCCACCATCGAGGCGTTCTCGACCGCCGGCCAGCGCCTGGACGCGCGCTTGACCTGGGGGCTGGAGCTGAACGAGGAATCCGCGCCGGAGCTGTGCGCCCGGGCCCGCTCCTATGCCGATTTGCTGGGCTGCCTCTTGCTCATCGACGATGCCGGGGTCGGCTACGCGACCGCGGAACGCATCTTGCTGCTGAAGCCGAATATCGTCAAGCTCGATCGCACCATGATCGGGCGGTATGCCTCCTCCGAATGCATCCGCGACCTCGTCGACTCGCTGCTGGAAGCCGCCAGGCGCACCGGGGCGAAAACCCTGGCCGAAGGCGTGGAAACCGAGGAGCACCTGGAGCTGGTGCAGCGCCTCGGCTTCGACTACGCACAGGGCTACTACTTCTCGCCCGGACTGCTCGAAGGCGACCTGGCCGCCGGGATGCGCGAACTAGGACGACGCGTCGGGATCGATATTCCTGGTTTCTGAGCGCCGCTCCCGCCCCTTGGAGCCGCCCAGGCGCAGCACCGGAAGGATCTTGGACAGGCTCAGGACCAGATACAGCACGGTGTTGATGGCGACGAATGAGGCGAGGATGCCGAACCAGGGGGCGAGCAAGATGCCCTCGGGCAGCAGTATTCCGCGCGGTAGTATGACCAGGTGGCCCAGGATCATGAGGAGGTCTCCTTGCTGGTGGCGGCGTGTTCTACGTGTTTCCATTCGGCCCGGCGCGCGAAGGCGATGTCGGCCACGCCCTTGAGGAATGCGAGGTCGAGGAAGGCGTCGTAGACCAGTTCGGGGATCACCAGGGCGGCCACGATGCGCGCCCGCCACCCGCCCTGCCAGGCCGTGACGACGCGCTCCACCGCGAACAGCGCGCCAAGCAGCATCCAGAAGGGGAACCAGACCCAGGTGTCCATTGAAACGAGCATGATCAGCATCAGCGCGAAGTAGCTGAACAGGGCGATCACCCCATAGCCGATGCCGATCTGCTGCGCCCAATAGCGCATCGTCTGGGGCGTGACCCCATAGGCGCCGAGGTTCTCCAGCGCACCGCGCTGCCAGCGCAGGCGCTGCGCCCACAGCATCTTCCACGTGGGCATGAGCTCGGTGACCACCGTGCAGGGCTCGGGCGAGGTCGTGAGCGCCCCGAGGGTCTTCAGCGCGATCGTCAGCTCGTTGTCCTCGGTCAGCGCGGCCGTGTCATAGACGTCCCCGCGGCGTCCGGGCAATACGGTGCCGCGGGAGGCCGCGACTTCGCGCAACGCCGATGCGCGGAAGACCGAGGCCGCTCCGGTGAGGACAAACACCCGGCCATTCCTGCGGCTGATTTCGCGCTGGTACCGCGTGTATTCATTGCGCTGGAACTGGCCGAGCAGCCCGTGGCCTTCCTCGCCGTGGAACAGCCCGCCCACCGCGGACAGCGCACGATCCTGGGTGAAGCGATCACGGGCTGTGGCCAGGAAATGATCACCGATCTGGCTATCGGCATCCATGACCATGACGCAGTCGTTATCACCCAGCTCCGGGAGCAGCGCGCTCAGGGCCTGGTTCAGCGCCCCGCCCTTCTTGTGGATGTTGTCCCGGGATTCGAAGACCTCCACCCCGTGCTGCCGGGCCACCTCGACCGTCCTGTCGGTGCAGTTATCGGCCACGACGATCACGCGCGAGGGAGCAAAGTGCTGCTGGTCGAGCGCCTTCAGGGTTTCGGGCAGCGAGCGTTCCTCGTTGTGGGCCGGGATCAGAACGCTGATGGTGACCGGTCCGGCATGCACCCCGCGGGTCCGGTCCATGATCCCCTTGGGGGCCAGGGGGCGGCCGGAGGACTGCACCGGGGTACGGCGGTAGCGCAGCGTGACGATTCGTTCGCCGATGACCACCAGCAGCACGAGGACCACGGCGGCGGTGACGGCAAAGAGGAGAATATCCAGCGCCGGCAGCTCGCTGCTGTAGAAGGTCGTCCACAGGTTGCCGATGTGGAATTCCGCTGGATTCCACATCTGCACCGGTTGGCCGCGCGCACCCAACGCCCAGACCAGCAAGGCTGCGGCGAGCGCGACGATCACGATGACCAGGATCCCGACCAGCCGGCCGAAGTGCTTGTGCAAGGTAATGCCCCATTTCCGTATCGGCAGGAGTTGTGAGAGGTGGCGGGAAATCCTGCCGGCTGCGCGGCAGTTCCACCAGTTAGAAAAAAACTAACATGTTCCGTCGCCGCAGCCAACAACGGGCAAGTGCACGCTGACCGGGGATTCCGGGGGATGCGCACCTCCCGGAAAAAATTCACGAAGATTCCAATCCGTCGCGCGCCCGGGGCCGAATACCCCATAACAGCCCAAGCCAAGGGGTTTGGATCAACGACTGGCCCAATGGGGTCGCCAGGTAAGGAGTTCGACATGAAAACCATGCAGCGCAAGACGGCAGGACTGCTCTCGATCGCCGCGGTCGCCGCGTTCGGATTGAGCGCCTGCTCGATGGACAGCAGCAGCGAGACCGCCCCCAGCAGCGAAAGCTCGGCCTCCAGCATGAGCGAGAGCAGCCCGAGCGCATCCGAGGATTCGGGCATGGCCAGCGAATCGGCCATGGACCCGGCCGCCAATCTTGTGGGCCCGGGCTGCGCGGCCTACGCGGAGGCAGTGCCTGAAGGCGATGGCTCGGTGGCCGGCATGGCCAAGGATCCGGTTGCCGTGGCAGCATCCAACAACCCGTTGCTGACAACCCTCACCAAGGCCGTCTCGGGAAAGCTGAACAAGGACGTGGACCTGGTGGACACGCTCAACGGCGATGAGTTCACCGTCTTCGCACCGGTGGATGACGCATTCAAGGCCATTCCAGAAAAAGACCTGAACGCTGTTGTGTCGGATGCCGACATGCTGACCAAGGTGCTGACCTACCATGTGGTCCCCGGCCAGATAACTCCCGATGATTTGAAGGGTGATCTGAAAACTGTTGAAGGCGACAAGGTCAAGATCAGCGGCAGCGGTGATGACCTAATGGTCAACGATGCCAAGGTCATTTGCGGTGGCGTGCAGACTGCCAATGCCACCGTCTACCTCGTTGATTCGGTTCTGATGCCACCGGCAAAGAAATAGCACTGCCGCATCACCGCACGCAGCCAGGAAATGAACCGGTCTTCTTGATCGGCTCGTTTCCTGGCTTTGCGCTATCCTGGACCCGGGGTTCCGCCCCGGCTAGACGGCCTGGCGCTGCGCCAGCGCGGCCTTCACTTCAGCATGCGGCAGAGCCGGCGAAAAGTGCCCCTCGCGGCCGATCGCATCGCGATTATTGACCAGCGCGTTCAGGACGGCTTCCTCCACCGCTTCGACCGTGGCCTCATAGAGCGCGTCCATTTGGCTCCACGGCAGGAACTTGATCTCGTCCAGCGGCACCGGATCGGATTTCTTTTCCAGCACCGAGCGCAATGCCCCGGGGTTGCCCGTAGAGAACGCGAGGAAAATGTCCCCCGAGAAGTGCCCGCCGGTGGTGCCTGTGCGGGCCAGCCCCAGCGGGACCCGCCGGGCCAGGGTCTTGGCCTGCCCCGGAAGCAGCGGCGCATCGGTGCCGACCACGACAATGACCGAGCCGGATCCGCCAGGAATCGCCGCGGCTTCCTGGTCGTTCTCGAACCAGCTGGTGTCCTCGATCGGGCAGGGCGCCTGGGAGCTGCGCCCGATCGGCGCTCCCTTGATCTGCAGCTCCTTGCGGCTTCCAAAATTCGCCTGGGTGAAGACCCCCACGGTGTACTGCTGCCCGCTGGCCGTCACCAGCCGCGATGAGGTCCCCGAGCCGCCTTTGAAGCCATAGCAGTTCATCCCGGTGCCACCGCCGACCGACCGTTCCGGCACCGGGCCGGTGGCCGCATTGTCCAGGGCCTGGACCGCATGCTCCGGGGTAATGAGATTGTCATTGATGCGGTTCAGGTACCCGTCCCAGGTTTCTGCAACCACCGGCGGCATCCATTGCGCGGAAGCCTGCGGATGATTCTTGTGCATCCACTGGTCGACCCCGTGTGGCACGCTCCGACCGCATGCGAATTGGTGATGAGGATCGGGGTGGAAAATTGCCCGGACTCCTCAATCCAGGCACGGCCGGTCATTTCGCCATTCCCGTTCAGCGAATAGGTGCCCGCGGCGCAACGCCCACCGATCCGGCGCCGCGCGGAAGTATTGCCGTCACCCCGGTGCAGGCGGAGCCGTCCACGGGATCGAGCGTCACGTAGCCGACGCCGACGCCCGGGACATCGGTGATGGCGTTGTGCTTGCCGGGGTGCCCTCCAGCCGGATGCCCAGGTCCCGCGCGCACGGACGGGCCACGTTGATCTTCTGAATAGTTGTTCATATTCTGTCCAATCTCCACCTATGTATTGAATGTGTAGGGATCACTATATTTGAATCAGTGTTCAGATTGTGACGAATGTCACTAATGTTACGGAGTGTTGAACATGCCACCGCAAGAAACGACGACCGTCGAGAAGAACCAGCTGACCCGGGGCAAGCTCGGCGTGTGGGGCGTGATCTTCCTGGTCATCTCCGCCACGGCCCCGCTGACCGTGGTGGTTTCCGCGGCGCCCCTGAGCTTCCGGGTGGGCGGCATTGGCGCGCCCGGGGCCATGCTGTACTGCGGCGCGGTGCTCATCCTGTTCGCCCTCGGATTCACCGCCATGTCCAACCATGTGCCTAATGCCTGCGCGTTCTATGCCTACGCACTGCATGGGCTGGGCAAGGGGCCAGGCATAGACCTGGCCTTCGTGACCGTCTTCGCCTACATCTTCCTCTGCGTGAGCTTCTACGGGTTCTTCGCGCACCTGACTATGCTCGAACTGGCCAGCATCGATCTCCCCTGGTGGGGGTTCTCCGCCCTGGCGATTGCGCTGGTGGCCCTGCTCGGTGTCCGGCAGGTGGATGTCGGCGCCATATTGCTGGCGGCGCTCGTCACGGCCGAGATCGCCATCCTCTTGGCCATTTCGATCGCCGTCCTGCTCATGGGAGGCCCGGAGCCCATCTCGCTGGCCGGTTTCAACCCGAAGAACATCTTCTTCTCCGGCGGCGTCGCCGGGCTCATGGTCATCGGCTTCGGCGCCTACTTGGGCTTTGAGAGCACGGCCATCTACGCCGAAGAGGCCCGCAGGCCGCAGCGCACCATCCCGATTGCCACCTATCTGGCAGTAACCCTGCTCGCCGGCTTCTACGCCTTTACCTTCTGGGTGCTCACGGTGGCGTTCGGCGTCGACGAGATCATCGCCTTCGCCACCGGGGAGAACTTCGAATCAATGATCTTCGAGGCCTCCGGCAGCTACCTGGGCAGCTGAGCCGCGATCTGCATCCAGGTGCTGATCGTCACCAGCTTCTTCGCCTGCATCCTCGCATTCCACAATGCCGCGGCGCGCTACATGTATTCGCGGGCCGCGAACGGATCCTGCCTGCGGCCCTGGGGCGCATCAGCCGACGCCACAACTCCCCGGCGACCGCCTCCATCGTGTTGAGCGCCTTCTGTGCCGCGGCCATCGCCATCGCCGGCTACCTGGTCACCGACGCCTACCTCGGGTTGGCCACCTGGACCTACGCCACCGGCGTGCAGGGGCTGGTCTTCGGGCAGACCATCGCCTCGATCTCCGTGGTCGCCTATTTCCTCAGGGACCGCAGGGGGCACTGCTCGTGGCGTGTCGTGTTCGCCCCGGTGCTCGGCGCGTTGGGCCTAGTGGTCGGATTGATTATGATCGTAGGGAACTTCGAAATCACTACCGGCATGGACGGAGCGGTCAATTGGATTCTGCTGGCACCCACACCGTTGCTCTTCGGCGGCGGGCTGCTCTACGCGGCGTGGCTCAAGCGGCGCTCCCCGGCCGTGTATGCGGATCTCGGCACGCAGCAGGCTGCCCATGAGCACTTCATCGAACGGCAAGAAGGCTGAGGCCAAGCGAGCCGAACTCGTGGCCGCGGCGGTGCGCGTGGTGATGCGCGAAGGCATCGGCGCGGCCAGCGTCCGCGCGGTGGCGCAGGAAGCGCAGATCAGCGTGGGCTCGGTGCTCTACTACTTCTCGGGGATCGACGAGCTCTTGCGCCGCACCGTGGAAAGCGTCATGGACCGGTATTTCGCCCAGCGGCTGCACGTGCTGGCCTCCTTCGGCACCGCCGCGCAGCGGCTCTCGCAGCTCATCGATCTCGGGGTGCCCGATGACATCGGCGAGGATCTCTCGCGGTTGTACAAGAGCATCGCGCTCAAACCCACCAACTCGGAAGACCTCGCGCTCTATGAGGGCCTGTACAAGCGCCAGGTGAGCCTGTACCTGAGCATAATTGAAACCGGCCAGGAGAACGGCGAATTCACCCCGGAGGCACCGGCCCTGCGGATCGCGCAGAATCTGATCGCGCTGGAAGACGCCTACGACCTGTACCCGGTGATCGGAGTGCCGTTGAGCGGTGCCGAAAAGCGCGCGAACGTCCGATCCTACGCCGAGCTCGCCCTGGGTTGCACGCTCCAGGAGTAGCCAGTACACGCCGGCTGCGGCCGACGGCCCGGATGCTGCTACCCGAACTGCCTCGCCGCATCCTCACGCAGCTGGTTTTTGCGAATCTTCCCGGTGACCGTGGTCGGGAAATCTTCAAGGATCTGCACATAGGCCGGGATCTTATAGTGGGCGAGCTTTCCGGAACAGTATTCGCGCACCTCCTCGGCACTGAGCGGAGCACGGTCGGCCTTCATTCTCAGGCACGCGCACACCGCCTCCCCGTACTTCTCATCGGGCACTCCCACCACCTGAACGTCTTCAATATCCGGGTGCCGGTAGAGGAACTCTTCAATTTCTGCCGGGTAGATATTTTCGCCACCACGAATGATCATGTCCTTGATGCGTCCCACGATCGTGCAATATCCATCCTCACGCATCACCGCCAGATCGCCGGTGTGCATCCACCCATCTTCATCGATGGTGGCCCGGGTTTTCTCTTCGTCCTGCCAGTAGCCGAGCATCACCGAATACCCCCTGGTGCAATACTCCCCGGTGTCCCCACGTTCCAAGGTTTCACCCGAAACTGGATCCACCACTTTAATTTCCACGTGCGGATGCACCCGGCCGATGGTGGCGGTGCGACGCTCAAAGTCGTCATCACTGCGGGTCTGGCAGGAGACCGGGGAAGTTTCGGTCATGCCGTAGGCGATGGAGACCGCGCTCATTCCCATCTCTTCAACGCAGCGTTGCATCACCTGTACCGGGCAGATGGACCCGGCCATAATGCCAGTGCGCAGAGTTGATAGATCGTAGTTGGCAAAGTCCGGGTGGTTCTGCATGGCGATAAACATGGTGGGCACCCCATACAGGCCCGTGCATTGCTCTTCGGCCACCACCCGCAAGGTGGTCTCGGCGTCAAAACCCGGGGCCGGAATGACCATGGTGACCCCGCGCGAGGTGCACCCAAGATTGCCCATAACCATGCCGAAGCAATGATAAAACGGCACCGGGATGCACAGCCGGTCGCGCTCATCGAGGTCGATCATGCCAGTGACCTGGTGGCCATTGTTCAAGATATTGTGGTGGCTGAGCATCGCACCCTTGGGGTACCCGGTGGTGCCCGAGGTGTACTGAATGTTGATCGGATCGTGCGCACTGGTGGCTGCCAACCGTTGCGACACCACGACATCGTCGATGCTTGTGCCCTCATCGAGCAATTGTTGCCAATCCCCGGTATCCAGATACACCACGCGTTCTAGTTGCGGGGTATCTTCGCGGGTTTGTTCCACCATCGCCTTGTAGTTGCTGGTCTTAAACTCGCTGGCGGCCACCAGCAGGCGGAGCCCGGAATGGTTGACCGCATAAGCGTATTCATGGGTGCGATAGGCCGGGTTGACGTTGACCAGGATGACGCCGATCTTTGCTGTTGCGTACTGGGTGAATACCCATTCGGCACAGTTCGGTGCCCAGATCCCCACCCGGTCCCCGGCCTGCAATCCGGCGGCGATCAACCCCTTGGCCAAGGCATCGATTTCGGCGTTCAGCTCATTCCAGTTCCAGCGTCGCCCACTGCGCACTTCCACCAGTGCCTCGGCCGTGGAGAAACGGGCCACGGTTCTTTCGAAGTTCGCCCCGATCGTTTCTTCCAGAAGCTGCGGTTCGCTCTCACCCTTGGCATATGCCTTCATCAACAAGCCCTTCGACCGAATTCGAATAGTGTCCTGCGTCACATTCAAAGACTAGTCCTAGGCGCTGCACCTGTCACCGTGGGGTCGATCGTGATCTGTGGTTATGCCCTCCTCCGGTCCCGGCCCGCTTCAAGCTAAAAGATCAACCAGCTGCCTTCTGAACCAGGGCGCGAATTTTCTGTTCGGTGGCTTCATCCAGTGCAGTGATCGTCCACGCCACAGGGTGCATCAGCGAACCTTCTTCAAAGGCCGGGTTGACCACTTCACCAAATCCGAAGACCAGGTAGTCCTTGTCCGGTTTGATGTAGCAAATATCTTTGCCATCTTTCACGTAGAACGCGAGACCCCAGCGCACCACTGGCTCCAGCGACGTCGCGCTTTCGGTAATAATCGAATGCAGTCGAAGGGCAATCTCCTGATAGGGAGCCGGTGCTCCCGCCAGCTTATTGCGGACTGCTTCCTCGCCCTTCTTGGCAAAAATCATGGTCTTCTCCCCTTCGGATGGCCCGCCGTTCACGGCGGTTCTTCACTGACTTGATGGTGGCCAACTTGTGACCGGCAAGTATTGATCTAACAATTCAATAACCTACCCGACGATGGCCCCAATACCTGTGGATAACAGGCCAAACTGTCCTAGCTCCGCGGGAAAATTAAGCATGACAAATCAGTATTTCGCTCCCGATGACGACAATGAGAATCGTCTGCCTTTAGATCCGCCGGGCACTCGCGGCGAATCCCAATCCAGCTCGATCTTCGCCGACCACCTCGCTCACCAGATGTTCTTCGGCCCGATGAAGAAGCTCGTTGATGAGCTCTTCGAAGCCGGTCCACTCAAGGACCCCGGCGAAGGCCTGATACGACTGCAGAAAATCCAGAAACTCTTCAGCATGTTAGATGCTACTCGCGCGGTCGTCATGGCTGACAGTGTTGAGCTGGTCGCTCAAATCTATGCGGAGGAACCCATCGCCAAACCCTATCTTGAATCGGAGCAAGAACGACGCGAACGGCTCAGTGCTAACTACTATGCGGTAGACCGCGCTAGTGACCAGATCATCACCTCAAATTTTGTTGCCGAATCGGCCATCGCGCTGCGCGAAACGACAAAGAAAGCCAGCGCTCAAATGTTCAACGCCAAGGGATTGCGGCATGCATGTCCACAGACCCTTCTGGCCCTCGCCGCTGGAGAGATTACCCCGGCGGCAGCACGCGCCATCGTGAAAAATGCACAAGATCTTTCTGAGGAGCAGATCAGCCTGATGGAGGAGCAACTCTTACCGGTTGCTGCTACCGCCAGCGATGACACGGTAAGCCAACGAGCCCGCCGGTTTCATGACCGCGCTAACCCCGAGCAGGCGACCGCGCGCCATGAAAAAGCCGCTGACGGTAGGAAAGTCACCAGCTGGGATTTGAACGACGGGACCGGAGTCATCAAACTGGTTTGCCCCATCACCAACGTGCGGTCCATCATGAACACCCTGGACTACGAGACCACCCAACACACCGACCCCAAAGACACGCGTACCAAGGCCCAGTTGATGGCCGACATTTTCTGCGACGCGTTGATTAGCGGATGGCCAACCACCAGCGGCACCCCGCTAAGGCCACGTGTTGTGGTGACCATCCCGGCACTCCAGATGCTGGCCAATCCAAAATATGCGTTAGCGGATCTAGAAGGTCACGGACCAATTCCCATGGCGCTGGCCCTGCAGTTGGCCAAAGATGCCCCATCCATCATCCCGGTGCTCACCGATCCTTTCAGCGGGGCCGTGATGGATGTAGGTCGCAAGCGCTATAAGCCGACCCGAGTGCTCAAGGAGTTTTTGAGGGCCCGGGATCAGCACTGTTGCTACCCCGGATGCCGGCGTACCGCCGATAAGTCCGAGGTCGACCACGTTGAGGCCTGGGAAACCGGTGGCCATACCAACCGCGAAAACACCGAACTGTTGTGCAAGCAGCACCAGATGTTCAAACATGCCCTTGGCTGGAAGGTGATTAACCGGCCTGACGGCACCAAGTGTTGGCGCACCCCACATGGGCTCAATGCACTCGTTGTTCCGGGAAGCGTTGAGAATGTAGAGCACTTAGATCACATGCACAACCATTGCCCGGAACGAAAAGTTGCTTCTCCCGCGGACCTTCGACGATTACTGGGAAACCTGTCGCTGCGCGATGAGGAATTGCATATCCGGGTTGAGAACCCCCGCATCATTGACGGGAACACTGAGCTCGATCCGCGGGAGCCGGATCCGCCAGGTACAGACGCCGCTGCCGCCTGAGGGCATCCCCAAGACCCAGGATGTTGAGTGAAGGAAATTTTCCGTCACTACGAACGAATCACACTACCAATACTTCCAGTTCACTATCCGTGGCCGTCAGTGAATCTCGACGGGCACTAGGTGCTGCTTCATGCCCTGCTCTGTCTGAAGGATAAAATCCGTCAGCCAACCTACTGGTCGTTGCCATACCCTTGCGCGCATGGTCAATGCAGACCTCGAACTACTAGCTGGTCACAGCACTCGAAGAATGACGGAAAAATTCCGTCACGAAGACCTGGCTCCCTAACCTTGGGAACGACCCGGTGCGTCTATTTTGCTCAGACCGCTCAGAGTATTCTGTTCCTACAAGCACCGGCACCACATAGAGCAGGTCGCCTCATGAGTGACGAGTACGTAGAAGAAACTGCCGAAAATACCACGCCCTCCTCATCAGCGGACTGCGTGGCACCTGCTGGCGGACAACGTAGTTTTCTGCACATTCTCATCAACACCGCGGTAGCAAACTTCACCACGAGTTTCCTGTGGTTCGCACTGACCTTCTGGGTGTATCTTGAAACCGAAAACGTCATGGCCACCGGCATCATCGGTGGTGCGTTCATGCTGCTCATTGCGGTGTTCTCCATGATTTTCGGAACCATCGTGGATAACCATCGCAAGAAATCAGTATTTCTGTTTTCTGCATTCGTCACCGCCATAGCCTTCAGTTTGGCTGGCCTGATCTATTTGTGGTTGCCCACCGAGGACATCTTGAATGTCGGTGGATGGCAATTTTGGCTCTTCTGCTTGGTGATCCTCTTTGGTGCCATCGTCGAACAGATGCGCGGCATCGCGCTGTCCACCACGGTCACCCTACTGATCCCCGTTGACCGCCATGCCAATGCCAACGGCTTGGTGGGAACCGTACAGGGTATCGCCTTCATCATCACCAGCGTTTTCAGCGGCTTGGCCATCGGCTGGCTAGGTATGGGCTGGACGCTGACAATTTCGATCGTCATGGTCGTGCTCACCATGCTGCATCTACTGCAGATCAAGATCCCGGAGGAAGAACCGGTCAGGGAAGAAGGACGCACCAAAACCAGTGACCTACGCCTAGGATTCAGCACCGTCATGGCCATCCCGGGGTTATTCGCACTGATCATCTTCTCAATGTTTAACAACTTCATCGGTGGCACCTATATGGCACTGATGGACCCGTACGGACTGACGATTATGTCCGTGCAGGCGTGGGGCCTAGCCTTCGGGTTAGCCTCCACAGGGTTTATCGTCGGTGGATTAATAATCGCAAAATTTGGGCTGGGGAAAAATCCGATCCGCACCATGCTCTGGCTGGTCGCGGCCATGGGGTTGCTCGGTGCGATCTTCACCATCCGCGAATGGTCGAGGCTCTATATCGCGGGGATTTGGTTGTACATGACGCTCATTCCGGCAGTTGAAGCCTCGGAGCAAACGGTCATTCAGAAGGTTGTTCCTTTCCGTCGTCAGGGCCGGGTCTTTGGCTTCGCGCAGATGATGGAAGCTGCCGCAGCACCGGTGACCGCCTTCTTGATTGCACCCATCGCCCAATACTGGATCATCCCTTATATGCGAAGCGAGCCAGGCGCCGAGCAATTCGGCTGGTTGCTCAGTGGTGGCCAAGCCCGCGGTATCGCATTGATATTCCTGGTGGGTGGGCTGATTATGATACTGGTGGCACTGCTGGCGATGAGCACCAAGCAGTACCGCAAGCTCTCCACTATTTTCCAAGCCGACGGGCCATCAACAGTTCAGGAGCACTAACTTGGCAACTACCCAGAAGACTTTGCCCACCGATGCTGACGTTCACGAGTTTATCGCCGCAGCGACACCAGCAAAACGTCGTGAAGATGGCGAGGTTCTCGCCCGGATCTTTAGCGAGGTCACCGGGGAAACGCCGGTGATGTGGGGGCCGAGCATTGTTGGCTACGGAACCTACACCTATGCCTCACCGTCTAACCCAAAAAATACTGGGATCTGGCCAAAGACCGGCTTCTCACCGCGTAAAGCGCAACTATCGATCTACGGGCTCAAAGACCTTCCCGAAGGGGCTGCCCTGCTACCCCAATTGGGCAAATATACCGAGGGCACCGGCTGCGTCTACGTGAAGAAACTAGAAGATATTGATCTGGAAGTTTTGAAGGAACTGATCAGAATCGGCAATTCGCGCCACTAATTAACTGTTGTGGCGCTGCTGGTTGTGCGCCAGCGACGGATCATGGCGCTGACCACAAATGCCACTCCAAGGAGAACCGCGGCTACACCGGCCCACAGTGAGACGGTCAAGGGCAGTTGCTCACTGGAGTAATTTGGGAAGGCGTCAAAAAGCAAAAGGCCCCAAATAAAGCTCGGAATCACTCCAGCCGCGAGCGAGATGAGACTGAGCATTAGGGCATGTCGCCAGCGATCCGTGGCGCTTCCCAGCCACGTCATCAAGCCTGCAATGCCCAACCATGGAAGCAAGGGGAAAGCCAAGGGCAACCAGAGATCGGGCATGGTCCACCAAGAAGCGCCCGATATGACCGGGTCAACAACGATCAGTAATACGGCGAAGAGGATTGAACAGGCACCGGCTAGCCAGCTCTGGCCTTTCTTGGCGTGGGGCACCTGCCGCAAATTCCATCCAGTCATGCGTTCATCTTATATGCCACGTCATCAGCATCGATTTAAGCTGTTCCTAAGATTTGAGCGTGGTGCAGGATTGTTTGGCAGAAAGAATTTTGCGCACCTGCGTACCGAAGAGCAGCGGTAGTGCGCGAACCGGATGACACCCTAAATAGCAGAAATCCACGCACCACCGCGCCTCGGAGCACGCCTTATTCAGCTTCTTCGAAGAAGGTTTCCACCTCGGTAATACCCGCGGAAATAACAGGGACCAGACGCTCATCGATACTGTAAGTTTCGCCATCCTTGGAGAGCAAACCATAGCCAACTAAGGAATCCATGGCGGCCTGCGCTTCAGGCAACACCGAGTCGTAGATCTTCGGGCCAACATTACGGCGCAAGCCCTCAAGGTCCCCCTCGCGTCCGGTGGAAGCGGTGACTAAGAGGTTACGCAACACCAGGTAGTGGGCCTCATCGCGCAGCGCGACATCGAAGGTCGGGTTCAAGTGGGCTTGTACGCAGCCCACTGCCATCTCGAAGAGGATCTGCGCGCTGGCCGCTTGATCTCCGTCAACCAGCAGATCATAGGATTCTTCGTCCAGACGCATCGTTGGTCCGTCAAAGTCCACCACGGACAGTCGAGCTGCACCCCAGATGTAGGTGAAGACAAGTGGTGCCGGACCATCAGTGTCGAAAGTTTCTGCGTCCAAGCCCAAGGAATTCAGCACTCGAACGCGCGCTTCCTTGTTGGCCTCGCTCTCATCGGACATATCAACGCCGTCTCCGATGGCTAAAGCGAAGGCCTTGACCTGATTGAACAATTTGGTCTCACGCAGCAGCTCGCAGATTTCTGCATCGCCTTCGGCAAAGCCTTCCAAGGTGTCTTCAAGCATCTCACGCAGCGCTTCGAAGTTTTCTGCTTCACCTTCCCAGAGGTTTTTCTCCTCGAGGTAGCTGAGGTAGTCCAGCCAGGAGCTGAAGATTGGTTCCGGGGCGAGAGTCTCGGGAAGCCCCATCAGGTGCTCGGCCAAGGACTCGCCGAAGAGGTCAATATCGATATCGTGCAGGTTAGAGCTATTGGCCTTTTGTGCATATTCTGCACCTACTGCGCCGATAACATACAGCTGAATATCTGCAGCTGCGGTGGCATCTTCAGGGGAGAAAGCCGGAACGGTACTTGCTACCCACGCCGCATAATCTTCACGCAGCGCGTCGATATATTGTTCCACCTGGATACGGTAAACGCTGCGTCCGCGCTGTGCGGCTTTGGCAGGATTTCCTGCGCCGGAGTTCTTTTTACTGTGACGCTTTTTGCTGGCCATGAGCGATCCTTTGAGTAATCGACAGTCTCTCTTCTTCAAGCCTACGGTGTCCGGCGAAAATCCATTGACCTATCGGTGGGAATCGGACAAGATGAGCAACAGAGGAACTTGGAAGTCCTAGCACCTGCGGTACGAGGGAGAACCGAATGAAGATCGCCGTTTTAATCAAGGAGGTCCCGGATACCGGGGCGGACCGTACGCTGAATCAACACACGGGTCTAGCTGATCGGGCTGCTTCCGAAGCGGTACTTGATGAAATCGGCGAGCGCACACTGGAAGTCGCTCTCAAGATCTTAGATTCCCAGCCAGAAACCCACATTACGGTGTTGAGCATGGGGCCGCAGACCATCCAAGCAACCCTGCGCAAGGCCCTTGCCATGGGGGCCGCCGGAGCCATACACGTCAGTGATGAGCAGCTACTCGGAGCCGATCTCATGCTCACCGCGCAGGTCTTGGCCGCGGCACTGCGCCGTGATCAGTACGATCTGATTCTCACCGGGAACATGTCCACCGACGGTTCGGCAGGCATGCTGCCGGTGATGTTGGCTGAACTACTCTCCCTGCCGGCTGCTACCTCACTATCTGAAATCACGATCACCGACAACGTACTTCAAGGCACCCGCGAGCTGGAGGGCGCCACCGCGCAGGTGAGTACCCCGCTTCCGGCCATCGTTTCGGTCACCGAGGCACTGCCCGATGCGCGTTTCCCGAATTTTAAAGGCATCATGGCCGCCAAGAAGAAGCCAATCGAGGTACTTTCTCTCGCAGATCTGGACGTGGAGGCACTGCCTGCCGGCACCGCCCGGTCGATCATGCTCACCGTGAATCAGCGCCCTGCCCGTGAAGCGGGCACCATCATGACTGATGACGGCCAGGCCGCCACAGCGCTGGTCGAATTTTTGGCGAAGAACAACCTGGTGTGAACGGAAAAATTACCATGACTACATTTGCCCCAGACTCCATCCTGGTATTTCTTGAGACCACACTTGGCGGTGAACCGGCGAAAAGCACCGCCGAATTACTTGGCGCCGCGGCCGGTATCGGAACCCCAGTTGCGGTCATTGCCGCGAAGGCAGAGCACCTTGAAGCCTTGGCCGCCCATGCCGCGCAGGCCGGGGCTCAATCGGTACTGAGCGCGCAGGTTGATTCCGCGGTACTCACCGCGCCATTGGCCGATGTCCTGCAGCAAGCTTATGAACTGGTGCAACCACAAGCAGTGCTCTTAGCCCATAGCCTGACCTCCCGCGAGGTAGCCGCACGCTTCGCGGTACGCCACAAATTGGCCCTGAGTGTCGACGCGCTCGGGGTGCAGCGTGATGAGCAGGGTGTGACTGCCAGCCATTCGATTTACGGCGGAGCCTTTGCAACCACTAGCGCCCCGACCTTTGGCGCTCCAGTCATCACCGTGCGGGTAGGCAGTATTGAAGATCGCGCCCAAGCACAAGATCTAGCACTGAGGGCATTAGATGTTACTGCGGGCAATTCTGCGGAAATTACAGTGCAGGACGTGTCCTCGGTTCAGGCTGATTCAGCGCGTCCCGAATTGCGCACGGCCACCAAGGTGGTCTCCGGTGGACGTGGGCTGGGCAGCGCGGAACAGTTTGAGCTGGTGTATCAGTTGGCCGATGCCTTAGAGGCTGGGGTGGGTGCTTCTCGTGCCGCGGTGGATGCCGGCTTTATTGAGCATGCTGCTCAGGTAGGCCAGACCGGTGTTGCGGTCTCCCCTCAGTTATATGTAGCGCTGGGTATCTCTGGCGCCATCCAGCATAAGGCCGGCATGCAAACGGCCAAGACCATCGTAGCCATCAACAAAGACAGTGATGCTCCGATCTTCGAGATTGCCGACTTTGGCATTGTCGGCGATGTCTTCAAGATTGTCCCGCAAGTCATTTCTGCTTTGGAAGCACGCAAGGCACAGTAATGACGAGCCCATTGTCCAAGAGCCTGCGGCAGGGCCTACCTCGGATTCCTGGAGGTGACCCATGGCCACCTGCCAGTGTCCAAGAAACAGCATCGGAGCCCACCGTTTTACCGGTGGAAGCTGAAGTCCCCGTTGCCGAGGAAACGGCTCAGGTTGTCCCTACCCCGGAGCCTGAGGCGAGTTCGGTTCCGCCAGCCATAGTTTCGGAGGCACCTGTAGCGAAGCTTCGTCAAGGTCTGCCGAGAGTTGTTGGCGGAGAGCCTTGGCCTCCTAGCGATACACCGGGCAGTGCCACGGTTCCCCTGGCTGCCGATGAGCCCGCGGTGGCACCGGAATCACCTGCGCAGTCAGCACCAATTCAGGAACCTGTTGCCCTGGTTGCCCTGGTTGCCCCTGAATCTGCTGGAGAAACTGAGCCAGCCCAAGAACAGCGTTCCGTGGAATTCAACGGTGATGCGCCGACGATTCGGCGAGGCTTACCTCGGGTGGCAGACGGGCAGCCCTGGCCACCAGCTAGCTTTGTCGCCACCCCTTTCACTGCTGCGCCTGTGCCAGTCGACAAGGCAGAACAGCGTCCAACAGCAGAGGCTCAAGAACTTGTTGTCGCCGCGCCAGTTATCGCGACATCTGTTCCCGAAGAACCCGAAGTCAAAAAACAGCAGGTCGCAGAGCCAGTGGCTACAACTGTTGCCGCGCCTGCATCGGCTCCCGCACCAGCACCAGCACAGAAAACCGCCCCAGCAACGACAAGCTCGAAGCCAGCTGCTGCAGAGCCGAAACGCCATGGGCCGCTGACCACTAAACAGTGGATTCTCGCCGGCGTGCTCGGTGCATTTTGCGCCTTGGGCATGGCAACGGCAGTGGTTCTTGTTGCTCGTGGAATCGCCGGTATCGATGCCGTTGCGGCGTTCATTCAGCGTTATCCCGGTGAATATCATCTCCCCGAGTCGGCTCCTGTGGGCGTTCCTGCTTGGTTAGCGTGGAACCACTTCTTTAACTTCTTCCTGATGGTGCTCATCATCCGTTCAGGATTGCAGGTGCGACATCAGAAAAAGCCTCCAGCCTACTGGTCTTCCAAACGAAGCCCCAAGGTGAGCATTAACCTCTGGTTGCACCAGAGCTTAGATGTGCTCTGGATTATCAATGGTCTAGTGTTCGTCGTCTTGCTCTTTGCTTCGGGACATTGGATGAGGATTGTCCCAACGTCTTGGGAGGTTGTCCCGAATGCGCTTTCAGCGGCCCTTCAATACCTCACTTTGGATTGGCCCACGGAAAACGGTTGGGTGAACTACAACTCTCTACAGCAGCTGGCGTACTTCATCACCGTTTTTGTTGCCGCACCATTAGCAGCGATCACCGGATTCCGGTTAAGCGCGTTCTGGCCCAAGGCACCATCGCTGTCCAAGAAATACCCCATCGAGGTGGCCCGGGCCCTGCACTTCCCCACGATGCTCTACTTTGCCGTTTTCATTCTTGTTCACGTCATCCTGGTATTTTCCACCGGAGCGTTGCGCAATCTAAACCATATGTATGCCGCTCAAGGGTCAACCGATCCGACGCAGTACGCCGAGAATTGGGCAGGGTTGCTCTACTTTGCTCTTTCGCTGCTGGTCATCACCGCCGCATGGTTTGCTTGCAGGCCTATTGTTCTCTCATCTATCGCAGGATTCTTCGGAAAGGTTAGTTCGCGGTAGAGAATCAAATCTTGCCTCTAACGCAAATCCCCTCGCGCGAGAAGCTAGTAAGTAGTTATGGTGATTTCAACGCATCTACCAAGAAACTGAAGGACAAAACGTCATGAGCCACCACCACCACACCGAAGAACTAGAAGGCGTAGCTTTCTGGGAAAGCCACTACGGACAGTCCGAACGTGTGTGGTCAGGCAAGGTCAACCAGGTCATAGAAAACTTGGTGAAACCACTGACCCCGGGAACCTCATTGGACATCGGCTGCGGGGAAGGCGGAGACGTTCTTTGGCTCGCTTCACATGGCTGGCAAGCCACCGGTCTGGATATCTCTCCAACTGCCATCAGCCGAGCCCGCGACGAAGCCAAACGACATGAGATCCCCGCAGATCTGGCCCAATTTGTTGCTTCGGACCTTGGGCAGTGGGACACGGATAAAACCTTTGATCTGGTCACCCTGAGTTTCTTCCAGGCACCCTTCGAGTTCCCGCGTGCTGATTTTCTACGCAAAGCGGCCAGCTTCGTCGCGCCAGACGGACATCTGTTGATTCTCTCCCACGCTGCGCGCCCGTCATGGGCTCCGCCGGTAGATCACGCAATGCCTGCGTTCCCATCGCCAGAGCAAGATCTCGAAGCGTTGGCCTTGGACTTAGAAGATTGGACTATCTTGCAGGCCGAGGTGCTAGAACGAAACATCACTGCTCCGACCGGGGAACCGGCGGTCATGAAAGATTCAGTGGTGTTTGTTCAGCGCACAGCCTGACACCCTCTAGAGGGCCCGGCCGTCCATTCCGATCCTTAGCTCAGGGCTCTTTGCGCGTTTTAGCCAACGTCCCCGGCACAGTGGTGATCAATACAGACGCTACCGGCACGCTCTCCGGTACGAGAGCCCCTTGCGACCGATCCCTTGGAACTCTCGAAGCATCAAAGTCGCAGTCGAAGAGGAATAGGCCCCCATCGAACGGTCTGCGATAGGGATTACGGAGTTGGACGCTAAAGATGGGGTTACGCTCCTGATGATTTATTCTACAAGATGGACGTTGAACGCCTCGCTCTGAAGTTCTCTTTGGTTGACGATGTTCAAGTTGGCGTGGCGACCCTGTCTTGGGATTGGAATCTCTTTAGCAAATGTGTTGCACGGGGGTTGCGCATCAAACCACGTGTTAAGTTCGCCAGAGTAATGCAGAACTGCACGTACGCAAGGCGCCCAAGAGCAAGCAATAGTGGAAAGCTTCATCCACTGCATACACAAGACTGAAGAAAATTACCCGAAGGTTGCCAAACTTATTATCATCTAGAAAGTGGCAAATTAAGTTCTGCCCGGCCGGATCTTTAGCCTTATAGCAACACCGGTTGGCTAAGGTGCGACAAAGATCTTTTCTAACTTCTAAAGAGGTAGCTGATTGAAGGATTTTTTCCGATCATTATCAAAAAAGGCTCTAGCGATTCTGCTAGCGGTTACTATCCTTGTGCTGATCGCAGTACCAACGGCATTAATGTCCGGACTGTTCAGCGGAGTATTCGAAAGTCCCAGTGAGGGAATCCGCGTATTCTTCATCATGGTTGGCGCTGGCGTGCTATTTCTCGTGGTCGAACTGCTTGTCGAGAACTGGCGCGATAACAAGAAGAAGAAAAATTCATCAGCGCAGAAGTGAGAGAACAGTTCGTTTTCACGCCGAAACCTGTCATCCGTGAATCAACTGTGGGGGCAAAGAACGAGAGCTAGCCGCTCACTGATGCCTTGCTCAAAACCGGACTCCCAAAGTGGCATTCACCATTATTCTCTTGTTCGATTGGAATTCCAGCCAACGAGAAGGATGAAGATATGACTGCAAGTGATCCTCCAGCCTGCACAGCTGGAGGATCACTAATGGCATCGCTTCCCACACGGAGCTATGCCAGCTTGAGCGCACCAACTGGTTGGTAGTGGCGCAAAACTGTTGACCGGCGAACCACCGCTCGCAGGTCATCGACCCGATGAGTGCCTTCGGGCAAGGCCCGCAATTGCACCAGCACATTGCCCAGTGCGGTGCATTCAACTGGCCCCGCAGTGACGTGCACCCGCGCAAGATCAGCTATGCGTTGGCATAACAGTTCACCTTGAGACCCACCACCGACAATGTGAATGTCCTCTAGGTCGAACCCACCGAGCCTCGCCGCTTCATGAGTCTGGGAGGCAAAGCTGCTGGCCAACGACTCGATAATGGTACGGATGAGTTCGGCCTTCGATTCTGGAGCAATTCCACCGGCATCAATGATTGCCTCACTGATCCGAACAGGCATCCTCCCCGGCGCAAGAAACTGTTCTGCTTGTGGATCGATCAAGACCTGAGGAACCGGTAACTTCTGGGCTTCTGCCAGTAGGTCATTCAATTGAACTTCAGCGTCCCCGGCCTGCTTCGCCTCCTGGTTCCAGTAGCTTAGCGATTCGCTAAGCAAGAAGGTTCCGGTGACGTTCTTGAGGACCCGTACCGTTCCATCTAGTCCCAGCTCATTGGTGAACCCTGCTCGTTGGGCTTGGGAAGTCAGCACGGGTTCGGTGAGTTCGACACCAACCAGGCCCCAGGTGCCACAAGAGATGTAGGCAGATTTTTTGCTGGTCAACGGTGTCGCCGCCACGGCGCTGGCGGTGTCGTGCGAAGCTACCGCCACGACTTGCACTGCATTTGTAGCGCCAAATTCTTGTGCTAGTTCCGGCATCAGGGAACCGACTGTTTCACCGGGATACACGATTTGCGCAAGCTTATCCACAACCCCGAGCTCTCGTACCAACTCCTGATCCCACGTTCCCGTGCGCTGATTCAGTAGTCCAGTGGTGGAAGCGTTAGTCCATTCACAACGCGCTTGTCCGGTGAGCAACCAGTTGATGTAGTCAGGCACCAGGAGCAATTGATCAGCTGATGCCAACCGTTGCGCTTGCTGCTCAGCTTCCAGCTGATAGATGGTGTTAAATGGCAAGAATTGCAGTCCATTACGCTCAAAAAGTTCGGCACGGCTGAACTTCTTCTCTAGTTCTGGCACAGCCAACTCATTGCGCGGATCGCGGTAGTGTCGCACCTGCCCCAGTCGTCGCCCGCCCTTAAGCAAGGCGTAGTCTACGGCCCAGGAATCAACCCCAATGCTGGCGATGTCAGCACGCAGCTCAAAGGCCTTCTTCAGGCCCACCTTGATCTGTGACCACAATCCATCAATATCCCAGGCCAAGGACTGACTCGAAGCGTCGGTCTCAAATTCGCTCAGCGCAACCGGCCCATTGGCGAAGCGGTGAACAAGGGTCAGCTGAAGTTGCCCGTCCACCAGTTCGCCAATCATCACCCGGCCGCTAGTGGCCCCCAAATCAATGGCGGCCACCGGGCATTGTGTTTGCTTCTGGCTCATCGCAAGAACGCTGCAGCAACACCAGAATCCACTGGAATGTGCAACCCTGTGGTGCGAGTTAATTCTGGTCCGGTCAGCACATATACCGCATCGGCAATATTTTCAGGGATGACTTCTCGCTTGAGAATCGTCCGGTTCGCGTAGAACTGCCCTAGGTCCTCCTCGGCTACACCGTAGGTAGCGGCACGGTTGGCACCCCAGCCCGAAGCGAAGATGCCCGATCCACGCACCACACCATCGGGGTTGATGCCGTTCACACGAACACCGTGCTCTCCCAGCTCAACAGCCAACAACCGTACCTGGTGGGCTTGATCTGCCTTCGTCGCCGAATACGCGATGTTATTCGGGCCAGCAAAAACGGAATTCTTTGAGGAGATGTAGATGATGTCCCCGCCAAGCTTCTGCTCGATCAGCACCTTGGCAGCTGCCTTCGAGACAAGGAATGAGCCCTTGGCCATCACATCGTGCTGCAGGTCCCAGTCAGCTTCGGTGGTTTCCAGCAAGGACTTCGACAGGGACAGACCAGCGTTGTTGACCACAAGATCCAGACCGCCAAAAGCCAGCACCGCATCATCAATAGCTGCCTGTACTGCCTTCGCGTCGGCCACATTGGCAGCTACCCCTACAGCAACATCGGTGTCACCCAATTCAGCAGCGGTTTCTTGCGCCTTGGCTAAGTCCAGATCGGCAATCACCACACAAGCACCTTCTGCAGCCAGTCGCTTGGCCACCGCCTTGCCGATGCCCGAAGCAGCCCCGGTCACCAAGGCAATGCGTCCCGCATGCGATTTGGGCTGAGGCATGCGTTGCAGCTTCGCTTCTTCCAAGGCCCAATATTCGATCCTGAATTTCTCTGCGTCAGAAATCGGTGTGTAACTAGAGAGCGCTTCGGCCCCGCGCATCACGTTAATGGCGTTCAGATAGAATTCACTGGCCACCCGCGCGGTTTGCTTATTCGCCCCGTAGGAAAACATCCCCACCCCGGGAACCAAGACGATCAACGGGTCCGCCCCGCGTATGGCCGGGGAGTTCTCCTGCCTGTGGCTCTCGTAGTAGCGCTGGTAGTCGGCACGGTACTCGAGATGAAGCTCTTGCAACCGATCCAGCTGTTCTTCAACGCTCGCTGTGGCTGGTAAATCTAGCACCATTGGTTTGACCTTGGTGCGCAAGAAGTGGTCGGGGCAGCTGGTTCCAAGTGCGGCCAGTGAGGCTAATTTTTCGCGTGCAAGAAAGTCCAGGACGCGCTCATCATCGCTGAAGTGGCCGACCATGGGCTTGTCTTTGCTGGCCAGTGAACGAATAGTTGGCGCCAGGGACGCGGCACGGGCACGACGCTCCGTTTCAGGCAGGGGTTCAAAGCCGGAGACTACCTCACCAAAGGGCTGGGGCTCCCCATGTTCTTGGATATAAGTGGCTGCGGTGTCAATGATCCACAACGAATTAGCTTCCGACTCTTCGCTGGTATCCCCCCAGGCAGTGATCCCATGGCCGCCGAGGATACAGCCCACCGCTTGCGGGTTCTCGTCCTTGATTCGGGCAATATCCAGGCCGAGCTGGAAGCCCGGACGGCGCCAATCCACCCAGGCCACCTTGCCACCAAAAATCTTGGCGGTGAGCTCTTTTCCATCCTTGGCGGTGGCAATGGCGATGCCGGAGTCGGGGTGCAGATGGTCCACGTGGTTGGCGTTGACCAGTCCATGCATGGCGGTATCAATCGAGGGGGCCGCACCGCCCTTGCCGTGCAGGCAGTAGTCGAAGGCGGCCACCATTTCGTCTTCCCGCTCTACGCCCGGGTAAACGTCAACCAGCGCACGCATCCTATCCAGGCGCAGGGTGGACAAGCCCTGTTCGGTCAATGTTCCCAGATCGCCACCGGATCCCTTGACCCAAAGCAGCTCGATACTCTGACCGGTGACCGGGTCGATGGTGGTGCCCTTGGCCGAGGTATTACCCCCGGCATAGTTGGTGTTTTTCTTGTCTTGGCCTAGTCGGTTGGAACGCTCAATGAGCGTGGCAGCCGTAGTGGTACTCGATGTTGCAATGCTTTGAGTCATGATTCTCTCGGTTGTTCTTCTCGGAGTTCTTCGCTGGTATTTACGCGTCTACCCGGTCGGCGGCGACCAGCTTGCCGTAACGCTCAATCTCAATTTCTTCTAGGGACTTGCCACGAGTTTCTGGCGCCCAGATGGTTCCGATCAATAGCGCCGCGGCGAGCAGCCCCAGGATTAGCAGGCCCAGCTTTTCTAGTCCCATGCTGGTCAGCAGCACCGGGAAAACCAGTGAGAGCAGGCCAACCATGACACGGGCAAGCATGAACAGCACCCCTTGCGCGCTGGCACGGTATTTGGTGGCGAATAGCTCGGCAGTCCACAGTCCGTAGAAGGCCTGAGCACCGATACCGGCAGAAATACCCCAAGCTACCGCGTAGAACAGCAGCGAGAATGTTCCCGGTGGTACGAAGATCAATACCGCCCAGGCCACGATGCCCAGCAGGGCTCCGGTGAAGTACAGCCATCGGCGCGAGACGCGATCACCGTATTTCATGAAGCCGAAGTAGGTGGCTGCGGCGGTCAATACCCAGACCAATACCTGCAAGAGGTTCTGCTGGGTCGCCGATTCGACTCCGGCTGCCTCATATACTCGCGGCTGGAAGATGCCGGCCTGGCCCGCCACGGTATTCCACAGGCCATATACGCCGATCAGGAACAGCAGAGCCGAGAAGTTTTTGCGTTCGGCCAGCAGCGAGCGAATGCCAGAGAAGAAGGAAATCTTGGTTCCGTTGGCCAGCTCGTTTGCACGTTGCTCCTTCCACCGGGTGGATTCTGGAAGGCCACGACGGACCCACCAAGTTACCGCGGCAACTACGAAGAGGTGGAAGAAGATCAGTCGGGATCCGGCCACGCCCAGCGGCTCGACCATGATGGCCAAGGCAAAACCAACTGCGGGTCCAAAGGACCATGCCAGCTGAGCGGTGCCCACGTGGGCAGCGCGTGATTCTTCGGGTGCTTCCTCGGCAATATAGGTCCAGGATGCTGGAACACCGGCGCCGACGGCGATACCCATGAGCACCACACCGACCACAAGTAGTGAGGTGTTGGCCGTGAAGGTGATCAGCAAGGCACCGATCATGAAGACAATCAGGTCATAGGTGTAAATGAACTTTCGTCCCAACCGGTCGCACAGCGGGCCACCGATCATCGCCCCCAGAGCCGCGCCGAAAGCGTTGGCAGACACGGCGGCGATAATACCGACCAGCGCATCGTCAAACCCGAAGGCTGATTGCCACAGACTCAGGCTGGTGGCTAGGGCGATGATGGCGCCGGCCTCAATGTAGTTGCTCATCGCCACAGCGATAGTTGCTTTCCAGCCGGTCATGCCACGCTTCGTTGCTACGGTACCCATTTAGGCTCCCCATCCTGCTTGTACCCCACCGACGCGCTCAGCTTCGATGCGGCTTTGGTAGTCCGAAGTGCGGAAGGCCTGCATCGGATCTGCCGGGAGGCCACGCTCGGCCCGCCAGGCTTCAAGTTCCGAGCGGACATCTGTGTAGAAGGCGTTCATGAAGATTTCGTTGGCAGCTAGCACGTCGCCAGAAATCTGTGCCTCCGTCAGTGCAACGCGATCAATCAGCAAAGCTCGCGCGGTCATCTCTTGGACATTGAGCACGCTGCGGATTTGACCCTGAATCTTGTTCTCCACATTGTGGCACTGGTCCAACATGAAGGAAATGGTGCTCTGTTCTTCTAACCCACCACCGCGAATGACCTCGGCCATGATACGGAAGAGCTGATAGGGGTCAGCGGATCCAACAATCAGGTCATCGTCGGCGTAGAAGCGCGAGTTGAAGTCGAAGGAGCCCAGCTTGCCTAGACGTAGCAGCTGCATCACGATGAACTCGATGTTGGTTCCTGGCGCATGGTGCCCGGTGTCGAGGCAAACCATGGCCCGCTCCCCTAGGGCTGCTACTTGAGCGTAGGAGGTGCCCCAGTCTGGAACATCGGTGTGGTAAAAAGCTGGTTCAAAGAACTTGTACTCCAGTACTAGGCGTTGTTCACCGGAAAGTCGGGCATAGATTTCTGCCAGCGAGTCTGCCAGACGGTCTTGGCGCCCACGCATGTCCGCCTGGCCCGGGTAGTTAGATCCTTCGGCAAGCCAGATCTTCAAATCTTGGCTACCCGTTGCGTCCATGACGTCGATGCATTCAAGGTGATGATCGATGGCCTTGCGACGGATCTTTGGATCCTCGTGCGTTAGCGCGCCGAACTTATAGTCGTCGTCCTGGAAGGTGTTCGAGTTGATAGTTCCTAGACGCACGCCGAGATTTTCGGCGTGGGTGCGTAGGGCGGTAAAGTCCTCAACTTTGTCCCAGGGAATGTGCAAGGCCACCGATGGTGCAAGCCCGGTGAGTCGGTGCACTTGTGCGGCGTCCGCGATCTTTTCGAAGGGGTCCCGTGGTGTTCCTGCGGTCGAGTACACCTTAAACCGGGTGCCGGAATTGCCGTAGGCCCAGGAAGGGACTTCGATGGCCAGTTGGTTGAGTGTTTCTAGGTTCTCGGGGCTCAACGTTGCGCCCATAAACCTCTCCATTTCTCTTGATGCGTCTGTCGATGCGGTGAGTTAGTTGCTTGTTGCTGGCAGGTTCGCCAATTGGTCTTCGAGGTTAAAAACTTCACTGAGCCGTTGGGCCTGCTGATCCGCTCGACCGTCGAGGCTGAGAAAGAATGCAGACATCTCCGCCTCCCAGCGTGCCGTGCGCGGGTCAGCATCGAGAGCCTCTTGCGCTGCTCGGTCGTCGTCCGTTTCGTAATAGCCGATGAGCAGTCCGTCGGCGCGTAGGAAGAGCGAGTAGTTCCGGCGTCCGGCTTCGTTGATCGCTTGGAGCATTTCTGGCCAAACTTGTTTGTGGCGTTCGATGTATTGGTCCATGAGCTCGGGGAGAACTTGTAGCTGGAAGCAGACTCGCATTAGCTTTCCTTCCTGCGTCAAACGTCGTTGTTGGTGGTACCGCCATCTCTTCATTTTGCGTAAAATGAATCGTTTCAATCCTGCGGTACATTGAGTGTAAGGCACTTCACGATTAGAGATCAAGAGGATCTGGCCGTCATTGGCAAAATATTTTGAAACCTTTCAATACGTGCTTGCGTTAAGCTCACCAGCAGGACCCGGGATATACTCGCAAGATCAGTACCCTCGAAAAGAACAGGAAATCTCTGTGGCCGTCAGCGTAAAGGAAGTCGCCGCCGAAGCCGGAGTTTCTGTGGGCACCGTATCCAATGTGCTCAACCGACCAGAGGTTGTTTCTGAACGCACCGTCAACAAAGTCAGTGCTGCAATAGAAAAGCTCGGTTTCATCCGCAATGACGCGGCCCGACAATTGCGTGCAGGTCACAGCCGGAACTTTGGGCTTGTGGTCTTGGACGGGCGGAACCCCTTCTTCATGGATGTCACCCAAGGCGCTCAACACCGGGCCTTGGAAAATGGTTATACGGTTCTGATGGGGTCCAGCGACAACTCGCTGACTACGGAGCAGCAACTCTTGGATCTCTTCGAGGAACAGCGAGTTGCCGGGGTACTGATCTCCCCCATGCACAGCGATTTGAGTCGTCTCTGGAAAATCCGTGAAGCCGGCACCCCAGTAGTTCTGGTTGACCGTGGCAGTGGAGATCGCAGCTTCTCATCCGTTTCCGTTAACGACGTCGAAGGCGGTCGCATCGCGGTGCAGCACCTGGTAGATCTTGACCGCAAGAAAATAGCGTTTGTCGGTGGACCACAGAGCATTGAACAAGTGCAGCACCGCCTCGAAGGAGCTCAATCGGTCATCGCAGGCACCGCAGATGCGGTCCTCCAAGTTATGCCCACCAAACAGCTCACCGTTTTAGAAGGTCGCGCCGCGGCCGAGCGGATCTTGGCAATGAACCCAGATGAACGACCCGATGGCATCTTTGCCGCCAACGACTTGCTCGCTTTGGGCATCTTGCAAGCACTAGTCATGTCCGGTTCGCTCCGCGTCCCCGAGGATATCGCCCTAGTGGGTTACGACAATATCGACTTTGCCCAGTCAGCCGTTGTCCCAATCACTACGGTGCGCCAACCTGCCGAGGAAATCGGACGGACGGCAGTGGATGTGCTATTGCGTGAAGCTGAGGCAGGCGCAGACACGGTGAGAGAACAGTTCGTTTTCACGCCGAAACTTGTCGTCCGTGAATCAACTGTGGGGACAGGCAACGCGAGCTAAGGTCTTGCTGATGACTTGCTCAAAACGGGCCTCCGAAGGTGGCATTCACGTTTGATCTCTTGTTAGGTTGGCAGTCCAGCCAACGAAAGGGATGGAAATATGACTGCAAATGATCCACAAGCTTTCCTGAACAAGGACGAAGCCGAATTGCCCGATACCATTTCTGATCCTGCGCTGAATGATGAAACCGGCCAGGACTGGACCGATGAGGGCGGGGCAACTCCCGCCGGTGCAGCAATCGACGGCACAGAAAACTAAACACTAACCATTTCAACCGCGGCGGGAAGCTAGTAAACACAGCTTCCCGCCGCGTTGTGCGTTAACCCAATGAGCATAGGTGCCCGTGCTAGCGTTTGGCGATAGAACTCTACTGCCAATTCATCTTCTAGGGGCCGCGCACTTCATGGCTACTCAACCAGATCTCAGCGGTGTATCCCTGCCCCAGATCGCAGCAGTAATCTCCGTGGTTGACTATGGATCATTCACTGCTGCCGCCGACATCCTCGGAATCTCTCAGCCATCCCTCTCGCGAAGAATTCAGTCCCTCGAACAGAGCCTGGGTGTGCCCATTTTTCGTGCAGTGGGACGCACCATGCAATTAACTGAGGCTGGGCGCAGTATCGTCCCCGCGGGACGACGCATTCTTGACGAACTGGCCTCGATCAATGCCTTGGGCGCCTCGACTAGGGAGCTGAAAACCGGTTCTTTGCGCATCGCCGGTTTACCTTCGCTCATCGGCAGCGTGCTACCCGAATATGTTGGCAAATTCCACCAAAAGCACCCAGAGATCCACCTAGAAATCCTCAGCGTCCAAGACCACGAAGAACTGGTTGAAACAATCCGCTTGGGTAGTGCAGATGCAGCATTCGGCGTGAGGCATCAAGTTCCTGCCGATCTAGAATCCCGGCTGGTCTGCCAACAAGAATTTGCTGCCGTAGTCCCGGCCAACCTGAACACCGCAACGGGTCTCGGCGCACAGCTACTGGGCTCCTTGAGCTTAGTTAGCCTGCCCCAACCTACCTCCATCCGCAAAGTCACCGACGAGGTATATCGTTCACTCGGCTGCGTTCCACCACGGGTCATCACCACTGTGCAACGCGACGCCCTAGTGCCGCTGAGCATTGCTTGCGGAGGTATCACAATGGTTCCGCGCGTCATGGCCACCACGGCCGAAGTTTTCGGAGGTCAACAACTTGCGCTGCCGGAAGGAACCGGCCGAGCAATCGGGATCATCTACCGGCGTGAACCGTTCCAAAACCCGGCACTGACAGAGTTCTTACACCTTCTGTGAGTGAAGGCACCTCCTAATTTCATAGTTGGTTTTTACGGTGTAGATACTGGGCACGCACCCTGACATAGCTTTGATGCATGGGTTGACCCGTTAAATCTATTGGTACACGCGCAGCGTTTCGTGATCGTCTGGGATCGAACTATAGCCAGATGAATTCACGCAGGAGGCGCATATATGACCGAGCTTCGAATACGGCCGCGCAAACGGCGCATCACCTTTGTGCTCATCACTGCGCTAATCATCGCCCTGATTGTGGCTGCTGGTGGACTCTGGTTTAAGTTGCAAGGCAACATTTCTACCGCAGCCATTCGAAGCACCGAATCGCCGGCGCCCGATTCGAGTCACGGTATGAACATCTTGCTCTTGGGTTCGGACACCCGCGATATGGACGCCACCGGATTCGGTAAAGCCACAGGCGCGCGCAGTGATTCGATGGTTCTGGTTCACCTCGCCGCGGGGAACAAACGCATCGATGCGGTACAAATTCCCCGTGACACCCTGGTAGATATGCCCGCCTGCGAAGACACCGGTCATGGCAGTTATCCTGGCGGTGTGGCGATGATTAATTCGGCACTAAATTACGGTCCTGCCTGCTCAGTCGCGGCTGTTGAATCACTGACCGGTGTGCAGTTGAACCACTTTATTGAAGTCAACTTTGAAGGGTTCATGTCCATCGTTGATGCCTTGGGTGGGGTCAAGGTCTGTCTGCCAACGGCAATGAAGGATTCCAAAGCGAATCTTGACCTGCCAGCCGGAGAACAGGCCGTCAACGGAACTGATGCCCTTGCGTTGGCCCGCACGCGTCATGCAGTTGGCGATGGAAGTGACATCGCACGCCTAGGTCACCAACAGATGGTTATGTCGGCCATCGTTCAACAGGCCACCAGTAAGGAAACGCTCGCCAGACCAGACCGCCTATATTCCTTCTTGGATGCTGCCACATCCTCACTGACTGTGGACCCCGGTTTGAGCTCCCTGACAGATCTGAGCTCACTAGCGCTGAGGGCCCAAGCGGTTCCCTCAGCCAAAATTACCTTCATGACCATGCCATGGGAGCAGGCACCACAGAATAAGAATCGTGTGGTTCCCTCCGCTGACGCGGAATCTCTTTTTGCCAGCCTGCGCGCGGATTCACCTGTTGTTCTAGCAGGTTCTACGAACAAGAAACAGTCTGAAAACACCAAGAGTCTTCAGGCTCCGGTACAGATCTTTAACGCGGCACAGGTAGCAGGACTGGCAGCTGACTTCTCGGCCAAGGCCACCAAAGAGGGATTCACCGTTTCATCAGTCGGCAATGCCGCTAGCGTGAAGGCTCATACCACCTTGCTAGCCGCCGATACCGACCAGGCCCAAGAGACGGCGAAAGCCCTAGCCAAGGCACTAAATCTGGATCTCAAACCAACAACCGCAAAAGTTGATGGTGTTCAGCTAAGCCTCGGTCAGGACTACCAAGCGTTACAGAAGCCGGAAAAATCGCCGGTCACAACGACTAACCGCACAGCGGATCAGAGCCTGTGCGGTTAGTTGCTATTGGCTAGAACTCAAGATCGAGATTCTCGTTGATTTCCTCGATGCTGAATACTGCTGGGTCAAAGTCTTCGCCCGGGACCGGTTCGAATTCTTCGGGCAGCACGTCTTCCATCATGGTCAGAGGTTTCTCGTCCTTGAGTTCTTGAACCATCTCGGTCCACTGCCATGGGCCACCGCTATCTTCCAGCGGAGCCATGCGGCGTCCACCGATGCACCGTGGCAATTGACCGTCATCGGCGGCGAGAACGTCCTCAACTTCGATCCCGATTCGCCAATCATCACCAAAGTCGTAGGCGTAGCTCAGCCGGTCCTTCGGTTTCTTGAAAAGCTTGGAGAGTAGAACCGTCGATTCATCGACATCACTTTCCATATATGGATTCTTGGGACCGTAGCTGACCTTGTAGTTTGGACCGTAGAACTGGTGAAGGTGCGAGTCGGAGAAGTCGAAGCTGGTCTGGATGATGTCGTGCAGATCCCCCAGATTCAAGTCGGTCGGTACCAGGACGCGTCGCCAGATCGGTGGCTTCACATCCCGCATGGAGAGCTTAAGCTGTAGCACCTTGCCCTTATATGGCTCTGCGCGTTTTAGACGCTTAGGTTCATCCTCCTCATCAAAAGCGAGTCCGAAGGGATCCATCGCAGCTGGGTCTGTAGGTTCTTCAGCCTGCGTGTCTTCCTGGGTTTCGTCGTCCAAGTCGGTCAGCGCCAGCCTGACAATTCCCGGAATGTCGTAAGTACTTCCCTCATTCACCAGGCCCAGCGAACGCAGTAGTTTCATACGTTGATGTGCGCCGGAGAAGCCAGCCTCGGAGAACGACTCGAGACGGTCGTGAACAACCGGCTGCGCTTCACCATCGATCGCTCTGAGCAACCAGAGATTAGAAAGTCCCCAAGACTCAACAGTTTCCTCGTCGTCTTTTTCCGGCCGAGCCAGCAACAAATCAAGGACCGCCTGGAGATAGCCGTACTTGCTCTGGAATGTCACCGCGTCGTCAACATCCATGAAATCGTGCGCATTTTTGCCATGTTCCGGAACGGCACCGGTCTTGGTGTCCAGCAAGCCGGCCATTTCAAGGGCAGTGAGCACGATGGAAGCCACGTGATGACGGCTCGATACGTCAACATCCTTCGGAAATAGCCCGCGTACCGACTGAGCCGCTTGGGAAATATACTTCGGGCCCGGGCCAGCGTCCCAGTAGTCGTGCCCCTTGGTGGTGGCCCAGGTCAGGAGCACTCGACCCATCTTCAAAACCTGCATTCGGTCCATGTCAGCCACGGCATCCTCAACAGTTTCCGGTACCTCCAACGACTTCTTGGCACTACCCTCGTTGAAAGGATCATCGGAATTGATCGTTTCCAGCAACCATTCGATACCGGCCGGATCGCCACCCCACAAATCGTTTTCTTGCAAGAAGTCCAAGTAGACGGTCCATGCGGTGAACACCAGATCGCGTAGCTCTCCGGAGTCGTCGTCTGGATCTTCGGCTTCTTCGAATTCGATGGTTGCGTTCAGCACCGTGAATAGCTGCGGGGGATCAAAGTCGGTGACGCTGCGCAATTCAATGGCTTCAGCATAGAAGCTCAAGGTTTCACCCACCGTGGCCAACACCATCGGGGCCAGTTCGCTATCCCCGTGCTCGGATTCAAGCCATCGGGTGAACTGCGGGGTTAGTGCATCCAGACCACGCTTAACCTTCGCGCGTTCTATGGAGATGACATCTCCCTGCAGGCGCGCCGGGTGCCCCTGCTTGGGCTTCTGCTTCTTCTTTTTCTTCGCCACTGAGCTACTTTCTCATCCTTGCTTCGCTTAGTTTCAAGGCTACGTGCCATGCCACGTTCCTGCCCACCATTTAGGCCGACGCGATTGACTACACATCAGAATTTCTCCATGCGCATACAACCGTGAAGCGATGAATCTAGGCCGCGCGGTGGTCTATGACGACATCATTATTGAGCGAACGCACCCGTTGATAGGGTGACAGCATGATCAATACTGCTCGACTGCATTCGGACCTGTCCCGTCTCACTCGCGAAACTGCGTCGATGTCCGCTACGGTGCAGGCCCTGTCCACCGAAGAATTAGCCGCCGACTCACTGTGTGAGGGTTGGAGTCGCGCACATGTCATCGCGCACTTGGCCTCAAACGGTCGGACTCTGGTCAAGCTCGTGGACTGGGTCACCAGCGGTGAGCCACAGAAACTTTATGCATCGCAGGAAGCACGCAACGCAGAAATCGATGAGCTCGCCGCGCTACCGAGCGAAGAACTGCTCGCAGCTTTTGAAGAATCGGCCAGCTATTTCGCGCAAGAGTGCGAGCGCCTTACCGGCAAGCTTGCAGTAGAAGAGGTTGACCTGCACGGCAAGATCATTCCAGCGGCCTCCATCGTTGCCTTGCGTACTGCCGAAGTAGTCATCCATCACCATGACCTCAATACCGTGTGGACCATCGCCGAGGCTGAGCCGGATTCTCAAGAAGAAGCTCTGGAAGCCGCCGTGCGCACCATGCGCTTCAAGGATGCTCCGGGCATGACGCTGCTGGGCAAAGATGGTGGTGAATGGGTCATTGGTGATGGTTCGCTCACCGTGAGGGCTGACCGCGCACATTTGATTGATTGGTTGGCTCGTGGCAATTCTCAGAACATCGAAGCTGACGGCCCGATTCCCGAACTACCCACCTGGTAACCACGTCAGCCATGTGTATCCACACGTGAAATTGCCCCAATTATCAGGGTGAGTACATATGCCCTGTTGCGCCACGATGAAAAGGAACTGGTCTTGATCCCCGTTATTGTGCTCACTGGATACCTCGGCGCCGGAAAAACCAGTTTGCTCAATGGATTATTAACCCGCCCGGGCACCCGGGTTGGAGTGATCATCAACGACATCGGCAAGATCAATGTTGATACCGGACTGATCACCGGGCAGATCGATGCCGCCGAATCCATTGCCGGCGGCTGCGTGTGCTGCCTGCCAGATAGTGGTGGCCTTGATGAGTTACTGGAAAAACTTGCGGCACCAAAACTTCGGTTGGATGCGATCATCGTTGAAGCCAGTGGCGCAGCTGATCCGATCAACGTGGATCGACTCCTGCGCTACGGCAATGCACCCGGGGTCCGCCCCGGTGGCATCATCGACGTTATCGACGCAGTACAGCATGAACATACGGTGGACACGGCCGCCATGGCCCCGGCCCGGTTTACTGCAGCCAGTCTCGTGGTGGTCAACAAGTTAGATATGATCTCCGCAATACAACGCGAGGCGACCTTCGCCCGAATCAGCGAGCGAGTTCGACAGGCCAACCCTCAGGTCAGCATTGTTCCCGCCTACCATGCTGCCATCGACCCGGACCTTGTCTTTGATATCGCGCTGAATGAAGACCCAGCAGACGAACTTCCGCTGGCCGCCGCGTCTCGGGCCGAGCATGACCATAACCATGCCCCGCATGCTCATGCGGTCACCGTTCCCTGCCCTGAGCCTGCAGACCCGGGTGCCATCCTGGACCTCTTAGAGAATCCTCCGGCAAATGCCTACCGACTCAAGGGCCATGTAAAGGTTCGCACCGGCACCGGGATCCAGCGCTACTTGATCAATATGGTCGGATGGCAACCACATCTTCAGCCGGCCACAGCCGGTTCTGATCCAGCCGACGATGCTCTGGTGGCCGTGGGAGTGGACCTGGATGAGCAGTTGGTTGGGGACGCGCTGCGTTCTGCCTTGCAACCGGCCCTTGTTGAGCCGACCTCGCAAAATCTCACGCGTCTTGAACGTCGTTTGATCCTCAGTTCACGGGCGGCCCAAGATGAGGATGAGCAGCTGGCCGATGAAGAACCTGTAAGTAGCTGAAGTTCGATTTGTAAGTAATGCCGTGGCAGGAGAGGTTCTACGCCTCTTTCGTCGCAACGCTTTTCAGCAGTCTTACAGTGACAAGCCCTGCTAGGAAGACGACTCCTGCCCAAATCATCACGCCCACTTGCGGTGCGCTAGGTTCATTGAATAGTTCGGGCATCGTCAAAATGACGGTTATCGCACTAATCACATAGCTGCAAAGGCTGCGTAAAAAGCTATCTTCAATGGTTCTTCTCCATTACAGGGTTGATTCCTCAGCAACACTACCAAAGTGACGCTTCTATTCCGGCAGTGACCTCCTGTTTCTAAAGCACTGCCAGTTCCGGCCTCAGCCCAGTCATCGTTTAGGCGGTACACGTCCTCGCCCGAGAACACGCACAGGCCATCTTCTATCATGTGGGTCTTGGCAAAAGGAATCGAAGCACCGGGGGCGTTGGCCCATTATCAGAAACGGCGTATCCACACCGGTCAGAGGTACGTAGCGCTTACGTAGCCAGTGGAAACTGGCCAGTTCGGGCCTTCGCTACCTGCGGATCAGGTGGATCCGGTAGATAGATAGGCGTAACTGTCGCCTTCGAGCACATGCTCGGTACCCTTCGATGCTTTGGGTTAGTTACCTGGTGAAGACGATGATGAAGCCGATTCCGTAGCTTATTAAACCAAGAACAATCTAGACTTGCAGACCCACGACTGACGTCGCGCGGAGCTAATCACCTGGCATCGACATCTGTAGATGCGTCTTTATGTCAACGCCATTTCTCACGGACTAACCACAGAAGGCTATTCCATTCAATTTTTGTTCCGACGACACAACCGGATATTACCTGCCATACATTCTCTGCGGAATTACGGGTGCGACTAGGACTTGAACCCCGGCAAGAAGTTTGTCTACTTTCGCGAAGAACACAGGACCTATGCAAAAATGGATACTGTTCGGAACGGACGAACTGGCGGCCATCTATTCACTGACAGGGATGCTAACAAAAAACACGATGGCCCAGCTGATCATCTACTGGTTGTTTCGGGCAGAAGTTACGACGCGCCAAAAATCTCACAGAAATGCCCATCAGATCTAGTGTCAATTCGAGCGCGACCATCGCACTATTTATGAAGTAGGGACTCTCAACCGTTTGGTATGGGCTCTCACTCAAATAAGGAAAACCTCAGATGGAAATGTTGGACCAACCTTTGTCACTTTGGCTAGTTTTCGCATCACTAATACTGCTCTTGCTTTGTCTTGGTACGGTACTCAGGAAATTTTCTGCAAAGTCAATGTCGTCCAAAATACTGGCTAGCCTCTCCGTCGCCTTTGGCGTTGTCGCCTTGATACTTCTCGCTATCCCCTTGAACGTTGACGGAATGACGTGTGGAATCAGCGCTGGCGCACTTGGATGGGGCCCAGAATCTGAGCATTTGCGAGAAGGTAATGTGTGCATTGCACTGCAGGAACGAGTATTTGCCATCGCAGTTGCGATTCAGGTCATTGGTATCGCTCTGGCCATAATTACCCTTGCGCTAACCCGCGCCCAACCCCAAAAGTCCCTATCGGTGTAAATCGGAATCTTTCAGTTAGCAAATCTGGCTTGAGCTTACACTTCCAGGTAAGACTCACACCGTACACTGCATGACTCCCGAGACTCTAGGAGATCACAACTCTAGAATCATTGCGGTCATGTCGCCAGCCAGCGACGCACAAGTTGGAATAACCTCGATTCTAAAGAATCAAAAACCGGAGCTAGCACCCGCACAAAACCCGATGTACCGGCCCGCCATGTCCTGGTAAAGATGAAACATCACTCGGACAGTGAGGCGGATACGACGTGCCGGAACAAAGGTGAGCTGCGAGGGTACTGGCCCCGGAAGATTATAGAAACAGTGGCTTACAAAGCGACCTGTCGGTTCTGATCCTTGTACAGCAGGTAACGGAAGTTATCCGGGCCACCGGCATAACAAGCCTGCGGGCAGAAGGCACGCAGTGACATGTAGTCCCCGGCTTCCACTTCAACCCAGTCACCGTTCAACCGGTACACGCCCTTACCTTCGAGCACGTACAGGCCATGTTCCATGACGTGGGTCTCGGCAAAAGGAATCGAAGCGCCAGGCTCAAAGGTCACGATGTTCACGCCAAAGTCGAAAGCGACATCGTCAGGATCCAACATGCGGGTGGTGCGCCATTTGCCATCGGTCCCCGGCATGGCGCCAGGCTCTACGTCGCGCTCGTTGCCCACCACCGGGCCCGGCGCATCCACACCGGCCAGTGGCTCGTAGCGCTTGCGCAGCCAGTGGAAACTGGTCAGTTCGGTGCCGTCATTGCGTGCCGACCAGGTGGAACCAGCAGGCAGGTAGGCGTAACCGCCGTCTTCGAGCACATGCTCGGTGCCTTCAATGATTAGGGTCAGCTGCCCGGTGAGGACAAAGATGAAGCCCTGGACTTCAGCCTGTGGTTCTGGCTTGGTCGCTCCGCCACCGGGGGCAACTTCCACGATGGACTGGGCGAAGGTGGTGGCACCACCGGCGACAGGGCGGTTGAGCACCCATGCGCGGGTATTGGTCCACTCGGGGAAGACACTGGTGACGATGTCACGCAGCACGCCCTTGGGGATCACGGTGTAAGCCTCGGTGACGATGGCGCGGTCGGTCAGCAGGTCGCTCTGTGGCGGGTGCCCACCGAAGTTCGCGTAGTAGGACGCGGAGTTCTGGATTGCTGGAACAGTCATGATGGGATCCTTAGGCGTGGGAGCGATTCAGCGCGATGGCTTCGAGTTCGGGCAGGGTGATTTGAGCTAGCTCGGCGACTTCTTCTGCGCTCACCGCACCGCAGGTGACCCCGCGATGGATGTAGCGGGCCAGGGCTCGGGCGGTGGCTGGTTCATCCATGATCGTGGAGCTGATCTGGTGAACGTAGTTGCGCAGGCGGGTGCCGGCCGCTTGCAGGCCCTCGCGGAAGAAGGCGAAGGTCGCTAGGTAACGGGTGGGCAGCTGGTTTTCGTGCAGATCCCAGCCCTGGTAGATACCTCGGGCTAGGTGGCGAGAGACCAAACGAGCATGCAGTGCCCATGCTTCAGCCATGTTTTCAGGGTCACCGGCAGGGATGATGTTGGTGGAGCCGTCGGAAAGTTCTACGCCGGTGCCTGCCACGGCCACCTGCATCACGTCTTTGGCGTAGTCAGCCACGGGGTGTTCCATCGACTGATAGCCGGCGGCCACACCCAGTGAGGCGGAGTAGTCATAGGTGCCGTAGTGCAGGGAGGATACTCGGCCCTGGCCTGCATGGATCAGCCCGGCCACCGGATGAGTGCCGTCGGCGGCGATGATGACCTGCGGGGTTTCGACCTGCACTTCGAAGCGAAGAGTGCCGGGTTCAAGACCATGGGTTTCTTCTAGCTTTTCGGTCAGCAACACCATGGCTTTGACCTGGTCTACCGTGGTTACCTTGGGCAGGGTCAGGCGCAGTCCCGCTGGTAGCTGACCGCGGGAAAGCAACTGGGCAATGAACAGGCCCAGGGTTCGAATGCCTCGGGCTCGGGTCGGAGCTTCGAAACATTTAAAGCGGATACCGATAAAGGATGGTGCTTTGTTTGCGGCGATGGCCGCAGCGAGCGAGTCGGCCGCTGCCAGTACGGCGGCGTCCTCCTCAGCATCACTGCGATCGCCAAAGCCGTCTTCAAAGTCAATGCGCAAATCTTCGATGGGTTCACTGGCCAGCTTCTCGGCCACCAACTCGGCCAACCGCTGTGGTTCAGCCAGGTTCAGCTTGGTGGCCAGCATTGATAGTCCCACCAGGCCACCGGCGGCCACCATGGCGTTGTGGCCCCAAGCCGCTGGTAGTTCCGGGGAGTACTGATCCCCTGGAACATACACCGTGTGGATGGGCTGGCGCGCCCCGGAATCTCCCGGGTAGGACTTTTCTAGTAGCTGATCCGTGGCGGCCAGTAGCGTTTCTACGCTGGCCAGTGTGGACTCATCGAAGGGGTTGATCATGACTTGCTCACGTACTCCTTTTCCAATAGTTCATAAGCGCCGGTGGTGAGGAAGTCTGCAAAGTCCTCATCCTTGCCACTGGTCAGGGTGGCGATCAGCCCGGCGGCTGGTTCGTAGTAAGCCTTGAAGTGTTCCTCGTTGTTGACCTCGCCGCGCAGGCGCTCAACTTCTTCATCAAGAATCTTCGCCACCAGTTCTGCGGTGATGGTGTTGCCGGTGTCGGCAGCGACCACTTGATTGCGAATCTGCTGCCAGATCTGCGAGCGGGAGATTTCCGCGGTGGCGGCGTCTTCCATCAGGTTGTGGATGGCTACCGCACCATTGCCCGAGAGCCATACAGCCACGTAGTTCACGGCAACGTAGAGGTTGGCGCGTACGCCGGCCTCGGTCACATCACCCGGTGCACTGGCAACGTCAAGCAGCTGGGCCGCGGTGACCTCAACCTCTGGGCGCTGGCGGTCGATCTGGTTTGGCTTCTCGCCCAGCTTGGCGTCGAAGATTTCCTTGCAGATATCCACCAGGTCTGGGTGGGCTACCCACGAACCGTCGAATCCGTCGTTGGCTTCACGGGATTTGTCATCGCGCACCTTCTCGAAGGCTGCTGCGGTGACTTCTGGTTCGCGGCGGTTTGGAATGAACGCTGCCATGCCACCCATGGCGAAGGCGCCACGCTTGTGACAGGTTTTCACCAACAGTTCGGTGTAGGCGCGCATCATTGGTGCGGTCATGGAGACGGCCGAACGGTCCGGCATGATGAAGGCATCGCCGGCTTCGCGGAAGGTCTTGATGATGGAGAACAGGTAGTCCCAGCGTCCAGCGTTCAGGCCCGAAGCGTGCTCGCGCAGTTCGTAGAGGAATTCTTCCATCTGGAAAGCGGCTGGAATGGTTTCGATCAGCATGGTGGCGCGCACCGTGCCGTGAGCGATTCCCAGTTCGGCCTGGGCGAAGGTGAAGATCTCGTTCCACAGGCGTGCTTCGAGGTAGTGCTCCATCTTCGGCAGGTAGTAGAACGGTCCCTGCCCGGATTCGGCCAATACCTTGGCGTTGTGGAAGAAGTGCAGGCCGAAGTCCACCAGTGCGCCTACCGCTGGCTCGCCGTTGATCAGTACGTTGTTTTCTGGCAGGTGCCAGCCGCGGGGGCGAACCACAACGACAGCGCGTGGTGCGTCGGTGCGTAGCGCGTAGGACTTTCCGGTCTTCTCGTCGGTGAAAGCCAGGGTGCCACGGGCGGCGGCCGAAAGATTGGAGATTGCGTCGATGACGTTGAACCAGCTCGGAGTGGAAGCATCTTCCAGGTCGGCCAGCCAGACTTTGGCGCCTGAGTTCAGGGCGTTGATGGCCATCTTGGCTGGGGATGCTGGGCCGGTGATTTCGACGCGACGGTCACGCAGGGCTTCCGGTGCTTCGGCGACCTTCCAGTCACCGGTGCGCACTGCTTCGGTCTGTGGGTCAAAGTCGATGGCTTTGGCGTCGGAGAATTCTTGGCGGCGCACTGAACGAGCTGCCAGCAACTCGTTTCGGGTTCCGGCGAACTTCTCGTGCAGCTTCTGGATGAAAGCAAGGGCGTCATCGGAGAGAATCTGCTGGGCATCTGCGACGTCGGGGATGCTGGTGATTGAAATACTCATGAGTTGTTCCTTAACCTCTTGTGCTCTTCTGCACTGCTCTGTTCCATGTTTGGATGTTTTGACGTGCATCCAACTTGTTGCTGCAACCTGCACCGTCATGGTGCCGTTGGCTGCTGATTCATGATCCCGGCAATCCAAAAGATTTCCGTATAGTGGATACTATTATCCTCAAAATGAAAACGCAAGGGGTATTTGTGGGCTCAACCACGGATTTTTGTTGAAGAATTATCGGATCGTGGAAGAAAAGCATGGTTTTGAGCTATTCTTGAGACGGGGATTTCGCATCGTAGAACTTACGCGTAAGCTACTTCCAAAATGAGTGTCCTAACTAAGGAGCAAAAAAGATGACGCAGACTTCCAGTAAGTCCACCACTGGCGGCGTCCAGTCCGTCGAACGCGCATTTGAGCTTCTGGAAGTTATCGCCCGCGCTGGCGGTGAAGCAGCACTGAGCGAATTAGCTGCCGACACTCCCCTACCTTTGCCTACCATCCACCGTCTGCTTCGCACCTTGGTAGGAGTGGGCTACGTCCGTCAGCTACCGAACCGTCGCTACTCCCTGGGCCCACGACTCATCCGCTTGGGTGAAGTAGCCAACCGTCAGCTTGGCGCACTGGCCTCACCCGTACTCAAGGATCTGGTCACCCAGCTCGGCGAATCAGCCAATATCGCCGTCTTGGATGGCGACATGGTCACCTACATTGCCCAAGTTCAGTCGGCACACTCGATGCGCATGATTACCGAGGTGGGACGCCGCGCAATGTTACACAACTCCGGAGTGGGCAAAGCCGTGCTCTCGGTCTTGGATGATGAACGCGTGCAACGTCTGGTCTCCCAAGCTGGCATGCCACCGAAAACCGCGAATACCATCACCACGCTGGGCAAACTCTTCACCGACGTAGAAGCCACCCGCGAACGTGGCTACGCGATTGACGAAGAAGAACAAGAACTGGGCGTGCGATGCATTGCCGTTCCAGTGCCCGGTGCTCCAACACCCATGGCCATCTCGGTATCGGGACCGGTCACCCGCGTGGACGACAAATTCACCCAAAGCGCAGTACCAGTACTGCTGGCTGCAGCCAATGAGCTCGGCGTGCAATTGGTGGCCGCCGCCGACTAACGCTTCACGGCCACGCGCTGGGGCGCAACCACTGTCATGAAGACCAGTGGCAAAAGCACAATTCCCGCAATCACGGTCAGTGCAGAAAATGAACTCAACGCCATCAAAGGTCCAGCAGCAAAGGCTGCGGTGGCGCCACAGAGGTTAGACAACGCATCGACCCCGCCTTGGACCGAGGCGCGCTCCCGCTTATTAATCACCGTGGCGAAAAGGGCCGAGCCGGACACGTTAATAAACGACCAGCCAACGCCTAGCAGGATCAAGCTAGTCATGATCCACCCCATGTTTTCCGGGTGTAACCCGCCGACCAACAACGAGGCCGCAAAAATCGTCAGCCCCACAGCGATGGAGTAGCGATATCCCCACCGGTCGGCCACGTACCCCAGCACGGGCGCCAGTGCGTACATGCCAAGAATATGTAGTGAAATGGTCACCCCAACCAGTGACACCGAACCTCCATGGTGGGTGACGTGGATAGGTGTCATAGTCATGATGGCCACCATGACCACCTGGGCACTGAGAATCGCCACCACCGCATAACGAGCTGGCGCATTGTGCCGAAGCTCTACCGCAAATCGCTTAATACCCCCTCGTTGCCCAGTGGGTATGGCCGATGCGGTTAATTGGTCGCTGCCACGATTGACCAGCAACGGGTCCGGACGCATCAGAACGAACACCAAGAGGCCTGCCACCGCCATGGCCACCCCGGCAATAAGGAACGCTCCTGCGTAGATATGCAGGTCGGTCGCATCACCAATGATTCGGCCCGGTATTCCAAGGTTTGGCCCGAGTACCGTCCCGATGGTTCCAACCCAGACAATCAACGCCAGGCTCCGGCCCTTGTGATCATCACTGGCCAAGTCTGTGGCTGCAAAACGTGCCTGCAAACTAATGGCCGAACCAGATCCAATCATTAGCAAACCCGCGAAGAGGGGCACCACCAATTGGAACTGGGCGGCAGGAACTAGGAGTAGGCCTCCAAGGGCTGCCAGCCACCAACCGCTTGCCAGTGCAATGCGTCGGCCGTGGCGTGCGGCAAGGTTGCCCAGGGGAATTCCTAACAGGGCAGCACCCAGGGTACTGGCCGTCCGAGCTAGGCCTGCCCACGCTTCGTTGGAGGTCACTTCTTCGGCCAAGAGAATACCGATGGATGGCGCGACCCCAACACCGATGGTGCCAAAGATCTGAGAAATGGAAAGGATCCACAACGTTCTTTGTTGCACCTTATCGCGCGTCAGCTCATCCATGACCTAGATTCTTCCACCCGTTGATCACTTGCGGAAAGCAGTCACCGACTGTGGCTCGAGAATCCTGTTCCCTTTGTCAGCTCGCCAGGATTCAGATTTTAAACCAGGCCTGAAACTCCCAGTCTCCAACAACGACCAAGCAATATAGTGCGTCAAATTCTTGAATCCCCACGCGATCACCGGGGTAAGCGGGGTTAGTCCTAAAAACTATCCGCTTAACGCAGAAACCCCGCTGGAAAGCGGGGCTCGTACGATGCATCCAGCGAGAATCCTTGTTCCTCGCGATACATCCATCCTACTCGCGCGCCATCGCATTATGTAGCTGGCAGATCCTTGAGCCTAAAGAAAATGAGATCTAAGGGCGGACAGACCTCAACGCGATGCCCTGCCTTTTGCCTTTTCAAAAAGGCCGAGAGCGTTGTCCCGCCAGACTGTCTAAACAGGCTGCGTCGCCCCAAGCAGCGTCAGTCGTCAACGCAGGCACCAAAACAACGCACATTAGTCAGGCGCTCCGTTAAGTGAAGCTGCTTAGCTCATTGTCGTGAGCCCGATAGCCGCTAGAAGCGTTCCTTCAGGCCGGGCAAGCGATGGAGCAGCTCCGCTACTGAGCGAACTGAGTTTCGTAGAGCTGGGTGTAGCGGCCACCGAGCGCAAGCAATTCCGTATGAGTTCCGCGTTCAATGATGCGGCCAGCTTCGACCACCAGAATCTGATCAGCTGAGCGGATGGTGGATAGACGGTGCGCAATAATCAGCGCCGTACGATTCTCCAGTGCTTCAGCCAAAGCTGCCTGCACCGCAGCTTCGTTGGCGGAGTCCAACGCGGCGGTCGCTTCGTCCAGAATGACCACCTGTGGGGCAGCCAGCAACAACCGAGCGATAGTCATACGTTGCCGTTCACCACCGGAAAGCCGATAGCCGCGCTCCCCAACCACGGTTTCCAAACCGTCAGGCAACGCCTGAATTACCGGCTTAAGGCGGGCACGTTCCAACGCTTCCCAGATCTGTTCATCAGCTGCATCTGGTCGAGCCAAGGTCAGGTTCGAACGGATAGTTTCATGGAACAAATGTCCGTCCTGGGTCACCATCGACACGGAAGTTCGCAGCGAATCTAACTTCAGGTCTCGGATATCTTGACCTGCCAACTGAACGCTTCCCGAGTCCACATCGTAGAGTCGAGCCAGCAGCGAGGCCACGGTGGATTTACCGGCACCTGAGGAACCGACGAGGGCAAATGTTTGCCCCGCTGGAATTTCAAAGTTGATGTCATGCAGGACCTGTTCACCGCCGCGGGTGTCGAGGATAGCTACTTCTTCTAGTGATGCCAGCGAGACTTTATCTGCGCTGGGATACGAGAAGTTCACGTGATCAAATTTCACTGGGACTGGGGCACCGACGGCGAGGCGGCGTGCGTCTGGAGCATCGGAAATCAGTGGTTCTAGATCCAAGACTTCAAAGACGCGGTCAAAGCTAACCAAGGCACTGGTGATTTCCACACGAGCATTAGCTAGCGCAGTCAGTGGGGTGTAAAGCCTGGTCAGTAACATGCCAAGGGTGACAACATCACCAGCAGCCAGCTCTCCACGGATGGCATACATGCCACCCAACCCGTAGACCAGTGCAAGCGCCAAGGCGGCGACCAACGTCAATGCCGTCACAAAGTAGAACTGACGCATCGTCATCTTCACACCGATATCTCGGACCCGTCCAGCATGCAGCGCGAATTGCCTCGACTCATCTTTGGGACTGCCAAAGAGTTTGATCAGCGTGGCACCAGGTGCGGAGAACCTCTCAGTCATCTGATTGCCCATGCTCGCATTTAGCTCAGCGGATTCACGCCTCAGAAGGGCCACCGATTTGCCGAAGCGGCGGGCAGGCAAGAGGAAAATAGGCAGGAGCACCAGCGCAATCAGCGTGACCTGCCACGAGGTGGTGAACATGACCGCGGCCGTGAGAATCAGCGCCACCGTATTTGAGACTAAGCCCGAAAGTGTTCCTGCAAACGCTGATTGCGCACCAATGACGTCGTTGTTCAAACGGCTCACTAGGGCGCCAGTACGTGTGCGGGCGAAAAATGCGACAGGCATTTTTTGCACGTGGTCGAAGACCGCGGTACGCAGGTCGTAAATAATTCCTTCGCCAAGACGCGAGGAGAACCAACGCACAATGACGGAAGTAATGGCATCTAACACCGCGATCACTGCCATGATGATGGCCAAATTAACGATGGTGCGCACACCGGATTGCGCCACGATTTCATCAACGACTCGGCCAGCCAAGACTGGGGTGACCACGGCGAGGACAGCGGCAATCACCGAGAACAGTACGAAGATCAGGAGCCGGGTTTTATATCCAGCAGCAAATTTCAGAACCCGTTTGGGTGTCGTTGAAGCGTAGGCTTTTCCACGCTCGCCAGATAGTTTCCATAGCGAATGCCATGCGGCACTTTCCATGCTCATTAGTTGTTGCTCGCAATCCTGCTCGGGGATTCGGTGGATGCCACCGTGCCTAGTTTCCCAGCAACACTTGCGCAACTTCTAGGTAGGCTCAGCTTATTTATGCCTACCTACTGGTTGACCATTTATCGTCAATCATGGCCGCAAAGTCGAAGGCCTCGTCGAGGATTTCGCGCAGGCCGTGCTCATCGGATTCAACCCATCTAAGAAGCGCATGGTCATAGAGTGTTAGCGCAAGTAGGGCAGATGTATCGGCCAGCCGCGGATTGGCGCAATACGGGTGAAGCGCCTGGGCAAGAGCACTACTCTGTTCCCTCCTCGACTCCTGCCATGTGGCTCGCAATGCAGGGGTACTCTTGACCAGATTGATCTGTGAGCGCATCGTTCCCGGGTCGCCTTCAGCGGCCAGGACCGTCGGTTCAAAACTACGACGCAAAAGTTCAAGCAGACTCTCACTGGGGTTCGAAACCATGGACTCAAGCATTTGAGAAAAATGCATATTCATGGATCGTAAAGCGGTGACCACGGCGTCTTCCTTCGATGAAAAATATCTGAAGAAAGTTGCTCTGGAAATACCCACTGCTTGGGCAGCCTGTTGGGCAGTGACATTCTCTAAACCGCGCTCGGCAAAAACAGCGTACAACTGCTGTGCCAGTTCTGTTTTCATCTTCTCGCGCACTCGTTCGCGTACTACGCTACCCATGACAAGAATCTTACTCAGAGACTGGTACTCGGTTATGAGACTCTGTCTCTTTAAACATGTCAGATCATGTTTTGCTTAGGCGTGTCGCGGAGTAGAGAGTTAATTTTTCTCAACATGCATCGGATGGTGATGCCCAGTACGCACGGCTTAGTTAGGCTCACTAACAGGTAATAACTTCAACGCAAAGGACCGGCATGGCAGATCAGCACAACATCGACACGATTGAATTGGGTCAAGGTTTGAGCGTGACTGCCCAAGGTTTCGGATGCATGTCGTTGAGTAGCGCCTACGGCTCAGCAGACGATACAGAGTCGCTGCGCACCGTGAACCATGTGATCGATTCGGGAGTGACTTTCTTAGACACCGCAAACATCTACGGTGCCGGGCACAACGAAACATTGCTTTCCACGGTGCTGAAGACCCGTCGAGATGAAGTCACCCTGGCGACAAAAGCTGGAATTGTCCGCCCCAAGAACCCGTCAGAGCCACGGGTCAATGGCGACCCTGCCTTCATCAAGAAATGTCTCGACGAGAGCCTGCAACGCTTGGGCGTAGAGCATATTGACCTGTACTACTATCACCGGGTTGATAGCCGGATCCCCATTGAAGAAACAATGGGTGCATATAAGGAATTAGTCGACGCCGGCAAGGTAAGCCACGTCGGCTTATCCGAAGTTACCGCCAATGAATTGCGCCGTGCGCACGCGGTCCACCCAATTACCGCCATTCAAATGGAATACTCCATCTTCAGCCGTGACATCGAACGCTGGTTGTTGCCTACGGCCAGCGAATTAGGCGTCGGTCTGGTCACCTACGCATCATTGGGACGTGGCTATTTCACCGGAGAAGTTGATTCCTTTGATCAGCTGGAGCCCAATGATGTCCGTCGTAACTTCCCTCGCTTCGAAGATTCCAGGATGGCCAACAATCTCCCTCTTAGGCAGATTATTGAAGAGGTCGCTTTAAGAGAACAGGCAACGACGGCTCAGGTTGCACTGTCGTGGGTCTATGAACAGGCTCGACTCCACAATGTGGCTGTTTCCCCGATCCCCGGCACGCGTTATACCCACCACTTTGATGACAACCTGCGATCGCTGAACGTGAAGCTCTCGCCAGAATCAATGGCCCAGCTTAATGAGTTGGCCGCCCGCGTCGACGGCGAGCGCCAAGCCGACATCATGTCCGTATCCAAGGGCCGTGAAGAAGAACAGATGGCTGAAGGGAACAACGTCTGATGAAAATTGCCCTCGCCCAAGTACTGAGCACTTCAGACCCGCAGCACAATCTGGTGACCATACGCGATCATGCGAAGCAGGCCAAAGAAGCTGGAGCTTCATTGGTAATTTTTCCAGAGGCGATGCAGGTCGCTTTTGGCAATGACCTGACTCAGGTGGCACAGCCCCTCGACGGGCCGTGGGCCACTTTAGTCCGCCAGTTGGCTAGGGACATTGGAATCACCATCATCGCTGGGATGTTTACTCCTGGGGAGGGCCACCGGGTGCGCAATACTCTCGTGGTTGCTGGTGCCGATGTCGATACGCACTACGACAAGATCCACCTCTACGACGCCTTCGGTTATGCCGAGTCGGACTCGGTCACCCCCGGAAGTACACCTGTCCAGTTTGAGCATGAAGGCAGCACCGTAGGTCTTGCCACCTGTTATGACCTTCGATTCCCGCGACTCTTTATCCGCAATGCAGTTTCTGGGGCAGCGGTGAACGTGGTCAGCGCTTCTTGGGGTGCCGGCGACGGCAAAGTGGAACAATGGACCACACTCGCCAAGGCTCGGGCCTTAGACTCCACCACCTTTGTGGTGGCGGTTGATCAGGCAGATCCGACCAGCGTTGGCAGGAAGTTGCATGGCACAGCACCCTTGGGCGTCGGTCATTCGCTTGTTGTTGACCCGTTGGGACGGGTCATCGCCCATGCCGGGGCCGAGCCAGAACTGCTCGTGGTGGAGCTGGATCTGACAGTGCTCGACACTGCCCGGAAACAATTACCGGTGCTGTCTAATTCCGTGGATCTTTAGCTTCAAACCAATCTAGGATGTCATCCCAGACTGGTTCTCCAATGCCTCGGCGCATCAAACCGTGGTGCCCGATGCTCTTGGTCCCCACCTGTTCAGGGGTGTAGGTGCGGCGTTCAACTGACACCCCGGTGACATGGCTGGTTAACGCGTCCATTTGCTGGGGCGAGGCCCATAGGTCGTCGCTGGCGCCTACAGCCAACATTGAAACCCGAACCTGTTCTGCCCTCTGCGCGGCGGCCATGCCGGGGTCGTCAAAGAAGTAATTCTTCTTCAGGGTCCAACTGCTCCAATCCAGCAGCGCTTCTCGTGGAATATCTTCGCCGAGCCCTAGCTTCTTTCCTGGCATATAACCGATGGTCCTACTCAGTACTGGCCCAATGACGTTGAGGACCGCAGTAACGCGAAGTCGTTCGGGCAAGGGAGAAATAGTACGCAGTGCGGCCACGTGGCTTGAAGTAATCGCGCAGGCTTTCAAGTTCTCGGTCCCGTAATTCAGGACAAGTCCATGTCCGCCGACGCTATGCCCGAGGGCAAAATGTGGCACGTCCGGATAGCGTTCGGCTGCCCACCGTGCAACGGCTGGAATATCTTGTTGGATCCAGTCGCGCATCTTGATCTCAGGTAGCGTTTTAGGAGACCCGGAGAGCCCGGTGCCGCGATAGTCGTAGGTGATTGTCAGTAATCCCCTACCGGCGGCATGCTGCGCGAAGGCCCGATAGAAGCCCTGCGGCGTTGCAGTTGCTGGATGAATTACCAGTACGCCAGTAATCTCCGTGCCTGGCTTAAAAAGCGTCGCTTGCACGCTATCTCGTGCAGTCACAAGGACACTAACCACTTCACTGGTGATGCTCTGGGTCAACATAAGCTCATCCTATGCCGATGTTACTGATCAGTAAATAGCTTGTATGGGCCGCCTGAAACTCTTTGAGCTACGCGCACATCTAATCTGCTTCAGTGGTCAATCACCGAAAGACTGCCCTCACACTTCAGCGGGTTCAGTCTCGTCTTCTTGCTGAGCGCTGAGGACGGTCTTCTTTCGCGGGGAAAGTTCACTAATCAATGCTCCCGCAACGATGAACACCGCTCCAGCGATGGCAACTGGTGGCAGTCGGTCCCCCGCGATGCGACCGATAATGGCCGCCCACACCGGTTCCCCGGCATAGATAATCGTCGCGCGTGCTGGGGACACGGACTTCTGCGCCCAGTTCATGGCCAGTTGGATCATGCAGCTAGCCACACCCAACGCAACAGAAGCAATGATCCACACCCATGAAAATTCTGGGACGTGTTCACCGGTGACCGGAACAGCCAGAAAACCGAGAATGCCGGCCACGAGAAGTTGCACTACCGTGACCCTGCCAAGGTGCACTTTGCCAGCAAACCATCCGATGAGGATGATCTCTAAAGCTATTGGCAGGGTGCTGATAATAGTGACGATTTCTCCGGTGCCGAAAGAGACCCCGATACTTCCCGGATCCGCCAAAAGCACCAAACCAATAAACGCGAGTGCGACACCAATCCACGTCAGTAGCCCTGGCTTTTTCCTGAAGACCAACCACTGTAGAAGTGGAACCAGCGGAACGTACAGTGCAGAAATGAAGGCCGAGGTACTGCTGTTCAGTGTCTGCAATCCGGCGGTTTGCAGACCGTAGCCGAAGAAGATCATTACTCCGACGCAGGCTCCGGCAAATACTTCTTTGAGCGTGAGCCCCTTGAGGACGCGCGCAAAAAGCAGGGCGCTAATGAGCCCTGCAGTTATGAATCGCATTCCTACGAAAAACCACGGGCCACTGTATTGGACGGCAATGTGGATGATGAGAAAAGTTGCGCCCCAGACGACGGTGGCGAGAACCAATACGGCTTCCTGGCGGGAGAACGCACGCCAACGGGACTGATTGTGCAACATAATGCACAATCTTATGGTGAATAATAGTTCACATGCAAACTAGTGACAGCGCAGAAGTACTGACCCACGTCAGTAGAAATGTTCGCCGACTACGACTTGCTACAGGCTTGAGCCAGGCGGCCCTCGCGGACCAATCCGGGGTCAGCCGACGCACGGTGATCAAGCTGGAAGCCGGCGAGGCTAACATCAGCCTCACCGGGCTGGACCGGCTTGCTGAATCTTTGGGCGTGACGTTTGTTGATTTGGTCGCAGAGCCCTCGGCTCCGCGTTCCTCGATCAATGAAATCGTGTGGAGAGGACAGCACCCAGGCAGCGTGGCGACCCTCATGGCTTCCGTTCCGGCAAACAAAGAAGCCCAACTCTTGACCTGGGCTCTTGAACCCACAGAGCGATATGTGGGCGAACCGGATCCTGCCGGATGGTCAGAAATGATCCTTATTTTTGAAGGATCTCTGCGCATCGTCACTACCGAAGAAACTGTACTGCGCACCGCCGGTGAACACTACGCCTTTGCCACCTCGCAGGACTTCTCCTATATCAACGAAGGACAGCAGCTGACTCGCTTTGCCCGCATCGTCGTTAACTGACCTGAAGCTTTGAAAAATAGACGGAGCCTAAAGGCCAGCGGATAGCATTGCTGATCCGCTGGCCTATGACGTTAACTGCTGGAATCAGTTGATGGTGAAGCTGACGCCGTGCCGTCGTTAGATGGCATCGAAGGAGCTCCCGATGGTGGAGTTCCACCCGGTGCGCCCGAAGGTGGGGTGCCACCTTGCTCGCCCGGTCCACCTGAAGGCGGGGTTCCCCCGCCACCCATACCGCCACCATCCGGGGCGGAACCTGCAGATGGTTCAGTGTTGGTATCTACGTTGACGGTCAGTTTCACCGTGTAGCCCGAAGTTGTATCGCCGGTTACGGTTGCCAGCTGTGAAACGCCACCGTCGTCGCCAAAGACATTGTCAGTCTCCAATGTCAGGCTCTTCATATTCGTGACCGACTTTTCGTATCCCGAGGTAGCAAATGCTGCATCGCAGATATCCTTCGGCAAAGCTACCTGAGACGTGGCGATGGCATTGGTGGAATCGGTGATGGAGTCGGTATCCGGGTAAACCTCAAAGTGAATGTGTGGCCAACGACCCGAGTAGCAGGCAGGGAAGATACTGGTGTAGCGAACAATGCCATCGGCGTCTGCTACCTGCACACCGCGCAAGTAGTTCTCGTTTTCCAGGCCAGTGGAGTACATCGAGTACTCACCGTCTCGGTCACAATGCCAGACATAAACTGCTACGCCTTCAAAGGGAGCGTTGTCATTGGCCATGTCCACGATGCTCAGCTCGAGAGTCATGGGAATGCCCTCAGCGGTGGTGGTACTTTCGCCGAAGCTAGAACGGATATCGCTTCGAACGATGCCACTTTCTTCGAGAACATCTGGGCCGTTGGAACCATCGCCCGGGTAAGGACCAGCGGTTTCGTCGGGGATCTCAGCGGTGGTGGATGAGTCTGAACTGGTTGTTGGCGCACAGGCCGCCAAGGCGAAACCTACAGCTCCTAGCCCAACACCGGCCAACACCTTTCGACGCTCAATGAGTGTTCCTACGTCGAAGGCCAGACCCTGGTCTTCGAGGTCTTCTTCCGGTCGGGGCAAGGGACGAGAGCCAAACCAACGTGGTGGGGGATTCATGAATGCTCCTATGAAAAAGTGTGAAATAAAGGGTGCAAGTTCAGCATAGGAATAGCTACAGAGGATTGACCCTGCTAGCCCTGTGTAGTTTCTATGGCCACTTCCCCGGTGACCAGATACTTAGATAGTTCGCCGTTTCCCTTTTACTGGCATCGACAGGTCGCTAGGGTAAAGAGCAGTTACCCACCCACCTGTTTAGGGAGCTACTGTGCCTCTTTCACTGCCGAGCCCATCTTTTCCTCATCCCTCAATGGCGCCCGCAGTGAACTGGGGGATTCTAGGACCAGGCTGGATTGCCACGCAGTTCGCCAGTTCCCTCACGACTTTGACACAGAGCCGTATCTCGGCGGTGGGTTCGCGCAGCCAGGAACGTTCGGCAAGGTTCGCCCGCGAACATGGTGATAATGACACGAGCGCCTACGGTTCATATGATCAAGTACTTCAGGATCCCACGGTCGACGTGGTGTACGTAGCAGTCCCGCACAGCGGACACGCGGACTTGGCGCTCAAAGCTATCAGTGCAGGAAAGCATGTTCTGGTGGAAAAGCCGCTGACTCTCAACTCCGTCCAAACCCAGCAGGTAATCGCCGCGGCCCAAGCTGCCAAAGTCTTTGTTATGGAAGCAATGTGGTCGCGCCTTCTGCCCGTCGGCAGCGTCATCTCGCAGGCCATCAAATCAGGACTGCTCGGTCAGATCATTGCCGTTAATGCGGATTTCGGAGCACAATTTGCCGTTGACCCCACTTCAAGGATCTATGATCCAGCACTTGGTGGTGGAGCATTACTTGATCTGGGTATCTACCCGATTGCTTTCAGCCATATGGTCTCCCCTGCTCAGCGGCTTTTGCACGCCTCCGGGCGCATGACCAACAGCGGTGTTGATGCTTCTTTCACCGCGATACTTGCCAATGAGGACGGTTCCACGTCCAGCATCTTCAGCAGCATCGAAACTGACTCTCCGCAGTCAGCTTGGATTGCCGGAACCAAGGCGACTTTAGAGGTGCAGCGCCCCATTTTTGCCAGCAGCCGACTCATATTGCGCCATAGTGATGGCAGTATTGCCGACAGCAAGGATTTCACCGAGCACTCCCCCGCCACTGGGCTGGGTTGGGAAGCAGCGCATGTCGCGCAGTGCATCAGTGAAGGGCTAGTTGAATCGCCGGTGATGCCGCTGCACGATTCGTTAGCCATTGCTGGCACGATGGATCTCATCGCCGAAGAATTACGCCGTAGTTAGAGAATCGGTTCTGCCGGATGCAGGACGCTGTGCTTCAGCACATCCTCCATGAGTAGTTGTGGCCATACGTTCACTTCTTCACGGGTGCTTGCAACGTCCAGCTTCGCCTGCGGCAACGCGTATAACAATGCCTGCGCGGTAGTGACCGGATGGGATGGATCCTCGGTCCACGCAAGGATGTGGGTGGGCACGGTGACACGGGCCAGCTGCGCTAGTTGTGGCAGGTCACTGGCGGCAGCACCACGAAGAATGGTAGGCAATAACTGCGGTGAATTATCCGGGACAGTGATCGGATTGCCGATAGTTGCTGGAGGTACTGGCCGATCTACATCAGCTAAGACAAAGGCCTCCCACCCCTTAGTTTCCAGCATTTGAGCTTGGTCTAAGTAGGCTTGGGCTTTGGCCTTCCGCGATTCCCACGCCGTTGGAGGAAGTAGTAGGGTCAGCCCACAGAAGCGATCGGGCTCTTTGATTGCTGCGTACAGCAAAGTAGCGCAACCCATCGAAGGGCCTACCCCGTACACCTTTTCGTTCGGGAAGTACTCATGGAGCAAAGCCAGGAGATCATCGGCAAGGTTCTTCCACTCATAATCTTCAACCACTTTGCGTCCGGTGGATTCTCCGTGTCCCCGCGCATCATAGCGGAGCAACCGCGTGCCGCTCAGTCCCCTGCCGAGGTCCATATTCAGTACGCGGTCACGAGCCCGGCTGGAGGTCAGCCCGTGTAACTGAACTACTGGATGCCCACCTTCATCACTGAGTTCTACTGCAAGTTCAGCGCCTTGAACACTAAATTTCGCCATAATCCAAGTTCGCTTCCGTCATAGTCAATCTTGGGTAATAGGATAACGCCATGAGACTGACGAACGTTGCACAGTTACGGTTGCCCTTCGGAAAGTTGCACGGTTACGACCTCTCGGTCCAACCTACCGATATTGAGTTGCCTATTTCCTTTGATCAGAGGCGTCATGTCTCGCTGGGCCAACGTCCAGGATCATGGATGGCCATCAGTTTCAGGTTGCCCGACAAGGTGAGCTTAGAAGATCTGGCTACAGCCTGGTTAGAAGTCATCAACCGCCACGGAACCTTGCGTTCGGCCTTCAGCCATGACCCTCAAGGCGAGCTACGACTAGAGCAGATCAATGTTTCACCCGGTGCTTGGGTGCAGCACCCTGTGGCCAGCGGTCAGTCAATGAATGAGGCCTTGAGAGATGTTTTTGACCAAGCCTGTGCTCCCTTTAACGCCCCGTCCCATCGTTTGTGTCTCTTGGAAACCGCACTGGAATCAACCCTCATCATTGCCTCAGATCATTCGCACGTCGACATGTGGTCCATGCTGGTCATCGTGCGTGATCTACTGCGAGCGCTGGGGCTTTCCGATGATGACGTGGTCGCGCAGCCACTAGTCGCACCAAGCTTTACCGATCACACCCGCGCGTTATCCGAACGTGTTCGTGCACCACGTGAGGTGCACCAACGCTGGGCAGAAGTCTTAGAAGCCAGCGGTTCAGTCATGCCCCGCTTCCCTTTACCCTTAGGAGAACCAGTCCCTCACGCCGAAAGGGTAGAAGTCCGAGATGTCTTGGACGTCGATGACAGCGCAGCCTTCGCCGCTCAAGCCAAAGAGGATTCCGTCTCCACGTTGAGCGCTGTCGTTTCGGCGATGACCTCGGTGACATTGGAACTAGCCCAAGCCCCGCTACGTGCGGTGTTTCCCGTGCATAGCCGCTACGATCACCAATGGAATGACTCGGTGGGCTGGTTCATCACCAATTCGGTCATTGAATCCTCCGATCCCGCCCCGCTGGCCTGCGCGACCGCCGTCAAAGAAGCGGTACGACTCGGTTCGTGGCCGCTGGAAGAAATCCTGGAACCCTTCGGAGGTATGCCCGAAGCCCCAGGGATGTTCGCCATTTCCTGGTTGGACCTGCGCCGACTCCCGGTGCGCGTTGACTCTATCGGTCTTCAAGCGCAGTACATCAGCGCCAATATCCGTACCGATGGGGTGATGTTGTGGTTCATCCTTGATGACGCAGGACTACATCTGCGTTGCCGCTACCCCGATACCGCCGAAGGTCGTGAACATGTGGGTGGCTGGCTTGATGCCCTGATCCTCAAACTACGTTCACAGGCCCGCGCTTCAGCCGGTGGACTGCTGCGCCTGGGTGAACGCCGTTACCGTGTGCAACGAGCCGAACGCTCTGATGTACCAGCCATTGTCGCACTACTTACCGATGACAAGTTGGGTGCCACCCGTGAAGGCAGCGAGCTGGTGACCTATGAACGTGCCTTCGACAAGATCAGCCGCGACTCATCCAACTATCTTGCCGTAGTACGCGATGAACAAGACACTGTCATCGGGACGATGCAGTTATCCATCATTCCGGGATTATCCCGCAACGGCACCACACGCCTACAGATTGAAGGTGTGCGTGTGGCCGCCAGCGAAAGGTCACAAGGAGTCGGCCGGGCAATGCTCGAATGGGCGCATACCCACGGTCGGGCTCGCGGTGCCCGGCTGGCACAACTGACCACCGACAATTCGAGGGTCAAGGCCCACGAGTTTTATGCGCGCTTGGGATACGAGCAGAGCCATGTGGGGCTGAAATTGCAGCTTTAGGTCTGGTGATACCGGCACACGAATCCTTGAGCGACGGCATCACGCAACTGGTGGCTGCCCTTTCGGTGGCGCGTCACCGGCCCCACGATCTATGCCCGGCCTGCCCCCTCGTCAGCCACCACGGCGAAGATATTCGGCTGCACATAACCTGCCTGCTCGAAAGCCGCTAATACCGCCTGGCTAACCGGTTCCACCTGGTCGCGGTGAATCAAGGCAATGGCACTGCCGCCAAAACCACCGCCGGTCATGCGGGCACCTATCGCTCCGGCCCCCATCGCTGCTTCCACGGCGGCATCAAGTTCTTCACTAGAAATCTCATAGTCATCCCGCATGGAAACATGAGACTGATACAAGAGCTCGCCCACGGCACTGAGATTGCCCTCACGCAGAACCTCGACGGTATCCAATACTCGCTGGTTCTCGGTGACAATATGCTTTGCGCGGCGCTTGATCACAGGGTCTTCAATGCCCTCAAGCTGGGCAACATCGCCTACCTCGCGAAGAGCATCTACTTTCAAAACTTCGCAGGCTTCTTCGCAGCTTTGTCGACGCGCAGCATAGCCACCATCAACATGCGAATGCTCCACCCTGGTATCAATGACCAATACCACCGCGTCATTTTCAGCCAAGGGTAACGGCACATTCTGCGCCTGCATGGAACGGCAATCCAAGAACAACGCATGCTGCGCCTGCGACATTAGCGAAGCACTCTGATCCATGATCCCGGTCGGGGCACCCACAAATTCGTTCTCGGCGCGCTGAGTCAGCTGCGCCATTTCGGTAAGCGAGAGCCCCAGATCATAAAGATCGTTCAGAGCAACAATGGTCCCAACTTCCAGGGCGTGCGAGGAGGAAAGTCCCGAGCCCACAGGAACATCCGAGTCCACCAAAAGCTCAAACCCTGATAGCTCAACACCCTCCAACTGGTTCAGTACCCACACCACGGCCGCCGGATAGGCTGCCCATCCTGGGACCGCGCACGGCACCAGCTCATCAATGGTGATGGAGGTGATGGGAAGCGAGTCCGCCTGACCGTAGGTTGAGGCGAAGTGAAGTGTTGTGCTCTCCGGTTCCAGCTGCGACTTGCGACGGATGGCTACCAAAGCGTTCTTGTCGATGGCAAAGGGCAGGACGTATCCCATGTTGTAGTCGGTGTGCTCACCGATCAGGTTTACTCGCCCCGGGGCACGCCAGATGCCTTCCGGATGATGTCCAAAAGTCTTGGTGAACTTCTCTCGCAGTGCGGCCACTCGGGCCGCATGCTCTTGGCTGTCACTAATGCTCACGGGGTGACCTCACGCAATCTTGCTGCCGTTGCTTCGGCTGGTACGTCATTAATAAAAGCTCCCATTGCCGCCTCAGAACCGGCGAGGAACTTGAGTTTGTCGGCGGCTCGTCGCGGGCTGGTCAGTTGCAGGTGCAACCGTGAGGCGGCACGCTCTGGGGTAGCCAGTGGAGCTTGATGCCAGGCGGCGATATAGGGAGTTGGGGTGTCATAGAGCGCATCAAAACGACGCAAGAGATCTCGATACATGATCGCGAGCTCGTCTTTTTCTTCGTCGTTTAACGCTGCAAAGTCTGGCACGTGGCGGTGTGGAACCAGGTGTGCTTCCAGCGGCCAGCGTGCTGCATAGGGAACAAAAACAGAGAAGTGTTCACCCCGTACCACCATGCGGGTACCTTCGGCCTGCTCAAATTCGAGGATGTCACCGAGTAACGTGCGGCCGGTAGCCTCAAGATGTTTCACCGCCTGTTCTGCCATCTTGCGGGCCGTAGGCGTCAGGTACGGGTAGGCGTAAATCTGACCATGCGGGTGGTGCAAGGTGACGCCAATATCCTGCCCGCGGTTCTCAAAAGGGAATACCTGGGCGATGCCTTCCATCCCCGAGAGCTCTTGGGTGCGCTGCGCCCAAGCTTCAATAACGGTACGGGCACGTTCATCGTTCAGGGAAGCAAAGGACCCGGTGTGATCCGGGGTAAAGACCACCACCTCACAGCGTCCGTAGGCCGGTACTGGCACCTGACTCTCCGCGCGTTCTGGGACCTGTCCGAGTGCCGGGCCCAGTGAGGGGAATCGGTTTTCAAAGACCACCACGTCAAAGTCTTCGGCGGGGATTTCGCTTTCACGTGAACCGACGCTTGGACACAGCGGGCACTGGTCCTTGGGAGGTAGGTAGGTGCGCGATTGGCGGTGGGCTGCCACCGCCACCCAGTCCCCGGTTAACCGGTCGAAGCGTAGTTCCCCGGGCTCGCCGCGCGGATCCAACGCACGGGTGTCAACGACCTGTTCGGGCACGCTGGAAGTAGCGTCGGCGAAGAAGATCGCTTCGCGTCCGTCGGCGAGGTGGTGCACCCGATGGGTGATTTCATGTGCTGCGTTGCCCTGCGGCATGGCAATGTCTCCAGATACTTCTCAAGTCGGTGGGCTCAAACAAGTGAGCTCAAACAAGTCGGCTCATCCAGCGAGCCTAGGCCGGGCCGATCAACCAACTGGCTTGGTGGATGGTCGCTGGTTCTAAACGGATCACGTCCTCACCGGAGTTAAAGGCCCCCGGCGGGCAGGTCATCGGTTCAATGGCCAGTCCGGTACGATCCAGTTCAGGCTCATCACGGTCCGCGGTATGGATCTGCACCCAGGGGCAGGTGGCATCCCAGATGATTTGTGAACCGACCCCGTGCTCATCGGTGAGTACTGCGCGGGTCAAATGCTGCGCATCAAATTCCAGGGCCGTGTAGGCGTGGTCAATGAAGGTGGTGCCCAGTTCTCGTGGGGCACGGAAGTCGAACTCGGTGCCGGCGACCTCGATGACCTCTTTGGGTAGCAGGCGTTCACCTTCGGTAAGTTGAATCTTGTGGGCCGGCAGGCTCAACGTCCAGTTGTTCACCTGTTTTCCGGGGGCCACCAGGTAGGCGTGCGACCCCCAGCCAAAGGGTGCCGGGGCATCTGCGAGGTTGGTGGCGGTCGCGGTAGTGCGCAAGCCATCGGCTTCTAACCCGTAGCCAATGACCAGTTGCAGGTGATGGGGGTAGCCTTCGCTCGGGGTGATGGTGGTGCGAAACTCGGCAAATTCAGCACTGTGCTGGTCAACGGTGAACTCCGTGTCGACCACCAGCCCGTGCAGGGCATGTGAGCGGTCAACCTCGGTGATCGGTAGCTGTTGGGCTTCCCCGTCCCAGGTATAGCGGCCATCGGTGATGCGGTTGGGCCAGGGGGCGAGGATGGCTCCGGAGAAGACCGGGCGGGGGTGCTGGGGGTCAAAGGATCGCACCAGGTCTCGTCCCTGGTATTGGAGGCTGACTAGGCTCGCGCCGAGGCTGGCGATTTCGGCGCTGTAGCCGTGGGCGGCCAGTTTGATGATCTGGCCGTTGACGCTGCCAACCTGTGCTTCGCTCACGCTGGGCATGATTCCTCTTTCTTAGCTGGTGCGATTCAAAGTGCGAGTTCTTGGGTGTTAGCGCACGCTGGGCCCCTTGCACACACCGGTGCAGAAGGGGCCCAGTCGTACACTGCGCGGGGCCGCGACTTAGTGGGTAGCGCCTGCGCGACGCTTGTTGTAGATGTCGAAGGCCACGGCCAGCAGCAGCACGATGCCCTTGACGATCTGCTGGGTGGAAGCACCCACACCCATCAGCTGCATGCCGTTGGACAGCACCGCCATCACCAGGCCACCGACGATCGCACCGGTCACTCGGCCGACACCACCGGTAGTGGAAGCGCCACCGATGAAGCAGGCGGCGATCGCGTCCAGCTCGAACATGTTACCGGCGCCGGGCTGGGCACCATTGGAGCGCGAGGAGAAGACCACACCGGCGATGCCCGAGAGCAGGCCCATGTTGATGAAGATCCACAGGTTGATCTTCTTCACGTTCACACCCGAGAGCTTGGCGGCCGAAAGGTTGCCACCGATGGCGTACACGTGGCGACCAAAGACGGTCTTGGTGGTCAGCACGTTGTAGCCCAGGATCAGCACGGCCAGGATGATCAGGACGATCGGCATGCCACGGCTGGTGGCGATCTGCCAGAAGAACCAGAGGATGATGATGGCGATCAGCAGGTTCTTGCCCAGGAACATGGCCAGGGATTCAACACTCTGCCCGTACTTCACGCGTCCCTGACGGTCACGCCACTGCGAGTACACCAGGCCGACCACCGCGATCACACCGATGACCAGGGTAAAGGTATCAAAGCCGTACCCGCCCAGCAGTCCATTGAGGAAGCCACCGGCGATCTGACCATATTCGCCCGGGAACGGGGAGAGGGAGACGTTGTTGAGCACTTCGTAGGTCAAACCGCGGAAGAGCAACATACCTGCCAGGGTCACGATGAACGCGGGGATGCCCACATAGGCGACCCAGAAGCCCTGCCACAAACCACACAGTGCACCCACGGCGATACCGGCGAGCATACCGACCCACCAGGGCATATCGTTTTTGATGACCAGCACCGCGGATACCGCGCCGGTTAATGCCACCAGGGAACCAACCGAGAGGTCAATGTGCCCGGCAACAATCACGATGATCATGCCCAGGGCCAGGATCAGCACGTAGGAGTACTGCAGGACGATGTTGGTGATATTGGTGGGGCTCAACAGCAGCCCGTTGGTCAGGATGCTGAAGAGTGCCACGATGAGCACAAAGGCAATGTAAATGCCCGAGGTGCGCAAATTCTTGGTGAAGATATCCTTCAACTCGGTGGTGATCGTCATCGGGTACTTTCCTTCTCGATGGTCATGAGTTCCATGAGGCGTTCCTGGGTGGCTTCGGTCACCGGCAGTTGGCCGGTCAGCCGGCCATAGGCCAGGGTGTAGATGCGGTCGCAGATGCCTAGCAGTTCGGGCAGTTCGGAGGAGATCACCAGAACCGCCTTGCCGGCTGCGGCCAGCTCGTTAATGATGGTGTAAATTTCGTATTTCGCGCCGACGTCGATGCCGCGGGTGGGCTCGTCGAGGATCAGCAGTTCCGGTGCGGTGTGCAACCATTTGCCCAGCACCACTTTCTGCTGGTTACCGCCGGAGAGGTTGCCGACCTTCGCCATCACGTTGGGGGTCTTGATGCGCATGGACTTGCGGTAGTGTTCGGCGATCTGGATTTCGCGGTTGGAGTTCACGAAGCCGTTGGAGGAGATTTTCCCCAGCCCGGCCGCGGTGGTGTTCACGCGAATATCTTCGATCAGGTTTAGCCCGAACTTCTTGCGGTCCTCGGAGACGTAGGCGATGCCGGCTTTAATGGCCTTGCCCACGGTGGAGGTATCAACTTCCTTGCCGCCCATCAGCACGCTGCCGGTGATATTCCGGCCGTAGCTGTGTCCAAAGATGCTCATCGCCAGTTCGGTGCGTCCGGCACCCATGAGTCCTGCAATGCCCACGATTTCTCCGGCGCGCACGGACAGCGAGGCGTGGTCCACTACGGTGCGGTCCTGCTGGACCGGGTGTTGGACCGACCAGTCGCGCACCTCAAAGACCACGTCCCCGATTTCTGGTTCGCGCTCCGGGTAGCGTGAGGAGAGTTCGCGCCCCACCATGCCGCGGATGATGCGGTTCTGGTTGGAGGTCGGGTCGGCCATGTCCAAGGCTTCGATGGATTGGCCGTCACGGATGATGGTGGTGGTATTGGCGATATCTTCAATTTCGCCGAGCTTGTGCGAAATGATGATTGAGGTGATGCCCTGCTCGCGTAGGCCGCGCAGCAGGTTGAGCAGGTGCTCGGAGTCATCGTCGTTCAGCGCAGCGGTCGGCTCATCGAGGATCAGCAGCTTAACGTTTTTGCTCAGGGCCTTGGCGATTTCCACCAGCTGTTGCTTACCCACACCCAGCTGTCCCACTTGGGTCACTGGAAGTTCATCCAGACCCACTCGGGCCAGCAGCTGTGCGGCGCGGTGGTTGGTTTCGTTCCAGTCGATGAAACCGCCTTTGGAGGTTTCATTGCCGAGGAAAATGTTTTCGGCCACCGAGAGGTAGGGCACGAGGGCCAGTTCCTGGTGGATGATGACGATGCCTTGGGCTTCGGAATCCTTGATATTCGAGGCTTTAAGTTCTTGGCCTTCGTAGATGATCTTGCCCTCGTAGCTGCCGTGCGGGTAAACGCCGGAGAGTACCTTCATGAGGGTGGATTTGCCGGCGCCGTTTTCGCCGCAGATGGCGTGAATTTCGCCCTTGCGAACCGACAGGTTGACGCCGTCGAGCGCCTTGACCCCGGGGAAAGTCTTGGTGATTTCCTGCATTTGCAGGATGGTGCTGTCCATAGTGCGCACGTCCTTGCTGTGTGCTGTGAGCACCCTACCCGTTGCTGGCCGCAACACCTTGATGTTGCGGCCAGCGCGGAGTGCGGGAAACTACTTGCTCTGACCGGCCTTTACTTCTTCTGCCGTGTAGTACTCGGAATCAACGAGCAGGGACTTGATGTTGTCCTTGATCACGATGTCCGAATCCAGCAGGAAGGATGGGACAACCTTCTTGCCGTTGTCGTAGGTTTCGGTGTCATTGGCTTCTGGCTCGCCGCCACCGGCGTAAGCCTTGACAGCGTCGACTGCCTGGGTGGCCAGCTTGCGGGTGTCCTTGAAGATGGTGGAGTACTGAACTCCATCATCAATCAGCTTTACCGAGGCGATTTCAGCGTCCTGACCGGTGACTACTGGTAGGCCAGCCTTCATGGTCTTGCCGTAGCCAGCGTTGGACAGTGCAGTGATCACACCACGGGAGATGCCATCAAATGGTGAGAGGATGCCGTCAATCTTGGTCTTGCCACCGGCGTAGTGAGCGGTGATCAAGTCCTCCATGCGTGACTGAGCTTCTTCCTGGCTCCAGCGCAGGGTTGCTGCCTGCTGAATGTCGGTCTGGCCGGACTTCACGACAATGGTCTTGTCGTCGAGGAATGGCTTGAGCGTATCCATGGCACCCTTCCAGAAGAAGTGTGCGTTGTTGTCATCGATGGAACCGGCGAAGAGCTCTACGTTCAGCGGGCCCTTCTTGTCGGTCTTTTTGCCATCGGCATCCAACAGTCCAAGGCCGGTCAGCAGCGAGGTAGCCTGCTGCACGCCGACGTTGTAGTTGTCGAAGGTGACATAGAAGTCAACGTTTTCGGTGCCATTGATCAAACGGTCATAAGCGATGATCGGAATATTGGCGTCGGCTGCTGCCTGCAGCTGGGTGGACAGCGCGGTGCCATCAATCGAGGCAACCACCAAGATGTCATCACCCTTGGTGATCATCTGGTCAATCTGCTGCTGCTGAGTAGGGATGTCGTCGTTCGCAAACTGTAGGTCGACGCTGTAGCCAGCTTCTTCGAGCTGCTTCTTGACAGCCGCGCCGTCAGCAATCCAGCGTTCGGAAGTTTCGGTAGGCATTGCTACGCCTACCTGAATGTCCTCCGGTGCCTTTGATTCGCCGTCTCCGGCGCCTGCGCCGCCACCTGCACCACTGCCGCCACAGGCTGCCAGTGCGGTAACCAATGCGAGGGAACCAACGGTCGCTGCAGCCTTGCGGGTCCAGTTATTCCATGCCATCTTTTCCTCCTTGAAAATGTGCCACTCTGTGCGAGTGAGACTGGGCTCACACCATGTTAGCGCTAACATGGCAGATTAGGCCACCCCTAATTGCAGATAAATTAAGATTCCTTACTCATTGCGCTGGCGGAGCCCAAAATTTGCGCTCCGCCAGCCCAAAAAACCGCGGATATACGGGGTAGAACTAGAAACCCTGAGCGAGTCGGTAGTAACTCTGGTTGACGCGAATTTGCTGTGCAAAGTTCCTTCGCGTGGTTTCTTCATCAATGACCAGCAGTTCTGTACCGGCAATTTCAGCAAAAATTTCGAAGGCTTCGATACCGGCGGCGGTAGACATCACCGTATGGTGCGCTCCCCCGGCAGCCAGCCACGATTCTGCAGAGATATTGAAGTTTGGTCGCGGGCTCCACACGGCGCGAGCCACAGGCAGGTGTGGCAGATCCGCCGGTGGGGTCACCACGTCAACCACATTGGCGGTCAGACGGAAGCGCTCACGCATATCGGCCATGGAAACCACCACAGCCCCTTGAGTAGCGTCAGCATTAAAGACCATGCGCACCGGATCTTCACGGTCGCCAATGCCCAGTGGGTGGATTTCCACGCGTGGCTTGGTAGTGGTCAACGAAGGGCAGACCTCCAGCATGTGGGCACCGAGGATCAGCTCCCTACCCTCGCTCAGGTCATAGGTGTAGTCCTCCATCAACGAGGCGCCACCGGGCAGGCCCTGGCCCATCACCTTCGCCGCGCGCACCAGCACGGCGGTCTTCCAGTCACCTTCGGCACCAAAGCCATAGCCCTTGCCCATCAGGCGCTGCACGGCCAGGCCAGGCAACTGCTTCAGCCCGCCCAGATCCTCAAAGTTGGTCGTGAAGGCCATGGCATTGGCTTCACTGAGGAAAGCTTCCAAGGCGATTTCCTGCCGGGCCGCGTAGCGAAGCGACTTGTGGCGATCCCCGCCGGCACGCAGCTCTTCGACCACGTCGTAGTCACGTTCGTACTCGGCGACGAGGGCGTCGATGTCGGCCTCGACCACAGCTTCCACGGCTTCGACCAGGTCATTAACCGCCCAGGTATTCACCGAAACACCAAAGCGGATCTCGGCCTCGGTCTTATCCCCCTCAGTGACGGCAACGTTGCGCATGTTGTCACCAAAACGTACCAGGTTCAGGTTCTGCACGGCGTTGTAGCCAGCAGCGCCACGGACCCAGGTTCCCACGCGACGGGCCACGACCGGGTTGGACACGTGACCCACCACGGTGGTTCGAGCCGTACCCAAACGGGTGGCGAGATAGGCGTATTCACGGTCACCGTGCGCAGCTTGATTCAGGTTCATGAAGTCGAAATCGATGGTGTCCCATGGAAGCTCAACATTGGCCTGGGTGTGCAGGTGCAGCAGTGGCTTTTGTAGGGCCTTGAGACCATTGATCCACATTTTGGCTGGGCTGAAAGTGTGCATCCAGGTGATGACACCGAGCACCTTGTCATCCGAGTTCGCTTCCAGCATCGCCTTACGGATGGATTCAGAATCTTTGAGCACCGGCTTCCAGATAATCTTGGCTGGAACCTCGGACGACGCGTCGAGCGTTTGGGCCACCTCAGTGGACTGCTGCGCCACCTGGCGCAGGGTTTCCTCGCCGTAAAGGTCCTGGCTTCCGGTGAAGAACCAGATTTCTTTGTCGTTATATGCCTTAGCCATGATGTCCTTACTGTCCGTATACGTTCTGGTAGCGCTCGTAGAGCGAGTCAATTTTTGCGGGGTCAATCGGCTGTGGATCCCCGAGCTGCTGTGCAATATGCACGGTGCGAGCCACTTCCTCACACATCACGGCAGCTTTGACAGCCGCTCGCGCGTCCTTGCCAATGGTGAAAGGACCGTGATTAGCCATGAGCACCGCGGGACTGCGCGATTCGCTTAATGTCGAGACAATGCCGCGGCCAATGGAGTCATCACCGATGATGGCAAAAGGACCAATGGGGATGGGACCACCAAATTCATCGGCCATCATGGTCAGTACGCAGGGGATGTCTTCTCCACGAGCGGCCCAGGCGGTGGCGTAGGTGGAATGCGTGTGCACCACACCGCCAACTTCTGGCATGTGCTCGTAGGTGTAGGCGTGAGCGGCAGTATCCGAGGAAGGTGAATGCTCGCCTTCCAGCAGTTGACCATCTAAGGTGCACACCACCATGGATTCAGGAGTCAGATCATCATAAGAAACTCCCGAAGGCTTGATCACAAAAAGATCTTCACTGCCGTCGGCAATTTCGGGGTGGCGCACCCGCTGGGAGACGTTGCCCGCCGTCCAGACCACCAGTTCATAACGGGGAAGCTCCGCATGCAGGTCAGCAACGACCTGGCGGACCCGCTGAACTTCTTCACGCATGGAGAGCGGATAGCTCTGCAAGGTTCGTTGTTGATTCATGGGTTTCTCTTTTCGTCCAAAACTTTTCTTGTGCCTAGATGGCGGTGATGGCAGTGCGCTGAATGGCCAAACCGGCCTCGTACTTTTGCAGGTAGGCCTCAAATCCTGCACGGTCTTCTTCCACCGGGTCCGCGTGATGTAGTTGGGCTTGGGCAAAGACCTCAGAATTCAAGAATTCGGGCAAAGAATCTTGTAATCCATCAAGGACTCGACGTCGATACGCGGCGAGCACGGCGATCCCCCAAGCGCCCCCGTGGCCGGCACTTTCGCCCACCAGCACCGGAGTGTTGATCGCGGCAGCCAGCAATCGCTGGGCCGCCCCAGCGGTGCGGAAGATGCCACCGTGGGCAAACATCTGCGTGACCTCCACTCCCTCTTGGACCAGCACCCGCAACCCCAGACTCAAGGTGGCAAACATGGCGTAGACCTGAGCGCGCATGAGGTTGGGCAAGTTCAAGGTGGAATCGGGGGTACGTAGAATTGCCGGGCGCCCTTCAGCCAAATCCACGACTGGTTCGCCAGAGAGATTGTTGTAGGCCAAAAGCCCAGCTCCATCCGCCGCACCCTCCAGAGCCGCCCGAAGCAAGGTCTCAAAGACGGTGTTTTCATCGGTTTCACTGCCCAGGGCTTGGGCGAACTGGCCGAAGACCTGTGCCCAGGCCGCAAATTCGCTGGCACCGTTATTGCAGTGAACCATCGCCACCGGATGTCCGTCAGGGGTGGTGACCACGTCAATTTCGTGGTGCACTTCTTGCAGCGGCTGATCAAGAACGACCATGGCAAAGATTGAGGTTCCCGCGGAAATGTTGCCAGTGCGCTGAGCTACCGAATTGGTGGCCACCATGCCGGTGCCGGCATCACCTTCCGGTGGGCACAAAGGGCTACCGGCATTCAGCTGGCCGCTGGGATCAAGCAGTAATGCTCCTGCTTCACTGAGCGTTCCGGCATCGGCACCTGCCGGCACCGAGGCAGGCAATAACTTGCCCAGTTTGGTGGTGGCACCATGTTGCGCGGCCAGTGCATCAAAGGCGGAGAGCATCTGTGCGTCGTAGCTGCCAGTGGCTGGGTCGATGGGGAACATCCCCGCGGCGTCACCCACACCGAGCACAAATTCTCCAGTGAGTAATTCATGGACAAATCCGGCCAGCGTGTTTAGGCGAGCAACCTGTGACACGTGCTCTTCACGATTCAGTAATGCTTGGAAGTAGTGGGCTACCGACCAGCGCTGTGGAATGTTGAAGTTCAACTCTTCGCTGAGCTGGTCTGCAGCGTCGGCGGTCGAGGTATTGCGCCAGGTTCGGAAGGGAACCAGTAGTTCACCCTCGGCGTCGAAGGCCAAGTAACCGTGCATCATCGCGGAAATACCAATCGACCCGAAGTTCGTTGGGCGAACCCCGTGACGTTCCTGGGCATCGGCCAATACCTGGGCCATGCAGTCCTGCAGGCCGCTGATGATCGCTTCGCGGGAGTAGGTCCAGTTCTTGTCCTGGTATTGGTTCTCCCATGCGTGGCTTCCGCTGGCCAGTTGCTGGTGGTCAGATCCGATCAGGCTGGCTTTGATATTTGTTGAGCCGAACTCGATACCCAGCACTGCCTGACCGTTGTCAATGATCTCGTGGGCGGTAGACCCGTTGAGCTGTGTTGCCATGAATTCTCCGTTCGCACAGCTCAATGAGCAGCGCCATCGCCATCGTTACCTGCTTGCGTGCTTGGGAAAACACGCGGAGCAGAACAAAACCTCGATGTAATGTTAGCGCTAACATTTTGTGATGCGCAACACCGAAAGGGGAATCGCTGAGACGTTGGGCCCGCTTAGCTAGACTTCGGCGGGGCCGTGCTTGCTCGAATCACGAGCGTTGGAACAATCACCTTCGGGGTCTTATCCGCCGTGGCACCGTCCAACAATTCGGTCAGCGCGGCATGGCCAACATCGCGGAATGGCTGGCGCACCGTGGTCAAAGACGGGATGAGGAAGTTCGAAATTTGCAGATCATCGAAGCCAATCACCGATACATCGGTAGGAACTTCCAGATCCGCTTCCCAGAAGGCGCGCAAAACGCCGGTGGCAAGGTAGTCGTTGGCAGCGAACACTGCACTAACTTCACCGGCACGCACCGAGTCAACTAAGCGCTTACCTGCCTCATAACCGCTCTGCGCTTGCCAAGATTCAGCCGGCACTTCGATGATCGGCGCTTTGGCTTCCAACATTTTTTCCTGCCAACCGATCTGGCGTTCGGTGGCATCAAACCAGCCAGTCGGTCCAGAGACATGCGCGATTTTGCGGTGTCCCAACGACAGCAAGTGTCCGGTGGCCTGACGGGCTCCCTCGCGCTGGTCAACATAGACGTAGTGGGCCGGATCCGAGTCGGGCACATTGGTTCGGGCCGCAACTACCACCACCGGAATCGTTAGTCCGGCATCATCAAGCGCCTCGATCACTTTTTCGAATGGCGCGACCATGACCACCCCTTCAACACCTTGATCCACCAGGTGATTTAGGGCTTCGCTGGCGCTGTAAGCGTCGTATCTATCTAGGGCGGTCACCGTGACGAAATAGCCTTGGGCGCGAGCGGCCGCTTCAATGGCTAAAACGGTGGATTGTGGCCCGAAGAATTCACTCCCGATGGTCAGAATTCCGATAGTGCTGGAGTGTGAAGTCGCTAGCGCACGGGCTGCTCGGTTACGTCGATATCCGAGCTGACGGATTGCATCCAGCACCTGTTCGCGAGTGCCCGCTCTGACATTTGGATGGTCATTGAGCACGCGGGAGACCGTCTGATGGGACACTCCGGCCATAGCCGCTACGTCCGCCATCGACGGTGGTCGGTTTCCTGGACGCCCTTGTCCGGGCTGAGCAATGTTCACAACGGTCATTATTGCAAAGACGCGCGTTTTAACTACTGTTACCTCGAGTACAACAAAGCTTAATCACACCCTGCGAGAGTATATTCCGCCTGAGGCATATGAGTGTTATGTGAGAAAAATCCGCAGGATTACAGGGGTTTTCCTGTCAGACTCGAACACAAGGGGCACCGAAAAGTCTTGGATTCCGAAACACGATCAAAAGATAATCTTGGCGAGCACCGACGCTTTGTCACCTATCGAGTCTGGTAAATCGCTCCGCTAGAAACAGCTTCTTCGAGCGCTTCCAGGGTCCGTCCACGAGTTTCTGGAACCTGGGTGGCCACGAAGTACAGAGCCACTGCTCCAACTCCGGCAAAGATAAAGAAGGAGCCAGTGATTCCAACGCCCGAGACTAGAGATGGGAAGAAAAGCGTCAGCACACCATTGGTTCCCCACCCGAAGAATACCGAGATGCCGATGCCCAAACCACGCATGTGTAGGGGGAAGATTTCGGCTAACCATACCCAGACCGCAACGCTCAAGAAAGTCTGCATCGAAGCGACGAAAGCCACCACCAGAATCAGGATGACGATAGGGCGCAGCGCGCTTCCGACAGGTAGCAGCATGCTGGCGAAGGCCACTAATAAATGGCAGGTGGTGGTCAGGGTCAGCCCGATCATAAAAGTTGTTCGGCGATCAAGACGGTCCATATTGCGCAAGGCAATCACACCGCCAACAACAGCAACGACGCCGAAAGCAATGTTGGCTAAGACCGCCTGTTGAGTCGTCATGCCGGCCTCTTCTAGTACTCGTGTTCCGTAGTACATGATGGAGTTAATTCCGGTGAGCTGCTGCATCGTCGCCACACCGATGCCAACCCCGACAATGCGCAATAACCATCTGTTGGTCAGCACCGCTTTGATACCTAAGGGCTTATTCTTCTGTCGTTCTTTATCGGTGACTGCCTGGATTTCGCGGGCCTCGGCGAGCGCCCGTTCGGGCGAGCGTACGGTGTTCAGCACTTTCAGTGCTTTATCGTATTCGCCCTTCTCCACAAGCCAACGTGGAGATTCAGGCATACGCAACATCCCGAAAAAGAGAACTAGGGCTGGCAATGCACAGATGGAGAACATGATGCGCCAGACCCCGTCCATGCTCCCACCCAGCCAGGTGTCCAAGATTGCGTTCATCACGAAGGCGGCAAGCTGACCAGAAACAATAGCTAGTTCGTTGCGGCCGGTGATGGAGCCACGAATCTCATAAGGTGCCATTTCGGCGAGGTACACCGGAGCCACGGTGGATGCACCGCCCACCGCCAGTCCGAGCATGATTCTTCCAGCCACCAAGACACCGAATCCTGTTGGAGAAAAGGTCCCCGGTTCCGGACCCGCGGGCGAGAACACCACAAAGAGGGTTCCAACGAAGAACAGTACGGCTAGGGCAATGATGGTTTTGCGCCGACCCCATGAATCAGCGACTTGTCCCGCGATGAGCGCTCCAACCGCCGCAGCAAACACCAAGGAGCTAATCACGACGCCCACTTGTAGCAGGTTCAGCCCCAACTCCATTGCCATGGGACCTTCGGCGCCATTTGCTACACCGGTGTCATAGCCAAAGAGCAGTCCACCGAAGCAAGCGATGAGAGAGATCAGGCCTAGGCGCTTTGCTTGGGGGCCATCAGTCAATGGTGGCAGACTCGAACCGTCAGAAGGATCTTTCGCACTGGGCATGGGTACTCCTCTTGTTTGCCCGAGTGAAAACTTCAATGGTCTTGTCCACGCCTCGATTCTTTAAAATCCGAGGCCCTTCACTGGGTGCGTTCAGACACCATAGATGTAGTTCTGAACGCGTTTTTCTATGATGAAATGTCGAGCCGATTGCAATCGGTGCAACAGCAGCACCGAATCAGTTTTGCACGATTAAGCGCCAAACATGATTCGTCCTAAGAAACACTCCTGTGCCATTTTATTCAGGTTCTCTCAGTGCTAATAATTCAGAATATACCCACGGTGCTGCTCCAACTTATTCATGAATCATGAGCCACCGGCTGCTGGAACCGATTTCTGGATTCATTTGACAGCGTCGACTACGAGCAAAGCCCAGAATCCACCATGGTGAATTCTGGGCTTTGTCAGTGTTTTGTACGTTGCGAGTGCTTCAAAGCACTCTTTAGATAGTGCGAACTGCCTTCTCATACTCGAAACGAGCCTTTGGCGCACCGAGCTCGCTTTCAGCTGGCTGGCCGATGTTAACTACGAGGAAGCTCTTCTGGTCACCTTCTGGGAAGAACGATGCGTCGATGGCGGAGAAGTCAGCACCGGTCATTGGTCCAACGGCGAAGCCGAGGCTACGTGCAGCCAGCAGGAAGTAACCTGCCTGCAGGTGAGCGTTGTTGTTACCGGTAGCGGCGGTGAAGTCAGCATCTGCATCGTACATGGCCTTCGGTGCGTTGTAGCCTGGCAGGAAGTTATCCCACTGTTCGTGCCATGCGGTGTCGTAGCTGAGGATTGCTACCAATGGTGCTGCGGCGGTCTTGGCCTGGTTGCCATGAGCCAGGGCATCTACCAAGGTGGCGCGGGCTTCGGCAGAGCGTACGTAAGTCACGCGCAGTGGCTGGGAGTTGAATGCGGTGGGACCGAACTTGGCCAGTTCGTAGATCTCCTGGGCCTGCGCCTCGGTGACCTCGCCGGTGAAAGCGTTAGCGGTGCGTGCTTCGCCAAAAATGGCGTTAAGCGTTGCGGTGTCGACCTGGTTTTCCTGGGATGCAACAGTCATTGGATGCCTTTCGGATCAGCCCGAGGCCGCAGTGCTGGCCATAGTCGGACACGAATTTGTTCTATTGGTGTCTAACTAATCCCAGCTGCGCATCATTCCGCGTCACCTTGTGTTTTGTGACACACAGCAACCAAATCCCCGATGAATACGCCAAGATTGTGGCTATTGCTGTTGATTGAACCTCGCGAGGTCGGCCGCCCCAATCAGGCCAGCTGCCGGACCCAGTTCTGCCTGACAAATCTTCGCAAAGGGACGGTAGCCACGGCCGGAAAGGCTACGTCGGTAGGTTTCTTCAGCCGTCTCTACCAGTTGTTTTGAAGCACTGCCCAAACCGCCACCAATCACGATGGTCCCCGGATCCAGCACCGAGGCGAGGTTCGCGATTCCAAGACCGAGCCAACCGCCCATGTCTTCAATCAGATCTTTACAGGCCGGGTCACCGTTGGCTGCTAGTCGTGTCACGTCTGCACCTGTGACCGCGTCCGGATTATCTCCTACGGCCTCGCGCAAGCGGAAGGCGACCGGCGACTTGCTACGCACAAGTTCTGCACCTTCACGCCCCAAAGCATTTCCGGAAGCGTACTGTTCCCAGCAGCCTCGATTGCCACAGGCACATCGATGACCACCGGGAACAATAACTTGATGCCCAAATTCTCCTGCGATACCTGACTTGCCACGGTGGATCTGACCACCGAGGATGACTGCACCACCGATGCCGGTGCCCAAGGTCAGGCAGACCATGTCGCTTTCGCCGCGCCCGGCACCGAAACGGTGTTCGGCCCAGCCGGCGGCATCAGCGTCATTAACCAGCGTCACTTCGTGTCCTACGAGCTTCATCAGGCGATCTCGCACTGGCTCGTTGCGCCAAGAAAGGTGTGGGCTGAACAGTACGTTCTTTCCTTGACGATCCATCCATCCTGCGGCCCCGATTCCCACCGGCATCTGATCATTGTCTTCGGAGAGCTCACGAATCATTTCCGCTAGGGTGCGTTCTGTCCTGGCGACATCATGATTGGGTGTTTCGCGGTGGATCTGTCCGTAGACTTTTCCGTCTTCGTCTACGAGAGCTGCGAGGATTTTGGTGCCACCGATGTCAACGCCGATGGAAAGATTTGTTGGATGCACAAATCCCTATCTTAGAAGAATTCCGGCTCCCTTGCCCAAGGGAGCCGGCCATAAATCCTCTTTAGTGCTCCGGAGATTGGGTGAGTTTCGGCACGGGCATCTGGATTTGTCCGGTTTGAATTTTCTCAAATTCGTCCGGAGAAACGACAGGAATTTCGTAGCCTTCCTTGTCAATCAGCTTGCCATTTTCGAAGTGATCGCCTTCGATCAAGCCACAGATCTCTTCTTGTTTCACCATGCGCGGTGGGGCTGCTGAGAAAACCGAAGCGTTCTTGGTGTTGCCGAACTTGAATTCGTTGAACAGCAGGTTCAGCAGGACCGCCATGATCGCTGCAGAGGAGATTCCGGAGTGGAAAATGGTTTCAAACCAGGTAGGGAAACCGGCATAGAAGTCGGTCTTGACGATCGGGATGCAACCAAAAGCGATCGATGCAGCCACGATGACTAGGTTCATTCCATCGTATTTGACCTTGGATAGCGTTCGGATGCCCGAAGCTGCCACGGTACCGAAGAGCACAATGCCTGCGCCGCCCAAGACTGGGGTTGGAATGGCAGCAACAACTCTGCCAAGAATCGGCAGCAGACCGAGAACCATCAAGATTCCGCCACCTGCGGCGACCACAAATCGGCTGGTAATTCCGGTGATCGCTACTAGGCCAACGTTCTGTGCGAAGGCCGACTGGGTAAAGGTGTTGAAGATCGGGGCGATTGCCGAGGAGGCCATGTCGGCGCGAAGACCGTTGGCGATGCGTCGTGAATCGATTTTGGTTCCTGCGATCTCACCGACGGCAAGAATATCTGCGGTTGTTTCGGTGAGGATCACCAGCACCACAATGGTCATCGAGATGATGCCACCAATTTCAAAGACTGGCATTCCAAAAGCCAATGGCTGCGGGAAGGCGAAGATTGCTCCCTCACCGACCTTGGAGAAGTCGGCCATCCCCAAGATGGCGGCAACTACTGTGCCGAGAATGATTGCTAGGAGAACGGACATCCGCGAAATCGCAGCGTTACCCACCTTGGATAGGAGCAAGACGACCAACAGTGTTCCGGCGGCCAAACCGATATTAGCTAGGGAACCATAGTCATCGGCTTTGGCGTCTCCACCCATAGCCCAGTTCGCGGCCACCGGGGTCAACGAGATTCCAATCATCGTAATGACGACGCCGGTGACTACCGGCGGGAAGAACCGAATAATGCGAGCGAAGAACGGGGCAATGAGCAAACCGATCAGTGCGGCGACGAGTACTGCGCCGAACACCGCGGGAAGTCCCCCACCACCGTTGACGATGGCCACCATGGTGGCCACTGATGCGAAGGAGGTGCCTTGAACCAGTGGAAGTTGTGCGCCAAAGAATGGGACGCCGAGGGTCTGCAACAAGGTAGCAATGCCACCGACAAAGAGGCAGCAGGCCACCAGCAGACCAATATCTGCAGGAGAGACCCCCGCGGCGTTGCCGATGATCAGTGGTGGGGCGATGATGCCGCCGTACATGGTCAACACGTGTTGCAGGCCGTAAGCAAAACTTTTGCCTACAGAAAGTTTTACATCCTCAGGCCGGATGGATTTGGTAGATTCATCAGGTGTAGCGCTCAAGGCTGACCTCCTACGTCAGTCGCTGCCAAGGGTGTGCCAGTGTGTCCGCACCGGCACACCCTCAACGCTGTTCTGTTAGATAAATGCCGGAATATTGGCCCAGATTGGGTGATTGGCCTCGGTGTCTTCACGCGTGATGGTTGCTTCGATCAATCCATAAGGACGATCAGCGGCGAAGAAGACCTCGTTCGGGTTGTCTTGCCCGAAGACATCCAAGTCCACAAGGAAGTGGTGCTTGTTCGGGAGTGACATCTTGATTTCGGCGATTTCTGGGTGCTCCTCAAGTACTGCCTGGCCCATCTGGAACATGGTCTGCTGCAGCGCGTAGGAGTGAGTCTGTGCAAAACGAGTGAGCAGCAGGTTACGGACCGAGGCATACACACCATCGAAGTCGATGCCTTCGGCAATGGCTTCTTCGGTGTAGCGCCAACGTGCGGTCACGTCGGTGGCCAAGATGCGGTCGGTGGTTTCCTTCAAGGTGGTGTACTTGTCCCGCGGGAAACCATGGAATTCACTGCCGGTGGACTTCAGGACGGTGAGGTCTTCTAGACCGGCAACGATTGACTTCTTGCCCTGTGCGTCGATTTCCAGCACGGCGGTGCGGACCTCGGACTTGTTCTGCGAGAAGGCATGATCGTGGTCGTTGATGCGGTCCCAGAAGAACTGCTGTGCTGCCCAGCGGCCACCGGTGATCCATTCAAATGAACCGGTGAAGTGCTCACCAAGGTTGACCAAGAATTCTTCGATGGCGCCCACGCCATTGCGGGCTAGACCGTACACCGTGTTCTTCTGGGTGTCGGTGGCGACAACTCGTGAGTTGTCTCCGTCCTGATGGGCTGCGCTGAAGTCGCCGTGAAGCTGGCTGGTGACGTTCAGGTCCTGGATCTGGTGACGGTCGGTGTCGCGGGTGATCTTGACCAGGCGGACTTCTGCCTTGCCGTACTGGTTGGATCCGAGCACGATCTTGGTCTGGGCTGGGGCGGTAATTTCGGTAGTCATTTCTTTAACTCCCTCGGTACGTGGAATATGCAAACGGGCTGATAAGAAGAGGTACGTGGTAATGCTCATCGACGTTATTCACGAAGAAATCGATGGTTACCGCGGGGAAGAAGCTTTCCGTTCCCTGCTTCCCGAAGTAGTCGCCGGTTTCAAAAGAAATCCGGTAGCGACCTGCTTCAACCTGTATCGGTCCTAGGTTCTTGATGCGTCCATCCGCATCGGTTGTACCTGTTCCGATTTCTTGCCAGCCGGATGCCGTCTTGGCTTCCAGCGTGGCCTTGACACCGGAGGAAGGCCTCCCGGTCCCGGTGTCGAGAATGTGGGTGGTGATGTGGCTGCGCTCAGCGCTGACATCTGCCATGGTCATCTCCTAAATGTTGGAGGGAATCAATTGGTAATGAGGTCGTTGAGCCGCAAGACCGCGATTTCGCGTAGTTGGGTCGCGACTTCAGAAATTTCGGTGGCGTCATCGTTGCCGAGCCGGCGTTCACATTCGGCCAAGATCTCTTCGGTGCTACGGCCGGCAGCACGGATGAGGAAAACGCGATCAAAGCGTTGTTCGTAGCGCTGATTAGCAACTTTCAGGCGTGCGGAGGCATCGTCATCCAGGTTCAGCGTGGCTTGCTCACCACGAGAGAGGTCCGCTTCCTTGCTTTGCCCTTGAGCCTGCTCGCCGATCCGTGGATGGTGAGCTAGGGCCATGTCTAGTTCAAGGGAATCAAAAGGAGTGATTCCCTTCAGTGCATAGGAAGTTAGTTCTGCCCGGGTAGTAAAGGGGCGGGCTGAGATCAGGTCGTGGACCCAACGGTCTACATCAACGCAGGGTCGAAGCACGGATTCGGCTTCCGCTGCGGAGAGTTCGTTGAATGCGTCGAGATGCATTGGGTGATCAGCTCTTTTCTTCGGTCGACATTCCACGGACCTTGGCTGAACACCCTTACCACCGAAATTTATTGTCTTCGGCTTCGACTCGATGCTGGTTTCGTGGAACCTTATTGCACAACTGTAAGCCATCTCACAGAGCGCTCGTCAAGAGAAAAACCGAAAAATTTACACGACGTGTATTTGTTAAATCCTTTTCACACTCCCGCGAAATCAGTTGCCCAAACCCCTTGCCAACACCCCCACAGAGCTCGCATACTAGTTTCACTAGACAAAACGCAACTTTCACAATGCGAAAGTTTTCCAATTCAGAGGAGGGGTCATGACCGCCATCAATCAGACAAAAATTAATTATCCAACCGCAGAGAATCGTCCTTTAAGCGGAACGGCGGCATTGCGCACGGGATTGTTCCAGCCCATCGACAACCTGGATCCGGATATTGTTCGTCACCCAAAAATCTCCACTACTAGCCCGTCGCTGTGGAACAAGATTTTTGGAACTTCCACCGGACGCTAAGCACAACAGGTCCGCATCACCCTGAATTCGGAGCGAGCAATCATTGATGGCCAGCCCTAGCGTCGCGAAAGCAGTAAGGCTGAGTGCTGGCTCGGTGAAGCAACATCAAAAGCGGGGACCTGCTGCAGGGCGCCCGCAGCGCCCAATACTGAGAGCGCAACAAAAACAGCTACAGCTCGCTCACTGAGCACACTTTCCAGTCGCAGCTTTTACATCCCACGTGGAAAGTCTGGCGTCGCGCCCACTAACTACTTCTGGGTAAAGTCCATAAAATCTGCGGGTGCAGTACTCGGCGCAGCCAGCATTCCCACGACTGCGTCTACCACGAAGTACCCCATGGACTCCCAGCTGCCACGCTGCTCGCCTTCGTTCACGAGCGCCTCATATTCGGCACAGAGCCCAAGAACCATGGGCCCGAGAATCCTCGCCCTTGAGCTAACAACAACTTCCGGTATGCCCTTGAGCTCCTCAAGGGTGTCACTCGCGGCGGCCCGGCGCTGTATCCCTTCACTGATCAGGCAGGCCAGCATTTCGGTAAATTCGGGGCGCAGACGCACCTGAAACAAGAATTGCGCCCGCCACGAAGGTCGAGGCAAAGCATCGAAAGAGTGGATCAACGCCAGCGTGTGGACGGTTACCAGTTCGCGCAGGCTCGTTGGATCGGCACTGTCATCCCCTACGAGTTTTTCACGGCGGACACGCACGTCATCCACCGCTCGTTGAACCATCGCACGCAGCAAGTCATCCTTAGCACCAAAGTGGTACTTGATGGCGGAGTGATTAGCCGTTCCGGCATGTTCGGTGATCTTGCGGTTGGACACGGCATCAATTCCATGGCGCGCGAACAGCTCTTCTGCAGCGTTGAGCAAAACTTCTCGCGCCTTGTCGCTATGTCGACCCAAGGAACATTTCTCCCATCAAATACGTGGCAACCACCATCTCCATGGTGATCCACAGCTCACGTTATGTCATTTTTACGCCACGTGGCGTAAAGTCGTTGCCGTACAACATCTACTTCCGATGGCCTGCTGCAGCACCCCGACGGACCGACACTCCTAGGAGCATGGGAATTTGAGCACTGCACCCACCGAGCCACAAACACCTCCGCCACCTCGGCACAAAGCCAAGGACAAACAACAAGACCTTTCCCCGCAAGAACTCGCCGCTAAACGAGCCAAAGCCGAGAAGATCGGACGGACCGCCGCGGTTTTCGTCATGCCACTGATGATCGTCGTAATGATGATCTGGGGTTATCTAGGTGCGATGCACCATCAAGAAGCCAAAAACATGCCCGTAGCCATCTATGCCAGTAGCGCTTCAGCGGCCACCGACTTTGTAGAAGACCTGGACACCACGAACGGCGAAGCGGTCGATCCCGAAATCGTCGACTCATCTCTGGAAGCACGTAATCTGGTTTACGACCGCGAGGTGACCGCGGCTGTCGTCCTCGACGCGAATTCTGCAACCCTCTACACCGCCAGCAGCGCTGGTGTTTCTTCCTCCGGCGCCATTTCGGCGATACTAACTCCTGCCCTCGCCGAGGCAGGATTCACCATTGATGCGCAGGACATTGCTCCTCTCCCAGAGAACGACCCCATGGGCATGGGCGCGATGCTTCTAGCCACCGCCATGGTCACCGCAGGATATATGCCGTGGTCTTTAGCTTTCTCCAACTCCCCTGAGTTGCTCAAACGCCGCCGGGCACTTCCCCTGCTGGCGGGCTGGTCCATCCTGTTGGCCGGGCTCGGGGTACTCATCGGTGGACCGATCCTGGGCGTCATCCCAGCATCAAGCATCATTCCCGTGATAGGCACACTGGCCCTCGGTGTTTTCGCCGTGGGTTCCTCTCAAGTGCTGCTGACCCGGATTTTCGGGCCGTTAGCGGCCATCCCCGGAATGCTCTTGTTTATGGTGCTTGGTCAGCCCGCATCAAACATGGGCATGTCCGTCTACGCCTTGCCGAAGATCTACCCGTTCTTGCACCAATTCCTGCCCTTGCCGGCACTGGGTGAAGCCATGCGTTCGGTGCTGTACTTCAACGGCGACGGAGCAGCCAAACACATTCTGATCCTCATCGGTGGAGCTGTTGCCGCACTGCTGCTAACTACCTTGATCGACAGGATACGCACCAAGAAGGGCAAGAGCCCAACCCCCACCCAGATCAACATTGCCTCGCTTCACGGCGGTCCACGCCCACAGCGCAAAGCCTGGCGATACATCACCCTGGGTGCTGTCCCCTTCACGATGATTGCCATCATGCTCACTGCCATGCTCGGAGCCATGCAGACCCCAACACCGCGTCATATGCCCGTCGCCATTGTTGGTTCCACCACCGAGCAAGCCGATCAGATGGCGCAGTCCCTGGAAGAATCCATGTCGGGACTCTTTGATTTCACGACGTTGCAGGACGCCGACGAAGCCAAGCAACTGGTGGAATCTCAAGAACTCACCGGAGCGTTTGCACTGCCGTCAGCTACGCAGACCGAGGCAACTATCTACACTGCTCAGGCTTCCGGTAACGCCGCTTCACAGGTGGTCAAACAGGTATTTACCCAGATCGCACAGTCGCAAGATATGGCAGTGGAGTACCAAGAATTGGCTGCCCTTCCGGATAACGACAATATGGGTACGGCAAGCATGTACGTAGGCATGGGCTGGGTCATGGCCGGATTCATGGTCATCATGGTCGGTTCCACCGCAGCGCCACACCTGCGTCCACTGAAGAGCCTGCTCCCACTGCTCGCGGTGTATTCCGCCTTCATGTCCGCGGTGATCTATATGATCGCCGGACCACTCACACACGCCGTAGACGGACACTTCTGGGAGCTGTTTGGGGTGGGCATGCTGGCCATCTTCGCAGTCTCGATGTTGACCACGGTCTTCAACCGACTCATTGGCATGCTGTGTCTACTGCCAACCATGTTGCTGGTGATGTTCCTGGGCGTTCCGGCCTCCAACGGGGCCTTGTCCATCTACATGGAACCTCGGATGTTCACGATTCTGCACGACATCTTGCCCATGCCGGCAGCCGTTGAATCGGTGCGTTCGGTGCTCTACTTCGGTAGCGCGGGCCTTGGCACGCACCTGATCACGTTATCGATCTGGGCTCTTGTCTGCTTGGCTCTCACGATGGTCATTGATCAGCTCAAGCCGGTGATGATAGAAAGCCATCCAATCTCCGCTGAAGAGCTGGCAGCCCTACAGGGCCGAGCCCTCGAGGCCAAAGCCAATGAAGCCGCGCTAGGTGCCAACCAGATTGATGCCGAAGCACAAGACCTGATCGATGCTGATACACCACAGTCCAGCGATGAGAAGCAATCGATCACCAACTGATCTAGACAAGTCATGGATGTAGTCGCGGGCCGAGTTTCATCGTCCCGCGACTACTTATTTCAAGACCAGTTGCGCGAGCACCGGAAGTGCAATGACAGATAGAAGGCAAGTGATCACAATGGCCACGGCGGTAGGTTCACCGTTGCCCGTGTCATTGTGCGCCATGATGTAGGCGGTAGCACTGACCGGCATGGCGGCCATGAGCACTGCCGCGTTGAACCAGATGCGATCCAATTGTGGCGCGAAGAGTTGCAGCATGACTACGGTCAGAAGCGGTAGCGCCACGAGCTTACCGATAATCATCACCAGCATGGAAGTCTTGGCCCGGACAGTCGATGCTTGATCCTCCACCGCCACTTCCGCGCTCTTTGCTGCACGGGAGCGTTCAATGGTTCGCTTCAGTGACATGCCGATAACAAAAAGTGCTCCAGGAGCCGCCGCTGCGGAGAGCAGGTCAATCGTGTCATCAATAGGTCCGGGCACATGAACTCCCGTGAGCACCACGGCACCACCAATGACCATCGCCCAGGTCACCGGGCTGTAAAGCAGTGCGCTTCGAATGGTTCGAAGCAATCGCGACCCACTGGCGGGATGTTGCTCGGCATGGGCTCCGGTTGGCAACATGATCTGCGCAAGAATCGGGAAGCCCACCATGAAGATGATGTTATGCACCAGTTGACCCATCCCAGCCGCAAAACCTGCTTCCGGCCCCATCACCCCGATGATCACCGGAATTCCAAGGTACGAGACATTGCCAAAACTCGTGGTGAGCATTCCGGCGAGCGCGCGTTGTGGCCCCACACGCAGTAAATATCTGAAGAATGCCCAACTCATCACCGCGAAGAGCAATGTTGCCGCGATGCTAATCCAGAGAAATGAGAACGACACCCCGTCACTAATATCGGCGCGGGCCACCACTTTATAAAGCAATGCAGGTAAGGCCACATAGAACACGAAGACGTTCAGTGCTGGCTCCACGGAAGCAGGAAACTTGGGTGCATAACTCGTGCCAAAGCCAATGAGCATGATGAAGAACAGTGGCAGAACACCATAAAGCACGTCGAGGAACACAAGTCTCCTTTGAGGGTTGATCGACCAATTTTCTGTGGGCCGAACAAATTAAGCCTAGTAGCTTGGATTGCTTCTGCCCTAGTGCACCCCGAATGACACGCAATATCTACTATCTCGGCTGTGCATTCTGAGTCGGTATTCCTAGGATGAGAGTACGCACGTTGCACCAATGCCGATGGAACCTTGCAAGGAGAAATAATGTCCCAGTCCCCTCAGATAAACGAGGCAACTCGCACCGTCGTGATCACGGGTGCCGGTTCTGGCATTGGACGTGCCACCGCCCGTTTGCTCTTGTCTCAGGGATGGAATGTTGTCCTCGCCGGACGCACCAAGTCCACCTTGGAGGAAACTGCGCAGTCTCATCCTTCGGCACTGGTCATCCCCACAGATGTCACGGATGCCAGCGCCGTTGATGAACTCTTCTCTGCGGCCCAGCAGCGTTTTGGCTCCGTCGATGTGCTCTTTAATAACGCAGGAGTTTTTGGTCCTTCGGTTTCCATCGACCAGTTGAGCCCCGAGCAGTGGGACCAGGTGTGTCAGATTAATCTGACTGGTGCCATCAATGCAGCACGTAGCGCTTTTGCACACTTCAAGGCTCATGGTGGTGGTCGAATCATTAATAACGGGTCGATCTCCGCCCAGGTCCCCCGCGTGAATTCGGTGGCGTATACGGTGACCAAACATGGGATCGCGGGACTAACTAAAGCGTTAGAGCTTGACGGTCGGCCCTATCAGATCCGGGCGACGCAGCTAGATATCGGCAATACGGCCAGCGACCTACTCGATGATTTTGGTGCCAACGATGGGGCACTGCAGCCCAGTGGCCAAAGAATTGTTGAGCCAACGTTCCCACTCGAGCAGGCCGCCGAAGCCATCGCCTACATCGCTGGGGTACCTTTGGGAACCTCTATCAATCAGTTCACCATTACCGCCGGTGGCATGCCGTATATCGGACGAGGTTAGGAAGGCCCATGAAAGTAGAGATACCAGCAACCTGCGGCAATGCCCCTCGCCATCAAATTATTACCGACGTAATCACCGCCGTACATAACAAAGACCTATCGGTACTTGAGCAGTGGTTCTCTGAGGACATTCAGTGGGAAATCATCGGAAGCGTCACCTTGGTGGGCGTGAATTCAGTGCGCGACTGGATACACACAGCGCCAACGACTGACACCCTGCAATTTTTCAGCGTTTTAACCCACGGTAAGGAAGGGAGCACCGATGGTCAAAGCTACGACCAGCACGAATCAGTGACTCACTTCAGCCATGTGCTGAAGTTTGCTTCCGCGGGTAAAGCCGCAAAAATCAAGGAGATCCGCAGCTATTTTGTTTAGAAGTACTCGGAGAGTAATGCTTTGAGCTTTCCCAAGGCTGAATGCCAGGCCTTGGTACTGGAATCCACTACTTCATAGGGCAGCGGTCCTTGAGTCAGCGTCAGCATGGTTTGACCCGCGAATTCCTTGAATTCGATACGAGTTTCAATGACTAGGTCCAAGGTCATCTCATGTGGGCCGTCGGCACTGACCAAGCACTCATATTCGTCAAATGAGGTAATGACGGCTTTGAGTGGAACCATCGCCTCTGGGTTCTCAATTTGAACCATTTCTAGTTCATGCCGACCGCCAACTTTGGCTTCGAAGACAACCGATCCTTCATTGACGCTCCACCCTTGTGGCCCCCACCATTGGGCAATGATTTCGGGTTCCACGAAAGCTGCCCAAACAGCTGTTTTTGGGGCGGCAAACTGTCGTGCAATCACCAGTTCAGTCATCGATTCCATGAGTTCAATGGTATCGCGAGTCCCAGACGCTGCTGCAAGCACGTGCCGCGGGGAATGCCTGGTACTCCCTAGCACATGGCGCCGAAATTGCTGCAGAACCAGTACCCGAAAACCGCCGGCTCTGCCACCTGAATCGCAATCAAGTTCAGTGCTTGGGCGAAGGTGTAAACCAGGTTAGTCATGTGGTGTTCTCCGTACTCGTGAATGTGATGATGATCTGTTGCGGCGTTCTCATGCCACTTACTACTTTTCATCGCACGCACTGCCGCGCACCTATACGAAAGAACAGTTCTAGCGCTCAATCTCCCTTCAGCTGGATTTATTTCTTCCCGGTAAATCCACTAGCCACAAATTGAGCGGACCGCTCTTCGAGCCTGCGATCTGTGGATTAAGCCGTCGAACTTTTGTACACCGCAAGACTATACGGAAGTACAGGGTCACTTGATTCAACGGCCAATACAGTCGTTGTCAACAGGAACGATTCCAAACCAGGGAGGGACCACCATGAACGGATTGCAGCTAACCGGCGTTAGCCGCAGTTTCGGGGACCGCACCGTGCTGCACAGCATGGATCTATCGGTCCAGCGCGGCGAGATCGTCGGTTTCATCGGAGGCAACGGTGCCGGCAAGACCACCAGCATGAGGCTGATCTTGGGGCTGTTGACCGCTGATCAAGGAGAAATCACGTGGGATGGCAAACCGATCACCGCGCAAGACCGGCGCAACATCGGCTACATGCCAGAAGAACGCGGGCTCTACCCGCAGATGCCGGTGCGCGAGCAGATCATCCACTTTGCGCTGCTGGAGGGACACAAGCTTTCAGCTGCTCGCTCTGTGGCAGAAGATCTCATCGCTTCATTGGGGCTTCAGGGCCGCGAGCGCACGCTCATCCAGGATCTCTCGCTGGGTAATCAGCAGCGAGTGCAACTGGCAGTCTCGCTGGTGGGCAACCCCGCGCTGTTGGTGCTCGATGAACCCTTCTCCGGCCTTGATCCCAGCGCCGTGGCAACAATGGGCGAGCTGATTCGCGAACAAGCCGCCCGCGGGGTGGGTGTGCTTTTTTCCTCGCATCAACTGGATCTTGTCGAACGTCTCTGCGACCGGGTCTGCATCCTGGACCAGGGCCGGGTCAAGGCCAGGGGCAGCATCGCAGAATTGAAAACCGAGGGCATAAGCCGTTGGCAGTTGAATTTCTCCCGCACCGCAGATGCCTTCGCAGCACAAGCCGCAATGCTCCGGGGCATCGAGGTAACGCGGCCTTCAGCAGACAACAAGAGCATCCTGGTCTCCATGGAAGGCGAGGACCGCGACATACCTGCCCAGCTGCTGGCCATTGCCCAGAGCCACGGCGGATTGCGCAGCATCGAATCCATCCAACGCTCACTGGATGACCTGCTCACCAGGCAATATATTTCAGCCGGCCGCTCCACGACTGCTCCGGCCGCACCAGCCACTACAGCATCGGAGGCATGCAAATGAGCACGCAGATCTTGGATACCGGCAGTGTTTCGAAATCCAGACAGGCACTGCGCGAAACTCTATTGGTCATCCGCAGGGAGATTCTCACCCGAACGTCCAACCGCACCATCCTGCTCACCACCGGGCTTCTCGCCTTGGGCGTCGGCGCAGCGGCGGGTGTCGGCGGCTGGTTTCTCGCCAATTCAGCACAAGGCCTTGAGGCATTCAGCCTGAATCCACGCATGCTGTTCGCAACCGCCATGATCTGCGCCCTGCTGACCTCCCTGGTCTACTCCTCACAAAGCTTGACTGCTGGTGTCGTGGAGGAGAAGTCCTCCCGAGTCGTCGAAATCCTGCTCACAAAGATCGGCATTGGCCCCCTGCTGGCCGGGAAATTGCTTGGCATAGGACTGGTCACACTGGCCCAGCTTCTGGTGATCGGCGGAACCGGAGTGCTCGGGTTCGCGGTAGCGGATGGGTTCTCCCTTCTAGATATCCAAGTGGGCCCCTCATTGTTGTGGTTCATGGTGTGGTTCTTGCTCGGCTACGCAGTGTTTGCACTGCTCAACACCGCGTTGGCCGCCACAGTAGCCAGGCAGGAGGACTTGGCATCTGCCGTAATGCCGCTGTCGGTTCTGCAAATGGTGCTATTGGTGGTCTCGCTGTATGTCTTGCCAACCCACCTCGATAACCCGTGGCTGCATGCGCTGTCCTTTGTGCCCCTCTTCTCCTCATATTTGATGCCCATCAGGTTCGGCCTGGACGGCCTTGAAATGTGGCACATGGCTGCGGCCGCCGGCCTGAGCGCAGTGGCAATCCCCGCCCTGTTCTGGGTTGCCGCCCGGTTATACCGCAACAATGCCTTGCGCACCGGATCCAGAGTTTCACTGCGTGCATCTCTTACCCCGGATGACCAGAACTAGCCCCAAAAAACCCAGCACCATGTCTCTGAAAGGACAAGAACGATGACTGAAAGCAATGCCACCCGCAACTCCCAGGGCAAGTCCTCGAAACTCAAGAAGCATCTGCGCAATCTCGGCCTGCTCCTGGTGGGGATCGCCGTGGCCTACGCCATCACCACGTTCCTGGCATAGCCACCGCTCGCCTCCCACAACCAGAAAGCGCATCGCGATGACCGCCATTACGAATTCCCCGCCTACGGCAACCCCCGCTGGCAGCGCAGCTGCCCAGCACGCCGACGCACTTCTTGAAGGTCTTGGCCGCGCACCGATCCGGGCAGTTTCTCCGGCACAATTTGCCGGGCGCAATGGCACCTGGATCATGGAATTGACCGATGGCAGCAATATCTTCGCCAAGAAGTTCAATTCATCCGCAGCCTCGCCACAAGCCTTTGCCCGCTCAATGAATTTTTCGGTCTTTGCCAGAAAAAATCCGCAGCATGCTCCGAGCAGCCCTGGTTTGATCGCGGGGGACGAATTTTCCGGCCTGTTGCTGTTCGACTACTGCCCCGGCACCAGCTTGGCTCACCTGGTCGTCCAGGATGCCTTACCTGAGAGTTTCGCGAGTGATGCCGGAAGGCTATTGGCCCGGTTGCATTCGGGCCCGACGAACGGACTTGAACCGGCATGTAGCACGCTGCCCGTGCAGATGCTGCGCGTCGGGGTCCCGCAAAACCGGTACCTGGATTTCACCTTGGCTGAGCTCTCGCTGTATCCGGCTTTGCAGCAGGACCACCAGCTCCAACAGGCTCTCGAAGCCCTGCGTGATGCCGAAGAAGCCAACCGCAGGTCGCCAATTCATGGCGATCTGCGCTGGGACCAATTCCATGTGCATGATGAGCAGCTGAATCTACTGGATTGGGAGGACTTCTGCCTCGGAGACCCGGCACGGGATCTGGGAACCCTGGCCGGGGAATGGATCTACCGGGCGGTGCTAGATTCGGTCACCTCCCGAGGCGGAGCAACTGCCCCACCCGAGCAGTTTGATGAAAACAGCGCGACTGAACGGATCTCGCATCGGATCGCCGCAGTTGTTCCGCAGCTGCGAGAGCTATGGCACCACTACCGGCTGAATTCAGGCCACGACGATCGGCAGCTTGCGATGCGCGTGACAGCCAGACTGGGGTGGCACCTGGTGGACCGCTCGTTGGCGCGGGCCGCTATGGTTTCCCGGCTCCCCGGAATCGAACGGGCAGCGGCAGGCATCGGCCGCAAGGCCCTATTGGACCCCGCTCGATATAGCCACGCACTAGGTTTCGGAGAGGACTAGGAATGAACGCCATGCTCACGGCAACTGATTTCGATTTCGCTGGCGTCCTGGATTCCGTCGCGGGATCCGTTCGCCTGGATTTGGCGAATTTGTCGGCAACCATCGATGACAATCGGTATACAGCTTCCAGTCCAGCGGAGCTCAAGAACGAACTCAGCACCCAGATTTATCAGCGTCTGCACATCCGCAATCCACTGATTGATGCTCAGCCCACCACCGGCGAGCAGGATCTGGCCGCGCAGCTCATCTCACTGGTGCCGCATCAGAGCATCTGGCAGGAAGCAGACCCAGGATTCGAAAGCACGGGTTTCGTAGATGGGGAAACCCGCGTCGTCGCCAAGATCGGCGGAGTCAAGGTGTTGCTGCCCGAGTCCGACGTCCGCAGGAGCGCCCGGAACTCGGTGCTGAGCGTACGGCTGCCCAGCTGGCGCACCCGGACCACACCGGGATACCTACTGGTGATCGGCGAGCGATCCCCGGCAGGGCCCTCCGGCATTGCCCGGCTTTATGTTGGCTGCGACACCCCCGCCCAGGCCTTGGGGCTTTTCCCAAAATTGCTTCGAGCGCTGGCAGCTTCGGGAAGCGGCTATCATCTCAAGGCCCTGTCATCGTCATTGGCCTATCCTCGAAGCGACGCGATCGTTGCCTATATTCCAGTTGCACAGGCTGCCGAAATTGCGGCCATGTTCAGCACGACCATGGCTGACCTTCCGGGCATGCAAAACAGCCCATCAATATTCACTCAGCCGCTCGGACGCTCAATTGCCCTGGCAGAAGAAGGGATCGACCAACGTGCGTCCCACAGGTCATTGAGCTTCGGGCAGCATCGCTCCCGGGTTCTGGCCGATGCCCTCTTCCGAGCCGAACGCGAACGGATTTGCCTGCACCAGGCCTGGGCCCAAGAAGCGGCCGAGGCCCGGATTGACCCGAACCGCCCATCCACCAACCTGCAGGGCGCCCCGCTGACCACCCACCCCCCAATAAAACGCCATTGATATGGCAGATCACGAAGGAGCACCATCATGAGCACCACCAATGCACTGTCCGATCTGGCCCAGGCCCACACCGCCTACGCCGCACCCAGCGAGCTAGGCGCCGACGCGGCCGCCGAAGCCCCGGCCACCAGCCCGCTCTGCGTCGGCATCATCATCGGAGCCACCCTCGGCGCCGGCTGCTGACCCACCCAACAACAGGCACGACCCAACACAACAAGGAGCACCATCATGAGCAACACCATCGCAGCAACGAACACCAATGCACTGTCCGATCTGGCCCAGGCCCACACCGCCTACGCCGCACCCATCGA